>Ga0326727_10000084_pt1 | contig 404167 bp, 350 predicted proteins | sample MB2enrmetagenome_FD_207643 | JGI IMG/M metagenome (GOLD analysis project Ga0326727, IMG submission 207643) | Lab enriched peat soil microbial communities from McLean, Ithaca, NY, United States - MB29MY | ecosystem: Environmental > Terrestrial > Soil > Wetlands > Peat | place: USA: New York...
ACGGCGCGCCTCACTGCGTTGTACAGGCGGCGCAACTGGCTGCGCGTGCCCGAATCCATGTCGCGCATGCGGCTCACGATGGCGTGAGCCTGATTGTCCAGGTAAAGACTGTCGGATACCAGCTTTTCCAGTTCGATTTCCGGCGGGCCTTCGAAGCGCGAACGCCCGCGGTCGTCGCCGCGGCGATCGTCACCACGCGGGCCACCCTCGCGCCTGTCGCCGCGATCTCCTCGTTCTCCGTTAGGGCGCGGGCCGCGCCCGCCTTCCCGTGGACCGCGATTCGGACCACCCTCGCGGGGCGGCCGGCTCTCGCGCTCTTTGCCTTCCTGCCGTTGTTCGTCTGCCATGGTGTGTGTCAGGCCGCGACTAAGCGGCGCTCTCCATCGTTTGCATATGCGGGAGTCTCGGTCAGCAGCCGCGCCCATTCGAGAGCGACCCGGCCGGACGGCCGCAGTTTGAGGTTGGCGGGATTGCGTCCCGCAAGGTCGGTTACCAGAGTGGCCCGCGCACGCTGAAAGTCGCGGGAGCGTGAAGCGCCCAGAATCCGGCTGAGCCGCCGGTGGAAACGCCACGGCCTTTCGGGCCGGCGCGCCGTTCCGCTTTTCTTCGTCTGGCGGTAGATGCCGCACAGTTCGCGAATGTACTCCGGCGCGATGCCGAAGTCCGTGACCATGCGGATGAGTTCGTCTTTCAGGTCGGCCGCGTCGGTCACCTGAGGCCATTCGAGGGTCCGGCCGAACAGGGAGAAACAATCCTTGTCGGCCGCTTTGGCCGTGGCTAATCCGTCGCCCGCGCGTCCGAAGACGGAGGCGAGGGAGGTTTCGTCGTCCGGGGCGAGGGCCAGCGACATGGTGATGGTCTTGCCTTCGCGCCCGGGGAGATCCTTCAGAGCTTCCTCGGTGAATCGCTCGAAAACGCGCTGCACTTCGCGGGCGAGGCCGATCAGCGCGTCCCATGCGCCGTAAACCGCGAAGTCGTCCTCGCCGCAGTAGAGCAGGCTGACTTTGTTCCAGAACTCCGGCATGGAGCAGACCACTTCCAGCTCGCCGGCGAAGAACTGCTTGTAGAGGACCGAAACCGTGACGTACTCTTCGATGCTTTGCGCGCGCCGGCTGCGGATGGTGAAATCGTCCACGTCGCCGCGGAGAACGCCCCATGCGGGACGCCCCTGCGCACGGCTGGCCAGCGTGAGCGTGCTGGCGACGCCGCGGCCGTCGTCATCCAAAGCGACCTGACGGGGAAGCGGGATGGTGTCCGTGCCCGCGCCGGCGGCGGTGGTGCTGAGCGGCCAGACGTGTTTTCCGCCATCGCCGGGCTGGATGCGCGCGGGTTCGCCGGGGCTCCAGGAGACGTTGCGAGCCTCGTGCAACTGCCGGCTCAGGCTCTCGATGAAATAGGCGTCGTCTTCGCTCGACGGCGTGAGCGGCGTCTGGTCGAAGAAACCGGCGCCCAACTCGGCCAGTGGCGTGGAGCGGCGCCGGGACATGGCCTCGTTGAGGCGCTTGCGCACAACGGTCCAGTCGCCCAGGCTTTCGGTAACGCCCCAGAGCAGATCGAGGCGTCCGCCGCTGATGGCGTGAATCTGATTGCGCGCCGCGGTGAGGAAACCGTCGGCTCGCTCACGCATCTCAGCGGGCAGAATGACGACGAATTGTTCGCCGCCGCTCGCGCCGAGCATCATCCGGGAGAGCTCCAGCTCAGCGAGAAGGGCCCGCGGGAGGACTTCGGAGAGCAGACTGATCCAGTGGGAGCGTCCGATAACCAACGCTTCCTGCCGCGCACGTTCAAGCTGCGCGGGCACGGGCGCGAGCAGGAACTCCCGCGCGCCGAAAATCCGGCCCTGTACAAGGATCTGGAGCGACATGCGCTTTATTATGATACGCCGAGACTGTGCCTCTGACTGTAGCAGAGTCGGCGGCGGGCGGACAACGGCGGCCGGCGGCGGCCCTGAACCGGGCGCAAAAACAAAATTCGCTGGGCGGACCGCCATCGAATATCTTTAATAGCACCGGAACCATTCCGGAAAGAAAGGGAACCTATGAAGATTATGCTGAGTCTTTCCATCGCGCTGGCCCTCGCAACGCTGAACGTTAGCGCGAATTGCCTTCGCTTCGATGCACATGTAGCGCCAAATTCGCGCGTGTCTACCGACGTGCCCTATCCGTATCCGCCCAGCCCGGACGGTAAGTAAGGTTACCTTAGGATAGAATCTTCACAGGGCGAGCCCGGCTCGCCCTGTGCCTTGCGGTGGACATAAACCAAATTCTGATCTGTCCCGTCGCGGTCGTCGAACTCAGCGTGGTCGCGCGACTCGGGTTTCTGCGCCTGCATCGCAGGTACATTTGGTTTGCCGCGTACCTGTCAGCGGATACCCTTCAGGGAATCCTCTTCGCGATATTTGGATTGAGTCCGGCCGACGCCCGCTATTTCAGGATCTGGATCGCGGTCATTCCGATTCTCTGGCTGCTCCAGGCAGGCGTGGCATTGGAATTGTACTGGCGCGTTTGCGAGCATTATCGCAACTTCGCACGGGTGGGCCGTTGGCTTCTTGTGGCTTCGGCTATCGGCGCCGTCGGGATTTGCGCGGTTACACTGCGGCTGGACCTTGGCCATGTTGATTGGAGATGGCCGGTGTACTGGGGCGCGCTGCTGGCGCAGCGGTGCGTCACGTTCGTCCTCGCCGCCTTCCTCGGGATGTCGGCGCTTTTTTTTGTCAGATTTCGCGTCCCTATTCGGCGCAACGTGCTGGTTCATGGTTGGCTCATCGCCGGTTATTTTGCGGCAAGGGCGTTGTCTGCCATGGCCTACATTCTGCGCATGAACCCGCCCATCGCGGCTACCGCGCACATGCTCGTTCAGGTACCCTTGTTCCTGGCCTGGATCGTCTTGCTGTCGAAGAAGGGCGAAACCGTGGACGTTTGGCCGGAAGCCACGGAAGCGGAATACGCCGCTGAGAGGGCACGAACGGCGGGCCTGATCGACATCGCCCGCAAGCTGTGACTCAGGCCGGCTGCGCAACCATTTGCAGCAGTGGATGAAGCGACGCTTCCGCCCACAGAGGCGCCGCAGGAACGTGAATCATGTGTAACGCGACGGCAATATTCAGCCTGGCGTAGTGGTACGCGAAAACCGCTCGGTCGGAATAATAGTCGCCCAGATGACTCCACGCACCGCGGGCGATCAACTCCCGGCGTTTGTGAAAGGAAGCCGACACTTCCGCGCCCAATTCCCGTAGAAACATCCGGAATACGCAGCGGTGCCGGCGGCGAATCCTGCTCGCCAGCGGGGGCGCGCCGGCGCAACGGAGAAAATCAACGTCCAGCTCCGTGAGGAGACGGAACATCGGCAGGAACCGCTCCGCATCCGAAATCGTCAGACTCGTCGTTTGGATAAGCATTGATTGCATGCCACCTATGAAAAATTATGGTGATTCCCGAAAAAAGTCAAGGCCACAATGAGGGAATAGTGACGGCAATTGGGGCGCCGGGCGAAAAAACGGGGGGCGCGCGGGCCGCGGCTGCTACCATGAGTTTCATGTGTGGGAAAGCCGCTTGTTGCGTCTGGGTGTTGATAGCGGCGTACGGGGCAGCCGGGGGGCGGCCGGAGAATGTGCTGGTTGTGGTGAACGAGGCGTCGGCGACGTCGCGGGCGATTGGCGATTACTACATCCAGCGGCGGGGCATTCCACTGGAGAATATTTGCCGGGCGGCGATGCCGGCGACGGAGACCATTTCGCGGGCGGAGTACGATGCGGCGGTGGCCCGGCCGATTGGGGAGTGCCTGAAGTCGCGCGGTTTGGTGGAAAAAATCCTGTACATCGTTACCACTTCGGATGTTCCGCTGCGCATTGCGGCAAGCGGCGACCACGCCGGCGACGGCGCTTCAGTGGACAGCGAACTCGCCGCGTTCTACACGGACCTGCACGGGCATCCCCACCCGCTCAGAGGACCCCTGGTGAATCCGTTCTTCGCACAGCGCAGCTCGACATTCGGGCATCCGGATTTTCCGGTTTATCTGGTCACCCGGCTCACGGGCTACGATTTCCCGGATGTCCGAGGCATTATCGACCGCGCGCTGTCGGCGAAGAACCGGGGGAAATTCGTGATCGACCTCAAATCGTCCGACGATGCCGAAGGGAACAACTGGCTGCGCACGGCGGCCATCGCTCTGCCGTCCGATCGAGTGGTGTTCGACGAATCGGATCGCGTGCTCAGCGGGGTGAAGGAGGTGATCGCGTACGCATCGTGGGGATCGAACGATCCGCATCGCAGGCAGCGCGATCTGGGCTTTCAGTGGCTGCCGGGCGCGATTGTCAGCGAGTTCGTATCGACGAATGGCCGGACCTTCAAGCGGCCCCCGGACACGTGGACACTCGGCAACTGGGGTGATCGGACGACGTGGTTCGCGGGCGCGCCGCAGAGCCTGACCGCCGATTACATCCATCAGGGCGCTACCGGCGCTTCGGGGCATGTTGACGAACCATGGCTGCAGTTCACGCCGCGGCCGGATTATCTGCTGCCCGCGTATTATCACGGGCGCAATCTGGCGGAAAGTTACTGGCTGTCGATCCCGGCGGTGAGCTGGCAGAACATTGTCGTGGGCGATCCGCTGTGCTCGCTGGGCAAGCCGTGAACGCGCTCCTTAGCGAATGCCGGCACAACGGAGCGGACCGCCGGCTTCGTCCGCATGCATTGTGGGCGGCTCCGCCCTGTGCCGGCTGCTGTGGGCGATCCGCTTTGTTCGCTGGGCAAGCCCTGAACACGGTCCCGCCCTAGTGCCGGCGCGCAAAAAAAACCAAACGAACCCAATTTTCTGTCGAGCCGATTGAAGGACTCTACTTTGGTTTGCGCGGTTTCTGTTCGGCCTGCGATGTCCGCGGCGAGCGGGCGCGCGGCGCGCGCGGGTTCCAGACGCGCGGCTTCGGTTCTTTCGTGCTTTCGCGTGGGATTCCGGTCTTGCGGGTTGCCATACCAGCGAGTGTCCACGCGCACCGCCAGGGCAACTCGCGCAAGTGCTTCAGGGAAAACGGTATAATATTTGTCTCCCTCAATGCCCGTCCTGCTTGATATCGACGCGATCCGCGAAATCCTGCCGCACCGCTACCCGTTCCTGCTGGTCGATTCGATTCTCGAACTGGAAGCGGAGCGTATTGTGGGCATCAAGAACGTCACCTATAACGAGCCGTTCATGATGGGCCACTTCCCGGACTTCCCGGTGATGCCCGGAGTGCTGGTGATCGAGGCGATGGCGCAGGTGGCGGGCGTGCTGGTGCTGAAGAACATTCCCGATCGCCACAACAAGCTCGTCCTGCTGGCGTCGGTGGAAGAGGCGAAGTTCCGGCGGCCGGTTCGCCCCGGCGACACGCTGCGCATCGAAATGATGGTGGGGCGGCGCAAAGCGACAGTAGCGAAGATGTTCGGCAAGGCCACGGTCAACGGCGTGGTTGTCGCCGAAGCGCAGGTTATGTGCAAGCTGCAGGATCGCGTTGCGGAAGAGACCGAAGCGCCGGTCACCGTGGCATAATGCCGGTCCACCCGACTGCCATCGTCGATCCCCAGGCGTCCATTTCAGAATCGGCGGAGATCGGGCCGTATTGCATTATCGGGGCCGATGTCGAGATCGGCGCGCGCACGCGCGTAATGGCGCATGTGTGCATGGAAGGGCCGATGACCATCGGCGAGGACAACGTGTTCTATCCGTTCTCGACCGTTGGCCTCGCGCCGCAGGATCTCAAGTACAAAGGCGAGCGTTCGGCGACGCGCATTGGGCATCGCAATCGCGTGCGCGAGTTCGTGACCATTCATCGCGGCACCGAGGGCGGCGGGATGCTCACCAGCATCGGCGACGGCAACCTGCTGATGGCTTACGTGCACGTCGCGCACGACGTTCAGGCGGGCAGCCACATCGTTTTCGGACACGGGGCCACGATGGGCGGGCACATCATCGTTGAAGACTGGGCGGTGATCAGCGCGGGCTCGGCGGTGCATCAGTATTGCCGCATCGGCCGGCATTCGATCGTCGGCGGCTACAGCGTGATCACGCAGGATGTGCTGCCTTACTCGATGACGGTCACCGAGCGCGAGGTGCGCGTGTTCGGCGCGAACAAAGTGGGGCTGGAGCGGCGTGGCATCAGCGCGGAGCGAATCGACGAGCTGCACAAGGCGTTCCGGTTGCTGACGAAGTCGGGCCTGAACACCACGCAGGCGCTGGAGCGCATCGAGGCGGAGGTTCCGGTTTCGGCCGAGCGCGACACGCTGATCGAGTTTATCCGCGCGGCGAAGCGCGGATTCATCAAATGAGCCGCTATGCGCTGATTGCCGGGAGCGGCCGCTTCCCGATACTGGCGCTGGAGACGGCGCGGGCGATGGGGCACGAAATCGTGGCCATCGGGATCAGGGAAGAGGCTTCGCCGGAGATCGAGACGCTGGCCGCGCGGTGCCACTGGGTGTCGATCGGGCAGCTCAGCCGACTGATCGAGATCCTCAAGGAAGAGCAGGTCACCGAGCTGATCATGGCCGGGCAGGTGAAACACGTCAGCATATTCTCGTCGATCCGGCCGGACTGGCGGCTGCTGAAGGTGCTGACCTCGCTGCGCGCGAAGAACACGGACGCGCTGATTGGCGGAGTGGCGCGGGTGCTCGAAGACGAGGGCATCCATCTGGTGGATTCGACGATGCTGCTGAAGCCGCTGCTGGCGGGTCTGGGACCGCTGACCAAACGCAAGCCGAACGCGGAGGAAGAAAAGGACGTGCGCTATGGGCGGCGGGTGGCGAACCGGCTGGCGTCGCTCGATGTGGGGCAGAGCGTGGCGGTGTGCGAGCGGGCGTGCGTGGCGGTGGAGGCGATGGAGGGAACGGACGCGATGTTGCGGCGCGCGGCGAGGCTGGCGAACGGGCGGGCGCTGCGGCTGGTGAAGGTGTCGCGGCGGAGGCGGCATCTGCTGTTCGACGTGCCGGTGGCGGGCGCCGCGACCATCGACGTGATGCGCGAGACGGGGACGACGGTGCTGGCGGTGGACGCGGGCCGCACGCTGCTGCTGGACAAGGACGAGATGATCCAGCAGGCGAACGAAGCGGGGATCGCGGTGGCGGGGTATGAGGCGGAGGAGTGAGACTGGCGCGCTGAACGCGCTCACGAACAATTTCCTAAGCCTGGACCTCCGCCGATGGACCGGCGCCATTGGAGGATCGAGTACCGGGGAGGCTCCACGCCTTAGCCTTAACTTCTCCAGCCAAAGCGCTGTCGAAGCTAAGGAAATCATCAGGCGAAAAAAGATAAAACCTCAATCTTTCGTGATCGAACACTTCGTGGACATTTGATCCCCTGCCCAGTCGGGATCGCCAGAACTCAGACTCTCCTCCAGACCCTCGTCAAGGTGCTTCTTTAAGAACTCCCTTACTTGGGGCAACGGATCAACCCTTCTTATGTAGTCGTCCCAACTCCCGATGGTCGGCACACCGTTCGGAGCGGATTCTTTTCGTGTTGCCTCGGCGGCCAGTTCTTTCGGCGGGAACACAACCGAGAAATTCAAGTATTCCGCGCCCTGATCGTCTGTCTCGATTGCCACTCTGACGCACTTGATTGCGATTTCCTGCTTGTATAACCACTCAGCCGTAGCCAGAACCTCAAAGTCGACTCCTCAGCGATCAGCAGGACTCCCTGGCTGTCGTTGAAGCCAGCGTCGCCCTCAAACTCAGGAAGGTCGTCGAGGTGACCCTTGTCAATGCCAACAAGATTCCGTATCTCGTCCCGAGACAAAGTTGAAACCATCGCGGCGTAGGCTGTAGCCTGCAAGAGCTGCAGCTTGTTCCTTGCCCTCTTAAGCTCGATCACGAGCTGATGGCCCAGCAGAAGTAGAGCCCCCGCCGTTCTTGTCGGGGTCAGCAGAATCTCGAAGCCCGCAGCCTCGGCGACCGCTATCAGTTCGCCACATGGTCCTTGAGGGCAAAGCGAAGCGGGGCTGGGGCTCCGTTGTCAAAGAGTAATAACATCGACCATCTGGGCCGGAGGACTGCGCTACCGGGGACTGAGCGTCTCGCTCCACAATCCTGTGCAGCGGCCCCGCAGGCTCGCCCGCGCCCCGGCGCCGTTCAATCCGCGATATGATCACAGCGGCCTGGGCTGGCCGGTAAGCACCGTCTGGAAACGTCAGTGGCGGATTCGAGTCCAACACAGCGGCGGCGCTCCGGCGCCGTGGCCCGAGGATCGCCGCCGAGTTGATCCTCGCACCGCACGATGCAGGCCGCGCTCGCGGCGATGGCGGCGGTGGACCCGCGGGGGTAGTATGACGAGGACGCCGATCCACGTCTCGATTGGCACGATCTTCGCGCTGCTGACGGTTTCCGGACAGTCGCTTCCGACGTTCCGGTCCGAATACAGCGTCGACTCCAACCTGGTGCTCGTTCCGGTCACCGTCACCGATCGAAACGGCGCATTCATCAACGGCCTGAAAAAGGATGTTTTCGCGGTTTCCGAGGACGGCGTAGGCCAGCCGATCCGTTCTTTCAGCGAGGACGAAGCACCGGTTTCGGTGGGAATCGTCCTCGACACGAGCGGAAGCATGATCGCTCTGCTTCCGCTGGCGCGCGAGTCTTTGCGGCGGTTCGCGGCGCTTTCGAATCCCGACGATGAAGCGTTTCTGACCACGGTCTCCACGCGTCCGCGCATCTGGTCGGGATTCACGGCCGACATAGACTGGCTGATCGGCAGGGTCGCCTTTGAAGGAGCGGCGGGGAGCACGGCGCTCATCGACACGATATGGGTGGCGCTCGATCAGTTCCCTCCCGCCACGAATGCGCGGAAAGCGTTGCTGGTGCTTTCCGACGGCATCGATAATCACAGCCGCCACACACGCTCCCAGTTGCTGAGGCGGGCTTCGGAAATGGACGTCCAGATCTACACCATTTGCCTGGACGATCTCACGCCGAACCGGAAAGCGCTGGAAGAAGTGGAAGCGCAGCATGGAATGCAGCTCATGCAGGATCTCGCTTCGCGCACGGGCGGAGTACCGTTCCTGGTGCGCAGCCGGAACGACGCCGACGCGGCTTCCTGGAGCATCAGCGAGACGTTGCGCGACGAGTACAACATCGGATACGTGCCCGGGAACAAACAGCGCAGCGGCCGATGGCGCCGCATTCGCGTGAAGGTAGCGCGGACCGGACTCAGGGTTCACAGCCGCTGGGGATACCGGCTCGATTAGCGTTCGGCCATTTCGGGGCGGTGAACTCGCTGCACGATGCTATCGGTGAGCTGCCGGCGTTTCCGCCGCCGTAAACCGGCACAGCATGGCCTCGAGGTCGCGGGCGGCAATTGGCTTGCAAAGACTGTCGTCCATGCCGGCCTGCAGGCAACGTTGGCGGTCGCCGGACATGGCGTGCGCGGTCATGGCAATGATGGGGACGCGGCGGGCGCCGGCCTCGGCGGAGGGGAACAGCGAGGTCGCTGCAAAGCCGTCCAGCTCGGGCATCTCGACGTCCATGAGGATCACATCGAAACCGCCGCTGCGCGCGGCATCCAGCGGCCTCGCTCCCATTGCCGACCAGGGTGACGCGGTGACCGCGCTTCTCGAGAACGCGGCTGATCAGCTCGCTGAGACCGACCCTCACCGGAGGCCCAATGCGCAACCCGGATGTTCTCCGGACGTCGGTTGCCTCGATTGCCGGTTGGTCACCAGTTTCACGCACGATTCCGCGCACTTCGGCTGTCTGACCGGTGACGTTGGTGCCAACCCAGGGCGAGTTCTCGATGTGGACGCCTCCGGTGGCGTGTTCGAGGAACACGAGGTTCAGCTTCAAATCGTTATAGCTGATGCACCCGCGAAGGTCTACCGGGGCACCGAGATCCGCGTCGGCCAGCTCCCGGATCCGGCGGATGGTGGTGATAACGCGATGCGGCCGGTCAGCGCGGCCGCATCCGGCCAGGAAAGCCGCGAGCGCGGCGGTGAGCAGCCCAGCCAATGGGCGCGGACGTAGCTCCGAGGGGTACACGACGAATCGTCCTTGTTCTCTCTATCGGTAATTCGCCCAAAAGGAGAATATTGGGGCCGCGATGCGAGGACGCTGCAGATGCCGCGGCAATTGGACCCGGTTGTGGACACGGGACGGGATATCGGCTCGATCCGCGGTTCGGCTATGCTATTTGTGAATGCGCCTGACGAAGCATGGAACTGGCGTAGTGCTGGGCGGCCTGTTGCTGGCCGCTTTCAGCGCGTTGTCACAAGGCCCTTCGAGCAAAGAGGCAGAGTCGGCTGTCGCGCAGGGTACCGGGGCCAGGGCGGCGCCCACCGACTACCAGGCGCACGCTCAGGCGGGGACGGTGACGATTGCCGCCGATTACATCGGCCACTTCGTCCCCACGCCGGAGAAGAACCTGACAACGGACGATTATGTGACCGTCGAAGCCGGAATATTCGGTCCGGCGGAGGCGCGGCTCACGCTCTCGCCGGGCGATTTCTCGCTGCGGATTAACGGGAAGAAAACGCCTCTACCGGCGCAGTCGAGCACCCTGGTGGCGCACACTGTCAAGGACCCCGACTGGGTTCCGCCCGGCTCGGAAGACGACAAGAAGGAAAAGAACCAGGCGGGAATTCACTCCGGGACCAAGCAGGACGAAGCTCCGTTGTCGAAGCCGCACCCACCGCCGGAAATGGTGCATGCCATGGCCCTGCAGGTTCAGAGAGCGGCGATGCCGGAAGGGGACCGGGCTCTCCCCCAGGCCGGCCTGCTGTATTTCGAGTACCACGGAAAGGACAAAAGCGTGCATTCGGCCGAGCTGATCTACAACGGTCCGGCGGGACAAGCCACGCTGGAGCTGCAACCTTAACCTGCGGCGCCGGGTTCGGGTTTGCGCATGGCGCAGTGCTCGTAACAGTACACTGGTTTCTGTGGCTGCACACGTCGAGATCGCCGTCCGCGAGAGAGAAGGAATCACTATTCTCGATTTGTCGGGCCGGCTGGTGGTGAGCGAGAGCCTGAACGATCTGCGCGAATGCATCAAGCGGCTGCTGGGGGAAGGCCACACGCAGATCGTGGCCAATCTCGCGGGCGTGGATTACATAGACAGCACGGGGCTGGGAACGCTGGTGATCTGCTACACCACGCTGCAGAAGTCGAGCGGCGCGCTGAAGCTGGAGAATCTCAACCGGCGCAACCTCGAGCTTATGCTGCTGACCAAGCTTTCGACGGTTTTTGAGCTGTTCAACGACGAGCAGAGCGCGGTGAACAGCTTCTTCCCGGAGCGCGAGATCACGCACTTCGACATACTGAGTTTCGTGCAGGAGCAGCAGGGGAAGTAGGGGCGGCGGGCAGCGCACACAAGTGGTGGTGGGCGGTGCAGGATTCGAACCTGCGGCCTTCTGGGTGTAAACCAGACGCTCTAACCAACTGAGCTAACCGCCCGCGCGCGGCGTCAAATCGCCACTGACGTCGCCACTGACATCATCGCACGGGGGCTGCGGTGCTCGGTTTCGGCGGCGCGGCTCCGGCCTGCTGGCGATGGTAATCGGCCGTGATCTGCCGGGCGATTTTATCGGCCACATCCGCGCTCGCGCCGAGGAACTTGCCGCCGAGGCTTTCCTCGGTGGCCGACCAGATGACGTCGCCCGCGCGGTTCACCAGCCGCACCGCCGCGAACGCCTCATGCCTGCGCTCCTCGAGGTTCGTCGATTCACTCTCGCCGACGCCGATCCCGGCGCTGCGACTTTCCCCTTCGCTGTAGTGATAGCCATCGCTGGAGCGTTGCGAGTCGCTCACCTGTGTGTGCATGTTCAGGTCGTCGCTGGAGTGAAAATGATCGGTGAAGACCTTGTCGTTGGCGGCGCCCTTCAGTACGGCGTCGGCGCGGTCGGGATTCTCGGTGACGATGAACAGCTTCGTCTTCTGCAGGCTGACCATCACCATGTCGCGGAACTGCGCGGCCGATTCACCGCCGGTCAGCACGTCCACATAGATTCGACGGACGCTTGTGAGATCCTTCGCCGCGGGCAGTTCCTCGGTGGTTTCGGGTTTGTCCACCTGCAGGCGCGCGGGCGCAGCCGTCGACGACGCGGCCGTCGAGGGATCGTCCACTCCCGGTGCAACCGCCAACAGCCACGCCGCAGCCAGGAAAACGCGCGGCATCAGCCTTTGCCCGCCTTGCGCGCCTCTTCGTCCTGGAACTCGACGCGGCGGCCCGTGCGCGCTTCCAGACTGACCAGCGCGCTGCGGATGTCGTCCTTGTTCACGCGGAAGATCAAGGCCTGATGCTTGCCGTTTTCGTCGGTGTATCCGACGGTCAGGAAATGCGCGCGGCTCTTGCTGAGCAGGAACAAAGGCGAGATGATGACTGCGGCGAGATAGCGGCGATCCACTTTCTGCCCATATTCGAGCAGGTCGATGGTCTCGTAAGGCACGCGCCAGCTCGCGCCTTTGGAGTAGAAAACGAAGAACTGCTCGTCGGTGGTCTGGGCGCGTCCGGAACAGCCCTGCGGGATCTGGGCGATGGTCCCGCCCACGTATTCCACGCGGAATCCCGACTGACCGCCATCGGCAAGGCAGGCGCCGAGCGCCAGCAGGAAAGCTGCTTTTCGCAGGGACATGATTCTTCTTTTCAGGCCGTAATCTGGTTGCGGCGCGGCTGGGCTTTTCTCATATAGAATGTCCGCAATGCGTAGCGTGGTGCTGATTCACTGGAAACCGCCGGAAGCGGAAGCGCACGCCGAGGCGCTGCGCCAGGCGGGGATCGCCGTCAGGGTGGTGGCGCCGAAGGACGGACGGGCGGTTCGCGCACTGGGCGAGCGGCCGCCGGATGCGTTTCTGATCGACCTCAGCCGCCTGCCGTCGCAGGGCCAGGCGGTGGGCATCGAACTGCGGAAGACCGCGGCCACGCGCCGGATTCCGCTGGTCTTCGTCGGCGGCGATGAGGCGAAGACGGAGCGGGTGCATCGGGTTCTGCCCGACGCGGCGTTCGTGTGCTGGTCCGAACTTCCCGGGGCACTCGAGGACGCCATCCGCGGCGCTCCCGCCAGGCCGGCGTCGCCAGACACGATGGCCGGCTATTCCGGAACGCCGTTGCCGAAAAAGCTCGGCATCCGGCCGTCCACCGTGGTGGCGCTGCTCGGCGCGCCGGAGGGATTCGAGGGGAAACTCACGCCCCTGCCCGAGGGCGTGCGGGTGGAAAGGAAGACGCGCGCCGCCGATCGCGTGCTGTTCTTTGTGGATTCGGTGGCCGGCCTGAAACGCGGATTCGCCGCCGCTGCGCGGACCGTCGAAGAAGGCGGCGGGCTGTGGATCTGCTGGCCGAAGAAGGCCTCGGGCATCAGGACCGACATAACCGAGACCATTGTTCGCGAGTACGGTCTCGCCGCCGGATGGGTGGATTACAAGATCTGCGCGGTAGATGAGACGTGGTCCGGCCTGCAGTTCGCCCGCCGGCGCTGAGCGCTACCTCTCACAGACTGAAGTCCGTGCCACCTACCAGATGCGGCAGGCTTCGGCCCGCACCATTGGCTGGCCGGCCTTACATCCGAACGCTTTCGCGAAGTCGGGCAAGTCGGCCATCACTCCGTTCACGCGATACTGCAGCGGCGAGTGGGGATCGGTGATGGCGCGCATGCGCAGCACCTCCGGCCGCTCCGATCCGCAAGCCCACTGCGCATAGCCGATGTAGAAGCGCTGATCCGGCGTGAGCCCGTCGATGGGCGTCAGCGTGTAGTTCTTCGTCGCGGCCTTCCACGCCAGCCACGCCAGCAGCGTGCCCCCGATGTCCGCGATATCCTCGCCCGAAGTCAGCTTGCTGTTGATCTTAATATCGTCCACCACGGTGTATTGGGCGTACTGATTGCGCACGCAGTTCACGCGCTTCTCAAACTCCTCGGCGTCGCTCTTCGTCCACCAGTCCTTCAGGTTCCCCTGCGCGTCGAAGTGCCGGCCTTCGTCGTCGAAGCCGTGAGTCAGCTCGTGGCCGATGGTCCCGCCGGTGTCTCCGTAGTTGGGCGCCTTGTCCATCTTCAGGTCGAACAACGGGGGCTGCAGCACGCCCGCGGGGAAGTTGATGTCGTTCATCTGGGGATTGTAGTAGGCGTTCACCGTGGGCGGGGTCATGTCCCATTCCGTTCGATCCACCGGTTTGCCGATCTTGTTCAACTGACGGTGCGCCTCGAATGCTTCCGCGCGATCGACATTGCCGAGGAAATCGTCGCGCTTCACAATCACCGAAGAGTAATCGCGCCATTTGTCCGGATAGCCGATTTTATTGACGATGGCGTGCAGCTTCTCCAGCGCGTGCTGCTTCGTTTCGGGGCCCATCCACGGCAGATTGCGAATCTCGTCGCCCATGGCCGCCTCGATCTCCCGAGTCATCTGCAGCGTCTGCTGTTTGGCCTCCGGGCTGAACGTCTTTTCGACATACACGCGGCCCAGCGCCTCGCCCAGCGAGCCGTCCACCAGACGGACGCAACGCTTCCAGCGCGGCGGAAGCTGCTCGGCGCCCTGCAGATACCTCGAATAGAACTCGAAGTTCTCCTGGACAAACGCGGCGGGCAGGAAGCGAGCCTGCGCGTGGACCAGATGCCAGCGCAGATAGATTTTCCAGTCGGCCACATCGTGTGCGGCGAGCTGCTGGTTCAGGGCCTTGTAGAAGGCCGGTTCGCTCGCGTTCACCACGTCCGGCGCAGCCAGACCGATGGCCTTGTAATATGCCTCCCAGTCGAACTCGGGGGTGAGGGCCTTGAAATCAGCGGGCGTGAGTTTGTGGAACAGATTGTATGGATCGCGCTTGTCTTCCAACCGGAGCGAGGCCTTCGCCAGCTCGGTCTCGATGGACATCACCAGGGCGGCGTCGGATTTCGCCTGCGCGGCGTCTTCGCCGAGCAGCACCAGCATGCGCGCCACGTGCTGCAGATACTTCTCGCGCGTCTCCACCGATTTCGCATCGGCCTTGACGTAGTAATCGCGGTCGGGCAGGCCCAGCCCGCCGGCGTTGGCGAACGCGATCACCTGTTGCGAATTCGCGTAGTCCTGGTTCGATTCGAAATCGAACAGCGCAGTGGAACCCGTGTTGACATGCTCGGCGGCGACGAGCGCAGCCATCTCCCGTTTCGACGTCAGCGCGTCGATGGCGTCCAGCGCGGGCTTCAGCGGGGCGATGCCGGCCTTCTCGATGGAGGCCTCGTCCATGCAGGCATGAAAGAAATCGCCGATCTGCCGCTCTTCCGGCGAGCGCTGCCGGGAGGTGTCGCCAGCCGCGAGCAGAATCCCCCACAGGTACTGCAGATTTTCCGTGGCCAGCTTCGAGTAAACGTCCCAGGAGGCCTGATCGGGCGGGATCGGGTTGTTGCGATTCCAGTTCCCGCAGGTGTAGTGAAAGAAATCCTCGCAGGGATTAACGGTCTTATCCATGGAACTCGCGTCGAGACTCGGACTGTAGGGAAGCGCGGTCAGCGGTTTGGCATCGCTTTGAGCGAACGCGGGGGCAGCGCAGAATGGCAGCAGGACGAGCGGCAGGTAGGGGCGCACCTCCATATGGTAGAGCAGAACGGCGGCGGATATGATGGAGAGTCACGCATATGAAGCCAGCCCCAGCGGGATGGGTCCTCGGCGGTTCCACCATTGTTGCGGCCCTGGCGCTGTGGGGCGTCCTCAATTTCTCCACGGCGACCGAAGGGATGTCCACCACGGCCGCCGACGTGTACAGGATCGCCGATCAGCAGTGGCGATTCCAGCAGGTGAGCGCGGCCGTGCCGGCGCACGGCGTCATCGGCTACATCACGGACCAGACCGGTTTGCAGGCGCAGGCCATGCTTCTCGGAGCGCAGTATGTTCTTGCGCCCCGCGCGCTTGTGGAATTGAAGAACCGGCCGGATTCGCCGTGGGTCATCGGCAATTTCGCAAAGCAGCTCGACGTAGCCGAGTTTGGCGGGGAACATGGCTTACAAACGGTGCAGGATTTCGGCGCCGGCGTCGTTCTGTTCCGGAAAGGCACGCGGTAGATGCCGGGTCTTCTCTCCACTGCTCTCGCGCTGGCGGCGGGAATCCTGCTGGCCCTTGCATTCGACCCGGTGCGCGGCGCTCGTCCGCGATGGGCCGCGGTGTCATTCACGGTTTGCCTGGGAATCCTCGCGGGCATCGCGGCGAATTCCGTCGTGTTTCTGTTTCTGGCGGTATGCGGAATCGCGTCCGCCGTGTCCGTGTTTGCCGCGGACATCCTGGTCCTGGTAATTGCAGCGGCTCTGTATATACGAGTGCGAAGAACCAGCCCGCCACCCCTTGTTTCCCCCGAGCCGGGAACGTTTCGTTTCACCTGGGTTCTGGCCATCGCTCTCGTGCTGGTGCTGCTGATTCTGGCCGGACGGCTGACCGTCATGGCCGAGGCCAACCCGTGGGGCGGCTGGGATGCGCTGGCCATGTGGAACCTGCGCGCGAAGTTCCTGGCCGGCGCGCCGGGCGACTGGCATTTTGCCGTCAACGGCACATTGGCGGATCGAATGCACCCCGATTACCCCCTGCTGTTGCCGTCTTTCATCGCCGCGGGATGGAAGGCCGGCGGCGAGATGGGTGCACTGCTGCCGGTTACGGTCAGTTTCCTGTTCTCGGCGGTGCTGGTTGCGCTGTTGCTGAGCTCCGTGGCCATGCTTCGCGGGACGGCCTCCGGGCTGCTGGCGGCGCTGGTGATGCTCACCGCTACTTCGTTTCTGCTGGCCGCGCCAAGCCAGTATGCCGATATTCCGTTGGCCTGCTATTGGCTCAGCGCCGGGTCGCTGTTGCTGGTTTCCGGCGCGGGCAGCCGTGCCGCGCTGATCTGGACGGGCGCGTGCGCGGGATTCGGCGCGTGGACGAAGAACGAAGGAGTGGCATTCCTGGTGTGGTTTGTTCTGGCGCTGATGGCGGGGCTTTGGTGGAAACGCGGCAGCCGCGATGCGCTGCGCTGTACAGGTGCGGCGCTGATTGGCGCGTCGCCGGGCATTCTGTTGACTCTCTGGCTGAAGTTCGTCATTGCGCCGCCGTCCGACACGCTGGTGCAGCAAAGCGCGCGGTCGATGCTGGCGAGGCTGGCGGATGCGAGCCGTTATGGGGAGATTGCGAAGTCGTTTGCCGATGCGGTGGCCAACATGGGGAGTGGCATCGCGCACCCGCTGATCCTGCTGGCGATCCTTGCGGTGTTGTTGCGCTGGAACCCGGGCCCGCGCTACCGGTTGGCCATGGCCATCTCATCCGTGGCGCTGGGTCTGATGTTCCTCGCGGATATCGGCGCGTACCTCATCACGCCGTCCGACCTTGCCTGGCACCTTGGCACGTCGTTCGACCGGCTCATCCTGCAACTCTGGCCGAGCACGCTGCTCATGTGCTTCGCGGCAATGAACGGAATTGCCGACCCCGCGCCTGTCCCGCAGACTGCTCACGCACCGAAGAAGGCGCCTGCGACCCGCGCGCGAGGGAAAAGGAAGTGAAGTGGAAAAGGAAGTGAAGCGAGGTGCGGAGGCCTCCGTTTCGAATTGTGGCGCTGGTGCTGCTGGCCGACTTGCTCGCCATCAACATCTACCGCGCGGCAATTCTACGCTCTCACCGAAGCCGATCGCTACGAAGTTGCCCGGCGGCGGCTCACCGTCGTCTATCGCGGCCCGGTTTCCGGCACGGTTCTCGCGACGGCACGCTGAGCCGGCGAAGGTAAGATAAAGATTCACCATGAAACTCCGCAGTTATACGATCACCCAGGGGCGGGATCGTGCGCCCGCTCGCGCCATGCTGAAGGCCATCGGCTACACCGACGAGGATCTTCGCAAGCCCATCATCGGCATTGCCAACACGTGGATCGGCACCATGCCCTGCAACTTCAACCTGCGCGAGCTGGCGGCCCGCGTGGCCGAGGGCGTGCGCCAGGCCGGCGGCACGCCGATGGAGTTCAACACCATCGCCATCAGCGATGGCGTCACCATGGGCACCGAGGGCATGAAGACATCGCTGGTGAGCCGCGAGGTGATTGCCGATTCCATCGAGCTGGTGGCCCGCGGACATATGTTCGACGGCATCGTTGCGCTGGTGGCCTGCGACAAGACGATTCCGGGCGCGGCGATGGCGTTGCTAAGGCTGAACGTGCCCGGCGTGGTGATTTACGGCGGGTCCATTCTGCCGGGCCGCCACAACGGCCGCGACATCACGATTCAGGATGTCTTCGAGGCCGTGGGCGCGAACGCATCGGGCCGTATCGACGATGCCGAGTTACTGGCTATTGAGGATGCGGCATGCCCAGGCGCGGGCGCGTGCGGCGGCCAGTTCACCGCTAACACGATGGCCACGGTAATGGAGATGATCGGCTTGTCGCCGATGGGCTCGGCCGCGGTGCCGCAGGTGGATCCGCTCAAGGACGATGTCTGCCGCCGCGCCGGCGAGGTGATCGTCAATGCGGTGAGGAAGGACATCAAGCCGCGCGACGTGGTGACGCGGACGGCCATCGACAACGCCATCGCGGCTGTCGCGGCAACCGGCGGATCGACCAATGCCGTACTGCACCTGCTGGCCATCGCCCGCGAGGCCGGCGTTCCGCTGGAAATCGACGATTTTCAGACCATCAGCGAGCGCACGCCGCTGCTGGTGCCTCTGAAGCCGGCCGGGCAATTCGTCACCGTGGATGTGCACAAAGCGGGCGGCTGGGGCGTGGTGGCGAAGCGGCTCGTTGAGGGCGGCTTTGCCGACGGTTCCGCGCTCACCGTCACCGGCCGTACCTTCGCCGAGGAAGCGGCCAGTGCCCAGGAGACCCCCGGCCAGGAAGTGATCCACCCCCTCGCCGATCCGATCAAGAAATCCGGCGGGCTGGTGATTCTGCGCGGGTCGCTGGCGCCCGACGGCAGCGTGATCAAGGTTACCGGCCTCGCCCGAAAAAACCATCGCGGCCCGGCGCGCGTATTCGATTGCGAAGAGCAGGCGATGGAAGCGGTCACCGCGGGTCACATCCGCGCCGGCGACGTGCTGGTGATCCGTTACGAGGGGCCGGTGGGCGGACCGGGGATGCGCGAGATGCTGGGCGTGACCAGCGCGATCATGGGCGCCGGGCTGGGCGACTCCGTTGCGCTGATCACGGACGGAAGGTTCAGCGGCGCAACCCGCGGGTGCATGGTGGGCCACGTGGCGCCGGAAGCCGCGGTGGGCGGTCCCATCGCCGCGGTGCGCGAGGGCGATGTCATCGAGATCGACATCGAGAAGCGGACCGTCAATCTGGAGATTCCCGCCGCCGAGCTTGCCGCCCGGCTGCGCGAGTGGAAGGCGCCCGCGCCACACTACACGACGGGCGTCTTCGCCAAGTACGTGGCGATGGTGTCATCGGCTGCTGAAGGCGCTGTAACATTCCGGCTCAGATAGAAATACTCTACTCACCCCCCGCATGGTCGATAAGGACGGTAGGCACGCTCTTGCGTGCCGGTGGATAACTATCATGACTATCGGACGGAAGATCGGGTGGGGGTTTGCGGTAATCATACTCCTGGCGCTTGGTGGGGCCGCGGTGTCGGTGATCGTTTCTGAGATTGCCTTGAATGCGTTGGCGCCCATCGACGCTCAGTTCCTGCCTGCCGGGAAGATGGCAGCCGGCGTGGAGTCCTCCCTGCTCAACGCACGAATCCACTTCATCTACTACGTCACCATTCAGAAAGATGGCGAAAAGGAACACGGCTGGGAGTTCTTCCGCTCCGCCGAAGCTCAGTTCCCTGAGCTGGAGCATCTGGTCGGCTCATCGCCGCAGCTGGCTGGCCTCGCTCCGCAACTGGAGGCGCTGCGCAACGGAATGAACGAGTATAGGCCGGTCCTTCTCCAGATTGTCCAGGCGGTGGACAACCATCAGAACACGACGCCGGAATTCGCCGAGCTGAGAAACCGCTGGGCCACGCTGGGCAACAAGATGGTGGCAGCCGCCGGTGAGCTGAGCGCGGAATCGAACCGGCGAGCCGGGGAAGCAAGCCGGGGGGCGGCAACGTCACTGGCGACGGCGCGGCTGTTCATGCTGATCGGCGGCGGTGTCATGCTCCTCATCAGCGGGAGCATCGCCGTGTTTCTGATTCGACGAATCGGCCAGGCGCTGGGAAGGGCTTCCGCCACCCTCGCGGAAAGCTCGGCGAGAATCACGAACACCGCGGGAACCCTCTCCGAATCGGCCCGAACGAGCGCCGACCGGGCGTCGCAGCAGGCGGCTTCGGTGGAGGAGACCTCCGCGGCCACGCACGAGATCAGCGCCATGGCCACGCAGAACGTGGATCACGCCAAACGCGCCGCCGAGTTCACGCGCGAGACCGGCGCCGACTCCGCCGAAGCGAGCTCCGCCGTCACCGAGTTGGTGCAGGCCATGACCTCGATTGCCGGATCGGCCAGATCGATTTCCGGCGTCCTGCGGATCATCGATGAGCTGGCCTTCCAGACGAATATCCTGGCCCTGAACGCCGCCGTGGAAGCGGCTCGCGCGGGTGAAGCGGGCGCCGGATTCGCCGTCGTGGCAGACGAGGTCCGCAACCTTGCTCAGCGCTCCGCCGCCGCCTCGAAGGATACTGCAAAGCTGGTTGATGAATCCATGGCCAGCGTATCCATCGGTCAGGAACGTCTGCAGCGGGTGGACGGCGCGTTGCACCGGATCGTCGAGCGAATCGGCAAACTGAGCGAACACGTGAACGAGGTCGCGCGCAGCTCGGCCGAACAGACCAGCGGTCTCGCGCAGATTTCGACGGCCATCGCCAGCATCGAACAGGCCGCTCAACAGAGCGCCGCGGCCGCCGAGGAGCGCGCCGCCGCCTCCGAGGAGCTCACCTCCGACGCAGGCCTTCTCCGCACCACCTCCATGGAACTCGCCAGCATGGTGGGCACGGCGACGGATTCGCGATAGGCTACCCCCAATACTGTTCACTTTGGATTTCGTCCGCCAGTGGGACACGCGCAAAGTGAACGGTATTGAAGCTAGCCCTGCAATCGCAGGTAGCAGTAAAGCGGCCAGGCGTGCGCGTGCGCGCAGTACACCGGGTTCCCGGACAAGCCTGCCGTCGGCAACAGCGAGGAATCGAGACTATCGGACGCGGACCACTGCCCGGTCCAGTATTGCGGAAATCGCCGCGCGAAGCTGGCGAAGGTCATCCGCCTCAGGAGGGCCATCGCCGCATCGCGGTCGAACGTAGCCACGCCCAGAATCAGCGGCCCGTTCAGCGCATACCAGAAGCCGCCGTTCTCGCGCGAGCCGCCCGGCGTGCCCGGCTTCGCCACGGGCTTCTCGATCTGCCGTGCGCCGAGCGCTTCGCCCGCCATCAGCCGCCGCCCTAGTTCGTCGAAGAGCTTCTGTTTGCGATCGCGGGGCACGTCGGACATGAGCAGCAGGAAGCCCTGAGGCTCCAGCCACAAGTCAGTCTCCCCGTACGCTTCGCCCGGCCGGATCCACAACCGGCGCGAGAATGGCCGGGCGCCCAGATCCTGCAGAAATGCGCGGAAAATGCGCGCGCGATGTTCGCGGATGGCGGCGGCGAGATCGCCGGAACTCGGCGCATATGCATCGAGCATGGCCGCAATGTCGCCCAGGATCACCACAGCCATCGCGGAGTTCATGTGCGATTCGGCCGTTACGAACATCTGGTTGTAGGGCATGGCGGTCGGCCAGAAGTAGAACATGTCGTTCCAGTCCGAGTTCCAGAGCCGCATCAGCCCGTGCGCGCCAACGCCGATGCGGTCGCGGATAAACAGGAACGCTTCGCGGATACGGTCGAGACCCGTGCCTTTGGCGGAGCGTTCGAGCGGATAGTATCCGATCTCCTCGCTGAGGATCGCGGCGTCTTTGGTGACGCGGAGGTACTCGGCCATCAGCATGAGAAACCAGAGCTGCTGATCGCTGGTGAGCATGGGGCCATGCGCCGCCCAGCCGTAGCCTTCGTCCGACAGTTTGATCTCTCCGTCGGGGGAGCGTGCGCTTCATGATGAAACGCAATACCGACCGCGCCAGCGCCGGGTTCGTGTGGCAGAGCGGCAGCGCGTGCTGGGCCAGATCGCGGCTGCTGAGCATCTGGCCCCAGACGTAGTCGTAAACGGTCCCCTGCGGAACGACGGTTTCGTCGTAGTATTCGCGGTACGTGGCCATGGCTTCGAGCGCAGCCGCATTCCAGCGCATTTCACGGCGGAGCTGAGGATCCGCTTCGCTCGCGAACTCCGGCAGGAGGCGCAGCCACTCGCCCTCCGGTCCGGCCATCGCCTCGCCGGCAATGGCGTCGCAACTCCGGCCATTGCGCGAGTAGCCGACAACAAAGCTGATGAATGCAGCGTCGTTCGCGGCAACGGTCTGGTCGCTCCAAATGCCAATCCAGTCGCCTTCGTGTGAGACGTGCAGTCCCGCGGAGACCGTCTTGATGAACAAGGACGGCGGCGCGCTGTCGAACCTCGACATTTGCCCGGCGGGCGCCAACTCAAGAAGTTCGGTTGGAGTCGACTCGACGTCGGCGCGCGCAAGACCGAGCGCGTCGTCGCTCATCGCGTCCTGCTTGTACGCGACTATTCCGCGCGTTTCCGACCAGGCTGCCAGGATCGGCTCGTAGCGGGCATGCACACGTTCGGAGTACCTCACCTTCAGCGCACTTCCGCCGCGATTGTGGAGCCGCACGTCCACGGCAAACGCCGAGGCGCCCTCATTCACTTTGCGCGATGGCCGAACCGCGATCGTGCGCGTCACCGCGAGCTCGCGCGTCACCTGATATTCGTAACGGGCGAAGCCTACGCCAAACAGCTTTCCCGAGTCCGCGGCGCCGATGAGTTCATGCCGCTCGCCGCCGATCTCCACCGCGGCCTCGTTCTCGTCGTTCATCTGCGCCCATGCGCGCTCGCCGGTCAGAAGCCGGTACCGTCCGCTGGCGTGCACAAACAGGGTCAGCCGGTAGTTACCCAATAAAAAGTAAGGATCGTCGGGGAGCTGCGGATGGTGAAACGTGAGGGGGCCGGTATAGCGGAAGCAGGGCAGCCCGCGCTCATCGTCTTCCCAGTGGCCGAGCGGCGGTCCATCGAAATTCGACGATTTCCCGGCCACCATCGAGACACCCGCTGCGCCAAGGAACCCCCGCCGAGTGACGCCGTCCATCACGCTCCCCGTGAAAGCACCACCACCGCCTGAGCTTCGGCCGAACGGCCCTCGCCCACGGGGCCGACCTTCTCGGCGGTCTTGAACTTCACCGACACGCGCTCCACATCGAGGTCCAGCGCCTCGGCGAGCTTTTGCCGGATCGCCAGGCGGTAATCCTTCAGCTTCGGGCGCTCGAGGATCACCGTGGAATCGACGTTGACGACGGTGAATCCGCGCTCGCGCACAAGGTCGTGCGCGTGCCGCAGGAACACCAAAGAGTCGCAACCCTTCCAGCGCGGATCGCTGTCGGGAAAATGCATGCCAATGTCGCCCAGGGCGAGCGCGCCCAGAATCGCGTCGGTGATGGCGTGGGCAAGAACGTCGGCGTCGGAGTGGCCTTCCAGCCCGAACTCGGAAAGCACCGTGACGCCGCCCAGAATCAGCGGCCGGCCCGGGGCGATCCGGTGCACGTCCCAGCCCTGACCCGCGCGAAATTCGTGCATCAGCCCTGGCTCGCCACCTTGGCCGTTTCCTCGGAGAGAAACAGCCGCGCGAGTTCCATGTCGGAAGGCCGGGTGATCTTGATGTTGCGGTCGCTGCCGGAGACCACGTGCACATCGACGTCCAGCCGTTCCACCAGGCTCGATTCGTCGGTGCCGATGAACCCGTCCTCGCGCGCCTTGTCGAAAGCGCGCCGGAGCAGCGCGTAGCGGAAAACCTGCGGGGTCTGCGCCAGCATCAGGCGCTCCCGCGGAATGGTGGCGCGAACCTTGTTGAGGTGAACCTGCTTGACGGTATCGACCGGAACAATGCCGACGATCGCCGCGCCGTTCACGGCCGCTTCCGCGATGGCTTTCTCGATGGTTTCGATCTCGATGAAGGGGCGTACCGCGTCGTGCACCATAACCAGATCGGTATCCGGAGCGATGGCCGCGAGCGCGTTCTCCACCGACTGCTGCCGCGAGTCTCCGCCTTCCACCAGCCGCACCGGCCTCGAAAAACCTTCCCGATCGAGCAGCTCCGCCGCCCATTCGGAATCCTCCGCGCGCAGGGCCACCACGATTTCGGTGACCGAAGGCGACGCGACGAACCGGCGAATGGTGTGCAGCAGGATGGGCGAGCCCTCCAGCAGCATGAACTGCTTACGGCTGGTTCCGAACTTCTCGGGCGACGAGCGCCCCATGCGGGTGCCCAGGCCGGCGGCGGGAAGAATGACGGAGACTCTCATGGATTCAGTGTCAACTGCTGCTGGTCACGCCCGTTCCGGCGGGAGTGCCCGGACCCGGCGCTTCCCGCGGCGGCCGCTCATGCCGCTCCGCCGTCTGCGCCTTATCGTGAATCGCGTGGACGCGTTCGTCGAAGCGGCCGAAGATCATTTTACCCGCGGTGGTTTGCAGCACGCTGGTCACGGAGATGTCCACCGTGCGCGAGATCATCTTGCGTGCGTTGTCCACCACCACCATGGTGCCGTCGTCGAGGTAAGCGACGCCCTGATTGTATTCCTTGCCTTCCTTCAGGATGAATACGCGCATGATCTCGCCGGGCAGCACGATGGGCTTCAGCGCGTTGGCCAGCTCGTTGATGTTCAGCACTTCGACGCCGTGAAGCTGGGCCACTTTGTTGAGATTGAAATCGTTGGTCACGATCTTGCAGTTGTAGAGGCGCGCGAGCTCGATCAGTTTCATGTCCACTTCGCGCACGTTGGGGAAATCGTCCTCGATGATCTGCACGTGCAGGTGCGGCACTTTCTGGATGCGCTGCAGGATGTCCAGGCCGCGACGTCCGCGGTTGCGCTTGAGCGAGTCGGCGGAATCGGCCACCAACTGCAGCTCGCGCAGCACGAACTGCGGAATCACCAGCGAGCCATCGAGAAAACCGGTCTCGACAATGTCCGCGATGCGGCCGTCGATGATCACGCTGGTATCGAGAATCTTGAATGAAGTCCGGGAGGTCTCCTCGCCGCCGAACAAGCCGCCCAGCGCGGCGAGGTTCAGCATGTCGCCCTTGCTGGCGCCCACGATGAGGCCGATGTAGGACATCCACAGAAGCAGCGAAACCTGGAGGAACGAAACGGTGGGATGTTGCGAGGGGCTGGGGAAAGCGGCTCCGAGAATCAGAGTGGCCAGATACGCGCCTGCGATCCCCAGAATCGATCCGATAGCCGCGCCGATCAGACGTTTGAGGCTGACCTTCCTTACCTGCAGTTCGAACAAGACAATGCCTACGCCGAGGAGGACTCCAGCGGCGGCGGTAGCCCATGGACTGAAGCGGTCCAACCCGAAAGGTTGCAGGAAGTAAGCTGCGCAGCCCAGCAGAATAATAAAAAGACCACGGAAGAACAATAAGTTATCCACAGAACCACCCCCTGATGGGCGGATGAAAAACCGGTTGCAGGCATAGAACCTGGAATTCCAGTGCCTGGATTATACCACCGAACGAACGAAGATCCTCGGAAAACGATGGGAACTGAAGGATTTAGAGGGGACGCGCTTACGTGGGATGACCTACGGAACCAAGGCTCAGAGGGCCTTGGCGAGTTCCTCGGCGAAAGCGCTGTGGCCGCCCTGCGCCTGGTTCGGCCGCTTGTGCTTCCGGCCGCCACGCTCGCGGCGGGGCCTCTCGAATCCCGCGGCTGTTCCAGACGAAGGGGAACCCGACGATGGCGGCGGCGTGGCCGGCCCGGCGGCGCCTCGAGGCGCAGCTTCCCTGCCCTTCTGCCGTGGCGGTTGTGCCGGATTCGCGCGGAGGAGGCGATCCTCCAGCGGGGCCCGGTCAAACCGGCGGATGATGGACTGCATTTCCTCGGAGTTCGGAGCGTCAATGAAAGCGAAGCCCTTGGACTCCTGCGTTTCGGGGTTGCGGATGACTTTGATGGTGTCGGCTACCAGGTTCTCGGCGGCGAGCCAGTTTCTGATGTCGTCGGCCGTAACCCAGACAGGAAGATTACCAAGGAAGACGGTGTAACTCATTCTGTAGCGTTATTAGCTCCGTGGCGGATTCGGGGGACTCGCTTCCCGGATGAAGCCCATGAAAGCTAATCTGAGAATACCACAGCATCCGTGCGACCGTAAACGCCTATCTGGCTGTGTTCATTGACAAAAACTCCGGGACCAGGCACCTGGGGTCGCGGCCTGTCGACTATTGCATCAATTGCCGCCGCATGTTCTCCAGCGACACCTGCATGGGGGTCAGCGCAGGCGCATTCTCAGTTCGGATGTCGTCTACTATGTCCAGAAACAGCGAGACCAGCTCGGGGTCGCGCCAGCCTTTCTCCACTTCCTGGGTCATCACCGCCACCGACTCTTCATGGGACAGCGCAGGCTTGTAGGAGCGGGCCGTGGTCAGCGCGTCGTAGATGTCGGAGATCTGCAGGACCCGCGCGAGCAGCGGCACTTCCTCGCCCATCAACCCGTCCGGATAGCCGCTGCCATCCCAGCGCTCGTGATGGCTGCGGATGATGGGCAGCACCGGAGCGAGGCTCTTCATCGGCCGGCAGATCTCCTCGCCTTTCACGGTGTGGCTGCGCATGACCACCCATTCTTCCTCGGTGAGACCGCCGCGCTTGAACAGAATCACATCGGGGATGCCGATTTTGCCGATGTCGTGCAGATAGCCCCCGCGATACAGAGCGCGCAGTTCCATTCGCGAGAGGCCCAGGGCCTCGCCCAGCGCGACGCTGTACGTGGCCAGCCGCTGGCAGTGTCGTCCGGTATGCTCGTCGCGTTGTTCCACCGCCTGGGCCAGCGCAAAGAGGATGCTCTCGGCCTCCTCCAGGGAATCGATGAGGGCTTTATTGCGCAGCATCGAACGGATGCGCGCGCGCAGCACGGCCGGATGCAGCGGCTTGGTGAGAAACTCGTCCGCGCCCGAAGTGATGCCCATAACCTCGTTTTCAAAGCCCTGCACGCTGGTCATCATGAGAACCGGAATGAGCCTCGTGGTCCGGTCCGATTTGAGCCGCCGGCAGAACTCCGGGCCGCCCATCTCCGGAAGCATGAGGTCGAGGATCACCAGGTCGATCTTGTCCGAGAGCAGGATCTCGAGCGCCTGGTCGGCGCGGTGGCATTCGAGAATACGATAGGGCGTGGTTTTCAGCATCGCCCGAATCAGCCGGCGATTGATTTCGTTCTCGTCGATGATCAGGATCGATGGCGGGCCAAGGGTGGAGTCCTCCCACTCCGCTGCACCCGACTCAACACCGGTGATGATCTGTTCCTGCATCGCTCGTTACTGACAACTGGTACCTGGCCGACAACAGTACTATCGGCCGAGGCCCGCACGAAAGTTTAGGGGCCCGTCGCCGCCGCGGGCTTTGCCGTCGCCTGGGTCGTGGCCGGAGGCACGGTAGTGGCCGAGGGCACGGCAGCGGCCGGGGGTACCGGGCTCACAGGCCTGGGCGCGGCTGCCTCCGCCGAAAGACGGCTGAGGATGCTGGAAACGTAGTCTTTGGTTTCCGGTATATCGGGAATCCCGCCGTTCTGATCCACCCGCTCGATGCCCGCGTTGTACGCGCTGAGGGCCAGCCTGATGTCGCCGCCGTACTTGTCCAGCAGCGCTTTGAGCAACTTCGCGCCCGCACTCACGTTCTGAGCGGGGTCGAAAACGTCGTCTACATGGAAATCATCGGCCGTTGAAGGCATGAGTTGCATCAGCCCCAAAGCTCCCCGGGCCGACTCCACGCACGGTTTGAAGCCCGATTCCTGCTCCATCACGGCGCGGATCAATTCCGGCTTAAGCCCCTGCTGCTTTGCAGCAGAAGCGACAAGCTCGTCCACCTGGCTGTTTGGCAACGGATCGCAATCGGCTGGCGGCGCCGCGAGCAGCGCCGCGAAGCTCGGGGGTTGAGGCCACTCGACGGTAAAAAAGGAGGTTTTTGCTGCGGCTCCCGCCGACGTGTTGGCGGCGCCGGCCGCTGCCGCTGGCGCCCCGGTCTGGTGTCTGACTGATTCTTTCTGCTTTTCAATGGATGCCTGCATGGCGCTGCGAATGGCTTCCGCATCCTGACCGCAGAGCCCCGCACACACCGCCAGCAGACCCACCGTCGTCGTAAGCAAACGCACGCTTCTCCATCGACGCAAAAGGGTTCAGCCTGCATACCACCGAATGGGGGGAACAGGCTCGCGCCAGTCGTCTGTTGCCGGCACGATGGAGCGAACCGCCTGGCTTTTGCCGGATGCATTGTGGGCGGCTTCGCCCTGCGCCGGTCTGTCTGTTGCCGGTACAACGGAGCCAACCGCCTGGCTCTTCCCGGTCACACAGGGGGCGGCTTCGCCCTGCGCCGGCTGGCGACCGGGTCGAATGCTACAGTAGACCTGACGCCGCCGTGCAACTTGTCCCCGTGATTTTCATCTTCGGTCTGGGCCTCACCGGCGTCCTGCTCGGCATGTGGCTGGAGCAGATGGCTCGTGTCTCCAGGGGGATCCTGTTGCTGAGTGGCGCTTTGCTGGTGCTCATCCCGCTGACGCTGGTGGCGCCGGAGCTGGCGGAGCGATATGGCTGGACGGGCGGACTGGTCTGGATGGGTCTGGGGTTTGCCGCGCTTTGGGCTTTCGACCACTATGTACACCCCCTGTGCCCTTCATGCGCTCACACCCACGACCACCACTCCTGTGCGCTGCCTCTGCACGGGTTTGCCTTGCCATTGATCCTGGCCTCCGGTCTCCACAGTTTCATGGACGGATGGAGTCTGATGGCGAGCCGGGAGAGTACTTCCCGTACGCTGCAGCTTGCTTTTCTGGTCGGAATCACAATGCACAAGCTGCCGGAGGGGCTGGCGCTCGGAGCGATCCTGCGCGCCTCATTGCGCTCCCGGTGGCGGGTGGCCGCCGGAGGCGCGGTGGCTCAGTTCATGACGGTGGTGGGAGGCGCGGTCGCGTTATGGATCGCACCCCTGGCCGGCGCTAAATGGACGGGAGGCATGCTCGGCCTGGCGGGTGGGACGTTCCTGTACCTCGGCTATCACACACTGGAGGCGGAGATTGCGCCGCGGCCCGCAGTGTCGCCGCAGGTCGGTGAAGAAAAGAACTGAGTGGAGCGCGTTGCTACTTGCGGGAGCGGCGCCACGCGATCAGCCCGAGCCCGGCCAGTCCTGTCCCCAACAGGAGGATTGTACCCGGCTCAGGAGAAACGAAGTCAGTGGTGGCGGCCAGAAGGAGAGGCGTCGCGGCGAGAACCAGCCAGGTCAGCCTGAGCGCAGTCTTCATTACATTCCTCGCCCAAATCCCCGTATGCTCGCGATGTTTGCGCCGCCAGGTATGGCTGCGTTGCACTTACTTGCGGAAGCGCCGCCAGCCGATCAGCCCCAGGCCGACAAGTCCCGTGCCAAGCAGAAGAACGGTACCCGGCTCAGGAGTAGCGAAATCAGTGGTGGCGGCCAAAAGGAGCGGCGTCGCGGCGAGAACCAGCCAGGTCAGCCTGAGTGCAGTCTTCATTACATTCCTCCCCGAAATCCCCGTATTTGTCTGTGTACGGTCTTATGGATTCTAACCGGTACGCTGGTATTAGTAAAGGCAAAAGAAGATCCTGGTAACCAAAGCGTTGCCTTCCTTACAAGGCTGCAGACAGAACGGCGTCAGCCACCTGAACAACGGGTTTCATCGCCTGAATATCGTGAATGCGTACGATGTGGGCGCCGCCAAGGATGGCCGCGGTTACCGCCGCCGCGGTGGCCAATTCGGTCTGCATCTCGGAGGGCTGCGCCAGGAACGATTTCCTCGATGGTCCCACCAGAATGGGCAGTTCCAGCGCCGCGAGGCGCGAAAGCTGCGCCAGAATCTCCGTGTTCTGCTCGCGCCGCTTGCCGAAACCGAGGCCGGGATCGATGACGATTCGGTTGCGCTCAACTCCCGCATGCATGGCGCGATGAACGCAGGCCTCCAGATCGGTGGCGATGGCGCCGACGGCGTCTTTCAGAGGCGGCAGTTTGGCCCAGGTTTCCGGCGTCCCGCGCATGTGGTTCAGTACGAGCCCCGCATCGCCCTGGGCGGCCACGCGCGCCAGTTCCGGGTCGAAGGTGAACGCGCTGGGATCGTTGATGATGACTACGCCCAGCTCCATCGCCTTGCGCGCCACGCCCGATTTATAGGTATCCACCGAAAGAGGCACATTCACATGGTCCCGCAGGCGCTTCAACACCGGAATCAGACGGCGGAGTTCCTCGGCTTCGGAAACGCGGGAGGATCCGGGCCGAGTGGATTCCGCTCCCACATCGATGATGTCCGCGCCTTCGTCCTCGAGTTCCATGGCGCGAACATAGGCGCGGTCGGGATCGTCATAGCGGCCGCCGTCGGAGAACGAATCGGGGGTCACGTTGAGGACGCCCATCAGCAGCGTCCGCTCGCCCAGGAGAATGGTGCTGTCGCGGAGCCTCCACTCGAAGCGTTGACGGGGCATGCGCTCAGGCCTCGATGCGTTTCCACTTCTTCCCGGCGCGCACGACGAACGGCAGCGCGGCGGGCGCGAACTGCAGGGCGGTGTGGCGGGCTCCGTCGATTTCCACCGCCCCGGCCTTGATCAACCGCTCGGCTTCGCTTCGCGAAGGAGCGATCGTCGCGGCAACCAGCAGTTTCGCCAGATTGTTCCCCACCTCGGGCGGCACCCGCACCGTCTCGAGGTCCAGAGGAACGTCGCCCTGACGCACTTCGCGGTCGAAATCGGCCTGCGCCTGCGCGGCGTCCGTGGCGGAATGGAAATCGGCGACGATCGTCCGCGCCAGGTCCATCTTCAGGGCCATTGGTTCGTTCCGCGCTTTCATCGCGCCTATTTCGGCGAGACTCCTGTCGGTGAGCAGCTCCCAGTAGCGCCACATCAGATCGTCGGAGATTTGCATGACTTTCCGGAACATCACCTTTGGCGGCTCGGTGATGCCGATGTAGTTGCCTTTCGACTTGGACATTTTTTCCACGCCGTCGAGACCTTCGAGCAGCGGCACGGTGGCGACAATCTGCGGAGGCTGGCCGTACTCGCGCTGGAGGTCGCGGCCCACCAGCAGATTCCATTTCTGATCGGTGCCGCCCATCTCGACGTCGCATTTCAGCATCACCGAATCGTATCCCTGCGCGAGCGGATACAGCAGTTCGTGGATCAGGATTGGGGTCCCGTCCTTATAACGTTTAGCGAAATAATCGCGTTCGAGCATTTGCGCCACCGTGTACTTCGAGCAGAGTCCGACAACATCGGCGAACCGCAGCGGGGCCAGCCAGTCGCCGTTGAAGCGGATTTCGGTCTTCTCGGAATCGAGCAGTCTGAACACCTGCGTCTTGTAGGTTTCGGCGTTGGAGGCGATCTCCTCGTGCGTCATCGGCGGGCGCGCCGCATTGCGGCCGGTGGGATCGCCGATGAACCCGGTCATGGAGCCGATCAGGAAGATCACCTGGTGACCGCAGTCCTGGAAATGCTTCATCTTGCGCAGCAGAACGGTGTGGCCGAGGTGGAGGTCGGGAGCGGTGGGATCGAAGCCGGCCTTCACCCGCAACGGGCGACCCTGTTTCCGCGCCTCAATGAGGCGCTCGCGCAGTTCCTCCTCGCGAATAAGCTCGGCGAGGCCCTTTCTCAGGTACTGCAACTGCTCGTCGACGTTCACGTTCTCATGGTAGCGTCACGTTGCCGCGGGGGGAGCGTACGGTTCGGCAAGGCCCCAATTCAAACTTGCTTTTGAAGATTAATTAGAATTCCGCAGGCAGCAATTCGGCCTGCAGGACAAGGTTCCAAACGCTCACTACTGGGATTTCGCAATCTCGCGCGAGCTCATGAAGGTCGCGCGGAGCAACTGACCGACCTGCTGCAGGTTCTATTCCGGCGCAGCGATCCGACAGAGCGGAAATAAGACCCGGCTTATGCGGGCGTGTACGCCGAACCGCCTGGCTACAGCCCGCCCGCTCATTTGATGCGATCCTTGCGCCGGCCTGACCCAGGATCTGCCCGAAATGGATTTTCAGCGGTTCTGGCGGAGGCTCCAGCATCTCGGCCTGAACGCATACCAGGCACGCTCGTACCTTGTGTCGATCGGGCATCCGCGCTTCAATGCGCTGGAGCTGGCGGCGCCCGCGCACGTCCCCCGCCAGAAGATCTGCGAGGTGAACGCGAAAGCGCCCAGTGGGACAGCGAAATCGAGCGGGATTCTTCGCCTGGCGGGCGCGGCATGGACCTGCTCAACCGAGTCAAAGATCGGGTCGCGCGTGGCGAATCCACGGCAATGGCTCAGGCGCGCCAGCGGCGGTGAGTTTCCAGTCGTTCGCCCTGCCCGAGTTCCGGCGGAGCCTCTCCCGGTGCCTGCTCCACATTCATGTCCGAAAACGGCGAGTGTGCCGTTCGACTCCTGGCTATAGTCGAAACAGACGACCGTGCAACTCAGCCACAACATCTGCCGCAGCGCCCGGCTGGCGCGCGACCAGCGGTTCGACGGGAAGTTCTTTATCGGCGTGCGCACCACCGGCGTTTATTGCCGGCCCATCTGTCCGGCGCCGTCGCCGAAGGAACAGAATGTCGAATACTATCCGTCCGCGGCGGCCGCGGCCGAAGCTGGCTACCGGCCCTGTCTGCGCTGCCGGCCGGAGTGCTCGCCGGGTACTCCGGCGTGGCTGGGGTCTTCGGTGACGGTGTCGCGCGCGCTGCGCCTGATCTCGGAAGGCGCGCTCGAGAATGGCGGCGTGGACGCGCTCGCGGAGCGCCTGGGAATCGGGTCGCGTCATCTGCGGCGGCTGTTTCTGGAGCACCTCGGCGCGACGCCCGTGACCGTGGCGCAGACTCGACGGCTGCTGGCGGCCAAGAAGCTCATCGACGAAACCGCGTTGCCGCTCACCCGGATTGCCATCGCTTCCGGCTTCGGCAGCATCCGCCGGTTCAACTCGGCGTTCCTCGAGACATGGGGCCGGTGCCCGCGCGACATGCGACGCAGGCGCGAAAAGACGCCGGCCAGCGGCTCCTGCACGCTGGAACTGCGCTATCGGCCTCCGTTCGAGTGGGGCGCGCTTCTCGGCTTCATCGCAGGGCGGGCCATCCGCGGCGTGGAATCCGTCTCGGGCGACATCTACCGCCGGACGATCATGACCGGGCACGGGCCGGGCTGGCTGGCGGTGCGTCCCGCGGACAAAGGCGCTCTGGAGCTGGCGGTCCACAGCTCCGATTCCACCGAGCTGCTGGCGATTACGTCGCGCGTGCGCCGCATGTTCGACCTCGACGCCGACCCGCAGGCGATCGCCACGCATCTGCGCCAGGATTCGCTACTCCGTCCACTGCTGAAAGCGCGGCCCGGGTTGCGCGTGCCCGGCGCCTGGGATGGGTTCGAGGTTGGCGTGCGCGCGATTCTGGGCCAGCAGGTGAGCGTGGCCGGAGCGAGCACCCTGGCGGCGCGTCTGGTGGAGGAGTCTGGCCAACCCGTGCCACTCGATATCGAGGGATTGACGCACACGTTTCCGGAGCCTGCGGTGCTGGCGCGCGCCGATCTCCACATCGGCATTCCCGCCGCGCGCGCGGAAACGATCCGCCAGTTCGCGTGCGCCGTCGCGTCCGGCGAAATTGCATTTGACGCGGCCGTGGACTCCCGCGCATTTCAGGAAAAGCTGCGCTCGCTTCCCGGCATAGGCCCGTGGACGGCGGAATACATCGCCATGCGCGCGCTCTCCGACCCGAACGCGTTCCCGGCAACCGACCTGGTGTTGAAGCGCGCCTGCGGAGGCCGCGAAACGGAATCCTGGCAGCCATGGCGCGCCTACGCGGCCATGCACATCTGGCAGGGAGCAAAGGATGGGAGGGTCGATGTTCTACACGTGGATGGAAAGTCCCGTCGGAAGACTGCTGCTGGCGGGGGATGAGAAAGGTCTGCACAAACTCCTGTTCGGCGGCAAGCCCGAGCCCGGATGGCGCGAAGATCCCGCGGCGCTCGCCGAGCCCGTGCGGCAGTTGCGCGCCTACTTCGCCGGCGAGCTGCGCAACTTCGAACTGCCGCTCGCGCCCGAGGGAACGCCGTTCCAGTTGCGTGTCTGGCGCGAGCTGTGCAGGATCCCCTACGGTGAGACCATTTCCTACGGCGAGCTGGCGCGGCGCGTTGGTTCTCCAAAGGGCTCACGCGCGGTGGGCCTGGCCAATGGAGCAAATCCGATTGCCATCATCGTGCCCTGCCACCGCGTAATCGGCAGCAACGGCAAGCTCACCGGCTATGGTGGCGGGCTGAAAAACAAGGAGTGGCTGCTGGCGCTGGAGCGGGCGTTTCCCCTGTATGCCCAATAATAGGGTATGCGCTGCTTTCTTCGGCTGGCGTTGCTGGCCCTGACATCGCTCGCGGTCTTCGCCCTGACTTCGCTTCCGCTCCTGGCGCAAACCGAATGGACCACCGCCACCGAGCTTCCCGGCGTCGATTTCACCGGGCTTACTGCCGCGCAGAAGGATCTGGCCCTGAAGATCCTGCGCAGCGAGACCTGCACCTGCGGCTGCAACATGAAACTGGCCCAGTGCCGCATCGCCGATCCACCCTGTGGGGACAGCAGCTCGCTGGTTTCCATCGTCATCGAGGGCGTACGCAACAATCGCACGGCCGATCAGATTCACCAGACGCTGGTGACTTCACCGCTGGCGAAAATGCGCGCGGAACAGCAGCGGATTCTGGGCGATCCGGTGGACATCCCGACGGCCGGCGCCCCGGTGCGCGGGCCGCAAAACGCGAAGATCACGATTGTCGAGTTCTCCGATTTCGAGTGCCCTTACTGCGCGCAGGCGGTGGGCGAAATCGCGGCCATCCTGCGGGCCTTTCCGAACGACGTGAAGCTGGTGTTCAAGCAGTATCCGCTGGAGATGCACCCGCACGCCGTCATGGCGGCGGAAGCGGCGCTGGCCGCCAACGATCAGGGCAAGTTCTGGGAAATGCACGATCGTCTTTTTGCCAACGGCAGCAGGCTTTCCCCGCAGACGATCTCCGCGATCGCGCAGGGCATTGGTCTGGATATGATGCGCTTCACGCGGGACATGCAGAGCAACCGGTTTCTGAAGAACGTGCAGGCGGATGTGGCCGAGGGAGACCGCATCGGCGTTTTCGGCACGCCGTCGCTGTTCATCGACGGCAAGCCTTATCACGGGCCGGTGGTGATGGCGTTGCTCAAACCGATTCTCGACGCGGAACTGAAGCCGCAGCCCGCGGTGACCGCGGCCGCGAGGTGATGGCCGGCGCCTGGATGGATATCTCGATTCCGCTGCGCCGGAGGACGACGGTTGTCCCATGAGCGGCCCGATCACGGATACGGCGGTTGGACTACCTACCCCGGCGTTGTGTCCCTTTATCACTCAATATGCCGGTTTTCGGGTGTCCGGATTGCCATCGGGCGTTCATTTCGGGCTTCCCTCAAGTGGTGTCGATTTGATCGTCAGCCTGGGTCGTCCCATCGAAGTGGTGAAGATGCCCAACCCGATGCAAACACCCTCGGCCTTAACTGCATTGGTGAGCGGTTTGCAGGATGGGCCCGCGATCGTGCGGCAGGATGGTAACGCATTTGGCTTGCACGTATTTATCAAACCGCTCGGCGTTCGAGCGATTCTGGGTGTGGCCAGCGCCGAAGTAGCATCGCTCGTTCTGAACCTCTCCGACATCTGGGGGAAGCGCGCAGAGGGTCTCGTCGAAACCCTTCTTGGCGCCGATACCTGGCCCCGGCGCTTCGCCATACTGGACCGGGCGTTTGCATCGAAACTCACCCCCGCCAACCCGCGGCCCGAAATCTCGTGGTCGTGGGAGAGATTGGCGAAAAGCCATGGGTCGGTGCCAGTGCAGCAGCTCGCGGACGAGATCGGTTATAGCCGAAGGCATTTCAGTGAGCGGTTCCGAAACGCGATCGGCGTTACGCCGAAATTGGCCGCCCGAGTATTCCGGTTCGAGCGTGCGTGCCGTCTTATTGCGGACCGCCAGCTAAGCCTGGCGCAGGTCGGGATCGCGTGCGGCTACTACGACCAGGCGCATTTGACACGCGAATGGCACGCCCTTGCCGGGTGTTCCCCAAAAGCATGGATGACTCGCGAACTCCCATTTTTACAAGACTACGAACTTGGGGGCAGCGACAATGGGTCTGATGATCTTGAATCCGTGCATCCAACTTGCCTTTGATGGCCATTGCCAAGCCGAATAGCTACCCCTATGCCAAACGATAGCGATGTGCAGGAAAGCATCACGACCTTCTGGAGTACCGTCGCACCTTTCTATAACGCGGACCCGAGCAACGTCCCCGGGTTGGAGAGCGCCGAGTACGCAGCATGGATTCGAGCGATCGAGAGACTTCTGCCGGCGCCACCGGCCGACCTGCTGGACATAGGAACGGGCACGGGTTTCGTAGCTATGATTGCCAGCCAGTTAGGGCACCGTGCCATCGGTCTCGATCTTTCGGCGGCCATGCTCGCCGAGGCTCGAATGCAGGCGGATCGACGCGGCCTGAAGACCGGCTTTCAGATCGGCGATGCAGTGGCGCCCCCGTTCCAGGAAGCGAGTTTGGACGTCATCGTCTGCCGGCACTTGCTATGGACGCTCCGCCAGCCGGAGGTCGCCCTTGCCAACTGGCTTCGGCTCCTGCGACCAAACGGTCGCGTGGTGGTGATTGATGGATTCTGGTTCGCGCAGTCGAGGCCGGAGGAGGGTTTCGATCTCTTCGAGCGACACTACACAGACCGGACGCGCGAGTCGCTTCCCGCCATGAGCTGGAAACGCGTAGAGCCCGCCGCCGAGCTCCTGCGCTCAGCGGGATTCTCGGAAGTGACGATGAGCGATCTGGCTGACGTCCACGCCCTGGCAGATCATCCGCCCTCCACGGAGCCCTGGTATGTGGTAACCGGCCGACGCGCCGCATGACAGATCGGCAAGTGCACAACTGAAAGATTGAAGCGCCTGCCGGACTCCGGATGGCCGGGCGACTTGAACTCATGCCCACCTCTCGCCCGCATGGGTACCCCGGAAACGGCTTCTGTTGGCTGCCGATCAAATTGGCGCGAACTGCCACAAGCCTCCATCTCGTCTCCAACGACGCGCAGCCTTCTGTATTCATTGACTCCAGCGAGGTGAAGCAGTATTTCACTGCCCTCTGAAGACCGTGCGGGCGGATGTGGCCGAGGGCGACCGGATCGGCGTTTTCGGCACGCCGTCGCTGTTCATCGACGGCAAGCCTTATCGCGGGCCGGTGTTGATGGCGTTGCTCAAACCCATTCTCGACGCGGAGCTGAAGCCGCAGCTTGCGGTCAGCGCGGCGGTAAAGTGATAGAGGTCAAGTGATGGAGGCTCAGTGATGGCCGGAGAGTGGATTGACGTCAGCGTTCCGCTTCGCGACGGGATGGCCGGCTGGCCGGGCGACAAGCCTTTCGAACGCACTCTGACTCATACCATCGCCGGCGGCGCGAGCAACAACCTGTCGCAGTTTGTCACCTCCGCGCATGTGGGCACGCACATGGACGCGCCGCTGCATTTCCTCGCCGATGCGCCGTCCATCGATTCCATGCCCATCGACGCGGTGGTGGGGCCGGCGCGGGTTATCGGGATCGCCGACAGCGATTCCATCCGCGAGGAACACCTCGAACCGTTTGGATTGCAGAGGGGCGAGCGCGTGTTGTTTCGTACGCGCAACTCCGATCGGCGGCTTCTTGAGCACGAGTTCGTCACCGATTTCGTCGCTGTTTCTCCGGAAGCGGCGCGTTACCTGGTGGCGCGCGGAGTGCGCACGGTCGGCGTCGATTATTTATCCGTCGGCGCGTTTCGCGAGGAGAGCGGACGCGAGACGCATCGCCTGCTTCTCGCCGCGGGCATCTGGATCGTCGAAGGGCTGAATCTCGCCGATATCGAGCCCGGAAACTACGAGATGATCTGCCTCCCGCTGCGGCTGGCCGGCTCCGACGGCGCGCCCGCGCGAGCCGTATTGCGGCGGATCTAAGGCTTACTTTCGCCGACGCGCCCGGCGTGGTTGTGCGCGAACACACCTCGCAGCCCGACAATCTGCCGCGCGAAGCTGTGGACAATCAGAAGGCGTGACTGCGCGCCCCGGGGCTCCTCGCGGATCGCCCGACGTTGCCTAGGCAGCCGTCTGCTCGAAAGAGGGCCGAAGACGGCTGGCCGGGATACCCCGCTTCAACGCGGCTTCTTCCGTGCAAATCCAGAACGTCGGCCACCACTTTTCCTGCTTGTTGTAGGGCGCCCGATACTGGTAGAAATCTCGCGCGAGGCGTTTGACCTGAGGCTGCGGGCGGTTTTCATAGCCGAGAAACATGGCTTCCTGAAGAGCGCTCTCGTAGCTCTCAAACGGCCCGTCGATGTAGTCCTTCCAATTGATGATGTGCCACACGGTCTGGCTCCTGTATCTATTCTCGCGAATGAGACCGATTTAGTCCAGCAACCGCCGGCAGGGCGCTGAGCGGATGGCTCTCGATATGGGAATAACTCCTTGCACGGTAATGAGTTATAGAACATGCAAATCGTTGTCACGACATCGGGTACCAGGACTTCGCGGGGGGTCCCAGTATTGACCTTAGAACTGAAGTTCAATAAAGTTGTCTTGACGTGACGGACCAACGCAAAGCCATCCGCTTCGAGCTCAAGCTGCCTCTGGAGCTTGTCAGGACTCGCGCGGTGCGGGAACCGCGCCTTGCCGAGACGAAGAATCTCAGTTCGAACGGCGTTTTGTTCGTAGCCGACATCGACGTGCCGGTGGGCGCCACCATCGAATACGTCATCACGTTGCCCGTTGCGGAGAAGCAGCGCCAGGTTCGGCTTCGCTGCATGGGCAAAGTGGTTCGCCGCGATGGCCACAACGGCGTGGCCGCCACACTGGAACGCTACGAGTTCGTGCGGAACTGAGCTTCACTCGGAGTCGCGCACAACGCAGCGGGGCACGAGCGTTACTTGTCTTCATTGAGCGTGCCCCGCGCCGTGCGTTTCAGCTCCCGTGGCCATCGCCGCGATTCGCAGCGCCGCTTCCTTGCCGCGTTCGCCGATCTCGCCCACCGGTCCTGCGCAGGCCGGGCAGCCGCTCTCGCACGGGCAATTCCGCAACAGGCTGACGGCGCCTTCCAGCAGCTTCGGCGCGATCCTGAACAACGGCGCGCTTTGGCCGATGCCGCCAGGGTAGTTGTCGTAAAGGAACAGATCGGGCTCCCAGAGGGCCGGTGTTTGCTGGGAGACCTTGTCGGTGATGGCCGTGCCGATGTCGCGCGGATCGCACATCAGCAACAACGCGCCAACCGTGCGCAGGACGTTAGCCAGTCCGACGAGGCCGTTCTGCTTTTCAGTGGGCGAGAGATCTTCGAACTGCCCGACAAACGCCGCGGGGAAGTGCACCCAGAACGCGGTGGTGTGCATTTCCTGTTCGGGCATGGAGAGGTTGCCGGCGCCCACGTTCTCCATGGTGTAGAACTTTACTTTCTTGAAGCCCACCACCTGGCGGTTGATACGCACGTCGCCGTGGGCGAGGCGCACGCCGTTGTGAGCGGCGGAGGCGAACTCCTCCAGCTCGCGCACCTGTGTGTAGTCGATGGCGTCGGTAAAGTAGTCGGAATCCACGCTGCGCACATAGGCTTTGCGGCCGTCGAAATCGAGGCGCTCCACCTGATACTGGCGCGCTTCGTGCAGGTAGATGGCTTTCTCATGCAGGGTGGCGAAGGCCATGGGGAACGAAACTTCGCCGATGATGGTGTGCTCGCCGGTGATGTCCACGACGACAAAATTGTCGCTGCTGACGCTGCGCAGGCTCACTGCGTCGGCGGGATAAGTGTCGGAAGTCCAGTGCCAGGCGCCCGCGGAATGGTGGAGGAGGCCGGCCTCTTCGTCGAGGAAGCGGCACAGTTCGCCGACGTCGTGCGGCCCGAACTTCTCGCCCTCCCGGATGGGCAGCTCGAATGCGGCGCACTTCAGATGGTTCATGAGAATCTCGAGATTGTCCGGGTTGATGCAGGCGTGCTCGGGCGAGCGGTCGAAGAAATACTCGGGATGCTCGACGACGTACTGATCCACCGGCGCGCTGGAAGCGACCATTACCGCGAGCGACGGCGTTTGCCGGCGGCCGGCGCGGCCCGCGCGCTGCCACGTTGACGCGATGTTGCCGGGATAGCCGGCCATCACCACCGCATCGAGCGAGCCGATGTCGATACCCAGCTCGAGCGCATTGGTGGAGACCACCGCGCGAATCTCGCCCGAGCGCAGCTTGCGCTCGATCTCGCGCCGCTCGCGTGGAAGGTAGCCGCCGCGATATCCGCGCACCGCGTCCCCGGGCAGCGGCCCGCGTTCGCAGGAATCGCGCAGATAGGTGAGCAACAGCTCGGTGGCCAGGCGGTTGTTGGCGAACACCAGCGTCTGCTGATGGCGTTCGATGAACTCGGCCGCGATGCGCCGCGTCTCCTGCAGGTAACTGCGGCGAATGCCGAGCTGGCGGTTCACCACCGGCGGATTGTAGAAGACGAAATATCTCTCTCCGGAGGGCGCGCCGTTGTTGTCCACCAGCTCGAATGGCGCTTCGGTGAGCGCTTCGGCCAGCTCACGCGGGTTGGCGATGGTGGCCGACGAGCAGACGAACTTCGGCGACGATCCGTAGAACGCGCAGATGCGCCGCAACCGCCGCAGCACGTTGGCCAGATGGCTGCCGTAGACGCCGCGGTAATAATGCAGCTCGTCGATGACGATGTACTGCAGGTTCTCGAACGCCTTGGCCCATTTGGTGTGGTGCGGCAGGATGCCGGCGTGCAGCATGTCCGGGTTGGTGAGCACGATGTTGGCGCGCTCGCGGATGGCCTTGCGCGCGTCCTGGGGCGTGTCGCCGTCGTAGGTGAAGGCGCGGATCTGGGAGCCGGCGGCGTCGAGCGTGGACTGCATTTCGTGGAGCTGGTCTTCGGCGAGGGCTTTTGTGGGGAACAGGTAGATGGCGCGGGCATGCGGGTCGGCGAGGATGGCGTTCAGCACCGGCAGGTTGTAGCAGAGCGTCTTGCCGCTGGCGGTGGGCGTGACCACGACGACGTTGCGCCCTCCGGCGCTGAGCTTGCACGCGCGCGCCTGATGCGTGTAAAGCTGCGGGATGCCGCGCGCGGCGAGCATGTCGCGCAGCGCCGGGTGGAGACTGTCGGGGATGGCCGCGTATTCGGGCTCGCGCGCAGGTTGCCGGCGAATGGCGCGGATGGGTGAATCGGGCATGGCCATCCATTGTTCGAAACGGGCGACGGAAGCCTCGAGGCCGCCCCTCGGCGCAAGTTCAGTCAGGCTCAGCGACAGGTTCGACATTTCGCCTCTTATTCGCCATTAGAGCACATTGCTGACAAGGACGAGCGAGGCGAGATCGCCACTGAGGCGAATTGGTTGAGCAGCGTCGGCGAGGCGGACAGAGAGGGATCCGGTCCTGCTCTTACGTTCGACGGTCAGCGCCACTCCGGGCATCAGACCCAGCCGTTCGAGTTCGCGGAGAGAAGCGGGATCGCGGTCGGATACGCTGCTGATGACGGCGCGAGCACCGACACGCCATTGTGAGAGCGGGACCTCGTTGCGCCAGGCGCCGGCGGCGTATTTGTGCGGGATGACGTGGCCGTGCGGGTCGATTTCGGGATCGCCAAGAATCGTCGCGACGCGATCTTCGAAACGTTCCGAGATGAAATGTTCGAGCCGCTCGGCCTCTTCGTGCACCTCGTCCCACGAGTACTTCAGGACGTCGTGCAGAAACAGCTCCAGCAGACGGTGGTGCCGCACCAGTTCCCAGGCGCGCCGTTTGCCCGCTGCGGTGAGCCGCACACCGCGGTGCTTTTCATAGTGGACGAGCGCCGGGCGGTTCGCCGCCAGTTTCTGAAGCATGCCGGTCACGGAGGGTGTGCGGACTCCCAGCCTCTCCGCCAGCGCGTTGGTGGTCACCCGAGAATCTTCCGCGCCTCCCAATTCGAGGATGGCCTTCAGGTAGTCGTCGACCGACTCGGATGTCGCGAAGCTTACGGATTTAGCTGCCACTAGCTCGTATCTTATGCGAGATAGCTCTTGACGGCAACGGATGCGTTTCAGCTAGAATTAGGGATGCCTAAATTATGGCAAGTGGTCACTCTGGTTTGGCTGGCTCTCCCGGCACTCCTGTTCGCCCAGGGCGAGACCACCAGCGCCATCGTCGGAACCGTGTCCGATCCTTCCGGCGCGGCGATCACGGGCGCTACGGTAACCATCACGGCTTCGGAAACGGGATGGAAGCGCACGGCGACCACGGATTCCGCCGGCCGATTCAGTTTCCCGCAGTTGAAACCGGGCACCTACACGGTCCACGCCGAAACGAGCGCTTTCGAGCCGCAGACCAGCAGTCCGATTTCCTCGGGCCTTGGGCAGAAGCAAAACGTCGATTTCACCCTCCGGCTCGCCGCCGCGAAAAGCGAAGTCAACGTTACCGTGGAAGCGCCGCTGGTGAACCCCGAGAATCCGAACACGGCCACAACGCTCACCGCGCCCGCGCTGGAAAACCTGCCAAATCCCGGTAACGATCTGACCTATCCGCTGCAGTTCGCCGCGGGCGCGCTGATGAACACCGCCGGCAGTGGGAACGACTTCCTCGGCAGCTCGAACGGATACGGCAACGTTCAGTTCAATGGCCTCCCGGCGCTGGCCAACGGCTACATCGTCGATGGCCTCGAAACGAACGACCCGCTCACCAATCTGAACAGCGGCCTTTCGACAAACCTGGTGCTGGGCCTCAATTCGATCTCCGAGGTCACCGTGAACACCCTGTCCTACACCGTCGATGAGGGACGCTATGGCGCGGCGCAGGTCAACTACGTCACGAAATCGGGCACGAACCAGTTTCACGGGAACCTGTACGAGTTGTGGAACGGATCGCGCTTCAATGCCGCCGACTTCTTCACCAACTCGACGCCGGGAAATCAAAAACCGCGCTCCACCGTGAACCATTTCGGCGGGAGCGTGGGCGGGCCCATCGTTCACAACAAGCTGTTCTTTTTCTTCGACAGCGAATGGGTGCGCATTGCTCTGCCCATCGTGACGGCGGCCACGGTGCCGACACCCGCGTTTCAGAGTTATGTGCTGCAACAACTGCCGGCGGCGCAGGTTCCCTTCTATCGGAACATGTTCAGCCTGTATCGGAACACCGCGGGGACTCCGCTGGCCGTCCTGGGATGCCCGTTCAACAGCGACGGAACTCCGGCGGCAGGCACTCCAGCAAACGGAAACGGCTGCGCCAATCGCCAGAGCGTTTCGCATTCCAGCGACGACCACGAGCAGGTGCAGACCGCGCGCATCGACTACAATTTCGGCGAAAAGGACATCACGTGGTACCGGTTCCAGGCCGACACCGGCTTGCAGGCGGCGTACACGGACCCCATCAACCCGCTTTTCGACGCCGTTTCACCGCAGCCGCTCTATTCCTTCGCCGCAGGCTACACGCACATCTTCTCGCCAACGCTGGTGAACTACTTCAACCCGGCGTTTTCCTGGTACGAGAGCCTCTTCGCTCCGCAGGATTTTCAGAAGACCCTGGCGGCATTCCCGATCGTGCTGCAGGGGGCGGGCGCGGAGGCGCCGTTCACCACGCTCGGCGGGTTGGACAACACGTGGGTGCAGGGCCGGCGCGCGACGCGGTTCTTCATCAACGACAATCTGGCGTGGACGCTGGGCCCGCACGAGCTGCGTTTCGGGACCAACACGCGAATCTTCCGGCTGAACGATTACGACTTCGGCGAGGGCGTGGTGCCGCTGGTGACTTACACGACTCTGGCGCAGTTCATCCACGGCATTGCCTCCACCGCCTCCCAGACTTTTCCGCTGGCCGATTCCGAGCCCTGGAACTTCCTCAATGTGGACCTCTATGCACAGGACGCCTGGAAAGTGACGCCGCGATTCACCTGGACGTTCGGCATCCGCGCCAGCCACAATTCCGATCCACTGAACCCCCACGACACGGTGGCGCGGTTGGCCGGATCGTTCGATTCGATTTCTCACGACGTGAACCAGCCGCTGAACGCAGCCATCCAGACCGGCCTCGGGAACATCTTCGCCTCGACGCCGCTGGCCATCCTGCAACCGCGAACCGCGATTGCCTGGCAGATCGCGCCCGGGACGGTACTGCGAAGCGGTTTCGGTCTGTTCAGCGATCTGCTGCCCGGCAGCGTCGCCGATCTGGTGGGCGCCAATCCGCCGTATTCGGAGACATTTCAGGGCGGGCTGCTGGGGACCGTGGGTGGGACGGCCATCGCACCCGGCGTGCCCGGGAGCGCGGTGGATGCCACGGTTGCGGCGAGCCAGGCGTTCAACAGCGGTTTCGCCGGCGGACAGCTTTCCTGCGCGTCGCCGCTCGCCAACCCGGCCGCGTGTCTTCAGCCGGTGGCCATCACGGCCGTCCCCGATGGCAAGCTGCACGCGCCCTATTTCATGGAGTGGAGCTTCGGCCTCGAACATCAAATCGGCGGCGCCATCAATCTGCGCGCGCAGTACGTGGGCACCCGCGCCGTGAACCAGCCATATACGACGGAGGTGAACGGCTATCAGACGGTGTGTCAGGGTTGCTTCGCGCCGTTCCCATACGGTCAGCCCACCGACCCGAGGTTTGCGGCAGTCACGCAGCTTTCCACGGGCGCAAACAGCCACTACAACGCGCTGCAGACGACGGCCGACAAGCGGCTCGGCCATGGCCTGCAGCTCCAGGCGAACTACACATGGAGCCACTGCATCGACACGGTGTCCAACGGCGGATTCCTGCCCTTTGCGGCGGGTGGAATCCTCTCGCCGCTCCCCGGGGATCTCGCGCGCGACCGCGGCCCGTGCGATTACGACGTGCGGCACAACATCACCGCGAGCTATGTTTACGAGCTTCCGATCCACCTGCACGGCGCGCCGGGAGCGGCGCTGAACGGATGGCAGGTGTCCGGTACCGCCTTCTGGCGCAGCGGGCTTCCGTTCTCCGTCCTCAGCGCACCCTATTCGGCGAACGGCAACGGCATCGTGAACGGCAGCGGACCGCAATTCGCCAGCGTAGTCCCCGGCGTGCCGTTGTACGATCACAATCCGATTCCCGGCGTCACCCAGCCCGGCACCATTCAGTGGCTGAATCCGAACGCGTTCGTCTCCACGGTGGACCCGACGACGGGCGCCTGCGCCGGGGGCGACACGTCGGCTGCCTGCCAGTTCGGGGATCTCGGCCGCAACGCGCTTCGCGGCCCCGACTTCACCTGGAGCGATATGTGTCTCACCAAATGGTTCACCCTGAGCGAGCGCGTGAAGCTGCGCATCGACGGGCAGTTTTTCAACCTGTTCAATCATCCGAATTTCGGGCTGCCCGTGCTGGTGTACGCGGGCATCCCCGGCAAGCCGTCGACGCAGACGGGGTTCGGCGCGCTGACCTATACGACCTCGCCACCAACCGGGCTGCTCGGCGTGGGCCTGGGAGGCGACAGCTCGCCGCGCATGATCGCCTTCCAGGCGCGGCTGGAGTTCTAAGCGCACAGCGCGGGGCGCGCTCAATGACAACAGGCAAGGCTCGCGCCCCGCTGCGTTGTGCGCGACTTTGTCTGGAGAGTCGTTAGAATAGTGGCTTCATGCCCGCTGCAGATCGCGCCGCACTGAAGCAGGTTTTGTGCGAACTCTCCATTCGCACCGGCGATTTCGTGCTCGCGTCGGGCAAGCGCAGCAATCTGTACATTGACGCGCGGCTGACCACGTGCCACGCGCGGGCGATGCCGCTGATCGGGCGTTGCTTCCTTGATAAGATCGACGAACTCGGCTGGCGGCCGGCGGCGGTGGGCGGGATGACCATGGGCGCCGATCCGATTGCTATCGCCATCGCGCGCGAAAGTCTCGACCGCGCTGGCGAACCGATCAACGCCTTCGTCGTGCGCAAGGAGCCGAAAGGCCACGGCATGAAGCAGGGCGTGGAAGGCCTGGCGCTGCCCGCGCAGATCGATGTCGTCGTGGTGGACGATGTCTGCTCCACTGGCGGCTCGACGGTGACGGCGGTGGAGCGCTCGCGCGAGGTCGGCCTCAACGTGCTCGGCGCGATCTGCCTGGTGGATCGCAAGCTGGGTGCCGGCGAGAACCTCGCGGCGATTCACTGCGCGTTCGCGTCGATCTTCGAGATCGGGGAACTGGTCGCCGTTTGATTCCTGTCATATGATTCTGACATCATATGGCTTCCAGTACATACTGGAAGTGTGGCCTGGATCGTCGAACTGGCCGATGAGTTCGAACACGAATTCGCCGGGATGCACAACGAAGTGCGGGACGAGATTTGCGCGCTATCACGGCTGCTGCAGCGGTTCGGACCGGGACTATCGCGGCCGCGTGTGGACACCCTGAACGGCTCGCGCTTCGCAAACATGAAGGAGTTGCGCTTCAGCGCCGCTGGCGGGGAGTGGAGAGTGGCGTTCGCCCTTGACCCGAAACGCAAGGCCATTCTTCTGGTTGCTGGTGACAGGTCGGGTGTGAGCGAGAGGCGCTTCTACACGGGACTGATTCACAGGCGGATCGCCGTTTTGACGCGCATCTGAAGCGCCGGCGACTTGAAAGGAAATGAACATGGCCGTCAACGTGGAGGACAAGATCCGAAAGCTGAGCGTCGCCCGACGCAGAAAAGTGGAAACGCACGCGGCACGGCTGATTGCGGAGGAAATGACTTTGCGCGAGCTTCGAAAGGCCCGCAAGCTCACGCAGGTTCGGATGGCCAAAGAGCTGGGGATCACCCAGGACAGTGTTTCCCGTCTTGAGAAACGCAGCGATCTCCTGCTATCCACACTTCGCAGGACGGTTCAGGCGATGGGTGGGAATTTGTCACTCGTTGCCGAGTTTCCGGACCGGGCCCCGGTGGTACTGTCCGGCATCGCCGAAGATGCGCGATAGCTACTGCTCTTTCAGATCTTCCGGGAACACCGCGTAGCCGTTGGGCTGCGGATACAGCCCCTGGAGCAGCTTCAGCCGCTTGCGCAGGTACCGGCTGGGCAACTGGCGCGGACCGGTCTCCACGTCGATGTCGCAGCAGATGCCGTGCAGGTAGAGCGTGAGCGTGTCGATGAACGACTGGCGCGCGTACTCGCGGAAGGGCCGCGAATCCCGCCGCACGTGCTTGCGCTGACCCAGCAGGGCCTGCTTGGCGCTCCAGCTCTCCTCGTCCACCTCGCCGTGCACCGAGCCGCCCAGCTCCTCGCGCACCAGCGTGCAGTATTCGGTCTGCGCGTCGTCCGACCAGCGGTCGGCCATCAGCGCGGCAATCAGGCGATAAAAACGGTAGTGATACTCAGCGACGTTCTGGTCCTTCAACGCGAAGATCAGAACTTCCTGACTGTTCAGGCGGACCTGCGAGGCCCACGAGACCAGATCGTCCGGTGGCTTCTCCATGCACACCAGCTCCGCGCCCGCCTTGACCACGCCGTTGCGCGCGCCGGCGCGCTCCAGATACGGCACAAGGATGATGGAAATGCGCGGGAGCACCCCGGAGATGGCCGGCGGCAGCGCGGCGATCGGCTCTTCCAGGTACTCCTTCAGGTCCTCTTCGGACATGGGAACCGACGCGCAGAAATAGGAGAAGGTGTTGCTGAGCGGGATCATCTCGTCGCGGAAGCGCTCCGCGAACTGACCGACGCTCAACTTGGCAACGAAACCCTGGGTAGACATCCAGCGGAGAATTCCGACTTCAGTTTAACAGAGATGCTCACCTTGCCGGGTTCTTCTTTACGAGCGTGAAACGTGCCTTTGGTACGCTAAAGCATGGTAAGCGCGGGGTTTTCTGCGCGCGCGAGCATGGGGAGCATTCTGGTTTCGGCCGGCGAGGCCTCGGGCGATCTGTACGCCTCGCACCTGGTGGAAGCTCTGCGCCGCCGCCGCCCCGACCTGGTTTTCGCCGGTTGCGCCGGGCCACGGATGCGCGCCACGGGCGTGGAAGCCGTGGTGGATCAGGCCGATCTGAACGTCGTCGGACTGTTCGAAGTGGTTCATCACATCCCGCGTATCTGGGGCGAATACCGGAAGCTCCTGCGCTGGGCGCGGGAGAATCGCCCGGAGGCGGCCATCCTGACGGACAGCCCCGATTTTCACCTCCGCGTGGCCCATCGGCTTCGCAAGCTCGGCATTCCGGTGATCTATTTCATTGCGCCACAGGTCTGGGCGTGGCGAAAGGGCCGCCTGCCGGCCATGCGCCGCAATCTCCGGCGTCTGCTGTGCATTTTCCCGTTCGAGGAAGATTTTTTCACCGCCCATGGGGTCCCGGCGGTCTACATTGGACACCCGCTCACGCGGATCGTACGCCCGTCGGCGCCGGTACCGGAACTGCGCGAACAGTTCGGCATCCCGCCTGATGCCACGGCCATTGCCCTCCTGCCGGGGAGCCGGCCCGGCGAGGCTCTTCGTCATCTGCCGCACCTGCTCGACGCCGCCGAACGAATCCGCGCCGCCCGGCCGGATGCTCATTTCCTGCTGGCGCTGGCCCCCGGCTTCACGCACCGAGGCTTCCCTCAACGAGCTGGCCTGTCAAGTTTCCGGGAACGCTTTTCGGCGGCATCCGTCCAGGTATGGGAAGGCCGGACGTGGGACGTTCTGGCTTGCTCCGACCTTGCGCTCGCGGCCAGCGGAACGGTCACCGTCGAGGCGGCTCTGCTGAGCGCGCCGATGATCACGTTCTACCGGGTCACCTGGCTCAGTTGGGTGCTGGGCAAGCCGCTGGTCCGCGTGCCTTTCTACTCCATGGTGAATCTGATCGCCGGTAAGAAGGTTGTCCCCGAGATCATGCAGGGCGACGCTAACGGACCGCGTCTCGCCGCCGAAGCGCTGGCGTTGCTCGATGATCCCGCGGCTCTCGCGGGAATGCGCGCCGCTTTGGCCGCCGTCCGGAGCAGCCTTTCCGGCGACGCCGATCCGGTGGAATCGGCGGCTGATATTGTGGAATCGTATCTTCAGAAGGAACCCGTCCATGTCCCGTAAGCTCCCGTTGTTGACCCCCGCTTTGCTGACGCTTGTTGCCCTGCTGGCCATCACTCCTGCGCGGAGCCAGGAGCGGTCCACGGCCGGCGGCCGAATCGATATCGACCACTACAAAATCGACGCGGAAATCAACCCGCGAACGCAGTCCCTTACGGCCACCGTGGAGACGCATTTCTCGGCGGTGGACAACAATGTTTCCACCGTTGCCTTCGAGCTGAACAACGCGTTGAACGTCTCGCGCGTGGTGGACGACGCCGGCCGGCAGATTCCCGCGTCGCGGTCGCAGCAGGACTACACGCTGCGGCTGACCTTCCCCGAGCCCCTCATCAAGGGAAGGCCGATGACCGTGACGTTCACCTACGACGGCCGGCTCAGCGGGGCCGAGGATTCGCCGGTGTACGGGATTCGCTTCGCCGCCATCCACCAGGATTACGCGTATCTGATGTATCCGGCGCGCTGGTTCCCGGTGGCCGGTTACACCACGGATCGCTTCGCCGCCGACATGCAGATCACCGTGCCCACAGGTTATGAGGTGCTGGCCAGCGGCCTTGAGCACACCGAATCGGCCGGCGACAAGACCGTGTATTCGTTCCAGTACACGCATCGTTCGTTTCCGGGCAGCATCGCGGTGGTGCAGGGAAATCCGGTGAAGGTGACGTCGGAGGGCGTGGTCAGCACCATGTACTTCCGCGCGCGCGCGGACATGGCGAAGCCCTACGGCGAAGAGGCCGGGAAGATCATGTCCTACTTCACCAGCCTCTACGGGCTTCCGCCGCAGGCCAACCTGACGTTCGTGGAAACCGAGGACGGCGCGCCCAATGGCTATTCGGCGCCGGGCCTGGTGTTTCTGCCGCCGCAGACCATCGGAGCTCAGGTGGCGAAACGCGTTCTCGCCAATCAACTGGCACGGCAGTGGTGGGGCATGCTGGTTTCACCTCCCACGCGCAATTCGCTGTGGCTGGAGAACGGCAGCGCCCGCTATGCCGAGTTGCTGTACATCGAGCACGACGAAGGCAACGCCGATTATCAGGCCGCGCTGCACGACGATTACGTGGACGCGCTGAGCGTGGAGAATCCGCCCGTGGCCCAGGCTTCGCGGCTGGAAGATTATTCGGTGGAATACTGGGCGGTAACCGCGGGCAAGGGTGCCGCGGTACTGAACATGCTTCGCCTGGTGCTGGGCGACCAGAGTTTCTTCGCCCTGATGAAGCAGGTTCCGGATCAGTACGCCTGGAAGACGGTCAGCACCCGGCAATTCGAAGACGCGGCCGAGAAGATCGCGAACGAGAAACTCGACTACTTCTTCCTGCAGTGGATCGATTCGAGCGGCGCTCCCGAGTTCAAACTGGAGTACACGGTGTTTCGGACGGCCAAGGGCTTCCGCGTGATGGGCAAGGTGTCGCAGGACCTCGACACGTTCCGCATGCCGGTGACGCTGCACATCGAAACCGAGGGCAATCCCGAGGATAAACAGATCGACGTAGTGGGAACATCGTCCGAATTCAGCGTGGATACGTTCGGCAAGCCGAAGATGGTGTCGCTCGATCCGAAGGACATCATGCTGCGCTACACGCCGGTGATGCGCGTTGCGGTGGCCATTCGGCGGGGCGAACAGTACGCCGAGATCAACGAGTACGCCGACGCGTTGAAGGAATATCAGAAGGCGCTGGAGGTGCAGCGCACCAGCTCGATGGCGCACTACCGGGTGGGCGATCTGTTTTTCGCGCAGAACAATTTCCAGTCGGCGGCGAACGAGTATCGCGAGGCCCTGAACGGCGATCTGGATCCGAAGTGGATCGAAGTCTGGGCGCACATCAAACTGGGCGAGATTTTCGACATCACCAGCCAGCGCGAGCGCGCTGTGAGCGAGTATCACTTGGCGGTCCGCACCAAGGACAACACACAGGGCGCACAGGAAGAAGCGGCGAAGTATCTGAAGACGCCGTACGAGCGGAAGAGAACGGATCAGTAGGGATCATGGCGCGCATTCGCTACCGCTGGGTTCTCCCGGTTGTGGCGCTGGCGCTGTATGTCGGCCTCATCTGGTTCGGGTGCCCGTATCTCCAATGGGCCAGACAGCGAGCGCAAGCTCGGCCCGTCAACGAGTGGAAGGGAGCATCGCATTCGACCGATTTCGCCCTAAGCCGCCGTTGCAGTCTCAGGACCGCGCCCGTTCCCGCTAAGAACCGATCCGCGACCGCGTGCGAGTCGCCGCAGAGATGACGGAGTTGTCCAGCAACGTGGAAGCCATCAGCGCCGCTGCCGTTTGAGAGCGTCATCGAAGCGCTCATCCGGCTCGGAACGGATACTGTCTACATAAGCAGCCCCGCCATCGGGAAGTTCCGGGTGATCGCCGATCTTCCACGCGCCGGAGGAGATCCTGAGAGCCTCTCGCTGCCTGTCACGCGCGAGCTCCTTACGGTTCGATGATGTATCTTGCTCGGCCGCCATATCCAACTTCAGGATACCGGGACGGCTCACATCAATGGGTCGAGAAACCTGCGTACCGCCGCCGCGAACTCCTCCGGCCGGTCGTTGAAGACGAAATGGCCGGCGCCGGCAATGGCCACGAAGCGGCTGTTCGGGAAGCATGCGGCGAAGGCGCGGCTGGTAGCTTCCGATTGCAGATCGCCGCCGCCGTGAATCACCAGAACGGGCGCGGTGACCGCGTGAAGCGCATCCGTGTAGTCGTGGTGCTTGCCCATGCCGATGTATGCGGCCAGCGGCACATAGCCTGCGCTGAAGGCGTCGCTGCCCGCCGGGATGCTGGTCCCGGCGCCGAAGTACTTGCCGAGGCGGCCATAGAACTCCGACGACTGCGGCTCGGTCCTTTTGAACGCCGCGCGGAAATCGAAGTACTCCCTGAGGTAGGCCGCATACTCGTCCTTCATGGAGGCCGGCAAGCCGCGGCCCACCAGCGAGAACAGATCGTCGCCGTGCACCGGCAGCACCACCAGATTCGCCGGGGCCACGAACACCAGGGCCTTCACATGCTCGGGAAACTCGGCGGCGTAGAGCGCGGCCTCGAGCGCGCCGAAGGAATGGCCCATCAGCACCATGCGGTCCTCGCCAAGAATCCGGCGGATGCGCTCGATATCCGCGATCTGCGCTGGAAACCCGAGTGTGCGGTTCAGGAGCTGCATGTTCGCGTACAGGTTTGGATCGGTGAAAGAAGCGATGGGCCGGGTGGACAGGCCGCAGCCGCGCTGATGGTAGTAAATCACCTTGTATCGCTCCGCAAGGAGTCGGCCCGCCGCCCACGGCGCAGTAGGAGGAAATCCGGGACCGCCGTGCACAGTGAGGATCGGCGTCCCGCTGCCTTCCTCGAAGTGATGCAGCTCTGTGCCGGGCGCGACGATCCAGCGTGCGCCCGATTGCGCCGGTGGCGCCAGCGGTTCCGCGACATTCCTTCCGGCCCGCACATCGCCCGGCCGATACATGGGTCCCATCATCCAGTACCAGGCGAAGCCCGCGACGACGGCGAGCATCGCCACCAGCATGATCGCTCCAATCCAGATCATTTTTCGCATTTGCGCTCCTACGACAGCGGAAGACAGATGTCCGTGCGCAACTGATCGGGTGACACGCTCATCGGCGAGTTCAGGTAGAACTCGACGGCGGGCATGCTGGCCAGCTCCCGGCCGCTGGCGGGCAGCCACTCACCGCACATCCGCATGTAGGTTTCGCCGAGGGTATTGTATGGGCCAACATGGACCGCCGCGGCGTACTCACCGGGGCCGACCTCCTGGATGCCGACCTCGCCGGACGCGGCCACATCGTCACGCACCACCAGCGCGGCATCATAGCGAAGTTTCTCCGGAGCGGTGATTTCGGGGTCGTCCTGGACGACGCCGAGCATGCGCAGCCCCGGCCCCAGCACTCCTTTCGGGCCGGCCCACGCCATGAGCTTCTGCCACGCGGCGCCCACCTGATCGAACGGACCAACGTGGCGCACGAACGCCACGCGCGTCGCGGGGATGTGCCGAATTGAGACTTCGAGCGGAGGCCCGGCCGGCGGCGGAAAGATTCGTTGCAGTTGCGCTCCGTTGCGGAACACGGACGGCGGCGGACCGAACATGGCGGCAAAAGCGCGGGTAAACGACTCGTGCGTTTCGTAGCCTGCCTCGAGGGCGATATCCACCACGGCGCGGTTGGTATCCCGGAGCTGCTGAGCCGCCCGCTCCAGCCGCAAGCGCCGGACATGTTCCTTCACCGACTCGCCGACCATGCCGCGAAAGATCCGATGAAAATGCCATGGCGAGAAGGCCGCTACCTCGGCGAGCCGATCGAGCGGCATCGGCTCATCCAGATGGTGCTGGATGTGCACGAGAACCCGGCTCATCCGTTCGTGATACGAATTCAGCGTTTCCGTCTTCACGGCTAAAGTATGTCGCAGAAAGAGCGGTGACGCTTGACGGTCTTTGCGGAAAACGAAGGACGTTCTGCGGTACCCTGTGACTGTACAGAGGCGGGCCGCGCTGCCCGCCTTTTCTGTGTATGCAGGGCATCGAGGACCTCGCGGACATCCCCGGCTTTCGGCATCCCGGCCGCGCCCGGCAGGATCTGGAGACGATCGCCGAAGGACTTTCGCCGGACGCGCTGCGGCAGATCGAGCCGCTGCTCGCCGCATCGCCCGATCCGGATCGCGTGGTGCACGGGATGGCCGCGCTGAAACGCCAGAAGCCGGCCGAATTCGCCGCCATCGCCGCATCCACCTCCGGCCCGCAAAACCTGATGGCCGTGTTCGCGTGGAGCAACTTCCTCACCGAGGAAGTGATTCAGCATCCCGATTGGCTGCTGGACCTGCCGGATCTCACGCGCGTGCGGTCCACCGACGAATACATCAGGGCGCTGGAAGCGGCGCTGGGCGGGGCCGAAAGCGGGCCGCCGGACATGCTGGTGTTTGCGCAATTCCGGCGCCGGGCCATTCTGCGCATTCTGATTTGCGATGTGCTGGGGCTGGCCACCCTGTCGGACACCACGCTCCAGCTTTCCAACCTGGCGGACGCGATTCTGGAAGTGAGCTTCCGGCGCATCCGCGATTCGCTGGTCCGCCGTCATGGGGTTCCGCGCTACATCGACGCGGAGGGAGAAATACGCGAGTGCGGCTTTGCGGTGATCGCGCTGGGCAAGCTCGGCGGCCGCGAGCTGAACTACAGCTCCGATATCGACCTGATGTTCGTCTATGCCGCCAACGGCGAAACCGACGGCGAGCGCCCCGTTACGAACAAGGAGTTTTATAAGAAGGCCGCCAATCAGTTCACGGAAATGCTCTCTACCTACACGGTGGAGGGCATGTGTTATCGCGTGGACCTGCGGCTGCGGCCCGACGGCAGCCTGGGCGAGATCTGCATTTCGCTCGAGGGCGCCAAAACGTACTATCGGCAGCGTTCCCGCGACTGGGAACTGCAGATGCTGATCAAGGCACGCGTGGCGGCGGGCGACCGGGCCACCGGTCAGGAACTGCTGGAGCACACCGCGCCGCTCACCTACGCCTCGAGTCTGGACTTTTCCGCGGTGGAAGCGGTGTCGGCCACACGGCTGCGCATCGGTGAGCGGCTCAACGCCAGACATCCGAGCAGGACCGGGTTCGACATCAAACTGGCGCCGGGCGGCATCCGCGATATCGAATTCCTGGTGCAGTGTCTGCAGCGCCTGCACGGCGGGCGCGATCCGTGGGTGCAGCAGAGCAGCACGTTGCTGGCGCTCTCGCGGCTCAACGATAAAGGGCTCATTTCCGAAGCGGAATACGGACGCCTGGCCGCGGCTTATTCGTTCCTGCGTCATCTGGAGCATCGCCTCCAGTTTGAAGACGACCGCCAGACGCACACCTTGCCCAGCGATCCCGACGAGTTGGAACTGCTGGCCAGACGCATGCCGCACGATCCGGGCGTCGATCCGTCCGCGGAAAGCCTGACGGACACGCTGAACGGACATCTGAAGGCCGTGCAGGAAATCTACGATCGCGTGATTCACGCCCAGCAGCCGATGTACTATTCGGCCGCGCTGGAGCCGGCCGAACCGGAACCCCAGGCCGAGATGGCGTTCGTCGAGCCGGTGGCCAGCAACGTGGTGCGGTTTCTCGATCAGCGCGCGCCGGAGCTGGCGCGGCTGCTGGCCCGCAATCCGATGAAACGCGGGACGCGCACGTTCGAACATTTTCTGGAGCGGGTGATCGCCAATTCGGAGTGGCTGCCCGAACTCGACCGCGAGCCGGCGCTGGCCCGTTGCGTCCTCGACATCTTCGAGAACAGCCCCTACTTCGCCGACGAACTGATTCGCACGCCCGACCTGCTGCACGCGCTGGTGAATCTGGAACAGCGCCCCATGGACGATCTGGAAGATCTCTCCGACACGGTAAGTCTGCGCCGTTTCTACCGGCGGGAGCTGTTCCGCATCGAGGCCGAGAGCATCTGCCGGCGCGCGTGGGTCTTCTCCACGCTGGAGAGGACGTCCGCGCTGGCCGACGCGATCCTGGGGGCGGCCTACCGCATGGCCGTCCGGCATACCATCGATGCGCATCCGCCTTTGCAGGCGAGCTACCGTCCCGACAACCAGATGATGCTCATCGCGCTCGGCCGGCTGGGCATGGGCGAGTTCGACCTTTCGTCCGACGCCGACCTTCTGTTCGTGATTCCCGACGCCGATAACTCCGAGCACATCTTCTGGACCCGCGTGGCCGAGCGCATCATCGACATTCTCACCGCCTATACCGGAGAGGGAACGCTGATGGCCGTGGACACGCGGCTGCGCCCCAACGGCAGCTCCGGTGCGCTGGTGCAAACCGACCGCTGCTATCTGGATTACTTCGCGCGCGGAGCGGAGACCTGGGAAGGCATCGCCTATATGAAGTCGCGCGCGGTCACCGGGAACATCGACGAGGGCACGGCGTTCCTGCATCGGCTGCAGGACGTGGACTGGCGGCGTTACGGGCAGAGCGGGCGCTCGCGGCAATCCCTGCGCAACATGCGCGCGCGCGTGGAGAAGGAGCAGGCTTCCGCGAATCCGCTGAAGGCGGGCGTGGGCGGGTATTACGACATCGATTTCATCCTGATGTATCTGCGGCTGAAGGCCGCCGGCCTCTTCTTCAAGGTGCTGAACACACCCGAGCGTATCGACGTGATCGAAAAGACCGGCCACCTGGATCGCGCCGACGCGGAGTTTCTGCGCGACGCCGCGACGTACTACCGCGCCGTGGACCACGCCCTGCGCGTCTATTCGGGCCACACCGAGGGCAGCCTGCCCAGCGCGGCGACGCAGATGGAATGCCTCACCGAACTGGTGCACCGCTGGGCCCCCGAGCACATGAGCCACCAGCCCATCCCCGCGCAACTGGCGCAGATCAGGGCGCGCACGCGGGAGACGTTCGACCGGCTGTTCGTGTAGCCGATGCTACGCCGGCGGACGGCGCTTGTGCCAGTCGGTGCGGTTTTGAAATTCCTTGCCGATGGCCAGCAGGGTGCTTTCGCTGAACGCCCGGCCCACAAGCTGAATGGCGATGGGCATTCCGTCGGCGAAGCCGCACGGAAGCACCAGCGCCGGGAGACCCGCCAGGTTCGAGGCCGCGATCAGTCCGACCAGACCGGGATTCTTCGGATGGGGCCGATCGGGGCTCGGCGGTTTGTCGAGCGCATCGGTGACTTTTCCGGCTGGGCCCAGCCGCGCCGGCGCCACCACAACGTCGATTTCCGCGAACATCGTGCGCATCGCGTCCTGCATCGTGCTGCGGAGACGCATGGCTTTCAGGTATTCCTTCGCCGGCAGCTCCATCGCCGCGTGGAATCCGGCAATCTGTTTCGGATCGGCAAGCTCGTTCACGCGGCCGCTCGAGACCAGCGGCTCGAATACCGATGCGGCCTCCGCGGCCAGAATGGTGCTCACCATGGCGCCGTAAGGAAAATCGGGGAGCTTCGCCGGCGCCATCTGCAGGCCGATATCGCGCAGCGTGTCGAGCGCTTTGGCGAAATCGGGACGAGCGGCAGGTTCCGCCCACTCCTCGAAATCCACGGCGGCGAAACCGGCGTGAAGCTCTTTGGGGCTGCGCGCGAACTGCGGCGCATAGTAGAAGCTCTTGCCGGCGGAACCGGAATCGCGGCTGTCGCCCCCGGAGATCACGTCGAGAATCAGCCCGCAATCCTCGGCCGAGCGCGCGATCGGCCCGATCTTGTCCAGCGTCCACGACAGCGGCATCGCGCCGTATCGGCTCACCAGTCCGTAGGTGGGCCGCAATCCGGTCACTCCGCAGAATGCGCACGGCGTCACGATTGACCCCACCGTTTCGGTTCCCAGCGCGAAAGTCACCAGACCGGCCGCCACCGCGGTGGCCGATCCGCTGGACGATCCGCCCGACCAGCGCGTCATGTCCCACGGATTGAGACCCGGCCCGGTCAGCGAGGCCGCCGCGGTGTGATAGCCCAGGGGCCCACCCGCAAGCTCGATCATGGCCAGTTTGCCGAGCAACAGCGCGCCCTTCTTCTCGGCTTTCGCGACGGCCGCCGCGGTGTAATCGAAGACCTGATTCGCATACGGCTTCGCGCCCCATGTGGTGGGGAGATTCTTCACGCTCAGCAGATCTTTCGCGCCCCACGGGATTCCCTGCAGCGGGCCATGAAAGCGCTGGTGCTTCAGGTCGTCGTCAACGTCGTGCGCCGCCTTCGTGGCCCGATCCACCAGCGGCAGCGCCAGGGCGTTGTACTTCGGCCCGAGCTGGGTCAGTCGCGCGCCGAATTCCTGGACAAGCTCCTTTGCGGAAATCTCCCGCGAGCGCAGACGCTGGTTCAGTTCGCCGACGGTGCTGAAGAAGAGATCGTCGCTGGCCATTGGCTTACGCCTTGAAGTGAAAAGCGGGCTCGGTGGTGACGTCCAGCTTCACTTTGTCGAGCTGGGCGGCGGCCTGGCGAAGATCGTCCCGGGCGGCGGCGAGCTGGTCCTCGGGCTTGGTGGGTTCGGGCGACGCCATGGTCTGCGCCGCGGCGGGCACAGCGAGCGCCAGCGCGGCAAGCTCTCTTCGGGTCATCGCTACGAGGATACAACGGGCGGGGTGCTATCCGCGGTCCAGTTGCTGGCGCAGTTCGTCGGGGTAAAGCGATTTCAGCTCCGGATGCGCCTCCGCGAGCCGAATCAGATCCAGCTCATCCTTCTTGCGCTTGCTCAGGCGCCGCTGGGGATCGCTCCATGCCCAGAGCTTTCCGCGAGTGACGTCCTCAAGGCACGCGACTCTGGCGCGAACGCCCAGAACCTCGGATTCGACGGATCGTGACAGGAACGGCTGATACCTCTCATCAGTTGTGAACTGTATCCGAAGCTCGCTTGCGAGGGCCGGCGAAGGCACGGAGGTATCCTGGCTGATCACGAGATCGGCGTCCAGCGTGTAGACAGGCTCGACGTAGCAGTTGACCGCCAAACCGCCGATCAGGCAATACGGGCCGAACGTTTCGCACGCTTCGATGATTCGCGCAAAATCGCTGGCGCCTCCGCGGGTTGTCAATTCGTAGGCTTCCACGGCAGTCACAACACCACCACTTTAGCGCGAGCTATCAGTGATGATTCGCCAGCGCCTCGGCCAGCGCCTTCTCCATGGCGCTGCGCGGAGCGGTTTCGCCGGTCCACAGCTCGAACTGGGCGATGGCCTGCTCCAGGAACATCTCCGTTCCCGGCACCACTTCGCAGCCTTGCTCGGCGGCGCGGCGCAGCAGGACGGTCTCGGCCGGGTTGTAGACCATGTCGAAGACGACGTCGCCGGGGATTCGGCCGCGGAAGAAGCAGTCGTCCACCCGGGGGAACATTCCCAGCGGCGTGGCATGCACCACTACGTCGAACCCGCCGTGCTCGGCCTGCTCGGGCGTCAGACCTTCGCCGCCGCACATTCTCGCGAAAGCGCGCACGCGATCGGGGTTGCGGCCGGTGATGGATAGTTTCGCCCCGGCTTCGGTGAGCGCCCACGCCGCGCCGCGGGCGGCCCCGCCGTTACCCACCAGCAGCACCGACGCCCTGGCCAGCCTTAAACGCCGGGACAGCGGCACGGTGACGCCACGCGCATCCGTATTGGTTCCTCGCCATTTGCCGCCTTTGCGCCAGACGGTGTTCACGGCGCCGATGCGGCGCGCCAGCGGATCGACGATGTCCAGATACCGCAACACCCGCTGCTTGTGCGGAATGGTGACGCTGAAGCCGGAGACGGGCAGATTCGTGGCGAATCCGAAGAAATCCTTCAGGGCCGCGACAGGCACCAGAAACGGCAGGTAAACAGCGTCGATCCGGCGGGCCTGCAGCGCGCGATTGTGGATGGAAGGCGACAGCGAATGGCGCACCGGATCGGCAATCACGCCGTACACCCGCGCCCCTTTTGTCAGCTTCTCCACGCGATACAAATGCCGCAGCGCGTGCGCGGAGCACTGGCCCGCGGCCGTGCCCTCCTGCATATTCGGCGCGGCGAAGGTGTAAAGACTGCCGTGAAACGGCGAGAGCACGCGCGTGGGAAATCCGATTTCTCCCATGGCCAGCAGGATCACCGGCGTCCGCGGATGGGCCGCGGCCACGGACAGCACACGATAGTTGTCCGACTGTTTGCGCGCCGTGGTGACTATCTTGTAGGCGTCGGCGGGAACCTGCATGAGCCGGTGCACGATGGCATCCAGCGCCGGCGTGCTGTCGAAGTTGTGATAGGAGATCACCAGCATGGCGCGGCTGCGCAACGTCTCCAGACGGCTGCGTGCGCCGGAAGCGCTCTCGATTTCCACGTCCACCGCGCGCGCGCCCGAATCCAGCGCTTCCTCCAGCACGCGGATCTGTTCCTCGATGCTGCCGTTGAACCGGCCCTGATTCTGATGGCGGCGGCAGGTGGCCAGAACGATCGAATCGGGATACTCGTTGAGGAACCCGCGGATGGCCTGGGCCCCTTCGTGCGGGTCGGGGAGATAATCGAGCCGGAACTCGAAGAACCGTTCGCCGGCTTCCACTTCTCTCCGCGCATGCTCCAGCAGCTCGGCCACGCTGGGCAGACCCAGCGCTATGCAGATCCTCGGCAAAGCGGTTTTTGGCGGCATGCGGACGTGAGGCGGAATCCCGATCTTATCGGAGGGGGAGCGGGCGATGCAACGCTCTCTTTGGGGCGCACACGAGGGACTCGCCGCACGCCCGGTTTCGGGTCTTCAGGGCGGCCGCCGCCTCGTCGTGTGCGCTCTGGGTCAGTTCCCAGCTTATTCGGCGCGGCGCGTGGATTTGCGGCGCGTGGTTCCGGAAGACAACCCCAGATTTTTCATCTGCGCCTTCGCGCGAGCCACCAGCTCGGGATCGGAGGCGCGGGCGATCACCACCTTGAACTCCTTAACAGCAGCATCGCGCCGGCCCAGCTTCACCAGGGCCATCCCTTTCATGTAGTGAGCGTCGGAGCTCTTGCGGTTGTCGTCGTATTTCTCGTTCACCGCGTCGAACGCGGTGACGGCCTTGTCATAGCTCCCCTTGTTGTACAGAATGTCGCCAATGTAGAACTGCGCATTCGGGGCGAACTGGGTCGTGGGGAAGTAGCGAAGATAGTCCTGAAACTCCTGCAGCGCGAGATCGAATTGGCCGCCCTTGTAGTCCCGATAAGCATTCGTGTACGACTGCTCGGCGCTCATACCCGCTGGCGGACCGCTCGTTGGCGCGGTGGCGCCGCCCTGAGGGGCTTCGGGGTTAATGTTGGCGCCGGGCGGAGGCGCCGGCGGATGAAGCGAGAGATTGACGGTGTTCTTCAGATCGGCGATGGCGGCGTCGATCTTGCCGATGCGCGCGCTGAGATCCGCCACGTTGTCGCGCAGGTCGTTGAACGACTGAGCCACCTGATCGAGACGCCCGTTCAGCCCGGCCACCGCCGGCGTGGTCTTATTGGCGTTGGCCTCGATGCTGTTGCCGAGCAGCGCCAGCGAAGTATTCAGGCGATTCACGGTGTCCAGCGTCTGCTGCAACATCGTCTGCAGCGACGCGATCTTCTGGTCCTGCGAGCTTTGCAGCGTCCGCACCTGGTCCTGCAGCAATGCTACGTCGCGCTGCAACTCGACGATCTCCTTGCTGGCCGCCGATGCCAGCGGCAACGCCAGAACGGCCGTCAACAGAACACGAATCAGTCTCATGGGGTCCTCGGAAACACTTCCGCTCCCGGAGGCCGCGGCTCGGAATTGCACGGAGCCGCGACCCTGGGGAGCGAGTTATCTACCGCTGCACCGGAGCGAAGTGGTCGTGCCGGTTGCGCTGATAGCAATCCTCAGTCGCTTCCGTGCACACCGGTTTCTCCTTGCCGTAGCTGACGGTCTGCAGTTTGTCTGCCGGAACGCCAAGCTGAACCAGGAAATCCTTCGCGGACTGCGCGCGCCGGTCGCCCAGCGCGACGTTGTATTCGGCCGAGCCTCGCTCGTCGCAGTTGCCCTCGATGCGCACGCTGATGTTGGGATCGTTGCCGAACACCTTCTTCAGCACGTCGGCGTCGCCTTGCAGCACCGCCTGCGCGTCGCTGCGGATGTCGCTTTTGTCATAGTCGAAGTAGACATCCTTCACATCGCGGTTGATGATCTCCTCCGAGGTCGGCTGCGGTGGCGGCGGAGGCGGTGGCGGCGGTGGTGGTGGCGGCGTGGTCACCTGCAGCGTGGCGGTCTTCGAATCCGCGCCTCCCGGCCCATGCACGGACAGCGTGTACGTGGTGGTGCTGGAGGGCGACACCTGACGCGACCCTTCGCTCTGCACCGCGCCAATTCCCTGATCGATGGCCATGTCGGTGGCGTTGCTGACGGACCAGCTCAACGTGGCGACCTGGCCCTTCTCAATGGTGCTCGGCTCCACCGCGAAACGGTTGATCGCCGGGGCCGCCGGTGGCGGTTGTGTCACTGGCGCCGGAGGCGGTGGGGGTGGGGGCGGCGGAGCTTTCTTCTTACATCCCGCCGCGAAGAATAACAGCGACAGTGCCAGCAGCACCGCGCCGATCCTGACAATCTGCGTTCTCAAATTGCGGCTCATCCTGTTCTCTCCTCTGATACTGCGAAATGAATCGGTCGTTCTAATAGCTACTCCGGCTCCACACCGGCTTCTCGTTGTTGCCCACCGTCGTCAATTGCCGCTTCTCCGTGCCGTTGGCCAGCATGGTCCATATCTGCAACCCCCGTCCCTGGCGGGAGGAATAGACGATATGTACCCCGTCCGGAGCCCAGCTCGGATTCTCGTTGCGCCCCTCTTCGTGCGTCAGTTGCGTAATCTCTCTCGATGCCACGTCCATGACGAAGATGTTGTAATTCCCCGGCGCGAAACCCTTGGTCCACGCGAACGCGATGTGCTGGCCGTCCGGCGACCACGAGGGATTCACGGCCTCGCCTTCGCCGTTGGTCAATCGCTGCACGTTCACGCCGTCAACACTCATAGTATATAGTTGCGGCAATCCTCCGCGGTCCGACACAAACACCATGCTGCTGCCATCCTTCGGGTTTATCTTCGCCTCCACGGCGATCGAGTTGGCATAGGTCAGCCGCTGCAGATTGCCTCCGTCGATGTTCGTTTCGAAGATCTGCGAGTAGCCGCCCGACGCCGTGGAGTAGATGAGCAGGTGATTGCTGTCGCCCGTGAAGTCGGAGGCGGCGTTCATGGAACTGTGCTGATTATAGTAGGGCAGCTTGTTTCCGCTCACCAGCGAGTGCACGAAGATCTCCGGGCGCCCATGGACGTAGCTGGTGAAGGCGATCTTGGTGCCGTCCGGCGAAACGCAGGGGAACGTCGAGATGGAGCCGTAGTGGGTGAACTGCTTCTGGTTGGAGCCGTCGTAATCCATCGACCAGATTTCCTTGTGCCCGCTGCGGTCGGAAACGTAGTAGATCTTCGTCCCCATCAGGCTGATGCCGCCAAATTCCTTCAGAATGTCGGCCGCGAACTCCTGCGCCACTTTCCTTGCGCCGGCGTCGTCCAGGGTTCCGCTGTAGACTCTGCCGAAAACCTGCGCGCCGGAGAGATCCTGCTGCGCATTGTAGAGCCAGCCGTAGAGGGCGATTTGCCCGTTCAGGGCGGCGGCGTAGCCGAAAGCGAGATAGCTGGCGTTGGCGGGCGGGCCGGACCAGTCGGAAAGGTAGTATCCGCTGCCCCGCGCCCCCGGTTGCGGCGGGCGTTGGAGGTCCGACGGCTGCTGCGGAATCTGCAGGGGCATCACCGTTTTCGGCACCATGCGGAAGATGCCCGAATTCTGCAGTTCGCTGAACAGCGTCGCGTTGAAGGTGTTCATCAAAGCGCCGGCCTCGCCCGCGCCGCGAAAATCGGGAACGGCGATGGCGGCCTTGCCGGCGTTCTTGCTGACTTCTCCGGTGATCTGCTGACCGTCGGCCATGGCGCCCTGAGCCGCGCCAAGGACCAGCATCGAGAGTAGGACTATAGATGTTTTCATCGCAGGGTAAATCGAATCTCCACGTTGGCGGAGCCGCCGGCGTAACCCGCCGGCAGGGATGGAAACGGCGCTGCCATCACGACGGCGCGTTGCGCCGAGGAATCGATGTTGTAGTTGCCGCTGCTCTGCATCACCGTCGGCGTAGTGACTGAGCCATCGCGACGGATGATGAAGTCCAGAATCGCGGGGGCGCGCTGCGAGCCCGCATCCAGCCCGGCGGTTTGCCACTTCTCGCCAATGCGCTGGATGATGAGGCTCGCGTAAGCTCCGTACTGCTGGCCAAAGACGCCCATGCCAACGCCGATGCTCCCACCGCCGTGCGGCATGTTGTACATGGGGCTGACCGCCGCCTGGCCTTCCACGCTGTAGAGCTGGTTTTCGCGGTACTGTTGCGGCGGAAGATTGCGGCGCGCGACCTCAGCGCGGCGCTCGGGCAGCGGTTTATCCCGCCACAGCGGAATCGCGTTCGGATCCGGCTTCGGCTTCGCTTTTTCGGCCTTTTTTTCGGGCGGAGGCTCCGGAATCTGCGATTCGGTCTCGTGCGCCAGCGGATTCACGTGGCCATTCTGCCCCGGCAGAGGAATCGTCTTGACCGCGGAAACCTCCACGGCACTGCCTCCAACCGGACTTCCCCAACTCTCAGGGCTCACGCGCGCCATCCATATGGTATAGACGATGGCCATGCCCACGAAGCACACATGAAAAATCGCCGACACAACGAGCGGCTTGCGCAGCGACTCGTCCTGTTCCAGTATGTCGGCGTGTGGCATGCGCTCTCCCGGCGCTATTTCTTATTCGCCAGATCCTCCGGTTGAGTCACCATGTTGACTTTCAGATGCGCGTCGCCGCAGGCGCTCACCACCTGCGCCAGCACATCCCAGATGACGCCGCGATCGGCTTTGATGTACACTTCCGTGGCGTTGCCAAACCGCGCGTGAAGGGCTTCGGCGAGCGCGTTTGGGTCATAGATGTTCAGCGGCTTGTCATTGAGGTAGGTGGCGCCGTCGCGCGTCACCGAGATCACCGGCATTTCGCGCGCCGTGGTTCGGTTCTGGGTCACCTTGGGGACGTCGATCTCCAGCCCGAACTCCATGACGTGCGCGGTGAGCATGAAGATGATGAGCAGGACGAGCACGACGTCCACCAGGGGGATGATGTTGATGTCGGCCAGGGTGCCTCCGGCGCGCGAGCGCCGCCCGCCAAAACCATTGGAGGAACCGGTGGAGAAGGCCATAGCTATTCTCCGAAGGTCCGTTCGGTCATGTTGAGAAACTCCAGCGCAAAGTCGTCCATGCGCGCGCCGAACTCGCGGATGGTGGTGCCAAACCAGTTATAAGCCACCGCCGCGGGAATGGCCGCCGCCAGACCAAGCGCTGTTGTGATGAGCGCTTCCGAGATGCCGGGCGCGACCGCGCGCAGGCTGGCTGCGCCCGCGGTGCCGAGACTCTGAAACGCGTCGATGATGCCCATCACCGTTCCGAATAACCCGATGAACGGAGAGACCGTCGCGGTAGTGGCGAGAATGCTCATATTCCGCTCGAGGCGCGCGATCTCCTCGCTGATCCCGAGCTGCAGCGAACGCTCCAGCGTGGCCTTGTTCTTCACCGCGCCGCGCGACTTCATCTGCCGGTCCACTTCGCTGTAGCCGAAGTCGAAGACCGCCACCAGCGGCGAAGCGCGGAACTGCTCGCTGGCCACGGCCACGGCTTCGAGCCCGCCGGCCTTACGAAACGCCCGCAAAAAGCGCCGATTCGCACCGCGCGCATTGCTGAAGGAAGTCCACTTGGCGAAGATCACGGCCCACGAAAGAAGCGAGAAAAACAGCAGGATCACCATCACCACCTTGGCGATCGGACCGGCCTTTTCCACCAGGTCCCACAGTCCGAGCTGCAGAAGAAACGCAAACGCCGGCGCGTCGGTCAGAGTCGATTCCTCCCCACCGTTTCATGATAAGGCAGTGAGTGTGCGGGAGCCGCCGCGGCGCCACCCAGCGCCCGCCGCCGATTTGTCGCGCGCCCCGATACAATGGCAGGCAAGTGCTGCTGGAGCTGGTGGTTGAGAACTACGCGGTGGTGGAACGGGCGCACGTCCGTTTTCATGGCGGCCTCAACCTGCTGACCGGCGAGACCGGCAGCGGCAAGTCCATAGTTGTAGACGCAGTTGGATTGCTTTTTGGCGGACGGGCTTCCGCGGACATGGTGCGAACGGGGGCCGCACGCGCGCGCATATCCGGCATTTTCGAGCTTCCGGGCGGTTCCGGGTTCCGCGCCTGGCTGGCGGAAAGCGGGGCCGAGCCCGAACAGGACGAGCTGCTGGTGGAGCGCGAGGTGCTCTCCAACGGCAAATCGCGGGCCTTCCTGAACAGCCGGCCGGTCACGGTGACACTGCTGCGGGAGATCGCGCCATGGCTGGGTGACATCCACGGCCAGTACGATCAGCAGCAGCTATTCCAGCCGGCGGCGCAGCTCGCCATGCTGGACGAGTTCGCCGGCGCGGCGGAGCTGCTCGGCTGCGTCGCCGACGCGCATCGGGCGTGGCGTCGCTGCACAGCGGAGCTCGAAGACCTCGACAAGTCCGAGCAGGAAAAGCTACGCCTGGCCGACCTGTGGAGCTTCCAGCGGCGTGAGATCGAGACCGCATCGCCGCGCTCCGGCGAGGACGGCGAGCTGGAAAACGAAAAGCGCGTTCTCCGCAACGTCACAAAGCTGCAGGAGAGCGCGAGCGCCGCCTGGACCGCCTTGTACGATGCGCCCGACAGCGCGGCCACTCAGCTTCGCCTCGCTCTGCGTCGCATCGACGAGCTTTGCCAGATTGACACCAGCCTCGACAGCCTCGCCGAAACGCTGAAACCCGCGGTGATTGCCGTCGATGAAGCATCCAACGCCCTGCGCGATTATCTGGACCGGCTGGATCTCGACCCCGGGCGCCTCGAAGAAGTGGAGTCGCGGCTGGCCACGCTCGACCGTTTGCGGCGCAAATACGGCCACAGCCTCGACGACGTGCTCGCGTTTCTCGCGGATGTCCGCGCCCGTCTGGATGCCCTGGAGCATGCCACCGAGCGCCGCGCGGCTCTGGAGAAGCAACGAGCCGAACTGGAGACCCGCTATCGCGAGGCCGCCGGAAAGCTGACTCGCCTCCGCGGCGATGCGGCCAAACGCCTGAGCGCCGTAGTGGAGAAAGAACTGGGCTCGCTGGCGCTGGACGGCTCACGATTCATCGTCGAAATCGTGGAGGCCGAATGGAGCGAGCACGGCGCGGATCGCGCGACCTTCCTGATCGCGGCGAACGTCGGCGAAGAACCGCGCCCGCTGGATCGCGTCGCTTCGGGCGGCGAGCTGTCGCGCATCGCGCTGGCGCTTAAGACCAGCGCCGGCGCCGGCAGTCAGCCGGATGGCTTCACGCGCACGCTGATCTTCGATGAAGTGGACGCGGGAATCGGAGGCAGCGTCGCTGAAACCGTAGGCCGCCGGCTGAAACGGTTGTCATCGGCAAACCAGGTCCTCTGCGTGACCCACCTCGCCCAGGTGGCCAGTTTTGCCGATCACCACTACTTCGTGGAGAAACGCGAGCGCAAAGGCCGCACCGTGGCCGAAGTGCAGGAACTCGACGCCGAAGCGCGCACGAAGGAAATCGGCCGCATGCTCTCCGGCCAGCAGATCACTCCCGAAGCGCTCCGTCATGCCGAGCAGTTGATTCGGCAGGGATCGAAACAGATTTCCCGATAAAAGTTGCCAATCACCCTCATGGGATATTGACACTGCATTGTCCGCCACACTACGATCACACGATGCGGATTAACAGCTACACCACATTCAAGGCGATCGGACTACGGCTGATCGTCGTTCTGGCGCTTTCTTTCCTGGTTTCAACCGCCGCGGTCGCGGGCGACCAGGATTTCACCCTCCACAACGAAACCGGCGTGGAGATTCACCATGTATACATCTCGCCCCACAAGGCGGACGACTGGGGCGACGATATCCTCGGCCGCGACACGCTGGACGACGGCGAGAGCGTGGATATCAAGTTCTCGCGCCACGAAACGGCCGCCCACTGGGACCTCCGGATTGAGGACAAAGAGGGCAACGCGGTTACGTGGGAGAGCCTGAATCTTCTGGAAATCTCCGAAGTGACTTTGCACTACAAGGACGGCAAAGCCTGGGCCGACTTAAAGTAGGGGTCCTTATTGGACGGCAATCGTCACGCCGTCCTGCGACGACATCGCGCCGATTGACACCTGCACAGCCGGGTTGCCCGGTTTCAGGCCGGCCGGTACGGTTGCGCTGATTTGCATCAACCCGGGAGAACCCGGGGCTTCACCTGCGCTTTGGACAGTGGCGGTCTGGCCACCAATGGTCACCGCCACCGTCCCCGGGCCGAATCCAGTGCCCAGTAGCTGGATCACATCGCCGCCCGCGCAGGGGCTCGCCGCCGAGTTCACGCTGCCGTCCTGATTCAGAGCGGCGGCCTGACCTGTGCCGTTTTCCGTCGCGGTGTAAAGAGCCGGCGTCGCGCTGGCGGTATTCACCACTACATTCTGCGTCGCCGTGCCGTTCTCCAGAATGGCCACGCTCACCGATGAACCGACGCCCAGCGTGTTCGGCGCCAGCGCGTTGATCTGTGTCGTCCCGACGTAGAACAACGCCGCCGGCTGGCCGCCGATCTGCACCTGTAGTGAAGACGGATCGAACGTCCCGAAGAGGCTGATGATCTCGTTCGGAGAAATGGGACCGGCGATGAAACTCGCCGAGCTGACCACCTGCAGACCGGAGATCTGAGGCGTGGAGCTGGCTGGTGTGAGCAGGCGAACGCGATTGTTGCCCGCGTCCACGACGTAGACATTGCCGCCGGTGTCCGGCTTCACGTCGGTTGGCCCGCTGAGCAGCGCGGTCAGGGCGGGGCCGTTATCGCCGGCGAATCCGGCCGTTCCCGTGCCGGCCAGCGTCGTGATGGTCCCCGTGGGGGAGACCGAGACGACTTCATTGTTCAGGCTGTCGGCGGCGAGGATGTTGCCGGAAGCGTCGATGGCCAGGCCCACGGGCTGTCCCAGACCGGTCGCCACCGTCGTCCCCCATCCCGAAGCGCCGAACCTCAGTAACTGGCCTGAGCCGGATTGCGCCACGTACAGATTGCCGCTCGCATCGCGTGTGACCGCTACGGGCTGCGTGACCGGCAGGAACTGCGTGCTTCCATCGGCTGCGAGTAGCGTAATGCGGTCGGCGCCGGTCTCGGCGATGTAAAGATCGCCGCCGGGATCGGAATACAGATAGGACGGCGCCCGGAGCTGATCGAGAAGCGTCGAGACGTTTCCGGAAGAATCGCGCTTCAACACCCGGCCGTTGCCGGTGTCGGCGATCAAAAGACTTCCGTCGCTGGTGATCGCTACACTCTGCGGCGCATTGAGCGTCGTTGAATCGCCGGTTCCATACACCGTGCTCACGATGCCCTTCGCGTTTACCTCGCGAATCCGGTTTTCGCCCGTATCGGCGACGTACAGGTTGCCCGCGCCATCGAGGGCGCATCCCATGGGAGAGGCGAACCGCGCCGCCGTGGCCGGTCCGCCGTCGCCCCAGGCCGATGCCCCGCTCAATCCGACGAGGGGCATGTGAATGCCTGCGAGATCGGTCACTTCAACGAGATTGCCGGCCGAGTACACGATGTTGCCCGCGGGATTGACCGCCAGCCCGCGCGGGTCAAGCTGCGCGGAGCCCGGAATGGGCGAGTCCGGATCGCCCAGCATCTGCGGCGCAGCAACATAAAGATGTCCCGACGAATCGAGCGCTACATCGACAACTCCGCCAACCGAGGCGACCGTCGTTATCGTCCCGTTGGCGATCCTGCGCACGCGGCCGTTGCCGCTGTCGGCTATATACAGAGCGCCGCTCGCGTCCACGGCGAGCCCGGCGGGGTAAGCGATCTCGGCCGAAATCGCCTTGCCGCCGTCCCCGGAGAAACCCTGCGCGCCGGTCCCCGCAACGGTGGTAAGCATACCGCTCGAATCGACGCGAAACACGCGCTGGCCGTCGAAATCCGAGAAGTACACGGAACCATCCGCGGCGGCGACTACATTTCGCGGCGAAGCAAGCTGAGCGTCGAGTGCGGCGATGCCTTCGCCGGTGTTGTTTGGCTCCGTCGAACCGCCACCCGCGACAGTGGTGATGACGCCATGCGTGTCCACGCGCCGCACGCGCGCGTTCCCCAGATCGGCGATGTAGATGTCGCCCGCACTGTCAGCCGCAACGCCGTAAGGCCGGTTCAGTTGCGCCAGTGAAGCCACGCCGCCGTCGCCCGAAAACCCGGGGCGTCCGGTTCCGGCAATGGTGGTGACAATTCCGTCCGTGTTCATCACCCGGACGCGGTGATCGGCGGCATCGGCGATATAGAGGTTGCCGTTTCCATCGAAGGCGACGGCTTGTGGCTGCAGCAACAACACGTACATGCCCGCGCTTCCGTCGCCGGAGGTATCGCTGCCCGCCCGCGTGGTGATGGTGTATTGCGCGGCGGGAACATCGGCCGCCACAAATAGCGTAACCAGCAGAGCGCACAGGACGCGGTGGCGTCCTCGCTGAGAACGCCAAACCGGACGCCGACCGCGTCCGTTGTGCGCGGTTTCGTGGAAAGGAAAGGTGACTAGCACTGTGTCGCCTAACCAGTACAGTGCGCGGCCGATGCAAAAATCTCACGCCGCCCGCCAGACGCTGCTGGTAGAAACGAATCGGCGGCACGCGAAAAAGTTACTCTCCCACGGCAGACCTGCAATGCGCAGTGCGTTGCTCAGGTTTCACTTGTTCTGTGGCGAGAAACCTGCACAATGCTGTGCGGAGGCTTGGGTATGTGGATCTGGTTGCTGGCTGTGGCAATCGTCGTCATTCTGGCGGCGGTGCTGGGATTCACCAGCCTCGCGGCAACCTCAGCCGTGCTGGCGAAAACGCTGTTTCTAATCTGCCTGGCTGCGTTTCTGGCGGTGATTGTCAAAGGCGTGTCCCGCCACGCCTAGAGGGACAATGCTGTTCACTTTGCGTGCGATGGGCACGCGGCGGAGGAAGTCCAAAGGGAACAGTATTGCGCCCAGGGAGATTCCGGGCCCGGCGTTTTGATCCTGCCCTACTCCGGCGCCAGCGGGGCGGCTGACGTGGGCGCCACCGGCCTGTAGGATACATACGCAAAGCGCGCGCTGTCGGGGGACCAGGAGTTCACGTTGATGGTTCCCTGCCCTCCGAACAACGTCACCAGCGCCTTCGGATCGCCGCCGGCGATGGGCGCGAGCTTCAGAACCACGTTCTTATTCGGCGGATGCTCCTTCACCGACTTGTCGTAAGCGAGATAGACGATCCATTTGCCGTCCGGCGAGGGATGCGCAAACCAATCCGCGCCCGCGGGGCCGCGCGACACCAGCTCCTGCCCGGAGCCGTCCGCGTGCATGCGCCAGATCTGCATCAAACCGGTGCGCACGGAATTGAAGTAGATCCACTGGCCGTCGGGCGTGTAATCGGGGCCGTCGTCGAGGCCCTCGGCGGTGGTCAGCCGCGTTTCCTCGCCGCCGGCGTTATCGACCGGAATGGTGTACACGTCGAAATTGCCGTTGCGCTGCGCGCAGTACGCCAGCCTCTTCCCATCCGGCGACCAGCCGTGCCAGTAGGAAGGCTGAGGCCTGACGACGAGCTTCGGCTCCCCTCCGCCGGCGGGAACGATCCAGATCTGCGACTGGCCGCCCGGCTGGCTGGCGCTGATGGCGATCTGTGTGCCGTCGGGGGAGAGGCCGTGGTCGTTGTTGAGCTGCACTTTGCCGGTGTCGATGTGTACCGGCTCGCCGCCGCCCACCGGAAGACGATACAAGCCGCCATCGCGGTTGTAGTAGAACGAGCGGCCGTCGCGCGACCAGTTCGGCGCTTCGAAATGCTCGCGCGCGCGGCGGACGACGGTGCGCAACCCAGTGTCCGCGTCCGCGATCTCCAGCGTGCTCTCCAGCACGCGATCCTTGTCGGCCACCACGCCGTCGTTACGGAGGACGACGTTGGAAAACGTCGCAGTCTCCACGTTGGCGGGATTGTGGGCGCACACGGCAATTCCCGCATACAGCGTCTCGGGCAACGGCAGGCTGAACGAGCCGATGGGATGGAAGACGCCGTCGCTCGCCGCGACCTCCGCCAGAAACACGTCGCCAGTGCGCTCCAGCCGCAACGTCGCCGGAGCTTTGATCGGGGTGCGTATGTCCAGCGTCGGGCCGCCCTTTTCGGCGCGATACTGCATGGCGATCAGCCCTTCGTTGTGCGACATCACGTCCACGTAGGGCGCATCGGGCTCGGCGCCGGCGCGGAGAATCACGCCGGCTTTCTTGTGCGGCTCGCCGGAGCGATTGGCCCATTCGACATCGGCGGTGATGCTGACGTCGCCGGCCAGCTTGCGCCACGCAAAGCGGAACGAATCGGCGGTGGCCCACATGTTCACGCCGCTGCCCGTCAGCGTGTAGGTCTTCGCGGCGGAATCGTACTTCGCCGCGCCCTGATGTTCCACGGCTCCGACATCGGCGGTATCGGCGAAGACGCCCAGACTGGATTGCGAAACGGCCGGCAAACTTTCCATGGCACCGCGCACAACGGGCGCGACCGCGCCCTGTGCGCTCACGGCACCCATCATAACCGGCAGGAGGAGATTCCCGATTTGCACCAGATCAGCATATCGCGCGGGCTGGACACGCGGCGCAAGCCGCGTTCCGTCTACGGAATCTCCACCACGCTGTTCTCGGCCGACATCTGCTTGCCTTCGGCGTCGCGCACGACCAGGCGCACCACGTACTTGCCGGGTGCACGTCGAACGGCGTGCGAATGGCGATCGGCCGCCCATCGGCGAGCTTCTGCGCAGTTTCGTCCTTCAGCCGCAGCGTTACTGTCTTCGTCACGCCCGATATGAAGTTGCCGTCGTGATCGAAGACCGCGGAAACGACGGTGAGGTCGTCGCGACGTCAGGCGAACTTCGCCGGTACCGCGTCCCTCGTCACTACGCCGTAAGGGGACGCATCCCGGCGCAGCGACTCCAGCGTATCCTGCTGTGTGGAGTCGTTCGTGGGCTGAATATATACGGTGATGGAATTGGCGGACCGGCGGATTCCGACCGCGTGAATTCCCGCCTTGCCAAGATATTGCTCGGAAATGCGGTCCTTGACCGCCTCTAGTGTTTCGGCCATACAGCAGCCTCTGTTTCCAGTCTACAGTAAGGCGATGCGAAGCTGGCTGAGGACTTTATCGATGTGGCTGGCGTAAGCATACGATCCATCGATCGCCGCGGAGTGCAGCAGGCCGGTTGCTTCGTGCTCGTTCTTCTTCACCACCAGACTCCCGCTGTCGCCTTCCTTCGCGATCGCCGTGTAGTCCGGACTTCGCGGAATAATCCGCATCTGGTTCCTGAACTGAATGTAAGAGTTCGAGTTGTTTGGCAGCATGATGAAGTCGATCAGTTCGTCGTCGACAACGCCCTCGGTATAGCCGGTGGTGCGGCCATGCTTCGCGACTTCGTCGTCTTCGGCGGCCTGCGCCGTGCCGCTCACGCGTCCGATGGAGCAGATCTCGGCTTTGTAACCGATCCCCCCGTCCAGTTTTCCGATCGCCGCGTCGACTTCGTTCTGGGCGCCACCGAACAGCAGGGTGACCTCACGCTGAAAACCTGCGATGCGGCCGGCTCTGTTGCCACCGTCCCCGGCCCCGGGCTGCAGCAGATCGTCGCCGATTTGGGCGGCCTCCCAGTTTCCGTAGATGTGGCAGTTGCTCAACACAAACACGTCGGAGGCGGAATCGTTCGGGTCGGTGGAAGTGCAGAAGTAGCCGATGGTCCCTGTGTCGCCGGCAGTGTGGCTGGTGCTGATGCCGCCAATCAACGGGCGGATGCTGGAAGTGCGGTTCTGCGTGCAGGTGGAAGAGGATTGTTGAAGGAAGAGCGCCGGCGGCGCCACGATCACGTCCGTAGGCACCCCGTTCACCATCTCCGGGATCTTCTCCGACGCCGCAAGCCGCCGCGCCTCGACTTTATGGGTCACGTAGATCCGGACGGCCGGCGTCGCCGTGCGCTGGCCGCCGCTGATCTTTCGCCCCACCCCGACCGCGTGAACCAGCGGAGGCGCATCCCGAAGCACTGCATGTACCCGGAGCGTCTCCTGTTCCATCAGCTCCGGCGGACAGGTCATGCTCATCAGCGACACCTGCCGGATGGCATGGAGCATGGGCAGATGGGCCGCAGCCGGGAACCGCGCTGAGAGCAGCTCCCTGCTCAGGACGTCCTTCGCTTGCGCGAGGCGTTCGCGCGTGACCGGGGGTTCGTTCTGTAATGATCCTGTTGCCATGTCAGGTGGCCTTCGGCAGAGTAATCCCCAGAGACGAACCAATGTTCGGCGCGGTCATACTGTTCAGTTGACTGCCAGCGGCGGGGAAGCCAAGGCCCCACAACAGGCACAGGCCGAAATCCATGGGCGCTCCGAAGCCGGCCTTTCCGATCACCATGACCATGGCGCCGGTCAGGACAGTTGCCACGAACCATACGCCGAAGACCAGCCAGGTCCACTCCCTGCTGGAAAGCCAGACGTGCTGCAACTGCATCTGGGTATCCGCCCCGGCTGGCAGGCCCGCTGGCCGGGCAATTCCAAGTTTCGTCTCCAGTGCGCCCAGCAGGGAATCAACCTTCGTCTTCGTGTCGGCGGCGGTAATCGCACCATCCGGTATGGCGAGTAGCGCGTCAACCGCGCCCTGCACCGCCGCTTGTTTGGCCGTGTCGGCGCCGGCGACGAGCCAGTACTGCGCGATCTTCGACATCCCAAAATCCATCACCGCTTTCACGGACTCCAGGCGCTGGCCCTCTTTCTGCAGGTACGCTTTGAATTCGTCGGCCTTCGCATCGGGAGCGAGAAGGGAAGGCATCACCGGATTCAGACTCGCTGGCGATAGCTTCCCCTTCCAGTCCGCGAATGCAGCGGTGGTCTTTTGCTTCGCCCGCTCGGGGGCCCCCTGAACGGTCACGTTGGCGTGGCTCTCCACCTGTTCCACCTGCTCCAGCAGAAGCAGGGCGAGTTCCCGGCGGCTGTTCGTCGAAAGCCGCCAGCGGGCGTAGACGCTGGCAAGGAAATAGAGCACCACGCCCAATGCGAGAAGACCCACTCCCTCCCATTGCGCGCCAGCGCCGGTCACATTGACGGTAAGCGCCACGGTGTCGCCTTCCGGCTTCTGATCGCAGCGGATCACCAGGTTGCCGGTGTAGCTGCCGTTGCCGACGCTCTCCATGCGCAGGTACAAAGTGCGGCTGTCGTTTGGGCCGATGATTTCCGGTTCGCTGCATTTGCCGGAACGATTCACGCAGAGTTCGATGTCCCCGGTCCCCACAACGACTGCCGGCGTGCTTTGCCGTGTGAGAGTCGACTGGAGTATGCGAATGCCCGACGCCGGGACGTCCTTCACGATGATGGGAATCTCCGCCACCGGCGAACCGACGAAGTTCCATACCGGCGGCGCCAGAATCGACCAGGCGAACGTGCCGGGTTCTTTGTCGGTGAGCGTGTAATCGACCGTGAACTGCCGGCCGCCCAGCACCAGCAGCATCTTGCGCGCGCTGGAAGTCCGCTTTGGCAACCCGGCCACGGTGAGCCGATAGAGCCAGATCACTCCGCTGTCGCTGCGCGATATTTCCCGCGGCGCGTCCGCGATGGAAATCCCGATTGCCGGTACCGCCGGGATTCCAAGATCCTCTGCCCTGGGCGCGCCGCGGCTCAATGCATTTCTCGGAAACCCCTGAGCTTGCACCATCAACTCGGCCAGACCGGTATCCTGGGGGCCCGGCGTGACGTGAATCTCGGAGCTAATCAACTTCAACGACGGTTCCGCGTTGTCGGCGGCCGCCGCCGCAACCGCGAAAATCGCCATCAGGCCCGCGACCGCTATTCGCGTATGCCCTCCTTATATCTGCGCCAACCGCAATGTGAAACCGACGGTTGCGCGATTCTCGATGAAGTGCCGCGCAGCTCGAATGCTGCACAAAACCGGATCAAAAAGCTTAGCATGGTTCACTGCATAATGCCACCAGAAGATCTTTATTGTCCTTATTGCCGATCTGCGCAAGCGCAGGGCCACGGGCTGCCCGATGCGACGCCTCCTGGATTCGTGCACCCCACGCATGGAGCGGGTATAAATCGTCCAAAGGTTCTCGATTCGAAAAACCCCCGGGGCTGAAATGCCGACCCGCTCGGCCATGGTATCGTAGCATTTCAGAACTATTTCGAACTTCTCACTTGCCATACCGGCTCCACATTTCGAGGGTTTCACCTTCGAAAAACAGCCGGGGGTGATGAAATCGGCCCCGGCGGGCTGGAATCCCCGGCCGGGCGGGTACGCAGGATACCATCCTGCCCCGGTTCCGCCTACGGAATCTCCACCACGCTGTTCCCGGCCGACATCTGCTTGCCTTCGGCGTCGCGCACGACCAGGCGCACCACGTACTTGCCGGGATGCACGTCGAACGGCGTGCGAATAGTGATCGGCCGCCCATCGGCGAGCTTCTGCACGGTTTCGTCCTTCAGCCGCAGCGTTACTGTCTTCGTCACGGCCGATACGAAGTTGCCGTCGTAATCGAAGACCGCGGAAACAACCGTGAGGTCGTTGCAATTGCGTCCCGCTTCCTTGCGCAGGGGAACCTGCTTTAGACTGATGCTGGCGATCACCGTGAGCTTCGCGTCGCTGTCGCCCGACTTGAAGAATTGCGTGTGCAGGTCCACGTTCAGATCGTGGATTTCGTCGCGGCTGAAGACGGCGTCTTCGACTTCCTGTTTCGCGGCCGCGGCCTGATCCTCGTCGCGGCGCGGCGCATAGTAGCCACGGCGAGCCTGCAGGTTCAGCTTCGCGGGCGTCGCCAGCTTCACTTTCAGCGCGTGAAAACTGCCGTCCGATTTCAGATTGTCCGGGCTGAACCCGAGGAGATAGATGTACTCCGGGGCCGACGCCAGACGGCGAAAGCCGGCGTCAAAGTCGTTGTTGTTCTGGATAAACGTGCCACCCGTGCCCGCGGCCATCTCGGCGAGCGGATCGGCAACGGCGATGTTCTCCTGCTGCTGGTACGCGAACTTCGCGCGGGTGACATTCGGATCGTACTGCTGCTGGGCGATATCGCCGGCTGGATCCTCGGTATAGAGGCCGCGCGCGTCGAGCGAACTGATAACGACATTGGAACGCACCGCGCGGTCCACCACTTCGAGCTCCTCCGGACGAAGCTCATCCACCACGAGGAAGCCCGGCGAAGCCAGGATGATCACACGCTGGCCCGGCATCACCGAGATCCGGCGAACCGCGTCTTTGAGGACAATCAACGAAAGCCGGCTCTCGTGAAGGCCGTTCGCCAATGCCTGCCGCGCCGCGCTTTCCGCCATACTCAGCGCCGACGAGTACGCCTGCGGAGGGAAATTCATGCAGATCATCGTTTCCTGAGTGGCCACTCCGAGAGCCGTCTGTGTACTGACAGTGATCGCACCGGTCGTCGCATTGGTGAGGGTCTGTGGCGGCTGCTCCCCCTCTTTGTTCTCGATGAGATCGGCCATGAAATAGCTCACGTCGGGACATTCCTGTGCGCCGGAGCCGGTTACGGGACGTGGCCGCAGTTTCAGCAGCGCTTCGTGAAGTCTGGCGCGGTCCGCGGTGAAATCGACGGTGTCCTGGCCCGAAGTGGTGATGATTGCCGCGCGGTCCGTGGGCAGAAGCCCATCGATGTTGCGGCCGGCCGCGTCGCGCACCCGCACCAGGTCGGCGAATTTCGTGTGCACGTCGTCGAACAGATACGCGATGAAGTGATTGGCAATGGGTTCCGCCGAGGCCGGCGCCGATTGCGATTCCAGCGGGCTGTCGGAAGGCAGCGGCTTCGCTTCCGCCGTCTGCTCCCCGCTCTTTTCCACGAGGAACTTCGTGATCTCCTGCCGTTTGCCTTTATCGAAGAGCTGAAAATCTTCTTTTTTCAGGTTTCCGACGGCCTCGCCACTCCTGTCGCGCACCACCACGGGCACCAGCACCAGATTCACCCGCGACTGAAACGTGGCCGGCTGATCGTGGGAAGCGATCTCCGGGCCGGCAGTCTCCTGCGCCGCGAGGGTTACGAAACCGGCAAGGAAAACGAGAGGGCAGTATCGGTTCATCGGAAACTCCCGAAGTGACGTATCCTGCGTCGCTTAAGTTTCAGGATACGCTGCCGCACCCGCTGCAGGGCGGCTACGGGATCTCCACCATGCCGTTCACGGCCGACATCAGCTTGCCCTCGGCTTCGCGCACCACCAGACGCACGAGGTAGCGGCCCGGGTGCACATCGAAGGGCATCCGAAGGGTAATGGGACGGCCGTCGGCGAGCTTCTGCGCCGTTTCATCCCTCACCCGGATTTCCACGTTTTTGGTCATGCCGGCGACGAAATTGCCGTCGTTGTCGAACACCGCTGCCGCCATCATGAGGTCGTCGCGATTGCGATCCCCTTCCTTGCGCAGCGGCGCCTGTTTCAGGCTGATGCCCGCGATCACCGTCAGCTTCGCGTCGCGGTCGGTTGACTTGAAGAATTGGGTGTGCAGATCCACGTTCAAATCGTGGATTTCTTCGCGGTTGAACACGGCGTCCTCGACTTCCTGTTTCGCCGCCTCGGCCGGGTCCTGATCGCGGCGCGGCGCGAAGTACCCACGCCGGGCCTGCAGGGTGAACTTCGAGGGCGCGGCCAGCTTCACCTTGAGCGCGTGAAAGCTCCCGTCCGATTTCAAATTGTCGGGCGTGAAACCGAGGAGGTAAATGTACGCCGGCGCGGAGGCCAGGCGGCGGAACCCCGCGTCGAAGTCGTTGTTGTTTTGAATGAAGGCGCCACCGGTGCCCGCCGCCAGCTCAGCCAGGGTATCGCCCACCGCGAGCGCTTCCTGCTGATGAAACTGGAATCTGGCGTTAGTCGTGCGCAAGGAGAATTGACGCTCGGCGATGTCGCCGGCCACGTCCAGCGTGTAAAGCCCGCGCGCGTCCAGCGCACTGATGATCACGTTGGAGCGGACCGCGTGATCCATCACTTCGAGCTCGTCGGGACGAAGCTCGTCCGGCACAAAGAACCCCGGCGAGGCCAGGATAATGACGCGCTGACCGGGCATCACCGAGATCCGGCGAACTGCATCTTTCAGCACCATCAGCGCAAGGCGGCTCTCCTGAAGACCGCCCACCAGGGCCTGCCTCGCCGCGGCTACCGCCATAGTCAGGGCCGCTTGAGGGGGCAGGCCGGGCGTGCAAAGCATCGTTTCCTGGGTGGCCACGCCGGTCGCCGACTGCGGGCCGATAGAGACGGTTCCGCCGCCTTCTTTGTTCACTATGAGATCGGCCATGTAGTAGCTGACGTCGGGGCACTCCTGCGCTCCCGACCCGGTCACCGGGCGGGGACGAAGTTTCAGCAACGCGTCGTGCAGCTTCGCCTGGTCGGATGTGAAATCGACGATGCCCTGACCGGATGTGGTGACGATGGACGCGCGGTCCGTGGGGAGGAGCGTTGCGATGTTGCGGATGGCTGCTTCCCGCACGCGCGCCAGGTCTTCGAATTTCAGGTGAACGTCGTCGAATAAATACGCGATAAAGTGATTCGCCACGGGCGCCGACGATGGCGGCTGCGGGTGCGATTCCAGCGGACTTTCGGGCGCCACGGGCTTCGCTTCAGCGGTCTGTCCCCCACTCTTCTGGACGATAAACCTGGTGATCGTCTGCGGTTTGCCTTTGTCGAAAAGCTGGAAGTCTTCCTTCTTCAGGGTGCCGATGGCCTCACCCTTCGAATCGCGAACAACCACGGGCACGAGCACCAGATTGACCCGCGACTGGAAGGTGACCGGCTGATCGTGTGATGCGATCTCGGGGCTCGCGGTCTCCTGCGCCGCCAGCGTTACGAAACCGGCGAGGAAAACGAGAAGGCGGTATCGGTTCATCGGAACCTCCCGACACGACGTGTCCGGCGCCGCTTATGTTTCAGGATACGCCCAGCGGGAGCCTTATATACTGATTCACAATATGCTCCTGTCGGTGCTGATCCCGGTGTACAACGAGCGCACGATGGTGGAGCGCTGCCTCGCGCAGGTATTGGCCGCGCCATTACCCGAGGACATGGATCGCGAGCTGATAGTGGTGGACGATTGTTCCACCGACGGCACATGGGGGATTCTCGAAAAGCTGGCCGCCGGCGAGCCGCGAATCCGGCTATATCGACACTCCGTGAACGGCGGTAAGGGGGCTGCGGTGCGCACGGCCATCGAGCAGGCCCGCGGCGATTTCTGCCTGATTCAGGACGCCGATCTCGAATACGATCCCGCGGAGTATCCGCGCCTGCTGCGGCCGTTGCTCGACGGGCACGCCGACGCCGTGTTCGGATCGCGCTATCTGGCCGGCGCGCAGATGCGCGTGCTGCCGTTCCGCCATTCGCTCATCAACAAGGCCCTCACCGGGATTTCCAACGTCTTCAGCAATCTGAGCCTGACGGACATGGAGACCTGTTACAAGGTCTTTCGAACCGACCTGCTCAAGAGCATTCCCATTCGCAGCCGGCGTTTCGGCATCGAACCCGAACTCACCATCAAGGCGGCCAAGCGGAAGCTGCGCATTTACGAAGTGCCCATCAGTTACCACGGAAGAACCGCGGAAGAAGGCAAGAAGATCGGCTGGCGCGACGGCATTCAGGCCATCGGCGTGATTCTGCGGTTCTGGCTGATCGACGATCTGTATGCCCAGCCCTACGGGCGCGCTTTCCTCAACAATCTGGAGGGGACGCCGCGGTATCTGGACTGGATCGCGCGATTGCTGCGCCCGCACCTGGGCGACCGGGTTCTGGAAGTCAACGCGGGCATCGGCACGCTGGCCGGCCGGCTCATGAGCACGCGTCTCGAATACGTGGCCACCGAGCGCGATCCGCTGTATCTGCATGCTCTGCGCAACCGCTTCCTGCGAACCCCCAGCGTTACCGTGAAGGAATTCGATCCGGATCGGCCCGCGACAGCGGAAAGCCTGGGCGGCCCGTTCGATACGGTGCTCTGTGTGAACGTGCTGGAGTACCTAGAAGAACCGGGCTTGCTGCAGGCGGTTGGGGAGTGGATGGCGCCGGGCGGAACCCTGATCGCGCTGGTGCCGCAGGGAGGCGCGCTGTTCGGAAGCCTCGATCACACGCTCGGCCACAAGCGCCGGTACAACCGGAAGCAATTGAGCAATCTGCTGTCCGGGAATGGCTTTCACGTGGAACGGACCCGGCAATTGAACAAGATCGGCGCACCCGCGTGGCTGCTTTTCAGTCGCGCGCTGCGCCGCCGCCAGATCAACAAACTCACGCTGAAAATCTTCGACAAGACGGTCTGGTTCTGGCGGCTGATCGATCCGCTTTTGCCATGGCCGGGGCTTTCGCTGGTGGTGATCGCCAGGAAATAGACTTGAGCGAGGGCGATACGGGCAATTCAGGCGATCGGCGCAACGTACGGCGGCTGACGATCATTCGTCCGACCTTTTTCGAATTAACGTCTTGAATTGGTCTTGCGCCGGTGTATCATCTCTCTAATGCCCGAAGCCAACGCAACAGCCCCCACGCCGGAAGGGACGCCAACGAACCCTGCGCCTTCCGCATGGGAGCGCCCCACCCTCTTTGTTTTCGGGACGTTTTTCTTCGTCGTGCTGCTCTTCATCGCCTGGTTCGACCCGCTCCCCTCGAAGACTTCGTGGTTCATTTACATCTGCGTTCTGGCGCTGGCCGCCGGTGGCGTGGCCGGACTGTTACCCGGGGCGATCAACGTCAATCTGAAACCCGGCATCAAGGCCAGCGGCGCGCTGGCCATTGCCGCGCTGGTCTTCTACTTTGGAAAGGGCCTGGTCCCCGACAATCCCATCGTTCAGGGCCTGACCTCGACGCTGGAGTTTCCCGCAACCGCCGATGTCAATCCGTGGTCGTCGGATGTATATGTCTATGTCGATAACCAGTTGGCCGGTTTAAGTCTCTCCGGGCCGCAGCAGTTATCCGTGGGCGCAAAGAACACCGGAAAGGCCACGGTGCAAAGAGGCAGCGGAGGACTCACCATACAATATGCCGCGGTATCGCAAGGATCGAAAATCTGGGTTGTATGCAAGGATTCATCGGGAAACTGGTGGACCAGCAACGACGCGATCGTTCCCAGGGGCGATCTGGCGATGAGCGGCTTACCCGCTCAGGCAGTCATGTCGAGAGTCGAATATGGCCAGTAATTCCCGTTCGTTTGTCCTGCTTTGGTTTCTGCCGCTGATCACGGGCGCGTCTCTGCCGGCCGCGGACCACAATGTGTCGATCGCCGGCGCGGCCACGCGCTCGCAGAACGACCAGTGGAAGTGGACCGTTTTCCTGAAAGGGAGCGCGGAGGCCATCGGTCACGTGCGCTGTGTTCACTACACGCTGCAAGGGGGTTTCCCGGATCCGTCCCGCAACGTTTGCGAGCGCGGATCGCCGGATCAGCCGTTCGCCACGAGCGGAGTCACGTGGGGATCGTTCAGCCTGTCAGCCACCGTCGTCTTCGACGACAGGACCACGGCGCAGCTCTCGTACAATCTGAACCCCCAGGCGGTGGCGCAGGCCACCGGCGTGATCGGCGGCCGCTGGCATTGGTCGGCGAAAGGTCTTCCGGCACGGGAGCGCCATACCGGACCTGCCGCAGGATCGGCGATTCCCTGGATGTCCTCATCGAGGGGCAGACTCATTATGTTATGGTGGGCGACGGTCAGGTCCATCGAACCACCCAGGGCCAGGACATAAGCTGCACGTTTAACGGCGGCGCGGGCTTTCAGGGACATCAGCAACCTCCTTCCAGCTACTTCGTGGACGAAGTGACTGGCAATACCCTGACCATAACGACTTATTCCGACGCGGCGCACACCCGGAAGACGATGACGCTCATCTGTAACCGGGTTGCTCCCACCCCCTGATGGGAGCACACATTCGGCGCTGCGCTTTCACGCGCGGTCCTGCTCCACAAGTGCTACGTTGTTGAGATAGTGGAGCAGGAACAAATCGGAGGATCGGACGAGGCTGCGGCCGCGTCTGCCCCTGGCGTTGAGGCAGCCCCGGCGGCGCCCATCGCGCCTCACATCCTGCGGGTAGCGCTCGCCATCGAGTATCTTCTGGCCCTCATCGCAACCACCGTGGTCTGGGAGGAGATCGGCGGGCAGGGGCTTCTCGATCTCATGCCCTGGTACACCAAGCTGGGCCTGATTGGCGGCTTCTGCTGGGCTTTTGTCGGGTTTTCCGGATCGCTGGCGCGGCCCGGCCGATGGAGAACCCGGCGTTCGGTCCTCTGGCTTTGCGCGACGATCGTGCTGGCGACGGCGATGGGCCTGGTGACGTATTACTACCATTTGCATGAGCCAACCGACGATGAAAACGATGAAGACGCGCCGACTACGGCGACTGTTCTCCCCGCGCCGGCTCACATTCATCGCGTCCAAATAAGCCATGACTGACGCCTCCGCGCCACCGCCTGCATTCGGCAAATGGGGACCGCCGGAGTGCCCGTTCACCATCGCATACCGGCATGGCCTCATGCAGGAACTGCGCGCGGCGGTCGCCTACGGCCAGCAGGCGTTCACTCGCGGCGGCATGGAAGTGGGCGGAGTCTTGTTTGGGAACCGCACCGCGGAGGGCCTGTCGATCAGGATGTGGCGGCCCATCGGATGCGAGCATGCCAGCGGCCCCGCGTTTGTGCTTTCCGAGCGCGATCGCGCGGAACTCAGGAAATTTCTGGCCAGCGCGCCGGCTCTGCCGGATCTCGCGGAAGTGGAGGCGGTCGGCTGGTTTCTCTCGCACACGCGCAGCGATCTGTCCCTGCGCGAATCGGATCTTGCGCTTTACGACGAGTTCTTTCCCGGCGTCACCGACGTCGCGCTCGTCCTGCGGCCCGGACGTCACGACGCGGCGCGCGCGGGGTTCTTTTTCCGCGACGCCGGCGGCGTTGTCCAGAGCGATCGCAGCGTTCTGGAATTCAACATCGAAGCGAGCGAGGACGTTTGGCCGGCGATGCACGCGGAGACGCATCCCGGGCACGCGCGGGATCTGCCTTTTCCGCCTGAGCGGCATCGCGCCGTCGCGCCCACGGCAGTCGAACCAGAGCCGATACCGGACGAAACGAGCGTGACAGCAGCGGAGTCCGCACCGGCGGCGGCGTCTGCGGCGGAAACCGCTCCGCTGGTTGTCGGCTCGCGGAGAAGCTGGCGATGGATCGCCCTTCCGATTGCCGCGCTGGTGGCGATCGCCTGGTTGCATTTTACGCGAAGCGGCCCGCTCAACCCTCCGGAAAATCCCGTTGAGATGAGCCTGACGGATCGCGATGGCCAGCTTGTGATCGCGTGGGACCATGCGCGTCCCGAACTGCGGGCCGCGCGGGGCGGTCACTTGTCCATCGTCGATGGCGCCGTCAGGCAGGATGTCTCGCTGACTCCCGAACAGGCGCGGACCGGCTCTTTGACCTGGGTACGAAGATCCGCGGCAGTTCACGTTTCGTTACATCTCGACACGGAGGGGAAGCCGCTGGTGGCTTCGGCGCAATTCCTGGGAGCGGCGCCGCAGGCCCCCCGCACCGACGCGGCGGATACCGACGCGCTGCGCGGGGAGAATCTGGAGCTTCGCGGCGAAGTGGACCGCGCCAAAGCGCGCGCGGAGCGGGCGGAAGCTGCATTCGAGGCGCTGCAAAAGCGGCTCGGTGGCGCGGGAGCGACAAAGAAGTAGCCCGCTCTCAGTCTGCGTGGAACCAGGGGTCGGGCTCGGGAATGGCCGCTCCGTCTTTTCGCGGCGACGACGCGCCGTAATTAACGCGCGCCATCGAGTCGTGCAGCACGGCGTTGCCGCCGCCCATCCAGCCCGAGTATTCGCCAACGGTGGCGACCTGGTGGCCCATCGCGGCCAGCTCCCGGCGGACATCTTCGGGAACGCGGTTCTCGATCTTCACCGCGCACCCGGCGGTTTGCGTGCGGGTAAACCTTGGCGCCTCCAGAGCTTGTTGAATGTTCATGCCGTGATCGGCGACATTCGAGACGAACTGCGCGTGCGCCTGCGCCTGATTCACGCCGCGCATGATGCCGAACCCGATGCGCCGGCCGCCGCGCTCCATGTATCCGGGAATGATGGTGTGATAGGGCCGCTTGCCCGGCGCCGCCGCGTTCGCATGCCCAGGATCGCCGGAGAAACCCGCGCCGCGCGAGTGCAGGGGAAACCCGAAGCCCTCCACCAGGATTCCACTGCCCCACAGATCGGCGATGCTCTGGATCCAGGAAGCGACGTTCCCATCGCCATCCACGACGGCCAGATAGGTGGTGTTACCCGAATCGTGCTCCGGTTGTCCCGGCCCGTATGCAGCGCGCGCCTTCTTCGGGTTGATGAGCTTCGCCCGTCCAGCGGCGTACTTCTTATCGAGAAGGCCCTCCACGGGAACGCGCGCCGCGCGCGGATCGGCGTTGAACGCCTCCAGATCTTCGTAAGCGAGCTTTTGCGATTCGATCTTCCAGTGCAGCGCCGCGGCGCTGGTGGGCTCGAATTCGCCCAGCGGGAACTTCTCCATGATGTTGAGCATCTCCAGAGCGCCGAGGCCCTGGCTGTTGGGAGGCAGCTCGCAGACCATCCAGTCGCGATAGGTCGTCGAGACCGGCTGCACCCATTCCGGACGGAATTCGACCAGATCCGTGGCGGCCATGGCGCCCCCCAGCTTCTTCGAAGTGTTCAGCAGCGCCTCGCCGATCGGGCCACCGTACAACGCCGCCGCTCCGAGCTCGGCAATCAGCCGATAGGCGCGCCCGAGGTCCGGGTTGCGGAAGATCCCGCCGACTCCCGGCGCCGGCCATGGAGCCCTCGAGGCGGTGTCCTCCCAGTCGCCCTGAATGATCTCGGTGACTGGGAATCCCTGCTCGCAATAATAGATGGCCGGTTGAAACAGATCGCGCCACGGCAGCCGTCCGAAGCGATGGTGGATGCTCTCCCAGCCTCGGACGCAGCCCGGAACCGTAACCGCGTGAATGCCGGACAAATCGGGAGCGCGCCATCCGCGCGGCGCCGGCCCGCTGGCGTTCAGCCCGTGAAGCCGGCCCGTAGCGCTTTCGCGATAGAGCACGAACAGATCGCCGCCGATGCCGCACATCATCGGCTCCACGACGCTGAGCACGGTATTTGCGGCCAAAGCCGCGTCGGCGGCCGATCCACCTCGCGCCAGCATGTGCGCGCCCGCCTGCGAGGCCAGCACCTGCGCCGTGGCCACGATGCCGCGCGTGGAAATCACCATGGAGCGCGCCTGCCAGCGGTCGCGCGCGGTCAGGTTAGCGGGGAAGATCATGCGGCGCGATGGGCGCGAAGACGCGGGCGATGCGCATCTGGGTCTTGCGATCGAGGCGCTGCCACAGCGAATCGGGATCGTCGTCGAACACCACGCCGGCGTCGGGCTTCAGCACCGCCCATGCGCCCATCTCAATCTCGTTTTCCAGTTGGCCGCCAGACCATCCGCAGTAACCGATGTAGGCGTGAAACCGCTCCGGTCCGGATGCGCCGGCCATCTTCTCAATCGCGTCGGAATTCGCCGTTTCGAAAATGTCGCCGACAACGGGTTGGCTGTTATCCGGCTTTGTTCGCGAGCGAAACATCGCCTGCATGAGATCGGTTTGCACCGGGCCGCCCTCGTACACCAGATGCGCGGAGGCATTTTTTATCTTCGGCAGAACCTGATCGAGACTGGCCGTGCCGCGGCGATTGACGATGAGCCCGTAGGCGCCCTTTTCCTGGTCGTACTGAACGAGAACAACGACGGTGTGGATGAAATTCGGGTCGTTGAGCTCGGGTTTGGACACCAGCAGCGCGCCGACGCGGAGCTTGTCGACATCATTGTTGAACTGAACTGAACGCAAATGGGGCGGCCCGGCGGTCTGACCGGCGGCCCGGACCGCTGCGATCACCACCAGCAGAAGCGACATCGGAACCGCTCGCCGCATATCGCCTATTGTCGCGCGTTTGTGGGGTAGAGTAGGGAAAGGAAGCTCCTCCATGGCAGCAGCTCCAGTTTCGCCCCTGGTTCCCGTAGACGAGTATCTGAATTCCAGCTACCGGCCGGACATGGAATATGTTGACGGTGTCCTGGTGGAGCGCAGCATGTCCACAATCGCACACAGCCTTCTGCAGATGATCCTCATTCAGTATCTCGGCCGTCTTCAGGATTCGTTCGGTTTTCTTCCGTTGCCCGAGGTGCGGACGCAGATCGTCGAACGGGCCCGCTACCGCATCCCCGATATCATGCTGTTTCCCACTCCGTTACCTCCTGGCAAAGTCGTGACATCTGTGCCGTGGGCGATCATCGAGATCCTTTCCCCGGAGGATCGAATGCCCGCACAGCTCGAACGTTGTCGCGATTACAGCCAAATCGGCGTTCGGCATGTTATATTGCTCGATCCGGAGAGGCTCGTTGCATATCGCTTCGAGGAGGGCTCGTTGCTGCAGACTCAGTTCACTTCTCTGGGAGTGCCATCCGGATCCATGCCGTTTGACACTACGGACATATTCGGGCAGGTTGCCGAGAGGCGCGGAGAGTAGCCCCAAAAAACTCGAAGCCCGGTCCGGACGAATCCGGGCCGGGCTCTTGTATCCGCGCTGGCGCGCCTGACGCTACTGAACCGCCGCCTGGGTGCGGTAACGGTTCAGAATCTGGGTCATCTGGTCTTTACATTGCAGTTTCAGCTTTTTCAGCCTGTGTTCTTCCACTTCGTCTTGCGGAGTGAGCCGCAGCTTCGATTCCAGACTCTCGAGCTGCTGGTGATACTCCGAGTGCCGGGCCGCCAGTTGGCGGAACTCGGCGTCGGTCTGCATCAGGTGCGCCTTCAGATCTTCCTGCATATTCTCCATCAGGCTTGTCTCCTTGTGGAATTGTCCGAGCCCGGCTTGTGTAGGGGTTGCCGGTTCGGTAGGACGGCTGAGATACATGAGCGATTCAAACTCGACCGCGAGCGGTCTCCTGACAACTGTGACGATAACATGAACCCTTCTTCATGACAATCCCCGATTCGGGCGGGTTCTCGTAGTACTGAGACCTGATGCCCTCCTCGGTGAAACCCATGACCCTATAGAATGTTCTCGCCACCGTATTGGATGCCCGGACCTCCAGAAAATAGTCGGCTGGGTTACGGTTACAGTCGGCTTCGAGGAGCATCCGGGCGATTCCCCTGCGCCGGTATCGCGGATGGACCGCGAGATTCAGGATTTCCCGCTCGTCCGCGGCGACGCTGCGGCAGACCAGGAATCCGGCGATCGCGGCGCCTTCACCAGCCACCAGGCAATCGTAACTCAGGTAGTCCGCCACTGGCCACTGCGCCGCTTCCGGCGAGCCGCGCTGGATGTCGGCAATGGCGGCGAGGTCGGGTTCGGTGGCGGCGCGGATGGCGATCACGGCTGCTTCGCAAAAGCGATAGCGCGCACTTCTCCGCTGGTGCCCGTTTTCGCGTTCGTTTTCTTGTCGTAGCTGACGTGTACCTGGCGGGCGGGCTTCTGCGCTCCGCAGGCGAGCGCGCTCTCACTCCCCTGAATGGTAATCTGCGTGGGATCGACGATGAGCAGCCGGACCAGCGTGCCGCGTGCCGTGCGGATTACCAGGCGCGCCTGCTGATCGAGGCAGTCGAATCGCTCCAGCGTGCCGTCTATGGAGGCCCCGCCCTGCTCCAGCTCGTTGTAATCCACCGCGCCGTCCTTGGTGAATTCGCCGTTGGGGTTCATCTCCTTGTTGGCCTTTGCCTCGGCGGCGTGGATCGCGGCCAGCGAAGCCTGGCGCACGCGTTCCAGATCCTGGCGGCGCTCGTCGTCTTCTCGTTTGCGCTCGGCGTCGGCGGCGTCCAGGCGCGCCTGTTCGGCCTGCAGGCGCTCATCGCGGACCTTCTGCCGTTCTTCGTCCGTGCCGGCGGCATTTTCCGCCATGGCCCAGGCGCGCGCGGCGTCCGGAAACTGCTCGGCCTCCGTAGCGGACTCCGCCAGCGCTTTCCAAAGGGCGATATCGCGGGGCGAAGCCTCAGCGGCCTTCTTCAGCCAGAAGGTGCGCCTCACCGGGCCCGGTTCCGTCTCGGACAGCCGCACCAACGGGTCGGACCACTTCGGGTTCAGCTCGGCGGCCTTGATGAGATCGGCGCGTTTTTTGTCCGGCGTGGATTCGAGCAGGCCCGCCTCGTACCAGACGCGAGGGTTCTTTGTGTTCTGGGCGATCGCGGCAGCAAGGTGCTTTATCGCCGGCTCGCGGTCGCCTTTGGCTGCCGCGGCGAGTCCGAGCCCCTCTTCGGTCTCCATTCCATGTTTCGAATCGAGGTAATAGTCGGCGGCCATCGGCGAGCCCGCGGCCAGCAGGTAATCGCCCAGAAGCAGCTTCCCGTCGGAGGAATCGAGATGCATGAGCCGGAAGTCGCGGTCCGGGTCGATGGCTGCCCCGCCGAACGTGCGTGCAACGAAATGGCCGGCGTTCAGATACGCGGTGAGGCGCCGCTGGAGCTCGTCGTATTTGATGCGAAAAGCGTTGCGGCAGGCCACTTCGAGATCGCCGCCGTGCGCGAGATTCGAGAGGAAGATGTGCATTTCGCCGGCGGTGTTTTCATCGGTGATGAGCATCTGCAGCAGGGCCCAGCCGGGCGTGGGATGCGGAACCGGCTCGCCCACGGTAATGTGCGTGCCGTTCACGCTGATGGTGGAGTAAAGCTCGACGAGGCCGGTGTCGATGGCGTCCGGCATCTTGTGCGTGTTCTCGTCGAGCAGCCGGCGTGCAACTTCGGCCTTCAGCGCGGGAGTGAGCAGAGTTTTCTCGTCGAGGCCGATCATCCAGGCGTCGCGGCCGAACGCCGGAACGGGCAGCGGCGGGACCGAGTCGTTGTGCCGGAAGATCAGGAGGTGCATGGGCCGGACAAGCTGCATGTCCTGGACGGCCAGCGCCGAGCCCAGCGCCCAGCGCAGTTGTTCGAGCTCGTTGAGAACCGTGCGCGCCTGCTTGTCGCCCGCGGCGGAGTAAACCTGAAACGGCCCGCTGACCGTGTGGAAGCCGGTCCAGTGGTCGTCGGCCCGCAGCGGCAGCAGGGCCAGCAGGCTGAACAGAACAACTCGCCGCACGCTTCGATCATAGCGAAGACGATTCGTCGCCCGCACAACTGGTCAGATGACCAGTTCGGATATAATGAACATGATGCCCAACAAAGTGGTCAGCGCTACCGAGTTCAAAGCGAAGTGCCTGGGGCTCATCGACGAGCTGGAAGACCACGGCGGCACGATTACCGTCACCAAACGAGGCCGCCCGGTGGCCACGGTGGCGCCTGCGAAGCCTAAGCGCTACAAATCCCCGCGCAATTGTCTGGCTGGAAAAATCGAAATCGTGGGCGACATCGTCAACGAAGACACCTCCCATCTGTGGAACTGTCTTCGCGAAGATTTCGATTAGCGAGACATGCCTCGGTGGTTTCTGCTGGACACGCACATCCTCGTGCGATGGGTGAGTGAAGCCCGCAGGCTAACGAAGGAACAGGCCCGGGTCCTCGAAAACGCCGTGATTCGTGGTGATCCCGTCGGAATCAGTGCGATGACCTTGCTGGAACTCGCCGCTCTCTCCTGCGCGGGGAAGCTGCGCGGTTCCATCGAATCTCTATTTGCAAGGGTGAGTACTGACCCTATGTTTGTGCTGCTTCCCATCACCGTCGAAATCGCCACTGAGGTGGCTACCATGGGCGGCGCGCTCTCCGATCCGGCCGACCGGGCCATCGTGGCAACCGCGCGCGTTCACCGGCTGCGGCTGATCACCTCGGACCAACGCATTATCCAATCGAGACTCGTCTCCGTCGTGGATTGAGACTGCGCGTTTCGGTGGAGAGGCTCGTCAGATCTGGTCGGGGTGCCGATGAAGCCTCTGCTGCTCTCCATTCTTGGCGCGGCCATGCTCTCCGCTCAGGACGATGCCACACAACTCCTGAAGAAGGTCTCGCAGACCTATCGCGACCTGAACGCGTACAGCTTCGAGAGCGAGTATCAGGGCGGCCTCACCTCCGAATGGCAGGGTTCCTGGTCGAAGGGCCGCACCATTCTTGAGGCGGCGTCCGGTAATCGCGCGCGGTTCGACATGATCGATCACGCGGCCGCCTACACCGTGGTGTCGGACGGCAAAACGGTGTGGATCGCTAACGGATATGCGCGCGAATATTGGACCTCGCCGGTGTCTGGTGCGCTCTTTGACACGAAGGGCGGCGGCCAGGAAGCCCAAACGGCCCTGCGTCGCCTCAGGGGGGTGGAGGAGCAGCACTGGAACCTGGACCGCGATCTCATGCATGCGGCGATCACCGGCAATGAGACGCTGGAAATCGATGGGACTCGGATCGCCTGCACCATCGTGCGCGCGGAGTATTCGCCTCCCGCGGGCGCGCGGTTCGAAGCGTCGACTACGCGCACGTTCTGGATCGACTCCAAACGCAACCTGATTCTCCGCGTCGATTTCCTGAGCCGTGGCAACCTGTTTCCCGATAAACCCTTCGTGCAGGTTGAGAATCGATCCACCCTGCGGTACACGCACATTTCAATCGACGCGCCGCCTTCCAAAGCACGTTTCGCGTGGACACCGCCCGATAACTTCCGGCAGGTTGACACGCTGGAGTCGCCCATGGCCCATACGGCCGCGAAAGAGATGATCGGCAAGCCTGCGCCGGAGCTGACCGGCGCCACGCTCGACGGTAAGCCGATGGCGCTGTCGAGCCTGCGCGGCAGCCCCGTCCTGCTCGATTTCTGGGCCACATGGTGCGTACCGTGCCGCGCGCAAATGCCCCAGATCGCGAGACTCTATCGTGAGACGAAGGCCAAGGGCCTTGCAGTTCTCGGGGTGAACGACGATGAGTCCCCGCAAACCGCGATCAAATGGTCAAAGGAATACCAGTACGACTGGCCGAGCCTTTTCGAAGGGTCGGCACGATTCGCCCGCGAGAAATACAAGGTCGACGGCATTCCCACGGTCGTGCTCATTGATAGGCGGGGGATCATCGTCGAGTATCAGGTCGGATCCGGCCAGGAGACGGACAAAGCGATCCGCTCCGCATTGCGGCAGCAGGGAATCAAGGTCGAGTAAGCGCTATTCCGCTCGCAGCGCCTCAGCCGGATCCACGCGCAGAGCGCGCCAGGCCGGGAGCGCGGACGCCAGCGCACCCACCACGAGCATCGCCAGCGCGACCGAGACGTAGGCCAGCGGATCGGTGGCGCTCACGTGATAAAGAAGATTCTTCAGCACGCGCGTCACCGCCAGCGCGCCGGCGCCTCCGATCGCCAGACCAAGCGCCACCAGCAACAGGGCGCGGCCGGTAACCATCCACAGCATGTCCGGCGCGGTCGCTCCCAGGGCCATGCGCAGCCCGATCTCGCGCGTGCGCCGCGCCACCGACCATGACAGCAACCCGAACACTCCCAGCGAAGCCAGCAGGAGCGCCGCCCCCGCGAACGTTCCCAGCAGCACGGTCTGGAAACTGCGATTCGCGATGGAGCGCGATTCCAGCTCATCGATGGTCCGCATGTTGGCCACCGGCTGGTCGCGATCGACGCTGCTCACCGCTTCGCGAACCGCGCCGGCCAGGGCCATCGGATCGCCCGCGGAACGCACCAGCAGCGACATCCGGCTGCGCGAATCCTGCAGGTAGCTGAGATAAACGCCGGGCCGCGGATCGGCATCGAGGCCGTATTGGCGCGTGCTACCCACCACACCCACAATGGTGATCCACGGGGCCGTGCTGCCGCCGCCGACGCGAATGTGTTTGCCAATGGGGTTCTCACCGGGCCAGTGTGCGTTCACAAATAACTGATCGGCCACGGCCACCGGCGGAGTCCCGCGGCGGTCGCTGTCGCTGAACCAGCGGCCCATGCGCAAGGGTATGCCGGTGACGCGCAGGTAGTCGGGACTGGCGAAGCGCGTGGTGGCCAGGGCCGTCTGGCCGACATTGGCGACCGGCTTGTCCTCGATGGGGATGAATCTCTCCGGGGCCTGCGTGAAAGGCGGGGTTTCCACAATGGCCGCGGAAACGACCCCGGGAACAGCCTGCACTCTGCTCAATGCCTGCTCGAAAAACGCCGATTGCTTCTGGCTGTCCGGATATCGCGACGCCGGCAGAGGTATGTCCATGGTCAGGATGCCGTGGCGAACCACGCCGGGGTCGTTGGCCAGCACCTGCATGAGACTGCGGACCAGAAGCGTCGCGCCGGCCAGCACCACCACGGCGAAGCTCAACTGCGTTACCACGAGTGTTGCGCGCATGAGCTCGGCGTGCCGGCCTCCCGTGGCCGCGCGGCCCGAATCGTTCAGGGCCATGTTCACATCGCCGCGAGAAAGCTGGCGCGCCGGAGCGATGCCGAACAGAACCCCGGTGATCAGCGTCAGACACGCCGCGAATAACAGCACGCGATAATCGACGCCCGGATGCGCGATTTGCCGCAGATCCTCGGGGCTGAGAAGGAGGAACAGCCGCGCCACCCACACCGATACCAGCGTCCCCAGCGCGCCGCCACACCCGGCCAGAAGCAGCGACTCCAGCATCAACTGGCGCAGGATCGCCCAGCGGCTGGCCCCAATAGCCATGCGGATTCCGATTTCCCGTTTGCGCGACGCCCCGCGCGCGAGCAGAAGGCCGGCGAGATTGCTGCACGCGATGAGCAGCACGCAGCCCACCGCCGCGGAGAGAATCCACAATGGCGTTCCGAGGCCGCCGCGGATTTCTTCGGGAAGCGGCGCGACGCGCGTGCCCATGCCCAGATCCAGATCGTTGGCTTTGAAGTTCGCGGCCACCAGCGACGCGACCTCGGCGCGCGCGTGCGCGAGCGTCACCGCCGGCTTCAGCCGCCCCAGCGTATAAAGGCTCGCCGAGCCCCAGCCTTCCCGCTCCTCCGGCGTCATGGCCAGGGGCGTCCAGAAATCCACGGGCGGCGAGGTCAGCTTGCTCAGGTTCACGCTCATGCTGAAGCGGAACTCCGGGGGCATGACGCCAATCACCGTGTAGCCGGTCCCGTCCAGCGCCACATTGCGGCCGAGAACGCCCGGGTCGGCGCCGAAACGGCGCTGCCACAGCCCGTAGCTCAGCACCACAACGCGATTCGCCCCGGGAGCGTCTTCCCGAGGGGAGAACGTGCGTCCCAGCAACGGCGGAACGCTCAAAATGGAGAACAGCGAGGCGGAGGCCCGGGCACCGTCCAACCGTTCCGGTTCGCCGGACCCCGTCAGGTTCGCGCTCGACAATCGGAATCCAGCTAAGTCGCTGAAAACGTGCTGGTTCCTCTGAAGATACGTGAATTCGGCGTTGAACATGGGCAATCGTGGAAAGCTCCGCTTCGGCCAGGTGTTCCAAACCACCAGGGTGTGCTCCGCATCGCGATACGGCAGCGGCTTCAGCAACAGGGCGTTCACCACGCTGAACATGGCCGCGTTCATGCCAATGCCCAGCGCAGCTGTAAGGATGGCTACAGCAGTGAAGCCGGGACTCTTCGCGAGCACCCGAAACCCATGCCGCAGGTCATGAAAGCTCCCCGACAAGTTCATAGAAGCAGTTTACGTCTCCCGAGCGTCCACGGTTCCGGGCTTAAGGTAAGGTAATGAAACTCCTCGATCATTCCGATATACGAGCACCGGGCCCGGCCAGTGTAGAATAGAGTGTCGCCGGTTCGAGAGTAGCGCACAGGACGCGGCGGCGTCCGCCCTGAATACGCGAAAGCGGACGTCGGGCGCGCCCGTTGTGCGCTGGGTCGGGGAAAGTACTGTGTGACCCACCAGAGGGTCGAACGCAAATGAATAGATCGAGCCTGTTCCTGGCTTTTCCTCTTATACTTCCGGTTCTCGGCGCGGCGCTCGTTGCAGGTCAGAGCGTCCCCGACATGAGAGGCCCGAGTCCGCGCGAACAATCGCAGTCTGCTCCAACTCCGGCGGGTACCGCACCGCCGGCGACAGCTCCCCGGGAGGCGCGGGCACTGCCCGTGGCCGTCGATCCGCACAAGTACATTATCGGCGCGCAGGATGTACTGTTCGTGCTGGTGTGGCGGGAAAGCGATCTATCGGGCGACAAGGTGGTACGCCCGGACGGCAAGATATCCTTTCCGCTCATCGGGGAGATGCAGGCCAGCGGCATCACCCCGGATGAGCTCGCCAGGAACGTCACTGCGGCACTTTCGAAGTTCATCAACAATCCCGAAGTGACCGTGTCGCTGATGCAGGTCAACAGCAAGAGGTACTACATCGACGGCGAAGTGAACAAGCCCGGAGAGTACAAGCTGGTGACGCCCACCACAATTCTGGAAGCGCTCAGCGAGGCGGGCGGGTTTCGGGAGTTTGCGAAGACCGCCAAAATTCGGATTTTGCGCGGGACCACGTCGCTGAAGTTCAACTACAAGGAAGTCAGTCACGGCAAGAAGATGGAACAAAACGTATATCTCGAAAGCGGGGACCACATTATCGTGCCCTGAGGCGGTCCCGGCCAATGGACGACCGAGCCGCGGCCTGAGAAGGTCCTGGCTAGCCGGACAGAGTCGGACCGGCAACGCCCCATTGCGTGTAAGAAACTGCCGACCGCCTTCGTTGTCCGGCGTTACTTAGGAAGCGGGCAGGGCGGAGCGGCCCACCGTGCGAGCCGAGTAAAGCCGGCGGTTCCATTGTGCCGGCGTTTACTGAGATGGAGAAGTGAACATGCAACCTGCCGATTCCGTTACCATAGCCCGGCGTCCCATGGACGTCGAGGATTATATCGACGTGATCCGCCGTCATCGAGGCTGGATTTTCGGGCCCGCTTTCGCCTGCCTGGTGGCGGGATTCGTTGTGGCTTTTCTGTGGCCGGATACGTACGTTTCGAGCGCCGTGATTCGGGTGGTGCCGCCGCAGGTTCCGGAGGCGCTGGTGCAATCGAACCTGAACGTGGACATGACCAACCACATCATGTCCATGGCCCAGTCGATTCTCAGTCGCAGCAACCTGACCACCCTCATCAACACCCAGGGATTGTACAAGAAGGAGTTGACGCACGAGCCTCTGGAAGACATCATCGAGCAGATGCAGCAGAAGGACATCAAGATCGGTGAAGTGCAGAACCAGCAGGTAACCGGCCACGGCGCGGTCACCGCCTTTCAGATCAGCTTTCGTTACTCCAACCGCATGACCGCGCAGAAAGTGACCGAGGACATTGTCAGCCGCTTTATTACGCAGAACATCCAGGAGCGCTCTCTGGCCTCGCGCGAAACCACCGAGTTCCTGACCGGCGAGTACGACGACGCGAAGAAGAAACTCGAGGAGGCCGAGCAGCGGCTGAGCGATTTCCGGCAGAAGAACATCGGCCGCCTGCCCGATCAGATGCAGGCCAATCTGCAGCAACTGAGCAACATGCAGATGCAGATGAACACGCTGGACGCGACCATCAGCCGCATCAACCAGGACAAGCTGCTGGCGGAGAATCAGTTGCGCATTCTCAAGGACCGCTATAACTCCATCCGCCAGTCCGTCGGGGGCGACCAGACGACGGTGGCGGCGGTGCAACGCAACGATCTGCTGGCCGAGAAGGACAAGCAGATCGCTCAACTGGAAAGCACTCTCGCCATATTGCGCGAGCGCTACAAGGACACGTTCCCCGACGTGCAGCGGGCTGTGGCGCTGCTGGCGCAGGCGCGCAAGGATCGCGACGAGCTGCTGAAGGAAGACGCCGAGAAAAAACAGGAGGCGGCGAACGCGCCCCCGGTCCACCGCTCAGCGCCCGCGAATCGCGAGTTGCTGGACGTGGACGCATCCATCCGGCGCATCGAGGGTGAGATCCAGGCCAAGGACCTGGAGCTGAAGGACCGTCAGAAAGAGATGACCCAGCTTACCGAGGCGATGAAAGCCCTGCAGGGGCGCATCGAAGGGGTGCCGGTGGGAGAAAAGGAATACACCGATCTCATCCACACCCGGGATCTGGCCCGCGAGCACTTCGACGAAATGAACTCGAAGAAAGAGAGATCGGAGATCGCGACCAAATCGGAGAACGCCAAGCTGGGGGAAACGCTGGAGCTGCTGGACCCGGCCTCGCTTCCGCAGACGCCCACCGAACCGAAGCGTTCCCTGATCATCGCCGCGGCGGCGGCCATCGGTTTGGCTGTGGGACTGATGTTCGCGGGCGCGCGAGAGGTGAAGGACACTTCCCTGAAGAACCTGAAGGACGTCCGCGCTTATACGAAACTGTCCATTCTGGGCAGCATCCCACTGCTGGAGAACGACCTTGTCGTCCGCCGGCGGCGCAGGCTCGGCTGGCTCGCCTGGTCCACGGCATGTCTGGTGGGAATCGCCATCATGTCCGGCTCGGTGGTCTACTACTACGCGACGAAAGTCTGAGAAGGAGTCTGAGGGAACGCGATGAGCAGAGTTCATGATGCGTTGAGGAGAGCCGAACAGAGCGTCACCACGCCTGCTACCGCGCCCAGTGCGGAGAGTGCACCCCCCGCGGCTCCCCCGCAGAACGGGCAGCGAGTCCCATCCGCCGTTCAGACCGCGGTTCGGAATCTGTTTGTGTCCCCGGAGACCCCCATGGAGGGGCTTCTGGAAAAGGTGGTGGAGATCCCGTTTCTGCCATCGCCGGAAGCTTTGCTCATCAATGCCGCGCATCCGCATGAAGCGCCAACGGAGGAATTCCGGACGCTGCGCACGCGGCTGAATCACATGCAGAGCCTGCAGCCGATTCACACCGCGGTGGTCACCAGTCCGTCACCCGCCGAAGGAAAATCCTTCGCGGCGGTGAACCTGGCGCTTTCGCAGGCGCAGCTCGCCGGCAATCTTACGCTGCTGTGCGATTTCGACTTCCGCCGGCCCATCGTGCATAATCTGCTGCAAACGGAGCGCAGCCCCGGTCTCACCGACTATCTGCAGGGCAACATAGAGCTGCACCAGGCCATGCGCCGGCTGCAGGGGACCAATCTCTATGTGATGCCCGCGGGCGAGGCGGTGATCAACCCCCTCGAACTGCTCAATCTGAAAGAAGTGAAGCAGATGCTGGATCACCTGCCGCGGCTGTTCAACTGGGTGATCCTGGACAGCCCGCCGCTGTTGTTCGCCGCCGACGCGAATCTGCTGGCCACGCTGTGTCACGGCACCATTCTGGTGGTGCGCATCGGCGCAACGACGATCGATTCAGTGACGCGCGCGATGCAGTCGCTGTGCCAGAACAATGTGCTGGGGATCGTCGTCAACGGCGCTCGCCGCGGCGAGTTGTACAGCAAGTACACTTACTATCACTCGTACTATTCGCCCAAGGACGAAGAGGAGCACGAGGAACAATCCGCCCCGGCAGCCGAATAATGGAGTGCGATCTGAGCGGCCGCGTCGCCGTCGTCACCGGCGCGAGCCGGGGACTGGGACGGTCGATGGCTCTGGCGCTGGGCCACGCCGGCGCGAAACTGGCCCTGGTTGCGCGCACTCCCAGCGCTCTCGATGTGGACGGTATTGAGTCCGCCGCTTTCCGCTGCGACGTATCCAGCGAGCGGGAGGTGAAAGCGCTGGAGACAGCGGTCGTCGAGCGGTTCGGCCGGGTGGACATCCTCATCAACAACGCCGGCATGAATGTCCGGAAGCACGTGACCGATTTCACGCTCGAGGAATGGAACCGCGTGATCGGCACGAATCTGACCGGCGCGTTCCTGATGTGCCGCGCTTTCATCCCGCACATGAAGGGGAGAGGATATGGGCGCATCGTCAACATGGCGTCGATGATGAGTCACGTCTCGCTGCCCGGACGCGCCGCGTACTCGGCGAGCAAGGCCGGGTTGCTGGGAATGACCCGCGCGCTGGCGCTGGAGCTCGCCGGCGACGGCATCACCGTGGTGGCCATCAGTCCGGGGCCGTTCGCCACGGAAATGAACGCCCCGTTGCTGAACGATCCCCAGCTCAACCAGCAGTTCGTGTCGCGCATTCCGGTCGGACACTGGGGTAAAGTCGAGGATATCGGATCGCTGGCTCTGTTTCTCTGCTCCGATGCGGCGGCATTCATCACCGGAACCGACATTGTCATTGACGGCGGATGGATGGCGCAATAGTCGGTAAAGGCCGGCACAACGGAGCGGGTCGCCCGGCTTTGCGTGAATGCTTTGCAGGCGGCTCCGCCCTGTGCCGGCCGACAGACCGCCGACACTGCTAACATAAGCCCGTGCAAAAGCGTCTTCCTTCTGGTTGCCGCCGGCGCCCGGGGACGCGGACACGGCCAGCAAGGCGCGCATAATCCGGTGAGGAGTCCATAGCTTGTGTGGATTGTAAGACTGGCGTTACGCCGTCCTTACACCTTCGTGGTGATGTCGATGCTCATCGCCGTGCTGGGCGGGATCTCGATGTTCACCATGCAGAAGGACATCTTCCCGTACATCAACATCCCGGTAGTGAGCCTGGTGTGGCAGTACACCGGCCTGCCCCCGATTGACATGGCCAATCGTGTGGTGACGGTGTCGGAGCGCGCCATGACCACCACGGTCAACGACATCGAGCACATCGAATCGACTTCCTACAACGGCGTGGCGGTGGTCAAAGTGTTCTTCCAGCCGAACGTCAAGGTGGAGACGGCCATCGCGCAGATCACGTCGATCGTTCAGACCATTCTGCGCATCCTGCCGCCGGGGATCTTCGCGCCCGCCGTCGTCAAGTACGACGCGTCGAGCGTACCGATTCTCCAGCTCAGCATGTCCAGCGACAGTCTGAGCGAGCAGGAACTCTTCGATCTCGGCCAGAATTTCGTGCGCACGCGGCTGGCCACCGTGCAGGGCGCTTCGTTGCCGCTCCCCTATGGCGGCAAGGTGCGCACCATCATGGTGGATGTCGACGCCGACAAAATGTACTCGCGCCAGCTCTCGGCGACGGACATTTCCAATGCGCTGAATCTGCAGAACCTCATCCTGCCCGCCGGAACCGCCAAGATCGGCGATCGCGAATATCAGGTGATGCTGAACAGCAGCCCCGAACTGGTGGCGCAGATGAACGATATGCCCATCAAGACCGTGAACGGGGCCACTGTCTTCATGCGCGACGTGGCCCAGGTGCGCGACGGTTTCGTTCCGCAAACCAACATTGTTCGCGTCAACGGCAGCCGCGCCGCGCTGCTGACGGTGCTGAAGAACGGGCAGGCCTCCACGCTGGACATCGTCAACAAAGTGAAGGCTGAGTTGCCGCAGATTCTCGCCGGCCTGCCTTCGTCGTTCAAGGTGAAATCGCTGCTCGATCAATCCGTTTTCGTTCGCGCCTCCATCAACGGCGTGCTGAGGGAAGCGTCGATCGCCGCCGGTCTGACCGGGCTGATGATTCTGCTGTTCATTGGAAGCTGGCGCAGCACGATCATCGTCTGCACTTCCATCCCGCTCTCCATCCTGACTTCGCTGGTGTGTCTGAACGCGCTCGGTTACACCATCAACGTCATGACGCTGGGAGGCATGGCGCTGGCAGTGGGCATTCTGGTGGACGACGCGACGGTGGAGATCGAAAACATCCATCGCAACCTGGGAATGAAGAAGCCGATCACGCGGGGAATTCTGGACGGCGCGCAACAGATCGCGGTGCCCGCGTTCGTTTCCACTTTGTGCATCTGCATCGTCTTCGTTCCCGTGTTTCTGCTTACCGGCGCGGCGCGCTACCTGTTCACGCCGCTGGCCCTGGCCGTTTCGTTCGCCATGCTCGCGTCTTACCTGATGTCGCGCACGCTGATTCCCACCATGGTGCACTACATGCTGCCGCCGGAAGTGGAGATGTATCAGAAGGGCGAAGAGGGACACGAGGCCATGGGCGCCGGCCCCATCTGGGCCGTGCACCACCGGTTCCATGAGTTTTTCGCCGGGGTCCGCACGCGCTACCAGCGTGCGCTCAACTGGACGCTGGATCATCGCGCGCCGGTGGCGCTCGTTTTCGGCGTGTTTCTTCTGGGTTCGCTGTCCCTGGTTCTGGTGGTCGGCGACGACTTCTTCCCTTACGTGGACGCCGGCCAGATGCGCCTCCATGTGATGGCGCCGGAGGGCACGCGCATCGAACAGACGGAGCGGGTTTTCGGCCGGGTGGACGACGCCATTCGCCGTGAGATCGGCAAAGACAACATCGACACGATCGTGGATAACATCGGGCTGCCCAACAGCGGCATCAATCTCGCATTCGGCGACATCGCCACGGTCGGTCCCGAGGACGGCGAGATACTGATCTCGCTGCGGGAACACGGCAGGACGCAGGAGTATCAGCGCCGCCTCAGAGCCGCCCTGCACGGCGAGTTCCCCAACGAGATTTTCTTCTTCCAGGCCGCCAACATGACCAACCAGATTCTGAACTTCGGGCTTCCCGATCCCATCGACGTTCAGATCATGGGCCGCGACGCCGCCTCCAATTTCCGCGTGGCGCTCGAGCTGCAGCGGCGCATCGCCGGCATTCCGGGTGCGGTGGACGTGCACGTTCGCCAGCAGGTGGCTGCGCCCACGCTGAAGGTGCTGGTGGATCGCACCATGGCCGGCCAGGCGGGACTCACCCAGCGCGATGTCGCCAACAGCATGCTGATTTCGCTGAGCTCCAGCTCGCAGGTAGCGCCCAACGAGTGGCTCAGTCCCGTGAACGGCGTGAATTATCAGGTGAACGTGCAGACGCCGCAATATCGCGTGGATTCCATCGACGCCCTCGGACGTACGCCCATCACGTCGCTCAGCGGAAGCGGGGCGAGCCCGCAGTTGCTCGACAACCTGGTTCGTGTACAACGCACCACCAGCACGGAGCTGGTGACCCATTACGACGTGCAGCCGGTCTTCGACGTTTACGCCGACGTCGATCAGCGCGACCTCGGCGGGGTTTCCGGCGACGTGCAAAAGGCCATTGAGCGGGTGAAGCGAATGAAGCCGCCGATGCTGGCCAAAGACGCCGTCATCCACGTGCGCGGGCAGGTGCAGACCATGCACGATTCGTTCACGCGCCTTGGCCTGGGGATCATCTTCGCCATGCTGCTGGTTTATCTGCTCATGGCGGTGAATTTCCAGAGCTGGGTGGATCCGTTCATCATCATGATGGCCACCCCGGGCGCGTTCGGCGGGATTCTGTGGATGCTTTTCGCGACGCAAACCACGCTGAACGTTCCGTCTCTCATGGGAGCGATCATGGCTATCGGCGTGGCCACCGCCAACAGCATTCTGTTGGTGACCTTCGCCAACGACGAGCGCACCGACCACGGACGCAACGCGCACGACGCCGCTCTGGCCGCCGGGTTTACGCGGCTTCGGCCGGTGATGATGACCGCGGCCGCCATGATCATTGGCATGTTGCCGATGGCCTTCGGGATGGGAGAGGGCGGCGAGCAGAACGCGCCGTTGGCGCGGGCGGTCATCGGCGGGTTGCTGGTGGCCACTTTCACCACGCTTTTCCTGGTTCCCATCGCCTATACCTGGCTGCGCAAGGAACCACCGATAGACTTCGACAAGAGAGTAGAGGAAGAATGGCACCAGGGCGACCAGATCGCATGATGAAGAATCAGAAAGGGCGGGCTGGGAGCCCGCCGCGGCCTGAGAGGCCGCCCCACAAGATTCATGAGCGAGCATAATCCACACGCTCGAGAGAACGTCGGTCATCTTGGGGGCCGATCCCTGCTGGCGATCGGCGCGGTTATTCTGCTGCTGTTTGCGGCGCTGCTGGTGACCGGCTACGCCCAGCACAGCAGTCGCGCCCAGGCCGCCGACGAGATCGCGAAAAAGCAGCGTGAAGAAATTCCCACTGTGCTGGTGACCCCCGCCCGGCGCGCGCCCGCCGTCACCGATTTGACGCTGCCCGGCGACATCACGCCCCTTGTCGAAGCGTCCATCTATGCGCGCTCGTCCGGCTATCTGCAGCGCCGTTACGTGGATATCGGCGATCGCGTTCACGCCGGCCAGTTGCTGGCCATCGTCGAAGCTCCCGATCTCGACCAGCAGGTGGCGCAGGGGCGCGCCGCCGTCGCCCAGGCGGAGCAGCAGCTCGGTCAGGCCCAGGCCCAGCTCGAGCAGCAGAAGGCGGAGCGCGATCTGCAACGCATCACCCGCGACCGCTACGCCATTCTCGTGAAGAAGGGCGCGCTTTCCCGGCAGGACGGGGACAATCAGGAGACGGCGTACCAAACGGCGGAAGCCACGGTTGGCGCCAATGTGGCCAGCGTTCAGGCCGCCGAAGAAAACGTACGGGCGGCCCGCGCCAATCTGGATCGCCTGCTTGCGCTGCAGGGTTTCGAAAAGATCAACGCGCCCTTCGATGGCATCATCACGGCGCGGCTGGTGGATCAGGGATATTTCATTTCGGCATCGGGCGCCAGTTCCGGGCCCGCGCCCATGGGACTTGGCGGCAATACTCCGGGCGGAACGCAGAACTCCTCCGGCGGTCAGTTGTTTCGCCTCGCCCAGATCGGCACGGTGCGCATCTTCATCAACGTGCCGCAGTCCGACGCTCCGGGCCTGCACGTTGGCCAGACCGCCGATGTGCTGGTTCAGGAGTTCCCCGGCCACGTATTTCCGGGCCGAATCGCGCGCAGCACCAGTTCGCTGGACATCAACTCGCGAACGCTGCTGACGGAGGTGGACGTTCCCAATCCGCAGTCGGTCCTGCTGCCGGGCATGTACGCTCAGGTGCGCCTGCACATCCCGCGAACCGCGCCGCCCATTCTCATTCCCGGCGATGCGATCATCGCCGGACCCGAAGGGTTGTTGGTGGCCATCCTGACCCAGCCGGCGCGGCAGGTGGACGACCCGGTCGCGCGTCAGATTCATATTCAGCGAATTGAAGTGGGCCGCGATTACGGCGCGCAGACCGAGGTCACCGAGGGCCTGCAGGGCTGGGAATACGTGGTGGTGAATCCCAGCGACGTGGTGAAGGATGGCGCGCTGGTTCGCCCCGCCGCGGCGCCGAAAGCGCAGCCGGGTTCTCCAGGCAGCGCGCCCAGTGGGGCCAATTCGCAGAAAGCTTCGGGACCGGCGCAGAAATGACGCCGCGTTCCTTCGCCGCCATGGTCCTCGCCGGCATGCTCGCCTGGCCGCTGCCCGCGCAGGATAACGCCACGCCCCAGGTCGCCCGTCCCGACGGCGGCTGGTTTGAAGTTCCCTGGCGCGCGCGCTATGTCGCGCCCGTCTCGTTCGCGAACTCCCGCCGCGTGGACGCCCTGATTCGCGCGGGCCAACTCTATTTGTCCCTCGGAGACGCCATCGCCATCGCCCTCGAGAACAATCTCGATATCGAGCTGCAGCGTTTCGGCCCGGGCATTGCGGACACCGACGTATTGCGGGCCAAGGGAGGGGGCACTTTGCGCGGCGTCGGGCTCACCGTCACCGAGCTGCCGCCAAGCGTCACCATTCCGGGAACGCCCATCATCACTTCCGCCGCGGGCGGGATCTCGCCTTCCAGCTCCATCATCACCACCATCAATGACGTTTATCCCGTTACGGGAAGCGCCACCAGCCTGGCGATCAACGGGTCCACCAGCACGTTCGGTACGCCGTTCGGCAACGGTCCACCGATCCCCACGTACGACCCGGCCATCACCGGCCAGTTCGGCTGGCAGTATCAAGCCACGCCGGAAAACGACCCCGGCATCAGCGGCTCGAGCTCGCTGGTCACACATGGCTTCACCGGCAGCGCCGGCCTGGCGGCGGGTTTCAGTCCGGGCACACAGATCGGTCTCAACTACAGCCAGATCTCGCAGACCTCCAACGCAACGCCCGATCTCCTTAACCCGAGCACTATGGCGAATCTTGGCCTGACCGTGACGCAACCGCTGCTGCGGGGATTCGGGATCGGCCTGAATCGGCGCTTCATCCGTATCGCCCAACTGGATCGAAAAATCACCGATCTGGTGTTCCGCGAACAGGTGATCGCGACGGTTTCCGGGGTGATCCGTCTCTACTACGATCTGGTCAGCCTGAATGAAGATCTTCTGGTGAAGCGTGAGACACTGGCCGAGGCCCAGCGACTGCTCGAAGACAACACGTCGCAGGTGGAGGCGGGTACGCTGGCGCCCATCGAGGCCGTACGCGCGCAGGCGCAGGTGGCCGCCGCGCGACAGGACCTGGTCACCAGCGAAGGTTACGTGCTGCAGCAGGAGCTGCTGCTCAAGACCGTGCTGACGAAGCGCGGCACGTCCGACCCGCTGCTGCGCGACGCCCGGATTGTCGCCACCAGCTCCATCGTGATTCCGGCGGCCGACAATCTTCCTCCCGTCGATCAGATGATCGCCGAGGCGCGGGCCGCGCGTCCGGAAATCGCCGCCGCCGAGCTGCAGATCGAAGGCGCCCGCATTTACGTGGACGCCGATCGGAATGAGCTGTTGCCCGAACTGGATCTTGTCGGCGTCGCCGAGAACTCGGGACTCTCCGGAAGCGCGAACACCGTGAATCCGGCGGGCACGGCCAGCTCCAGCTCGGCCGGGAGCCAGATCTTCACAAGCAAGTACCCGACCTACGAGATCGGCCTGCAGCTCAATCTTCCTCTCCGCAATCGCCAGGCGGAAGCCGACCTGGTGCGCGACCAGATGCAGTCGCGGCAGTTCGAAGTGCGGCGGCAGCAGGTGGAGAATCAGGTGCGCCTGGAGATTGAAAACGCGCTGATCGGACTCGACCGCGCCCGCCAGGCGCTGGACGCGGCCACGCAGGCGCGCAAGCTGCAGGAACAGTCGCTCGCGCTGGAGCACGACAAGTTTGCAGTGGGGCTCTCCACCACGTTCCTCATCACGCAATATGAAGCCTTCGTCGCGCAGGCGCGTTCCACGGAGGTGGCGACGCGAAGCGCGTGGGTGAAGGCGCACGAGGCGCTGGAGCGAGCTCTGGGACGCACGCTGAAAGACAACGGCGTGTCCATCGACGAGGCCAGGCGCGGCCAGGTTTCGCGGCCGCCGGATGCGCTGCCGCCGGCGAAGCCGTGACGCGCCTTCACGGCCGCCAATCCTGATATACTGCCCCTATTTCCTCGGGGGTTTTTTGATGCGAGGACTCCGCCTCTCTTTCATTGCGACGGCCCTGACGGTGGTGTCGCTACCGGCGCCCGCGCAGTACATGCGCGGCGTCAACGTCTCCGGCGCCGAGTTCGGTTCGGGAAATGAAGATCCGACCCAAAACAGCGACATCCCGGGCCAGTACGGCAGCACCTACACCTATCAGAGTCCGCCGACGTTCGACTATTTCGGCGCGCGCGGTCTGAATTTCCTGCGCGTCGAAATCCTGTGGGAGCGTCTGCAGCCGACGCTTCAGGGACCGCTCGACCCGGATAATCTCGGCTATCTCAGGAACGACATCGCGTGGGCAAAAGCGGCCGGCAGCGTCATCAATATCAACCTGCAGAACTACGGCCGGTACACGATTAAAGGCACCGTGTGCGTCATCGACAATCCGTGCGGGAGCGGAGGCCAGGTGCTGGTGACCAGCGCGGACCTTGCCGATTTCTGGTCGAAGATGGCGGCGGAATTCGTGGATGAACCAGGAGTGTTCTCATACGACATCATGAACGAGCCGCACGACATGGGCGTGGCCATCTGGAACCAGATTTCGCAGGAAGTGGTGAACGCGATCCGGATGCAGGATCCCAACAAAGCAATCATGGTGGAGGGCGATTCCTGGGCCAACGCCACCGACTGGGCCAGCAACAACGGCGCAACCCCCTGGATCAACGACACTGGCAACAACATCTGGTACGAGGGTCACGTCTATTTCGACTCCGACTACAGCGGCGAGTACAAGGAGTCCTACGATCAGGAACTGGCCGCCAATTCAGGTCTCGCCGACGTCGGGGTCACACGGCTGAAGCCATTCGTGAACTGGTGCACGACGAACAACGTGAAATGCTATGTGGGAGAGTACGGAATCCCTAACGGCGGTCCTCAACCGGCCGATTACCCCAACACGATCCCCGATCCGCGCTGGCTCACCGTGCTGGACAATTTCCTGACTGCGCTCGATCAGGCCGGTCTTTCCGGCACTTACTGGGCCGCGGGAGAGAAATGGGGCGACTACCCGCTTTCCGTTGAGCCCACGGACGATTTCACAACCGACGCCGAGCAGTTGCCCACGCTGATGAATCACCTGCAACCGAACCTGCTGCGCACAACGTCGGCAGCCGCCTCGTACGGCTACACGGTGGCGCCCGGCGGTCTGGTGGCCGGATACGGCAAGGGACTGGCGGCAGGCATCGAGGTTGCCACGGCCACGCCATGGCCGGCGCAACTCGGCGACACACAGGTGCAGGTGACCGATGCGAACGGGACAACATCCTTCGCGGGACTCCTCTACGTGTCCGACAGCCAAATCAACTACCAGCTCCCCGCCGGCATGGCCAGCGGTCTGGCTCAGGTGAGCGTATTGGATAAAGGCGCACAGGTCTCCAGCGGGATTCTCGAAGTGCAGCCCATCTCGCCCACGGTTTTCACGATGAATGACGACGGCACCGGTGTGGCGGCGGCTTACGTCCAGCCGGTGACGGCGGGTGGTACGAGCGACGGACCGCCGGTTCTGGTAGCCACCTACGACGTTTCCCAGGGGCAATGGGTCGCCGCGCCCATCTCCTTCAACGGGCAGAACCTGGTTCTCGAGCTCTTCGGAACCGGATTCGACGCGACCGGCAATACCCAGGTTCAGGTGCAGATCGGCACGACCATCGTCGAGGCAACCTCCGCTGGACCCGGCGGCGGTTATCCCGGGGAGGACCAGATCGTCGTTCCGCTGCCGAGTTCTCTGGCCGGCTCCGGACAGGTCAACGTTCAGGCCGAGTTCAAGACCCTCGTCAACGGAACAATCACTTACACTTACACCAATCCGGTGACCATCACGTTCCAGTGATCCGCGCGCGCCAAGCCACTCGTACGGCCATGCCAGAATTAAGGAAATGGCCACTGAACAGACGTTTGCAATCATCAAGCCCGATGCCGTCGCTTCCGGTCACACCGGCGATATTCTGAAGAGAATCGAACAGGAAGGCTTCCGCCTGCGCGGCCTGAAGCTGCTGCGCCTCTCGCTCCAGCAGGCCGAAGGCTTCTACGAAGTGCATCGCGAGAAGCCGTTCTTCGGCGGCCTGGTGACCTTCATGTGCGAGGGGCCGGTGGTGGTGATGGTCCTGCAGCGCGAGAACGCCATCCTGCACTGGCGCAACACGATGGGCGCGACGAATCCCGAAAAGGCGGCCGATGGCACGCTGCGCAAACGCTACGCGAAAAGCATCGAACGCAATGCAGTGCACGGATCGGATGGTCCGGAAACGGCGGCAGCCGAGATCGCATACTTCTTCAGCGTGGCCGAACTGCTGTAGAACACCACTTGCTGCGCGCGCGGCTCGGAGACGGCGATCCCTATTCGGAGCATACCGAGCCGCGACCGGAGGGAGCGGTCCCGCGGCGCCGCGCCGTGTTACGCTGCGGAAAACGTCATGCGAATCGGAATTGACGCCTCGCCGCTGTTGCTGCGCAGCGCGGGGGTCAAGACGTGGACATGGCACTGGCTGGAGCATCTCCGCAAAGCGGCCGCCGGCGCGGACGTGATCGAATCTTTTCCCTCTCTGGATCGCCGTGCGCGCCTGGTCCATGAAGGGTCGGTTCTCGGACCGCTGGCCACGTGGCCTCGTCTCGCCCTGCTTTACGGCATGAATTACTCGGGTTTTCTGCTGGACGGATTCGCGCGGCGTTTTGACGTCTGTCACCTGTCGAACCAGATTCGGCGCCGACCCCGCAAAGCGCGCGTCACCGCGACCATTCACGACATGACCTGCTGGCTGATGCCCGAGTTGCACACCGCAGCGAACGTGCGCGCGGACCGCGCGTTCAGCGAACAGGTGCTCCGGCACGCGGACGGAATCATCGCCGTTTCCGAGAACACCTGCCGCGACGCCATCCGGTTGCTCGATCTGGCGCCGGAAAAGATCGAGGTGATCTATTCGGGCGTTTCCGAGGCCTTCTTCGATGCGAAGCCGCACATGGCGGAGCGCCATTACGCGCTCTTCGTCGGCACCATTGAGCCGCGGAAGAACCTCGACACGCTGCTGGATGCATGGTCGCGCCTGAAACCATCGCTGCGCGAGGAATTTGAGCTGCTGGTGGCCGGTCCGCCCGGCTGGGGCGTGGAGCGAACAATGGCCCGGCTGCGTTCCGGCCAGGGCGGCGTGCGTTATCTCGGCTATGTCAGCGAGGAGGATCTGCCGTCGCTGACCGCCGGCGCCACGGTCTTCGTGTACCCGTCGCTGTATGAGGGTTTCGGATTCCCGGTGGCTCAGGCGATGGCGGCGCGAGTTCCCACCCTCACCTCCAATCTGTCGTCGCTGCCCGAGATCGCCGCCGCCGGCGCGGTGCTCATCGATCCCCGCAGCGTGGACGAGCTGCACCGCGGCCTGGAGCTGCTGCTGACCTCGCCCTCGTTGCGCGCGAAGCTGGCTCGCGACGGTTTCACGCAGGCGCAGAAATTTCGCTGGGAAACCTGCGCCCGCAGAAGCCTGGAGTTCTTCCACCGCCTCGGCTGAGGTCAGCTTCCGCTGCCCAGCGCCCCGGCTCGCCGCCAATGATTCTCGAACAGGCCGCGCATCGCCTCGCCGAGGGCGGCGTGCTCGAAGATGACCGAGGTCCACGTGGGCTTGGTGATCACCGGATCGAGCAGCGCGATCATGCCCTGCTCGCCGTCGAACACGGCGAGTTTCATGGGCAGAGAATCGATCTGCCGAACCTCCACGCCCAGCGCGGCGTATTCGGCCAGGCGATGACGATGATCGTCGTCCAGCGTTCCCCCCTCGATGAGCAACCGGCACTGCACGCCGCGATCGCGGGCCTGCCTGACGAGCTGCTCGTCCAGCGGATCGACGGCATACGGCGGGCGCGAAAACTCGACGTACTCGTTCTTCACGTCGGCCAGCATGCGCCGGTACTGCATGGCAATCTGTCCCGGCTCGCCGACAATCTTGAGAAAATCCAGCGTGCCCCGGCCGCCCTGGCCTTCCGAATAAGCCGCGGTGAGATCGTCGATGAGTCCGGTGCCCATGCGGCTCTGCTCGGTGAATTCCTGCTGCAGCCCCTGCGCGCGCCGGGCGAGATAGCTGGGGATGGCCAGGTTCGGCTCGACGGCGGAGAACAGTTTCGTCTTCTCCTGCACCACCTGCGCGAATCCCTTTTCCACGAGGCTGTCGAGAACTTCGTAGATTTTCTGGCGCGGGACATGCGCGCGCGCCGCCAGCTCCAGCGCCTTGAACCTCGGGTGCCCGATCAACACCAGGTATGACCGCGCTTCATAGGCATTCAGGCCGAGCTGCTGGAGCCTCCGCCAGAACCTCTGAAAATCCATCTCCGGCAGATCTTGAGTCATCGTGACGCATGGATCATATCAAATGAGGGGGCGAAGCGTGAGCGGCCCGCGATTCCCGCTCCACCGACTCCTTTGCCAGATACCCGAAGCAGACCGTAGTGAGGAACATGGTCAGCACTTCGCTGTCGCCGAGGTTGTATTCGACACAACCCACAACCAGCAGGCCGATGATAACCGCCACCTCGCGGCGTGAAGCACAAAGCGCGCATTGCCGGACGGCCGGCGGCGCCACAATGTCTTCGCGAAGTCCCACAAGGCCTGCCCAATGAGCCACATCATGGCCAGCATGGTCGGGGTACCGCGCTCGGCGGCGTAGTGAATGTAGATGTTGTGCAGGTGGCCGTAGTAGCCGGGGGCGGGGGGCGGACACGGCGATGGAAACCACAATGGAGACGCACGCCGCAAAGGTCACCCGGAATGCGGCGCGCTCCAGTTTGGGACGTCCCAAACTTATGTGGAAGCAACGAGTATGACACCCGCGGTAAGCTGTCGTGTAGTGGATATCTACCTTCTTCGTCACGGCATCGCCGAAGAGGGTCCCCCAGCCAAAGATTCCGAGCGCGCGCTCACCGGCGAGGGACGCCGCAAACTTCGTGCCGTGCTGGAAACCGCCTGCAACAACGCGGCGGTGTCTCCGACTCTGATCGTCACCAGCCCGTACCGGCGCGCCGTGCAAACCGCCGAACTCGCCGCCGAGGTTTTCGAGTATCAGGGCGACATGCTGCGCACGAAAGCCCTGTTGCCCACCGCCAGCCCGCAGGGCGTCTGGGAGGAGATTCGGCTGCACAAGGACATCGATTCGATTCTCCTGGCCGGGCACGATCCTCTGATCAGCTCACTCACGGGATATCTGCTGGGTTGCTCCGCGCTTCAGGTGGATTTCAAGAAGGCCACGCTGCTGCGGATCTACATCGATCGCTTCGGGCCGGAGCCTCGCGGGGAGTTGAAGTGGATGCTGACGGCGAAGCTCTGCCGCGAAGGCCGGTAGATCACTCGCACGACGGCTAGCGATCGGCCGGATGCACCGCGATAAGCTGCGTGTCCGCCGGCCCGCCATCCTGGATTCTGGTGTGGATCAAGGCTTCGAATCGCGACCGGCCGGTTTTTTCGACAAGACCGCGGACCGTGCCGTCGCGGCAGACGAAATCGACGGCCGCCTGAGTGCCGACAGGTGTCGTGCCGGCAAGAACCAGGATCCAGCGGTTCGCGGCCGTCCCGGGTCCAAGGGCGATGACCCCGTAGTCTCCGGCGGGCGAGGGTCCTGGCGTCCAACGCTCCGCCTCCCCGGGAAGCGGGAAGAGATTCACGATCTCCATCTCGCCTTTTTCGGGGCCGCTCGCGGCCGCCTGAAAGCGAAAACCGCGAAGCCCGGCATTGTCCGGCGGTGGGCCGACGAAGATCAGGTCATGCGTCTCGCGGTCGGCGGGCGAGAGCATGGCAATCGGCCGTACCGGGATGGCGCGCTGAAACAGCGCGAAGACGGTGTCCAGTTCGTGAACCGCCAGCGTCTCGCCCACGCCCGCGGCAAACACCACCAGCGGCCGCGACGGGCTTGAAAGAGGCCCCGCCCAGAAGCTCCGCAGCGAGTCTTCAGGATCCGGCGCCGCATTGTCGCGACCCCGGGAAACCGCGAACAGGAAGAATGCAAGAATGAGAGCCACGCCGGTCATTCCCGCAAAAGCAAGCACCCAGCCCAACTGCCGCCGCGAGCGAGCTACCGAATCGTCCACGGCCCCTCCAGGCAAACGCTCGGAAGGACCGGGGGATTCGGTCTGGCGCGCCTGAAAGCTGAGATGATACGCGCCCTTGGGAATCTCCACCACGACGGGATCGGACGCGCCGCTGTTACCGTAGTACTCGCTCAGCTTGGAGCGCAGCCGGCCGGTTTGCACGCGCACGGTGGAATCGAGGCGCGGGTCGAACTCCGTGGGGCGGCCGAAAACCTGCGTCGCAATCTGATACTCGCGAATCGGCGCCCCGGGGTTGTCCAGCGCCTGCCGGGCCAGGTAGCGAAGCAACTTGCAGAGCGATTCCGAACCGCGCAGCGCCTGGCTGGAGGCGATGCGTTCGATTTGGCTCAGGCTCTCCTCGCGTGGCAACAACTACCTGACCGCAGAGTAACAGGGACCCCAACTCTTTGCAAGCTTGGCAGTTATTGAGTAACCGGGATCAATCGGACACCGGGACGGCGGCGGGGAAGGTCAGGATGGAGAAATACGAAAGAAACCGGCCGAGCATGCTGTCGCGCTCCGACACGCTGACCCAGCGGATGGCCGCCTGCTCGCCTGACTCCGAGAAGAACCCGACGCCGCCGATTCCCAGGCGATTGTCCGTCCACGAGCTGATCAGTTGCCCATTGACGGAAGTGAGGAACCGGGAACCTTTGACGCTGACGTGCACGCGGTAATCGGTTCCGCGGTCGAGCGTAAGCGGCAGAGGCAGTTGCAGGCGCTCGGTTTCGCGGCCGTTGAGCACGACGAAACGGACCAGGTCGGCATTGGGAAGCGGTCCCGGCCGCACGATGAGCAGCTTTGCGCCGTAGTAGTTGTGCACATCCGGGGCGCGAAAAGCCCAGCCCATTCCCTTGCGTTCGATCTGCCCCAGAAACTCCAGCTCGTAATTGGAAAGGTGCGTGGAAGGCTGCCAAAGCCGCAGCTTGCCAGGAAGGACGTAATCGCCCTCCCGGGTCCACGTACTGGCAGTTTCTCCCCCGCCGCTCCAGTGCGCCAGGCCGGAGACGAAGCTCTCGTGCAGGGTGATCGGCGTGCCCGATCCGAATCTGCTGCTGAGGCCGAAATCGTTCCTGGGCTGGGCTCGCAGATTGTAGTCGGGAACCGGCGTCGAGGAGCGCGCCGGCGCGGGTCCACTGTTGGGCAGACTGAACAGCGCCAGCACCAAAAATCCGGCCGCGGTCACCCCCAGGGCGGTAATGACGTGGCCGGGCTGGGAGCGGCGCGATTCTGCGTCTGCCTTCTTTGGCTGGTGGAGCTCACGCGTCCAGGCCTGAGCGCCGTAGACATCCTCCAGATCTCGCAGCGCGCGCGCCGAACGGGCAGAGTACCGCTTCTGGTGGTCGGTGGAGCAGAATCTGCTGCCGGCCACCCGCCGCCATGCGCCGATCTTGTTCCCGCAATATGCGCATTTCATGCGAAATGACCAGTTGCCTGAGTGTACCCGGCTATTAGCCCTCGGGTTGCGGTACCAGGCTTCAAAAGGTACTGCCCTCAGTGCTCACCCCATCTAAAACCAGGGCGGAGTACGTAACTGGCCTCCTATATCTCCAGCCCGACCGAGCGCATCAGCTCCAAAGCGTTGCTCCGGCGGACCACTCCCTCGTGCAACCGGTAGTCGAACACCAGATTGCCGTCAGCCAGTACATCGGCAAAATGGACGTTTTTCACCAGTGGGGGGAGGGCCTCGGAAATTGCCGTAAGCGCCAGATCGTGGGTGGTGGCGAGGCCAATGGCGCCGCGCCGGACCAGCCCTCGGAGGACCGCCTCGGCGCCGATGCGGCGGTCGTGCGAGTTGGTGCCGCTCAGCAACTCGTCGATGAGGAAGAGCAGCCCGCGATCGGCCCGGGCCATTTCCATCATGGCGCGAAGGCGGGTGATTTCGGCGAGAAAGCGCGAGCGGCCGTCGGCGAGCGAATCGACAACGCGAATGGACGCGGCAACCGACAAGGGCGATAGAACCAGCCGGCGGGCGCGTACCGGGGCGCCGGCCGTGGCGAGCACGGCGTTCAGACCCACCGCGCGCAGCAGCGTGCTCTTGCCGGACATGTTCGAGCCGCTGACGATGAGCAGACGGGCATCGACGCCGAGTACGAGGTCATTACGAACCGCGATCCGCTCGGGCATCAGCGGGTGGGCGATGCCGTCGGCGACGAAGACCGCTTTTTCCGCGCTCAGTTCGGGCAGAGGATCGGCCGGACGATCCCACGAGTAGCCGGCCAGCGCGGAAAGAACTTCCAGCTCCGCGATGCTCGTCATCCACGTGCGCACGCTTCCGCCATGGGCCCGCCGCCAGTCCTCGATGCGCACGGCCAGTTGCTCGCGCCAGAGGAGCAGAACAGCAATGGGAGCGAAGAACTGGTTATGCGACCATTCGAGCCGCGCGACATGCCTTTCCAGATCCGCAATGTGACGGGAGGCGGGCGCGTTGACGGCTTCCAGTCCGGCGCGAAGGCGCTGCAGGTGTGGGAGATCGAATCGCTCGCGCTCAAAACGCCGCAGCACTTCCGCGAGCAGATCGAGCGCGCGCGCCGGGCCTTCCGCCGCTTCCGCGGCCCGGTTTACCTTTTCCCGGAGCCGGAACATCAGTCCCAGCTCCACCAGCAGGGCCGACAGAAACATCCACAAACGCACAACGCCGGCGAGATTCAGAACAAGCAGCAGCGGGGTCGCGACGGCCAGCGCGGGCGCCACATAGCGAAGCAGGCGCGGAAAGGTCAGCGGTTCCGATTCGCCCCACGCAACCAGCTCGGCCGGATGAACGTCGCGACGAACCAGATCGCCGATCAGGAAGAGATCCTCGCGAAGCTGCAGACGCGGGCGCAGCTCGGCTACGGCCTGCTGGCGCCGCACTATTGTTTCTCTGCTGGTTGGCGCTTCTCCGGCGACCGGGGTTTCTCTGGCGGCCGGGGCTTTCGCGGGCGGGCCGTCTCCGGGCGGTTCCAACAGCCACTTCGCGAGCATTTCCTCGGCCTGGATCGTGCGCACGGTGCAGAGCAGCTCGTACAACGATCCTTTTCCGAAAATGTCGAGGTCGTCGGCGTAGACGTGATCGGGAACGCGAAAGCGATCGCCCGCTTCGCCCTGCCCCTGCCAGCGGTCCTCCAGCCTGGCCAGACCGCGTTCATGAAAAAGCACCGCGCGGCGCGCATTGCCGAGACGAACGAACACGAACTGGTGCCACAGGACGAGCGCCAGAAACAGCACCGCGGGCGGAATCAGCCACCATGGAGAAATCGCCAGCCGGCCGATGGAGAGCCACGCCACGACGACGCCGGCAAGGCCCGTGGCCAGCCGCCCGTTGCCAATCCGCTGGAAGAGCCGCTCCTCGCGATCGCGGGACCTGCGCCGGTCTTCCAGTCTGCGGCTATACTCGGCATGCGGGTCCATTAGCCGAAGGCTAACAGAATGGACGACGAACCGATTCGCATTCCCATCACCGATGTTTTCGATCTGCACTCCGTACCGCCGCGCGACGTGCAGGGGGTGGTGGAGGAGTATCTGCGGGAAGCCCACCGGCTTGGCCTGAGAGCGCTGCGCATTATCCACGGACGCGGTATCGGCGTGCAGCGCGAAATGGTGCGGGCGATTCTGGCGCGCAGCAGTTTCGTGGAAAGCTTCGGCGACGCGCCCGCGGAGGCCGGCGGATGGGGCGCCACTGTCGTCACACTCCAACCGTCACCCTCCGATGTCACCCTCCAATCGTCGCCCTCCGATAATGAAAGCACATGAGCAGCTCGTTCGATGATCTCGTCGAAACCCGCGATTCGCAGTTGTACGACGTTCGCAGCCGCGCGCCGGGTCCGCGGGGCGTGCTGCCGCTCACGGCGGAGATGCTGCGCCAGCGTCCCTCGGGCGATTTGTTCGGCCTGACCCAGGACGCCGGTATGGGCTGGGATCCGGCGAAGCTGGGCGGCGAGGAGTTTCTGATCCTCAGCACGCACGGCGGATTGCGCGCGGCCGACGGCACGCCGGTGGCGCTCGGTTATCACACCGGCCACTGGGAAGTGAACCTGCTGGTGGAGGCGGCGGCGCGGGAACTCACAGCGGCGGGCGCGGTGCCGTTCGCAGGCTACTGCACCGATCCGTGCGACGGCCGGACGCAGGGCACCACGGGCATGTTCGACAGTCTGCCTTATCGAAACGACGCCGCGATGGTGCTCGGCCGGCTGATTCGGTCGCTGCCCACGCGGCGCGGCGTGATCGGCGTGGCCACCTGCGATAAAGGCCTGCCGGCGATGATGATGGCGCTCGCCGCCGCGCGCGACCTGCCCTGCGTGCTGATTCCCGGCGGGGTGACGCTGTTGCCCGAGGCGGGAGAGGATGCCGGCCGTGTTCAATCCATCGGCGCGCGCTTCGCGCAGGGCGAAATCAGTCTCGAACAAGCGTCGGAAGCGGGTTGCCGCGCCTGCGCATCGCCGGGTGGCGGATGTCAGTTTCTGGGCACCGCGGCGACTTCACAGGTGGTTGCGGAAGCGCTCGGCCTGGCCTTGCCGCATTCGGCACTGGCGCCGTCCGGGCACCCCATATGGCTGGACATGTCGCGGCGGTCGGCGCGCGCGATGCTCGAGCTGTCGGCGCGGGGAATTCTCTCGCGACGGATTCTCACGCCTGCGGCGATCCGCAATGCGATGTTCGTGCATGCCGCGTTTGGCGGCTCGACAAATCTGATCCTGCATCTGCCCGCCGTGGCGCACGCCGCTGGCCTGCCTCGTCCGGGCGTGGACGACTGGTTGGAAGTGAATCGCGCGGTGCCGCGGCTGGTGGATGCATTGCCTAACGGTCCGCGGAACCACCCGACTATTCAGGTGTTTCTCGCCGGCGGCGTGCCGGAGGTGATGCTGCACCTGCGCCGCCTGGGCCTGTTGGACACAACCGTTCTAACTGTGACCGGCGAGCCGCTGGATCGCGTTCTCGACTGGTGGGAGAAGTCCGAACGACGGGCGCGGTTGCGCGGGGTGCTCCGCGAGCGCGATGGCGTGGACCCGGATGACGTGATCGCCGATGCCGACTCGGCGCGACGCCGCGGCTTCACCTCCACCGTGTGTTTCCCGCGCGGCAATATCGCGCCAGGCGGAGCAGTGATGAAGTGCACCGCGCTCGATCCATCCGTCGTCGACGGCGACGGTGTCTATCGAAAAACGGGCCCCGCGCGTGTCTTCCTCACCGAGCCCAGCGCCATCGCCGCCATCAAGGGCGACACGATCCAGCGAGGGGACATCCTGGTCCTGATTTGCCGCGGACCGGCGGGTGCGGGCATGGAGGAGACTTATCAGCTCACCGCTGCGCTGCGTTACATCGAAGCTGGAAAGCACATCGCGCTGCTCACTGACGCTCGGTTCAGTGGCGTCTCCACGGGCGCCTGCATCGGTCACGTTTCGCCCGAAGCGCTGGCCGGCGGGCCGATCGGAAAAGTCCGCGACGGCGACATCATCGAGATTGTCATCGACCGTGGCCGCCTTGAAGGCGCGGTGAATCTGGTGGGCAGCGATGGCCGGACCTTCGGAGCCGAGGAGGGTGCTCGAGTGCTTGCCCAGCGCGTTCCCCGTCCCGACCTGAAGCCCGACCCCGCCCTGCCCGATCACACGCGCCTGTGGGCGGCACTGCAGGAAATCAGTGGCGGAAGCTGGGGCGGCAGCGTTTACGACGTGGATGAGATTCTGCGGGTGATCGAGGCCGGACGGCGGGAACTGGCCGGCTCGGGCGGCGCTCACTCGGGCTAGAATATTGGAGTCGGGGCGGGGTTTCTGGCATGAGACGCACAGCACGCTGCGCTGGTCTGGCTCTCCTGTTCGGCGCCTGGCTTGCGGCTCAGCAAAGAACCAATCCGACGCCCCAGTCGGGCACGGGGCCTCCTCCAAACCCCGGTCCGCCAGTGCAGACAGGCGCCGGCGGCGATCAGCAGCCAACCACCCCAAGCCCGACAGCCGGCCTTTCGCAGCCGACCGACTCTGTCGACCTTCAGCAGCCCGCTAACCAGGCCATGGCAACGTGGCAGGCGAAGATCCTGCCGCAGGGGCTGGATGCGCTGCCCGCCACGCCGCTGATTATCCCCATCTTCGAGGGCAAGGTTCCCTGGAAGTGCCATATCGATCACATTTTCAAAAATGGCAACGTGATCTACCACGTCGAGCCGGGCGACATCCTCGGCCCGCCCGATGTCAGCGCGGGAATTCCCGACGACTGCCGGGTAACCGTGCGGCTGGAGGGTTACGCGACGGTGGATGTCACGCTGCACCATCAGGCCGTCGTCGCGCTGCGGCGGCTCGGCGCGCGCAACGGATCGCTGGTGTCGGCTTCCTCGCTGGAAGCGCCCGAGCCCGCGCGCAAGGCATACGAAAAAGGCATGGACGAGATCGACAGGAAGAAGTGGGACAAGGCCCGGCTGGATCTGGAGAGGGCCGTGGCGTTGTGGCCGAAATACGCCGCGGCGTGGACCGATCTGGGCGAGGTATATCGCGAGCAATCCATGCAGTCCGAAGCGCGTGGCGCGTATGAGCACGCCCTGCAGGCCGATCCGAAATATGCCCGTGGGTACGTTCCGGCGGCGCGCCTGGCGCTGGACGAGGGACGCATGAACGACGGATTGCGACTGAGCGAGCAGGCGATCGCCATCGATCCGGTGGAATTCCCCGAAGCGTGGTTCTACAGCGGCGTGGCGAATTTCAATCTGAAGCATTTCGACGAGGCCGCGCGGAGCGCGCAACGGGCCATTGAACTGGACGCCAGCCATGCGCTGCTGCCGCGCGCGGAGCATCTGCTGGGGTTCATCTTCACCGAGAAGCACCAATACGCCGAGGCGCTGGTGCACCTGCGCAACTACGTGCGCATTTCTCCGATGGCCACGGATGTGCCGGAAACCATCAGCCTGATCGCCACACTGGAACAAATGAGCGCGCCGCGCGGCGCCAAAGACAGCAGTAACTGAGAGCGCCGCGGCGCGATGCTAGAATCAAGGCGTGCGGGCCGCCCCGCACATCGCCAATCATTCAGTTCGGGCCACCCTAGCTCAGTTGGTAGAGCGGCTGATTCGTAATCAGCAGGTCGCCGGTTCGATCCCGGCGGGTGGCTCCACTTTTAAATCAATCGTTTAGCGGCCCGCATCCAGCGGGCTTTCGTGTCTTTGTCAGCAGTTTTGTCAGCACGGCCATTAAGTTAAGTGTTCGGCGCGGGATCGTTGCGGAAGAACCGAGGGGGAGAACGGGTCCGCGATAGCTCGACTGATCCACCGGCGGCCAAGTGCGCGCAGAACTGGATTCCGGGATATCGCTTCATTGTAGTCTTCTTCTGTTTACTGGACGCTCAGCGGTGCGAACCTTCGACACTCGCGTGCGGATCGAATGGCTACCCGAAATGTAACTGCCAGAATTCACTGCAGTGGCGGGCAATTTAGGAATTTTCCTGTAACCGTTCCGGCGGCCTTGAGTCTATTAACCACGTCTTTGTGCAAGAGCGATGGGCGGTGCCGCGTCTGGAGGCGGTCACGCTCGTCCCGAGGAGGGAAGAATGAAACGGGTCGCCGTCACCGAGGTTCTGGATGCCAACCAAGTCCTTGCCGCGCTTATCGCGTTCAAAAAAGGGGACTTCTCGGTCCGACTACCGGTGAACCAAACCGGATTGCCGGGCAAGATCGCCGACACGCTGAACGACATTTTCGAGTTAAACGAGAATATGGCGGTCGAGTTCGCGCGCATCAGCACGGCAGTAGGCAAAGAGGGCAAGATCGGCCAGCGTGCCTTTCTCTCAGCCGCCGCCGGGAGCTGGACTTCCTGCGTCGATTCGGTGAACAGCCTGATCTCCGACCTCGTCCAGCCCTCCACCGAAATCGCCCGCGTCATCGGAGCGGTGGCCCAGGGCGACCTGTCGCAGAAAATGTCGCTGGAAGTGGAGGGCCGCCTGCTCCAGGGCGAGTTCGTCCGCACGGCCCGCGTGGTCAACACCATGGTGGACCAGCTCAACTCGTTCGCGTCGGAGGCCACGCGCGTCGCCCGCGAGGTCGGCACCGAGGGCAAGCTGGGCGGACAGGCCGTGGTGACCGGCGTCGCCGGCACGTGGAAGGACCTGACGGACTCGGTCAACTCAATGGCCTCGAATCTCACCAATCAGGTTCGGAACATCGCCGAGGTCACCACCGCGGTGGCGAAAGGCGACCTTTCCCGCAAGATCACCGTCGATGCGCGCGGCGAGATTCTCGAACTCAAGAACACCATTAACACCATGGTGGATCAGCTCAGCTCGTTCGCCTCGGAAGTGACCCGCGTGGCGCGCGAAGTCGGCACGGAAGGCCGGCTGGGCGGACAGGCCGTGGTCACCGGCGTCGCCGGCACCTGGAAGGATCTGACCGATTCGGTCAATTCGATGGCTTCCAACCTCACGGCGCAGGTGCGCAACATCGCCGAAGTGACCACCGCTGTCGCCACTGGCGACCTTTCCCGCAAGATCACCGTGGACGTCCGCGGCGAAATTCTCGAACTCAAGAACACCATCAACACCATGGTGGATCAGCTCAGCTCGTTCGCTTCCGAGGTCACGCGCGTGGCCAAAGAGGTCGGTACTGAGGGACGTCTGGGCGGCCAGGCGGACGTTCGCGGCGTGGCCGGGACGTGGAAAGATCTCACCGACTCGGTGAACCTGATGGCCGGCAATCTCACCGCTCAGGTTCGCAATATCGCCGAGGTGACCACTGCGGTCGCCCGCGGCGACCTATCGCGCAAGATCACCGTCAATGTGCAGGGCGAGATCCTCGAGCTCAAGAACACCATGAACACCATGGTGGATCAGCTCAGCTCGTTCGCTTCGGAAGTGACTCGCGTCGCGCGCGAGGTAGGTACGGAAGGAAAGCTGGGCGGACAGGCCGACGTGAAGGGCGTCGGGGGTGTGTGGAAAGACCTTACTGATTCGGTCAACTCGATGGCCGGGAATCTTACGGCTCAGGTTCGCAATATCGCCGAAGTGACCACCGCGGTCGCCAATGGCGACCTCGCCCGAAAAATTACCGTCGATGTGCGCGGCGAGATTCTCGAACTCAAGAACACCATCAACACCATGGTGGACCAGCTCAGCTCGTTCGCTTCCGAGGTGACGCGCGTCGCGCGCGAAGTGGGCACCGAGGGTAAGCTCGGCGGCCAGGCTGACGTCAAAGGCGTCGGCGGCGTGTGGAAGGATCTTACCGATTCGGTCAACTCGATGGGCGGCAATCTCACGGCTCAGGTCCGCAACATCGCCCAGGTTACCACGGCGGTCGCCAACGGCGACCTCTCGCGCAAGATCACTGTCGATGTGCGCGGCGAAATCCTCGAACTGAAGAACACCATCAACACCATGGTGGATCAGCTCAGTTCATTCGCTTCCGAGGTCACGCGCGTGGCGCGTGAGGTGGGCACCGAAGGCGAGTTGGGCGGCCAGGCGGTTGTGAAAGGCGTTGGCGGCGTCTGGAAAGACCTTACCGACTCGGTCAACTCGATGGCCGGCAACCTGACGGCGCAGGTTCGAAACATCGCCGAGGTGACCACCGCCGTGGCGAATGGCGATCTCTCGCGAAAAATCACAGTGGACGTGCGCGGCGAGATTCTGGAGCTGAAGAACACCGTGAATACCATGGTGGATCAGCTCAGCTCGTTCGCGAGCGAGGTGACGCGCGTGGCCCGCGAAGTGGGCACCGAAGGACGCCTCGGCGGCCAGGCCGTGGTCAAGGGCGTCGGCGGCGTGTGGAAAGACCTCACCGACTCGGTGAACTCAATGGCCGGCAACCTGACCGCACAGGTTCGAAACATTGCGGAGGTGACAACAGCGGTCGCCAAGGGCGACCTCTCGCGCAAAATCACGGTGGACGTGCGCGGCGAGATTCTCGAGCTCAAGAACACCATCAACACCATGGTGGACCAGCTCAGCTCGTTCGCCTCCGAAGTGACGCGCGTGGCCCGCGAGGTGGGCACGGAAGGCCGTCTCGGCGGGCAGGCCGACGTGAAAGGCGTCGCCGGCACGTGGCGCGATCTTACGGAGTCTGTGAACTTCATGGCCGGCAACCTGACCGCTCAGGTGCGCAACATCGCCGAGGTCACCACGGCGGTGGCGCGCGGCGATCTCTCCCGCAAGATCACGGTGGACGTGCGCGGCGAAATTCTCGAGCTGAAGAACACCATCAACATCATGGTCGACCAGCTCAACGCGTTTGCGTCCGAGGTCACCCGCGTGGCGCGCGAAGTGGGCACCGACGGACGTCTCGGCGGCCAGGCCGACGTGGGGGGCGTGGCGGGCACGTGGCGCGACCTCACCGAGTCGGTCAACTTCATGGCCGGCAACCTGACCAATCAGGTGCGCAACATCGCCGAGGTCACCACCGCGGTGGCCAAGGGCGACCTCTCGCGCAAAATCACCGTGGACGCGCGCGGCGAAATCCTCGAGCTCAAGAACACCGTGAACACCATGGTGGATCAGCTCAGCTCGTTCGCATCGGAAGTCACCCGCGTGGCGCGCGAGGTGGGCACTGAGGGAAAGCTCGGCGGCCAGGCTGACGTGCGCGGCGTGGCCGGCACCTGGAAGGACCTGACCGATTCCGTCAATTCGATGGCTTCCAACCTGACCAATCAGGTGCGCAACATTGCTGGTGTCACCACCGCGGTGGCGCGCGGAGATCTTACCACGCGTATTACGGTGGACGCGCGCGGCGAGATTCTGGAGCTGAAGAACACCATCAACACCATGGTCGATCAGCTCAACGCGTTTGCGTCTGAAGTGACCCGCGTGGCGAAAGAGGTGGGCACCGAAGGCCGGCTGGGCGGACAGGCGGATGTGCGCGGCGTGGCCGGCACCTGGAAGGACCTGACCGATTCCGTCAATTCGATGGCTTCCAACCTGACCAATCAGGTGCGCAACATCGCAGAAGTGACCACCGCGGTGGCGCGCGGCGATCTTTCCCGCAAGATCACCGTGGACGCGCGCGGCGAGATCCTCGCTCTGAAGGACACCATTAACACCATGGTGGATCAGCTCAGTTCCTTCGCTTCTGAGGTGACGCGCGTGGCGAAAGAAGTGGGCACCGAGGGACGTCTGGGCGGACAGGCCGACGTGTACGGCGTGGCCGGCACGTGGAAAGACCTCACGGAATCGGTCAACTCCATGGCCTCGAATCTCACCAATCAGGTTCGCAACATCGCGCAAGTGACCACCGCGGTGGCCATGGGCGACCTTTCGCGAAAGATCACGGTAGACGTTCGCGGCGAGATTCTCGAGCTGAAGAACACCATCAACACCATGGTGGATCAGCTCAATTCGTTTGCCAGCGAGGTGACGCGAGTGGCCCGCGAAGTGGGAACCGAAGGCAAGCTCGGCGGCCAGGCGGAAGTGCGCGGAGTGGCCGGAACCTGGCGCGATCTTACAGACAGCGTCAACCTGATGGCCGCCAACCTCACCACGCAGGTGCGCGGTATCGCCAAGGTGGTGACGGCCGTGGCCAACGGCGACCTCGAACGGAAGCTGGTGCTCGAAACCAAGGGCGAAATCGCCGAACTCGCCGACACCATCAACGCCATGATCGACACGCTGGCCACCTTCGCCGATCAGGTGACCACCGTGGCGCGCGAAGTTGGGATCGAAGGCAAGCTGGGCGGGCAGGCGCGCGTACCCGGCGCGGCGGGAGTGTGGCGCGATCTTACCGACAACGTCAACCAGCTTGCCGCCAATCTCACCACCCAGGTGCGCGCCATCGCCGAAGTGGCCACCGCCGTCACGCGAGGCGTGCTCACGCGATCGATCACAGTGGAAGCCCAGGGTGAAGTGGCGGCGCTCAAAGACAACATCAACGAGATGATTGTGAATCTCGCCGAAACCACGCGCAAGAACAACGAGCAGGACTGGCTGAAAACGAATATCGCCAAGTTCACGCGCATGGTGCAGGGCCAGCGCGACCTGCTCACCGTGGCCCAGCTCCTGCTTTCCGAGCTTGCGCCGCTGGTGAGCGCCCAGCGCGGCACGTTCTATATCGCGGACGCGATTGAAGGCGAGCCGGTGCTCAAGTTCATGGCCGGTTACGCCGGAGACGACCGCGACAAGGCGCCCACGGCGTTCCGTATCGGCCAGGGTCTGGTGGGACAGTGCGCCCACGAAAAACAACGCATCCTGGTGCGCGATGTTCCCAACGACTACATTCGCATCAGTTCCAGTCTCGGCGCTTCAACTCCGCTCACCGTTGTGGTGCTCCCGATGCTCTTTGAGGGCGAAGTGAAAGCGGTAGTCGAACTCGCTTCGTTCCAGCACCTGTCCGACATTCACCTGGCGTTTCTGGACCAGCTTACGGAAAGCATGGGCATTGTGCTGAACACCATCGCCGCCGCGATGCGCACCGAACAACTGCTGCAACAGAGCCAGGCGCTCGCCGAAGAGCTGCAAAAGACCAACGCCGAGCTGCAGGAAAAAGCGCAACTTCTGGCGGAACAGAACACCGAGGTGGAAGCCAAGAACCGCGAGATCGAACAGGCTCGCCAGGCGCTCGAGGAGAAGGCCGAACAACTCGCGCTCACCTCGAAGTACAAGAGCGAATTCCTGGCGAACATGTCTCACGAGCTGCGCACGCCGCTCAACAACCTGCTGATCCTTGCGCGCGTGCTCGCCGACAACACCGAGGGCAACCTCAATCCCAAACAGATCAAGTTCGCCGAAACCATCCACTCTTCCGGCACCGACCTGCTTGCGCTGATCAACGATATCCTGGATCTCTCGAAAATCGAGTCGGGCAAGATGGACGTCGAGGTGGGCAACATCCGTTTCGCCGAGTTGGAAGACTACTGCGCCCGCACTTTCCGCCACGTGGCCGATGGCAAGGGGCTGGAGCTGAGCATCGAGACCGAACCGCAACTCAACACCGAGGTGATCCGCACCGACGCCAAGCGCCTCCAGCAGGTGCTCAAGAACCTGCTGTCGAATGCCCTGAAGTTCACCGAGAGGGGTTCGGTGAAACTGCGCATCGAGCGCGTCACGGCCGGATGGAGCATGACGCATCCCGTGCTCAACCGCTCCCGAAGCGTCGTGGCATTCTCAGTCACCGACACGGGCATCGGCATCGCGCAGGAAAAGCAACGTATTATTTTCGAGGCTTTCCAGCAGGCCGATGGAACCACCAGCCGCAAGTACGGCGGCACCGGTCTCGGTCTCTCCATCAGCCGCGAGCTGGCGCGTCTTCTGGGCGGTGAGATTCGCTTGCAGAGCGCGCTCGGGCGCGGCAGCACTTTTACGCTCTACCTGCCGCAGATGTACATTTCATCGGCGCCGAAAACCGAAGCGGTTGACGCGGCCGCGCTGCACAAAGCCGCCGAAGACCACGCCATACCGGAAGTCGATCTCATTCTGCCGCCTTCCACCGTCCCCGTGCCCGAGCAGTTGGTGGAAGATCTCGTCGTGGACGACGACCGCAATCTCATCGCGCACGGCGACCCGGTGCTGCTCATCGTGGAGGACGATGTGACCTTCGCGCGCATCATGGTCGATCTGGCGCACGAGCACAATCTGAAGGCTCTGGTGGCATTGCGCGGCAGCACGGCGCTTTCGCTCACCCGCGAATTCCATCCCGGAGCCATCACCCTCGATGTCCGCCTGCCCGACATGAGCGGCTGGGCGCTACTCGACCGCCTGAAGCACGATCCGGTCACCGCCCATATCCCCGTGCACATCGTGTCGGGGCATGAGAACAATCGCCGCGGCTTCGCCCTCGGCGCGATGAGCTGCCTCCAGAAGGCGCTCACGCACGAGTCGCTGAACGAAGCCTTCAATCTGGTTGCGCGCTCCATGGAGCCGCGCCGCAGGAGGCTGCTGCTGATTGGCGAAAACGACGTTCGCACCGCCGATATTCACAACCTGCTGAAGGGCGACGACGTCGAGATCCTCGACGCGCCGGCTCCGGCGGCCGCGCTCGACCTGATTGAACAAGAACCGGTGGACGGCATCGTGCTCGATTGGCTGCCCGGCGCGGCCGGCATCGAGTTCATCGAGGGCCTACAATCGACATTCCCGTCTCATGCGCCACCCATCATCGTGTCCGGCACGAAGATTCTGTCCGAGGACGAGATCGCGGAGATTCACCAGTGCGCTCACTCCAGCGCGGTTCGCTACGCGCCAACCATCGAGCAGCTGTTCGCGGAATCGGTGCTGCTGCTGCACCGCGATGAAGCCCGGCTGACGGAAAACCAGCAACGCGTGCTGGCCGACGTCCGCCAGACCGATACCATGCTCGCCGGCCGAAAAGTGCTGGTCATCGACGACGACCTGCGCAATATCTTCGCGCTCACCAGCGTTCTGGAACAGCACCAGCTCAAGGTCCAGCACGCGGAAAACGGACGCGCCGGCATCGAGCTGCTTCGAAATGTGCGCGACATCGACATCGTCCTGATGGACATCATGATGCCGGAAATGGATGGATACGAAACGACGCGGGCCATTCGTCAGATCCCCGAGTTCGAGACTCTGCCGATTGTCGCGCTGACCGCCAAGGCGATGAAAGGCGATCGCGAGAAGTGTCTGTACGCGGGGGCGTCCGACTATGTCACCAAGCCGGTGGATCTCGATCATCTCTTCTCGGTGATGCGCGTCTGGATGGCGCGCGACGCCGATAACCGCTTCGAGCACGGCAACATCACCATCCCCAACTGGCTGGCCGATCACGATCTGGTGGTGGACGACGACCGCAACCGGATCGAGCCAGGCGACCGCGTTCTGCTGGTGGTGGAAGACGATGTCACGTTCGCGCACATCATGGTGGATCTGGCGCGGCAGCATGGCCTGAAAGCGCTGATCGCGCTGCGCGGAGCCACTGCCCTGGCGCTGGCCCGCGAGTTCAGGCCGGGCGCCATCACGCTGGATGTTCGCCTGCCGGACATGAGCGGCTGGACGGTGCTCGATTACCTGAAGCACGATTCCGCCACGCGGAACATCCCGGTTCACGTCATTTCCGGACACGAGAACAACTGCCGCGGCTATGGGCTTGGGGCGATGAGCTGCGTCCAGAAGGCGTCGGGCAGCGATTCGCTGCAGGAATTCTTCGGAATCGTACAGACTTCCATGCAGACCCGCGTCCGCAAGGTTGTGCTGATTACCGGCACCGAACCGCTGCGACAGGAAATTCGCGGTTTCATGGGCGGCGCCGACGTACACTTTATCGACGCTTCTTCGGCCAGCGAAGCCCTGCACATCGTGGGGAATGAATACGTCGACGGGATCGTCATCGACTGGGTGACGTCCCATGCCGTTGGCGTGGACTTCATCGAGAACGTGCAGGCGCGGCTGACGCCGTTTATTCCGCCGATCGTCGTCTTCGGCACCCGCAAACTCAATCAGGAGCAGGCGGCGAGCCTGCATCGCCTTTCCCGCGTCAGCGCGGTCCGCTACGCGCCCTCGCTGGAACGGCTTCTCGACGAGAGCGTGCTCCTGCTGCATCGCTCGGAGGAGGATCTCTCCGACGCGCAGCGCCTGGCGATCGCCGATGTCCGCCAGACCGATCCCATGCTCGCGGGCCGCACCGTGCTGGTAATCGACGACGACATCCGCAACATCTTCGCGCTGACCAGCGTGCTGGAGCAGCGCGATCTGACCGTTCTGCACGCCGAAAACGGCCGCAGCGGAATCGAGGTGCTGGAGAAACGGCCGGACATCGACATCGTGCTCATGGACATCATGATGCCGGAGATGGACGGCTACGAAACCGCGCGGGCCATCCGCCTCCTTCCGGAGTTTGCTAACCTGCCCATCATCGCCCTCACCGCGAAAGCAATGAAGGGGGACCGTGAGAAATGTCTGCAGGCCGGCGTCTCCGACTACGTCACCAAGCCCGTCGATCTCGATCATTTGTTCTCGGTGATGCGCGTCTGGCTGGCCCGTCTGCTGGAGCACAGTGAGATATCCGTGGGCTGGCCGCCTGATGAATCCGCCGGCGCGGCCGGGGTGTGAGATCGATGAGCAGCGCCACCGCATCGTTGAAAGCCGAAACAGCCGCCAATGCGCCGGAGCGCGTAAAGCTCCTGCTGGTGGACGACGACCGCGATAACCTGCTCGCCCTGCACACCGTCCTGGATCCTTTGCACGAAGAGTTGATGCTGGCCGAATCGGGCGCCGACGCTCTTCGGCTCTGTCTCGATAACGACTTCGGCGCCATCCTGCTGGACGTTCGCATGCCCGACATGGACGGGTTTGAAACGGCCCGGATGATTCGCTCGCGCAAGCGATCGCGGCAGACTCCGATTCTGTTTCTGACCGCCTATCGGAGCGACGAACAGTTGTTTCGCGGCTACGATCTGGGAGCGGTCGATTTTCTGTTCAAGCCGATTGTGCCCGAGATCCTGCAGAGTAAAGTGGCCGTCTTCGTCGAACTGAGCCGCAGCGAGCAGATGCTGCGACGCCAGACCAAAGCTCTCGCCCGGGCCGAGCAGAAATTTCGCGCGGTACTTGAGGCGGCGCCGGACGCGATGGTCATCACCGACGCCGCCGGCGTGATTCGCCTCGCCAATTCGCGCACCGACTCACTGTTCGGTCATCCCCGCGAGTATCTGATCGGTCTGAACATTCGCAAGCTGATTCCGGAGTGGGAGCCGTTCCTCCCGGAGGACGATTCCGGCGAAGCGAGCCCGCAGGCGACACGCATGAACGCCGTTCGTCAGGGGGGAAGCTCATTCCCGGCCGCTATCACGCAGAATCCCTTTGACAGCGACGAGGGCCAGCTCATCACCACAGCCATCCGCGATCACACCGCCCTCGCGCATGCGGAGGAACGGGTGCGCCGTATCAACGTCGAACTGGAGCGGCGTGTGGCCGCGCGAACGGCCGAACTGACCCGCTCCAACGAGGCCCTCCGCCAGTTTGCCTGGGCGGCCAGTCACGATCTTCATGAGCCCGTGCGCATGGTGCTCTCCTATGCGCAGTGGCTGGCGAAGTCGTCGAGCGCGCGTCTGGAGGCAGCGGAGACGGAGATGCTTCAGTTCATCCAGAAGAACGCAGATCAGATGCAGAAGCTGCTGGCGGGACTGCGGCAGTACATCTTCATCAGCGAATCGAGCGACCAGCAGTGGGCGCCGGTCGATTGCCGCGAGGCGGTGCGTACGGCCATCGGCAACCTCGGACCAATTGCAGCGGCCCCCGGCGTTGGCGTCGTATACGACGAGCTTCCGACCATTGAGTCCGTCGAGGTGTTGCTCGTACAACTGTTCCAGAACCTGATCGGCAATGCAATTAAGTACCGGTCGGCCGCGCCTCCGTGCGTCCGTATCACGGCGAAACTCCACGACGGCTCGTGGATCTTTTCCGTGCAGGACAACGGAATCGGCATCGAGCCGCGCTTCCGGGACTACATTTTTGGCGTGTTTAAGCGTTTGCACGGCAAGGAGTATGCGGGTACCGGCATTGGACTGGCCATCTGCAAAGCCGCGGTTGACCGGCTGGGCGGTCGAATCTGGGTCGAGTCGGAGCCCGGCGTCGGCTCAACGTTTCATTTTGTGCTGCCGGAGAAAGGATTATATGAAACCGGGCACCCGTCGAATTCTGTTGGTTGAGGACAATCCCGGCGACCTGCGGCTCATCGCCGAGGCGCTTTCTCAGCGGGGCATCGACTTCGAGCTGAGGCACTATGAGAAGGCCGACGATGCCGTCCGGGCCATCGAGAGTTGCGGGCGCGACGGAAAAGCGCTGCCCGAGTTGATTCTGGTGGATTACAACCTGCCCTGCGGCGATGCCCGCGACGTGCTCGTCGCCGCGGCGGGAAATCCGATGCTGGCCGGCGTACCGCGCGCAGTAGTGACGTCTTCCCTGGCGCCACAGGATCGCGAGCACGCGCTCAGGTTGGGCGCTCGTTCATTCATCTACAAGCCCGTGACCCTCGACGATTTTCTCGAGGAAGTGGGGAGCAGTGTCGCCGCGCTGCTGGATCAGCGCGCGGATACGGCCGGGGCGGATTAGACGCAATTGGCGAAGGACGCGCGGCGCAAGCCGCGTCTCTTCGATGTCGGGGAAAAAGCGCGGCTGACGCCACGTGTCCCATTGCTGAACTTCCGCTCTCTGCGCTCACGGCGTAACCATCGGCAGCAACCAGGTGTCGCAGATGCTCCGGACGGCTTTCAGGTAATCGTCCAATCCCTCCGGTTTGACAACACAGGCGGCCGCTCCTGGCGCGTCGCCTGCCCTGACACGGACCGAGCTGAACACGACGACAGGGATCGCGGACCTGGTCCCGCCGCGGGCGTTGAGCTTCCACAACACCTCTTCCCCACCCACTCGTGGCAGATTGAGATCGAGAATCAGGATGTCGAAGCCACTGTCGCGAAGGAGCAGCTCCAGTACAGCGGCCCCGTCTTCCAGGACAGTCAGGTCGGTGGGAACGGGGTAGTCGGTAAGCGCCAGGCGGAACAGGAACACATCCGCCGGATTGTCTTCGGCGAGAAGAATCCTGACCGGACGTTGACGCACGCGAGCGTGGGACTCTCGAGGCAGGAGGGCGGAGTGGCCCGACGCTGAAAAGACTGCGCGGTCCTTCGGCGGGACGGGACGATTTTGCCAGCTCTGATGAAAACGGTTTGCCATTCCCGCACGACGATTCGCTAAACGTTCGTGCAATCAGCGTGCCTTCCCGGAACACGAGACCGAGCCCGCCATGGCCCGGGTCGTGCACATGACTCCGAGGAGGTGTTCACCATGCGAATTGGGGCAATGTTACTCACGTTAAGTTTTCTGGGCGCCGTCGGTTGTTCCAGCATCGGCAATCAAACGGCCGCCACGAATCTGACAAATGCGGACCTGCAGCGGATGGTGCAGTCCAGGCTTGCGACAGATGCGCAGCTCAACCGGATCGACGTAACCGCCGACGCCAATCTCAATTGGGTCAGCCTCTCCGGGCCGGTCCCGACGAATGACGCGCGAGTCAGCGCCGTGGATCTGGCCAAATCCGCGCAGCCCGGTCTGATTGTCGTGGACAACATGCAGGTCAAGCCTCGCGAAGCGGCGCGGAATATCAGCACGGAGGATCTGGTTCGCGAGGCCCGCGAGGCCCGTGAGAAAGCGCGGGCGCTGGGCGAGGAAATTGGCCACTCCGTGAACGATGCTGTCACCTATACCAGAATCAAGGCGAGACTGGCGACCGATCCGAACACCTCGGCTCTGAGCATCAGGGTTGACGTGGACGGCAACGTTGTGACATTGCGCGGGCACGTCGGGTCCGCTGCGGCTAAACAGGAAGCTGAACAGATTGCCCGCACAACGGAAGGAGTCCGGAGCGTACGAGATCTTCTGAGAGTGGAAGTGTAGGCCGAGCTGAACAGGCTCGAAGCTTGCATGTGGCTCCTCAATAGACGCCCGATGAAGTTCGTGGCAGGCGCGTCCGGCGCCCGGCCCCTGCGGCTGGCCAGCCTGCTGCGGCCGCACTGGTGGCGACTCGCGGCCGCCACGCTCGCGGTTCTCGGCGAAAGCGCCGCCAATCTGCTGGAGCCGTGGCCCCTGAAGATCGTAGTGGACAACGTTCTGAAGCCGCACCCCGCCCATGGATGGCTGACCAGGCTGGTTCTCTTCGCGGCGGGTCCCGGCGCGGGCCCCATGGCGGTTCTCCGGCTCGCCGCACTTGCGGCATTGGCCATCGCGTGCCTCGGCGCAGTCTGTTCCTTCGCGGAGAGGTACCTTACCACGAGCGTTGGGCAGTGGGTGATGCACGATCTGCGGCGCGGACTCTACTCGCATATCCAGAAGCTCTCCCTCGCCTTTCACGACAACAAGCAGACTGGCGACCTGCTGAGCCGCGCCACCAGCGACATCGATGCCATCCAAAGCTTCATTGCGTCCGGGCTGCTGGGGGCCACGCTGGACGTGGTCACCCTGATCGGCATGGTCGGTGTCATGTTCTACGTCAATGCGCGCTTTACGCTCATCGCGTTGTCCGTGGCGCCCCTGCTGTTCATCGTCGTTTATTCGTACACCCGCCGCATTAAGAAGGCCGCGCGCGCGGCAAGAAAGAAGGAGGGGGAGATCGTATCGATACTGCAGGAAACATTTTCCTCCGTCAGGGTGATTCGCGCTTTTGCCCGTGAGGATTTCGAGCAGCGCCGGCTGGAAGAAGAAAGTCTGGAAAGCATCGAAATAGCGCTGCACGCGCGAAGCCTGAAGGCCAGGCTGACTCCCCTGGTGGAGATCATCGTCGCCTGTGGCACCAGCCTCGTACTCTGGTTTGGCGCGCGGATGGTGCTGCATGGCGAGCTCTCGGCCGGCTCGCTCATCGCTTTTATCTGGTACCTCGGAAAAATGTACAAGCCAATGCAGGATCTGTCCAAGCTCACCGACACATGGTCCAGGGCGGCGGTCGGCTTCGAACGCATCCGCGAGGTTTTGGCAACGGACGGCGAGGTTAAGGACCTGCCCGGCGCAATTCCCGCTCCTCGCCTGCGGGGCGGAATCGAGTTCGAAAACGTCTTCTTCCAGTACGACAACCAAGCGCCCGTTCTCAGGGACGTGAATCTAAAGGTTGAACCCGGCCAGATTGCCGCACTGGTTGGCCCGACGGGCGCCGGCAAGACGACGATCGTGAGCCTGATCCCGCGCTTCTACGATCCCACCAGCGGCGTGGTGCGGATTGACGGATTCGATGTCCGGCGCTTTCAGCAGAAATCCCTTCGCCGCCAGATCAGTTTCGTCCTGCAGGAAACTCTGCTGTTCCACGGAACCATCTGGAACAACATCGCATATGGCAAGCCCGAGGCGAGCCGCATGGAGATTGTCCGCGCCGCCGAGCTGGCCAATGCGCGCGAGTTCATCGACCGGCTTCCGGAAGGCTACAACACCATCGTCGGAGAACGGGGCGCCACCCTCTCGGGAGGACAACGTCAGCGGATTGCGATAGCCCGCGCCATCATCCGCAACACGCCGATCCTGATCCTGGACGAGCCCAGCTCGGGTCTGGATGCCGCTTCCGAGAAGCTGGTGTTCGAAGCTCTCGATCGTCTGATGGAGGACAAATCCGCGATCATCATCGCGCACCGCCTCTCCACCATTCAGCGCGCGGACGTCATCTTCGTCGTCCAGAACGGAGCGATTGTGCAACACGGCAGGCACGACGAGTTATTGCGCGCCGAAGGACTGTATTCCGAGCTTTACGAATTGCAATTCCGGCGCGATGGGGACGCGACCAGGCCCGTCGTCGCGACGATCACAGCGCCCTGAGCGCGGCAATCCGGCCCTCAACGACGTTCACAAAGCCGTCCGCCTCGTCCGGGGAGTACCCGGCGGCGCGGAATGCATCGCGAATCTGCGACGGCGAGAGCTGGCCGAGCAACTCGCCAATCCACCTGGCATCGGACCGAGGAATGCTCCTGCCAATCCAGCGCAATTCGATGCGGTGAAAGAAGTCCGCTGGACGGACGAACCAGATAAACCCGGGGCATCCGGGGTCGGCGAAATCCACCCGCGTCGGCGTGACCTTCGTGATGAATTTCGAACGGCTGTAGGATTTGAGATTACCCTTCGATTTCGTGAGCGGCCAGTCCGCGCGAGATGTGCCGAAACTCGCTCCCAGATCGCTCACCAGATACACCTGGTCGCCGTTGTCGTTCTGGTAGACCGCGTTGTTGTCGTCCTTGAGATCCCAGTTGTTGATGAGCGCCATCATGACCCGGAGCCCGTTCAGTTCTCGAGTGCCAATAAAGGGATCGTCACTCCAGTGCCAGATTCCGACCTTCTTCAGGTGCTCCCGCTTCAGGCGGACGTCGCTAACCGTGCTGTCGTGCACGAGTTTCTGTCCGCGGTGGAGTCGGGAGGGCATCTCATCGATATGAGCGCTCGCGAGGAAGTAATCTTCGTTGGAGAAGTAACCGGCCGCCCACACCAGCCGGCTGGCGGCGGTCTCGGGGCGGGCCTCCGAACCAAGCTTGACCGTCCACTTTACGTCGTCCGCATCTCGCACATGGAACTTGGGATTTGTTCCATTGAGGTCCTCTTTGGTAAACGTCAGCTCGCCGTGTGGTTGATGGGCCGGCCCACCCGGACCATAGAACAAGTCGCGCGAGGGAAGGTCCGCCGGGTTGCGCCAAAGCACGGCGTTCGCGCCGGCGCCGGTAGATTCTACTGATGCGCGGACGTTTTTGCGGTCGGCGCCGGTTGCTCCTTCCGCCAGGGTTGATAACAACAGGACCGACAGAAGTAACAACCTGGGCTTTCGTTTCAACGTCATATTGAGTAGGTGTCGTTTGGTCGGCGGCATCGGCAGGGTGAAAGGCAAGAATTATGCCAGACAGAGCCGCGGGGTCTGAAGCGTGAAATTGATCGTGCAACCGAACGATGGCGTTGCTCCCTTGATGAGCGCTATCGAGAACGCTCGAAGTTCCATCGAGATGCTCATCTTTCGATTCGACCAGAGAGAGATCGAGCACGCGCTCGCCGCTGCGGTGACCCGCGGAGTCGCGGTGCGCGCACTGATCGCGCACCTGAACGGCTCCGGGGAGGATGGACTTCGCCGGCTTGAAATGCGGCTTCTCGCCGCAGGGGTCAGCGTGACAAGGACTGCCGATGAGTTCACTCGATATCACGCCAAGTTCATCGTCGTCGATCGACAGGAGCTCTGGCTGCTCGCGTTCAACCTCACACACAACGACGTGGATCGAAGCCGCAGCTTCGGGATCGTCACCCGCGAACGCGACTTCGTCGAGGAAACGCTACGGCTCTTCGAAGCGGACAGCAAGCGCCACCATTACGAGCCGGAGCTGCCTACGCTGGTTGTCAGCCCGGCGAACGCGCGCCAGCAACTGGGGCGGTTCATTAAAGCCGCCAGAAGCGAATTGCTCATCTACGACCCCAAAATCAGCGACCGGCAGATGCTTCGTCTGCTCGATGAGCGCGCCACGGCCGGCGTGGATATCCGCGTAATCGGCGAAGCGACGCAACGACCTGGCCTGAACATACGCACGCTGGCGCCCATCCGGCTGCACACCCGAACCATGGTGCGCGACCGCGAATGGGCCTTTATCGGAAGTCAGAGCTTAAGAGAGGTGGAACTGGACCGGCGCAGAGAAGTGGGTCTGATCTTTCAGGACGCAGCGATTGTGGAGCGGCTGGTCACGACGTTTCTCGCCGACTGGGATCTCTCGCTGGCGCCGGGCGACGCGGATGACGTGCGACGGAAGCCTCCGGCCGCGAAGGTTGCGAAGAAAGTGGCCAAAGTTCTCGCCAAAGACCTGCCGCCCGTCACCCCGGTGCTGGAAGACACGCTCCGTGAGCTGGCGGGACACGCGAATGGTCTTGCCATCGAGGCGGAGGACGTTGAAGAGACCGTGAGGGACGCCGTCAAGGAAGCCGTGAAGGAGGCGGTTCGGGGAGTCGTCGAAGAAGCCGAAGAGAGCCTCCGAAACGCGAAGGCATAGCGGCGCTTACTCGCCGGACGCCGGTTGCTCCGGCTGTGCTGCGATCCTGTGATGGTGCGGGTGGCGTATTTCCGGCCAGAACTCGCGGAGGAGATTTCCTCCCGCATCCGCGCCAAGCAGGATGCCCCCGGCGACGAACCCGTTAGAAATGCCTCGCACGCTGGCCGGCTGCCACAGGCGCGAAATAAGCCCGGCTCCGAACGCGCCGGAAAGTTCGCTGGTCGAGACCACCGCTTTCTCCGTCGTTGTTTTGTGAGTGATGACTACCGATTCGAGCGCGTACGCAAACCTCGCCTTGAAGCCTTGTTTGTTGGAACAGTGGTAGCCGAACTCCTCATGCATGAGCCGCGCAACCGGGTACTGGATACCGATTTTTGCCAGGTGTCCGGTGAAGCTGGAACCAAAACGTCTGCCAAAACCCGCCGCGCCCTGTCCCCATTCGCTCGGCGTATTGGTCGCCTGGTTTATGCCGGCGCAGGCGGCCGAGCGTGCGACAGTCAGAGGAGAAACCGCGTGCTCGATCACTTTGCCCGGCGGCGGCTGAGTGTCGGAGTCATCCCCAAGCGCCGCTCCGCTCGTTAACGCGAAGACTATCGCCGTTACCGCGGCTGTGCGCTTGATCACGGGTGCTCTCCTCCACAGCGGATTGTCTGCACCCGAAGATCCAATGAGGCTGGGACTCAGTGAGCCGATCCCGGAACGGTGATAAGGGCGGGGACATTCAAGCTGGGAGGCAGTCGATAGTGGAGCACGTAGTTCTGCATGGCGCGTTGATACCAGCTCATGCCGAGCGATCGCGCTTCCGCGAGAGCCGGTTTGTTCTGCCAGTGGTCGTGGCCGATGCGATAGCACGCGATAATAGCGCCTGTTCGGTCGGCGCCCCTGTGGCAGTGAACAAAGACGGGTTCGACGGCGGCGTCCTCCAGCAGGCTGAGCACACGGGACACCTGCTCGCTTGTGGGCGTGCTCATTCCCTTCATGGGCACGCTGACGTACCGCATCCCAGCGGCCTCCACGACCTGTTGTTCGTAGGCCTGCGAATGCTCGCCAATCTGACGCAGATCGACGACGGTCCTGATGCCCAGCTTCGCCAGGGCTGCGAAACCCTGATCGGTCGGCTGAGCGCCGCGATAAACCCAGTCGTTGACTTTCTGAAAATTCTCAACGCCCGCAAGCTTCAGAGGGCCCGAGTACGCGCATCCAGGCGCACAGGCTGCGAGAACGCAGAGGACGTTTCTGCGCCGGAGAGACAAGCAAAACAGCTTCATCGGACTTGCACCAGGATAAGGGGACCTGAATAGGGGACGAATGGGAGACGCAGAGCGGTTTCAGGACGTAACGGTTACAGGGCGGGAGTGCAAAGGTCAGCGCGCTGCTTCCGAATGTTGCTTACGCAGCTTGCGGCGAATGTCCGGCCAGAACTCCTTCGCCACGACGGATATCACGTCATAACCTATCTGCGTGCCCCAAACATCCATCACCGCGGGCACGCTCCGATCGCCCTTCGGATGGTAGGAATATGTCGAGATGCCGGCTGCGACCCCGCTGCCGAGAACCTCTGAGTAGTTAAACTCATTCTGTCCGCCGTCGCTCCGAGTGACGAAGATACGGCTCACAGCATATCCGGTCCGATGCCAGAACCCGCCTTTGCCCATTTGATAGTAGCGAGGGTCCTGGTGCAGGAGAGATGGAAAGATGGCCTTCACCGCGAAGTTCTCGATGGTGCCGTCGGCAAATTGAGAACCGTAACGCTTCGCGTATCCCTCGGCTCCCTGTCCATAAGCGGCTTCGCTGTCCCTGGCCTGACTGATGCCGGCTAACAGCCCATACCAGAGGAATTCCACCGGGTCGAAGGTGTCGCGGGACACTACCTTGAATTTTTGCGCCGTGGTGAGGGGGGGAACTTTGCCGGCATTCTCCACGGTTAGAAAATTCGGCAAGGCAAAGAAGAGCCGGTCCTTCGAGGTGCCCTGGGTCTGTTGCCGACTGTTGGTTTGAGTGGCGCCCGCGCCGGATTTCGCACTGGCGGGTGTCGTTGTCGCCGAGGCCCCGTCCGGCTGCTGTTCGCCGTACTGGGCAATTCCGGCCCACCCGGTCAACGAGGATGATGCAGCCACCTGCTGCGCCCAGACTGAGTCCCAACAGCAAACGGTGAGAACGGCTACTATCGTTCGGAGGTTCATGTGAGTCCTGGCTATCTCCAGAGCGGCACGCCGCTCAATAATTCGCAGAGCATCACAAATGCCGTTCAGGCGGCAGGGCCGGTTCATTCCCGCGGCACTACAAAACGGCCAACGGAATATCCGAAGACGGCGCCGGCAAATGAGTCGGAAATGGGAGCGGCCGCATCTTTGCTCACGCAGCGGGATTCCAGATAAAACGACCCGAGCGGTCAATGTACCCCTGATGATCCGCAATCCAAACAGGAGCGAGACCATGCGAAAAGTTGCCCGCCCGGTCAAACTGAGGATTGATTTCAAATCTGCCGTGACGATCGATGAAGCCGAAGCGGTTCTGTATCGCTGCTCGAGCGAGGCCGTCAAAGAACTGCCCGGCGAAATCGAACTGGGCTGGAATCACGAGCTTTCCGGACTTGTCGATGTAGCCGTAGTTATTTCCCACCAGCACATCGGCCAGACCGTCGCCGAAGTCGCCCGCGGCCATGAACCGGGGCTGAATCGCGAGCCTGCCCGACTTGTCGACATAGCCATACCGATCACCCATCCGAATGAGGGCAAGCCCGTCAGAGAAGCTGTCCGCCTCGGTGAAGCGCGGAGCGATGACCATCTTTCCGTCGTGATCGATGAAACCCCAATTCTGTCCCGACAGGACCGGCGCCAGGCCTTCCTCGAACGAACCAGCGCCGGTGAACTGAGGGTTGATCGCGAACTTCCCGTCGCGCTCGATATATCCAAGCTGCGCACCGATACCGACCAGAGCAAGGCCATCGCGGAACGGATCGGCCACATCGAATTGCGGGGTCACAATCAGGCGTCCTTTGCTGTCCACGTATCCCCATTTCCCGTTGACGCTCACCGGAGCGAGACCTTCGGAGAATGTCTTGGCGCTCGCGAACTGCGCCGGTATGGCCAGCTTCCCGGCACGGTTGATAAAGCCATACTGGGCATTCATCCGAACCGGGAATAACGATGGCGGCGAGAGAAAGCCGTGCAAAAGGATAACTCCGGCAACTAACAAGGTGACACCAGCGATAGTTGCGGCGATGTATCGGACCCTGAAAAGACTGCGCGGTGTTCCGGCCCGCTGTGACGAATCTTCAGGGGCGGACGAGGACGTTGATTCATCCATGTGTATGGGGTTCATTCGTAAAACCTTCACCTGCGGGAGAGATGCAATCGCGGTGCCTTCTCCTGCAGCGGGATTGGCCCATCAGGTGCGCTCGTTGAACCAGGGAGAAGCTCGATGCACCTCAGTCTCAGGAACGGTCTGATAGCAGGCGGATACCTGGTCCTGGCGGCAGTGGGGGCCGTGGGATGGGCGCGCCATGCTGCGCCGGCGCCTGTAACCAGAGCCCCAGCTTACTTGCAGAGTGCCGCTCCTCAGACGGCCGATCAATATGCGGCGGGAACGAATGCGGCCAACGTCCGTGCCGGCGCCGTGGTAAGCACACCCGATACGAACACTGCCGCGCAAGGGTACAACAATTACAACAATGATGGCTGCAGCCCGCCGGCGGCGCAAAGCGCCGCGAACGACGATCCATATCTGATTCCCGGCAACGCCCCGTTGATCGTGCGGCCTGCGGCAGCGCAATACGCCGTGGCATCACCGGAAGAGGTTCCCGCACCAGATCAGGAAACAAGGTACTACTATCACGGCAGGCACTCCAGGCATCATCATCGTTCGTTGAAGAAGTCTCTGGCTATCGTGGGCGGCACAGCCGGAGTCGGTGCGGCTATAGGAGGTATTGCCGCCGGTGGCCGCGGTGCTGCGCTGGGCGCAGTGACGGGCGGCGCAGCCGGCTTCCTGTACGACAGGCTGACCCACTGACGGGTGCGTTCGTGCGCAAGGCTGCGATCGGGTGCACTATCTTCCAATTCAAGGAGATCTCGTATGGCAGAAAGAAACACAGCAGTATTCGGCATCTATCCGGATCGGATCGCGGCGAAGGAAGCCGCCGATGCGTTCCTCCGCGCGGGTTTTCGGAGCACCGACGTCTCCATGCTGAACCCTGAGAACGACGGCACCAAGGACCTGGCGCACGAAAAGCACACGAAAGCGCCGGAGGGTGCAGCGGCAGGCTTCGTCATTGGCGGATTGGCCGGAGCGCTGGCGGGCTGGCTGCTGGCCACGGGGATGGTGGTCATCCCTGTTGCAGGCCTGCTCATTGCCGCCGGGCCGATTGTGTCGGCGCTGGCCGGGCTCGGTGCAGGCGCTCTGGCGGGTGTTCTGATCGGAGCGCTGGCGGGCGTGATGGTTCCCGAGTACGAGGCAGTTCGATACCGCGGCCGGGTGCGCAACCGTGGCGTGTTGTTCTCGGTGCACTGCGACAATCGCACGTGGTTGAAGCGAGCGCGAAAGCTGCTGGCGGAGACTGGATCCACCCACGTTGCCGCCCGCGGCGAAGCGAAGGCGGACTTCGGCGCCTCGGACAAGCCACACCATCGACGCCTGTCTGTGGTGGACACAGGCGCCACGGAGAACCCGGCGGATCCCGCTGCTTCCGATTACCGAACCGTGAGTGGCCCAGCCGCTCGTGGGGCCAGTGGCCACTAACTGGTTGTCGTCCTGCGGGCAATAACCGCCGGTTCAACACTGTAGGGCGGTTGACTCGCCACGACCTCCCGTGACCGTACCAGGCAAAGTACTAGTTCCCCATTAGCCTGCAGTCGTGCTATCCTGATGACCCTTTGCATAAGTGATGTTCGTTATGCTCATCGGAAAGCGTTTCAGGCTTAACGAGGGAACGCTGGCGGTCACACAACCATCGCAGGGCCACCGTGCAACCGTCACAATTCCATCTGGAGAGATCCTGAAGGCCGTCTCCGCGCCAAGCCGGGACGGCCTCGTGGATGTGCTCTGGAATAGCCGAGTGTTCGACATGTTCCAGGTTGACCTTGAGTCGCGCGGAGAAGAACTCCCCGAGGCTTCCGGGGCGCACAGTTGATTCCAGCGTAGCCGGTAGTAGCCATACCAGAAGTGTAACCGTGAGTGGCGCCGGCCCCGTAAGAATTGCCGGTGCGCAGGCTGCTCACCGCTGGCAAGCGCTTCATTCCCCGTCGCGCTACAACCTGGTATGCAACGAGCAACATTACTCCCGGGTTGCGTGTGACTGGTCTAACCACATCCTCGCCGGTTTCCTTCTTTGAGTGGTTTGGGCGCCTGAGTCAATTCTGCCGGCAACTGGCGCAGGCGTTGGGGCCCCCTTACGAGGTTCGTGAGTTCATCCGGCAAATGGACGCGGTGGGCGCGCAGTCGCTGCCTCTGGTGGCCCTTGCCGGCGCGGCGACGGGAGCCGTCATCGCCCTTCAAACCAGCGACAGTCTGGCACGGTTTGGCGCCCAGACAATGCTTCCAGCCGTCATCGTGTTCTCGCTGATCAAGGAAACCGGCCCCATCATCACTGCGCTTGTGGTCGGCGGCCGTGTCGGCGCAGGGTTCGGCGCGGAACTCGGATCCATGCGGGTAACCGAACAGATCGACGCGATGGAGGTCTCCGCGGTTAGTCCGTACCGGTTCCTGGTCGCCACGCGCGTGCTGGCCTGCATCCTGATGCTCCCACTGCTGACCCTGTGCGCGGATCTCTGCGGCATTATGGCGGGATGGGCGGCCACAACTTTGGGCAACTCTGTTTCCCTGCGATTGTTCCTCGAACAGGGATTCCGAGACGCCACGTTCAACGACTTCCTTCCTTCAACCGCGAAGACCGCGGTGTTCGGTCTGATCATCGGGTTGGTTGCATGTTTCCAGGGAATGCGCACCACTGGAGGCACGGAAGGAGTGGGACGCGCCGCAACCAGCTCCGTGGTGCTCTCCTCGCTTTTCGTAATCCTCGCGGACGTTTTGCTGGTTCGCCTGATCATTTTGTTTTTCCCCTGAGGCGCATCATGAGGGAATCGGAAAACCAAACTCCTATTGAAGTGAGATCGCTGCGCAAGCGGTTCGGCAGCCAGACTGTGCTGAACGGGATCAATCTCACGGTTTCCCGGGGTGAGACGGTGGTCCTGCTGGGACGGAGCGGTGCGGGCAAGAGTGTCTTCCTGAAACTGGTTGTGGGCCTAGAGAAACCCGACTCGGGGTCCATTCGAATCGACGGCGAGGAGATCACCGGCCTCGGCCTCAGGGAACTCAATCGAATCAGGCCGAAGATCGGGTTCCTGTTCCAACAGGCCGCTCTGTACGATTCCCTCACCGTCGAAGAAAACGTCGCTTTCCCGCTCACCAGGCGCACCAGAATGTCGCCGAGCCAGCGCCGGGATCGGGTTCGCGAGCTGCTGGCGAGTGTTGGGATGGAACGCGATTTCAGTAAGCTCCCCGCGGAGCTTTCCGGAGGAATGCAGAAGCGGGTTGGCCTGGCGCGCGCTCTGGCCCTCGAACCCAGCATCCTGCTTTTCGATGAGCCCACCACCGGCCTCGACCCCATCACATCGGCGGAGATCGGCCAACTGATCGCCACGTTGCAACGCCGGCACAGAACGACATCCGTTGTCGTGACCCACGATGTTGCAGGCGCCAGAGCCTTCGCCGACCGGATGATTCTGACGGACCAGGGCAACATTGTGGGCGAAGGAACGTTCGAGCAGCTTCAACGAAGCAGCAATCAATTTGTCGCCCGATTTCTGGACGGCAACGCGGAGAAAAGCAAATGTCGAAAGAGTTTCGCCTGGGAGTCTTCGTCGTCATAGCACTGCTGATTCTGTCCGCGGGCGTCTTCTGGATCGGACGGAACCGGTATATGTTCAGGTCAACTTATCGCCTGCAAGCGGATTTTCAGAACGTCGCAGGTCTGGGCAATGGCGCGGACGTGCGCGTCGGCGGCATTCATGAAGGCACGGTCAAACACATCGATCTGCCGCATAGGCCCGATGGCCCGGTAACCGTCGTTATGGCTCTCGAAGAGCCCACGAAAAGCGTGATCAGAAAAGACTCCGTGGCTTCGATCGAGGCGGAAGGACTGGTCGGCGATAAATACGTGGAGATTTCCTTCGGCTCGAAGGACGCGGCGGCGGTCAGAGATGGAGACCGGATTCAAGGCGTACCGCCCCAGGATATCTCGGATCTGATTGGGAAAGCTAATCAGGTGCTGGACATGACGCAAACCACCATAAAGAGCGCGAATACGGCTGTCAGTAATATCGCCGACATCAGTTCGAAGATCAATGACGGCCGGGGAACCGTTGGCGGGCTTGTCAATGACAAGAGCATTTACCGCAACGTCGCCAGCGCGGCGGCATCCCTGAACGACGACATGGAGGCCCTGAAGCACAATTTCCTGTTGCGAGGATTTTTCAAAAAACGCGGCTACGAAGATTCAACCGAACTGACCGCCAACGTGGTCCCCCGGTTGCCGGCCATGGCGTCCATGAAGACGTTTATCTTCGACGCCCACAAGCTCTTCGACAAACCCTATGGGGCGAAACTGAGAAACCAGAAGGCGCTCGACGAAGCGGGACAGTACCTACAAGAGAACAACACGAGCCTCGCCGTGGTGACAGCGTCCACCGCGCCAAAAGGCGACGCGGATAAGGATCGGCTTCTCAGCGAGGCCAGGGCAATGGTTGTGCGCAATTACCTCGTGCGGAATTTCAGCGTCGACGATTCCCATGTGAAGACCATGGGAGCGGGCAAGGCCGCGGAAGGAGCTGACGGCCAGATCGAGGTCCTTGTGTATCCACCGCGAGCCGCGGCTGAGCTGGCTTCGCGTGGGCATTCATCGAACCGGCAATGACGGTCCTCAGAAAGCCCGGCTGGCGCGGGTTCACGCTTGTGCGCTGAGGCTCCCGACCTCTTCTCCTCGATTCCGCAGGTCAACCGCGAGAATGACCACGGCCCGACGATTCCAGAGCACGTCAATCATCCGATCGCCATCATGAGGGCCTGACACAACTTTGACGATGGCTCCGAGGGGCTGGTGATGGCGATGCGCCTGCCGTCAACCTTGTCAATCGCCAGCGTGTCGGCTTTCAGACGGAAGCGTTTCCCCGTGAAGATGGAGCGCCTCCAGCCGTGAAAAAAGGGAAGTCACAGCGCCCGCGCCGCGGGATGCCGCTAAGTCGTGATGGTCAGTTCAGCATGGATGGCATGTGAATCCCCATTGCTCTCGCCGCTGCTGCTGACGAGTACATGGCGGCGAAGCCTTTTCCGTGGTGTTACCCACCGTCTCTGAGACTGCGACTGCGGACGACGTATCGCTGCGGGCACTCGTTTCATGACGTAGCCGCGGACGGACCGGTGTGGGCCGGGCATCGCGCCATGGTCGTCGAAGTGCTCTTAACCCGGCAGAGGAGGCGTGAAATGCTGTACTACACTTTGGTTTTTCTGTTGATCTCGATACTCGCGGCGATCCTGGGGTTCGGGGGGATCGCAGCGGCTTTCGCTGGTGTCGCGAAGCTCCTTTTTTGCGTGTTTTTGATTCTCTTTCTTGTAAGTTTGGTGGCTCACGTCGGTAGGCGCGTCTAGCGGTTAGCACGCAAGAAGGGAGCGCTCATGCTGATCCTGTTGATTGTGCTGCTCATCCTCGTCCTGGGCGCAGCGCCCACATGGCCATATAGCAGAGGCTGGGGCTACTATCCGAGCGGAACCGTTTCTATCGTCCTGATTATCCTTGTCGTGCTGATGCTGCTTGGGCTCCTACACTAGTGGCTCCCGCTCAGAGCGAATGGAGCGCAGGGACTATGAAAAAAACTCCGCCCTAGATTATCGATCAGGGATTATTCGCTGGTTCAGGTGTTGTTCCGATCAGCTTTTGCTCGTCTCGTCCCGGCAGCTTATCGAAAAGCGCGGTGAAGACGGCATTCGTCCAGCCAAAGCCGGCCTCGTTTGAGTGATAGCCGAATCGGATACTCTGGCGCAGGTTGGAGCGGCAGGCAACCACATCGTACTTTTCGACGATTGCGCCATGCCGCTGGAACTCGCGCTGCACCAGCTTCAGGAACTTCATTGAGATTCGGTTCGCTTCCGCCTGGTAACCGTAGCGCCGGAGCCCCTCGACCCCAATCCACTCGAGCGGCGCCCAACCGAAAGGAGCGTCCCACTGATCGCCGCTGTGATTGGTACTGGTCTGCAAGCCTCCGGCACATTCAAACAGCGGAAGATTGCGCGCCACTGCTGCCGCCTGCGCCGGACTTGCGATGCCCACCCACAGCGGATAAAACGTAGTCAGGAACGGGTACTGGCGGACGCGCCCACGCTCGAAATTGTAGTCGAAGTACATTCCACAAGCTTCGTCCCACATCAGGCGATTCATAGTTCGCGCGCGGACCTCCGCTCGCTCGCGCCATTTACCCGCTTCCTCGCCCTTTCCCACGATGGCCATGATTTCAGCGATATGTATCTCCATCAGGTAGAGCAGCGAGTTCAGGCAGACGGGATCGTAGTGAATGATACCGGCGCTGAAAGGGCCGAAACGATTTGACGGATCGAACCCCGACTCGCGCATGGAGCGGTCGCCCTTGTAGAACAGTGGCGTAAGTTGGTTAGTCGCCGCGTTGTAGTATTCGCGCGCATCGTAGTCGACGATCCGATGGGTGCGGTAATAGACCTTGATCAGGTCGTACTCCTCGCGCCCGCGGCCATCGAACTCGGAAGAGACCACCTCCGGGGCCGGGCCCTCGCCAGAGTCGTAGTAGCGGGAAAGGCCGGTCTCAGGTGTAAGGTGCGGCGGAGTGGTCCAGAAACGATAGTACTCCTCGATCGCGGGAATCGCGGTGGCGAGCCACTCACGATCCTGCTTGCGGCGGTAGACCGCGAGGAGCATTCCAGTCAAAAACGGCGGCTGCGATCGGGTGAGGTAGTAAGTGCGATTGGCGTTCAGAATCTTGCCGTACTTGCGAATCTCGTAGACGCAGTTGTCGGCCAGATCTTCGGCCAGTTCGATCTGCCCATCGCGCAACAGCCCCATCTGTATAAAGAAACTGTCCCAGCCGTACATCTCATTGAACCTCCCGCCTGGAACAACCCAGGGCTTCGGGAGATACAGAAGACCTTGTGCCTGAACCCGCGCAGGGTCGTCCGGCAAGCGCTGGAGATCAATCTTTGCAAGATCGCTGCTGCTCATCGCCTGACGCAGCCGCTCCTCCACGCGCTGGATGTCCTCGTCTCTGGCGACGTAGACCGGCCATCGGCGGTCTGACGGGACCGGGAACTTAGGATCGACCGCGGCTTTGGCCAGATTTGCATCAGTACGAGTAAGCGTAGTCCACGTCTGTTTGATGTAGGCGAGAATCGATGGAGACACTGATCGTTCCGTCTCTCCGGCGGCAAGAAGACAGCAGAAGCCGGCACAGGGAAGGTGTCTCCAGCCTCGCATGCCGTGATCTACATTGGATGGGTCATCTCTGCCGGCCTTACCCATCGATCGTACTCCTCCGCGGACACGTACCCCAGTTTCAAGGCAGCCTCGCGCACACTCGATCCGTCATGCAGAGCCGCCTGGCAGATTCGCTGCGACTTCTCATAACCAATGTGCGCGTTCAGGGCGGTCACCAACATCAGCGAGCTTTCCAGATGCTCGCGGATACGGGGAAGATTCGGCTGAAAGCCGCGCACGCAATGTTCCTCGAAGGAGCGGCACGCATCGGCGAGCAACTCGATGGACTCCAGAACGTTATGCAGGATGACCGGTTTGAAAGCGTTGAGCTGGAAGTTGCCTTGCGAGCCGGCGAACGCCACGGCATGGTCGTTGCCGAAGACATGGACGGCCACCTGAGTTACCGCCTCGCACTGCGTCGGGTTGACCTTGCCCGGCATGATGGAGGACCCCGGCTCGTTTTCCGGAAGGAAGATTTCTCCAATCCCCGCGCGCGGTCCGGACGCATACCATCGGAGGTCGTTGGCAATTCTCACGAGTGTGCTGGCCACCGTGCGCAATGCGCCGCTCGCTGTCACCATGGCGTCGTGGGCGGACAGAGCGGCGAACTTGTTGCGCGCGGAAACGAACGATCGGCCTGTCTCTTCGGCGATATGCCGCGCCGCGACATCGCCAAAATTCCGCGGAGCATTTAACCCGGTGCCGACGGCGGTGGCCCCGATGGCCAGCTCATGGAGCGCCGTCAGCGCGTGCCGGGTTTCGCCGATTGCGTAGTCGAGTTGCCCGGCCCAGCCCAGTGCAACCTGCCCCAAAGCGATCGGCACGGCGTCCTGCAGGTGTGTGCGCCCCACCATGACGATGTCCGCAAACTCGGCCGATTTCGCCGCAATCGTGTCGTGAAGCAGTTGCAACGCGGGGATGAGCTGACGGTTCAGTTGTTCCACGGTGGCGATGTGCATCACCGTCGGAAAAACGTCGTTGGACGATTGGCTGCGGTTCACGTCATCGTTCGGATGAATCGGCTGCTTCGATCCCACAACCCCGCCGGCAAGCTGAATGGCGCGATTGGCGATGACTTCGTTGGCATTCATGTTCGATTGCGTGCCCGACCCGGTTTGAAATACCACCAGGGGAAACTCGTCGTCCCAGCGTCCGTCAATCACCTCACTGGCGGCGCATACGATCAGGCTTGACTTTCCCGCGGGGAGCCGGCCGAGATCGGAATTGGCCAGGGCCGCGCACTTCTTCACCACGCCGAGTGCCCGGATCACCGGGCGTCCCCAACGGAATCGCGCCACACCAATGGGGAAATTCGCGAGGCAACGTTGTGTTTGCGCTCCCCACAGGCGATCATTCGGCACGGACAGACGGCCCAGCGCGTCTTCCTCGATTCGTCCGGCTAAGCGATTTGAGACGGGGTCCATGATGGGGCGTCGCTCGCGGGAAAAGACTCTTCCGAACTCTCGTCAACGACCCCGACTGGCGCCATCTCGTCCGACTCCGAAGCGTTAAGTACTCTGACGGCGGCGCCGGTGTCACGCGGCTTAACCCAAAGCAGCGCCCCAAAGCGCCCCGCCCCGGCGGAGATGGCCTGTGCCGAGGTGACCTCAATGTCGGCCTGGCTGAGCCGGCGTAGTGCATCCGCCATGGCCAGAGGCCGGTTCTCACCGTGGACGAGGAAACCGGTTTGGGGAGGGCTGAGACTCAACCCGGTATCTCTGGCCGCTCTCGAGAGAGCTTCAATGTCCGCCGGAATCAGATCAAGTTGGGACCCACCGTCGCCATTCGGGAAAAGGGAGAAAGCGAGAAGATCGACGCCGAGCCCGCTCAGAGCGATCAGGATGCTGGCGGCTTCGGATCCGCCATGGACCGCGGTGTAACAATAGTCCACCTCTCTGATTTGATCCGCCATACTGCTCAATGAGCAAGCCCCCCGCCATTCTTGAGAACCTTCATCTGAAACCCGCAGGGCGCAGCCAGTCAACCCCCGCTGCGAGCAGAAAGCCGCCCAGGGCGAACAGGACAATGCCTCCGGTCTCAGGGCGACGCCTGCGAACACTCAGGGCGAGTAACGTCGCCGCGCCAGTGACGAATGCCAGACGATCCTGAAATCGGGAAACTTCATTCTGCATGTCAGTCCCTGACTGTCGATTGCAGGATGTGGGCCATTCGCCAAGCCCGGCATCCTTGGCGGATTTCGTTGTTTGTCGAAAAACTTACGAGCCGACATTGCACGCTGCGGACGTTTTTTCAGGCGTCTGGCGAGAGTCGGCCTGCCCCGGATCATGCCAGGTGACCTGCAACTGTAACCTCAACCCGACCCGGCGAGTCAATCGGCTATAATCGGGAAGCTAACGCGCATCAGGGTCGTATTCACGGCTATGCCAGAAGTTGAAACGGGATCCTCGGACGCGGAACGGATTCGCGTTTTAGAGCGGGAACTCGCCGAGGCGAGGTCCACTCTGCACGCACGTGAAGAGGAAATACGGCAATTCGCGTGGATGGCCGGTCACGATCTGCAGGAGCCTCTGCGCACAGTGCACGCCTACGCTGAGTTGCTGCAGCGTCATTGGCCGGGGTCTCCGGACGCGGCTGCCGCCGAGCGCTTTCAGTTCCTGCTCGATGCCGTGAAGCGCATGCGAGATGTTATCAAGGGCTTGGTGACGTGGTCGCGCGTGAGTGCGGCCGGACAGAACTACCATGAGCTGGTGGACACGAATGGGCTGGTGCTGTTCACAGTCTCGACGTTCAGGACAGCGCTCGAAGCGACCGGCGGCGCGATCACGAATGACTCTTTGCCTGTAGTTCGCGGCAATACGACACAAATCACGCAGTTGTTTCAGAATCTCCTGGATAACGCTCTGAAATTCCGGCGCAGTGACGAATCGCCGCGGATCCACGTGACCGCCGCCCGAACTGGTAGCCGGTGGGAATTCGGAATTTCAGACAACGGCCTGGGCATCGACCCCGCCTACCACGAGCGCATTTTCGAGCCGTTCAAGCGGCTGCACGGCCGCGAGTACACGGGCACCGGCATTGGTCTCGCTCTGTGCAAACGGATCGTGGAGTCGCACGGCGGCAGGATTACGGTGGAGTCCGAACCCGGTCGCGGGAGCACCTTCCGTTTCACGCTCCCCGCCGAAGAGGACTGACCGGAAGGTGAACTCCCTGTGAGACCACCAGCGCTGCGGCGTGAGGAGAAAACTGCCTGTCGGGCCGGCCAGCGCCGCGGCGTTCGCACAGTTCGCCCGCAGCCGGGTTTGTCCCGGCCTTGAAATTAATTTGACCGTCCCGCGTCTTACTCACAAGCTCCGAACCCGCGCGACGTAGCACCACCGCACCGCTTCTCGCCCACCACCTCGCCGGCCTCGGACCAAGGATGGCCTGTTGTTAGCCGGAAAGACGTTCCGCCTGCTCACTGATGTTCTCGGAATAGGTCCACCGGACGGAAAGGGCCGACGCCCTTTCACCACTATCTCGGCCGGCAACGTAGTAACGGTTCTCCTGGACCCCCAGGAAGGCGACCGGCTGCTGGACGTACTATGGCAAGCCCACCCGCTCAAGATGTACCTTGCCGATTTCGAACGTGGCGCGGAAGAAGTCAGGAGCGCCACCACCTGAAGACTACAGACCAGGCCTCGGCTCCCGAAGGAGCCCCCGACTGCCGATTCGCCCATGAGAACCGCCTGGTGCAGCTCGTTCACCGGCTTGAAGACTTGATTTTCGACGCTGATTCCTGCACACAACGGTTTGCCACCCAGCTTCTGCACTATCGGCTACTCCGGACCGGTGACCCTCGGGCATCCACTTGCATACACTCGTAACAACGCGCACGGATCTCTTCCGGAAAAGCAATATCGGAAAACATGCTGCACATCGGAAAGAAGATCAGGAGACGGGTCGCAGTGAAGGAATCGCACGCGACGCCATTGCCCCCGGAACCTGCCCCACCTGGCGGCGGCATTTCACGCACCCGGTAGCTGCGAACCCTATCAAAAGGGTGAACTTGCGCATTGGCAGGCGAAATGCCCCTCTCCAGCCTAAAAGGAGGCGCTATGCTCTTCTCGAAGATCCTGGTGCCTGTCGACTTCTCCCGGCGTTCGCTGGGAATGGCCCACTATGCGTGCAAGCTCGGGGCGCGCTACAAGGCCGAAGTGACCCTGCTGAACGTCATCGAAACCCCCTGCTACGGAGTCCCCGGCGCCGGGCTGGAACTTCCCGCCTTCGCGCCCGTGCTTCCGGAGTGGAGATATCAGCATGAGTTCCGGCTGGAGGAGTTCGCCCGCAGCGCCTGCCCGGACTCGCTGGTCACTCCCGTAGTGGTGGAAGGGAACCCGGCGGAAAAGATAGTCGAGACCGCGCACGATATGGGCGCCGATCTCCTCACCATGCCCACGCATGGCTATGGAGTGTTCCGGCGGCTGCTGATCGGGTCGGTCACCTCCAAGGTGCTTCACGACATACAATGCCCGGTGCTGACCGGCGTGCATCTGGAATGCGCGCCGCCGATGGAGAAAATCCACTTCAATCGCGTGCTGTGCGCGGTGGATCTGAAGCGCGATTGCCGGCGCGTTCTGAAATGGGCCGCCGCCTTCGCCGCGGATTTCGACGCGCATCTCACGGCATTGCACGTGGTGCCGATGCCGTTCGTGCCCACCGACACGGCCTTCGACGCCAACTGGTTCACCGAGCTGGAGCAGATCGCCACCAAACAGTTATCCGATCTGTGCGGCGAGCTGGAGCTGACCGCGGAAGCGCGCACCGCGACGGGCTCCCCCATCACCGCCACCGCGGCCATCGCCCGCGAGGACAAAGCCGATGTGGTGGTCATCGGCCGCAGCACGGACGAGCACCTGGGCGGGCGGCTGCGCGCCAACGCTTACGGGATCATTCGCCAGTCGCCCTGCCCGGTGATCAGCGTCTGAGGGCGGGCGTTGCGGACCGCGCAACACCGGCCCCGCTCTGCTGTAGATTGGTTGCTTGCAGCCACTGCGGATTGCCATTGTGGGCACGCGCGGCATTCCAGCGAATTACGGCGGTTTCGAGACGTTCGCCGAGGAACTGGCTACGCGGCTCGCCAATCGCGGCCACGACGTGCGCGTTTATTGCCGGTATCGCTGGATGGAGCCGGTGTGGCGCGGCGTGCGCCTCGTCTATCTGCCCACCGTGCGGCACAAGTACCTCGACACCATCGCCCACACATTCCTCGCCACGCTGCATCTGCTGACGCATCGCGTGGACGTCGCGCTCTATTGCAACGGAGCGAACGCCATATTCACACCGTGGCCGCGGTTGCTGGGCATGCCGGTGGCGCTCAACGTCGATGGGCTCGAGCGCAAGCGAAAGAAATGGAATGCGCTGGCGCGCGCGTGGTATCTGATCTCCGAATGGCTCACCACCTTCTGCCCGTCGCGCGTGGTCACCGATGCCGAGCAGATCGCCGCCTATTATCGGACGCGCTGGGGAAAGGCGACAACGTTCATCCCCTACGGGGCGGAGACCGGGGCGGCAGCGGGAAACGGGACGCTGGAGCGTTTGAGCCTCGAGCCGGGCCGGTATTTCCTCTACGTCAGCCGCATGGAACCGGAGAACAACGCGCTGCTTGTCCGCCAGTGCTTCGAACAGGTGGAAACCGATCTGCGGCTGGCTCTGATCGGTGACGCTCCCTACGCGCAGGATTATATCCGCCAGGTGTCTGACACCACCGACGCGCGCATCGTGATGCCCGGCGCAATCTACGGGCAGGGTTATCACGAGCTGCAGTCGCACTCCTTCGCTTACATTCATGCCACCGAGGTGGGCGGCACGCACCCGGCCCTCATCGAGGCCATGGGGCGCGGGGCCGTGGTTCTCTATCTGGACACGCCGGAGAACGCCGAAGTGGCCGGCGGCGTGGGCCTGGCGTTCACGGCGGAAACCCTGGCAGCTCGTCTGCGCGAGGTGCTGGCAATGTCCGCCGACGAGCGAGCGACCCTGAGCCGGCGGGCGGCCGACCGCGTGCGCGAGCGCTATAGCTGGGAAGCGGTAACCGATTCCTACGAACGTTTATTCCGCGAAATGCGTAATTCTGGCTGAGGTCCCTCGTGAACAAAACAGCGGGGTTGTGGCTGGACGTCCTGGCCGGAGTCGTAGCCATCGTGGTGGTTGTCGGCGGTTGTATCGCGGTCCACCAGATCGGGCTCGACTTTCGCGGCATATACACCTTGACTGCAGTAATGTTCTTTCTGGCTGGAATCGCGCGCGGCCGGGGGTTCGCCGGGAATCTGTGGTGGAAGGCCGCGCGGCTGAGCGTGGGTGGCTTTCTGGGTATCGCGGCTCTGATCATGGACAACGGCTTCCACCGGTTGCCCGTCACCCTGGGACTGATCCCTGTGGCGATGGCGGTCTCGGCGGCGGGAGTCGTCGCCCGGAGAGACTGGCCGGCGGCGCGCGGCCGAAGTCTGGGCGTTGCAGGGATTATGGCCGCACTCGCCGCGGTCGTGATTCTTGCAGTGGTGCCGAGGATGTCCGAGTCCTCGGCGTTCGACGCGGTGGATCGGCCGGTGCCATCATTTCACGTCATCGCCGGCGATCGCTCCATCGGTCCCGCGGAGCTGCATGGCCGCGTGACCGTTCTCGCGTTCTGGGCGAGCTGGTGCCTGCCCTGCATCCGCGAGCTTCCTGAACTGGACCGCACGTACAAACGCTTCGCGGATGATTCGCGCGTTGCGTTCTATGCCGTGGACACCGGGCTGCTCGGCAACCAAACCGCCGATGATGGCCGGCGCTTCCTCGAACGGCGGCGCCTGAGTCTCCCCATGGCCTTCGACCCAGGCGGGGCGTCGCGCGCGCTGGGCGTTGACGGACTGCCGACGCTGTTCATCCTCGACCGCAATGGCCACGTCCGCTACGTCCATAACGGCTACGATACGTCGGAGAACCTGGAAGCAGCTCTCGCCGGCCTAATCGAGCAACTTCTCCAATGACCGCCGTACCGGGACGCCGGTACCAGTTTCGTGGCACTTCCGGGCCTTGAGGGATTCCCCGCGCGCTCCCATAATCCTCTGCATGAGCCTGTTCGAAGCCACACGGCGGCGGCGCCTGCGGGTCCTGTTTGTCTGCTTCGCCAATGCCTGCCGCAGCCGCATGGCCGAGGGGTTCGCTAACGCCTATGCGCCCAACCTGGTGGAGGCGTCGAGTGCGGGTCTGCGGCCCGCGAATCACGTCTCGCGGCGGACCATGGCGGTGATGGCGGAAAAGGGCATCTGTCTGGATAGTCGTGAGCCGCGCGGGCTGGAAGGGCTCGATCTCGATTCGTTCGATCTGATTGTCAACATGAGCGGGCGGTCTCTGCCGGTTTGCTCCGCGCGCGTGCTGGCGGTCCCGCTACCCGATCCGGGCCGCGGCGATGTCGCTCTGCACCGGCAGGTTCGCGACTCCGTCGAGCGTGTGGTGCGGACGCTGCTGCTGAAGCTGGGTTCCGCGAGAGAACTGGCCGCGTAGCGCTCCGCAGGCGGCAAACCCGCCCACTAAGATAAAGGCTGTGAACTCGTTCGCATATCGAAGCTGGGTGGAAGTGTCGCTGGGCCAGATCGCGCGGAACTTCCAGGCAGTACGCGCCGTGGTGGGCGCGGGCGTGGAAGTGATGCCGGTGGTGAAGGCCGATGCGTATCGGCACGGCGCGGTGGAGGTATCGCGGCGTTTGCTCGCCGAGGGCGCCCGCTGGCTGGCTGTCAGCAGCGTGGAGGAAGGCGCGCTGTTGCGCGATGCCGGCATCGGCGCGCGCATTCTCGTGATGGCCGATTTCCTTCCCGCCGAACGCGCCGGACTGCTGGATTATCGCCTCACGCCGGTGATCCACTCACTCGAGGACATTGCCGCATGGGACGCCTTGTGCGGGGAGCGTGGAGTGCGCGGCGCTTACCATCTCAAAGTGGATAGCGGTATGGGCCGCCTGGGCACCCGCGGATCGGCGGCGGAGATCGCCGCGGCCGTGCAGGGGGCGTCGAACGCGGGGCTGGAAGGCATGATGACGCACCTCGCGTCGGCGGCCAACTACACGAAGCCACAAACCGACGAGCAGATCGCCGCGTTCGATCATTTGCGGAACGATCTCGCCGGGCTGGGCGTTCGGCCCGAATACCTGCACGTCTCCAGCAGCATTCCCGTGGCCTATGGACGCCGCGAGGCCTGGCAGAGGATGGTGCGGCCGGGGCACGCCATCTATGGGTACGTGTCGGCCGTGGCGCGCGGCGTCGGCCCGCCGCGGGTACTCGAAGTGAAGCCGGCCCTGTCGTGGAAGGCGAGTGTGCTGGCGGTGAAGGATCTGCCCGCGGGCTCGCTGGTGGGTTATGGCGGCATCTATCGGGCGCCGGGGCCGATCCGCATCGCCGTGCTGGCGGCCGGCTACGCCGATGGCATCCCCCATCGCTTGTCCAACCGCGGCTCGGTCATTGCCGCGGGGAAGCTGGTGCCGATTCGCGGCGCGGTGTCCATGGATCTCACCACCATCGACGCGACGACCACTCCCGATCTGAAACCCGGTGACGCCGTGACCTTGCTGGGGAGCGAGGGCGGCGTCAGCATCGACGCGCAGCAGATCGCCCGCACCGCCGGGACCATCTCGTACAGCGTGCTGTGCGGGATCCACGCGCGGGTGAAGAGAGTGTACGTTGAGTAGACGTCTCCGGCATGCATCGGGTTTGCGCTAACCCATTCGAGGCCGCCTTGGAAAGAGCGCCTTCCAGTGTGCCTCTTGAGATTCCGAGCTACTCCACAAGGCGGTGACCGTCGTGGTCGGCACATTGTAGTAGAAGACCGTCAACCCACCAGCGTTCCCGTACCCAAGTAGCCGGCCTTTCGTTTTCTCGGGCGACCAGCTCCGTTCAGCCGCTGCATCGTGTATGGCAACGCGCCCTGCGTCGCGAAATGCGGACTCTGCCCTATCAGCCTCGGCAGGATCGCTAAACACACGAGCCGCCGGCCGAAAGCAGTTAAGGTCCGCTGGATCGATGATCACGCCGCTCACGCTCGAGTTGCCTGTCAACTCTCGCAGGCGCGCTTCGACCTTCGCCAGGCCAGAACGAAAACCCGTTGCGAACACCAGAAAGATCGGAACGCCTTGGAACTTCTTTAGCTGTTCGGGTGTAAGCGGCGTGGCGTGTTGCTCCCTCAAGTCAGTGTCCCTATTCGAGATGCCGAACCATTGGGAGAACACCGTGCCCGCTTGGCCGCCCGACCCCACGTTATCGTCGTAGATAACTATGGGGAGGTCCGATCTCATCTCACTTACGGATGAAATCGCGCTCACATCGCACTGCAGCTTCGTCCGAACATCATCCCAAAGATACGCCAGATGAGGGCCACTGGCTGTCGCCGCGCCCAGACCCAGTGCCTGAAACCCTCTCGGAAAATGTCCGTAAACCGCAAAAGCGAGCGCATCGCTCAGAGCAGACCTGCCCCAAAACCTGACCGCGCCGAGTAGTCGAACTGCTGACGGAATCGCCTCCACGCTGAACTGCAATAGCCAAGCCCGCACACTGGCAACGCTGACTCTCACGCCATCGTGAGACTCGAAGGTCTTGCACCGCTCTGCGAGCTCGTCGAGTGCATCAGCGAAGTTTCCGATGACTTCGAGTTTTTGCTCGTTTCTTTCAGCGAACACACGACGATCAACTATGAACTGCGGCTCCGAAAAGGGAAGATGCGTCTCGACCCTATCGGCGATTTGCTGGGAAAAGTCCCGCAGTTCTGTGCTCCTTAGTTTGGTCCGTGCCCAAGATGCGTCGTCGAAGCTCAGCTCATGTTCCGACCAGATTAGGTCACGAATAGCGAAGTAAACCGCTACCGCATATTCCGGCTCCGTGTACGCGTAGCCAATAGTGTGCTGAGTCTCGTAGGCCTCCGCCCAACGCTCCACACGGAAGCGCGTTCTGAACGGTGTCACTCCAAATTGTTCGTCCCCGACGAGGAACTTCGTCTTCTCAGCAATCCCTTGTATGGGTGGCAAGTCGATAACTATCTGATCATCGACAAGCGCGTCGCCGAGTGTGGCTTGTCCGGTCCAACGCAAAAACTCACTCGCCTTGTGAGCGACTTGTTTCCTGAACTCGAACCAAGCAGTACCTCGCGTGGCGTCCACCTTCGGTGTAAGCTTCTTCCAGCGTGTCCTGAATTCGGGCGAATCCGGTTCCAGGTCTTTCACCAAGCCGGGCCCAAAGGCGTAGCATCGGACGAGGGGATTCCGATCAACAATCGAAGACACGAGCTCCCCGGCGATCTCCCGGCGTTTCGAGGATGACGATGTACCAGGCCAGTGCTGTAACAGGAACTCGTCGTCGCTCAGTTTCAGGTAGGTGCTGATCTTGGCGAACTCCGGCTGTTCGACCTTCAGGATTCCCAGCGCATTCACGACGGCACCTTCAACCGCGCGAATCTTCTGATGATAATAGAGCTTTTCATACAGCAGAAAACGACTGATCACCAATTCTTCGAACGCCCGGGAGCCCGCAGTCTGAACCGCCAGGACCTGCACGCTTAGATCTGGTTCGACCGCAAACTCTTCGCAATACTCCGGAATACTGCTAGCCGGTACCGTTACAACCTGAATCTTCTCCATGAGACGATCCACGTCCACCGGCATCGGTACGCCTGCCATATAACAATCTCGAGGGATGTAGTCGAGTTTGTCCACATCGAGTGGGCCCGAAATGATTTCGGTGAGAAACGGCTTCGCGGGGTCGCGCCCACCGCATATCAACTTGGCCACTTGGAAGCTAAGGTCCGTGGGGTCAGACCAATACGGAATTTGAGCAAGGGAAAGGACCTGACTCCACTCGGGCAACAACGCACATAAGGAGGACAATACTTCACCAATGGCTGGCGGCGAATTCAGGGCCGGAACTTTGAAGAACTGCTTCGCCTCTTCCTGGAGATTGCGCACGGTCCTCGTTCCGTCCACGGTCTGAAGCTGATGGAGTGCCCTCTCGGAAACGTGGCTCAGGAACCCATGGCCGACATCGTGGGTAAGAGCCGCCACGCGAAGCAACACCTCTTCGCCCGCGGAAACTGGCTCCTGCTGCGGCAAGTGCTTTCGGACGGCCAGTGATCGTGCGTTGCGCCTGATTGCCTCGACCATGCGTTGTGTCTGATGCAGGGCGCCAACGCTATGCTCGAATCGGGAATAGTTCGCGCCAGGGAACACGTAGCTGGCTAGGCCAAGCTGATGTATTCTGCGAAGTCGTTGCAGCAGCGGAGAGTCAACTAGGATAACCTCGCACGGCTCCAAGCGGATCGTCCGCCATACTGGATCGTGAATAATCTTGGAGCTCGGCGGGCTGCGTTTCCGCCGCAGCCGCGTCGCGTACTCCTCCAGCTTCCTACCGAAAGTTGCCTGAAGCTGCCCGCTGACTGCCGCGAGCGTTTCGGGCAATCCTGGGTAGAGGGGGAGCGGGGTCACATGGGCTAGAGACTGCCACCGCGGGGTGTCGCTGCCGTCAGAGATTCAGTAAACACCCCGGCCAAACGTTGAAATTCTTCCTTCGCGCCCATGGCGTCAAGAATGGCAGCACTTTCTTCCTTGGTAAGCCGGATGGTGATCTTCTTGTAGCTAGGATTAGCAAAGCCGAGAACCGCGTCGCGTTGTGCGGTAGTCAGCGCGCGGTCGAACCATCCACTCTGCCCATAAAGCGGGTCGTAGTCCACTTCGAACAGATCAACATCGATACCGCTGCCCTTCTGTAGTTCCTTGAGTACTCGATAGAAAGCGCGATGTACCTGTGTTGGTTCGCCTTCAATCACTTCCCGTTGTTGGCGAAGCGCCGCCAATAAACCGTCGAAGAATTCTTCTGGAGTGAACCTCTTGCGCTCGGTCACTAGGCTCCCCATGTATGTTCTCCTTTTATTCGCCTGAAGTCAACACGGAACGCATGCCCTCACACTATGAGACCCGTACAGCCCCGCTGATTCTATCACCAACGCTCCCCAGCCGGTCCCCAGCCGGTCCACGTATTGTTCGCCTCCACCCATAGCCACTCTTGACGTCACAAAACGTCTCTCAAAAGAGTAGCCCGTTTACCATATTATAATATGGAATCGCGCTGTTGCTCAATATTATAATATGGTCTGATGGCTAGGCCAACCACTCCCGAACGCGACAGGGCGGTGGCACAACTCATAGCTGACGAACTCAATAAGTACAAATCCGCTAACAACTTAACGAATGAAGATCTAGCCAGGCAGCTTGGGTTCACGGTGCCTGTCATAGAGAGCTACCTTACAGGGGACCATCTTCCAGGCGCACCGAAACTCCTCCGCATCTTACGGCATATACCTCTACTCTTCGATGGAGTTGAAATCGGCGCACGATCTTCTCACCTGTTACCGGAACAGCTGACCCTCGCCTTCGATATCGTCGCCCAAGATGGCGAAGCGGACAAGCAGACCATCACCATCGAACGCAAACCGGCCAAACCGATACATCTCACCTTTCAGCTTCGCCTGACCGCATAACTACGGCGACGTCCACCGCCGTGCGTCTACGGACCTGATGACGATTGACGCAACAACGACGCCATCGCCGAAGCCCAGTGACGCGGTGACGCTGCTCGGCCGCGGGGGCAGCGTGAGCATCGACGCAAAGCAGATCGCCCGCACCGCCGGGACTGTCTCCTACAGCGTGCTGTGCGGGATCCACGCGCGGGTGAAGCGGGTGTACGTGGAGTAGGCTCTTAAACGTCCAGGTTGCGCACGTCCAGCGCGTTCTCTTCGATGAACTTGCGGCGGCCCTCCACGTCTTCGCCCATCAACGTCGAAAAGATCGCTTCGGTTTCCGTGAGGTCTTCGAGATTCACCTTCAGCAACGTCCGCGTCTCCGCGTTCATGGTGGTTTCCCAGAGCTGCTCGGCGTTCATCTCGCCGAGGCCCTTGTAGCGGGTCACCGAAATCTCGCGGGTGCCTTCCGACTTGACGTAATCGAGCAGATCGTTCCAGCTTGCGCGCGTCTCGGTGGCGTCGCCGCGCGTTGCCGTGAAGGGCCCCACGTTGAACGACGCAACCCTCTTGGCCATCACGCGCAGGCGCCGATACTCGGGCATGGTGGCCAACTCCCAGCCGATGAGCCGTTCTCCGTTGGTCTGGTCGCGATAGGCGATCATGCTGGCGGAGTGCTCTTCGTCGAAGCGCATCTCGGCAGTCACGCCCGCCGCGCGCAGCGCCTCCAGAACCGGCGTCACATTGGCCTCATTCTGGAAGTCTTCCTTCGCATCCACGTGGTAAGCGACGTTGGCCAGTACCGCGGCTACCCGCGGCTCGCGGAACCGCCGCTCCGCCCGCCGAAACACCTGCTGCAGCTCATCGAGCGTCATCAGAAAGCTGCGTAGCTCGGCGCCTTCCAGCCGGCGGCCCTCGCCATTCACCACCGCCAGGTTCTCCGTGCCGCGGCGCAGGATCTCGCGCGTGAACTCCTTGTCGTCCTTGATGTACTTCTCGCTCTTGCCGCGCTTGATGCGATAAAGCGGCGGCTGCGCCACGAACACGTTGCCGCGCTTGATCAGCTCCTGCATGTGCCGGAAGAAAAACGTGAGCAGCAGCGTGCGGATGTGCGAGCCGTCCACGTCGGCGTCGGTCATGATGATGATCTTGTGGTAGCGCAGGCGGGCCACGTCGAAATCGTCCTTGCCGATGCCCGTCCCGATGGCCGTGATCATGGAGCGGATCTCATCGTGGCCCAGCATCTTGTCGTAGCGCGCTTTCTCCACGTTCAGAATCTTGCCCTTCAGCGGAAGGATCGCCTGATAGCGCCGGTCGCGGCCCGTGCGCGCGGTGCCGCCGGCCGATTCGCCCTCGACAAGAAACAGTTCGCAGCGCTCGGGATCTTTCTCCTGGCAGTCGCTGAGCTTGCCGGGCAGACCGCCGGAATCGAGCGCGCCTTTGCGGCGGGTGAGGTCGCGGGCCTTGCGGGCGGCTTCGCGCGCGCGCGCGGCGTCGATGGCCTTGCCAACGATGCGCTTCATCACCGCCGGATTCTTGTCGAAGTACTCGCTCAGCTTCTCGTTCAGGAACTGCGTCACGTAGCCGCCGATGTCGCTGTTCAGCTTGCCCTTGGTCTGCCCCTCAAACTGCGGTTGCGGCAGCTTCACGCTGATCACCGCAGTCAGGCCTTCACGGACGTCGTCGCCGCTCAGGTTCTCTTTCTGGTCCTTGAACAGCCCCCCGCTCTTGCCGTACTTGTTGATGGTGCTGGTCAGCGCGGTACGGAAGCCGCTCAGGTGCGCGCCTCCGTCGACGGTATTGATGTTGTTGGCGAAGCTGAACAGGCTTTCCGAATAGGTGTCGTTGTACTGCAGCGCAATCTCGATGGTGAGCGTCGCCCCGTTTTCCATGGTGCGGTCGCCCTCGAAGTAAATAGGCTTGTCGTGCAGCACGGACTTGCCGCGGTTGAGATGCCTGATGAACTCGGAGATGCCGCCGCTGTAGTGAAACTCGGAGATACGCGGAGGATCGACGCGCTCATCGGTCAGTGTGATGCGCAGGCCCTTGTTGAGGAATGCGAGCTCGCGAAGCCGCTGGGCCAGGGTGTCGAAGTTGAACTCGGTGACATCCATGATGGTGGTGTCCGGCTTGAACGTCACCTTAGTGCCGCGCTTGTGGCCGGCTTTGCCCGTTTGTTTCAGCGGCGCTTGTGGGATACCGCGCTCATAATCCTGCTCCCACGTAAACTTGTCGCGCCAGATCTCCAGTTGCAGCGCCTCGGAAAGCGCATTGACGCAGCTCACGCCAACGCCATGCAGACCGCCCGAGACCTTGTACGAATTCGAATCGAACTTGCCTCCGGCGTGGAGCTTGGTCATCACCACTTCCGCCGCGGAGACGCCGGAGTCGTGCATGTCCACGGGGATGCCGCGGCCGTTGTCGATCACAGTCACCGAGTTGTCGCTGTGAATAGTGACGCTGATCTCCGTGCAGTAGCCCGCCAGGTGCTCGTCGACGGAATTGTCCACCACTTCGTAGACCAGATGGTGCAGGCCGGCTTCAGTGGTGGACCCGATATACATCGCCGGGCGTAGACGTACGGCTTCTAATCCCTCCAGCACCTTAATGGATGTGGAATCGTACACACCGCCACCCGGCGGGTTGATGTCGTTTGTTGCCATAGATACGATGCCTTGGTTTCACTTCAAATGCGCATCGGCATGACGACATACCGATACTCCGAACCCTCCGCGCCGCCGGCAGGCCGCAGCTCGCCAGCGCTGTTGGGATCCCGGATCAGGAAGGTAATTTGCTCTTCCGGGATCGCGCGCAGGAAATCCAGTATGTAGGTGGCGTTGAAACCGATCTCCATCGGCTCGCCGGTATACTCGATGGCCAGAGTCTCCTCGCTCTCGCCGGTGTCTGAAAGGGAGGAATGCACGCTGAGCTCACCGGGCGCGAACTTCGCTCGAATCGCGCGGGAACGCTCATCCGAAAACTGGGAGACGCGTTCCACGGCGGCTCTTAACTCGTCGCGGGCGATCTGAATCGCGTGCGGATGCTCCTTGGGCAGCACACGCTCATAGTCCGGGAAATTCCCGGTGAGCTTACGGCTTAGCAAGAGTCTCTCACCCAGCCGGAAGAACAGGTGGTTGTCGTCTCCGGAAAACTCGATCGCTGCATCGGCGCTCGCCTCGGCGCCCAGCTTCAGAACCTCGGCCATTGCCTTACGCGGCATGAGCGCGCGATACTGCCCAACGATGGACGGCATGTCCAATGCAGTCTCCACCATTGCAAGGCGGTGTCCATCCGTGGCCACCATCACGATTCCCGTCGGCTTCAGCAGCAGCAACGCGCCGTTGAGCGTGAAGCGCGACTCTTCCATGGAAATCGCGAAAATGGTCCGGGAGATCATTCCCGCCAGAACCTTCACCGGGATCTCCGCCATCGCCTCCGGCATCTTAGGCAGCTCGGGGAAGCTCTCTCGCGACATCCCGGCAATTCGTGTGCGCGAACGACCGCAGGTCAGGCTGGCCCAATGGTTCTCCTGAATCTTCACATCCAGGTCGGAGTCCGGCAGCAGGCGCACGTAATCGAGTAGCTTCTTCGCGGGAATCGTTCCCGCTCCCTGCTTCTTTACTCGCGCGGGGCAGGATACACGAACCCCCAGCTCCAGATCCGTAGCCGTCAGTTGAATGCTTCCATCCACGGCTTCCACCAGCACATTCGAAAGGATGGGGATGGTGGTCTTCTTTTCCACCACTCCCTGGGAAAGGCTCAGCTCCCGAACCAGATCAGCTTTGCTTACGGTGAATTCCATCAGTGTCTCCGTGCTGCTCAGTGTCGGAACCATGCGCAAAGGACTCGCCAGTGCCCTGTTTCTCTAATGTGAGTCTCTGACATCTCCCGCGCACTCTGTCCTTCCTTCAGACCCTCTGAATACACGTTAAAGAGAACCGTAGTCATAGGGTCTGTGGAATTGTTGATTTCTCTCTAAATTATACAAAAACCAATCGGTTCCCGCTACTATGGGGAGTGGAAACCGGAGTGGCTGAAGTGTACGTGCAGCGTTGGTTGCCGGGCTTCCACAGCACTCCACAACGACGATCTTCGGGCTACCCCGGGTACAGAGAGCTGATGTCAATGGAATGAGTCACTTAGGCTGTGGAGGAGGTTGTTCAAATCCTGATTCCGGTGGCGTAGTTGCTCAATCTTGTTCACAGAGTGCAGAACGGTGGTGTGATGCTTGCCACCGAATGCCCGGCCGATCTCCGGCAGCGATGCCGAGGTCAGCTCTTTGATCAGGTACATGGCAATCTGGCGAGGATAGGCAATCTCCTGTGCATTGGTCTTTTGCTTGAGCTGGACTGGTTGCAGGTTGAACTTATCGGCCACCGCACGGATGATCGAGTCCATGCTGATACGCTTCTCGGTCCCGGTAGTCAGGTGCTTCAGAGCCTGTTGCGCCATCGGCATGGTGATGGGACTGCCGGTGACTGAGGAATAGGCAATCAGTTTGATCAGCGAGCCTTCCAGCTCGCGCACGTTGGACTTCGTCCTCGTCGCGATGAAGATGCGCACATCCTCCGGCAGCTTGATTCCTTCGCTCTCGGCCTTCTTATCGAGAATCGCCATCTTCGTTTCGAGGTCGGGCGGCTGCACGTCCACCATAAGTCCCCACTCGAAGCGCGATCGCAGACGATCCACCAGTCCCGGCACGTTCTTCGGCGGTGAATCGCTGGAGATGACAATCTGCTTCTGATGCTCGTAAAGCTCGTTAAACGTGTGAAAGAATTCTTCCTGCGTGCGTTCCTTGTTCGCGAGGATATGGATGTCGTCCACCAGCAGAACGTCCGCCGACCGGTAGTAGGTATGGAACGTCTGCATGCGATCCAGCTTGATGCAGTTGATCATCTCGTTCATGAACCGCTCGCTGGACGTGTAAACGACCTTGATCTTTGCGTAGCGATTGTTCAACTCGCGCCCGATGGCGTGCATCAGGTGCGTCTTGCCCATGCCGGCGCCGCCATAAATGAACAGAGGATTGTAGGTCTTCGATGGAACGGTGGCGACGGCTTTGGCCGCGGCATGCGCGAACTGATTACAGGAGCCGACCACGAATGTGTCGAAGGTGAACCGCGGGTTGAGACTGATTGACGGCGCAAACGAGATCCCGGCAGGATCGAGAGCGTTGGTCTCCGCGCGAGACTGCTCCAGTTCGTAGACGATCTGCGTCACGGGAAAGCCCAGCTCGCGGATCGCCGTCCAGATCTCCCCGGCGTACTCCTGCTGCAGCCAGACACGCGTCACCTCATCCGGCACCGAAACGCGCATTACCGTGCCCTCGGTGGTCCGTATGGAAGTCCGCGCCAGCCAGTTCTGAAACGCTTCTGATGTGAGCTGCTGCGCCAGTGTCGCTTTGATTTGATCCCAGGGGTTCATTTCTTCGCTTTAACGCACCATTTCCACAAGATTTCCACAGTGTGGAAATCGGCACTTTCATCAAATCGGTCTGTCTGCCGATGGAGTTAAGCAACTGAACGGCGGCCGATCCTCCCCGACCGGCCGGTTCCCGTATGGGAGGTCTCAGCATAACACAGCTGGCGAAGGCGGCAAGAACCAAAGTTGGAGGATTTAACTCATTTGTAATCAGTTTGATAGCGAAAACATTTCAGGGCCGAATGTTACTGACTGTTACAGCTCGCCAAGCGGCTGATTGCCTTGACAGTTCCGTTTCAGCCACGCGAGAATGAAGGGGACAAGCGGGAGTAACTCAGCTGGTAGAGTGCAACCTTGCCAAGGTTGATGTCGCGGGTTCGAATCCCGTCTCCCGCTCCAGTCACCACACCCGGGACGGCCTCCTGAGGTGACCAAGCCCGTTGCCATCGTTACCGGAGCCAGCCGCGGCATTGGCCGCGCCATCGCGACGGAGCTGGCTGCCAGCCATCGGGTCATTGCCACATGGAAGGAGCGCCGGGATGCCGCCGAATCGCTGCAGGCGGAGACCGGCGCCGAGGTCCTCCGATGCGACGTGGCCAGCCGCGCTGATCGCGAAGCCCTCATCGCCTTCGCCCGCCAACGCTCTGCGGCGCTGGACCTTCTGGTGAATAACGCGGGCATGGCGCCGCGCCGCCGGCTTGATGTTCTCGAGGCCACCGAGGAGAGCTTCGACGAGCTCATCGCCGCCAATCTGCGGGGCCCGCATTTTCTGACGCAGCTTGCCGCGCGCTGGATGCTCGAAGCCGGCCGTGGCCGGATGGTCTTCATCACGTCGATTTCGTCTTACGCGGCGTCGCCGCTTCGTGCCGAATACTGCATTTCCAAAGCGGGCCTGAGCATGTCTGCCGCGCTCTGGGCGCAACGGCTGGCCGGCCACGGCATCGGCGTATTCGAAATCAGGCCCGGGATCATTCGCACCGACATGACCGCCAACGTCGCCGAAGAGTACGCCAGGCGGATCGCCGGCGGTCTGCTTCCGCAGCCGCGAATGGGTGAACCGCGCGATGTCGCCCGAGCTGTCCGCGCCATTGCCGACGGCCTGCTGGACTATTGCACCGGCCAGGTGCTGGACGTGGACGGCGGCTTCCACCTGCGGAGCCTCTGAAATGTCCTGCGGCGCCGCCCGTGCCGACCGAGCGCTTACCGGAACCGCTTCTCGATTTCGGCCCAGTTCACCACGTTCCACCAGGCGGCAATGTACTCGGCGCGGCGGTTCTGATACTTCAGATAGTACGCGTGTTCCCAGACGTCGAGGCCGAAGACCGGATCGCCGCCGTCACTCACCGGGTTGTCCTGATTCGCGGTGGAGACGATCTCCAGCTTGCCGTCCTTCTTCACCAGCCACGCCCAGCCGGAGCCGAAGCGGCCCATGGCCGCGGCCGCGAACTTCTCCTTGAATGTATCGAAGCTGCCAAAAGTGCTGGAAATGGCCGTGGCCAGATTGCCGGAAGGCTGCCCTCCGCCGCCGTGCTTCATGATCTGCCAGAACATGGAGTGGTTCATGTGGCCGCCGCCGTTGTTGCGCACCGCGGTGCGAATCGCTTCGGGAACGGACGCGAGGCCGCCGGCGAGCAGTTTTTCGACCGGCACGCCCTGCAGCGCGGGCGCGGATTCGAGCGCCTTGTTCAGGTTCGTAACGTAAGCGCCATGATGCTTGCCATGGTGAATCTCCATGGTGGTCTTGTCGATGTACGGCTCCAGCGCATCGGGCGCGTAGGGAAGCGGCGGAAGTTCAAATGCCATTGGTTCTCCTTTTTCCTTCTGTGTGATGCGGAGAAGAGCCTCCGCGATTCGGGCGTGAAGTTGACGCGGCATTCCACGCCGCTGTTACTCGAAACCGCCCGCTTTTTCGAACGCGTCGGCCAGCCGCAGCATCCCCGCCTCGTTGAAGTGACGCGTCAGAATCTGCATGCCCACCGGCAGCCCCTTGGCGGTATTGCCGCAGGGAATGCTCATGCAGGGAATTCCCGCCAGCGAACCCGTGATGGTGTAGATATCGGACAAATACATATCCAGCGGATTGTCCAGCTTCTCGCCGAGGCGAAAGGCCGGAAACGGCGACACGGGCGTGACCACGGCGTCCACTTCGGCGAACGCCTCCGCGAAATCCCGAGCCACCAGCGCGCGCACCTTCTGGGCTTTCAGGTAATAGGCATCGTAGTAACCGGCGCTCAGCACGTAGGTCCCCAGCATGATGCGGCGCTTGCATTCGGCGCCGAAGCCCTCGCCTCGGGTGTTGCGGTACATGTCGATGAGTGAATCGGCGCGAGTGGAGCGCATGGTGTAGCGCACGCCATCGTAGCGCGCGAGATTGGCGCTGGCTTCAGCCGTACAGATGATGTAGTACGACGAGATCGCGTACTTCGTGTGCGGCATGCCAATGTCGCGCACCTCACATCCCAGCGACTGCAGGGTCTTCACGCCGGCGGAGATCCGGTCGCCCACCTCCGCGCGCAGGCCCTCGAAATACTCGCGCGGCACGCCGATCTTCATCCCTCGGACCTGGCCGTCGAGCGCGGCTGTGTAATCGGGCACCGGGGCAAACGCGGAGGTGGCATCGCATTCGTCGCGGCCGGCGATCACCCGCATGAGGATGGCGGAATCACGCACGGTGCGGCTGAGGGGGCCGATATGATCCAGCGAACTGGCGAAGGCCACCAGACCGTAACGCGAAACACGTCCATAGGTAGGCGTCACGCCGACGACCCCGCAGAAGGAGGCCGGCTGGCGGATGGAGCCACCGGTGTCCGAGCCGAGCGCGGCTACCGCGGTTCCCTGCGCCACCACCGCCGCCGAGCCGCCGCTGGATCCACCGGGAACGCGATCGGGCGCGCGCGGGTTGCGAACGGGACCAAAGGCGGAGTTCTCCGTGGACGACCCCATGGCGAACTCGTCGCAGTTGGTCTTGCCGATAATGACCCCGCCGGCGCCCTCGATTCGCGCCACCGCCGTCGCGTCGTAAGGCGCGATGTAGTTCTCGAGCATTTTCGAACCGCAGGTGGTGCGCAGGCCCGCCGTGAGGATGACGTCTTTGACGGCGATGGGAACGCCGGCCAGCGGTCCGGGATCGTCGCCCGCCGCAAGCTTCTCGTCCACGCGGACAGCGGCCGCCAAAGCGCGCTCACGCGAGAAATGCAGATACGCATTGGTCTTCGGGTTCTCGGTTTCGGCGTGAGCCAGTGCGGCTTCAGCCAGCTCACTGGCGCTGAACCTTCGCGCGCGCAGGCCGTCCTGAATCTGGCCGATGGTCAGGCCTGCGACCTCCGCGCCGGTCATCGTTCGATCACCAGCGGAACCTTGAAATAGCCGGCGGTGGTGAGCGGCGCGTTGGCGGTGGCGATTTCGTTGCCGAGGCCAGGCCGCGGCCGATCCTCGCGCAACGTGGCTGTCTCGGGCGCGTCGAACAGCACCTGAGCCATCGGCTCGACGCCGCCGGTGTCCAGCTCGTTCAGCGCATCGACATGCGTGAGGATCTGGTCCAGCTCGGCGCGCATGCGATGCACTTCATCGTCGCTGAGCCGCAGGTTGGCCAGGCCGGCCACGTAGCGGACCCGCTCTTCGTCGATTTTCACGAAACGGCCTTCCTCCTCGCCTGTTTATAGAGCGCGCGGAAGACGGGATCGCGGATGCCATCGGCCTCGTCGCTGGCAGAGCGGGAAACCGCGGCCATCTGCGGAGGACGTCGTGGCGTCCGGGGAGCAATCCGAAACTCCAGCTCGTCCACGATTCCCGGTCCGATTACCGCGGTAACGCGAGGCAGAATCTGATCGCGCATCTGGTAGAGTTGCGACTGCCAGACCGCATCCTCAACTTCAACCACCAGCCGCGTGCGCACCAGCTTCACCGCGTTGGTGCGATCCGCCAGCCGCGGGCCCACCGCCGTGGACCACGCAGCCACGGCAAGCTCGTCGGGCGAGAGTCTGTCGCCGCGGATCTTGGCAATCGCTTTCCCGGCGCGTTCCATGGGCTGGCTCAGGATCACTATCGATGATACCCCGGTGGATGGGGCGGCTCTCCAGGTTTCGGAACGGAGCTTGTGACCGTTCCGAGACATAGGTAATTTGATGGCTGGTCGGGCCGCCGGGATTTGAACCCGGGACCTCTTGCACCCCAAGCAAGCGCGCTAGCCAGGCTGCGCCACGGCCCGATGGAAGCCATTCTATCACCGGGGCTTTCGGGGATCGCGGATTCCATCAGAGGGTCTCGAAGTAGTGTTGCGTTACCAAGCCGATACCAAGCCCTTATAAACCTGCTGGCAACATTAGATAAACCTTCTCAAGGCCCGTCGCGCAAGGTCCGTTCCACGATGGTACCGGCGAGAAGAGCGCGGCAGTCCCACCAACCATCGCGTGCCACGCCCTTATGGAGCATGCTCAAATGGTCTTCCTTGGCCTCTCGCCCTCCTCGGCCATGTGAGTAGCTCGACCGTTCTCCTGAACGAAGGGAAATACCTTCCCGCGTCGAGGAGACCCATCCGGAACGAAGGCGACCATTCAAGCGGAAATCCTCCTGACACCCTCAGAAGCCGGAGTCAGCGAGCTTTCTTCAGGTTCACCCGGATGGCTTTCAGGGGTTTGCTGCTCTTCAGGTTCTATTTGATGCGGGGAGGGCCGACGGGCAGAAAGAGGGCCTCCCCGTCATCCTTCTGGCCACGATCCACGGCAGGCAGGCCTGGCGAGTATTCCTTCATATGGGCAGCGGAGATGTAGTACAGAACACTCGGATACCGGTGGGCATGGAGCGGTTCGCGAACACCCGGCGGAACGGTCACTTCCGGAACTTTAAACTCATCGTTTTCGAAGAGAAGCTTGTGGTTTTGTGGCGCTGCGGCGAGAGCGTCGCTCTCGGGTGTCCACCACTTATGGAGGTTACTCGTGCTCTGTCCGAGCAGGAAAGCCGCGCCAAGCGGCGCCGCTCCCGCGTTGCGACGCGGCGCAAGGTCATCCAAAGCCGCAGCGCTCCGTATTTTGTCGGTTTGAGGTCGAAGACCTCGCTAGCTGACGGCAATGGCATTCGCCCAGCGGGCCCGCCGAGCGGCACCGGCTTCGCATGCCACTCAAGGCGCTAACCCGATTCAATATCGCTCAAACAGGTAGTGGACTTTCAGCAGGTAACCCTGATGGAAACAACCCTCCACGCTGATCACGTGTCGTTTTGGAGGTTCGTGTGTATGATTTTCCAGCCACCGAACAGCAGAAGGCCGGGAATGACTCCGGTGATAAGAATGTACCAAGACGGAAAGGTCTTCTGCTTGCTCGCGAAGAAGCCCACAACTAATCCGGCGATGGCGAGAATAACCGATCCGGCCACAAAGACGGGCTGAATGGAATCCCGGTAATTGTTCCACTCTGGGTTCGGCCGGATAGTTCCGGAATCATCAGCCACATCCTGGGGCGGCCCAGCATTCAAGAGGACAACCTCAAGCCCCATGGCCGCGAAGAGCCCCTGGACAGGCGTTCCGAGCAGGAGAAGGAGGAGGCCGAGGAAAAGCGGCATCGTTGGCCCCGTTTTTTTAGACCGAACGACCTGCTGCGAATTGGCGGCGGCTCCGGAACCTGCGACCTCTACGCTGGGGGGCGAGAGGCTTTTGTGACACCGGGGACATTGCGTTGGTCCTCCAAAATTGCTGAAGGACGCTTGACAGTGGGGGCACGTGATGCTCATGCCTAGGGGCTCCTTTCTTTCAACTTCGGACGCGACACCTCACTTCGTTTCCTAAGAAGCCTTAGCATACATGAGAAGACGCACCGAGCCGTTACCAAGTCAGGGGATGTGCAGTGCGTAGAACCGGCGGCGGACGGGCATTCGGCAGCATTCAGTTGCCTTTCCTGACGCCGCACCCCAAGCAAGCGCGCTAGCCAGGCTGCGCCACGGCCCGATGGAAGCCATTCTATCACCGGGGCTTCCGGGAATCCGGTAAATGGCGGAGCGCAGGGGGATTGTGACACGCGCGCCCGTATGTAAACACAGATGAAATCATCTCGAAACACCACCTGCCTAGAATGTTTGTAATGAATCGGAAGGAATCCGCAACCGCCGGCGGCGCGAGCCGGCGCCACGTGGCGACCTCGTCCGCACGCCGTGGGTAGGCCGGTCGCGGCCGTCTGGGCCGATCTCCTGCGCAGGCCGGACATCTATCTGGTCGCGCGCTGGAACTGGAAATCGGCGACGACCAGCGCTCTGATCCGGGGCGGTATCTACTTCTTCTCGAACCTGTCGTCGGGATTCGCGTCCGCCACCAGCGCGATGCTGGTCGAGTTCTCGTACCGCACACTGTTATCCGGCGTTTACGGTTCCGTCACGCAGGCGTTACGGGAGGGCGAACCGGAGTGGGCAGCGACCTGGTCGGCCACCGCCGTCCTGCCGCTCACCGGCCACCTGATCGAGTTCACCGTCCACTCTCTTCGCGGCACGCCGCATCTCGGACGGAGCATGATCGCGTCCGTCACCTTCAGCGTGTTGTCGATCCTGTTTAACGCCTACGCCATGCGGCGCGGCGTACTGATCACCGGACGCGAGGGACAGTCGCTGGGCCGCGATTTTCTTCAAATGCCGCGTATGATTGCCGGCTTCATCGCGGCGGGTCCCCGGGCACTCTGGCGGAGGATCCATCGCCCATGAACCCCGTTGCGCCCAAAACCGTTCACTTGACCAACTTCTTCCATGCCGCTTCGGGTGGAATCAGTGCGTTCTACCGGGCTCTGTTCGCGCACGCTAACCGGGTTGGACGGGAGATGCGCCTGGTGGCGCCCGCCGGACAGAGCGGGTGTGAGCCGGTGGGCGCCTTCGGCAAGCTCTACACCGTGCGCGCGCCGCGGTCGCCGTGGATCGACTCGCGCTACCGCATCCTGTTCCCCATCGGCGCGAACGGCCGCGAGGTGGCCGCGATTCTCAGGGCCGAGCAGCCGCAGATTCTCGAGGTTTCCGACAAGTACTCCATGCCGTACGTTTCCGGCATGGTTCGGAAGAACATGATCCGGGGCGTGCTCCGTCCCACCGAGATCGCCACCAGCCACGAACGGCTGGACGACAACGTTGCGGCGCACGTCGATCCCGGAGGGCTGGGCCGTCGATTCGCGCGCTGGTACATGCGGCGCATTTATTTCGCGCAGTTCGACCATCACATCGCCAACTCCGAGTACACTGCGTCCGAACTGGCTCCGGCGTCGGTGGGGCACACGACGCGCCGCGGCGTCTGGGTATGTCCCATGGGCGTCGACGCCGATTACTTCACGCCGGGATCGGACGAGCGCGCGCCGGGAATGCGGTTGCTCTACGCGGGACGCCTGGCACGCGAGAAGAACGTCACGCTGCTTCTGGATACGTTGGCGGCGCTCCCTCCCGAATTTTCCCTGGAGGTCGCCGGCGATGGCCCCGAGCGCGAAGCATTCGGGCGTCGGGCGCGCCAGCGGTTCGGACATCGGGTGGTGATGCGTGGGTTCATCGCCAGTCGCGACGAGTATCGCGAACTACTGCGCTCGACCGATGTGTTCGTTCATCCGAATCCGCGCGAACCGTTCGGGATCGGGCCGCTGGAGGCGATGGCGTGCGGCGTTCCCGTTGTCGCTCCGGACAGCGGCGGCGTGCTCGCATATGCGTCGGCGCGGAACGCGTGGTTGAGCCCGGCGGCGCCGGAGCCGTTCGCCAGGGCGGTGCGCGACGTGCTGAGCGACGAGGGTGTGCGCCGCCGGAAATGCCGGGAAGCCCGCGCCACCGCGGAGCAGCACAATTGGAGCATCGTCGCGGCACGCTTCTTCGAACTGCTGGACACGCTGCACTTCGCGGGATTCGCCGGACTATCGGTGGCGCCCATCGGCGCGGCCATCGATGCCTGGACCCGGCAGCGGAGCGCGGTGCAGACCGCCTGTGTCGCCCGAGTCCACTCGTGACGCAACGAGGCGAGTCGTGCCCGCAAAGGCGGACCTACTCCCGTGACTTCGAGAGCGCGACGCGTGCGGCAATGGGCTTCAGGTACGCCCGGGCGGCCTCGACCTGCGGCAAATCGTTGTCGGCGTTTTTCCAGGCATCGAGGAAAGCCTCATAGGCGGCCGAGGCCTTTTCGCGATTGCCCTGCTGATCCCACGCCAGCGCGATGCCATAGAGACCGAAGCCGCTTTTGGGGCGCTCCTCCAGGACCTGCTGGAACGCCGCGCGCGCATCATCCCATCGCCCGGCGCGGATGCAGGCGAAACCGAGCGATTCCTGCGCGGGGCGGGAATACATCGGCGGCTCGGAATAGCCGATATCCTTCTCCTTCTTGGCGGCTTCCTGCAGCAGGTCGCGCGCCTGTTCGAACTGGCCGCGGGCGCTGGCGATGTTGCCACGAAGCTCCAGCGACGCGACGCTGAGAATTTTCTCCACCCGCCCCTGCATCCACTTCTGATTCTCGGCGGCGTCTTTTTGCGACGCGCGCCACAGCAGGGCATCCAGCTTGTCCGATTGCGCGGCGGCGCCATCGATATCCTTCGCTTCCAGCGCCTGCATGCCCCGCGCATAAGCGATCAATCCGTCGCGCCAGGCCAGCGCGAAGGGATTCACGTCGGCATCGGGGACTCCAAAGGAGATGGGACGATCGATCACGCGCCGCCACTGAGCGAAGCGGATATCCAGGCGCGCACCGGTGGCGGCGATTTGAAACACATAGAAACCGGGACTGTCGCTGTGGTCCGGGTTGTCGGAAAGACCTTCCAGCCGCGCGAGCAGCGTCTGCGCTTCATGCAGGCGGCCGGCCTCGGCGCACGCGGAAATCAGATAGCTGATGTTGTGCGCGTAGTTCCAGTCGTCCTTCGGCGAGACGTGCTGGCGCTGCATGTACTGCTGGTCGACATCGAGAGCGGAGAGGAAGGCCTGCCGGGCCTTCTCGTAGTCGCCGACGCGATAGTAAATGTGACCGGGCATGTGGACCATGTGGCCCGACGCCGGCGCAAGCTTCCCCAGCACGCTCGCGCTGTCGAGCGCCCACTCCGGGTGCGCGCCGGACTCCACCGCGTGGATGTAATAATGATGGGCCGCGGCGTTCCGCGGATCGGCATGAATGATGTCGCGCAGCATCGTCTGCACGTAGATCGTATCGTGCCGGGGGTCGCCGTTCGCATCGTAACCCCATTCCAGTCCGCCGTCGATGAGGAACAGCTTCGCTTCGACATCGTCCGGATATTTCACGATCAGCTTCTGCATTTCATCGCGGTAGGCGGTGGATTTGTCGTTGCCCTTGTCCTTGTCCTCCTGCTGCTTCGTGGCCGCGCGGATATAGTACTGCTCGTGATCGCTCGCTTTCGGCATCAGTTCCCTGGCTTTGGCGAGCTCGGCCTGCGCGGCTTTCTTTCGATCGGCGAAATCGAGGGCGCGGTAGAGGCCCCAGTGGCACATGGCGCAATCGGCATCCAGCCGCATGGACTGCTCGAAGGCGCGCATCGCCTCGTAATCCCAGAAACAATGCAGCAGCGCGATGCCCTGGTCGAACCACTGCTGCGCTTCTTTCGATTGGGTGGTGATGTCAATGTGGCTGTGGCCGATTCCGTCCATCCGGACCGGCGCGGGGAGCTTCGAGAGATCGATTTCCGGGGCCGTTTGATCGGCCTGATGGTAGTGCGCCTGGGCCACGGCGAAACACACGAAGAGAGAAGCCGCGAAAAGCAGCCGCAGGCAGCGCATGTGGGCCATTATCGCAGGCGCGGTCCAGTGCGCGCCCGCACGCTAGAATAGTAGTTACGCGCCATGATCGGCCTCGATAAGATACTGGCGAAAGTCTTCGGCACTCGGAACGAGCGCGAACTGAAGGCGATGATCCCGCTGGTCCAGACCATCAACAGTCTGGAGCAGGAGATCCAGCAGCTCTCCGACGAAGAGCTGGCCGCGAAGACCCCCGAGTTCAAACAGCAGATCGAGCAGGGCGCCTCGCTCGAGGACATTCTTCCCGAAGCGTTCGCGGTGGTTCGCGAAGCCGGCCGGCGCACGCTCAACATGCGCCATTTCGACGTGCAGTTGATCGGCGGCATGGTGCTGCACCGCGGCAAGATCGCCGAGATGCGCACCGGCGAAGGAAAAACGCTGGTGGCCACGCTGCCCGTCTACCTCAACGCGCTCGAAGGCAAGGGCGTTCACGTGGTCACCGTCAACGATTACCTCGCCCGCCGCGACTCGGAGTGGATGGGCCGCATCTATAAGTTTCTCGGCCTCGGTGTCGGCGTCATCGTGCATGACCTCGACGATGAAGAGCGCCGCCAGGCCTACGGCTCCGACGTCACCTACGGCACCAACAACGAGTTCGGTTTCGACTACCTGCGCGACAACATGAAGTTCCGGCTGGGGGATTGCGTCCAGCGCCCACACCACTACGCCATCGTCGACGAGGTCGACTCCATCCTCATCGACGAAGCGCGCACGCCGCTGATCATCTCCGGCCCCAGCGAGGAATCCACCGACAAATACTATAAGGTGGACCGCATCATTCCGCGGCTGATTCGCGGCGAAGAAATCGAGGGCCGCGAGCCCGGCGAAAAGTACCTGACCGGCGATTACACGGTGGATGAAAAGCACCGCGCCGTCGCGCTCACCGACGAAGGCTTCGACAAAGTCGCCAGGCTGCTCGGCCTCGCCAACATCTACGACATGAATACCATCGAGTGGAAGCACCATGTGGAGCAGGCGCTCAAGGCCCACGTGCTCTTCCACCGCGACAAGGACTACGTCATCCAGGAAGGCCAGGTGGTCATCGTCGACGAGTTTACCGGCCGTCTGATGCCCGGCCGCCGCTGGAGCGACGGTCTGCATCAGGCCGTGGAATCGAAGGAAGGCGTCAAGATCGAGCGCGAAAACCAGACGCTGGCGACCATCACCTTCCAGAACTATTTCCGCATGTATAAGAAGCTGGCGGGCATGACCGGCACGGCGGAAACCGAAGCGGCCGAGTTCCAGAAGATCTACAACCTGGATGTCACGGTGATTCCCACCAACCGTCCCATGCGGCGGCTGGAGAACTCGGATATCATCTATCGCACCGAGGAAGAGAAGTTCCGCAATGCGGCGAAGGAGATCAAAGAGCTGAACACGCGCGGCCAGCCCGTGCTGGTGGGCACGGTCTCGGTGGCCAAGTCGGAAAAGCTGTCGGGCATTCTCAAGCGCATGGGCGTGAAGCACGAGGTGCTGAACGCCAAGAATCACGAGCGCGAAGCGATCATCGTGGCGCAGGCGGGCCGCAAGAGCCAGGTCACGGTGTCCACCAACATGGCCGGCCGCGGCACCGACATTCTGCTGGGCGGCAATCCGGAGTTCATGACCAGGGAGTATCTGCGCAAGCAGAACAAGAACCCGGATGCCCTGCAGATCGCGGCGATCGGAACGCCGGAGCGCGCCGAATGGGACGCCGTAATGCAGCGCTTCCGCTCGGAGACCGAGAGCGAGCGCGAAGAGGTGAAGAGTCTCGGCGGCCTGCACATCCTCGGCACGGAACGGCACGAATCGCGGCGCGTGGACAATCAGCTTCGCGGACGCGCCGGGCGCCAGGGCGATCCGGGCAGCTCACGCTTCTATCTCTCGCTGCAGGACGATCTGATGCGCATCTTCGGCGGCGAGGGGATGCAGAAACTGATGCTGAAGCTGGGCATGGAAGAGGATGTGCCCATCGAAGGCAAGTTCATGTCGAAGCGTATCGAGGCCGCGCAGAAAGCCGTCGAGGCGCAGAACTTCGCCGCCCGCAAACACCTGCTCGAATACGACGACGTAATGAACAAGCAGCGCCAGGCGGTGTACGGCATGCGCCGGCTGCTGCTGGAAGGGGCCGATCAGAAAGAACGCGTCGCCGATATGACCGCCGGCATTGTGGGCTCGTTCGTCGACCTGCGTTGCCCGGAGAAGGTTCACCCCAGCGAATTCGATCTCACCGGCTTACAAACCGACGTGCTCACCCAGTTCGGCGTAAAGCTGAACATGAAGGATCTGGAGGGCCGGACTCGCGAGGAAATCGAAGACTCCATCAACGAGCTGCTGACGAAGCGGTACGCGGAGAAAGAATCGCTCATCGGCCCGGAGATGATGCGCCAGGCCGAGCGCATTATCATGCTGAACGTAATCGACCAGCAGTGGAAAGACCATCTGCTCTCGATGGATCACCTCAAGGAGGGCATCGGGCTGCGCGGCTACGGCCAGAAAGACCCGCTGATCGAGTACAAGAAGGAATCGTTCGTCCTGTTCCAGGACATGATGGACCGCATCGAGGACGAAAGCGCCCGCTACCTCTACTTCCTGCAGGTCTCGACCGGCGAAGGAGCTCCGCCACACGGGAGTTCCGCCGCGCCGGGCGGTGGCGGCGGCTATCTGCTGGGCGGCGATGGCGGACCCGGCGACCGGCCTCGCCCGATTTTGCCGTTCTCGCCCGATGGCGAAGACGAAGAAGAAGCCGAGGACGAAGGGCCCGAGCCAGTGGCTGCGGCGGTGGGCCGGGATGAGCACCGTGCGGCGCAGGCGGCGGTGCTCGACGTCACCCGCAACATCCAGCGGCGCAAGGAGAAGGAGCTGGCCGCGCTGCAGTTCGCCGGCGGCGAGGCTTCCAGCGCGCCAAACAAGCCGGTGATCAAGGGCAAGAAGCCCGGCCGTAATGACCTCTGTCCCTGCGGCAGCGGAAAGAAGTACAAGAAATGCTGCGGTGCAGCTTAGTACCGTTCCCGTGGGGCAGCCTCACAGGCTGCTGCGGTCTCCCGTGGGGCAGGTTTGAAACCTGCGGTCGATTTGGAATCGGCCTGCTGCTGGTTCTTCCTCTCTCCGCCGCCATCTGGCACGGTCCGAAGTCCGTCGTGGCGGCCCAGCCTCCCGGCAATCCATTGCTGTGGAAGGAATTCGGCCTGAGGAGCGCGGAGCGGGCCGACTTCGGGGCGCGGCGAATTACGGCGTTCGAGATGCAGGACGTTACTGGCGCGGTCGCCGCGTCGGAGTGGCTGCAGGGATCGATCAGCATTGGGCATGTAGTACTGACCTGTACCGGAAAGTGCCCGGTCGAGGCGAAGGAATATTCGCGTTTTCTATCGGATACGGGATCGGGCTACCCTCCTTCCTTGCCCGCGTACCTGCCCCGCCGTGATGTGATCTCCGGTACCGAGCGCTATGTCCTCGGCCCGGTCGGGCTGGCCGAGTTCGCCCCGGGCTTTCCCTCCACGGTCGTCGGCTGGCAGTTTTCACCCGAAGGCGACCTGATGCGTTACCGGACCCCGGCAGGTGAGGCCGTGCTGGCCGTTTTCTCCTACCCAACCCCGCAGATCGCACGACAGCAGGCGGATGTCTGGAGGAAGGTGAACGGCGCGTTCGTGAAGCGCACGGGCCCCCTGGTGGCCATCGCATTCGGCATCGCGGACAAGAACGCCGCCTGGGGGCTGCTGAACCAGGTGAACTACGAGGCCGACGTCACCATGAACGAGGCCGCCAAAGCGAACCAGGCAAAGAGCCTGGCGAACATGATTCTCAGTATCTTCGCTCTCGCCGGCATACTGATTCTGTTCTGCCTGTTGTCCGGCCTGGTATTCGCAGGGGGGCGGGTGATGCTGCGCCGGTTTGGCCTGACGCGTGCTGACGAGGCGATGATCGCGCTGCACCTCAGCGACGTCTAAAGGCCCGTGTTTCTCGCGCCTTAGAACCTGGGAAGATACTTCCAACCCCCTTCCGGTTGACAATTTCCACAGCAGGCTCGATCTGTGGAAATCAGATAACGCGAATCATTATCAGTAGCTTACAGCCATTTTCCACAGCCGGGATTTTTGGCTTGACTCATTCTTTCACCAGGCCCTATCATCCAATCACAAACAGGTTTTGACGGCGGTGTTTCCGTCGAATCTGATTCTCCCAAAAACATCCCCCGGCAGAACCGGGGTTTGGAAATGCTCACCTCCCCAAAGGTGAGCATTTTCGTTATGGGGACGTGTTCGCGACGGCGGTGCCCACTACAATTGTCATTTCCGAGACTTTGAAGCGTTCCGCACAGGATTTCCACAGCCCCGTTCGGAGATGACCGAATCCGAGAAAGCCTACTACGAGAAGCGCGCGCCAGAATACGACGACTGGTATCTCGGGGCGGGGCGCTTTGCCGGCCGCGTCCGGCCCGGGTGGGAGGCGGAGCTGGCTGATCTGCGGTCGGTCCTGCGCGCGTTTCCCGCACGGTCGGTCCTGGATGTCGCCTGCGGCACCGGTTTTCTCACACGCGACCTGGGCGGATGCGTTGTCGCACTCGACCATAGTCCGGGGATGCTCGAGGTCGCCCGTGAAAGGCTGCCTGCTGCTGCCTTTGTGCAAGGCGATGCCTTCCGTCTCCCGTTTCCCGATGGTTCATTCGACTACCTCCTGACCGGCCACTTCTACGGACATCTGGCTGCGGAGGATCGCCAACGCTTTCTCGCCGAGGCCCGGCGCGTGGCGGCTCAGACGCTTATCGTGGATGCAGCCCTGCGCGACGAGGTCCAATCCGAGGAATGGCAGGAGCGTGTGCTCAACGACGGCTCACGGCATACCGTCTATAAGCGGTACTTTACGCCGGAGAGGCTCTTGGCCGAGCTGGGCGGCGGCCGAGTGCTGCACGCCGGACGCTGGTTTGTGGCGGTCCTCGGTATGCTGAAGGCTTGACAGCGGCCAGCGAGGATCGTGACCAGCGCGTGATCCGCATCGTGCGCTGGTTTCGCCGGCGGCGCATGCGCCGGTTCGAACGGACATTCAGAATCACGTCCGCGATGCGCGTGCTCGACGTCGGCGGGACCGCAATGAACTGGGAGTACCTGAGCGTCCGGCCGCGCCTGACGATCCTCAACGAGGAGCGGGAGCGCCCCGACGCGGATGAGGTGATGTGGGTTGCGGGCGACGGCTGCGCGCTGCCATTTCGCGATGGAGCGTTCGACATCGTCTTCAGCAACTCAGTCATCGAGCATGTAGGAGGGCCCGAACGCCAGCGGCAGTTTGCGCGGGAGATCGCGCGTGTCGGAAAGGCATACTGGGTGCAGACGCCGAACCGCTGGTTTCCCGTCGAGCCGCATCTGCTGACGCCGTTTCTGCACTGGGCCCCTTCCGGCCTGCGCGCCGCCATCGCCCGCAGGTTCACCGTCTGGGAGTGGATCACCCGGCCAACGTCGGATCGCCGCGAGTTTTACATCGAGCATTTCCTGCGCGACGTGCGCCTGCTGGGTCCCGCCGAAATAAAGCGGCTTTTTCCGGGCGGGCAGCTGATCCGGGAGAGACTGCTGGGCCTCACAAAATCCCTCGTAGCGGCGCGGCCAGCAACGTAAACCCTGCTACGCTGAACATTTGATGACCGATCGCAAACTGCGGATCATTCCGCTGGGCGGGCTCGGCGAATTCGGCATGAACTGCATGGCTATGCAGTTCGGCGACGACATCGTCGTTATCGATGCGGGGATGATGTTCCCCGAGGCCGAGCTTCTGGGCGTGGACGTGGTCACGCCCGACTTCACTTTCCTCGAGCAGAATCGCGAGAACGTCCGCGCGCTGGTGCTCACCCACGGCCACGAAGATCACATTGGCGCAGTCCCGTTCCTGATCAGCGAGCTGGACATCCCGGTATACGGAACCGCTTTCACGCTGGCGCTGGTGGAGCGGCGTCTGGAAGAGCACGATCTGCTCGGCCAGGTGAAGTTCAACAAGGTCAAGCCGGGCGAGCGCATCGAAATCGGCCCGTTCGCCATCGAGTTCATTCACGTCACGCACTCCATTGTCAGCGCGGTGATGCTGGCTATCACGACGCCGCTGGGCGTGATCATCCATACCGGCGATTTCAAGGTGGACCCGACGCCGGTGGACAACGTGCCCTTCGATCTGCACACACTCGCGGCGTATGGGCAGCGTGGCGTGCTGCTGCTGCTGTCGGATTCCACCAACGTCGATCGGCCCGGCTATACCGAGAGCGAACGCGCCGTGCAGCCGCGGCTCGAAGACATCTTCAACCGGGCGGAGCGGCGGCTGGTGATTTCGTGCTTCAGCTCGTCCATCCATCGGTTGCAGGGCGTGCTGGATCTGGCCGCGGAGTACGGACGCAAGGTGGCGCTGCTGGGGCGCAGCATGCTCACCGCCACCGAAATCGCGCACAATCTGGGGCTGCTGCACATTCCCGACAACATTCTGCTGCGTCCCCAGGACATCATGCAGGCCGCGCCGAACAAAGTTGCCGTGCTGGTCTCGGGCACCCAGGGAGAGCCGATGTCCGCGCTTTCGCGCGTGGCCGTGGACAACCACAAGAACCTCACCGTGGAGCGCGACGACACGGTGGTGCTCAGCGCGCGCATCATTCCGGGGAACGAGAAGGCGATTTACCGGATGATCAATCACCTGTCCAAGCGCGGCGCGGACGTGATCTACGGCAGCATGAATCCGCCGGTGCACGTGTCCGGTCACGGCAGCGCCGAGGAGCTGAAACTGGTGCTGAACCTTGTGCGGCCGCGCTATTTCATGCCGATTCACGGCGAATACCGGCAGCTCGCGCGGCACGCGTCGCTGGCGCAGCATCTGCGCGGCGCGGGGCTGGAGCAGACGTTCATTCTCGAGACCGGCGACACGCTGGAGATCGACAAGATGGGCGCGCGCAGGGGCGAGCGGGTGACCGTCGGCCGCGTGTGCATCGATTCAGGGAGTCTCGACGACGTGGTGGAGGATCTGGTGATCCGCGACCGCAGGCATCTCTCCGAAGACGGCTTTGTGATTCCCATCATCGCCATTAACAAGCACACGGGCCGAAGCGAAACGCTGCCGGAGATTGTGAGCCGCGGCTTTGTGTCGTTCGAGGAAGACGGCTCGGGCCTGCTGCAGGATGCTCGTCAGGTGGTGGCGCGCACGCTGGAGACGTCAACGGAGGAAGAGCGCACCGACTGGGGCGTCATGAAAGAGAAGATCCGCGCGGATTTGAAGCGCTTCCTGAACAAGCAGACTGCGCGCCGCCCGCTGATTACCCCGGTGATATTGGAAGTGTGAGAGGGAGGTACGGGATTTCGTCGGTTGGCTCGTTGACTGACTGGGCGTACGACGGCATCTGGGATGGGGCGGAATGCGGAAGGCCATGAACATAGGTTTGCTTGGCAGGAATTTCTTGAGAATTCTTCTTGCTGTGCGCGAGCGCAGACCTGCTGCTCCGTTTTCAGCCCAGGATGTGGACTCCCTTTTGGGTATTAAGCATGCTGGGGCATTAGCCGTCATCCTCGATTCAAGCACGGCCGACGTGAAGGTGACGGAGTTCCGTTGTGAGAGCGGCTGACCTTTGCAGCCGCTCAGACCTGAGGCGCTCCTGAAGGACGACCTCGCGCCTGCGTCGATTACTCTGACGGCGGCCTCTTGTTCCTCTCATTGCATAGGCCCGGCACCGGGATGCTGGCCGCATGGGCCGAAACCAGCTATATGCTGCTTCAGCGAGGCGCCGCAGGTGTTCAGGGCAAGCCGCTGAGACTGCGCTCCGTGAATCGCAAAACGTCGGTGAGATAATTGACTCATGCTGACGGCCTACATCCGGGCAGCCATGCGCCAGGCTCGCTACGAGATTGTAGAGGATGATGGGTCATTCTGCGGCCACATTCCTGCCATCGCGGCTGTCTGGGCGAATGCCAGGACCCTGGAGGCCTGCCCGGGAGGAGATCGAAAGCGTGCTTGAGGGCTGGGTGCTGCAGATCACTCGCCGATTCCCGACATTGACGGCCAGCGCATTGCTGGTGCGCATCCTTCGAGAGGCTGGAATCGAGCGGGAGGAATGGAAGTCATGATCTTCCGCCCGATCCTGATTCCGATCATTGCCATTAACAGGCGCATCGATTCCGAGAGATCAGAGGAAAGGATTTCTGACCTGGAGTGCGCCGAAGCGCTGGCCGTGCTGGAGATCCTCGGTATAAAGGAGATCGCACCGAGCCTGGATGGCCGCCGAGACGATCAACGAGTCGTACCAGGAAAGCCCGCTCCGGGCGTGGAGTTGCAGCGCCTCGGCATAGAGGGCTTGCGAGGAATGCACGGCGAGCAGTGGGCGGAAGACCGTGCCGAGATACTGACTGGCGTCGGCCGGCTGCATGGGCCGGGCGAACCTGCGCAAAGCCACGTTGAAGAACTCCTGCGCCACCTGATAGCTGATGACGCCTTTTTGCGTCGTCAGAGCCTCGCGGATCAGTTGCGCGGATTTCCGGGCCTTGGCGGCGGCGCTGTGGTCGAAGGAATAAACGAAGATATTCGTATCCAAAAAGAATCTATCGCTCATTCAATTCGTCCCTGCTGAAGCGCCGGCCCGCATCGACGTGTCGCAAGCGGCCCATCAACGCATCGAAGCCCTGAACGTCGCCCGCGCTCTGAGAAAACTGCGCCAGCCAATCCCGAAAGGCCTCGTTCAGCGTTCGGTGCTGGCCGCGCGCGATCAGGCGTGCCTGCTCGATCAGGTTCTCGTCGGCGCTCAGGGTGATGTTCTTCATACGAAACCAGTGTACACTATTTTCGTGTAAATGGAAAGGCCGCCTCGGAAGCCGCCCTGGACCTTCCACGGTCTCAGGTTCTACGCTTTATGAAACGCGCTACGCGAGTTTCAGGCGCTTGAGCTTCATGTGCCCGGCGCGGACGTGGGCAAGATCGTACTGCGCCTGTTGCACAAGCCAGCTTTCGGCGCTGCCGCCGAAAACCTTCGACAACCGAACGGCCATCTCGGGAGAAATGCCGCGCTTTTCATTCACCAGTTCGGAAAGCGTGGTGCGGGTGACTCCCAGCGCGGCGGCGGCGGCCGTGATGTTCAGGCCCAGAGGCTCAATGCACTGTCGGAGTACAAACCCCCCGGGGTGGGGCGGATTCTTCATCGGCATGGTTCACGTTCCCTTTCAGGGGTAGTCCACGTAATCAACATCAAAGGCGTCGGGGCCATCAAAGCGAAAGATTACTCGCCAATTGGCCCGCACCGTTACCGCCCACAGACCTCGCTCCCGGCCCTTGAGCGGATGGAGCCGCAACCCCGGCACGTCCATATCGGAAACGGTCCGGGCCGCGTCAAGCCGCGCGAGAATGTCCCGCAACTTCACGGCGTGCTCGGCCATCACGCCGCGCGGGTCGTCCTCGTCGTGGAGGAGCTTGAGTCCCTTGTGGCGGATCGAGCGGATCATCTTCGACCGTAATGCGTTACGTAACAGATGTCAAGTGGCCGGGGATTTCCGAATCAGTCAGCGAATAGCTCGTGCTCCGTCCACCCTCGGGATTGCGGACAAGGACGCCGTGATCGACCAGCCCGAGAATGTCGCGATGGGCCGTGTCCTGCGAGCACCTGGCCAGCTTTGCATATTTGGATGTCGTGAGCTTTCCTTCGAACCCGTCCAGCAGGCGGTTGATCACCAGCCGCTGCCGGTCGTTCAGCGGCACGTTCCTGATCCGTTCCCAGAAGCGCGCTTTCTCCAGCACGGCGCTTAACGCAACCTGTGCCCCGTCGATGGCGCGGCCCAGACAGCCGAGAAACCACACCATCCAGGGCGTGACGTCCATCGTCCCTTTCTGCGTACGTTCCAGAACGTCGTAATAGGCGCTCCGCTCCTGCCGGATCTGCGCCGACATGCTGTAGAATCGCTGCGGGCTGCCCTCGGAACGCGCCAGCGCCATGTCGGAGATCGCGCGCGCGATGCGGCCGTTACCGTCGTCAAACGGGTGAATGGTCACGAACCAGAGATGCGCGAGGCCGGCTTTCAGGACGGGGTCAATCGGTGCAATGGCTTCGAACCAATCGAGGAAAGTGTTCATCTCGCCCGCGAGGAGGTCTGCCTTTGGCGCTTCAAAGTGGACGTGTTCGCTTCCGATTGCGCCGGAGACGACCTGCATTGGACCGGTCTTGTCGTCGCGCCAGGCGCCCGTTCCGATCCTGGTCATTCCGCTGCGGCCGGTGGGAAACAGCGATGCATGCCACGCGAATAGCCGTTCGGTAGTCAGTGGCTGGTTGTAGTGGCGCGTGGCATCGAGCATCATCTCCACAACGCCTTCGACGTCGCGATCAGCGGGCCTGAGGCCGCCGATATCGATGCCCAGGCGGCGGGCGATGGACGAGCGGACCTGGTCGGCGTCGAGCCTTTCACCTTCGATCTCGCTGCTCTTGAGAACGTCCGAGGTGAGCGTTTGGAGGACCGCCTCCTGCTGAAGGTTGAACCCCAGCCCTTCCATGCGCCCAATCAGGCGGCCCTGGCGGTGGCGGACGGAGGAGAGGGGTTCGGAGACGGTCTCCGCGTTCCAGTGGAAGCGGGGCCAGTCCGGGAGCTCGTGAATGTCCATTCTCCGCATCTCCTGCGGAGATTATAGCCAGCTATCTCCGCAAGAGCAAGCGATTCTCCGCGTTCCATGCGGAGAATAGACCAGTCATTCTCCGCACGCCGGGGTGATCGCTAGCTGGATCCCGGGGTGTTTCGGACCTCGTCCACAACCGCGCGAATCGCCCGGACAATCGTTGGCGGCTCTTCGGCTTTATCCTCCAGCATCAAGCGGCCACGGGTCGACAGGGCGGCCAGACGCGGCTGCAGCTCATGAAACCAGTAGTCGTTCAGGGCGTCCGTGGCCTTGGCGAACGCCGGAGCCGGAGCGGTAAACGGGGCCGAGTCCGCGAGCACATAAAGCGGACGATTGCCGAAGCTGCCCGCCGCGCGGACTTCCGCCATGCTCTGGTCCAGCGTGCAGCCCTCGCCCTCGGTTTGAGCGGTTCGCGGATTCGTCGAGAGGAACAGCAGCTCCTTCTGGTCCGCGGGCGCCAGATTCGCAATACCGAATGGAACGCCCGCGCCGGGATTTCCCATCAGCCGCAGCAGACCTACGTGCAGCACCGCGGGAAGCACCACGGTGCAGCCCATCTTCTGCACCAAAGGAGGCAGCGAATCCAGCTTGCCTTTCATGTATTCCGGCTCGTGTACGAAGACGTCCGTGTCGGTCGCACGAATGAGCACCGCGCCCGCCACATCGCGAGGATAGAGTCCGTTATAGACACGGATGTGAAAGGCGCCCGCGCTGGCGCCAACCAGCACGTACGGACCGGGAACTGCCCCCGCCCGCAGGAGCGCGTGCAGATCTCTGGCGATTTCCGTGAATGTTCGCGGCGATGGGCCGGGATCGCTCCAGCCGTATCCGGCGCGGTCGTACCAGCAGGCTCGCGCGAACTTCGCGACTTCCCTCTGCATGTCGATCCACGCGTACCCCGCCGTGTGTCCGGCGCCTTCAAAAACCACTGTGGGGCTGCCATCGCCGGAGCAATAGAGGTTGAGCGTGCGCCCGCCGATGTCTACCGGGCGGCCGATTCGCGGGTACCGGTTGCGGTCGCGCCACTCGCCGATCTGCTCGTAGACCACGCCGCCTGCGACGAGAATCGCTAAGGCCAGCGCGCAGAGTTTCATCATCCTGCGCATTCGTTTCATTGGCCGTCTTCCCTCTCCTGCTCCTCCATCGATTTCAAAAACGATTGCGCTTCCGCATAGCCGGGGCGGAGGCGGAGCGCTTCGATGAAGTTCGCACGCGCCCGCGCGCGGTCCACCTTGTAGAGCAAGTGATAGATGCCGGCGCGGAGATGCGATTCCGGATCGAGCGGCCTCAGCCTGGCCAGGCGTTCGGCGATCGAGGCTGCCTTGTCGAACATCCCGAGCTGATGGTACTCCGCCGCAAGGAAGTCGAGGCGCGAGTAGTCGGCGGGATCGGCAGCGATCTCTTCCTCGAGGATCCCGACGTAGAGCAAATTCCGCTTTCGCCGCGCCTCCGGATCGCCTGCGAAATCGTGATCGATGCGAATGGACGTGCGGACCAGCCGCCCGCCGCCGGTTAGAATCGATGCGTCGACGGTCTCATGAACGCGGCCGCGGTATCGATAGTCCGGCCGATTGGGGAAAAGCCGGACGACGTGGTCGGTAATCGCGTTCTTCGACTCCGCTCGCCGGTTCAGCCGCTCAAAGTAGTAACCGGCATTCTCCCCGCGCGCCGCAATCTCACGCACCAGCGGCCGGCTTTCGGCATGAAGCGCCTCATCGGCGTCAAGCACGAGGATCCATTGGCCGCTCGCGCTGGCCACGCCGCAATTCCGCGCGCCCGCGAAATCGATGCGGGTGAAGTCGAACGGAATGACCTTCGCCCCGCGGCGCGCCGCGATCGCGCGCGTGGAATCCGTCGATCCGGTGTCCACGACGATGATCTCGTACGCCAGATCCCCCACCGCATCGAGACACCGCGCCAGCTCCCGCTCGGCATCCTTCACGATCATGCACAGGCTGATTGCTTCGCTGGCCATCGTTCAGCCCCAGGCGAGCAGGAGCATCTTCGCCGCCTGAACGCACAGTGCCGCCGCGTGCTTCGATTCGGCGGGCAAGCCGCCGACCGCGGCCTCGGCATCGCCGGGTTTCAACGCTCTCACTTCATCGCGCGTCCGGCCCCGCAACAGCTCGCTGAATGCCGACGCCGTGGCGATCGACGCGGTGCAGCCGCGAACTTTGTAGCTCACCTCGGCGATACGGCCGTCTCTCATCAGCGCGAACAGACGCAGCGTGTCGCCGCATACGGGGTTCTCGACGCTGGCGACGATGGCCGGCGGCGACGGCAGCTCCCCCACATTGCGCGGGTTTCGAAAATGATCCAGGAACGTTTCGCTGTACACGTGTGCTCCACAATAGTATTACGCTTCCATGCGACGAATCCTCGCGGGCGTGATCCTGCTCATCCTCTACGGGTCTTTCTTTCCCTGGCGCTTCTCGCGAGTTCCCTCGGGCCCGGTGCTGGTGTGGCCGCGGACGCTTCTGACCGGCGACGCACTGCTGAACTTCCTGATCTATCTTCCGGTGGGCGCGTGCGCTTACTACGCGTTTTCGGAGCGGCGCCGATTGCGCTTCATTCTGCCGGTGGCGCTGGCTTTCATGTTGTCCCTGTTGGTCGAGCTGACCCAGGTGTTCATCCCGGGCCGAGCGTCCGAGTTATCCGATCTGCTGATGAATACGCTCGGCGGAGCGTGCGGCATGGCGGCGGTCGCGCTGGTTCCGCTGCGTCCGACTCCGGAAGTTTTGCTGCTGGTGAGCTGGGCGGCGCATCTGTTGTCGCGCGGTTTCCAGGGATGGGTGGTCGAATGCTTCGGCTGTCTTATCGCCGCCAGCGCGGCGTTCCCGCAAAAAATGCGAAGCTGGCGATGGGCCGTCGCGGCTGCCTGCTATCTGGCCATCCTCTATCGGGGGCTCTCGCCCTTCGTCTTCGTTACCCGGGCGAACCCGTTCGACTGGGTGCCTTTCCAGGCATTCCTCCTCGCCGATTGGTCGAAGGTCCTGCCCATCCTGTTTTCGAAGCTGTTCTGGTATGCCGCGGCGGTATGGGTGTTGCATCGCCTCGGAAGGAGCTGGCCGCTCTCCGGAGGCGTGGCGGCGGCGTTCCTGCTGGCCATCGAGATCGCGCAGCGCCACATCCCGCCGCACGTACCGGAAATCACCGATCCAGCGATGGCCCTGCTGCTCGCCGGGGTGTTTGCCGCTCTCCCGGCCGCAGTGATGGTGGTGGCCGGCATCATCCGGCGCGATAGCCGAATTCTGATCTGCCAGCGAAAGCGCGGCAGCCGCCACGAACTGAAATGGGAGTTTCCCGGAGGCAAGGTGGAACGGCGGGAGATGCCGCGCGATGCGCTCGCGCGCGAGCTGCGCGAAGAACTGGGAATCGACGTAGCGGCGGGCAAAGAAATGGCGCGCTACGAATACGCCTATCCGTCGCGCGCCCCGATTCAACTGATCTTCTACGAAGTCACCGGGTTTTCCGGTGAGCCTCGAAACCAAGTCTTCGAGCAGATTCGGTGGGAGGAACCGTCGCGTCTGGCGTCCTACGAGTTTCTCGAAGGCGACGAGCGGTTCCTCCGGCTGCTGACGAACGAAACCACTCCCTCCGGTCATGGCTCGGAACGGAGCCGCGACCAAAGGGAGCGGTAACTCAATTCTGTCTAGATGTCGTAATACAGCGCGAACTCGTAGGGATGCGGCCGCAGGCGGATGGCATCGGCCTCGTTCTTGCGCTTGTAGTCGATAAACGTCTCGATCAGCTCTTCGCTGAACACGTCGCCCTTGAGCAGAAAGTCGTGATCCTCTTCGAGGCAGGTGAGGGCCTCCTCAAGCGACGCCGGCATGGAGGGAACGTTCTTCAGCTCCTCGGGAGAGAGATCGTAGATGTCCTTGTCGAGCGGCTCGCCGGGGTGCACTTTGTTCGTGACGCCGTCGAGACCGGCCATCAGCATCGCCGCAAAGGCCAGGTACGGGTTGCAGGCCGGATCGGGCGGACGGAACTCCACGCGCTTGGCCTTCGGGCTGGCCGAGTACATGGGAATGCGGCAGGCCGCCGAACGATTCCTCCGCGAGTAAGCCAGATTCACCGGCGCCTCGTAGCCCGGCACCAGGCGCTTGTAGCTGTTGGTGGTGGGCGCGATGATGGCCGACAGCGCGCGCGCATGCTTCAGCAGGCCGCCGATATAGTGCAGACCCATCTCGCTGAATCCGGCATAGCCGTCGCCGGCGAACAGCGGCTTCCCGCCTTTCCAGATGCTCTGGTGGGTGTGCATGCCGCTGCCGTTATCGGCGAACAGCGGCTTGGGCATGAAGGTAACGCTCTTGCCCGCGTTGTAGGCCACGTTGCGGATGACGTACTTGTAGACCATCATGTTGTCGGCCGACAACACCAGCGTGTCGAAGCGCTGGTCGATTTCCGCCTGTCCGCCGGTGGCGACTTCGTGGTGGTGGCATTCGATGTGCAGCCCGCACTCCATCATGATCTTGACCATCTGCGAGCGCAGCGCCTGATAATGATCGGTCGGGGGCACCGGGAAGTAGCCTTCCTTGTAGCGCGGCCGGTATCCGAGATTGTTGCCCTCCCGGCCGGAGTTCCAGCGGCCCTCTTCGGCGTCGATGAAATAGAAACCGGAGTGCTGGTTCTGGTCGAAGCGGACGTTGTCGAAGATGAAGAACTCGGCTTCGGCGCCGAAGTAGGCGGTGTCGCCGATGTTGCTGTTCTTCAGGTACAGCTCGGCTTTCTTGGCGATCCAGCGCGGGTCGCGGATGTAGTGCTGGCGAGTTATCGGGTCCACCGCGTCGCCGACCATCACCAGTGTCTTCATCTCGGCAAACGGATCGATGTACGCGGTGACCGGGTCGGGGACCAGAAGCATGTCGCTCTCGTTGATCGCCGCCCAGCCGCGGATGCTCGACCCGTCCATGCCGAAGCCGTCTTCGAACGAGCTCTCGTCGAGCTCGCCGATCGGATAGGAGACATGGTGCTGGAGTCCGGGGATATCGGTGAAGCGGAGGTCGAGTTGTTCAACGCCCTTGTCCTTCACCAGCTTCAGTACGTCCTGAGGTGTAGCTGCCTTAGCCAAATTGATGACCCTCCATGGTGGGATTCGAAACGGATTCTATAAGTCTAAACATTCAGCGTACATCGGAGGCCGCACCGTGGTAGTCAATATTTTCTATTGAGCCGATAAAGAAGATCTTGCCGGGGTGCGCGGCAGTAGCCGAAGTCCCTCGCCAGAGCTGTGGTATTTTACGTTTCGACATGAAGCTTGCTGGATTCCTGCTCCTGCTGGCCGGATGGGGGCTCGCGCTCTCGGCGGTGATTCTGCTGAGTTCCGCCGCTCCACGCGCGGCGTTCGTTCTGGCGGGCATGGCAGTGGAGCTGCTGGGACTGGCGCTGGTGGTGCGCGGGCACCTGCTTCCCCGTCCCGCGAGAGATCGGGAACGCTCATGAGTGAGCCGACGATGACGCTCGCGCTCGTCTGCCTCCTGCTGGCGCCGTTTGCGGGCGCGGGTTTGGCGCTCATCAACTGCGGACTCATCCGCTCGCGCAGTGCGGCGCATTTCATGCTCGCGGCGCTTTGCGCCACGGCGATTGCGGCGGGCATGTACTTCGTGTGCGGCTTTCGGTTTTCCGGCTACACGGGCGGGCCTGCCTACGATCTGCTCGTCGCCGGCAAACCTTGGAGCTGGATCGGAGCCGGCCCTCTCTTCCTGCGCGGCGTCGTCCTGGATGGATCACCCGCCTCGATGACGCTGCTGCTCGAGATGTTGAGCGTCGGGCTGGCCGTGGTGATCCCGCTGGGAGCCGGCGCGGAGCGATGGAGGCTGGGCGCGGTCTGCGCCTCGTCGGCGCTGCTGGCGGGCTGGACGTGGCCATTGTTCGCGCATTGGGTCTGGGGCGGGGGCTGGCTGGCCCAACTGGGCGCGAACTACGGTCTGGGACGCGGTTTTGTGGACGTGGGAGGCGCCGGCGTCATCCAGGTGGTGGGCGGGCTCACCGCGCTGAGTGTCGCCTGGATTCTGGGTCCGCGGCGGGGACGCTATGCGCTCCACGGCATGCCCACGGCGATTCCCGGGCATAGCGCGGTGTTCGTGCTGTTCGGTTGTTCGCTGGCCTGGGTGGGATGGATCGGACTGAATTCCGCGGGTGCCCTGCTGTTGGGAGGGCTTGAAGCTGGCCGTGTGGTTCTGGTCGCCGTGAACACTACGCTGGCCGCGTCCGCGGGCACTCTCGCGGTGGTGGTGATCACCCGTCTGCGGTTCGGCAAGCCGGATGCCTCGCTCAGCGCGAACGGCTGGGTGGGCGGGCTGGTGGCGTCGAGCGCCGGCTGCGCCTGGCTGACTCCGGTGGCCGCCGCGGTGACCGGATTGATTGCCGGAGCTCTGGTGATCTTCGCCGTCGAGCTGCTGGAACTGCGATTTTCCGTCGACGATCCCGGCGGAGCGATTTCGGTGCACGCCGTCGGCGGCATCTGGGGACTGATTGCCCTCGGAATGTTCGGACACCTGCCGCCGGGACCGGGCGACGCGAACCAGTGGCTGGCGCAGGCGATCGGCGTAGCCACGCTGATCGGCTTCGTGCTGCCGCTGACGTATGGATTGAATTTGCTGTTGAACCGGGTAGCGCCGTTTCGCGTCACCGTCGAAGGCGAGCGCCAGGGCATGGACCTGTTCGAGCTGGGCGCGGGCGCGTACCCCGATTTCATGACCCATCGCGACGAGTTCGGGCAGCGATAATTTTCTTCTTCACCTTTTGTTCGCCTTCTGTTATAGTCCCTTTATGAGTTCCGATTACGCAGGCCAGTTGCTCGCAAGCAAGGACTTCTTCGAGCGCTCCACCAGTGTTCTGGATGAGGCCGATTCCCAGTTTCGCCCCTGCGATGGTATGATGACCGTCGCGCAACAGGTAGCGCATGCGGCGCAGACTCTCGACTGGTTTGTCGAAGGCGTCACCCGGCCTGAAGGGTTCGATCTCGACTTCGAAAAGCTTGCCCGGGAAACCGGCGCGGTGACCTCTCTCAACGCCGCACGCCGGGAACTGGAGACCGCCTACGCAAACGCCATTGCGTTCGTGCGGTCACGCACTCCCGAGCAACTTGCCGCGCCGCTCCCTCCGGGACCGGTGATGGGCGGCCAGCCCGTGAGCGACATCCTGTGGGCTATGGTGGAACACACCGCGCACCATCGCGGCGCGCTGACGGTCTACTCCCGGCTGCTGGGCAAGGTTCCGCCGATGCCGTACGGCGGCTGAATCGCTCGAGACGAGCAGGATTCACTGCCGGCTTTCGTCTTTGACATGTTTCGCACATGCAACTATGCTGGAAGCATGTCTAAGATGATCCAGATTCGGAACGTTCCCGAGGACTTGCATCGGCGACTCAAGGTCCGCGCAGCTCTGGAAAGCATCTCGCTGTCCGACTACCTGCTTCGGGAAATCAGGCAGGTGGCGGAGCGGCCTACGCTTCAGGAATTGTCGGAGCGTCTGGCCTCGCGCAGCAAGGTACAGGTTCGTGTCCGTCCCGCAGAGATTCTGCGCGAGGAGCGCAACCGGCGGTGATTGTCGTCGATGCCTCCGCCATGCTGGAGGTTCTGCTTGACTTGCCCTCGGGGCCAGCGATTCGAAAGCGCATGCTCGAGCCGGGCGAGACGCTCCACGCTCCGCATCTGATCGACCTTGAGGTGTGTCAGGTCCTGCGGCGTTACAATCTGGCGGGGACTGTAAGTCCGTCGCGGGGGCGGCAGGCCCTCGAAGACTATGCAGACTTTTCGATCGGCCGCTACGCACACGGTGCTCTGTTGCCGCGCATATGGGAACTGCGTCACAATCTCACGGCCTACGATGCTGCCTATGTTGCCCTCGCCGAAGCGCTCGGTTGTCCTCTGATCACGTGTGATCGGGCGGTTAGATCCGTCAAGGGTATTCACGCCGCGGTGTTCGTCTTCTGATTCCTTATGAATGCTTCGCCACCCAGATCAACAGGGTGAAGACGACGATCGGAATCAGCGCCATGGCGACGTAGAACAGAATGCGCCGCAGCAGAGGCGACTTCCGCTTCTTCCATTCGCGCAGCTCCGGCCGCTCGGCCACGCCCACCTGATCCTGATGCGTCAGATCCCAGGCGAACTCCTTCGCGCTGCCATAACGGTTGCGCGGCTCGCGTTCGAGCGCGCGGTAGATGATTTCCTGCAACTGTGGCGAAATCGAAGGATCCACCTCACGGGGCGGGGTGGGGTTGTTCAGCAGGCGGTCGTTCATGATGGCGAACGGGTTTGGCCCCTGGAAGGGGACCTTGCCGGTGAGCATTTCGTAGAGCATCACGCCCAGCGCGTAAATGTCGCTGCGCCCGTCTCCGCGCTTGCCTTTCACCTGCTCCGGTGAAATGTAGTCGGGCGTGCCCATCACCTGCGAGAGCTTGGCGAAGGTGAGCCGGCGCGATCCTTCCTTACCGGCGATGCCGAAATCGATCAGCTTGATGCGATCGTCGCCGTCCACCATGATGTTCTCGGGCTTGAGATCGCGATGCACCACGCCGTGAGTGTGAATGTATTCCAGAGCGTCGGCGATGCGCAACGCGATTTGCACGGCCCGCTCCGCCGGCAGCTTCCGGGTCTCGCCCAGGATTTTCCGAAGCAGCCGCCCTTCCACCCACTCCATCACCATGTAGATCCGGCTGTGGCGCTCGGCCGGGAACACTTTCATCACGCCGGGATGCTCCATGGCCACGCCGATCTCCTGTTCGCGCTGGAAGCGGTCGAAGAGCACCGGATCGCATTCCATCTCCTCGTGGGGGATCTTGATGGCAACGGGCGCCCCGGTATCGAGATCCTCGCCGCGGTAGATGGAGGCCATGCCGCTGCGAGCGACCAGGTTTTGGATGCGGTAGTTGTCGAGGGTGTCGCCGGGATGGAGTGACGTCATGAATGGCGCGGGTTTCGCCCCGCGCGGCACTACGATCCGTATCACCCGGGCAGCTTGTAGGGCCTGCCGCGGTACATGCCGATGCGCTCGACGCTCCTGATGCGAATGAGCTGAATGCTGATATTATCACCACCGTCGCGTTCGTTGGCAAGCGCCACCAGATGCCTGGCCGCCTCCTCCAGACTGGAACCGCGCCGCACGGCGGCAGCCATCTCGCCGCCGGCGACGGAGCCGTGCAGGCCGTCGGAGCAAAGCGCCAGCACGTCCCCGGCAGCGACATGCTCCTCGCCGATCTCGACATTGGCGATGAGGTCGAGGCCCAGCGACCGGGTCAGGACATTTTTCCTGGTGGACTCGGCGGCTTCCTTCGCGGTGATGAGGCCCAGGCGCACCTGCTCGCCGACCACGGTATGGTCGCGGGTGAGCGGGGTGGCGGTATTGCCGCGCAACTGATAGCAGCGCGAATCGCCGATGTGCGCGACCACCGCGCGGTCGAATCGCAGCGCGCAGACCACCAGTGTTGTCGCCATCGACACGCCACCGGGACTGGCGGCGCGGCCCGTGGAATACACATGTTCGTTGGCCGCCTGCACCAGGCGGCGCAACAGCGCGGGATGGGCTTCCCCGGGAGCGGCGGCGCGAAAACCGGCCACCACCGTCTCCACGGCGCCGCGGGAGGCTACCTCGCCGGCCTCCTGCCCGCCAACGCCGTCGGCCAGCGCAAACAGCCAGCCGCGCGTGCGCACTTCTTCCGCGGACGCGGGCAGAACGTAGCCCACGTAATCTTCGTTATGATCGCGCACGCGTCCACAGTCGGAAACCTGCGCGAACTCGACGTCGAGCATAGAAAAAGTGTGCGGACCGCCGCAGCGGCCCGCACGTCATCATGGCCCCGCTTTCCTGGTCGCTGTCGTCTTCTTCAGGCGGTGGTCCGGGCCGTGGCCCGGTTGTTCACCATCGTTGTCCTCCCTTTCGACTTGCTGGAACGGATAAAGTAGATCCCTCCGTAGATGGCCCAGACCAGCGCGAACCCGAGCGCGATTAGCGGCTCCATCTTCGTGCCATAGCCCATGAACGGCCCGATCAGGTAAAAGGCCATGCAGGCCAAGTTCGCCAACAGGCCGAAGACCGGGATGGCCAGGTGCTTCAGGAAGCTGAATTTCGGATGGCCGTGATACGCCACCATGCAGGTGACGCAGCTCAGCATGTACAACAGGAACGTGCCGAAGTTCGAAGCAAGCGTGAGCGTGAGGAAGCTGTTGGGCAACGCCGCCATCCTGTCGTGCGTCAGGTACCCGAAACTCGACCAGACGCCTTGCGGCAGAGCTTTGATGGCGTCGTCGGTGGGAGCGTTGGCGTCGCCGAATATCATCACCACGGTCAGAACGCCGAGCACCGCGGAAATGGTTGCCAGCGTCCAGATGGCGCGATGCGGCGTGAGGTTCTCTCTGTGCAGCAGGCCGTAATGATCGGGCAGTTCCTCATCCTTACCCATCGCGTAAGTGACGCGCGCGCCGGTGTTCATGCAGGAGAGCGTGGTGCCGATCAACGCCAGGAACACCGTGAACGCCTCAATCAGCATGAAGGTCCGGCCGTTGCCCGGGCCGAGGATGGCGTCGCCCACCATCACCATCATGTCCCCGATGGGCGCCGCGGAACCCTGAGCACTGGCCATCGGGTAGCCACTGTTCAGGAAGTAGTTGGCCGCGAAGTACTCGAACAGGTAGCAGAAGGCCCCCTGCACCAGCAGCGAGACAATCACGGCGATAGGCACATCCCGTTTGGCGTTTCTGGCCTCGCCTCCCATGGAGGTCACCGATTCGAAGCCGACCAGAATCAGGATGGCGATGGTGGCCTGGACGAAGACCCAGCCGAAGCTGTGAATGCCCACCACCGAGCCGGCGCTGGGATGGCTGACGAAGTTGCCTTTGCCGTCGTCGGCGGGATAGCTGACGTGGTACGGAACCGGCTTGCCGGCAGCGTCGAGCTGCGGCTGCGGCACGCCGTTGGCATCCCGCACGATGGTATCCGTCGCCTGGCCGTTGACCACGGTTTTCGCGGTCTTGAATTCGTAGGTGTAGGCTTCGCTGGTCTGCGAATCGAACTGCCAGGCAACGCTTCCCGGCGGATGATTCATGCGATAACCCAGCGCCAGGACCGCGAACACCACCAGCGCGGTGATCTGGATGATGTTAATGGCGATGTTCACCGAAGTGGACCCGTTGACGCCACGGTGCGCAATGTACGCCACCACGAACGAGAACACGACGGCGATCGCGGCCATGAACAGGGTCCCCGGATTGGAAGCGCTCATGAAGCTCGGCCACAGTGTCCCGGCCAGATAGCCGCAGAGAATTCCCATGACCCCGACCATCACGCCCGGATAGACCCAGTAGTACAGGTGCGAGCCCCAGCCGATGATGAATTTTGCCAGCCGCGCGTATGGCCAGGCTTTTTCGTGATTCAGAAACGACTGTTCGGCGAAGTAATACGAGCTTCCCGTCCCCGGATAGAGCTTGGCCATCTCGGCGTAACAGACTGCGGTCGCCAGGCACAACAGCAGGGCGAGAAGAATTCCTGCCCACATCGCCGGCGCCGTCGCGCCCTCGCCCGCCTGCCCCTGAAAAGTGAGCCAGAGAAACGCTCCGGGCGCGATCAGCGCCATCGCATTCATCGTCAGGCCGGTCAAACCCAGAGTGGGTTTCATCTCGACGTTTTCTGCCATATATACCTTTCCTCCTGCACTTGGTGAGAGTCTGGGTCCAGGAAGACGGGACCTGGAACGGTGGGGACCGACTGACCGGGTCAGGCCCCGAAACGGAAGGAACAGTGCTTAGCAACCGAGCGTAAAGGAAAGATCAGTCTCGGTCAAAGCAAAAGATTTTCTGATACCCGAAAACTATTTCTATGCCAAAGCGTTACCTCTTCGGCCCGAAGAAGCCGACCAAAGCCAGAGTCACGGTGTCCTGAGTCTTCGCGTTGTTCGGCGTCGCGCCCGATTGGAAGAAGGGCTCGTCGGACCAGTCGCGGCGGTATTCGAAGCGTGACAGCACGCCTTCCATCCACTTGTACTCGCCGGTCATCGTGAACTCCTTAATGTGCTGCGGGACGCCAGTGGTGAACCCGTCGTGGTCGTTGTAGTACTCCACGCGCGGCGTGAACGCAATCTTGCCCGTCGTCTGGATGTGCAGCGCGCCGGCGACGCCCCACCACAACTCCGCTCCGGGACCCGGGTTCTTGTTGTGGCCGTAGTCGTAGTTGAGATAGGCATTGACCTTGCCCGGGGGTGTCAGGTTGAGGACCGTGTCGGCGAGGTTGCGCCAGCCGTTGTTGGTGTTCGGGTTCTCCGGTCCCACGTACCACGTGTTGGCCCAGTTCCACTTGGCGTAAGTGATGGTTCCGTTAAAGCCCAGCGTCTTCCCGGTATTATTGTCCTCGATGTTGTTCCAGCCGTTGACCAGCTGCACGCCGCCTGTGAAATGTTTGCCGACCGGGAACGACGTGCGCAGGCCGAAGTGATAGTACGGGATGGCCCACGCAAACAGCAGCGACCGCGAATAGTTCCAGTTGTTGTTGGATTCGATTACCTCGGCCCCGGCGGAGGTGACAAATTCGCCGAAATCGATTTCCAGTCCCTTCGCTTTGGGCGGCTTGAAGCTCACGTAGGCCTGCTCGAGATACTGGAAGATCTGCGGCTCCGATTCGCCCTCGTGGATGATGTCGAACGCCTTGCCGAAGCCGAAGTCCACCTCAAAGCCCATCGGATCGGGCGCGTGCGAAAGCGTCAGCTTGGCCATGTTCAGGCTGAACTGCTGCGACTGAACGTCGAAGTTGTAGAGCTGGTTTGTGCGCGTCGACGGGTTGTTGAAGTTCCAGCCGTAGTAGCCGTCAATCAGGCCGCTGAAATCGATGGGGCCGATGGACCACGTGGGAGCCGGAGCTGGCGCTGGCGCCGCTGCCGGAGCCGGCGTGGAAGTGGAGGCCGGGGCCGGAGTCTGCGCCGTCGTTTGCCCCGATGTTTGCGCGGCCGGCGCCTGGCCGCTGTCAGTGGTGGCGGGAGCCGCCTGACCCCACGCCTGAATCGATGCGCCGGCCAGAATCAGCGCATTCACCCACACGCCTGTAGCTCGCAAAGACACCATAACCTCTCCTCGACAGAAATTATTCAAAGCGTGACGGGGCTTTCGAGAATCTTACGAAATCCTTATGCCGCAATCCAATAGAAAAATTGGATGGCTCCGATCCAAACGTTTCTCCAGGGCCGAGGGAGATTTCGGTTCATAATGCACACGAGGGAGAAATGAAGAAGATTGAAGCCGTGGTCCAGCCGCACAAGCTGGACGATGTGAAGGACGCTCTGCTGGGGATCGGAATCGACGGGATGACGATCTCCGAGGTCCGTGGCCACGGTCGCCAGAAGGGGCACAAGGAGATTTATCGCGGCCAGGAATACGAAGTGGATTTCCTGCCGAAGATCAAGATTGAGCTGGTGGTCACCGATGCCCGCGCCGGCGAGGTGGCTGAGGCAGTCGGCGCCGCGGCCAGAACGGGCCGAATCGGCGACGGCAAGATCTTCATCACCGAGTGCGCGGACGCCATACGCATCCGCAACGAGGACCGCGGGGAGGCGGCGCTGTAGGTCGCAAGACGAGCGGGCGACGGCACGCCGCAGGGCAGGCGCCGGCTGCTAGTGCGAGGGCAGCCTGAAATCGACGTTGCGCTCCTGATTGAGCCGGTAGGACAAATCGCGATCCACCAGGTCCAGGGTGGCCTGGTTGATGCCGTGATCCATGTTGACGTACTTCAGCGTGTGGCCTTCAATCCAGTAAGCGAAAGCAGGCATGATGGTGTGGTCGCGAAAGGCGATCAGGTAGATGGTTGGCTGCTCGTCATCCGGAACGGACAGAGGTGTTTCGGCGGGCGCCTGGTCGGGCGCCGGCTCACCGGGCGGCGGGCCGGGCGCCGTGTACGACTGCATCCCGCTCTGACCGGGCTCGGGCGCGCTCGGGTAATCGCGCACGACTGGGCTGGCGTGATCGGGAACGAAGTCCTGATTGATAATTACGGATGGATTGTCGGACGCGGGGGGAGAGGCTGCGTCCGGTCCAGCGCTCGTGGAGTCGGGCCCCCAGCCATAGCCATAACCCCCGTAGATCGGGATACCGACGTAAATCGGCGCGACCACGGCATGCTGTCCGTATCCCGCGCGATTAGTTTGCCCGTAGGTATATCCGCGACCGTAGCCTGCGGGCACGGCCGGCGCCCCGGATCTCGCGGAAGTCCCGAATCCAGTGGGTCCGATGCCCGTGTACCCCGTCCCGCCATTGTGTTCCGCCTGGCCGAGGCACGACGCGGCAACCAGGGAAGCGAGCGCCAATAGTCCCGAAAAACGCATAAGACCTCCGGCCCTGACCTATTCTATCCTGACGCAGCGCCGTTTATTGCCGTTCCAGTGCCGCGGCCTTTTGCGCATCGGCGGCGGCTCCCGCCTGGTCGCCCTGCGCTTTCCGCGCTACTGCACGGTTGTGCCAGGCATTCGCATACGCGGGGTTCAGGCGAATCGCCTCGCTGAAATCGGCGATGGCGCGATCGTAGTTGCGCAGGCGCAGCCACGCATACCCGCGCGCATTCCACGACGTGGCCAGCTTCGGGTCCAGACGGATGGCTGCATCCAGTTCCGCCACGGCTTCAGTGAACCTTCCGCGGCTGGTGAGTTCCCGCCCATGCTGCTGACGGGCTTCGGCGCTCTGCAGGCTCTCGCCTGGCGCGGGCGTTGGCGGCGGGCTCGTGGGCTTGACGGGCGGCGCGGCCGGCCTGATGAGCGGCGAGGACGCTGGCGGCTCCGCCTGACGTGCCATTGTTACGGGTGTCGTTTGCGGAGGTGAAGCCGGGGACGATTGAACGCGGGAAGCGGCTGCGGGAGGAGTTGCCGCAGGAGGAGCGGCAGTGGGAGCGGCTGCCGCGGGAGGAGCCGCCGTGGGAGGAGGAGCAGTGGGGGGAGTTGCCGCGGGAGGAGCCGCGGAGGGAGAAGCCGCAGTGGGAGAGGAAGCCGAACTGGGAGAAGCTGAACTGAGAGAAGCTGAAGCCGCGGTGGAAGAAGCTGGAGCGGGAGAAACCGGAGCCGGCGCCGCGGAGGATGACGACGTCGTGGAGGGCACATTCTGCTCAGCGACCTTCTGTTTCCGCTCCGACTCCGCCCGCGCCAGCAGGTCGCGCGCCTCGGAAAAGCCCGGCCGCAACCGCAGCGCCTCGTGCAGATCGCTGACCGCTTTGTCGTACTCGCCCATCAACACGTAGTCATTCGCCCGCGCGTACCAGGCCTCGGGCATTTCCGGGCGGAGCTGGATCGCTTTGGTTCGGTCGGCAAGGCCTCTCTCGTGCATTCCCAGCTCGTGAAAGGAGCCGCCGCGCGCGATGTAGACTTCCGGCGTTTCCGGACTGAGCCGCACCGCCTGCTCGCGGTCTGCCAGCGCGTCCTCGTGCCGGCCCATCTTCACCAGAACTGCCGCGCGCGCCAGGTAACCGTATGCGTCGGTGGGCACAAGCTGGACAGCGTGCGTGAAATCGTCGTAGGCAGGCTGCAACTCGCCACGCCTCAGGTGCACCGCTCCGCGCAGAGTCCAGCCCTTGGCGTTGCCCGGGGCCAGCCGAATCACCGTGTCGAAATCATTCGCGGCGCGCTCGAAATCGCCCATTTGACCGTAGGCAAAGCCGCGATCCAGATACGCGTCCACGTAGTCGGGTTTATAGCGAATGGCCTGATCGAAATCGTCGATCGCATCGCGGTAACGGCCCATGCTGGAATACACGTTGCCGCGCTCCTTGAGTGGAATGGGATCGTCGAGGCGCAGGCGGATTCCCTGCGTGTAATCCTCCAGAGCCGCATCGTGCTGTCCCGCCGCCTGATAGGCTGCCGCTCGTCCGTTGTGGACGGCGGCCGTGTCCAGATGCAGAGCGATAGCGCGCGTGTAGTCGGACACCGCTTCGGAGGCGTGGCCCAGCTTTCGCTGGCAATCGCCATGAAGGAGGTAAACTTCGGCATCGTTCGGCTCGGAAGCGAGGGTGACGTCCAGATCCTTCAGGGCGGCGTCGAACTGGCCGGCGGCATATTCCAGACGGGCACGGTGCCGGCGGGCCGGAGCGAAGTTTGGAGCGGCTTCGATCACCTGGTCCAGAAACTCGCGCGCGTAGGTCGGGTCACTGGCCTCCGTGCGCAGCGCGTCCTGCCAGAGTTGCGCGGTGCGCTTATCGAGTCCCCTGGCGGCCTCGGAGGCGGATAAGATGGCCGCGGAGCAAAGCAGCAGAAGCGTGCAAAGAAACGCGTGGAGCGCCCAATCGCGACCCATTCCGTTTATCAATGGTACCGCGCGGTGGGGCGCGCGGCTGTCAGGCGGCGGCGCCGCGAGCGGTGGGAGTGGGCTCGGGTTCGTGAGCGAGATCAATCTCGGCGTCCGTCTTCAGGCCGGAGATCCAGAGGATGAAGAGGACACACTGGAGAGCGAGGGAAGCGACATTAGCGGGCGCGATGTAGTGGCCATGGCTGGAAGCCACCAGCATGTACCGCGTCGTCTCAATCGCAGCGAACGCAAACAAGACGCGCGCGTGCACCAAAGTGTTGCGGTCAAGAGGGGCCGGACTGATTCTACCGGCAGTCCACAGCAAGGCAATCATGATGGCGATGCCGGTCCAGACCGCACGATTCAGCAGTAGCACACTGTAGTGCCACATGGAAGCCCGTAGAATCTCCGCTTCAAACTCCAGCGAAAACCCCGCTAGGGAGATGGCGAGCAGCACGCTTGTTGCAGCCAGTACGCGATGCCGAGGGTGGGGGCGGCTGCGAACCAGGCGCCGCACCACCTCCAGGCCGACCGCTAGGCGAAGAAGACTAAGTATAGGCTGCGTGAAATTCCACGCGTGAACATACACGATGGAGGTTTGTGGGGTCCAAATGAGTACTAAGCCTGACGCTACCTCGGCGGCTAGGTACGCTGCAAACCACCGAAAGCCGTACAGGAGGTTTTCGCCGAGAATCCTTAGAACGAGAGCGGCCTGCAGCGCCAGGGTACAGACCCACAGGCCCTTTTGTAAGACGAGGGCATCAGGCATGGCTCTGGGCCACACAATACCTGAAACCCATCCTGATTGCAACTGGGCTACTTGTTCTCCGGCGGACAGGCGTTCGGATAGCAGGCGGGAATCGGGCCATCGGCCGTCTTGCTGTGCGCGATGATGCTTCCGTCCTTCATCACCACGGGATTATTCTTATTCACCATCAGGCCGCCTGCGGCCAGCGCGGCAACCGTTGCAACCGTGGCAATCGCGAATAGCTTCTTCATTTGGGGGTCTCCTTGGGTCCAGATGTGGACGATATTCTGCATATCACAGAAACCTGAACGAGCCAAGTGCCGAAAGACGCTACCAGTAATTTACCCTAATTTGTCGCATAGTACTAGTAGATTCATGACTATTAATCGCGGAACGCACGAAATCTGCCGGGCAGGCCGGCCCCCCTTAAGCTCCGGAAGTGTCCGCTGGACAACGCGATCAGGCTGCTATACACTCACAGCTGTGGGCTGAGCGGGAGTAATTCAGTGGTAGAATGCCAGCTTCCCAAGCTGGACGTCGCCGGTTCGAATCCGGTCTCCCGCTCCATGTTTTCAATAAGTTAGACTCTACCGTGGTTCCCTCCTTTACCTTGTTTACCTCGATAACCCGGTTGGCGAATCGGAGCAGCTCCATCTCGGCCGTCCTCGGAACCTGACGAACTCTTCAACGCGTTCTCAAGTTGGGTCACTGCCTTCCGTCGGCTTTCCACATCCGTCAGGGTGTACGTGTCGATCGCAACCCCGATCGCATGGCCCCGCTGGTCGGCAGCAGTCTTGGGATCGATTCCCTCCTTGTGCCCGAGACTGGCTTGTGTTCTTCGCAGAATCTGAAAGTTCACCCAGCCCAGACCGACCTTCGCCAGCTTCTTCTGGAGATTACGCCGAAGAAAGTTATCGCGAGAAAGGAACGTTCCCCGTTCGGACGGGAACACCAAAGCACCAGGACCACTCTCCCTGGAGATGCCCCTCCAGCTTTCGAGATCGGCGGCGAGATCGGGAGGCAGCGCAGCTTCCCGTCGCCCTCGGTCTGTCTTCGGATCATCCAGGAAACCGCGATAAACCCTTTCAGCCACCTCAATCATTTCCGAACTCACCCTGCCCCATCGAAGTGCCAGAATCTCTCCTGGACGCATCCCGACCAGGACCGCGAGAAGAAAAACAATCCTCTCGCGAAGATCGAATTGGGTAAGAGCGAGCTGGATCTCTGCTTTCGTCATCGTGCGCTTCGGAGTGCACTTTGCAGTTTTCGGTATGACCAAAGAGCCGGCTGGGTTACCCTCCACAAGTGCATCGTCACCAGCCATTTTGAAGATGGCGCTCAAATCCCATCTCAAGTGGCCGACGACGCTGTTCGACAAGCCGGAACGTGCTTTCCCGTCGAGAAACTCTTGAAGCCGATCTCGGTTCAGGTCGCTGAGATCGTAGCTCTCGAAAGCCGGGAACAAGTGAGCGTCGAAACGTTCCGTTGTGGTCTTGTCCGTGGAGTCCTTCCATTTCTTGCGGCGCTGCCGCAGGTAGACATTCTGCACATACGCCTTGAAGTTCGTGGGCAGGCCCTGTCGCCTGCCAGCATTCTCGTTTAGCGGGCGCAGGCATTCCTGAAGCCTGGCCCACGCTGCGCCTTCTGTTGTTTCTGAACAGTGTCCAAGTACCCTTGTCCTCCCTTCCCCGTTTTCGTAATACTTGCCGATCCATACCCATCTGCGGCCGTGTTTCACTTTCCGCACACAACCGCGTTGAAATCGCTTTCGACGCACGGTCTTTCCTCCCGGCGTCAATGTGCGGCCATATGTCGTAGCGAGGTTTGGCACATGCCTCCATGGCTTGGGCGAGCGGATCAGCGTCGGCAGGGGCGAGCGCGCGGGAGGCTGGGACAGGCGCCCGAAAGGGCTTCTTCGGCTGCGCGGCCCGTGGACGGACGTTCGAGGTCTGTTCCCGGCAAAGACGGCCCACATAGGCGCTCAGAGTCTTGTAGCCAATCGAGAGCCCGTCTCGATTGAGCGCCTCGCAGATTCGTTTCAGTGTATGCCCGGAGTCGAGTGCCAGACGGATTTGCGGCCAGGCGACGCGTACGAGAGCCATGGTCGTGTCCGGTTTCTGCGCGCAGAGGGCGCGGAGCCTGGGAAGATTCCACGCCCCAGCGCCCTCGCAAAAGTCCTCTGTTTTCTGCATCATCAAGATTGTTCAACAATTATCAAGAATAGTCAAGGAAGATCAAGAAAAGTCAAGATTCAAGAAAGGCGGAAAAGACAACGGCACGCGGTAGTGGAACATAAAGGGGATTTGGGATACGCCCGGCGTCATTTTTCCGTCTTTCCACCTTCGTTTGTGCCATTTAACGTGGGATACGTTTTTGCGGGAGCGTATCCCGCCGGGATACGCTCATTTTTCTTTGGTTCGGCTGTCAAAAAGTACCCTCCCCAGGGCCCTTGTTAGTGAGGGGGTGCTACGCAGCAGCGCGCCGTCCGGCTTCACGAGATGACGGTCAAACGAATCCGCGACCCTGCCCGAAAAAGGGCTTCGCCTCCGTCTCACGTTCATCCGGTCCGCCATCGAGCAGGAGTTGCATGGTGGGGAGTGGGCCGAGGATCGGATCGCCGTCACGTTCAACAATCCGTGTCTCCAGCGCCGGGGAGAGAGCGCTACGGCCGTTCCAGCAAGAGTGTCGCAGCCCGGCTCGTCAAGGCTCCCCATCCGTTACCGCGTGAGAAGGTGGCTTCCGGCACGGAGGCTTCGCTCGAACCTCGTGTTGCCTGGGAAGTCAGTTAGAGAGGGAGTTGATTGGCCATCCCGAAATGTCCGCTGATCAATTATGTCGGCCTCGTCGAGCACAGCGAAATGGAGGCGTTTGACGCAGGTCCTCCAGTCGGAACCACTTTCCAGGGAATCTCGCCGTCCATCTCAGCGCACATTCGGCGCCGCCGAATCGCCATGCAGGTTCGAGAGGTTGGTTCCGGAGCGGCACAGCGACAAGCCCGCGAGAAACTGCTCGAGGCTGCGCACCGCCGCGAGATGGACGTGGTGCTGGCGTGGCGACTGGGTAAAGCGCCGGGGAGCTGTTTCAGGAACCGATTTCCGGAAGCGTGACGAATGCCTGCCGGAACATACGTGGCACTCCCTCGGCTGGAAATGGATTTGACAACCAGACATTCCACTCGTCGGGACCCGGTGGCGTTCACGAGCCGGTTGATGTCGCGCTTGCATCCTCGCGCAGTGAGGCAATCCGGTTCTGCAGTGTTCGCAAACTAATCCCGAGTATCTCGGCGGCGCGCCTGCGATTGCCGCCCACGTGATCGAGGATGAGTTTGATGTAAGCCTCCTCGATTTTCGCGAGTGGCTGGTCTGGCTGGGGCGCCACCGGTTCGTCTTGGCCAGCCGATGGACGGGTACGCTGACCTGTACCGAGCGCCGGTGTGGGGAGATTCGTTATCCCGATCAAACCCTCGCCGGCCATGATGGTGGCGCGTTCCAGCACATTTCGCAGTTCGCGCACATTGCCGGGCCAATCGTGACGATGAAGAACATCGAGGACTTCGCTGTCCAGTCCGGTGACGCGCGTGCCGTGCTTCTTATTCAGAGTTTCCAGCATCGCTTCGGCGATCGGAGGGATATCTTCCTTGTGTTCTCGCAGCGGCGGAAGAACGATCTGGAACACACTCAGCCGGTAGAAAAGCTCCTGGCGCAAATGCACTTTGGGGTCCTGGCTGGTGGCGGCAAGTACGCGCACGTCCACCGGGATCTCCCGCTTGCCTCCGAGCCGCCGCACCCGCAGGTCCTCGAGAACGCGGAGCAGCTTGGGTTGGGTGGAGGGCGGCATTTCACCGATCTCGTCGAGAAACAACGTGCCGCCATGAGCCTGCTCAAAGCAACCGGCCGAGCGCTCCATGGCTCCGGTAAATGCGCCTTTCTCGTGGCCGAACAATTCGCTCTCTATGAGCGCTTCGGGTAACGCCGCGGCATTAATCGGCACGAAAGGGGCATCGGCACGCGGACTGCACTTATGGATTTCCCGCGCCACCAGGTCCTTGCCAGTGCCACTTTCTCCGGAGATCAACACGGGCGCCGAGGTAGGCCCGACTTGCCTGATGATGGAGAAAACCTCCAGCATCGCAGGAGACTTGCCTATGAGATCCCCGAGGACGCCGCGAAGGCTGAGCTCGCGCTTAAGCTCGTCGGTCTTCTGAAGACTCTTCCTAAAGCGAATCGCGCGGTCCAGAAGAATCCTGAAGGCGCGCGGCTCCACCGGCTTCTCCAGAAACCAGAATGCCTTGAGGTCATGAACCGCCGACAGCGCTTTTTCGATGCTGCCAAAGGCAGTGAGCGCGATGGCCGGAGTGAGGTTGCCGCGTTCCATCAGATGCCGCAGCAGCTCAAAGCCGTCCATGCGCGGCATAAGCAAATCCGCAACGATGACGTCTGCGTTGAAGACAGCGAGGCGTTCCAACGCTTCCTGTCCGTCGCCTGCAACCTCTATTTCAAAGTCGGAGTCGGAGAGCATGGCAGCCAGGGCGGTGCGCTGCCGCTCGTCATCGTCGACGATGAGGATTCGGCCTGAAACCGCAGGCTGCCGGGGCATCGACCTCTATTTTACGCGCAAAGGCTCGGGAGACATTTGCGTCCATGAACCCTGTCTAATGCGTAAACCTGTAGTTCGTTACGCGTCCCCACAATCCGAACGCCTTCAGCAACCAGACGCCGACCGCAACAACAACCACTACATTCAGAATGGACTTGATGCTGGAGGCCATGGGAATGAAGTTATTGATCAGCCACAGCGCGACACCGACCACGACCAGCGCAATGACAATGTTCAGCAGAGGCATGTTGTTTTACTCTCCTGCAACTTCAGGATGCAATCCGCTGCCCAGTCGCCGGCCTAGTTAGCTGGGAATCCTGCGTCCCTGAACCAGGCGGATTATCACTATCGCCAGCGCAAAGACCAACAGGAGGTAAATCAGACCGCCGCCCGTGGCGCCCGTGGCCATTCCCAGTGCCCACAGCACCACCAGAATTCCGCAGATTATCCAAGGCATCTCTTCGCTCCTTCGCTATACATCAGTGCAACATGGGGTCCAAAGCCCGTGTCGAGTAACCGCCACGAAGTTTCACTGCAAAGGGTGCAGAATCTGTACTTGATGGACGCAGTTCCTGCAGATCGTCGTCCGGAGTGCCAGCCGTAGATGGCCTCGTCGTGACGCTTCGCTTCATTCAGGAGGACGATCCGATTTGATCCGCCCCGCAGCCTTTTGCATGCCGGCCGTGTCTGCGCAACAGGCGCTCAAATCGGACGCGGGCTGCGGTGGCGAACGAAATGGGACAGGCGCCGGCCGATGCCGCAGGCCCTTGATCGCTGCGATGAACTGCTCGCTGCTGAATGCGCCGGAGACGTACCGCTCCGCGATTCCGAAGAAAGCCGGCACCGGTTCGACGCCTTGCCGGCGTAACGCTGCGACGTCAATGGCGATTGCCCGAGCCCGTCGCGGTCGCGATCTCAACGCGGCCCGCTGGTGATCCTGATCGGCCGTGTACGGCGCCTCGGGATTCTGGAGGTGAAGTTGATTCGTGCACATGTGGCTGCCTCAATCCTGCATCGAAGTCCGGATGCACTTCCGCCGCCGCCGAGCGGCGCCAGCGTGGGAAGAATCGAGGATCATGCAATTCAGTTGCCCAACTCGGATCCGCTCTGAAGACGCGATGAGCGAGGCAACATCATGGTCGCCGGCAGCAGGAGGACGGGAGAGCGGCGGGGGATTCATGCGAAGATGCAGAATCTGCACTTCGGCGATGCAGGATCTGCCAGGTCGTGGGTGACATTGTCCCGGTGACCAGAGCGGCGACTCCCGCCACCAGAACATTGCTGCGAGCCGCATGCGCGGCAGCTACACCGAGCACGAGACTCGCAGTTGAAAGAACCGCGTCATTGCGCCCAACACCGCGGCGCCGTTCGAATTGACGTACAGGCATTCCCGCTCGCCGGCTACAGTGCGACGGTTATGGCAAGTCCGACGCCCGGGTAGCTGCGGTTGTAAAGGTAGTAACCGTCGTCATAGGCGATGTAAAGGTCATCGGCCTCGTACCAGTTTTCCGCCCACTCTTCCGGCCAAGGGTCCACGATCATGAACGAGGAGCCGCCGTACGAGAAGCGCGGATAGCCCATGTAGATGGCGGGCTGGCTGTGCATCCGGAACCAGTGGTCACTTCCGAAATAAAGACTGAACTGGGCCTGCGGAATGTAGTAACCGCCATAGCCTCCACGCTGCGCCCAGGTGCGATGGTCGCTTCCCCAGTTGCGGGAACGATCCTGCTGCCATGTGTTATGCGCCTGCCAGCCGCCGCCCTTCGCCCATCCCCGCTGCTGTTGCCACGCCACTGCCTGCGAACGCGGACGTTGCGGTTGCTGTTGTTGCCGGGCCTGCTGCTGTTGCTGTGGTTGCTGTTGACGAGGCTGCTGGGCCTGCTGCCGTTGTGGTTGCGGTTGATGAGGCTGCTGGGCCTGTTGCCGCCGCTGCGGTTGCTGTGGATGGGTCTGCTGGACCTGCTGCTGCCCTTGCGGTTGCTGTGGATGGGTCTGCTGGACCTGCTGCTGCCCTTGCGGTTGCTGTGGATGGGTCTGCTGGACCTGCTGCTTTGGCGGTTGCGCGGGTTGGGCGTGCTGCTGCGCTTGCGGCCGCTCCTGCGGTTGCTGCGCGCGTGCCTGCGGTTGTTGCCGCTGCTCCTGAGGGCGCTGCTGTTGTGCCTGCGCCGGGGCGGCTTGCTGTTGCTTTTGAGGCTGCGCCTGTTTCTCGTCCTGTTTCTCGTCCTGTTTGTCATGCTGCGCGTACGCAGGGATAATCATCCCGAAAAGCAGAAACAGGGTCGCGGTACTGGTGGCTCGAATGAATTGCATCGTGATCATCCTCGTTTGTCGCTACGGGTTGTGCACGCGGACCACCAGTCGGCCTCTAAACATGTGCCAGCGCCTCTGCTGCCTCCGCGTCGGCCCTGGTTTTGTGCACCGTCCCATCCGGGTGGATGGGCGGAGAGTAGAGCGTCAACCATGGCCGTTACTCCTATTTGCCGGCTCCCTGAGCAACATGTTTCTTCGTCGGTTGGGCAGTCTCTTCGCCATGATGCCTGACGTCCACAGGCGCCCTCTCCGTCGGTTTATCCGTTGTTCCGTAATCGGCGGAAGCCTCCGTGGCGGACGAAATATCCCGGGCGCCAGTGTCTCTCAGGGTCTTCTTCGCCCGGGCGCACCACTCCGGGCTGTCGCAGTGAACGGACATTAGAATGCCACCGCGCCTCCGCCTGCCCGCGTAGCGCGTGGCCAGGTAGTCGGACAACGGCAGGCCGGCAAACAGTCCCACGATCCAACCCAGCGCCCCACCGGCGCCGGCGCCAGCCAGAGCAGCCAGCACCGGTCCGGCCGCGACGAGCGATCCCAAACCCGAGATGGTCAGAGGTTGAGTGGCAACAAACCAGGCTAACGCCGCGCCAATCAGCGCGCCCAGTGCCGCTCCCGCCGCCGCTCCCGCGGGTGCCCTGGAGTGTTTCTCAAGCCCGAAATCCTTCGAGCCCTCGTTTTCGGACGACAGGACTGAGATGTCGGTCGCCCGATACCCCGCTTTGTGAAGGACGCTGATCGCATCCGCAACGGTTGTTCGATCCGGATAGACTCCGATGACCGATGTGTTTCTTGCCATTTTGTTTTTCTCCTTTAAACGAAGGGTCTCGTTTGTCTCCGTGCACGATGCGGGCCAGGCGCGGGAGAACGCGGCAATGCTGTGATTGGAGACGGAACAACACGCGTGCGTGCAGAACCTGCGTTCGGGAGTGCACATTTCGCAAAGCGAAGCGGCCGGACGGTCCGGATTCAAACGGCGGAAACGCGCGTCTTCAGACCGGCCCTGCAAGTCGCACTCAAGACAGCCGATTGGGCACCCGATTGCATCCTTGAGCAAATCGAGGAGCATTCAAGATGCTGATACTGCTGATCGTTTTGTTGCTGATTTTTGGTCTCGGCGGCGGGTATTACGGCCGCAGCCGCTGGGGCAACGGTGGAGGCGCGGGCGTAGGGGTGGGCACGATACTGGTGGTCCTCCTGATCGCCTGGATGCTGGGTGTTTTTCACTAGAGGAAACGGATCTTCAACAGGAGAAGCCATGAATTGGGATCAGATCGAAGGCAAGTGGAAGCAGCTCACCGGTTCTGCCCGCGAGCGCTGGGGGGAACTCACCGATAACGACTGGGAAACGATCGCCGGCAAGAAGGACCAACTGGTCGGGCGAATTCAGGAACGGTATGGGATGGCAAAGTCGGAGGCCGAGAAGCACGCCGACGAATGGGCGCGCACGCTGAAGGCTTCCGGACGCGAAAGCCACGCGGCCACCCGCCGCTAGCCTCGACGCGTTAAAGCGGAGGAGACGATGAGCCTGCAGACATTCGTGCGAGCTCTTATTGCCATCTCGTTCCTTGTCTCCGGGCTTGTGGAGACGCTGGGCGCCACCGGTCTGGTGGTGGAATTGTCGCCCGCTCACCAGTGGGGACCCGGTGTTCACACCCTAGCCGTCAGCGGCCCGCTGCTGATCGTTGGCGCCGCTCTGCTCGCATTCGGCGGCCGAAAGACACGCTGGGTATTGAGCCTCCTCGGTTGCTACATCTTTCTGGCCAGCGTACTGGGCGATGTGCCGCTCATCTCCAATCCCGATGTTGGCGGGAGCGCCCTGATCGAACTACTCATCAATCTGGCGGTGCTGGGCGGAATCGTGTACTGGCTCTATTGCGATCGGGCACAGAGCACTCACCGGGCAAAAGCTGCACTGCCGCTGACAAATCCTGCACGACAGTCCCATCACAAATCGCACGTAGCGGAGTCCTGGTAGTTGCCTGTTTCGAGCGATAGTCCCGGAAAGCCGCACTTACGAGCCTTTTCGCTTTGGTGCCTAATCTGCCTGTGCATGAGCAACATCGATAGGAGATCGATGAACCATATGAAACATTTCCGAAGCATTGCATTCGCAGCCTTCGCCGGTTGTCTCGGCTTTGCGCTGCTGCCGAACCTTCAGGCGGATGAGTGGAACAAGAAAACCAATCTCACCGTCAACGAACCGCTGGAAGTGCCGTCCTGCTGCACGCCGGGGCACACCGTGATCCTGCAGCCCGGCGAATACGTTATTGCGCTGGTGGACTCTCAGACAGACCGGCATATCGTCCGGATCTTCGACAAAGACGAGAAGAATGTCATAACCACGATCCTGGCGATACCGAACTACCGCCTGAAGCCGACCGGGAAAACGGTTTTCGGGTATTGGGAAGTTCCCGCCGGGCAGCCCCAGGCTCTCCGAGCGTGGTTCTATCCGGGCGACAATTTCGGGCAGGAGTTTGCATACCCGAAGGAAAAGGCCGCGCAGATTGCCGCTTTTGTGAAAGTCCCGGTCCCGGCAATCGCCGTGGAAACGGCCGCCGTGGAAGATCTGAAAACAGCGCCGCTCGTGGCTGTGGACGAGACCGGCAAGACCGCCGAATTGGCAGTGGCCGCGCCTGAGCCTGCTGCGGCGCCTGCACCAGCCGCGGAGCCCGCACCAGTAGCCGCACCGGTTGCGACGGGGACGGCGGATCGAGCCGTAGCCGAAACACCCGCGCCAGTGCAGACGTTGCCGCACACCGCCAGCTTCATGCCGCTGCTCGGCATGGTGGGACTGGTGTCATTGGCCGTGTTTGCCGCACTTGGATTCAGTTCCAGGCGCCGGCGTTCCAGCCAGGCCTGAGGCCCGGCAGATGCTAAATCACCCGTGGTCCTTTCAAGGCGGACCACGGTGGGGGAGAGTTGGTGTGCTGAGAGAAGCGCTCATCCTCGTGCTGGCAGCGGCTGTGCAGACACTCCCTGCGCAGGCCCCCGCGGTTGAATCCGAACAACCGTTCAGGCTGAGCGCGACAGCCGACCTCGTGCTTCTGGATGTGAGCGTCAAAGGTGCAGCGGGCGAGCACGTCGCGAATTTGCGTAAAGAGAGTTTCCAGGTTTATGAGAACGGCAAGCTTCAGACGATAACACAGTTTGGGAGCGAGGATGTTCCTGTCACCGTTGGCCTGGTGATCGACACCAGCGGTAGTATGCGATCAAAGTACGGGGACGTCGTCACCGCGGCAGCAGCGCTGATTCAGGCGAGCAATCCGAAAGACGAAGTGTTCGTCGTGAATTTTGGAGACCGCGTCGGCTACGGTCTTCCCGATGGCGTTCCGTTCACCGACGACCTTAGCCAGCTTCGGGCCGCCCTGGCGCTGGGCGCGCCCGCGGGCCGGACGGCTCTCTACGACGCCGTCCTGTCCTCACTGCATCATCTCGAGCAGGGCAAGCGCGACAAGAAGACCCTGGTGCTGATCAGCGATGGGGGCGACAACAGCAGCGCCCAGGGTTCCGAGGAAGTCATGCGCGCCGTTCGAGAGTCTCGCGCGACGATCTACACGATAGGGATCATCGATGCCGGCGATCAGGATCAAAATCCGGCCCTGCTTCGCCGGCTCGCCCATGCGAGCGGCGGAGAGTCCTTCTTTCCCGAGCGGCTTTCCGAGGTCATCGGCATCTGCCGGCAGATCGCCAATGACATTCGCACCCGCTATACGGTCGGCTACGTTCCGGCTCGATCCGGCGAGCAGGGTTCGTTGCGGAAGATTAAAGTGCTCGCAGCGACGCCCGGCGGGCACAAGTTAGTGGTACACACGCGCACAGGCTACGTCCTTCCAGACGTCGGCCAGGAAGGTGAGGCAGGCGTGAAGGGCGGCTCGTGAAACTTCGAATTGTACTCTCATCGGTAGCCCGCCGGACGGTGATCAGATACTCCTTTCTGGGTCTGGCGATCGCCTGCCTCGGGGTCTGCGGCTACGCGTATCTTGAGCGCGTCCTGTACCAAGCCTATGAAAGCCGGGAATTCGACCAGGCGCTGGAACGCAGTGCCGCCGCGGCCGCCACCAGCGGCCGGGTAACGCCGATCGGCCGGGCCGTTCGCCCGGCGCGGAACGCCTCCGGTGCAATCATCGGACGCCTTTCGGTCCCGCGACTCCATCTATCCGCCATGGTGCGGGAAGGCATCGACCGGAACACCTTGCTGCTGGCCGTGGGCCACATTCCCACGACGGCCCTGCCCGGCCAGCCTGGAAACGTGGGCGTGGCGGGCCACCGCGATACGCTCTTTCGAGGCCTGAAGGATTTGCGGACCGGGGACGAGATTCAGTTCTCAACGCTGGGTGGCGATTTCAAATACGTAGTCGAATCGCTGACCATCGTCGAGCCCGATAATGTGGCGGTTCTCGCCCCATCGTCGGAGAACATACTGACCATGGTGACCTGTTATCCCTTTTACTATGTCGGCGGCGCGCCGAAACGTTTCGTCGCGAGGGCCCGGCAGGTGGCGCCGGCAATGGTCGCAACTGTGGAATGATGAAAGACAGCGGTTAGCTTGATACACGCTCCGAATGGCCATGTAGCCCGGATTCTCGTCATTGAAGACAACGGCTCGGACGTCTTTCTTCTCGATCGTGCATTGAAGAAGCAGGAACTTCGATTCGAACTGGTTCACCTGCCGAACGGAGATGAAGCCCTCGCTTTTATACGCCGGCAGGGGGTCTGGGCCGAGGCGGCTAATCCGGACCTGATCCTGATGGACCTGAACCTCTCCAAATACACCGGCGAGGACATCCTGCGCGAGATTCGGGCGGCCGACCATCTCACCGGGATCCCGGTTTGCGCGTGGAGTTCTTCTCAGTCCCGGCGGGACGAGGCTTTGCTCAAAGACCTCGGCGTTTGCCGGTTCATCACCAAGCCTACCGGCCTGGACAAGTTCATTGAGGTCGGTGCCATCATCAAGGACTTGCTCGCAGGCCTCGGAGGCGGTTGAGGAGCCGGACCGAGACGTGCGAGAGTGGCACTGCGCGTGCACAGTGCCGGCAAGAAAGGTAATGGTGGCGCATGGCACGAGACGCCGGTAAACGCCGGTCAGGCGGGGTCACGCACTCGCCGCGCCGGCTTGACTTGCCTTCAAAACGGCGAACGAAGCCAGCCGGGAAGACCATCCCTCCTGTCGCGCCGCCGGCGACTGCGGAGCGCGACAAAGGCAGTTCACTCCCCATCGTTGTTGGCGTAGGCGCCTCCGCCGGCGGACTGGAGGCGTTCACGGAGCTGCTAAGCCATCTGCCGGACGATACCGGTCTGGCATTCGTTCTGATTCAGCACCTCGATCCCACCCACGAGAGCCATCTGACGGAGCTGCTTTCCAGGGCGAGCACCATGCCTGTTTCGGAAGTGAAGGGCGGGATGCGCGCCGAGGCCAATCATGTTTATGTGATTCCGCCAAATCTCAATCTGGGCATCTCCAATGGAGTCCTGCAAACTCCGCCCCGTCCCGACAGTGGGCGCAACATGCCGGTCGACGGTTTTCTCCGCGCCCTGGCCGCGGACTCCGGCAGCAGGGCCCTTGGCGTCATCCTGTCGGGGACCGCATCCGATGGGACGCGGGGCCTCCAGGAAATCAAGGACGCGGGTGGCATCACCTTCGCGCAGGATGTGCGAACAGCGAAGTACGACGGCATGCCGGGGAGCGCCATCGCCGCCGGTGTGGTGGATTATGTTCTGCCGCCGGCTGGAATCGCCCGGCAACTCGTGGCCTTTGCGCGCGACGCCCGGGGCCCTGGCGAACCCCGGAAGGAACCCGGGCATTCGGAGGAAGCGGAACTGGCCAGGATCCTTCGGCTGGTGCGGAGCACCACCGGGGTGGACTTCACGCACTACAAGCACAGTACCCTCGTGCGACGCATCAAGCGGCGCATGGCCCTCCGCGGATTCGAAAAGCTGGAGGACTACAGCCGCGATCTGGATCGGAACCGCGACGAAGTGAAAGTGCTCTGCGAGAGCTTCTTTGTTACCGTCACCGCGTTCTTTCGGGAGCCAGCACTTTTCGAGGAATTGAAGACGAACGTTTTCCCCGCGCTGGTTGCCAACAGAGCGCCCGACGATCCCATTCGGATTTGGGTGGCTGGGTGCTCCACGGGCGAAGAAGCCTATTCCATTGCCATCTGCCTGGCGGAGTTTCTGGAGGAGGCGGAACTCAGCGTTCCGTTCGAGCTTTTTGCCACCGATATCAGTGAAACGGTCATCGCAAAAGCCCGCGCCGGCACCTACACGGACGCTGCGCTGGCCCAGGTCTCGCCGCAGCGGTTGGCACGGTTCTTCACCGGAACCGATCGGACGCACCAGATCGTGAAAGTCATTCGCGACGCATGCGTTTTCGCCACGCATAACGTGGCGCAGGACCCGCCTTTCTCCAGGCTGGACCTCATCAGTTGCTGCAATGTACTGATTTACCTTGGACCCATATTGCAACGCAAGGTTTTGTCGACGCTGCACTACGCCCTCAAACCCACGGGCTTCCTGTTACTCGGTCCCTCGGAAAGCATCGGCGCGCTTTCCGAATCATTTCACCAAATGGAAAAAACCCATAAGATCTATCGCATGCGGCCGGACGAGGGGTCCCCGGCGCAACCGCCGAACGAGGTTCCCCGCGCTGAAGGCAAGACGGGTCTCCGCGAGAGAACTCCAGACCGCCGAACTGCCCTGGACCTGCAAAGAGAAGCCGACCGGTTGGTGTTGGCGGAACATGGTCCCCCCGGCGCCATCATCGACAACGATATGAATATCGTTCAGGTGCGCGGCCGCACAGCTCCCTACCTCGAGCTTTCGCCGGGCCAGCCGACCCATAATCTTCTGAAAATGGCCCGGGAAGGATTGATTGTAGGCCTGGTCAAGGCGATCCGAACTGCGCGAAAAACGAACGACATAACCAGGGAAGACGCCTTTCTGATGGAAGGCGACGGCCAATTAAAAGAGGTCGTGATCAGTGTGTTCCCGTTCACGGGCTCGTCGTCTTCCGACGAACGATATTTCCTGGTCCTGTTCGAGGACGCCCGCGGAATCGATCGCCCGGAGGCGAAACGCAAGCCCTCTCTGCACGACGATCCGGGGAGCGTCAGGCTCCGGCGCGAGCTGGCTGCGACCAAAGAGTACCTGCAATCCATCGTCGACGACAAGGCCAGCACACTGGAAGAGCTCAGAGCGGCGAACGAAGAGGCGCAAGCTGGAAACGAAGAACTGGAAACCGCCCAGGAAGAGTTGGAATCGGCCAATGAAGAGCTGAAAACTCTCAACGAAGATCTGCGGACCAGCAACGTGGAATTGGGCCACGTCAACCGCGATCTGGGCAATCTTCTGGAGAGCATCAGCATACCGCTGGTCATGGTGGGGCGGGATTTGCGTATTCGCCGCTTTACCCGCGCCATGGAACCGATGTTGAGTCTGATTGCCTCCGACGTTGGACGGTCAATCACCGATCTTCAGCCGCAAATGCAACTGCCGGACCTGCGGCAGTTGCTGTTGGATGCGATGGAGGGCCGCGATCGGAAACCGCACGACATCCGCGACTCGCACGGCCGCTGGTACTCGCCGCGCGTCCTCCCTTCGGTGGGGCCGGATGGCAAGATCGACGGCGCAGTGCTGATGTTGATCGATATCGATGCCGCTAAGCGCGGCCTCGATTTCGCCGAAGCCATCGTGGAAACGGTGCGGGAGCCCCTTGTGATCCTGAACCAGAACCTGCAGGTGATGAAAGCGAACAGGGCCTTCTACGACACGTTCCAGGCCGTGCCGAAGGAGACCGAGGAGCGTTTGATCTACGACCTCGGGAACGGACAATGGAATATCCCTGAACTGCGCGAGCTGCTGGAAAATATTCTTCCCGCCCATTCCACGTTCCGCGATTTCGAAGTGACCCACGAGTTTGAACATGTCGGACGGAAGGTGATGCTGCTGAACGCGAGCGAGGTCTTCAATCCGAACGCACAGGCGCGGACGATCCTGCTGGCGATTGAAGACGTGACAGACCGCAAGCAGGCCGAGGAAGCGCTCCAAACGACCAATGCCGAGTTGCAGCATTTTGCCTATGCGCTCACGCACGACCTGCAGGAACCTCTGCGGATGGTAGTGAACTACACCGAGCTGCTGGGGCGAGAGTATGCGGGTAAGCTTGACGAAGAAGCGGACAAGATCATCTCTTATTCCGTCGACGGCGCTCTGAGGATAGAAGCGCTGCTGAAAGCGCTTCTTGCTTATTGGGAGGTTAACGGCGGGGAACACGACAGCTTCGCCTCGATCGATTGCGGCGCAGTTCTTGCCAAAGCGCTGGGGAATCTTCAGGTGGCCATCGCCGAGAGCGGCGCCATCGTGACCTCCGATCCATTGCCAACCGTGGTAGCCGAAGAGATTATGCTGACACAGCTTTTCCAGAACCTCATTTCCAATTCGATCAAGTACCGAGGCGAGGAGACACCGAAAATCCACGTCTCGGCGGAGAGAAATGGGGACGGGTGGCTGTTCGCGGTGCGGGACAACGGAATCGGCATCGATACCCAGGATGCCGAGCGGGTGTTCGGCTTGTTCCGGCGCCTGCACGGAAACGAAATCCCCGGTACTGGCATTGGTCTGGCACTTTGCAAAAAGATCGTCGAGCGCAAGGGCGGAAGGATCTGGGTGGAATCGGAAGCGGGACGGGGTGCTACCTTTAAGTTTATAATCCCCGCCGGCCTTACCCCCCCCCCCCGCGCCCGGGGATTCTGGCGCCCTGAATGAAAATGGGCAACTCCGAGGAGACTGAACGGTTGCGCGAGGCGCTCGACGCGGAGACTCTGCGATGCCTTGGCGCGGAGAGGCGGCTGGAGCAGGCAAACGCCGACTTCGAAGAGTTCGTCTCCATGGCGGCTCACAACCTGCGCGAATCGCTCCGGGATGTGGCTTCATATAGTCAGCTGATAGCCGAGACGTGGGCTGGCAGGCCCGATCCCGGCGCCGAGGTGTTCCTGGGGCGGATTCAGGAGGGCGCGGCCAGGATGGAGTCGTTGCTCGCCGATGTGGTGGATTACTGGACGACGGGTACTGGCGGCCAGGAGTTTTCGCGGACGGACATGGAAGCGGTCCTCCGTCAGGCGCTGATCTGCGCGGAAAAGCAAATCGCTGAGTTTCATGCCGTGGTCGCCCATGACCCTTTGCCGGCGGTGACGGGAGACTTCGCGACACTGTCGAGGGTACTGCACCATTTGATTCGAAACGCTATTGAATACTGCGGCACGGCCACACCGCGCGTTCAAATTTCATCCAAACGCGTCGATCTTGAATGGGTCTTCTCCGTCGAAGACAATGGCCCTGGAATAGACCCGGCGTTCCAGGGCCGCGTATTCGACGTGTTCAGGCGTCTTCACGGGAAAGAATACCCCGGCAACGGACTCGGACTCGCCTTCTGCCGGAAAGCCATCGAGTGGTATGGCGGCCGCATGTGGGTGGAGTCCACGCCAGGCGCGGGATCGACGTTCTACTTCACTCTGCCTCCGGCCGAGTAGCGAATAATCCGGCTCGTCCGGTCCAAAAGAGGTTGGCCCCCCTCGTGCACGGATAGGAGGCGATAGGAGAGTTGATGAGTATTCGCTTCGTTCGTTCACTGTTGCAGGCGGCAGGAGTGCTGTTGCTGTCGACGGCGTCTTTCGCGCAAGTCGGCGTTTCCGTCACGATCGCGCCCCCTGAGTTGCCCGTCTACGAGCAGCCGATGTGCCCCGGCGACGGCTACATCTGGACGCCCGGGTATTGGGCCTGGGACGGTGAGTATTACTGGGTGCCGGGCACGTGGGTGATGGCTCCCGAGGTCGGGTTCCTGTGGACTCCAGGATATTGGCGTTGGGGCGGCGGCGGATTCATTTTCAGTGAAGGCTACTGGGGCCCGTCAGTCGGTTTCTATGGCGGGATCGACTATGGCTTCGGATACTTCGGCAATGGCTATGAAGGCGGCCGCTGGGACAACGGGCATTTTTTCTACAACACCGCGGTGAATCGAGTGGACGGCAATGCCATCCACAACGTTTACAACACAAGAGTGAACGAGAACGTTAACCGCGTCAGCTACAACGGCGGTAACGGCGGGATCAACGCGCGCGCCTCTTCTGAAGAAGAGGCTGCCGCTCGTGGCAGCCATATTGGGCCTGTGAGCGCTCAGACTCAACACGCGTACGCTGCCCACAATAACCCTCAGCAACGATTCTCTGCGAATCACGGCGCCCCGCCAGTCACCGCGACTCCTCGCGCCAACCTGGCGTCCCATCCTAAAGAACTGCCGCCCATCGAGCGCTCCGCGCCCAACACGGGGAACACGAAGCTCGATCAGAAATACCAGAAGCAGCAGGGAAAGCTGATCGCGCGGCAAAACCAGGATCGGCAGAAACTCCAGCAGCAGCAGGACAAGGAGCATCGGCAGATGTCGAAGCAGAACGCCGATCCGGGGAGAACGCAGCAGGTAGAGCAGCGGCACCAGCAACAGACGCAGCAATTGCAGCAAAGACACACGCAGCAGATGCAGCAAATGCAGCAGAGACAACAACCGGCCGGCGGCGGAGCATCTCGCGGCGGCGGACGTCGCTAATCGAAGAGCCGCGATCGGTTCGGCATTGGCGGCAGAGCCCCTGCAGCGCCATTCGAGGCAATTCCTGCACTGCCTGAGGCAAAACCTGCATCAGCCGGTAGCTCGCGTGGCGAGACTGGCTTGAGCGACTCCCAGCTCCGGCCGCATCTGGCGTTCGCCGTGTGTGCAGGTGTTTGAACGCGGCCACGGGCGTGCTCTGTTACATCCCAGGGAGGGGTGAAAAGATGATCCAACCGAGAAAGTCGCGGAGCACTCTATACATGCTCCTGCTCTGCTCCACAGGGGCAATCGGCGCTTACGGAGAGCCTCTGTCTTCTCTACGTTCATTAACCGGGCGACAGGGAGAGACCATGTCGTTCCTCGCCTGGATCGTCCTCGGTCTGATCGCCGGGTTCATCGGAAGCAAGATCGTGAACAGGAGGGGCGAGGGCATCCTGATCGACATCCTGCTGGGTGTTGTCGGCGCGTTCGCCGGTGGCTGGCTGTTCCACATTTTCGGCGCCCGCGGCGTGAACGGACTCAACCTCTACAGCCTTTTCGTGGCGGTTGTCGGCTCCGTGGCTCTGCTGGTTGTCTATCACGCCGTGAGGCGGAGACGAGTCTGGTAGTGAAAAAAGGAGAGTGTCATGGTTCTGAAGCGTTTGATGATCGGAGTGTTTCTTGCAGGCGCGCTGGCCCTGAACGCCGCGGCCGGCGAAGTTGTGGTTCGGATCGGTCCTCCGCATCCTATCCACGAGAACCGCGGGCGGGCACCCGGGCCGGGCTACGTGTGGATTAACGGGTATCATCGCTGGGATGGCAATGCGTACGCCTGGAACGCGGGACGGTGGGAGCAGCCTCCACGGCCGCATGCCCGCTGGGAGGCGCATCGCTGGGTTCACCGTCATGACGGCTGGGTCCTGGTGGAGGGGCGCTGGCGCTAGTCCGTCGTTCCGGGATGCAAGTGAAGACGGGTGGGCGGTCCGGAAATCCGCCCGTCCTGCATCTGTCGCGGAGGGAAGATTATGCAGATTCGCACCATGACAAGTCGGCGTCCGGTCGCGCTCCAGGCGAGTTTCCTTCAGCCTGTCGGACTGGTTGTCGCGCCGATTTCAGGGCTCATGCTTACTGCGGTGGCGGCGCTTGCTGGCATGCTGGGCATCTGGCGGTCAGGCGCGGACCCGGGCTGGACAACCCGGTTCTTCATAGCCGGTGGACTGTTTTCGCGCTATCAGTTGTGGTTGGCCATCGCTATCGGTGCGCAGGCGTCGGCGTTCATGCTCGAACGGTGGGTGGCGAATCGGAATACAGACCCGCCGACATTCGCCGCGTAACGCAACGTTGAAGAAGTCGCTCAGGATGGTCACGAGTTCACCAATGCCTGCCGACGGTGGCGGAAACATGGCTGCCGAATTGCTCAACCTGGACCGATGAAAACTCGACGAGGCTCAGGGAACGCCGGCTGATCTCCCCAATACTCCTCACAGGTTCCTCGCGGTAATTCTCCGCCCGACCCCTGCACCAGCCGCCCACGCAACAACCGGCGTCCCTGAGCTTTGAGAGCGAAACAGTTCACGGAACCTCAAACGGACGGGTCAGCGGCGCCCGCACAACCCTCCAGGAAAAAATGCCCGGATCGCCGAACCACTCAAGAAATCCCTCGAGCTAAGCATCCACATCCGCGGCCACCCTGGATGTCAAACCGGTCACGGGCTTGAGCCTGGATTCGGCGCTCCGTGCCCATTGTTTAAGTGCATGCGGGAAAGCAGAGTGTGGGGTCCGCCATACAGAAACTCCAGGGCGATATTCCCGGCCATGTATGCCAGCAGGTTGTAGTTACCCATGCGGAGCGCATCCTCGGCGCCGTAGCGGCCCGGGTACCAGGCATAGGTAGCTGTCATTGTGCCCGCATAAGGCGACACCACGGCGGGGATAGAGAAGACACGGTGGCCGTCTTCGCCGCGACGAGCGGTGAAGGTCGAGATCACGGCATGGCGCAGACGGGGCATCACGCCTTTGCACTCGCAACGGTAGTAGATCGTGTCTTCCTTGAAGGCTTCCGCCAGCGCGTAACGCGTCGTGGTGCTTACGGCTGCTATACCAAGGTCAGATCCGAATCGCTTGCTGTAGCCCTCCGCGCCCCGGCCCCACTCGGGAGGGGAATTGCCTATCTCCCCAATGCCGGCCGCGAACGCTGCGCCGACGACGGGATACGGGCCGAACGCGTCGAACACGTAGTTGTGAAGCTTCGTTATCTGCTTCGGACGCGTGTACAAGACTGGCAGTGGGGATGAGCTTGAGACACCGCCGGAGGCGCCTCCCGGATCGGCCAGCGCCTGGTCCTGAGCCAGTGCCTGCGGGACTGCGAGAATCGCGGCCACCAGAAGCAACGGCAAAATGCGGGGCTCCAGTGCTCGCCGCCGGGCTTCTCTCCGATGTGGGCCGCGCATGGCGTTTCCTCCTCTAGGGTCGTAGTGACATGCCCTCAAGTGCACGGGGCGTGCCAACCCCGGACCGATCTGAGATGTCTCGATGGCGGCTAGCGTCTGATGCAGACGTTGCACTGGCGGACGACAGACTCTGCATGCGTCTTCACGGCGCACCGGATGTTAGCATGAAGCCATCCATTGATGGCCCGTTCCATGAGCACACGGCCGGAAGGCTACGAGGAGTTCCTGCGCGATCTGAAGCAGCGCATCCACGCGGCCCAGATTCGAGCGGCGCTGGCTGTAAACCGTGAGCTGGTGCTTCTGTATTGGCAGATCGGACGGGACATCGTCGAGCGGCAGAGAAGACAAGGGTGGGGAGCGAAGATCATCGAGAAGCTTTCCTCCGACCTCCGGAGTTCGTTCCCGGACATGCAGGGCTTCTCGCCGCGAAATCTGAAGTACATGAAGGCGTTCGCCGAGGCGTGGCCGGACCGCTCAATAGTGCAACAGGTTGTTGCACAAATTCCGTGGGGGCATAATGTTCGACTCCTCGATCAGGTGAAGGACCCGACGCAGCGCGAGTGGTATGCGCGGGCAGCGTTCGAGCACGGGTGGAGCCGGAACGTTCTGGAGCTGCAGATCGAGTCGGGTCTGTACCGGCGGCAGGGGAAAGCGCAGACGAACTTCACGGCGACATTGCCCGCGCCGCAATCCGATCTCGCCCAGCAGGTTTTGAAGGACCCGTACAACTTCGACTTCCTCACCCTGTCGAAAGACGCGCGAGAGAAAGAGCTCGAAGCCGGTCTGCTCGAACATCTGCGGAAGTTCCTCCTGGAGCTCGGCGTGGGGTTCTCGTTTGTGGGTAGCCAGTACCCTTTGGAGGTCAGCGGCGAGGACTTCAGGATCGATCTGCTCTTCTACCATCTGAAGCTCCGCTGTTTCGTGGTGATCGATTTGAAAATGGGTCCGTTCAAGCCGGAATACGCCGGGAAGATGAACTTCTACCTCTCCGCGGTGGACGATCTGCTGCGCCACCCCGATGACCGGCCGAGCGTCGGCCTCATTCTTTGCAAAGAGAGGAATGCGGTCATCGCCGAATACGCGCTCCGCGACACCACGAAACCGATTGGGATATCCGGCTACCGCGTCGCGGAGGTCCTGCCGGCGGACCTGAAGGGGAGTCTCCCAACGATCGAGGACCTCGAAGCGGAGCTGAAGGAGCACGCGGGCGGGGATGCCGAGGGAGGCAAGGCGCACTAAAGCCGCGATCATGAACACGGCACAACACTGCGCTCGACCTGCATTCGAACCGGGGTAAGGCGGCGACGGGCGTCCCTGCTCTATGCAATCCCGAGGCGCCTGAACACGGGGACTTTTGCAAAGTCCAGCATAAATGCGAAGACCGCTGCTGCCACGAGTATTCCACCCACCAGAAATATCGGCACGGGCGCCATGGCGATTCCGCAGATCGCCAGCGTCGACGCGATCAGCAGGTCGATCACCGACGACCCGATGAGCCACCGGCTGGGCGGAGCCGACCCCATTCGCTGGCGCTCGCGATTCGTATAGGTTGTCGCCTGGCTGCCAAACACGATCGCCACGAAGGCCACCGTTTGCAGCGCTTCGATTGCGAGGCCCATTCGGAATTTCGCAACGGCCAGGACGGCGACGCAGAATACCAGTTCGCAGGTTCCCACAAACACGCCCGCGATGGTCAGTTTGCCGATTCGCCAGACATTGGGCTTCGGCGACGGCCGCACGTTGTCCGTAGCCAGGGACATGCCGAGGAGGTCGCCAGTCAGCATAATAATCACCATCAGCAGGGGAGTCAGAATCGCGTGGCCGGTGATGACCAGACCCACCGCCAGGAAGAGCACCTGGACAATTTTCTTGGTAACCGAATTCAGCGTATAAGTCAGGATGCGCTGGAATGTTACGCGGCCTTCTTTTACCGAAGCGACTATGCCGCCAAGTCCTGGTTTGGTCAGCACGATGCCCGCCGCCGACTTGGCAACATCGGTTGCCGTCGACACCGCGATTCCCATTTGCGCCTGGCGCAGCGCCGGTGCATCGTTGGCGCCGTCGCCGCACATACCAACAGTGTGGCCAGCTTTCTGGAATGCCTTGACGAGGTCGTACTTCCCCTCCGGAAGCACGCCGGCAAAGACGGCGAAAGTCTCGGGGCGTACGCCATCGGGGATGGGCCCGGGCGGACAGACCGCTCCATCGAGACCTACCGCGCGAGCCACGATTTCAGCCGTCGCCGGGGCATCGCCCGTAATCATTACGGTGCGAACACCCAACGTGTGCAACTCCGCGATGAGCGCCGCCGAATCCGTTCGCGGCGGATCGCTGAGAGCGACGATTCCCGCGAGCTTCATGGCGTCCGGCGGACCCACCGCCACGGCGAGCACCCGGAAGCCCTGCGCCTCCAGTTGGTCCGCTGTGGTGGAGGCGTCGGGCGATTCTTGCGTGAGGCCCATGACCACGGCAAAGGCGCCCTTCACGGCACGCACCGCTGCGCCGCTCGCATCCACAGCCGCGGCTTCGGACATCTTTGTGGCAGGATCGAAAGGCGTGAATTTGCCCAGTTTCGGCAGATCGGAAGCGCTGGCCTGCGCGGCGGCGGCGCGAATGGCTGCGTCCACGGGGTCCTGCCCGCCATCCGAGCTGGCGAGTGCGGCCCATCCCAGAACATGCGCTTCGTCGAAGCCGGACATCGGATGGACGGCAGTCACCTTCAGCTCGTTGCGCGTCAACGTTCCCGTTTTGTCCGCGCAGAGCACGTCGATGCTGGCCGCTTCATCCACGGCGGAGAGCCGCGTCGGAAGGACATCCAGCTTTGCGAGAGCCCGCGCGCCGATTGCCGCCGCGAGGGTGAAGGTTGCCGGCAGCGCGACGGGGATGGACGCCAGAACCGCCGTGAGCACCAGCGGAATAATCTCACGGGGCGGCATCTTAAGAGCGCAGGCATAGCCCACGAGCAGCACGATGAGAGCGCCATTGAAGATGGCAAGATTGCGCACCACGCGCAGGACGGCCTTCTGCTGGGTGCTTTCGACGTGCGCGGTGCGAACCAGTTCCGCGGTGCGTCCAAACTTTGTGCACGCTCCGGTGGCTGTAACCTCCGCGACGGCCTCGCCGCGCCGCACCAGCGCTCCCGCGTAAGTTTCGAACCCGGCGCCAGCTTCGATGGGAACCGATTCGCCGGTGAGCATGGACTGGTCCAGCAGCACCAACCCCTCGGTCAGACGCACGTCGGCGGCAACGACGGCGCCAAGCGACAGCTTCACAATGTCGCCAGGCACGAGTCGGCTGGCAGGCACAGTCGCCCAGGCATTATCGCGGAGGACCGACGCGTTCAGCGCGAGCCGAGACTTCAGCGCCGCGAGAGTCGCCTGAGCGCGCCCTTCCTGGATGAAGCCGAGAGCGGCGTTGAAGGCCAGAAGAACCGCGATAATTGCAGCCTCGACGTACTTGCCGAGGACAAGCTCAAGCACGATGGCAGCCTCGAGCATCCACGGAACCGGCGCCCAGAACTTGCCCAGCGCCCGGTTCAACGGATGCAGAGACGTGTCGGGCACTGCGTTTGGACCGAACTTCGCGAGGCGGCGGCGAGCTTCCTCGCTGGTGAGGCCGGCCAGCGGCGCCGTCATTACCGTCCCTTCGCCAGCAGTTTGCCTATAGCCTTCAATTCCCGGTGGCGCTTCGCGGTGATTCTGGGCCAGGCCAGCTTGAGCTCACCGAGCGTATCCAGGAGAATCCGGGAAACGATTAAGCGCGCATTCTCCTTATCGTCGGCGGGAACCACGTACCAGGGCGCATGATGCGTGCTTGTCGCGTTCAGGCAAGCCTCGTACGCCTCCATGTACTCGGTCCAGTACTTTCTCTCGTGAATGTCAGCGAGGCTGAATTTCCAGTTTTTGTCCGGCTCATCGATGCGCTCGAGGAACCGCTTTCGCTGCTCCTCCTTCGAAAGGTGGAGAAAGATCTTTACGATCCGCGTTCCGTTGCGGTGGAGATGCTCCTCCATGTCCACAATGGAGCGATAGCGCTCGTCCCAGATAGTCTTCTCGTCACGCGACTCTTCCGAAAGCCCCTCGCCGCGGAGAATCTCCGGATGCACCCGAACCACCAGCACTTCTTCATAGTAAGAACGGTTGAAGATGCCGATTTGCCCGCGCGCAGGAAGCCGGATGGTGGTGCGCCAAAGAAAATCATGTTCGAGTTCCTCGGCGCTGGGCTGCTTGAAGCTGGAAACCTGGCACCCTTCCGGATTCACCCCGGACATGACGTGCCGGATGGCGCCGTCCTTGCCGGCGGCGTCCATTCCCTGGAAGATCAGCAGCAATGCGTATCGATTGGAGGCATAGTGAAGCTGTTGCAGCGCGCTCAATGCTGCAACGTGCTCCGCCAGGAGCTTCTGGTACTGCTTCTTCGACTTGAAGAAGGGTTTCACAATGGTCGGCCAGTCGTCGAGCGCAACCCTTTCTCCAGGCCTGACACGGAACTTCTTCGAATCGATCCCCATCTTCCCTCCAGGCATCGCGCGCAGGCTCACGGGCTCGCCGAGAGGCCTGAACGCCACTCGTCCCAGAATACAGACTGACCGTGCCACCCTCCATCAGCAACTTACCGGCATCGGAGGCTCTTATGTGAACGCGACAGCGCGAACAATCGCGCGCCGGATCTGACACATGTTTGTCCCGGCGACGTCTAACAAAACGCGCTGTCCCGCAAAGTCGCTCCTGGCGGGTATCAACGTCACGTGCCGTTCAGTGCGGTGTGGTCGCGCCCGAAAACGGAGAAAGAGCAGAACAGCGTCGCCACGACAACTCTGGTGGTCGCGGTGGCTGAATAGTTCCTCATGATTCCCTTTAGCGCCATGACTCGTTCATGGATTGACAGCGCCGCTGCCGGTCGCTGCTCCTTCGGCGAGACCCGAAACGGCAAAGCCAGGCGCTGCTGAGGGCGCCTGGCGGATTGTCGCGAAAACGCTGCTATCGGCTGAGTTCGGCGGAGTCCCGATTCAACGCGTGCTCGAACTTTCTCGCGACCGCCGGGGTGTGGAAGTCGCCGGTCAGGATTTCACGATTCGTTGCGTCGTGGCCGTAGAGTTCCCTGTTAGTGTCCCCATCCGGACGAAGAGTCGCGCCTTCCAGCGAGACGCCTGCGAACAGCCCGTGGGAACGGGAATACGACAACATTTCCGCGTTCATCATGGCGTCCGTCTGCGCGGCGGCGTCGCGCCCAACCGGGCCCGCCGCTGCTGTGGCTTCTCCACCGATCGTGAACTTATCGGACAAGAGGTGCTTCATGCCGCCCTCGTTCATCACGAGCAGCACAATATCGGTCTCCGAAGCGCCGATCTGAAAACCGACACTTCCACCTTCGACCCGCATCGCGGCCGGAGCGCTCCAACCGGCGCCGTCGTGGCGGCGGCATACCGCGAATCCGCTGCCATACTTCGCGCCGAAGATAAATCCGGCCTTTTTCATGCCCGGAATGACAACGACGCAGCGTGCCTTGTCCAGCAGATCGTGGGGGATACCGTTATCGGAAGCCCTCATCATATCGGTCAGCGTGTCGGCCGAAGCGTCCAGCCTGTCGTCAACCTTGACTTCTCTGTCCGCCGCAAAAGCAGCGGTACCCATGAAACCGGCAGTTGCCAGAATTGCTACGAGTGTTTTATGCATTTACATGCTCCTGTTCCGTTTCAACAGAGCACCGCGGCTTCCATTGAACCGGGAGTCACGCCACGGGTGTTCTTTTTGTCGAGGTCGGAGCAGATCCCCGGCGACCTCGATCCAGCAGGGCGTTCATCTTACGAGGAGTTTCAGCCCGGTTGATCGCGGCTTGCCGAGGGCATAGAGGTTCAGGTTGCGATTGGCGAGGGAATCTTAAGCGAGCGCTTGCGGTCCAGGACAGTGCAGAATCTGCTCTGGACGTGCGGATATTGCCGTGAAGACGACATTAGGACCGCTTCGCCGTTTGGTCGACGAGGTTTTCGCACGGCGCGGGTAGACTTGCGCAGCATCACCCTGAATGGCCATATGGGTGCTTCCCACAGAACGACCGGGCCCGTTTCGGTGGGACGCTCGAGCGATAAGCGGCCAGTGCAAAAGGGATTCCCGGGTCCAGGAAGAAACGAGGAGTATATGAAGATGAGTTTAAGACATTGTCTCTGGGTGCTGGTGGTCTCTGCGGGTGTTGGGATCGGTGGGAGCGCTGGCCAGGCCGCGGGGACGCCATTGGCGCCGCCGGAGAAGCAGGCGCGCTGATCGGACGACAACGTGAAACCACTGATCATCGTGGCGGACGACCATGAGTCGGTGCGCTTCATGCTGCGGTCCTTCCTGAGATCGCGCGGCTTCAGGGTCCTGACGGCGGAAAGCGGAAGGGACGCGCTCGCGCTTTGCAGCCGGATCAAGGGTCCGATCAAGGCGATAATCACAGACGTTCAAATGCCCGAACTCTCCGGCTTCGATCTGGCTGAGGAAGCTGCTCGCATGCGTCCCGCTTTGCCGGTCGTCTTCATGTCTGGTGCGTACATCGGCTCCGATGCTGCCATCCGGACGAGGCTCGGGCCGGGACGAGCGTTTCTCGAAAAACCGTTCAGTTGGATGGGGTTGGAATCGGCGCTCGATTCTGTCCTCGACCCGGCATGAGTCGCGTCCGGATCGCACCGGATGCGCCCCTGACCGCCCATGGTCAGGTGACCATATAACGTTGCCGCCAGAGGGCTCACGACTCCCCAATCGACCCGGAAACGCGTGGGCGAGCGAATCGGCTCAACACCACGTGGCTTTGGAGTGCCCCGTGCGATGACCGGGGTGGAATAGTTGACGGAAGAGGAGAGGCATGTCTGCCCTGGCTGCACTGCAGAGCACGAACAAAGCGAGATTTCAACCTTAACCGAGGACAGTAACATGACATTTCGACCCCTATACGACCGCATCGTGGTGAAGCGGATTGAAGAGCAGGAAACCACGAGGAACGGCATCGTCATCCCCGATTCAGCCAAAGAGAAGCCGCAGCAGGGAGAGGTGATCGCCGTCGGCAAGGGGAAGCGGCTGGAGGATGGCACGCTAACCGCCATCGACGTGAAACCCGGCGACCGCGTCCTCTTTGGCAAGTATTCCGGTAGCGAGACGAAGGTGGAGGGCACCGAGTACATCATCATGCGTGAGGACGATGTGCTGGGCGTTCTGGACAACTAAGGAAAACGTACATGGCCAAACAGATTATCTACAGCGACGATTCCCGGCAGGCGATCCTGCGCGGCGTCAATCAGCTCGCCGAAGCCGTGAAGGTGACCCTCGGTCCCAGAGGGCGTAATGTTGTCCTCGAGAAGAAATACGGCGGGCCCACCATCACCAAAGATGGCGTGACCGTGGCGAAAGAGATCGAGCTGAAGGACCCGCTGGAGAACATGGGCGCGCAGATGGTGCGCGAGGTCGCGTCGAAGACCTCCGACATTGCCGGCGACGGAACAACGACGGCAACAATCCTCGCTCAGGCGATTTTCCGCGAGGGCGTCAAGGCGGTGACGGCGGGCGCGAACCCGATGGCCGTCAAGCGCGGCATCGACAGGTCGGTGGAGCTGGTTGTTGAAGAACTCAGGAAGCTCTCTAAACCCGTCTCCGGCGACATGATCGCTCAGGTGGGCCGGATTTCGGCCAACAGCGATTCCACCATCGGCGACGTCATTGCGGAAGCGATGGCCAAGGTAGGCAAGGACGGCGTGATCACCGTCGAGGAATCCAAAACCATGATCACCGAGCTGCAGACCGTGGAAGGCATGCAATTCGACCGAGGCTACCTCTCGCCGTACTTCGTGACCGACCCCGAGCGCATGGAGTGCGTTCTCGAAGATCCCTACATTCTGATTCACGAAAAGAAGATCAACGGCATGAAGGACGTGCTGCCCCTTCTTGAGCAAATCGCCCGTGCGGGCAAACCGCTGTTGCTGATCTCCGAGGATGTGGAGGGCGAAGCCCTGGCCACGCTCGTCGTCAACAAGCTCCGGGGGACGCTCAACGTGTGCGCGGTGAAAGCGCCGGGCTTCGGCGACCGCCGCAAGGCGATGCTGGAGGATATCTCCGTGCTGACCGGTGGGAAAGCCATCGCGGAAGAAACCGGCATCAAGCTCGAAAGCGTTCAGTTGGCCGATCTGGGGCGTGCCAGACGCGTCACCGTGGATAAGGAAAACACCACCATCATCGACGGCGCCGGGGAGCAGAAAAGCATCGAGGGCCGCATCAAGCAGCTCCGCCACCAGATTGAAGAAACCACCTCGGACTACGACCGCGAGAAACTCCAGGAGCGCCTGGCGAAGCTGGTTGGCGGCGTAGCGATCATCAGAGTCGGCGCGGCCACTGAGACCGAGATGAAAGAGAAGAAGGCCCGTGTGGAGGACGCTCTTCATGCCACTCGCGCGGCAGTCGAGGAAGGCATTGTGCCGGGCGGCGGCGTCGCGCTGCTGCGGGCGTCGATGGCACTTCGCGAACTCACGTTGGCGGGTGACGAGCAGTTCGGTGTCACCATTGTGCGTCGCGCCTGCGAGGAACCGGTGCGGCAGATCGTGGCGAACTGCGGGACCGAAGGCGCCGTCGTGGTCGAGAAGATCAGGAGCCGGAAGGAGCCCAACTTTGGTTTCAACGCCTCAACGGAAGTGTACGAAGACCTGGTGAAGGCCGGCGTAATCGATCCCACCAAAGTGACTCGCACAGCTCTGCAAAATGCCGCTTCCATTGCCTCTCTCATGCTGACCACCGAGGCAATGATCTGCGCGGCCGTTGAGGAAGCCGGGGAGTAATGAACAAGAGAGTTACGAAGCGGCAAAAGCGCGAGGTGTCGCGGGCAAAAGCGCGGGTCAGAGTGTCAGAGCCCGACGTGCGAACCCCGGAGCAGATCAAAGCAGCACGTGAAGCGAGCCAGCCCGCCGGCGGCTGGCGCAACGCCGCGAACTCACATGTTCCTGCGGCATCAAGCCGGGGCCACTCCGGCTCCGCGGCAAGTAGTCCCGCGAAAGTGGATGCCTGAAGTCATGCTACGCGCCATAGCCGGAATGTTCTCGACGCGCTGCCCACATTGCCGATCGGTCGACTTCAGAGGCGTTGGGGGCCGCAATACGATTGAGAACGCTGTCCACTGGCTGCTTCAGCCTTATCGGTGCTCTCTCTGCGGGCGCCACTTCTTCCTGTTCCGCTGGCAAGCCCCTCTGACGGGGACGTCATAGGCGAGGCACAGCAGACCGAAACGTCACAACGTCACATCGCCTACACCGTCCGTGTCGACGGCTCGGCCTTCTCATTTTCAGCCCCGGACTCGACGCAAGTACATCGCGAAACATGGCAAGAATCCCCCGTGATTCGATTCTGGCGACCGGCACTGTCGGTCACAGGTCTGTTGCCCAACGCCATTGTAGCCCGGCATTCGGTCGAGGCCCGAGCCCGAGGCTACGTTTGGCAGTTGTTCGACTGCGCGGTTCACAGCCGTGCGAATCGCCAGGGGAATGCTCTCGTACGACCCCCCATTCAGTGCCGCTGCGCGGTCGTCGGCGTTGAAGACTTGATCAGCGAAGTCGGTTAGGGGAAAAACTGAGGACTTGCCCGCGCCGGGAGGACCGGCGACGATGACCATGCGCCTGGCCGGCATTTAGCCGCCGAAGTCGCGCTCCGAGTTCTCTCTCATGTCGGGTGGGAGTTCGTCCAACAGGACGTTGCCCTGTTCGTCCAGCAACCCCTCGCGCCGCAGCTCGTCTCCTTCGGCCCGAACGCGTTCGATCCCGGCACCGATGACCTGGTCAAAGAAAGCATCCATCTCGTGCTCGTCGTCGAGGTTCACGGTTTCGATCGTGAGCCGCTTCGTCGTGCGCATGTTTCTTACCTTCCAGTTACTATCTTACAGGCTAAATCACTCCACGCAGCAAGGCAGGCTCCGGTAGGCGGCTGGCACGAACAGATCGGAGACCCAAAGTGGCCGGCAGCATTCTCGACTGCCTCGCGCACAATGCGCACCGCATCGGAAACGTCAGGCTGCCGACAATCTTCGCCAGAGATCGATGCGAACCTGGTGGTCGGCTAGCCGGTCTGGCTCGAGCAGAAACAGTACGACAGAACAGCGGGACTTCTTCGGCAGAGTGTGACGAACCGAAATGGTCTGAGCGCTCTACCTTGATTACCTTCAGAACACGTCTGCGTAAGAACGGCAACTCTATTCAAAGGACTTACAGGACCAGAAAACCGCGCCTAAGACGCCTAAATCCTTTATTTACAATTGATATCCGTTTTCCCAAGCTGGACGTCGCCGGTTCGAATCCGGTCTCCCGCTCCAGGAAAATCAAGCAGTTAGCGTCACCGCCTCCACCCTGTACTCCGTTGTACTCCATTTACATCACAACCAGCGCCTGTTCGAGCTGGTCAACTATCACCTTTCGCTGTTCCACCGGCGATTTCGTGTACACGTTCTGATTGACGTCGAGGGAATGTCCCAGCTGGTCGGCGACGAGCTTCCCCTCGACCCCCATGTTGTTCATCAGGGTCGAATGCGTTCTGCGCATTACCTGAAAGTTCACCCACGCCAACTGGACGCCCGCCAGCTTCGGCCCAATGAACCGTCGCAGGATGTTGTCACGGGACAGTGGTGTGCTCCGTTCGGACGGGAATACCCACGACTCAGGGCGCGCGTCGATACAGAGCGCCCGCCATTGTTCGAGCCCCATGAGCAAGCTCTGCGACAACGCCGCCCGCCTTGCTGATTGAACCGTCTTGGGCCGGTCAATATCCCCTTTGTAGACCCGCTGCCGGATATCAGCGTAGTCCGGCCCGACCCGTTCCCACGTAAGGCCGAAGATCTCCCCTGGACGCATCCCAGCAATGATCGCCAGTTGCACGATCAGCCGTTCTCGCAGATCGAGAACTGTAAAGCACCGTTTGACCTCCTCAATCGTCATAACGAGCCTTGGCCCGCGCCTTGCTGTGCCCGGCGTGAATAGCAAACTTGCGGGATTCTTTCGGATCAGATCTTCGGCTATGGCCATATCGAAGATCTGCTTCAGATCCCATCGAAGGTGATCCACCATGCTGAAGGATAGCTTCTCGCTCTTTCCGTCGAGAAAACTTTGTAGATGGTCCCGCCGGAACTCCGTCAGCTTGCGATTGCCGAACGCCTCAACCACGTGGACGTTCACCCGGTTGATATTGTTGGCCGCTGTCGAGCGCTTCCACTTCCGCGTGTAGAACCGATAGTAGACGGATTCGATAAACTGACCCAGGCTCACGTCGTTGGTTACCGCATCCCCACTCGCATTCAGTTCATTCAGGATGCTATCGAGTTTCTTCTTTGCGTCGGACTTAGTCATGGACGAGATCGACCCAAAGGCGCGGTTGCGTCTGTGGCCTCCCTCCCACCATTGCCCGACCCATTTCCCGCATCGTTTCTTCAAACTTCCCGATTGATACCGTCGTCTGCGCATTCGAGATTGCTCCTTATGCGCGTCTGCCAGCATCGACTTCAAGCGACGAAGCCATGTTAGCACCGAGTTCGTTATCGGAAAGCCATTGCAGCAGGGTCGCGCGCCTGACCAGCTTTCGCCGTCCGAGGCCAACCGCGGGCAGTCTCGGCGTACCCGCGACCTGTCCGTTGAGGATCTTGCAGATGTGTGCCTTCGAGCAACGCAGAACTTCTGCAACTTCGCGGACCGTAAGAACGTCTGGCAATTCCCGCATAGGCTAGTGCGCCCTCATCGCTGCGGTGCAGGCGTTTCCAGCCCTTCGTTTCCGCGACGCACAATTGTGCGCGAAAAAGTGGCAGCCACCCGGCATCCCGCCGCCGTGGGTTGTGACTCCCTGCCTCAAAGGACACCTCTAATTAAAAGGGGGTGGCAGCGGCAGGTTGAGACATCTCGGACGGGGATCTTTTTGTGCTCTTTCTGCGCGCGCTCTGTGATACTTCTGTGAGAGTGTTGCGATACCTTTGGACCAGACGTGCGCGAGTGCGCGCGTTCTGCGATAGTTTTGCGATAGTTGTGGCACAAGTTGGTACCCTCCATGCGAGTGCACAGGCCGGGTGATGCTCGACGAATCGGACCATCCCAGCACCCACAGGCAGCCAGAACCGGGTAGTGGAACATAAAGGAAATGCCGGACAATGTGGTGTCGTTTTGGGCTGTTCCCCGTTTTGCCTCTGGCGCTTATGGCGCCAGACAAACCGGGTGCCACGCCCGGCTTTTGTCCGGCGCTGAAAAACTGCGCTTAGAACGCGTCCGGAGACGGTGTGGACACGCCACTTGTATGGCCAACATTCATCGATCCGGCTCCTCTCGTCGCGATCGGGAAGAGTGCCCTGTTCACCGGTTGGTCCTCAAGGCAGAGTACCGGCGCTGGTCGAACCGAAAGCTCGGCCGGCGAGTTTCTGCCACACTCTTGCCGCCTACATCTTTGCCGCGCGGTGCGAGATCGTAGCCGTTGCGCGCGTTCTTACTCATCCTGCCCCCTAATAACTAGGGCCGGGCAGAGGGTGAAATCTGACAGTCAGATCAACTTTTTTTTTCGAGGGGCCACCGTCGCAGTGTGCGGCCATGATGTCGTGAAGAGGTCTGGCACACGCCTCCATGGCCTGTGCGAGCGGATCGGCGACGGCGGGAGTGAGATTTCGGAGGCTTGGGATGGAAGGGCGCTAAGGCCGGTTCGCCTGAGTCACCCGCGGGTGAACATTCCCGGTCCGTTGACCGCGAAGACGGCCCACGTAGGCGCTCAGAGTCTTGTAGCCTATCGAGAGTCCGTCCCGATTGAGCGCTTCGCAGATTCGTTTCAGTGTATGCAGGAGTCGAGTGCCAGACGGACGTCCGGCCAAGCGGCGCGCACCAGAGCCATGGTCCTGTCCGGCTTCTGCTCGCAGAGGGCGCGGAGGCGCGGCAGATCGTAACTCGCGGCACCTCCAGAAAAGTCCTTTGTTTTCTGTATCATCAAGATTGTTCAACAATTATCAAGAATAGTCAAGGAAGATCAAGAAAAGTCAAGATTCAAGAAAAGCGAAAAGACAGCGAGACGTGCTAGGGGAACATAAAGGGGAATTGGGATACAAGTGGCGTTGTTTCTCTGTATTTCTCCTTTCGTTTGTGCGGCTTATTGTGGGATACGTCGTCGCGGTATCCGTATCCCACCGGGATACGCACCGGTTTTCCCGATCCCGATGCCACAAACTGCCCCTCGGCAGGCCCGTGTAAAACGGTTCGCTATCTGGCCAACCGCGCCTACGACGTGACAAAGCTCAATTGCCACCCGGTCTTCATCGGAATGGCACTCGACTACTTCCGCGCGGCGCAGAGGTCCGCCTGGTCGAGACACGCTCCGTCCGGTGGAACAATCGCGTGCCGGACGGTGTCTGAACCATCATGCGGGATCTCGCATTGGCCATCCGTCTGCTCCGCAAATCGCCTGGCTTCACCTTCCTGGCGCTCGTGTGTCTGGCGCTCGGCATCGGCGTGAACGCCTCCATCTTCAGCCTGCTCGATACCATCTATCTCCGGCCCCTGCCCGTGGGCAACGCGGATCGGGTGGCGGTGCTCAGCCGCGGAGGCAGTTCCGGGTTTTCTTACCGCGAATATCGCGGTCTTCGCGATCGCAACCAGTCGCTTGAAGGCCTGGCCATCTCGCAGCCCGAAGAATCCGACCTCAGTTTCGAGGGGCACGCCATGCTGATTGGCGCCGAGCCGGTTTCCGCGAATTACGCCGCGGTGCTCGGCGCGCGCACCGCCATGGGCCGATGGTTCACGCGCGAGGATGAGCCTGCGGCGGTCATCAGTTATCACGCGTGGCAGCAGCTCTTTCACGGCGACCTGGGCGTGCTCGGCAAAACGGTCCGCTCGGAATCGCACTCGTACACGGTGGTCGGGGTCGCGCCGCCGGAGTTCGCCGGCATCTACGCGCCGCTGCGCATCGACCTTTGGGTGCCGTTCCGCTACTGGGCCGGAAGCAACGCCGACAACCACCGAGGCGTGCTGTTCGGATGCCTGAAGCACGGTGTCGCAGTGTCGCAGGCTGGCGCCGAGCTGAACAGCGTCGCCACACTCGTCCACCGCGAGAATCCGGAGCTGGCGAAGGAACCCACCACGCCCCTCCTGCTCGAACTGGTGCGCGGCATTCCCAATCCAGTGAGCCGCCGCAGGGCCATGCCCGTGGTCATCCTTCTGATGATCGTGGTGGGGCTGGTGCTGCTCATCGCCTGCATGAACGTGGGGAATCTGCTGGTGGCGCGCGGCCTGGGGCGGCAACGTGAGATCGCCGTGCGTTTTGCGCTGGGCGCCGGGCGAGCGCGCGTGCTGCGCCAGTTGATGACCGAGAATCTGGTGTTGGGCATCCTCGGCGGCCTGGCGGGCGTGTGCGCCGGATATGTCGCCAACCGCCTGCTGGTGGCGGCGCTTCCCACGCTGCCCTTCGGCGAAATGTTCCGCATCGATCTGACGCTCGATTTTCGCGTGCTCCTCTACACGGGCTCCATCGCGCTCTCCACCGCGCTGCTCTTCGGACTCCTGCCCGCCCTGCAATCGAGCCGCGGCGACCTCCTCCCCGTGCTCCAGCGCGCCAACCTGACAGGCGGACGGCAGCGGCTGCGCCTCGCCATGCTCACCGGCCAGATCGCTCTTTCCCTGGTGCTGCTGCTGACCGCCGGCCTCTTTGCGCGTCTCATCGTCCACTTCCACAATCTCGATCCGGGCTTCGCCACGGCGAATCGCCTGTACGCCCCGGCCTTCCTGCCGGCCCCGCAGTTCACGCCCGCGTCGAGCCGCGTGTTCTACGAACGGACACTGGCACGGCTGCGCGAACTCCCCGGCGTTCGCAGCGCGGCGCTCACCTCGCGGCTGCCACTGTACGCCGCGGGCATTGCGGGCACGTGCGTGGCGCGTGAAGAAGAACATCCCGCGCCGGCCACCACCATGACCATCGATCGCGGTTTTCTCGATACGCTTCGAATACCCGTGCTCGCAGGGCGCGACTTCGCCATCACCGACAAACCGAACGGTCCGCCGGTAGCTATCGTAAATCAGACAATGGCCCGGCGGCTGTGGCCTGGGCAGCCGGCCCTCGGCCACACATTCCAGCTCGGTTGCGACCATCCCAAAACACTGCAGGTGGTGGGCGTATCGCGCGATTCCCGGATTCGTGCCATGAACGAGGTAGCGCTGCCGCATGTCTACCTGCCGTTCTCGCAGGCCTGGGATGGCGGCATCGTGTTCCTGGTGGTGGAAACCGCCGGCGACTCCGATCTGCTGGTGGACCGTATCCGCCAAACGCTGCTCTCCGCCGATCCCGACTTCCGCACTTACGGAGTTCTCCGCCTCGGCGATTCGCTCGACGCGTCGTTCTGGCAGGCGCGTTTCGAGCTGTGGCTGCTCGGGATTCTGGGGGCGCTCGCACTGGTGCTCGCGGCGGTCGGCATGTACGGCGTGCTGGCGTATCACGTGACCACGCGCACCCGCGAAATCGGCATCCGCGTGGCACTGGGCGCGCGCCCGCCCGAGGTGGTCCGTCTGATAATCGGGCAGGGTCTGCGGGTAACAGCCGCGGGGATTGCCATCGGGCTGCTCATTTCCGTCCTGGCCTCGCGCCTGATCGGAAGCCTCATCCAGGGCGTGAGCCCCACCGACGCGATTACCTGGTCGTCGGCGGTCGCGGTGTGGATTGCGGTGGCGCTGCTGGCATGCTGGGTGCCCGCGCGTCGCGCTGTGCGTGTCGAGCCGACCGTGGCGCTCCGAGAGGAATGACTTCTGCCGCACTGTTCAGCCACGCAGTCTGAGGCCTTTGGTGATACGGTGTGTCTGATGGCATCAAAGCGTTCGATGCGCGCGTGCGCGATGGCACCCGCGATTCTGTTGCTGAGTTGTTGCGCTGCATGCGTGTACCGCCTTCACCCGCCGCGACTCCGCCGACGCTGACTCTGACGCAGTCACGGGTGTACTTCTTCGGCAAGAAGCTGTGGACGGCGGAGGACAACGTTGGCACCGCCGCGAGCGGTGGGACCTTCCGGCCATGGGGCGAGCAGAAAGGCTTTGAAGACTCCTGTGAACGCTGCCCACGAGAGCGAAGTGTCCGACTCCAATCTGGATCTCGCTGAACAACTCTGGCAGGTTTGTCAACGCACCAACTACATTTGGAGCTACCCCGGTCGTTAACCTTCAGTTGTCTTATTCTATTAAGATGACAGGGTGTTCCACCGCGCGTTCCCGCTCCGCCACGCGTGTGATTGTGTTGCGGTGATTGACGGGTCGTATTAGCGTCATCAGCTAGCGGCATTGTTTTCGCACGGAAGGCTGACAACATAATGTTATCCGGATTGTTAATGCGTGCAATTGGACCGCTTCTGATATTGCTGCCGGTACAAGCCTTCGCCATGGTCACTGCTTACCCTCCTTACCCAGGCGCGGTGCGTAGCGAGTCCTACCAGGTGGAAGTGAATAGCCAGCCTGTGTTTGTGCATCGATTTCTCACCTACGACCAATTCAACTGGATGGACTATGCCAGTTTCGCCATGACCGGCAAGGTCCACGTGACCGTCACCGTGCTGGTCAGCGAGAGGAAAGTGCGCACGTGCCACATCCGGCCGCTCGCCTACGGCATCGAGCCGCACATCAGCGGCAACATCATCAGCTTCGACCTCGACCGGCCCCGTTACCTGATTCTGTTTTTCAACGACGAACCCATGTTCTACGCCACAGGGCTGATGCTGTTTGCCGAACCACCCGAGAACAACCCCCCTCGTCCCGGCGACGCGAACGTGATCAACATCCAGGATTACAAGATCGACAGTACCGGAAAGACGGTCGAAACCGCAAAGATCAACCAGGCTATCAGCGACGTCTCCGCCAGGCCGGGAGGCGGCGTGCTCTTCTTTCCGCCCGGCGTTTACCTGACGGGAACGGTTTTGATGAAGAGCAACGTCAGGCTCTACGTCGACGCAGGCGCAGTCATTCGGGGGTCCGGCAAGAGTGCGGATTATGTATCGGCGCCCTCCGCTCCGCCGGGAAGGCCTCTCAGAGCCCTGATCGTTTTTGACAGTGTCGAAAACGCTGGCCTGGCCGGGCGAGGCGCCATCGACATGGAGGGCTATCCTGGCCTCTGGCACGACTTTCAGCCCGATACCTCCGATGGTCGCGCACGAGACGCCGAGGGAAAGGTGCAGGACCCGCATGGAACGGGCATACGCGGCTACGTGGTGAACAATTGCCGCAATATCTCTTTCGAGGGGCTGTTGCTGCTCCGATCCGCCTATTGGACCGTGTTCGTCATCGGCACCGAGAATTTCTCCACCCGCAACATCAAGATCATCAACCGCAAGCAGCAGTATCATGACGACGACTACGACTTCAGCGCCACCAGTCACATCCGCATCGAAGATGGCTTCGCGATGTCCATGGATGATACCTGGGCGCTTTACCGCGGAAGGGACCCGCACACGGGCGCGGATCGCGGCATCGAGGATATGGTGGTTAAGGGGTTCGTGAACTACACGTACACGGCTGGGCTGGCCATCGGCTACGGCGGCGCCCCGCCCGTGAAGCATCTGCGCTTCGAGGACGTGCATTTCGTCAGCAACCACAACAAGTTCGCCATCTGGATTCAATTGACGCCGGCGTATTTCACGGGTCGCGGGTATTCTTCCGGGGCGAAGTTCAGCAGGGGTGCTCCGCTCGACGACTTTCGATTCGTCAACTGCACCTTCGAGAATGACGGCGGGCATATCTACATCGATGGCGGCGACATGCCTCTGACGAACTTTGTTTTCGAGAATTGCATTTTCTACCACACGACAAAGCCCAGCCTGATAATGGGAAAACAGACGGGTCCAGTGGTGTTCAGAAACGTCAGGATCGATGGAACGGTGATTAGAAACTCCGAACAATTAGTGCGTAGTGGCTTCGATCTTTCCGTCCCGGTCAGTGTCGAACCATGAGCGTTCCCCCACTTATTCCAAGGCGATCTGGCGCGTCTGCTGCAGGCGGATCGATCCCGCCGCCTAGACTCGCGATTCCGTAGAACACTCGATGTCCAGCAGGGTCGCAGCGCAGCCCGCGTGTGCCCCCAGGATGGCGCAATTGTGAGCCGCCCGTAGTCGTACATGTCAGGACCGCGGTTCCTGGGTTCAGATCCTCCTTCGGAGCACGCCGCAGACGATCACCGGGCCGGGAGCTGTTCGCCGGTTTCGACAAGCTCCAGCTTTGCCAGGATCTTGTTCAACTCCCGTATCTGCATGGGCTTGGCGATGTAGTCGTCCATGCCATATTGGAGGCAACGTTCGCGATCGCCTTTCATCGCATGAGCGGTCATGGCGACAATTGTCCGGTGCTTCCCGTCCGTCGTTTCATGGCGGCGAATCTCAGCCGTGGCGTCGAAACCGTCCATACCCGGCATCTGAACATCCATGAGAACGAGGTCGAAGTCCTGAGCTTTCATCGTCGCCACGGCGTCGTGACCGTTATCGACCAGCACGACCGTGTGTCCGTGCTTTTCCAGAAGCCTGCAGGCGAGTTGCTGGTTCACCGCGTTGTCCTCGGCCACCAGAACCCGCAGGTGCCGTGATTCTTCGCTGGAGGGAAGCGCGGTCGGGGCGGGAATCCTGCTGGCCGCCTCCACCCTGGTGTCGAGCGCCTTTAGAATGGCAACTCGTAAGTCCGACTGCCGTACGGGCTTGGTCAGGTACCCGGCTGCGCCGAGCTTTCGGCCCAGCACGCCACCCTGTCCGCTGGAGGTCAGCAGAACAACTCGCGGCGTTTCCGGACCCACATGGTCACGAATCTTCTTGAGAAGGGTGAACCCATCCATATCCGGCATCTGGACATCGCTGAGAACCAGCGCAAACGGCGTCTCTTCCGCGACCCGCCTGTTCAGAATGTCAAGGGCCTCAAGCGCGGTGGAGGCGGTGGTCGGGATCATGCCCCATCGGATCACAGCGTTAGCCAGAATTCGCCGATTTGTCGCGTTATCGTCGACGATCAGGACCTGCTGGCCACCCAGATATGGCTCATTGACGGGGTCGGCATCTTCGCGGCTCCGATCGCTCACGCCGAAGCGCGCGGTAAAGTGGAATCGGCTGCCCTGACCGGGTTCGCTCTCCACCCAGATTCTTCCACCCATCGCTCGCACCAGACGCGACGAGATCGTCAGTCCCAGCCCGGTGCCGCCATACTTGCGCGCGGTCGAAGCGTCCACCTGGGTGAATGCTTCAAAGATCGCTTCCTTCTTCGCGTCGGGGATGCCGATGCCGGTGTCGCGGACCACGAAGTGCAGCACGGCCTCCCGGTCGTCCCTGGCCTCGGTGGTCACTTCCAGCGCGACCTCACCTTTTTCGGTGAACTTAATTGCATTGGCGATCAGGTTCACCACAATCTGACGAAGCCGTGTGGGATCGCCGAAAAGGACGCCGGGAACGTCCGCAGCGACTTCGCTAACCAGCTCGAGATTCTTTTCATGGGCCTTTAGCGCAAGCGTGCGCACGCATTCGTCCATCGTATCCGCCAGATCGAACTCGATCGATTCGAGATCGAGTCTTCCCGCTTCGATCTTGGAAAAATCCAGCACGTCGTTAATCAACGTCAGCAGCGCATCGGCGGAGTACTTCACCGCCGTCAGCTCCTCCCGCTGCTCGGTCGTCAACTCGGTTTCGAGCGCGAGCTCCGTCATCCCGAGGATTCCGTTCATCGGCGTGCGGATTTCATGGCTCATGTTTGCCAAAAACTCGCTTTTGGCCCGGCTCGCCGCCTCGGCGGCCTTCTTCAGCGAGGCCTCTGTTTCCAGCTTCTGGCGGATGGTTGCCGTCTGCTCCTGAACCTTCCGCCGCAGGACGAACGCCCAGCCGAACGCAATGAGCGCGGCCAGAGCGACCGCGCCGGTCGCTTCCAGGGCCCGGTCAAGGGTCCACCAGGGGGCGGTGACGAGCACTTCCACGTCGGAGGGTGAGCGCAGCAGGATGCGAAAGTCGGCGGCTCCGGTACGCGTCACCGGCTGCCACGACTGTGCGTCGAAGATCCCCGTCAGACGAACCTCCGATCCCGGCTCCAGACTGAGACGCTGCCCCGCAGTCTTGTCGAATACGGCATGGAAGGTTGCGGTGCCGGACCGCAGTTCGATCAACTCTTCCGCGATACTCGACGTGCTGCTGCGAACATATGCGTCCAGTTGCACCAGCTGGTTGGCGTGGAGACCCCGCAACACCTCCTCCGTATTCGTCAGAATCGGCGCGGGAGGTTGGCCATGGCCATGCGAGATTACATCGGCGTCCTCCAACAGGGGCACGAGGCGGTCAGCCCGTGGATAACCGACGACCTCGATTCGATCTCCGGGAGCCAGTTGCACGCTTCTGCGCAGCCCCACGCGCAGGCCATTGTCCGCATCGCGGATGAATAGCAGCGCGCCTGACGACCAGGTCACGATTCCACTGACCCGCGCGCGATGTCCGGGAGGGCGGTCGGCCGCAAAATCCAGTACGTGGTCTACCGTCACGGGCGCGCTCATGCTTGGCGGTTCAGTCACGCGCAGGTCATCAGGCCCGGGCACAAACAATTGAACGCCGCGGAGCTGGCGGCGATCAGTGTACAGCGTCCCGCACACTCCGCGGATGGCCACGCGCGCATCCAGCAAACGCGCGGGATCAAGCAGTCCCGGGACATTGGCGTAGAAACGGTGGTCCGCATTCACAAGGTCGAGAACAGCGACACCTCTGCTCACGCTTACATTGCGAACCAGACCCTCGACCTCGATCAGACGGCTGTCTTCGGCGCCGGCGAACATCCGGTCCAGAGATGAGATACGGTGGGGAAGTGGGACGTTCCGCGCAATCACCCTCAGGTGCGGTCGGCCAAGAATGGGCGCGAAATTGCCTGCTTGCGAAACCGCGTCAACTTCCACAAGGTCCCCAACATGTACTCCGCTCACCGGCAGTTCGTGCGGACTAACGTAGATGCCATCTCTTGCATCCTCCACAAAGACCATGTAGCCGACTGGGTCGTAGTAGGTCACAGTGGCCCGGAGGTGGACCGGGTACCTTCGCATGGCCTCGTTCGGCGAGAGTGACCGCACCTCATGAATGCTCGTGAGAACGGCCGTCGCGCTGTCGTGGTCTGCGGGAATGGCTGCCGCCAGCATACTTGCGCTATCGAGATAAGGCCCCTGGGAGTCGTGCTGGGGAAAGCCGGCAATCTCGACATCGTTTCCTGGACGGACCGCGCTGGCGAAGCCGAACTCCACCTTCAGCGAACCGGTTCGATCTTGAATGCGAAACGTCCCCGTTTCTCCCACCGCCGCCAACGTACCGGCGATTCGCACACGGCGTTCAGGAAGTCGATCGGGGGGCGTACTCAGCAAACTGGCAATGGTCATCAGCGGCGCGGATCGAGGCGAACGCGGCGGGTCCAGATGGATGGTGGTTGTCCATGAGGCAGCCCAGATGGTTCTTCCCACCGGCTTGAGTTTTACATCGAGGCTCGATGTGGCAACGCCGGTCACGCGAACACGCCTGTCGAGTTCGTCCCCAACCACCCCGATGTAATCCTGACAATAGACGTCAATTGGCGTACCGCCCTGACTGATCCTCACCACAAGAACTGGAGCGGACTGCCTCGTCTCGGCACGCTGAACTACGCCTTCAACCGTGACCAGACGGTTCTCGACGTTTCGCGTTCCAAACGATGCCGCCGTGACGAGAGGCGCCTCCGGAAGGGGCCCGGAGCCATGAACAGTGATCCTGGCGTTGAGAATGACCGGGGAGAGTTCAGCGTCGCTGATGAAACCGGAAACAGTGACTCGCTGTCCAGCCGAATACCCTGGTCCGCCGGCATCGACACTCACACGCACGCCGCCCGTGGCGTCCTGCACGAACAGCAAACCGCTCGCCGAATCGGAGTAGGTGACCACTCCATCAATGCGCGCAGCGGGAAGGCTGCCCGATTGGCCTGCTTTCCAGTGAGTGACCTCCTGGGCCGTAGTGGCAATGCGGCCCTGTGATTCCGGTTTCGGGAGGATGAGCGCGACCAGGGCCAGCACGGCTGTTGCCGCCAGCAGACTCCGGCTTGATGGCCGTTCTCGTCGAGACATGGACTTTAAGGTGATCCTGATAGTTCTATCGACCTTTTCTCTCATGGCTTTAGTAGGGGAACCGGTCTGCCGAGGGGTGTCCTCTGACGGCTCGCCCCGCCCCGGGGATAAGCGTGTGCCCGGGGTACACCGAGACATGGCGTATCAACCTGGATGCTCCTCGAAGGCGCCGCGCCGGCTTGCGTCCGATATCATGCCGCCATACGCAATGGGCTATCGCACGCTGTTGTTGGGTGTGTTCGCGGTGGCCGGCCTGTGCCCCGCGCAAGTCGCTGGTGTGGCCCACTCTGGCAAGCAGCCGGTGGATACGCTCGCTCCCACGCCCGGAGTCAAGTCCGCGGATGAGATCGACAGGGAATGGCAGTTATCAGTTTCGACGGCGCCGCGTGCAAGCACGGCTTTGCGCTTCGGCTGAGAGTGACGAACCCGAGCAGAGTCAATTAGTTTAATAGGTGGCCACAGAGACGCGCAGTACCACGGGTTCCGAAGCGAAGTTGAGGCCCCAATCTGTTTCGTCGCCGTTCCAGATGCGAAGGAACTTGAAATCGCCGTTCTCATAAGTTCCCTCTTCCACGCGCAGGAACTGTCGATGCTTATCGGGATGGGCGGGCCGGAAATCCACTCGGCAGAAGAATCCGGTCACCAGGAACTGGTTATCTTCGAGCTGGGCCACCAGAGCACGTCCAGTCGGCTCCACATTTCCCACAGCCTCGCTGTTGCGTCTGGCTCCATATGACACCACCGCGTTCCAGTCCCCAAATGGCAGCACCTCGGCGACCTTCGGCGGCACTTCGGCCACTGCCTTCAGCCTTCCCTCGAAATTGAGGCGCGCGATCTCGCGCTGCATCGGCCCGATCAGGCGGTAATTCATCGCCCAGGCCGCGAACTCATCGGGCTGCCGCGAGCCCGGACTGGTGTCGTGACCTCTGCTGTAGTCCATGCCGAAAGGCGAGAATCCTATGGTCTGGAGACCGAGCGCCGAGAAGAAGAACCGGGCGTTGGTGGCGCCACCGGTCTCCGGTACGAACAGGGGGTTGTCGTCGCGATGATAAAGCTCTAGGACTTTCAAATAGGCAGCGGGATCGTTCTGGTAAATGTCGGGTGCCAGGATGTCCAGCGCCGGCGCCGCGACTTTCCAGATGGCCAGCACGTTGTCCGTGGGACCACCGCTCTCATAGGTTCCGGGAGCGCCGGGCTTGAGCGGGTCGCGTAGCGCGGCGTTGGCATACAGCGGCAACGGATAGACGGCCTTCCCCGCGGCGGCCACTTGCCCTACGTATTTCGCCACCGACCACGCATGGAAGCAGACCTCGGCTTCGGGGCCAAAAGCCTCCTGCCAGTTCGGCGATGGCGACGTGGTTTTCACCTGCATTGCGGCGAGCACCTCGGCCGGAACCGGCGCTTCGAACAGCTTCTGGGCGGCCGGGGAGTAATCGCGAAGGGTGCCCCAGGTTCCGGCTTCATTCTCCACCTGAACCATGATTACGGTGCGCTCGGGATCGGCCTCTTTGAGGTGACGCATGAACACGGTGAAGGCAGCCTTGTCCGCTTCCAGTGAGGCGGTGGCGTAGGGAGAAGGCGAGTCCACCGCGCGACCGTCTTTGTCCACCACGTGCGGGTAACGAACAGGGTTCAGCTTCATCCACTCGGGCATGTAGTGCTGGCTCCCGTTCTTCCAGGTGCCGAACCAGAGCAATACCAGGCGAAGGTGATGCTGGCGAGCCTGGGTCAGGACCGTGTCGACCATCGAGTAGTCGTACTGGCCCTGCCGCGGTTCGAACTGCTCCCAGTAGATCGGCATCTCCACCGTATTGACGTTGAGGAATTCCATGGCGGGCCAGACCTTCGGAAGTGTGACCGGCCAAGTGCTGGAATTATGCACCTGGGCACCCAACATCAGATAGGGCGCACCGTCCACGAATAGGGCGAAGCGCCCGTCCTTCTTCACAACGCGGGGAATTGGGTCCCCCTGCACCTGAGCAGGAAGAGTAATCACGAGGCTCACGCCAAGAGCGGCCAGAAAGGCAGAAACAGGTTTCATGTGATGAAAGTCCCTTGACAGAATATCAGCGGACCTACCAGTTGGCGCCGCCACTCATTAGTCGTCCGGCAGCGGGCGGTCACCAGTGCACGTCGGTAGCCATTCCGCCGTTCATGATTGCCTGCAGAAAGACGAGAAGACGATCGCGTAACACTAGCCGTAGAGACGAGACAATACACCGAGCCGCGTGCGCGAATATCTGTGATATGGTATCTCAGCGCATCCTCATGAGACTCCGACCACTTTCCCTCACTCTGCCTCTGCTTCTGACCGTCGCCACAGCCCACCCCCTTGCTGCCGCTGAACCGTTCCGCGATGCCAGCTTGCCGCTTGAACCGAGAGTGGACGATCTGGTTGCGCGGCTGACCCTGGATGAGAAAATCGCGATGCTCGGGCAGGTCCAGCCGGCCATCCCGCGTCTGGGAATCAAGGCATTCACGAATTTCACCGAGGGCCTGCACGGCTTGGGCTGGGTATGGGGTGGCAGCGTCACGGCGACTACCTTTCCGCAGTCGGTAGGGCTCGGCGAAACCTGGGACCCGGAGATACTACGCCAGGTTGGCGCTGTCGAAGGCTACGAGGCCCGCGTCTACTTCAAGAAGTACAACGGCGCCCGCGTCGGCCTCGCCATCCGCACACCCAACGTGGACCTGGCACGCGATCCCCGCTGGGGGCGCACGGAAGAGTCGTTCGGAGAGGACCCTTACTTCGTCGGGAAGATGGCGGTCGGCCTCATCAAGGGGCTTCAGGGGGACAACCCGAAGTATCTGCTCGCCGCCTCCACCATGAAGCACTTCCTGGCCAACAGTAATGAGGATGGCCGAACGAGTTCCTCGTCCGATTTCGACGAACGCAACCTTCGCGAATACTATCTGGTTCCCTTCCAAATGGGCATCGAAGAGGGGAACGCGCAATCGTTCATGGCATCGTACAACGCGGTAAACAAGATTCCCGACACGGTGTCACCGTTCATCCGAGACATCGTGGAAGGCGAATGGAAGTTCGACGGGATGGTGTGCACTGACGCCGGCTCTCTTCCCAACCTCACGCGCCAGTTCCACTACTATCCGGACCCCACCGCCGCGGTGGCGGGGTGCGTCAAAGCGGGCATCAGCGTCTTCCTCGATCCGTACTCGGTACCTTTGCGCGATGCGCTCGATAAAAAGCTCGTCGCTGAAGCGGACATTGAGCGCAACATCCGGGGCAATCTGCGGATGCGCATGCGGCTGGGCGAATTCGATCCGCCCGAGATGTCGCCATACAACAAGATTTCCGGGAACGAGGAGCCATGGTACAGCGAAAAGAACAAGACGCTGGCCCGGAAGGTGACGCAGGAATCCATCGTTCTGCTCAGGAACAGCGAGAACCTTCTGCCCCTGGACAAGAACAAGCTGCATTCGATCGCGGTGATTGGACCCTACGGCGACAACGTTCTCACCGACTGGTACGCAGGGATGCCCCCGTACACCGTAACCCCACTCGAAGGGATCCGCAACAAGGTGGGGCCAAATGTCCGCGTACGCTACGCTCCGGACAACAACATCAACAATTACGCTTCCAACCTCGCCGCCGAATCCGACGTAGCCATCGTGTTCGTCGGCAACCATCCCACCTGCAACGATCATTTCGGCCGATGCGCGTTGCCCAGCGAGGGCAAGGAAGCCGTGGATCGCAAGGCCATCGACCTTGACCCGCGGCAACTCAACCTGATCCGCCGGGTGAAAGCCGCGAACGCGCAGACCATTGTCATTCTGGTGTCGAGCTTCCCGTACGCCATCGGCTGGGTGCAGGAGAACGTCCCCGCGATTCTCCACATGGCGCACTCCAGCCAGGAAGAGGGTAATGCTCTGGCCGACGTCCTCTTTGGCGATTACAATCCCGCCGGCCGCCTGGTGGCCACGTGGGTCCGGTCGCTGGATGACTTGCCTCCGATAATGGACTACAACATTCGCGACGGCCGCACGTACATGTACTTCAAAGGGCAGCCTCTGTATCCTTTCGGATTCGGCCTGAGTTACACCACATTCGAGTACTCCAACCTGCGCACTTCGGCCGATTCGCTGGACGCCGCGGGCGAGATCGAGGTGAACGTGGATGTGAAGAACAGCGGAGCACGCGCGGGAGACGAGGTGGTGCAGATGTACGTGAAGCACCTCGATTCCTCAGTGGAACGGCCCATCAAGGAACTACGAGGGTTTAAGCGAATTCCGCTCAGGCCGGGCGAGACGCAAACCGTCCGGTTCACATTGAAGGGAACGGACCTGACGTACTGGAACGCGGAACGGCACGCCTTCGTGGTCGAACCCGGGCGGGCCGGCATCATGGTGGGGGCATCGTCCGCGGACGTGCGCCTGCAAAAAACGATTGAGGTGAAGGAGAAATGAACTCCGTAGTTCGCATTTCATACCTGGCCGGCTGTGCCGCGCTGGCCGCGATGCAGGGTTACGCGCAGTCGGACACCGGCACGCCGCATCTGCGGAAACAGGGCTCCGCCACGCAGTTGATCGTGGATGGCAGAGCGTTCCTCGCGTTAACCGGGGAACTGGGGAACAACACCGCCACCAGTATCGAGAACATGGAGCCGATATGGCCCAAACTCGTTTCGGGCAATCTTAACTGCGCATTGGTGGCTATATCGTGGGCGCAGATGGAGCCGGTAGAGGGCCGATACGAGTTTGCTCTGGTGGATGGTCTCATCCAGGGAGCCCGGCGCAATCATCTGAAGCTCGTTTTTCTATGGTTCGGAAGCTGGAAGAACGGTCTATCGAGCTACGCTCCTTACTGGATCAAGGCGGACTATAAGCGCTACCCGCGCATTCAAATCAAGGATGGGAAGACGCTGGAGTTACTGAGCACTTTCGGCGCCGCAACGCGGGACGCGGACGCGCGAGCGTTCCGAGCCCTGATGCGGCACATCCGGGAAGTCGATAGCGTGCCACATACCGTCCTCATGATACAGGTGGAGAACGAGGTTGGCGTGCTGCGGGATTCACGCGACCGATCCGCTGCCGCAAACGCTGCCTTCGGGGGACCTGTGCCGAGGGAGCTGATGGATTATCTGCAGCAGCATAAAGACACCCTGGCTCCTGAACTGCGCGAGGTGTGGGCCGCGCAGGGTTTCAAGACCTCGGGAACATGGGAAGAAGTGTTCGGCCCCGGCAAGCCCGACGACTTCAACATGCCCATCCAGACGAAGAGCCCGCCGATGAGCGCGGAAGAGCACGAGACAAGCTGGCGAAAGCTGCACTGGCCCGTGGACGAGATCTTCATGGCATGGAACTACGCTCGCTACGTAGGCAAAGTGGCCGAGGAGGGCAAAAAGGAATATGACATCCCGATGTACGTGAATGCCTGGCTGCAGCAGCCGAATCATGCCTGGCCGGGAACGTATCCGTGCGGCGGCCCGGTGCCCCAGGTTCACGACATCTGGAGAGCCGGCGCACCCGCCATCGACATACTGGCGCCTGACCTTTATCTCGAGTATTTCGACGAGGTCTGTGCGAGGTTCACGCGCAACGGGAACCCACTGTTCATCCCGGAAACGAGCACCAACGCGACGAACGTACTGTCAGCCTTCGGTAAGTTCAACGCCATTGGATTCTCTCCGTTCTTCATCGAACGATCAGCCGCTCCGGACACCGAGCTAGCCGGGGCGTACGGCCTTGTGTCGCAACTGGCGCCGGCTATCACCGCCCAGCAGGGCAAAGACACAATCACGGCCGTTCGCATGCATCAGGGCGACGCTCCGCGGGATGTCCAGCTCGGAAAGTACAAACTGACTCTCACATATGTTGGCAACGGCCGCGTTTCTATCGCGCCGGATCCGTCGGCCACGGCACCGGCACGCGATCCGAATGCACCCGAAGTAGCGGCGATTCTCATTGCCGCGGGGCCGGACGAGTTCTACTTCGGCGCAGTCGGCGGTGGAATGCGAATCTCTTTCGCGCCTACAACTCCCGGTCCTCAAATTGTCGGACTGGGTGACGTACAACAGGGTAAGTTCGCGGAAGGCCAGTGGCGTGTAGTACGCCAACTCGGCGGCGATGATACCGGTCAGGGCGAGATCCTGACGGTGCGTCCGAACGCGCCGCTGCGAGTAACCGTCTACCGTTACGAATAGGCAAGCAAGCCAAATGACAGCTTATCTTTCCAACCTGATTATCGGACTCTTCTTGTGTATTGCCGCATGCGATACGCAGGGCCAGACGCAATCGGTGGGGACTGGGGCCGCGGCGCACCGGGAGCGGCTCTCGATGGACTCCGGGTGGCGGTTCGCGCTCGGACACGCCTACGACAATCACCGGGATTTCGACTACGCCACAGTCCCGTTCTTCTTTGCCAAGGCCGGCTATGGCGACGGTCCGACGTCGCCCCGGTTTGACGACCGGACCTGGCGTATGGTCGATCTTCCCCATGACTGGGCAGTGGAGCTGCCCTTCGATCAAAGGGGAGATGGCAATCATGGATCGAAAGCCATCGGCAGAAACTTCCCTGAGAACAGCATCGGCTGGTATCGAAAGACGTTCACCATTCCCGCCGGGGACTTCGGTTATCGCATCGGCGTCGACTTCGATGGCGTGTACCGGGACTCGGTTGTATGGGTAAATGGCTTCTATCTTGGAACCGAGCATAGCGGCTACAGCAGCTTCCACTACGACCTGACGAATTACCTGAACTACGGCGGCAGCAACGTAATCGCCGTGCGCGTGAACGCAACCGTTGAAGAGGGCTGGTTCTACGAGGGCGCCGGGATCTACCGCCATGTGTGGCTGACGAAGACGCCGCCCCTGCACGTGGCGCACGATGGCGTGTTCGTGACCTCGAAGGTGGACGACCCGGGCGCAGAGCACCCGAACGCCGAAGTGACTGCTCTGGTCACGGTGGAGAACGACAGCGACAAAGACGCGAGCTTCACCCTGGATGAAGAAATAGCGGATGCTGAAGGAAAGATCGTCGCGTCTTCCAGCACCGATACCATCTTGTCAGCCGCACGCAGCGCGGATGTCAAACTGTTCGTCCCGGTGCATCAGGCGAAACTCTGGTCGCTCGACGCACCACATCTTTACAAGCTGATCACCACGATCCGCAGTGACGGCAAGGTGGTCGACCGGTACGAGACCGCCTTCGGCATACGCACCATCCGTTTCGACCCGGATCGCGGATTTTTTCTCAATGGCAGGCATGTCGAGATCAAAGGCACTGCCGACCACCAGGATCATGCCGGCGTAGGCGTTGCCGTGCCTGACAGCCTGAACGCGTTCCGCGTAGCGCGGCTGAAGGAGATGGGGTCCAATGCGATCCGCACTTCCCACAACCCTCCGACGCCGGAGTTACTCGACGCCTGCGACCGCCTGGGCATGCTGGTTCTGGACGAGAACAGAATGATGGGTACGACGCCCGAGGACCTCGATCACCTGAGGCGCCTGATTGTCCGCGACCGCAATCATCCCAGCGTGATCCTGTGGTCGCTGGGTAATGAGGAGTGGTCGCTGGAGTGGAGCCAGTTTGGCGAACGGCTGACTCGCGATATGACGGCGTTCGCAAAACGTCTGGACCCGACGCGCCTGTCCACTGTCGCGCTGAGCGGCTCCGGCGGCGGCAACTCCCTCGCGGCCGGAGTTTTCGGGTTCAACTACTACGTGCAGCACCACATCGACCAGATGCACAAGCGTTTCCCGGATCGGCCGCTGGTCGCGACCGAAGAGTCATCATCAGAGCACACACGCGGCATCTACGTCGATGACCCGGCGCATCAGCACCTGGTGGCTTATGACTTTGAAGCAGACGGCAAGCACGTGTCGGTGGAAGAGGCATGGCGGTACCACATAGCGCGGCCCTTCTCCGCGGGACTCTTCTACTGGACCGGCTTCGACTACCGGGGAGAGCCAACTCCGTTCGACTGGCCGGCCATCAGCTCGCAGTTCGGAATGCTGGACACCTGCGGCTTCTTCAAGGACAACGCTTATCTGCTTCAATCATGGTGGACCGATAAACCAATGGTCCACGTGTTGCCTCATTGGAACTGGCCCGGCAAAGAGGGCCAGCTGATCGACGTGCGGGTGTACAGCAACACCGGGCAGGTGGAGTTGTTCCTGAACGGCAGGAGTCTGGGCCGCAGAATAATGCCCAGGGACTCGCATCTGGAATGGAAGGTAAAGTATGAACCGGGAAAACTGGTGGCCCGTGGATATGATGTCGATGGCAAGGAAGCCGCCAGCGATACCGTCGAGACAACCTTGGCGCCCGCCGCGGTTCAACTGATTCGGAGCGAAGCAAGCATTCTGGCTGATGGCGCTTCAGTCTCTGTAATCACCGTGCGCGTCGATGACGCAGAGGGCCGCATGGTGCCGGACGCGGGAAATCCGGTCTCCTTCCAGTTGTCCGGCCCCGGCAGGATCATCGGCGTCGGCAACGGCGATCCGGCCTCACACGAGCCGGACAAGTACGTCGAGTCGGTGCGCTCGCTCCCGGTGACGGAGTGGCGTACGCGCGCCATCGATCCGCGAATGAGCGGCCCGGAAACTGCGCCGGATTTTGATGATTCCGCGTGGGAGAAGGCGCGGGATCCTCGTTGGGACGAGCGCAGGATCGATCCGCCAGCCAGCGTTTATCGCGGAGCTTTCGATTTACCTCCCGCTCTGGGAAACGCGGCAGTCAAACTGGTGCTCCGCAGCGTAGGGGACACGCAGTCGATCTATGTGAACGGCCACGTTCTCGCGCGGAACCTGAAACCCGATGCGGTTGGCTATGAATACGCACTCGACCACAGCTTCCTGCGGCCTGGGCGAAACATCGTCGCGATGTATGTCACTCGTTTCTCCGAGGCCAACAAGAGGATGCAGTTGTTCCGATGGGACGGACCCGGCCCCGCAGCCCTACAGATCGTAACGCCGCCCGCGCAGTGGGAACGCAGTGTGTTTAACGGACTCGCCCAGGTGGTTGTTCAATCGACGCGGGAAGCGGGAGAGATCCGGCTGACGGCCACATCTCCGGGGCTTTCTCCGGCGGTGCTGCGCATTGCCTCACGCTGATCCGCGCGCGACCCTCGCGCCCGCGGCTTCCATCATGATGCAGAACGCCTGGCCTTCGGTCGCGGTCCCCGGGCGGTCGAAACTCGGTGCGCCGCAAACGCCCTGTACATACCCGAATGCATCCATCTTCTCGCGGGCGGCGCTGCGCAACCGGTCTGCGCAAGCCAGATAACTCCGCGGGAGCCACCCTCCGGAAATCCCCTCATAAACCCCGAAGGCCAGCATCTGCGCGAGATTCGTCTCTACGAAAGTTCCCGGTTGGTCGACCACGTTATGAAAGAGACCATCGGCGCGCTGATATGACAGGCACCCATCCACGATTTCTTTGACGAAGCGGGCGAGGCGCTCCCAGTCATCGCGACGTTCTTGCGGCAGGCGCCGGATCACCCGGGTGATTCCTGCCACCGCCCAGCCGTTTCCCACGCCCCAGAGGTTCTCGTCTTTGAAACGCCGTTCACCGTCATCCCAGATGTGCGCAAGAAGTCTCTTCTCCGGATTCCACAGCCTCTTCCGATAGCCTTCGATCTGCACGAGTGCCTCATCGTAATAGCCCATAGCCGCCAAAAATGGTGCGGCGCAGTTCAGACCATCGGACCACATCTCGGGCACGCGAAACGTGTGGTACAGGATGCCGCTCGCGTTGCGTGGCGCCGTGTTCCGAATCCAGTCCAGCAGGCCCTGGACGGCATCCCGGATCAGAGGATCCCCCGTCCACTCGGCCGCGTGCGCGTAGGCTTCGCCTCCCATGGAGGAATCGGTCGGGCTCCCACTCACCACAACACCGAGGCGCCCGTCGGGCGTGCGTTGGACGATAGCCCCCTTTGTCAGCAGAATAACGGCCTCGCGATCATTCACTTCGAGCAGGGCCTGGGCCAGGACTCCGTGCTCCCAATCGCGGCGTTGCATGGCCATCGCTGCTGCCGCCGCCTTCCGAATCCGCGTTTGGGTTTCCGTTTGAGGCGGCGTCTCGTGCGCTGCCTGTGCAATCGCCGGAACAGCCGCCAGCGCTGTGGATCCGCACAGGAATGATCGCCGATTCAATCCCATCTCCGCTCCCTGATCGACCTTCGTCGCCGACGTCAGAGGCCTATTCCGGGATGCGTGCGGCCAATGCCCGGGCCAAAGTCGATGCATCCTGCCCATCGGGCACATTGGCATATCCGCCGACGTGGCGGCCTTTGCGAAACATGCAGAGGCTGCCAAGATACTCGTCCTTGACGCAAAAAGCCTCGTCTCCTACGGTGGCTTGTGCGGCTCCTTCGAATCGTGATTTCAACCGGCCCAGTGTCGCCTTTGCGGCCTCCGCCGATTCTTCGGTTACGACGAATGCCTTCGCGCCGTCGTACTGGCCGACGTAGCCGCGTTTCAGTAGCCTAATACCGAGGACGCTTTCGGGCACCAGTCGCGCGGTTCCGCCGGCCAGTCCCTCTTGCGGAAACCAGGCCAGCGGCTCTGGGCGGGACGTGCTGCCACCGATGCCCGACTCGACAATCATCGCCATCTCGCGGAGTTCGGCGGTGTGATCTCGATCGCTCTCGGCGGCCAGTTCGACGTAGTACTTGTCTTTCGCAAAAATGGTCTTCCGGGGAACGGTCTGCCCACCGGTACCGATGGGTTCAACCGGTTTCTCGATGTCGCGATTCGCCAGGAACATGCCCCACGCCGATTCCGCATCGCCGAATTCCGAGATGTCGAAAACCAGCGTGTCGCCCGCCTTCGTACAGGTGACGCCTTTCATCCGAACGAAGCCGTAGACAAGGTAGCCTTCCGAATTCCCATCCATGTACTCGAACAGGTTGTCGCCCTCGAAAACGCGGTTGTCCCCGCGCTGCTGCCAACCCGCGAACAGGCTGCAGGCAGGAGTCTGAGCGATCACAGATGCCGCTACAGCCAGGGCAGCCGGCAAAAGTCCGAACCACGGCCTCAACCGAAGCACTCCTGCGCCCGGCTGAGCCGTTCCACCACCCGAACTCCATGGGGGCAGCTCACCGTGCACTCCAAACAGTCCGAGCATCGCACCGCTTGCAGGTGTTTGGGAAGCTCGCGGAAGTGCTCCAGGCCCAGACCGAACTCGCCGTAATTCGCCGAATACATATAGAAGCGCAGAACGTCTGCCACCGGCAACCCCTTCGCGCACGCCCCCTCACACTCGCCGCACATGTTGCAGTAGTGCGGTCCGAGCCGCTCCATCCGCGATTCCAGCACCTTCTGGTCGGACGTTCCGAAGGGTGCCGCCATCGCCCGCAGGTTCTCGTCCAACTGTTCCATGTCCGTGATGCTGGGGATTGTAGTGTGCACACCGTTGTTCTGCAGCACCCACTTCAGCGCCGCCAGCGTACCGCCCTCGCGCTTCAGAATCCCTTTGATGCGGTCGCCGTCAGGATTTGCCCGCAACGCTCGCTCTCCACCGGCCATCACCTTCATGGCCACCACGCCGAGCCCTGCTTCCGCCACCAGCTTGATGGAATCGGCGATGGCCGGAGCCATGGCGAAATTGTATGTGGTGAGCATCACATCGAAGTGGTCCTTGCGCGCGACAATCGCCGGAGCCAGCTCTTTCTGGCCTCCGTGCGTGCTGACACCGGCAAAGCGAATCTTGCCCGCTTTCCTCGCAATCTGTTGCGCTTCAATGAGTTCGTCCTTGAGATCTGCGGGCTTGCTCTTGCCGTGCAGATACCAGATGTCCACGTGGTCGGTGCCGAGTTCGCGAAGGCTGGTGTCCAGTTCAGCCAGAGCCAGTTCCTTCGTCGGGGCGCCGCTCTTGGTGGAAAGAAACACTTTGTTCCGGCGGGCCTTCAATGCCGCGCCCACCATGCGCTCGCAATTGCCGCTCTGGTAGCCGCGCGCGGTATCGAAGTAGTTAATGCCGAGGTCGGCAGCGCGCTCAATCACCGACGGGTCGGACGTAATCATCGTGCCGAAGCCAACCGTCGTCACCTTCAGTCCGGTCTTGCCCAGCACGCGATAGTTGAGTTTGGGAGCGCCGGTCGGCGGTTGGGCCGAAACTTCAACCGGTTTCTCGGAGGACTGTGTCCCGGCTGCGAGCAGAGCGGGCACACCGATCCCCGCGACAAGGAACTTTCTTCGAGAAGAGTCCTCGATCATGGATTTCTCCTGAAACTGAGATATAAATGAGGTGACTTCAACCTATCACAGTACGAAGGAGAACGCTTCTTGACTCGCGCCTTGTCCCGGCGGGAGTTGTTGCAGGCCGGAGCAGGTGTTCTGACGCTCTCCGCCGCTGCACGGCGCGCTTTGGGGCAGGCGCCCGCTCCCTTACCCTCTCCGGCAATTCCTCTCGACACACGGTCGCTGGTTTCGCTCATCCGTGGCGAAGACCGGCGGACCATGACCTACCGCGCCCTCATGGAAATCGACACGCGCATCGCACCCGAGCTGAAGAGAAAGAAATACGTCCTCATAAAGCCGAATAACGTTTCCTCCGAGAACCAGCTCGCCAGCACGCATGCCGACACCTTGCGCGGCATCCTCGACTATCTCTCTGTACGTTTCAAAGGCCCCGTGTACATCGCCGAGGCGGCCGCGGACGACACCATGACCGGCTTTGAGAATTTTCACTACCCACGGCTAACCGGCGAGTACAAGTCGCTTCAGGTGAAACTGCTCGATTTGAACGCCGAGGCTCGGTATCAGATTCTCCCGGTCCTCGATTTCGATCTGCACCTGACGCCGGTCCGCCTCGCCGCGCGTCTGCTCGATCCGGACGCCTTCATCCTCTGCTCCGCTCTTCTCAAGACGCATAACACGGTGGTGGCAACGCTGTCGGTGAAGAACATGTGCCTGGGCGCGCCGCTCCACTTCGCGCCGGGCGAAACATCGCGCTGGAACGATAAGCGCAAATACCATGGCGGCGTGCGCCAGACTCACTACGACATCCTTCTGACTGCTCAGAAATTGCGGCCATTTTGGGGGGCCACTCTCATCGATGGCTATGAGGGCATGGAAGGCAATGGACCCGGCGCGGGCACGCCCGTGCCTTCGCGGATCGCCATCGCATCTACCGACTACATTGCCGCCGATCGCGTGAGCCTTGAAGCCATGGGGATCGATGCACGCTGGCCTGGCTATCTCTTATATTGCTGGCAGGCCGGCCTCGGTCAGTACGACCTCAACCGCATCGACATTTCCGGCGAGAACCTCGCCACGGTGCGAAAGAAGTACCGGTTGCACAATGACATCGACCGCGAGCTGGAGTGGATGGGCCCCATGCGCGACCTGCCTCCCAGGCTCGGCTAGCAGTGAAAAACGGTTCAAATCCCCGAAAGGGACCGACTCCGGAATGCCTGGCTCATCGATTGTTGGCCCGATGGGCCGAACGGAAACACAGTAAGCTGCCCGGTCATTTGCGCAGGGCGACGCTTTGGGTCGCGCGCATCTTGGGGCGCGCTGGCAACTGGGGGTGCGGCGGCTCCGCAGAGGGAACCGTATTAGCGGCGGCGTTTCCGGACAATTTCTGCGTGCACGTTGCTTTCCGGGTGGCTTCCGCGCAGGGATTGGGACGGTGAAGAATTACCGCTGGGTGTCCCCTTCGTCCAGCAACTGAATCGAGGAGGCCGGCCCCAGATCGGGGTCGTCCCACGCGCTCAGTGCCCAGACGATCTTCTTGTCCGGCGCAACTTCCAGCACCTGGACGGAGCCTGGCCATTTCAGCGGGTCCTTCAACCTGTTGGGGCACCAGTTGGTGATCACTGTGTTGCCATTGGCGAGCCGGCCGGCCTCCTGAAAGTGGAAGAACCGGTATTGCGGCGCGTCTTTCTGCGAGAACTCCCAGACCACCTCACCCTCTTTGTTCACTTCGAGCACCGCGGGAGGATAGGTTGTAATCAGGGTGTGGCCATTACGGAGCCGCACGGCCGACCAGGGAAGATCGATGCGATACGTCCAGATGACCTTTCCCGCCGCATCGTACTCCGCCACTTTGCCGTCGTCCAGACGCGCGGCAAGGTACGTGCCGTCGCCGGTCTGGCGCACGCGCCGGAATTGCAGGTGCGGCTTGTCGGGATGAGGAACAGGCAGGGTCAATTCCTTCTCCGTCCTGCCGCTGGCTGTGTCGATGAGCATGAGTTTTGCGGGATTGCCATTCTGCATGACCAGCACGCGATCAAGCCCGATGGGTTGCACCGAATGAATCTCGGCGCCCGCCGGCGCGGCGATGTCCCAGACGATCTTCTTGTCCGGCGTGACCTCGCTCGCGCCCGTTTTCCGACAGAAGACGACGTTGCCGTTCGAGCGCATGGCCGCGTCGCCGAGCTCCTGCGTGACGCCATACTCGTCGTTCGTGGGAATCTCATAAGACCACGCCAGCTTGCCGTCGCGCACCTCGTAAATGGTCTGCACCTTCTTCCGGTGATCCCACTCGCCTGTGTAAAGAAACGTGTGCTGTGCCAGACCCTTGCCGGGCAGGACGGCGGGCGCATAGACGTCGTCGAGAATCTGAATTGTGGTGGAGGGGCCGAGATCGGCGGGCGGTGACCACGCGCGCAAGGCCCAGACTACTTTCTTGTCTGGCGTCACTTCGATGGCCTGCACCGGCGCATTGTTCGGGTCGAGGGTCTCCGACCACTGGTTGAACCAGTTATTGATGATCGTGTTACCGTTCGGCAGCCTCGTGGCGATCTGGACATTGGACATCTTGTACTCGGGAGTGTCGGCGGGCGTCCACTCCCACACGGTCTCGCCCTTGCGATTGATCTCGCGCACGAACTTCGCGCCGCCGCCCGAAATGAGAATATTTCCGCTCGCGAGCGGCGCCGCCGACCAGCAATTGGGCACCTCGTACGACCAGACGGCCTTGCCATCCAGGGTGTATTCGACGACTTTGTGCGCGTCCATGTGCGCGATGAGGATGGTCCCGGCAGAGGTGAGTCGTGCCTGGCGAAACTGCGGATGGACGTTGTCTGGGTTGCCCGTGGTCAGCTCAAACCGGTGCTCAATGGCGCCGGTGGCCTTGTTCATGACGACGAACTCCGCAGGATTTCCGTTCTGAATGAACCACACGCTATTGGAACCGATGGGCTGCGCGGTGTGGATCTCGGTGTGCTCGGGGGCGTCATAGTTCCAGACGACTTTCTTGTCGAGGTTGATTTCAGTAATGCCAAACTGGTGGGTGAACAGGATGTTCCCGTTCGGCTCGAGCAAGGCATCGCTGATTTCGCCTTTGCCGGGATGCGTGTAGGACCAGACGATCTGGCCGCCGCGAACAATGTACATCCGTTCTTCCTTCGCCTCACCCGCGTAGAAGAAATCGTGCTGCGCAAGCCCGTTCCCGGGCAGCTCCGCCGGCGCCTGGGGCGGACTCTGCGCCAGGCATTGAAGGCTAACCGAACACAGTACCCAACTGGTCAAGGCGAGAATCGTCGCTGCCTTCAGGTTCATCATGTCGAGTTTTATTGTATGCCCGTCCGGACACGCGGAGACTGTTCTTCCGTGTGCTTGCCTTCTTCATCTGAAGCTGCTGTTCGCCTTACGCTGGTGGCGCTTCGCAATTATGAATGGTCTGTTAGGGTGTGCAACAAAACCGGTTGCCGTGACGCGGACCAGGGTGTCCGCCCTGACATCGGTTTGGCCGCCGTTGTCGCACATACGCTCCAGCGCGTCCAGCCCGCCTGCTGTCACCGAGTCTGGCGAGCGCGTCAGCCATGTTCAATCGCGTGCCCATGGCATTCTCCCTGGAGAGCGCATCTGCAATCCTGCGGGAATACCACGAGCGCCTGGCTCAGTGGGTACATCCGAGCCTGCAGACGAATTGAAGGGCCAGGAAGGTTACCGGAGAGGGTCTCTGCCCTTATTAACTTTGGTGTAGAATTCCAGAGATCGGAGATCATATGGCTCTTGCGACCGGAATACGTCTGGTGGGCTCGCATACCCCGCATAGTTGCTGGTTGACGGCGGTGGCGATCTTCGCCGCCACTCTAAGCGCCGCAACACCCGATGCTGAACACGCACGGCTTATTTCGATGTGCGGCACATGGGACGTGGAGATGACGTTCTGGTTTAAGCCCGGTCGGACTGGCGTAACAACGAAAGCCACGTCAACGATCAGACCGCTGTTTGACGGACTCTTCGTTGAGGAAAGAATTGAAGGCACGCCGAATGGTACACCGTTCACGACGCTCGCGTGGACCGGTTTCAACACCGCGACCAGGCAGTATGAAGCGACTCGCATCGCCAGCACGAACACGATTCGTATTTCCGAAACCGGCGCTTACGATGAGAAGGCCAGCCAGTTTGAGCTGAAGGCCGACTATCCGTTCGCCGGCGATGTGTGGCACCAGCGCACCGTGATCGAACGCAAATCGGCGGACACCATGATTGCAGGAAGCTATCTCAGTTTTGGCAATGTGCCGGAGTGGAAAGGCGTTGAGATTAAATATACGCGCAGGACACAGTAGCTCTTGCCGCAAATCAACGCCGAACACGCCGAACTGGCCGAAAGATAGCGGGGAGGTGTGCGAGCAAATCGCGTAACCACGAAAACGGCTCGATGACTATCGCTTGCATACACTGATGAAGCTTGCAACGCTGCCGCCGTCCTGCCGCCGCCGTCGCTGCCAAAGATGGTCCGGGGCCGTCGCCGCGATATTTCGCATTTTCGCCACCATTCCGGTGGCGTTTCCAGCGCCGCGAGCCGCGCCGTGTCAGCCTCTCGGGCCGGCTGGAAACTCAGTCCGCGCTCCCTCTTTGTGAGGTATAGTCCCGCGAGATAGACATGTCCCGAAGCACGTCAGGCTCCACAGCCCGCGGGAAACAGGATTACAGTTGTTCCAGTCTGGCGGATTTTTCAGACGTCTTTAGCGTTCGTGCCAATGACGGACTATGTTACCGTGCCGGCGCTTCGAAGTGCGGATGAAACAAAGAAAGTGAGATATAATGCGGGCCATTCCATGTTGCCGCGCCATTTCCCCTTTCTGCTTCTGGGCGCCGCAGCGCTGTACGGCGCGTCCGCGCCCACGCTCGCCGTTGACGCGACCGCGTCACAACACCCGATTAGCCCGCTCATATACGGAATCAACGAATTTACCGGGAATGGGGTCTGTTGTTCGCCCTTCAAAGAATGGACTGACAGCGGCATATCTGACCTCATGCACATCGGCGTGCGGCGGTGGGGGGGCGATAGCGCCTCCAGCTATAACTGGCAGCTTGATGTGGAGAACCTGAATGTTAACTTGTTTTTCACCACATATCTGGTCGGCGACGGCGTGCATAACAGCTTCGATCTGTTCCACGAGCGAAACCTCGAGACCGGGACGGTGACTCTCAGTACCTTTCCTCTGCTCGACTGGATTCCCAAACTCCCGCCGAATAGTTCTCTGACGCCGGACTATCAGTACAGTTGCAGCTTCCCCGTCTCAGTTTACGGGCAGCAGCAGCAGACCGAACCGGGGGACTCGCAGTGCGGCAATGGCATCGCCCTGTCGACCGGCGACCAGATCCTGAACGATCCCAACGACGTCAACCAGCCGATCACGCCCGCATTCGGCGGACAGTGGGTTGCGGCGATGCTCAACAAGTACGGACCCGCCAACGATGGCGGAGTTCAGATGTGGGATCTGGACAATGAGCCGGAATGGTGGGACGGCACCCACCCGGATACGGATCATCAGGTGGGCGTTCCCGTGCAGGTTGAAACCTACGACGATATGCTCGCGCGCAATCTGGCGGCGGCACAGGCGGTAAAGGCCGCCGATCCGACTGCGCTGGTGGTGGGCCCCGTAGCCGCCGGTTGGCCCGGATATCTGTTTTCCAAGAAAGACTTCGTGAGCGGCTGGGGGACAGCCCCACATTTCCAGTATTGGGCCAACCCGGTCGATCGCAATGCCCACGGCGGCGCGCCGTGGCTCGTATACTACCTGCAACAGATGCAGGCGGCGTCGAACCAGGCCGGCATCCGCCTGCTCGATTATCTTGACGTCCATGGGTATGTCGGCCCCTGCGTTACGAACGACTGCAGCACGAGCGCGATTAGCTTCGGTACGGCCACCGATCCTGCGAGCACCAACCTCCGCATGCAATCAACGCGAGCATTCTGGGATCCGAACTACATCGTCCCCGTAGTGACGCCCCCAACGGATTCCAACCCGTGCGACGACTACAACGCGATGTGCGACGTAGACGGGCAGCAGCATCCGCCGATGCTGGTTCCGCGCCTTATCGGCTGGGTCAATCAATACTTCCCCGGGACGAAAACCGCCATTACCGAATATGACTGGGGCGCGCTCGAAGACGTCACCGGCGCGGTGGCACAGGCGGACTTACTTGGTATTTTCGGCGCCTACGGGCTGGACATGGCCACCATGTGGCCGGATCCAAACTTCACGCTGAGCGCGCCGGGTCTGTTCGCGTTTCAGATCTATCTGAACTACGACGGTGCAGGCAACCATTTCGGCGAGACCAGCGTGTCCGCGACGAGCAGCGATCCGGACACCATGTCGATCTTCGCCGCCCAGCGAGCCGATAGCGCCCTCACGGTAATGGTGCTGAACAAATCCGCCAATGCGATCACCAACAGCATCGGCCTGGCTCACTTCAGCCCAGCGGGTTCGGCGCAGGTGTGGCAATACAGCAGCGCTAACCTGAACGCGATTACGCAACAGTCTCCGGTGCAGGTGTCCGGCGGTTCTCTCAGCGTCACCTTCCCGGCTTACTCGATGACGCTGTTCATCATTCCCGCCAGCCAGAGCGCGATGACCGTACCAAAGCCAGTGATTACCTCGGTAAAGAGCGCGGCTTCGTACGACGCAACTGGAGTGGCGCCGGGCGAGTTTGTGGCGATTTTCGGCCAGTCGCTCGCCCCGCAAACGCCACAGCTCGGCGCGGCCGACGCCACCGCCAAACTGCCGACGACACTGGGCGGAGTCCAGGTGCTTTTCAACGGGTATCCGGCGCCAGTGGACTATGTCTCGCCGGGCCAGATCAACGCCATAGTGCCCTTTGAAGCGGCGCTCTTCAGCGCGGTGAATGTCCAGGTGATCAATCAGGGCAACGCCTCCACCGCGTTGTCGCGGCCCGTGGTGCCTTCGCTTCCGGGGATGTTCACGGTAAAGGACTCGGGCTCAGGCCAGGCCGCCGCGCTGAACCAGAACAACAGCGTCAACAGCGCGTCGAATCCCGAGCAGGTGGGTAATGTTCTGCAGATGTTCGCCACCGGGGATGGTTCGCGCACGCCTCCGGAAATAGACGGGCGGCTGCCTTCCACTGTTTTGACAAAACCCGCACTGGCCTGTTCGGTGACCATCGGCGGCCTGAACGCTATGGTGACTTACTGCGGCGCGGCGCCGGGGTTCGCCGGACTGTTTCAGATCAAGCTGAAGATCCCTGAAGGCGTAGCGCCCGGAAATAGCGTGCCCGTGCAGGTGACCGTCGGAGCCGCGACCAGCCAGAGCAACGTGACGGTAGCGGTTCAGTAGGCGCAGGCGGAGCGGTGAGGTGCCGATATCCAAGGCGTCCGTTCGCCGAATAGCGGAGGTTCATGCGGTCATTGCACATCCCTCGCGAAGTCGGGATCGGGCACCGGCGCATAGCCGAGCTTCTCTTCATACGCCTTCGCCAGAACGATGCACTCGCTGATTCTTCGACCGGGACCGTCGGGCGTCTTGATGACGGCCACGGGACGATGGTTCTGCTCCACGATCACCTCGACGCCTTCCTGGAACTGAGCCAGCACGGCGTGGATATCGCGGACAAGTTCGGCCTCTGTAATACGGACCGTCGCCATCTCTTCGATCATAGCGTTTTTTCTCGTGCTTGCCGGCGCGGATCGCCGAGGATGTGTACTCCGTTTGTACTCCGTTAACAGGAGTGCGGAGCACAGGAATGGAAACTCAGTGATTTTCCGTCGCTTGAAATCGCTGCCAGAGACGCTAAAGTCTTTTATTGACAATCTTTGCTCAATTTCCCAAGCTGGACGTCGCCGGTTCGAATCCGGTCTCCCGCTCCAGGAAAATCAACAGCTTGCAAAACGCCGTTCCACCGGCTCTACGCCAACAACGGGGCAGGCCCCGATCCCGGACCAGCCCAACCACATAATACCTTCACTCAAAGTCTGTAGTTTTGGAAGTTGCGAAAGCCATATGCCTGACGATTGTGAGCGCGGTAGCGGTCGCTCTGCATGTCGCCGACTTGGCCGCGTGTTCGGCGCGACTGCATTCTGCCCAGCGCGTGTGGGACTGGTCCGCCGATGGCAGCTTCTTTCTGACCGGCGGCCCCACGCCCGCACGATGGGGCGTGAGCCTGAACCGGCCGGGGGCGAAACCGGTTCCCATCCTGGCTGACGCTGAACGCGACGTCTACAACGCGCGGCTTTCGCACGATGGCCGGTGGGTGGCGTTCAGTTCGGTGCAGAACCGGCAGCGCTCGCAGATCTGTATTGCGCCGTTCCGGGGGGAGGCCGTGCCGGTGAGTGAGTGGATCACGGTGACGGAAGGAGACAAGCCGCGGTTCTCAGTGGACGACAGACTGGTGCTGTTCGTCTCCGACCGCGATGGCTCCCGGTGCATCTGGCGCCAGCGGCTGACCGAGGACATGCATCCGCAGGGTGCGGCGGAGGAGGTGATTCACCTGCACTCGCCGCGGGTTCCGTTTGCCGGAGCGGACAACTCGTTCGTCGAACTCACCGTGGGCCGGGGAGAGCTGATCTTCAATCAGGGTGAGACGACCGGCAACATATGGATGCTGGACCCCCGCGAAGGACCGCGAAAGTAGCCCGGCACGGCGCCTCACCGGCCGGTCAGCGCAGTGCTCACCGGCCTCGAAGCCGCCCTGATCGAGGAGCCTTAAAGAGCTGCTACGCGCTTCAGCTCCGGGGCTTCGCCTCTGCGCCCATCCGCAATGTGCGGCTCGACGATTGCATGTTTCGCAACGTCGCTCAGCCGGACATTGTTGAGCATGTCGAGGGCCTGAAACTGAACGGGGTAACGCTGAACGGCACCAGTCACAAATCTGATAAGGTGACCCCTGTGGAGCGGGTCGCTGTCCGGATTGCGAACATCGTCGCCGCGGTGGCGGCTGTGCTTCTCGTGCTGCGCGCAATCCGGGGACCTTTTGAACTGGCGGGCATCTGGATTCGATCGCCGCTGACACTGGAGACCTCGTTCGCCATAATCGCCGGTGTTCTGCTGTTCTTTGTATGCCGCCGGGGCGAAGGCCGCGGCGCCATCCCGCCCGCGGCCGATCTGCCGCTGCTGCTTCTGGCCCTGGTGTGGATTGCGGTCGCGTTCAGCCCGAATCTTCCCGATCCGTTCGTCAGCGACGACTACATCCTGGTCAGCCGCTACACGCTCGATCCCGGGCGAATCGCACGAGACTTCATCACACCCGGCGGCGACGGCGCGCTTCGTCCGGTCGGAAACATCGGCTATGCGGTGGTGCACACGCTGGCCGGACTTCGCCCGTTTCCCTGGCACTGCTATCTGCTGGGCGTTCACCTTTTGAATTGCGCGCTGCTGTACGTTCTGGTGCGCCTGTTGTGGCGAAACGCGTTCGTGTCGTTTACGGCGGCGCTGCTCTTCGGCATGCACGGTTCGCGCCCGCAATCGGTCACGTGGGCATCCGATAATTTCGATCTGCTGGCCTGCGCGCTTTCGCTGATCGCCGCGTGGTGTTTGTTTCGGCCTTTGTCACGCCGGCCGTGGGTCGCTGTGGCGCCCGCGCTGGCGCTGCTGGCTGCCGCCATTTTCTGCAAGGAGAGTGCCTACGTCACACCGGTGCTGGTGTTCGCCTTCGCGCTGGCGGCGGGACGGCTCGGTGATCGCGCGGTTCGGTTGTTTTTGCCGTGGTCGGCAGTGGTGTGCGTCGCGCTATTTGCGTATCGCTGGGTTTTGTTCCGCGGTCCGGGCGGATATCTGGATCCCACCACTGGCCGGCCGGCGATCCTCTCGCTGCACCTCCTGTCCACGGCAAAGGCGTTGTGCCTGCGGATGTGGGCCATCCTGTTGTTTCCCGTGAACTGGAGAGAGCCGACGGGAATCGGGGTCGCGGTGGCCCTGGCCGCCGGCTGTGGCGCGGTTCTCTTCTCGCTCTGGAGCAGCAGCGGATTGCCGGCGCGCATGGTGCTTGCTTTCGTTGGCGCCGCCATCTGCGCGATGGCGCCCGTCCTGCACCTCGCGCTGGTCGACGAGTCGGCGATCGGATCGAGGATCTTCTACATACCGGCTCTGCCGTTCTGTGTTCTGGCCGGCCATCTGGTCGCATCGGTCCGTTCGCGAAGACGCATTGCCGTGATTCTGGCCGCGCTCATGCTGAGCACCACGCTCACCCTGGAGCACAATCTGCGGTTCTGGCACCAGGCGGCTCTTGCCGCCGATCGAATCTGCGACGCTGTCGCGCAGGGAAAGCCGGTACCGGCGCAGTCGGCGGATCTGCCGGGACTCCTTTCGTTCGGTAACGGACTCCAGGAGTGTGTTGAGCAAAAGCGTCGGGAGCCGGTTCGCCCATAATAGACGCATGACCGACTGCGATATTCTTCGCAGCATCGCGCGACAGTACCGTGCGTCCCTGGCGATGCTCAGCGAGGCCGTCGAGCTGTGCCCCGAGGCCCTCTGGCTTTCGGAAGACCATACGAACCGCTTCTGGCACATCGCCTGGCACGCGGCGTTTTACACGCACTTGTACCTGCAGGCATCCGAATCCGAGTTTCATCCGTGGCCGAAACATCGAAGGGATTCGCAATATCTCGGCGCGCGTCCGGGGTCCCCTCAGGGCTCGGCGCGAATTATGGAGCCCTACACGAAGAATGAGGTGCGGGAGTATCTGGAATTCTGCCGCGCCGAGGTGGAGGCTCGAGTCCCGGCGCTGGATCTGGCCGCTTCCTCCGGCTTTGACTGGCTGCCATTCAACAAGCTGGAGGTGCAGTTCTACAACATTCGTCACATTCAACATCACGCTGGCCAGCTTGCGGACCGTCTGCGCAACAGGGCTCGCGTGGGTGTCGCCTGGGTTCGCCCGAATTAGGATGCCCGCTTGTTTGCCGGCGCGATGAACCCTATGGGACGCTTCGGCGGAGCCGGCGGAGGCGGTGGCGCCATGAGTTGCCTGAGCGCGTCGAACACGACCTTGAAGCCGTGATCGTATTTCTTTTCCATCATCGCGAGGCGCTCGGCGAGCTCTTTGTGCGTCGCGAGAATCTGCCGCAGGCGCACGAAAGCGCGCATGATCGCGATGTTCACGGCGATCGCGCGTTTGCTCTTCAGAACCGACGACAGCATGGCGACCCCCTGCTCGGCGAAGACGTAGGGCAGGTATCGGCGGCCGCCGCGGCCGCTGTTTGACATTCCAAAATGGAATCTCAGAGAATTGAATTCGTCGTCGGCCAGCTGGAACATGAAATCCTCGGGAAACCGATCGAGGTTGCGCTTTACGGCTTTGTTCAGAGCGGACGTGCTCACCTGGTACAGCTCCGCCAGGCGAACGTCAAACATCACCTTCTGGCCGCGGATCAGGAGGATCCGCCGTTCGATCATCTCCATGGGTACCAGTTGACGGCTGGCGACTTTCTTTGTGGACATGAAGAGCCTCTTCCCTGGAAGTGCGGGATTCGGCTCCGTTCTCTCCGCCGCGGTTCTTCAGACCGGCAACACCGCGGCAGCCACCGGGCGGGAACCTACGGGGATGATGTTGTAAAGCGGCGCGGGCCGTCCGAGATGACGCGCGATCACGGGGATCCAGAGCACCGCAATATCGCCGGAGTCCTGATCGAGCACCAGCGCGTACTGATCGTCGGGCGTGATGGTGATGAATGAGGGATTGTTGCCGGCGGGCGCTACTCCCACCAGGCGGCGGGACTCGATGTTGAAGATGCTGATGTCGCCCGATTTCGCGTTGGCCACGAACAGCAGCGTGGCAGAAGCGGCCATCGCACCCGGCGAGCGGCCAGCCAGAACGGTTTCGCCCACCTGCGGCGTGTAGTATGGGTAAGCGATTACCACGGCGTCCATCCCCTCGCCGGTAATGAACAACTGACCGCCGTCCGCGTTGAAACAGAAGTGCTGCGGCCGGAGCCCGAGCGGCAGTTTCGCGATCAGGCGGCCGCTGGGCACCTGCAACGCCTGCAGCATCCGCCCGCTCACATCGCCGACCAGGAGGTTCTCGACTCTTCTCGAATCGCCGGCGAATCGCAGAATGCCCACTTCGGAAGAAATCGTTTCGGGCGGCGAGGCGCGGCGGGCAACCAGATCGACCAGTTGGATGGCCCCGGCCTTGCCAAAGCTGATCGCCGCGTGCGAACCGGTGGGCGCGATATCCAGATCCATGGGGTCCTCGGCGATGGGCGTGGACCATTCCACTCGAAAGCCCGCCAGAGAAACAGCCACCAGGCGCCGGGGATCGCGACAGACTGCATAGATGCGCTCTCCGTCGGGGGAGAGCCTCATCGACACCGCGGAGCGAGCCACCGATAGTGTGCGCCCCAGCGCGAGACGATCGGCGCGAATCTCGTGGATCAGGCCATTCTCCGGGGTGAGGGCGTACACTCTCTGCCGCGGAGGGTCGGCCACCACGGCGGTGGGCGCGCCGTCGATACGGATGTAGCGGGTTACGGCGAACAGAGACAGATCGACGGCGGCGATCGCCTGGCCGTCGCGGTTGGCCACGAAGGCGTAGCCGGAAAATGGCCGATGACGGCGGCAGGCTGGCACAAGAGCGGCCGAACCGGCAAGCGCCGCGCCCTTCAGAAGCGATCTGCGGCTGAGCACTGCACTCTCATTGTAAGGGTCCTTTCACCGGCCGGTAATATCTTTTGAAATCAGCCACTTCTCGTTTGAAATGCCTCGATCCGATATGCTAGAGTTTGTCAGGACGACCTGAGGCCTACCGGACCGCCTGCCTGCGGGCTTTCCCGGATTGCAGCCACGCTTTGCATAAACCGCACACAACGGGTTCGGCGGCGCCCGGAATCGGGGCTTTCAGGTTGGGCGCAGCCGAGCTCGGTGTGCCGATGATCGAAGGAGCCCTTGAGCTGGATTCATGAACGTTCGCTCTGTATTTAGTCTTTTCTCTTCGGATCTTGCCATTGACCTGGGCACGGCGAACACGCTGGTGTACGCCAAAGGCAAAGGCATTGTGGTAAACGAGCCTTCGATCGTGGCCATTAACAAGACCAACGGCGAGGTGGAAGCGGTTGGCAAGGAGGCCAAGGACATGCTCGGCCGCACGCCGGGCAACATCGTGGCCATCCGTCCCATGAAGGACGGGGTGATTGCCGATTTCAAAGTGACCGAGCGGATGCTGAATTACTTCATTCAGAAGGCGCACGGACGCAAGATGCTGGTACACCCGCGCATCGTGATCGGCGTCCCCAGCGAGATCACGCAGGTCGAAAAACGCGCGGTCATCGATTCCGCTTATCGGGCCAAAGCCAGCGAGGTGCATCTGGTGGAACAGGCCATGGTGGCGGCCATCGGCGCGGGTCTGCCCATCACCGAACCGTCCGGAAACATGGTGGTGGATATTGGCGGCGGCACCACCGACGTCGCCGTCATCTCGCTTTCCGGCATCGTCTATTCGCGCTCGGTTCGCGTGGCCGGGAACGAAATGGACGACGCCATCATGCAGTACCTCAAACGCAAGTACAACCTGCTGATCGGCGAGCGCACCGCCGAGGCGGTCAAGATCCAGATCGGCTCGGCTTATCCGCTGGACCGCCCGCTGACCATGGAGATCAAGGGCCGCAATCTGATCGAGGGTGTGCCGAAGACCCTGACCATCGACGACGGCGAGATCCGCGAAGCGCTTGCGGAGTGCGTGGCCACCATCATGAACGCCATTCGCGTTGCCCTGGAGCGGACGCCGCCCGAGCTGAGCGCGGACATCAGCGATCGCGGCATCGTGCTTACCGGCGGCGGCGCGCTGCTGCGCAACCTGGACAAGCGCATTCGCGAGGAGACCGGCCTCCCCGTGTCCATCGCCGAGGATCCGCTGGCCAGCGTGGTGCTGGGAACGGGAAAGATGCTGACCGACTTCAAATTGCTTCGCCGGATTGCGATTGAATAGAAACAGGGTGGCGTTCGGCGTCACCGGGGTTTATCGATGGAGTCTTTTCTCAATCGCTACCGCAACCTGACCGTTCTGCTGGTGGTGATTGCCGCGCAGTTGCTTCTGCTGGCCTACCAGGTCAAGACAAGCTCCGACGTTCGGCTGCTGCGGGTATGGACCGTCGGCGCAGTGACACCCTTGACGCGGGTTCTGGAATCGGTCCGGCGCAACACCTTCGGACTGCTGGAAGACTACTTCGTGCTGCTGGGCGTTCGCGAGGAAAACCGGCGCCTGCACGACGAAGTGGGCCACCTCAAGATGCAGAACCACTTCCTCAACGACGAGCTGGGCACCGCCGACCGCGTTCGCGCGCTGGCCGCGTTCCAGGCGCGTACGCCGTCGAAAACCGTTGCCGCGCGCATCATTGGCAGCGGCACCGCCGCGAATTCCGCCGAGGTCTTTGTGGATCGCGGCAACTCCTCGGGTGTCGAAAAAGGGATGGCCGTCGTGACCCCCGATGGAATCGTGGGCAAAGTCGTGGAAGCCTATCCCATGGCGTCGCTGGTGCTGCTGGCCACCGATCCCACGTTCGCCGCGGGCGTGGTGTCGCAGAAGAATCGCGTCCATGGCGAACTGCGCGGCATGGGCCACGGCAATTGCAAAATCGAGGATGTTCAGAACGAGCAGAAGGTGGAAGTCGGCGAATGGTTCTACACCTCCGGCTACGACCGCATTTTCCCGCGCGGATTTCCGGTGGGCCAGGCCGCGGTGGTGCGCAACGGAAGCAACGGCAAGGAGATTTTCCTTTCGCCCGCCGGACTGCAGAACGGCCTGGATGAAGTGCTCATCGTGCTCGAGGGTGTGCACCAGCTCATTCCCGAGCAGACCGCGTCCTCCGAGATTCACATGATGGCGGCGCCTCCGCCGGAAAAAGCCGCCTCGGCGGGACCTTCGGCCGACATCACGCAGCCTGGCAATACCGATGCGGACCGGCTTAAGTCGGCGTACAAGCGAATCGGCGATGCCCAGGGGCACGTGTTTGGCGAGGGCGCGCCGCCCAACTTCAACATCAAGGCGCCCCCGAATCCGGCGCCCGCCGCGGCTGCTCACGCGCCGAAATCCCAGCCGGAACCGCCGCAACCCGGCGATGAGGAGGGGGGCGAGGTTCATCTGGATCAGCAGGATTTCTCAGCGCAGGATTCCACCACGCCTGCCGCGCCCACGACGAAGACCGTCAAGCCGAAGTCCACGCAGCCGACGGGAGCGACGCCACGCGAGACACAATGAGCGAGTTCGGCGAGCGCCTGCTGACGGATAGCGGGCGAAAGAAGACCGGTTCCGACCGGTGGCGCGCGGCGACGTTTATCCTGGTGCCGTTTCTGGCGATCCTCTTTCAGGTCTACGTTCCGCGGTTCTTTGGCTTTCTGACCTACCTGGAATTGCCTCTGCTGGTAACCATCTACTTTGCGCTTTCGCGCCGCCAGCCGATCGCCGGCGTCTTCTTTGGCGCCGCGGTCGGAATCGTCCAGGACTCGTTATCGCAGCAACTGATCGGCATGTACGGTATTGTCAAAACGCTTGTGGGCTACTTCGCGGCCTCCGTCAGCATGCGATTCGACGTGGAGAATCCGGTGCTCATCGGATTGCTGAGCTTCTTCTTCTTCTTCTTTCACCAGTTCTTCTATTGGGTGCTCGACCGCGCCCTGCTGGGGCACAGCACCGTATTCGACCCGCAGCAGACCTTCATCTACGCGCTCCTGAACGCGGCGGTCGCGCTTCCTCTGTTCCACCTGCTTGATAAACTGAGAGCCAGAGCCTGAGCGCGCAGGACGCGGTGCGGCCGTTGCGCGCGGGCTCGTGGAAAGTACGTGCGGCTGCCGTCCACTTCTGAACGCGAACCGGAGCGGGTTCCCCCTCCGCCACCCCGTTTGCTGCGCGACGAGTCGCGCTTCGGAACCGGCAAGATCGCTTTTTTCCAGTACCTGACTGTCGCGGTTTTCATCTTCCTTGTCGCCGGGTTTTGGGATCTGCAGGTGAACAATCCCGACTTCTACCTGGAGCGGGCTACGGAGAACTACGTCCGGTCGGTGCCGGTGCCTGCTCCCCGGGGCAAGATTCTCGACCGCGACGGCCGCGTGATCGTGGATAATCATCAGTCCATCAGCGTGCTGCTTTCCCGGGAGAACCTGAAATACGAGCACCTGAAGGCGATTGCCGACGGGCTGGACCTCGATTACAATGCCCTGCTGGACCGGCTTCATCGCTACGAGTCGCGGCCGAAATACGAGCCCCTGGTCATCAAGGAAGAGCTCACTCCCGAAGACGTCGCTTTCGTCGAGTCGCATATGGATCCGGCCACATTTCCGGAGTTGACTCTGTTTCGCTCGCAGAAGCGTCTCTATCCGGCCGACGGCGTGGCCGCGCACGTGATCGGATACGTGGGCGAAATCAGCGAGTCGGAGCTGGATTCACCGGACTACGCCGGCAAGTATCACCTCGGCGACATCGTCGGCCAGCAGGGCCTGGAGAAGGAGTACAACGACATTCTGATGGGCGTGGACGGCCAGCACCGCGCCGAAGTGGACAACACCGGACGCGAACGAAAAGTGCTGGACGATAAGCCGGCCATTCCCGGCAAGACCCTGCAGACCACCCTCGACCTGGATCTGCAGGCGGTAGCGGAACTGGCCATGGACGGCAAGAAGGGCGCTGTCGTCGCGCTGGACCCGCGCACCGGCGAGGTGCTGGCCATGGTGAGCCATCCCAGCTTCGATCCCAACGTGTTTGCGGGACGCATACCCGCTCGCGACTGGCAGCAACTGGTGGAAGATCCCGGACATCCGCTGCTGAATCGGGCCATTCAGGCGCAGCAGGCGCCGGGCTCCACGTTCAAACCGATCATGGCCCTGGCGGGGCTGGAAACCGGCGTAATCGACGACGATTTCAAGGTACACTGCAGCGGCGGCGCCACTTTTTACGGTCATTACTTCGCCTGCCACATCAAACGCGGTCACGGCACCATCGAAGTGCATCGGGCGATTGTGCAGTCGTGCGACGTGTTCTTCTACACGGTGGGCAACAAGCTGGGGATCGACCGCATCGCGGAGTACGCCAACATGGTCGGCTACGGGCACAAAACGGGCATCGATCTTCCCAACGAGGCCTCCGGCGTGGTGCCCTCCACCGCCTGGAAGATGCGCACCCAGCGCCAGAAGTGGTACGCGGGAGAAACGATTTCCGTGTCCATCGGACAGGGCGCTCTGACGGTGACTCCGCTGCAGATGGCGGTGGCCATTGGAGGCATTGCCACGGGCGGCGTGTGGCAGCAGCCTCATCTGGTGCGTGACGCGAAGATCGAGCCGGCGCGGAAGGCCGATCTCAATCTCGACAACGTGCAAAAGGTGATTTATGGGATGTGGGGCGTGGTGAACGAATATGGGACCGGCGCCCGCGCCCGCCTCGCCAACATCTCGCTGTGCGGCAAAACCGGCACGGCTCAGCTCGCCTCGAGCGATTTCTTTAAGAACGTCAGGAAAACCGAGTCGATGAAGAACAACGCCTGGTTTGTGGGATTCGCCCCGCGCGAAGCGCCGGAGATTGTGGTGGCGGCTTTGTGGGAGAACGGCGGCGAAGGCCCGCTGGCCGCGCCCATCGTGCGCGATGTCATCAAGGCGTACTTCGACAAGAAAGCGCGCCTGGCGGCGCAGCAGCCGGAGATCGCGGCTTCAGCGGCGCCGGAGTTCCTGCATCTGGCGAGGCCGTCGCATCCATGAGAACCGTCCGGTTGGAAATCCGCTCCCGGTGGTCGCGGCTCGGTTACGCTAGCCGGAAGACTGAGCCGCGCCCGAAGGAAGCGGAAGAGACCACTTAGCCATGGCCGCCTACCGTTCCATCCGCGATTTCGACTGGGTGCTGCTCATCGTCGCTCTGGGCATCTGCGGCCTGGGCATCCTGCAGATCTACAGCGCCACGCGCGACACCGTCTGGCACGATGCCTGGTGGAAGCAGATGATCTACATTCTTGTCGCCCTGCTGCTGATGTGGATCATCACCCGCATCGACTACCACACGCTGCTCGGTCAGGTGCCCGTCCTGTACGTGATTTCCGTGCTGGCTCTGGTGGCGACGTTTATTATCGGAAAAACCGTCTTTGGGTCGCGCCGCTGGATTCCTGTTGCGGGATTCCACCTGCAGGTGTCAGAATTCGTTAAGCTGGTTCTGGTTCTGCTGGTGGCGCGGTATCTCACCGAGCTGAAGACCGAGCAACTGGAACTGGCGGATTTGCTGAAGCTGGGCGGTCTCATTGGCATCCCCATGGCGCTGGTGATGAAGCAGCCGGATCTGGGCACGGCGCTGACGTATCTGCCGGTGTTGGTTGCGGGCATTTTTCTGGCCGGCCTGCGTTGGCAATATGCGGCGGCGGGTGTTCTGGTGTGCGCTCTGGTGATGCCGGTTTCGTGGTTTTTGTTGAAGGATTACCAGAAGGCTCGGCTGGTCAGTTTCGTCGATCCGAATCAGGACCCCAAGGGAACCGGGTACCAGGTGATCCAGTCGCGTATTGCAGTGGGATCGGGAGGAATGTGGGGACGGGGCGTGACCAAGGGAACGCAGACGCAGTATCGCTTTCTGCCGGTTCCTCACACCGACTTTATTTTCTCGGCCTTTGCCGAGGAACACGGATTTGTCGGCGTTGTATTTTCGCTGGGATTGTACTTTCTGTTGTTGATGCAAATTGTGCAGAACGCACAGATGGCCACCGACCGTGCCGGGATGTACATCTGCATGGGCGTGGCCGCCCTGTTGCTATTCCATGTTCTGGTCAACGTCGGAATGGTGGTGGGTCGAATGCCGGTCACCGGGATTCCCCTGCCGCTCATGAGTTCCGGCGGAAGCAATATCATGTCGGTTTTTCTGATGCTGGGGCTGGTCAATAATGTGCGGCTCCGGCGTTTTATCAGTTAACGGCCGCGGTGGCACGGCTCGGTCCGTGGACGTGGTTTGAAGCGAAGAGTGCGGCCGGGAATGGCCGCGGCGAGGAAAGAAACGCTGGTTTAGCGGTCTTCACGCTTCGACGAGTTTGGGTCATTGGCCGCCATGGTGCGTGGCTGTGGCCGTCGAGAGGTTGTCGGCGAGTACGCGGATGGGCGCGCGATGCGACTCCGCGATCCCGGCAGCCGGCAGGTTTGATGAAGCGCGCGCCGGGGAAACGGTCTTCGGATCACCCGGCCTGATTGCCGCCCGCGCTGGTTGCTCCGCCCTCCCGCTGTTCTCCCGCCGTGGCAACACGGAGAACGCCAAATGACCAAGGAACTGGTGATTTCGGCGGATCGCCACGAGACCAAAGTGGCCATCCTCGAAGACGACCAACTGGTGGAAATCTATTTTCAAAGGGCCAATGAGTATTCGCTGGCGGGGAGCATTCACAAAGGGCGGGTGACCCGGGTTTTGCCCGGAATGCAGTCGGCTTTCGTGAATCTCGGTCTCGAACGCGACACGTTTTTGTACGTGTCCGATTTTTTCGAGGAGAGCGACGAGTACGATTCCACGCCGCCGCCCGAAAAGGCGGATCGTGCAGAGCGCGAAGGCGGGCGTCGTTTCGAGCGGTCCGGGCGACCCGCCGAGGCTCGCCCGGTCGAGTCCGAACCTGCCCCGGAGCCGCCGGAACCGTCCAGTGTGGAGGCGGAAACCGTCCCCACGTCCGCCGCGGAGGAACCAGCCGCGGAGCCGGCGCCGCGAGCCGAAGCGGCAGCGGAGGGACCGGAGCGGGATCGCGATCACCAGGGTCGTCGCTCCCGTCGCCGCCGCAATCGCGGCCGCGGCTTTCCCGAGTCGAAGTATGCCAGCGATGTAAGTGCGCCGGTTGCGCACGTGGCTGAATCGGTCGCTCCCGAGAGCCGCGCTCCCGCCGCCGGCGAGGACGATTTTCTGGTGCTGCCCGGGGAGTCTCTGGCCAAGTACAGCGCTTCGAACATCAGCTCTCTGGACCCCGATGAAGAGGACGAGATCGCCGCGGCTCAGGCCGAGGCGGACGCTCGGATGGGCGAGTTGCGCATGAGCGCGCCGGAAACTGCGCCGGCCCCGCCGGAGGAAGACACCGGGCTTGTCGCGAAGCCGGAAGCGGAGCCGGAACCGGAACTGGAGGAGGAGGTGGTTGCCGCCGCCCTGGTGGAGGCTCTGGAGCAGGAGGCGGAAGCCAGGGCCGAGGCGGTCCTGGAAGCTTCCCTCGGAGAGGACACGCTGACGAGCGGCAGCGAGGCCACGGAGGCAGGCGAGGCGGTGGAGGAAGTCGCGGATGAAGAAATCGCGGCCGCTGAGTCAGAAGCCGAAGCCGTGGCGCCGGCGCCGGAGGGTGAAGCTGCCGCCGCATCCACTTCCGCTTCGCTTCGGGAGCGGGGAGGCCGCTATCCGCATCGCGTTTCTCGTCGGATGCGCCGCCGGATGCGCGGAGGCGCCGGCGATGCGCGGGAATCGCGCGAGCCGGCGCGGGAAGCTGCCGCCACGGTGACCGCGCCGGCTCCGGCGGCTAAGGCAGACAGCCGCGCAGCTAAGCCGGACAAGACTCCGCCGTCTATCTCCGAACTGCTGAAGGAAGGTCAGGAGATCATCGTCCAGATCGCCAAGGAGCCGCTTGGGCAGAAGGGCGCGCGCATCACGTCGCACATCGCGCTGCCGGGACGCTATGTCGTTTACATGCCCACCGTGGAGCACATGGGTGTCTCGCGCAAGATTGGCAGCGATGAAGAGCGCCTGCGCCTGAAGCGGATTCTGCAGACGCACCGCGCCGGTATTCCCGGCGGCTTCATCATGCGCACCGCCGGCGAGGGACACAGCGAGGAAGAAATCGCCGCGGATATGAACTTCCTGTTCAATCTGTGGCTGGACATCCGGCAGAAGGCGGAGAAGAAACCCGCTCCGGCGCTGCTGCACCACGATCTGAATATCGTCCAGCGGCTCCTGCGCGATCAGCTCACCGAGAACTTCAAGGCCATCTGGGTGGACAACGAAGACGTTTACGAAAGCGTGCTTACCTTCGTGCAGCGCTTCCAGCCGGCGCTGGTGGCCCGCGTCAAGCTGTACACTCGCCCGGCGCCCATCTTCGAGGCGTTCAACATCACCTCCGAACTGGAGAAGGCGCTGCGTCCGAAGGTGTGGCTGAAGTCGGGTGGATACATTGTGATCAACCAGACCGAAGCCCTGGTGGCCATCGACGTGAACACGGGCAAGTACGTGGGCAAGTCGAATCGTCTGGAAGACACCATCGTCAAAACCAACACCGATGCGGTGCGAGAAATCGTGCGGCAGATTCGCCTGCGCGATCTCGGCGGCATCATCGTGGTGGACTTCATCGACATGGACGAGCGCAGGAACCGCCAGAAGGTGATGCAGGCGCTCGAAGAGGCCATGCGCGTGGACCGCGCTCCCTACAAGATTCTGCAGTTCAACGATTTCGGTCTGGTGGCCATCACGCGCAAACGGGTGAAGCAGAGTCTGGAGCGGACGCTCTGCGCGCCGTGCCCGTACTGCGAGGGCGCTGGCTACGTGAAGAGCCCGCAGACCACCATCAGCGAGATCCTGCAGGAGGCGCAGAAGATCGCCAAAGCAGTGGAAGGCGAGCAGGAGGTAATTCTGAGGGTGAATCCGGAGGTGGCGAAGCTGCTGAAATCGCACACGACCCGCTATTTGGAGGAGCTCGAGGAAGTGTTGCACCGGTCCGTGCTGGTGCGCAGCGATCCGCTGCTGCATCAGGAGAAGTTCGACCTGGCGTGACAGGCCGCGCCGCCCGGTTCCGCTCCCTGCGGTCGCGGCTCAGTTTCGGTAGCCGGAGAACCGGCTGAGCCGCGCGCGGAGCAAGCGGTTCCGTGGCGGCTCAGTTCTGTCCCAGAATTACGTGGGTCTCTGTGGAGAGCCGCTTCAGTCCAAACGGCAGCGGCAGAGGTTTGGAAGTATCGTACTTCTCCGGCTGCCGCGCGGCGACGATCCTGATCGCTTCGGTCACGAAGAAAGCCGGCAGACGAATGTTGTTGTACCAGGCTTTCTCCACCGCAAACGTCAACCTGCCACTCGCCGCCTGAAAACGGCAATCCACCCAGACCGACTTCCGGCCGCTCAGCAGCGGGCGCAGGAGCGCGGGAATGGTGCCCGGCTTCCAGCGCTCCACGGCGTCGAAATCGACGACTGTGAAGGTGGAAATGTAGTTGTTCGGGAAGACCTTCACCGTCATGGATTGAATCCCCGGCCTGGGCGTGGTGCCGAGGCTGTAGCGCAGATAGTCGTTGATCTCGTTTTCCCAGAGCTTAAATGAGATATGGTCGCGGGGCAGCGTCGCCAGCAGATGTTGCACCTTGCGAACCGTGGGCGGCGCTTCGGTCGCCAGCGGCGTTGCCGGATGCACGCCACTCGCGGCGAGCAGAGCGAGAATGATGGGGCGTGGAGTCACCCGCCTATAATCACCGTGGGGCAGCCCTCGACGATAACGCCGCCGTGCACCGTGGGGTCCCCCAAACGCGCGGCGTTCTGGCCGCCGATAATCACGGTCATTGAGCCCATGGCGATCACGTCGGGCGGGGCGTTGCAGTAGGCCAGGTCGCCGACGCGGGCCGCCGGCAGGTAGCCGATGAGCACGGTCGGTTCGCAGGGCGGCAGGATGGGCCCTCCGACGTGAGGCGGAGGCGTAATCGCCGGGCAGGTGTGATTGTCGCTGACGCGCGCCGCGGGAGGCATGGGAGCAGTGTACCCCGGTCCCCGTTTTCCGTGCAAGACTGAGCTCAGAGTGCACAGGACGCGTCGGCGGCCGTGCTGAACGTCCCGAATCCGGGCGGCGGCGCGTTCGTTGTGCGCCGTTCAGAAAGCCGAAATGTCATGCGAATCGCCGTCACCGGCGGGACTGGGTTTATTGGCGGAAGGCTGATTCCGCGATTGCGCGCGCACGGGCACGAGAGCGTGCTGCTGAGACATGGGGACGACTGGCCGGCCGTCGCGCTGGAAGGCATGGACGCGGTGATCCACCTGGCCGGCGAGCCGGTGGCCCAGCGCTGGACGGCCGATGCGAAACGGCGGATTCGCGAAAGCCGTGTGGAGGGCACCGAGGGTCTGGTGCATGCTCTGGCGGACACGGCGCGCAGGCCGGCCGTGCTGGTAAGTGGATCGGCAATCGGGTTCTACGGCGATCGTGGGGACGAGGAGGTCACCGAGAAATCCACGCCGGGGAGCGGGTTCCTCGCTGGTGTGACGCGCGAGTGGGAGGCCGCCGCCGATGGTGCCGCCGCGCTGGGCATTCGCGTGGTGAAGATCCGCACCGGCATCGTGCTCGGCCGCGAGGGGGGGACGCTGGCGAAGTTGCTGCCCATCTTTCGCGTGGGCATCGGAGGGCGGGTCGGCTCGGGGCGGCAGTGGATGTCGTGGATTCACGCCGACGACATGGCGGAGCTTTTGGTGTTCGCGGCAGAGCAAGGCGGGGTGTGCGGCGCGCTGAACGGGACTGCGCCGAACCCGGCGACCAACGCGGAGTTTACGCGCCAGCTCGCCGCGGAACTGCACCGGCCGGCGGTGTTTCCAGTCCCCCTGTTCGCGCTGCGCCTGCTCTACGGCGAAATGGCGGAAGTCGTGGCCGGCAGCCAGCGCGTGCTGCCGCGTGCGACGGAAGCGGCGGGATTCCGATTCCGCTACCCGGAGTTGCGTGGGGCGCTGAACGAGTTGCTCACTTGACGAACCCCGACGCAGTCTCCTTGCCGGATTCGTACACTGCGTACTCGGCGTCGGGGAAGGACAGCGTCCGGGCGAGGCGCTCGGTCTCCAGCGCGGAATTGCCGGCCAGCACCAGCACCATGCGACGCGCGTTCAGCGGATTGCTCGCGGCCAGTGCAAGAGATTCGCGTTCCGACGAATACGTCGTTCCGCCGATGCGAAACACCGCCGCCGGATAGTCCAGCTTCAGCGCCTCCGCCAGATGAGCCAGCGCTGAATTGGACTCCGGTCGGCCCACGAAGATCACGTCGTGGGTTCGCAACGCGTCGTCGCTCAGCTCGAAATCCTTCAGGAGCGGAGGCTGGTTCTCAAGCCAGTGGGTCAGCCGCGCCCGCAGACGCTCGGCCGCGTGGCGATTCGCGCCTGCGTCCATGACCGTGCCGTAGACGATGACCGTCCGCGCGATCGCCGGCGCAAGCTCGTGATATTCGGAAAGCAGATAGGCCGGCCCGCCGGGATCCCCCGGCAGATTGCGCGCCTGCAGCCACGCATCCACCACCAGGCGCTCGCGCGGTTCCAGGGCAGCGACGAACTGAGCCGCGCTCACGGCCTTCGTCGTGTTCTCCGCAAAGAAGCGCGTCAGCAGCGCGAAGAACCGGTCGTCGCCCATCGCCCGCCGCAGGGCGTCGAACAGCAGCGCGCCGCGGTCGCGTGTCATCTCCGCGCGTCTCATATCGTCCGGTTCCGCCAGCAATGCGCCTCGGTACTTTGCGCGCCGCACCTCGAGGGCGCGCTCCAGGTCGTCGGAGTTGAGATCTTCGTACCAGGCGGCGGAACCCGCGCTGAGCCAGTTGTCGGCTTCGGTCGCCGGCAGAATCCAACCCTTCCACAACCGGCTTCGGTAAGAAATAGGCGCGGGCTTCAACTCGGCCGGCTCGCCTTCCGGTTTGACGGCTTCGCTCAGCGCCGCCGGTGGCTCCGTCGAAATCAGGCGGTAGCCGGATGAGTAGATCCCCTCGTTGCTCGCGTACTCGTCTTTCTCCTCGGTGGTGGGGACCCATTCGCGCTGGTTGGGCTTGCCGAACACCGCCCACGCCATCATGTGCGCGGCCATGTCCGCCGTCGTCACCTTCGCGTCCACCGAAGTTGCGGTCACCAGCGGCGCGGTACGAAAAGCGGTAAAAGCGAATTGCCCGTCGATGCGGCCTTTGTATTCGCTGTACAGACGCTGCCACGTCAGATCGCGCTCTACCGGAACGTAGGGCAGATGCTGCGGTGGACCCTCGGGGTCGGGCGCATATTCGAGGCGCACGTTCAGGTCCTTGGCGTTGTTGTCCCCCCAATAGAAGCCCTCGGTCCCGCCGAACCACTCGCCGCGCGAGCTGCGCCACAGCTTCGTGCGATACGTGCCCAGCTCGTACATGGCGATCTCATTTGTCTTCGCGTCGCCGATCAGCCATTCGTTCGTGTACAAGCCGTCGTTGCGCGTGCCCAGAAAGTGCACGACTTTGTCGATGTTGTCGCCATACTGAATCGCTTTGCGCACCCGCCACGCGATGGGCGTGCCATTGATGTTGTACGGACTCTGGCGGATGGTGTCTTCCTCGATCACCATGCCGGCGTCGTTCTGGTACCAGTCCGTGCCGCTCTGGATGCCTCCTGGAAAGCTCTGCATCAGCACGCGGTGGCCAGCGACGGGTTTGACGTCGAGCATGACGTTGGTCTGTTCGCCCAGCGTGAGCGGCCACATCAGGATATGACCCATCACCATGCGCCCGTCGCGCGTGGCCGGACCGGTGGCGGCAAAGGTGCTGCAATGATCGGGCGCGGGATAGGCGGGGGGCTTCAGATGCAGGCCTTCGAGGCCGGTGGGCGTCAGGTCCATGGCCTCGCGAAGAGCAAAGAGCTCGGTGGTCGTATTGGCGGTCACAATGTCGATCAGATCGACACGGCGGCCGTTCCATTTGGCGCCCGCGGCCGCCGCTCCATCGGCAATTCCGCGCATTTCCTCGAGGATCTCTATGTCGAATCCCCGCAGGAAGAGCGCCTTCGCCATGGTGCGGGCGGTTTCCCACGCGCGATCCTTTGAATTCGAATCGAGCAGCGCGGCGGAGCGGTCGATGTACTCGACGATCTCGCGCGACATGAGATGCCCGTGCTGGTAGCCGCGCTCGTAAGGCGCGCCCTCGATGTGCAGGTAGATCCAGCCGCCGATGGGATAGCGATAAGCGGGCCCGTATCGGCGCAGCGCCGCGGCGCTCGGCCAATCGCCCGCTGCCGTGGTTTCGGTCACCGATACGTCCGCGAACCAGGCGTGGCCGCGGAACGCGCCGCCCTCGCCCGCGCTGACCTGAATGGCGTCCCGAGCTTTGGTGGCCACGAAGCGAAGACGAACGCGCGTCCAGTCGCGAGTGCCGCCCACCGATTCCGAATGCACGTCGAAGGGCATGGACGCCATGGCCAGACTTGCACCACTGGCGATTGGAGAACGGCCGAGATCGCGCACTTCCAGCGAGTCGGTCCGAATCCAGCCCGTCAGCTCGTAGTGTTTGCCGATGACGAGCGGCACCGGCGGCGATTGCGCCGTCGCTTCGCCCGTCCCGTTGCCGTCGAGACGGAGCGAGACCGCGCTGCCGTGGCGAACGGCAGGGTCCGCGGACGCCGAGCCATGCACCGCCGTCCAGGAGGAAGGGTCAATCGGCGGCGCGGCAAAACATGAACTGAGAAGGAGGCAGGCGACGAGAGCACGCATCAATGACAGTGGGATCAGGATAGCATCGCGCCGTGCATCGCCTCACCGCCGCAAACCAGGCCGGCATCGTTGAAGCGCAGGAACTCAACGGAGCGCATGCGCGTGCCGTTGATCTCCGATGTGTAGATGATGCCGAGACGGTCCCCGTCCGCGATCACGTAGTCGAGGTCGAAATGAATTGACTGGATCGCGGCCATCCCGCGGGTCCAATAATCGCGCAGCGCCAGTTTGCCCGTGAGGCTTGCTTTGCCCGTAATCGGGACCGCGCGCGGCGACGTGAACTCGACGTCATCGGCGAAGTGCGCAAGCACCGCCTCCACGTCCCGGCGATTCCAGTTGTCGATCCATTCCCGCACCCACGCGAGGGTTTCCGTCTGGCTCATTAAACTATTGTGTATCGGCTGTGTGCTTCAATGCACTTTCCAGCCGATGCCCACCAGCACGTCCACCTGGTTCTGCGTCGAATGGAACGAGAAGAGCTGCTGCGTCGCGTCGATGGCGGCGTTGCTCCAGCGTGTGTATCGCACCTCGGGAGAGATCCGCAAGCGCCCGAGCCCGACCTGCACACCGCCGCCGAGGATCAGGCCGTTACTCGTCTTCCAGTTGGTCCCGGTCACAGTCGACTGGCCGGGCTGGCACACATTGGTTATGGGGTTGCAGTAAGGCGCGCTGAACGTATCGATGGCGCCGCTCAGCACCCGCGGCGCGTAGCCGGCTTCGACAAACGGCTTGACCACGGGAAAGCTCGTCTTGTATTTCAGCAGAATCGGGACTTCCCAGGAGTTGGCGCGCTCATATTGACTCTGCGGCTCCAACCCAATCGGGAGGGGAAGGGGGAGGGCGCTGGCTAAGTAGCCTTCGCGCCCATAAATGGCATCGACCTCGATGGCGAGACCAAAAGGAAGACCCAACTCCACCTCGGGTCCCAGTGCGTATCTTTTGGACTCAGATGTGGCATTTCCGGCAATGTCGTCGGTGAGGCGAACGCCCCCGACGACACCCAGCGTCAACGACTGGCCATAGCAGGCACACGCGATTAAGGCAAACCCTACCACGCAGCACAGGCGCATGCATTCCACATTGCAAGCGGCATGCCACGCGCTACCGTCCGCCGCGGAAGCAGCCGACGAGGTGATCGTCAACCATGCCTACGGCCTGCATGAAGGCGTAGCAGATGGTGCTTCCCACAAATCGGAACCCGCGCCGCTGGAGGTCTTTGCTCATCGCGTCCGATTCCGTCGTGCGCGCGGGAACCTCGGCCGGTCTCGCCCAGCGATTACGCTTCGGCTTGCCGCCCACGAAACGCCAGATGAACGCGTCGAAGCTGCCGAATTCGTCGCGCGTGGCGAGGAACGCCTGAGCATTGCCTACCGCGCTCCGCACCTTCAGCCGATTGCGCACGATGCCTTCGTTGGCCAGCAGCCGGGCAATCCGCGTTGGCGTGTAGCGGGCCACGAGTTCAGGATCGAAATGGTCGAACGCCTTCCGGTAGTTCTCGCGTTTGCGCAGGATGGTAGACCAGCTCAGGCCCGCCTGCGCACCTTCGAGGATGAGCATCTCGAACAGGAGCCGGTCGTCGTGGACGGGCACGCCCCACTCGGTATCGTGATAGGTGATTTCCGGCTCCTGCCGGGCCCACCAGCAGCGCTGGATCATGCTCCGATTCTAATAGGCCAATGCCGGCACAGCGGAGCGGACCGCCTGGCTTTGCTCGAATGCGTTGTGGGCCGCTCCGCCCTGCACCGGCTACTGTGCGCTTGACCCCAGCGGGCCTGCCTCAGTGCACTTTCCAGCCGATGCCCACCAGCACGTCCACCTGGTTCTGCGTGGACTGGAACGGGAAGTCCGAAAAAACACTGATGGCGGCGTTGTTCCAGTACGTGTAGCGAACTTCGGGCGAGAGCCGCAAGCGCCCGAGCCCAACCTGCACGCCGCCGCCGACCACCAGCCCGTGGCTCGTACTCCAGTTCGTCCCGCTCTGGGATTGCCGATAAACCGAGACGGGCGTCGGGCCGCAAAGTCCGATACAGAGGTCGTTGATCGTGCCGTTGATCACGCGCGGGGCGTAGCCGGCCTCGACGAACGGCTTCACGACGGGGAAATGAAGCTTGTACTTGAGCAGCATCGGGAACTCCTAGGAGTTTGCGCGCTCGCCCTCGATGGACTCGGCGACCTCGGAACTGGATGAAGAATACCCTTCGCGCCGATAAAGCGCGTCCACCTCCACACCAAGTCCAAACGGGAGGCCGATGTCGATCATCGGGCCAATGGCGTATCTTTTTCACTCAGATGTGGCATTTCCGGAGATGTCGTCGGTGAGGCGGCCACCGCCCACCACGCCCACGGACAATGATTGGCCGTAGCAGGCACAAGCAGTTAGAGCAAACGCCCACAAATATACAAAACGCATATGTGTTTTGGCCGCAATCCGAATGCCGCGCCTGTTTGGAGCGAACCGAGCGAATTCAGCCGAGCAGTCCGCGGAACGTCGGGCGATTATAACCAGGAAAGACCTCGCTCACCGAGCGGCCGCCCAGATGCTTTGCGACGCATTCGCCCAGCACATCGCGAAAATCGGTGGTCAGCGCGAGGTCGCGGTTTTCGTAGAGCTGTTCATTGGCGAGGCCGGGCCAGTCGCCGTAGATTCGGCCGCCACGAACGCCGCCGCCGAGCGCAAACATCACGTTGGCGTGGCCATGATCGGTGCCACGATCGCCATTTTCGCGCGCCGTGCGGCCGAATTCAGACATGGTGACCACGACGATATCCTCCATGCGGTCGCCCATGTCCTGATGGAACGCGGCGAGCGCCCGGCCGAACTCCGTCAGACGATTGGCAAGTTGTCCTTCGGTTGGCGTCGAGCCGGCCTGATTGACATGCGTGTCCCAGCCGCCGATGTCGGCAAAGGCCACTTCCGTGCCGACGTTCGCCTTGATCAGTCGCGCAATCTGCAACATGGCCTGTCCGAACCCGCCTGGATAGCGCGCGCCTCCCGCGGGCGTGTACTTGTCGTTCTGCAGCGATTGCAGCAGCTTCATGGCCTCGAACGTATCCTCGGCCGCGCCGTGCAGAACCGTATCGCTGGAGCCGTCGTACATCGATTCGAACGCCTGTTCCGCGCCCACTCCGCGCACCTGAAAATCAGCGATGTTCGTGAGCGCCACCGCTTCGTTCCGCCCGCGCAGCGCGCGCGCCAGATTCGATCCAATGCTTACCGCCCGCACCGGCGAAGGCTTGGCTTCGGGCGCCAGCGCGCGATTCAGCCAGCCATCGGAGGTCGACTTCAAGCCTGGCGTGCCGGATTCCATGTAGTCCTGCGCGTCGAAATGCGAGCGCGTCGGGTCGGGGGAGCCGGCCGCTTCCACGATGGCGAGCTGACCGGACTGGTATAGCGGCTGGAGCGGGGCGAGCGCCGGGTGCAGGCCGAAGTAACCGTCGAGATCCAGTGCCGCGTTGGCCGTCCCATCCGGTTTCGGAATGGCGATGGTGGGGCGCATCGCATAGTAGTTCGGTTCCCCGAATGGCGCCACCACATTCAAGCCGTCCGCCGCGCCGCGCTGGAACACCGCGACCAGGATCTTCTTTCGGCTGGCAGTCGTCGGGGCTGCCCAGGCCGCGCGCGAGAGCCACGCAGGGGCGAGGCCGACGCCGAACATCGCCACCGCCGAGTTTCGCAGGAAAAGTCTTCGCGTATGCATGAATGAAAATCTCCTCAGCGGCGCTGGAAGTCCGGCGACCCCAGCACCAGACCGGCCACCATATCCGGTTTGGCCTTCTCGATGGCGGCGCGTGTCTGCTCGCTGGGGTCCTCGAACAGGAGATCGCGCGCAATTGTTTCGGCGTCGCCGCCGGCGATTGTTCCCACATGCACGCCGGGCACTTTGTTCGACGCGAGCGCGGCGGCGAAGTTCATGCGTCCCAGCAGAGCCGCCGAGTTCACCCACTCCGAGTTGACGTTCGAATAACCGGTCGGCTCCAGCTTGCGGTAGATCGGCTCGCCCAGCCGCCCGACCGCCAGCGACAGCGCGAACGCATCGTCCACATCGGCGTTGGTTGCGCGAATCGCGCTCACCACCACCTCGAACGGCGTCTTCACCTTGGCGTGCCATGCGCCCCGCGACCAGAACTCCGGCGCATCGAGCATGGCTTTCATCACCTCGCGCAGATCGCCGTGGGTCTTCCTAAACGTCCTCGACATGCGATCCACCAGCGCGGCCGGCGGATTGTCCGCGACGAATTTCTGCGCCAGCTCGAAGGAGATGTGATGCGCGGTCGCCGGGCTCTCCGTCAGGATGTCCAGCACTTTTTCGCCGTCATCCATGCCGCCGCCGGCGGGGATGGTCACGCCGAGCACCACCTTGGCGCCCTTATCGTGCCACTGATCGCGATAAATGAAGTCCCCGCCCTGGCGCGGCGCGCGAATGCTCCAGCCGGTGAAGCACCGCGCCACTTCCGTGACGTCCTTCTGCGTGTAGCCGCCGTCCACGCCCAGCGTGTGCAGCTCCAGCAGCTCGCGGCCATAGTTCTCGTTCAGGCCGATGCGATCCTTGCCGCCCTGCTTCGCGGGACCGCGCGATTGCCAGTTGTCGAGGTAAAACAGCATAGCCGGGCTTTTCGCCGTAGCCTCCAGCAGATCGCGAAAGCGGCCCAGCACGTGGGGCGCAATCGTGTCGCGCTCATAATCGGTGAGCTCGTAGCGATCCGCGCCTTTGTCCATGAACACGTTGAAGTGGTTGAACCAGAAATCGTCCAGAATCTCGGAGAGCTGGCGTTTGCTGTAGATGGCGCGGTAGAGCTTCGCGGCGGTGAGATCTGCGGCGACGGCCTGCTGCGGCGCGTTCATCACCTGCAGCTTCCGGCGAATCTCCGGCGTGGCCGCCGCCATGATCGGTCCGCGAAACCGCGGCGGAAGGGCCTCGGCGAGCTCCTCCAGCTTATCCGGCGAGAGCGATTCCAGAACGGCCCGCTTTTCCTCCGGCGTGCCGTTGCGCAGCGCGGCGATCTGGTCTGGATCGAGGATGTCCCGCAGCCGCTCGGCGAGATCGGCTTTGTCGTCGCCGTTCGTCGCCGCTGCATCCCTGGCTTCCTTGCGGCGCTCCTGCTTCGCGATCAGGCTGCGAATCGCGGCACGCGCGACCGGGTCGTCGGGCATCGGAGCCTTGCCGTCGGCGATTCGCCGCACCAGATCCGGGGGCGGATAGTGCTCGATCAGCTCCTCGGTGTCCATCTTCAGGGATTCGAGCGGAGCGAGCTTCTCCTGCAGGACCGCGCTCTCGGGAATGCGCTCGGCATGAAGCTGCTGGTCGATCCATTTCTTCAGGCCGATGCGCTCCACCGCTTCGACATCGCCGGGCCGCGGACCGTACGTGAGCCGGTCGAGCGCGTGCAGAATCTGCTGGTCTTTCGTAAGCTTCCGATGGAAGGCGGCATCGCCGGCCGCCGCGACCAGAATCGCCGCCGCGCCGGCGCACGCCACAATCAACCGCAGCCTCATGATTCTATAAACGCGCGAGACTGCCGGGAAGTTGTGGGTCTACGGGCAATACTTTTCACTTGGCGTGCGACGGACACGCGGCGCCAGCCGCGTCCCTACGGTACCGGCCAACGACGCGGCTGACGCCGCGTGTCCCACTGGCGACGAAGTCCAAGGTGAACAGTATTGGGGCTAAGGGGAATTCCGGCTATTCCCCGATGATTTTCACCAGCGCGCGCTTGCGCCGCCGGCCATCGAACTCACCGTAAAAAATCTGCTCCCACGGGCCGAAATCCAGCTTTCCGCCGGTAACCGCCACGACCACCTCGCGTCCCATGATCTGGCGTTTCATGTGCGCGTCGGCGTTGTCTTCGCCGGTCCGGTTGTGTTGATATTGCGCGACTGGCTCGTGTGGCGCCAGTTGCTCCAGCCAGCGGTCGTAATCGTGATGCAGCCCCGATTCGTCGTCGTTGATGAACACCGAAGCGGTAATGTGCATGGCGTTCACCAGCACCAGACCTTCGCGCACGCCGCTGTCGCGGAGGCATTGTTCCACCTGCGGCGTGATGTTGACAAATGCGCGCCGCGACGGAATATCGAACCAGAGTTCCTTGCGATAGCTTTTCATAGGCCGCTTGTATCAGCATAGGACGAGCATGGCCGGCGCCTCGACGAAATCTCCCCGATGGTTGAACCGCACGGTGCTTGGCGCGGGTCTGACCAGCGGATTCGGCGACCTGTGCTACGAAACCGCCACCGCGATTCTTCCGGGTTTCCTCTCAGCTCTGGGCGTGCCTGCGGCCGCGCTGGGCGCCATTGAAGGCAGCGCCGACGCCATCGCCAGTTTCACGAAGATGGCTTCCGGCTACATTGCCAGCAGGCTGGGACATCGCAAGCTTCTGGTGCTGGTGGGCTACGGTCTTACTCCACTGGGGCAGGTGCCGATTGCGCTCGCCGGAGGCTGGCCGCTGGTACTGCTGGGCCGGCTGATCGCGTGGTTCGGAAAAGGTTTGCGCGGTCCCCTGCGCGACGCCATCATGACCCAGGCGGTTACGCCGGAGACGCGTGGCCGTGCCTTCGGATTTCACCGCGCGATGGATACCGTTGGCGCAGTCGCCGGACCGCTGCTAGGCGTTGCCCTGCTGAGCTGGACATCGGTGACGCACCCTGACCATCCGGTCGCGCCATTTCGCATGGTGATGTGGGCGGCCATCATACCGGGCGTACTGGCGGTTCTGGCGTTCCTGACCCTCGTCCGCGACCCGGAGGAGTCGCCCAACCCCGCGCTGCGGCTGTCCCATGCTCTGGCCGGCCTGCCCGGCAGATTCAAACGCTACCTCGGAGCGGTGGCTCTGTTCGGCAGCGGCGATTTCTCGCACACGTTGCTGATTCTCGCGGCCACACAACTGTTGACCCCGTCACTGGGCGTTGTTCGCGCGGCGCAGGTCGCCGGCTTGCTTTATGTCGGCCGCAACGTCGTGCAGGTGCTCCTCTCGTACCCTGCCGGAGCGCTGGCCGACCGCATCGGCTCAATCCCGGTGCTCGTGGCCGGCTACGGGCTGGGCGCGGCGACTGCAGTACTCACGCTGATCGCGTTCTGGTACAACACCACGAGCGTCCTTTTTCTGGGGGTCGTTTTCCTCACCGCCGGATTGTGCACGGCGGTGCAGGAGGCCATCGAATCCACCGTCACCGCGGGCATGGTGGCCGAAGAGACGCTGGCCATCAGCTATGGCGCTCTGGGTACCGTGGGCGGCGCCGCGCAGTTCCTCTCCAGCACCGCCGTGGGAATCCTGTGGACCACGCTCTCGCCAGTGGTGGGCTTCGGAGTCGCCGCCGTGCTGATGGCCGCCGGCACTCTTGCGCTGGCGCGCTTGCGGGAGTGAGAGAGCGGGCAGATCAGCCGGCCCCGGGCCGCTGCATCGTGAAGCGGTCTCGTGTGCGTACATACTCGGGACCGCCCATGCGCCCAATCGCCCGCAGCTTGTCGGGATCGATCCGGTAATTCGAAATCATCGCGTCGTCCACGTGGAACCGCACCACCTCGCCGATCACCAGGTTGCCGCCGTCCGGCAGCGTGCTGATGCGCACAATCTGCAGCAGCCGGCACTCCATTGCCGCGGGCGATTCCCGCACGCGCGGAGGCTTCACCACCAGGCTCGGCGCCGGCGTCAACCCCGACAAAGCGAACTCGTCCACATCGGGCGTATATTCGCCGGAACTCAGATTCATCTGCTCGGCGATCGCCTCCGGCGCCACGTTGACCACGAACTCGCCGGTCGCCTCGATGTTGACCAGCGTGTCTTTGTGCGAGCCGTCGGCGCGGTTCGACGGGCAGAAGCACACCGCCGGCGGGTTCGCGCCGATCCCCGTGAAGAAGCTGAACGGTGCGAGGTTCAGCACTCCGTTCGCGCTCACGGTGGACACAAACGCGATGGGACGGGGCACAATCATCCCGATCATGAGCTTGTACCTTGTACGCGTGTTGATGGCGGCCGGATCGATGGTCATCCTGTTCAACATATCCTGTTCGACTGGCGCGCTGGCGGACCCTTCGGTGTGCTATGTTCGCCTCCAGACGATGAGAAAACTCGTTCTGTCCTCCCTCGCGGTGGCGGCGTTCTTCCTGCAATCTTCCGCGCAGATGAAGCCCGGCGTCCAGGAGCAACTGGAGCAACTGCGTAACCTCGGGAAAGCGTTCTACGAAAACCCGACCACGAAGCAGCAGGCTGTCGATACGCTCCGCAAGGCTCTGGAACTGGCCCCGGAATCCCCGCGCGAACGCCTGAACTACGGTTTGGCGCTGCTCGCGAATGGCGAAACCGACAAGGGCGAAGCCGAGCTGCTGAAGGTTCAGAAGCAGGACCCCGCACTTCCTCACACCTGGTTTAACCTCGGCATTCTCTACAAAAAGCAGGGCGACGCGAAAAAGGCGATCGCGCAGCTTCAGCAGATGGAGAAGCTGGTGCCGGACGAGCCGGTGACGCATTACAACCTCGGCGCACTGTACAAGCAGACCGGCGATCTTGAGGCGGCGATGAAGGAGTTCCAGGAAGCGGCGCGGCTCGACCCCAATTTTGCCGCCCCGCGCTTTCAGATCTTCCAGTATTATCGCGAGCGCGGTGAAGCGGCGAAAGGCGCGCCGGCCTTCGCTGAGTTCAGGGAGATCAAGGCGCGGCACGAAAGATCCGATACCGGCAACGAAGACGTGGACTGGTCGTACTACGCGGAAATCTACGATGTCGTGAAGCCGGCGCTGCCCGCGCCCGAAAAGATCGAACCGAAGTTCGCCACCAAAGACCTGCCCGGCAAAGTGGATCCGAAAACCGCGGGGATGCTGGTGCTGGACACAATGAACGACGGCAGCTCGGACCTGCTGGTGTGGTCGAGCGCGGGCGTGCGCTTGTTCCGGCATGGGGTTGAGCCGCGCGTGAGCGGTCTGGAGGACCTGAAGGGCGTCGTTTCCATCGCCGCCGGAGACTACAACAACGACGGCTTCGTGGATTTGTGCGTGCTCACCGAAGCGGGGCCGCTGCTCTATCGCAACGACAAAGGCACGTTTCACAAGGACGCCGCGAAGCTTCCCGCCGGCCGCTTCACCAAAGCGCTGTGGGTGGATTACGACCACGACTACGATCTGGATCTGATGCTGCTCGGCGACAAGCCGGTCCTGCTGCGCAACGATGGCGAGAAGGGCTGGGAAGATCGCACGCAGGATTTCCCGTTCGCAGCGGGCTCGCCCGTGGACGCCGTGGTTTTCCGGCTGGTGCACGATACCAAGTGTTTCGATATTCTCGTCTCCTATCGCGACCACGCCGGCGTGCTGTATCACGATCAGCTCGGCGGCATTTATCGGGCCGGCAGCCTGCCATTGTTGCCCGCCGCCGCGTTCGGACTCGTCGCCGCCGACGTGAGCGCCGACCAGAGCCTCGATATTCTGTTTCGCGATTCGGCCGGCGTGGAGATTCTGGACAATTCCAACGGTGAGCTGAAACCCGCCCGTCAGATCCTGAAGAACAACGCGCCTTTTGTTCTGGCCGACTTCACGGATCGCGGTCACGCGGAAGTATCCGGGGTTGTCGGCGATGCCGCCGCGCTCGCCACCGCCGACTTTAATCATGACGGCCGCATGGATGCAGCGGTGGTGACCACCGCCGGCGGCATCCACCTCCTCACCAACGAGACCGTCACGAAGAACCACTGGGTGGCGGTGCGGCTGGAGGGCGCGAAGAACCTGAAGGCCGGCGGTCCCGGCGCGGAAGTGGAAATCAAGTCCGGCACCCTCTACGCGAAGCAGATGTACACGAGCGCGCCCATCCTGTTCGGGCTCGGCGCGCACACGACGATCGATACCGTGCGCATCACGTGGCCGAGCGGCCTGATCCAGAACGAAATGGATCAGCCCATCGGCAAGCTGATTGACGTGAAGGAAGCGCCGCGTCTCTCCGGCTCCTGTCCCATGATCTACGTCTGGGACGGAACGCGTTTCCGCTTCGTCACCGACGTTTTGGGCGTCGCCCCGCTGGGCGCCAGTTCCGGCGACGGAAGCTACTTCCCGGTGGACCACCAGGAGTTCATCCAGATTCCGGGCGATGCCCTCGTGCCCGTGAACGGCCGCTATCAGATTCACATCACCGAGGAGCTGAGCGAGGTTTCCTATCTCGATCAGGTGCGCCTGATGGCCGTGGATCATCCGGCCGCCACCGAGGTCTTCACCAACAGCAGGTGGAAGAGCCCGCCGTTCCCCGAGTTCCGTTTGTTTGGCGTAGAACGGCGCATATATCCGGTCCGCGCGCGCGACGATAAGGGCCGCGACGTTCGTGACGCTCTGCTGCACCGCGACCGCCGCTACGTCGACGGCTTCAGGCGCAACTACGCCGGCGTCGCCGAGCCGCACACGCTCGATCTCGATTTCGGCAATGCCGCCCCCGACAACCGCGCTGTGCTCGTGCTGAACGGCTGGGTGGACTGGGCCGATGGCAGTACCTTCCTTGCGGCCGCGCAAACCGGCAAAGCTCTTCAGCCCCCGTATCTGCAGGTGAAGGACGCGCAGGGCCGCTGGCAGACCGTGATCGACGACATGGGCATGCCGTCGGGCAAGACGAAAACCATCGCCGTCGATCTCACCGGCAAGTTCCTGTCCGCTTCGCGTGAGGTGCGGATTGTAACGAACCTCTGCGTGTACTGGGACGAGATCTTCCTTGGCGAAGACTCGCGCCAGCCCCAGGTCCGGCTGAGCTCGCTCGACGCGGGCACGGCGACGCTCGCCTTCCATGGCTTCTCGCACCCCACCATCGACCCACAACGCCTGCAGCCGGAAATGTTCGATTACCAGAACGTCTCCACCGTCTCGAGCTGGAATCCAACGCCCGGCCTCTACACCCGCTACGGCGACGTGCGCGAGCTGGTGACCGCCGCGGACGACAAGCTGGTGATCATGGGTTCGGGCGACGAGCTGAAGCTGGAGTTCGATCCGTCCGCGCTGCCCCCGTTGCCCGCCGGCTGGAAACGGGACTTCATCCTGAAAGTGGACGGCTGGGCCAAGGACCGCGACGCCAACACCGCGTTTTCACAGACCGTGGAGCCGCTGCCCTTCCACGCCATGACGAGCTATCCGTATCCGGCGGGCGAACACTACCCGGCCGACGCCGATCACGCGGCGTATCGAAAGAAGTACAACACCCGGCCGGCGCTGAAGCTGCTGCGTCCGCTGGTGGCGGAGCGGTAGGACCTACTCGATTGTCGGCTCGTCGAACATGGTGGGCTGTTTGCGCCAGTCGGTGAGCGGCTCGGGCTCGTACTCCGTGCAGCCATCCATCGGCTTATCGCTGACGGATTTCATGACGAAGTCCCACTTGCCGGTCTGTTTCACTGTGAAGTAGAGCGAGTCATCGTCGTTCTGTGCAATCGCGATTTGCCAGATCGTCCGCTTTGCATCGCAGAGCTGAACAGACATTTCGCCGCCGCGATTCTCCTCGTGCCCCTGCCGCAGGTTTTGCAGATTCACCGAGTCGGACCACGCTGCTGCTTCCTCCCAGGGAACGGAAGTCCATTCGTCGACGAAATCGTGGGCGTCGAAGGCGACTGGTGCGATGCGGATGACTTCGTCGCCGTGGATGCGGTATCGGTAGGGATAGGTCCGCGTGCCTCCGCGCGCGGGATCGTGCGTAAACGCAGCGACCTCCACACGCAAGGCGTCGGGATCGAGAGCGAGTTGTTGATTCTTGCCGCTGAACAACCGATAGAAGATTCGATGATTTCGCAGGGTCCCGTCAAAGCGCCGCAGTTCCACTTCGATCCCGTGATAGCCGTCACCGCTATGGTCGCTCTCAGACCACAGCAGCATGACAAACGAACCGTCCTTCTCACTCGACGTGAACTCGGGGGTGGCGACATGCCAGGTGGAAGCCCACATCAGTTGCGGATTGGGTGTGCTGATGTGACTGTCCCGAAGAAGCAGCTCCCAGCCCAACTGCCGGCGTCCAAAGAGAGAAAACGAGCTGTCGATGTTGTCGGCGAGATTGAAATGGAAAATCACGCTCAGCAGCTCCAGGTGTTGCGCCGGACGAACGACCTCCACTTTGTCGATTACGCCGTACGGCCGAGTCTCTTTCTCCGGGTTGGTGAAAAAGCGAATTCCGGCTTCCTTCAGCTTGCGCACGATCTCGGCTTTGATCGCATCCGGATTCGCTTCTGCATCGGTTAGGTCTCCAAGCGTTTTCAAAACCAGCTCGCGCAGTTGTTCCTTGTACAGGGTCAGGATCGGAGTGGCGGCATCGAGAAACTTGAAAGGCTGCCCTTCGAAGCTCTGAAGCCGTTCGAAGGTCTGCGCGATGGTCGGCGGTTTGGAACCGACCGTCTCGCCTTTTTTGTCGATGGTCAGCAGTTGCGAATCCGCTGACACGACTGCCAGACCATCCGTGAAGGATTGGGCCGAGACGTAACGAAACGGGACTATCATCTTGCCCGAGGGATCGATATAGCCCCACTTCGTGCCCTCCCGAACGGCCGCGAGTCCCTCCGAGAACGAGAGCGCCTCGTCGTATTGAGCCGGGACAACCAAGGCGCCTTTGGAATCCACGAACCCGAACTTCCCATCGAGTTTGACGAGTCCCCGGCCCTCGCGAAAAGCCTCGGCCTTTTGAAACGTCGGCTCAACCACCCAGGTTCCATGCTTGTCGATGTAGCCCCACTTATCGAAATCCTGCTGCACGGCGGCCAGGCCCCCGGAGAAGCTGGTGGCCTTAGTGAAGCCCGCCTTAATCACAAGGGCCCCCTGATGATCGATGAAGCCCCTCGCCTCCCGGGCGAGGCCTTCGCTGAAGTCTTCGGCGAATGGAAAGTGAGCTGGCAGCACCATGGCTCCGCTTTTGTCGATGTAGCCCCAATTGAGGTCCCGCGCTCGCAAGCCCTCCGGCGGACAATCCTTTGGCTCATCGACGCTCCGGACGTTCCCCGCTTCAATACAGTCCCAGTGCGTCACCGGCAGCACGCGAGCCAGCCCTTCATGGAATTGGCCGTGCTGATAGTAGTTCGCTGGGAACAGCACCTTCCCTGTCTTGTCGATGACGGCCTTCGAGTCGCCTTCCAGCGTCACGAACGCCAGCCCCTCTGAGAAGGTCTCGGCAGCTTCGAATCGTGGCGCTATGATCGTCTCGCCCTTCTCGCTGACGTAACCCCACTTGTCGTCCATTCGAACCGGCGCGAGTCCCTCGGCGAAGTCGCCGCAATCCGCGTACTGCGGCGCGATGACGACAGCTTCGGACGAATCGGCATAGCCGCACCGGTCGTTCTGGCGAATGCGGTGAAGATTGCCGCCCAGGGCAAGCGACAAGCCGAACAGCAGAACCGTCGCACCGCGCATTTCGCCTTCAGTATAAGGCGGTTCGGGGCGGGACGAGCCTTCTCGCTAGTATAGACAGATTATTGTTTCATCGCTCAGCCTGGGACACAATCTGAGTTCAGAGAGACAGTTCTCCGCTCAGGGGTGAGCGAATGCTTTCAAAACGGGCCGGCCCCGTCCTATGGGGCTGCACGGGATTGGTGTGTCTGGCCGGCTTCATCGCCGCTGGTACCTCTGGTACCCCGACCCGCTATCTCTTTACCGAAGCTCCACGCTACAACCCCAGCGCTTGGCTGACCAATGCCGAGCGTTTCCCCGCCGGAGCCGCCATTGTGCTGGTTTCCGCGGCGCAGCGGGGGGCATTGGCCGCCGACTTCGCCGCGACTGCCGATCCCGATCTCTCCTTCGATGCCACGCATGTTCTGTTCGCCGGACGACAGAAATCCGCCGACCCCTGGCGGATCTGGGAAGTCGCGCTCGAAGGCGGCACGCCGCGCCAGGTTTCCTCGGGCGAGGGCGATTGTTACCGCCCGCTGTACCTGCCCGGTGACCAGGTGGTCTGGACCCGCCGCACGGGCGCCGGATCGCAGATCGAGATCGCCCCGCTTGCCGGTGGCGACAAGCCGGAGCGGCTCACCTTCGCGCCCGGTCATTTCCTGACCGCCGATGTCCTTCGCGACGGTCGCGTCATGTTTGAAGCCGAGCACAACTACGGCGGCCGGCCGGTTCGCGAAATCATGACCGTCTATCCCGACGGCACCGGCGTCGAGTCGATTCGCTGCGATCACGGAGCGGACCGGTACTCGCCGAAGCAGGTGGCTTCCGGCGACATCGTCTTCGTCGAACATGGCCGGTTGGCTCGATTCACCTCGGCCCTGGCGCATGAAACGCCGGTTGTTCGGCAGCCTTCGGGCGAAATTGCCGGACCAGCCGCTGATGCCGGCAACGGCGAGTTCATCGCCGCGACGCGCGCCGAAGCAGGGCAGCCTTTCCGAATCGCGGGTTGGCAGATACCCGGCCGCCGAGCCGGGATGAGCGAAGTTGAGCCTGTGATCGTCGCGCCGCGCACAGTTCCGCGCCGCTTTCCGTCGGCGCTGCTGGCGATTCGCCATGCCGGGAATCTGCTGTGCCTGAACGTGGCCACTTCGCGCGATCCGATTCGCGGGAGCGCGATTCGGGCCATTCGCGCGTGGACACAGGATGCCGCCGGCCGTCCCGCGCTGCTGGGAACCCAGGCGGTGGAGAAAGACGGTTCGTTCTTCATTCAGGTACCCGGCGACAAGCCTTTGCGCCTGGAAGCCATCGACGCCGCCGGCCACACCGTCAGCGCCGAGCGCAACTGGTGGTGGATGAGGGTGGCCGAACAGCGCGCCTGCGTGGGCTGTCACGCCGGGCCGGAGCGCGCGCCCACGAATGCGCTTCCTCAGGTGCTGCTGCGCCGCGACGTGCCGGTGCCCATGCTCGCTCCCGTCGTTATGCAGGCGAAGAAACAGGGGTCTTGAATGCGTATTCTTCTCGGACTCGTCGCGTTTGCGGGTTTGGCCAGTGCGGCCGACAAGGCTCCGGCGCCCATTCGCTTCGAGGACGCAACGCAGAAGGCCGGCATCCAGTTCACGCACTCGTTCGGCGCGGAGCACCTCGGCTCGCTGCTGGAGAGCACCGGCGGCGGATGCGCCTGGCTCGATTACAACAACGATGGCCTGCCCGATCTTTTCGTAACCTCCGGCCGTCCGCTTGAAAAGGGCATGCATCCCTACCCGCTGCGGAAGCCGCCCGCCGAGCCGCCGCACAACCACCTCTATCGCAACAACGGCGACGGCACGTTCACGGACGTCACCGAAAAGGCCGGCGTGACGGGAAGCGGGTTCAGTTTCGCCGTGATCGCCGCCGACTACGACAACGACGGTTACACCGACCTGCTGGTCACCGCCTACGGCCACGTCACCCTCTATCACAACAACGGCGACGGCACGTTCACCGACGTAACGGAGAAGGCCGGCATCAAGTTCGACGGCTGGGGAATCAGCTCGACGTGGCTCGACTACGACAAGGACGGCTGCGTTGACTTATTCATCGGCCGCTATGTGAAGTTCGATCCCACTTATCGCGCTTACTACGCCGCCGATAACTACCCCGGCCCGCTGGACTACGAAGGGGACAGCAACTTACTCTTCCACAACGATTGCCACGGCCACTTCACCGACGTTAGCGAGAAGTCGGGCATCGCCGCGTTCAAGGGCCGCACCATGGGCGTTAGCACGGTGGATCTCGACGGCAACGGCTATCCCAGCATTTACGTCACCAACGACAAGACCGAGAATTTCCTGTTTCACAACAAGGGCGACGGGACGTTCGAAGAGATCGGCGTCGATGCCGGCGCGGCGTTCGGGCAGAACGGCGAGATGACCTCGGCCATGGGCCCGGTGTTCTTCGACCTGCAGCACGACGGCTCCATGGCGCTATGGGTCACGGATTCCAAGTACAACCGCCTGCTGAAGAACATCGGCAATCGCAGCTACAAGGACATTACCGAATCGGCGGGAATCTCGCAGCAGGCCGCGCAGTACACGAGCTGGGGGAGTGGGGTCTACGACTTCGACAACGACGGCTTGAACGACATCCTGATTTTTCACGGCGGCCTGATCCACATGGTTCCTCAGGAGCACTCGCTGTTCCGGAATCTGGGCGGCGAAAAGTTTCAGGATGTTTCCTCCACCGCGGGCCCCATTCTCGACAACAAGACGGTGGCGCGCGGCGCCTGCTTTGCCGACTACGACAACGACGGCAAAGTGGACGCCTTCGTGGTGAACCTGGGCGCGCCGGGCTATCTCCTCCATAACGTCACTCAAAACGCGAATCACTGGCTGATGGTGAAGTTGGAAGGCGTTAAGAGCAACCGCGACGGAATCGGCGCAAAGGTGCAGTTAGTTGCTAATGGAGTAACTCAGTACGCACAGCGCGTGGCCGGATCGGGTTACCTGAGTCAGAACGACTGGCGCCTGCACTTCGGATTGGGCGCCGCCACGAAAGCCGATTCCATCACCGTGATCTGGCCCAGCGGCATCCGGCAGACGGTGCAAAACGTGAAGGCCGACCAGATCGTGACTATCCGCGAGGAGGCGAAGTGAGGCGTCGCCAGGGACTGCTTCTGCTCATCGCCGCGCTCGCGTTGGCAGGGTCATGTGGCGCGAAGACGCTTTATCCTTCTCCCTCCGAACTTGCATTGTCGCCCGATGGCCGAGACCTGTTTGTCGTCTGCGAGGGTACGAATGAAGTAGTGATCGTCGATACCGCCTCCCGGCAGGTCATCGCCCGCATCCCCGTTGGCCGCGTTCCCCGCGGTATCGCTCTCTCGGCTGATGGCAGGCGGGCCTGGGTTTCGAACTCCTGGGATGACACTGTCTCCGAGATCGACCTTGGCGCGCAGAGCGTCACTCGTACCCTGCCCACTGGTTTCGAACCTGGTGGTTTGGTCGCCGGCCGCGCGGGTGAGACCCTCTACGTCGCCAATCGCATCAGCAACGACATTTCCGTCGATAATCTGAAAACCGGCAAAGAGGATTACCGGCTGGTGGCCGGCCGCGGCGCCAGCCACCTTGCTCTGTCGCCTGACGGCGCGCGCGTCTACGCGACGCACATTTATCCGAACATCGGCAAACACCGCACTCCGCCGATCTCCGAGATCACCGAAATCGACACCCGGCGCCACGTCGTTGAAAACCGCGAGTGGCTGCCCAACTCCGCGGGTGTCTTCCATGTAGCGCTGTCTGCCGACGGCCGCCTGGGAATTGCCGCCGAGGTTCGACCGAACAACCTGGTTCCGCTGGCGCACGTGGAGCATGGCTGGGCGTTCGTCGACGCGCTCGCGGTGTTTGGAGCGGACCTTGGCGGCCACGTCGCGCACATGCCGCTCGATGAGCTCGATCGGTTCTTCTCGCTGCCCTACGCGGTCGCGATCTCCGCCGACAAGAAGTTCATCTACGTCTCCGCGAGTTCCTCCGACGAAGTGGCCGTAGTTGATGTCGTGAAGTTGCTGACGCTCGCCCGCTCACCCCGCCGCGACAGCTTCGCGACCGATCTTTCCGCTTCCGCCCACTACGTGCTCTCGCGCATCCCCACCGGCCGCAATCCCCGCGGCCTGGCCCTCTCGCCCGACGGCTCGAAGCTCTACGTCGCCTCTCGCCTCGACGACGCCATCACCGTGATCGACACGAAAAAGCGCGTCGTTGCGGATACAATCCCGCTCGGCGGACCCACGGAACTCACCGCCGAACGCCGCGGCGAGCGTCTCTTCAACAGCGGGCGCTTCGCTTTTCACGGCGCGTTTGGTTGCGCCAACTGCCACATCGACCTCACTATCGACGGCCTGCAATGGGACCTCGAGCCGGACGGCTTCGGCATCGACATCGTGGACAACCGTTCGCTGGAAGACATCAGCCAAACCGCGCCCTTCAAGTGGAACGGAGGCAACCCGGACCTGGAGACCGAATGCGGCCCACGTACGGAGCGCTTCTTCTTCCGCTCGGAGGGTTTCAACCGCGACGAGCTGGAAGACCTGGTCGCCTTCATCAAGGCAATTCCCCTTCGCCCCAACCGCTATCGCCTGCCCAACGACGAGCTCACCCCTGCCCAGGAACGCGGCAAGGCGATCTTCGAACGCACCACCAAGCACGACGGCACGCCCATCCCGCTCAACAACCAGTGCGCTTACTGTCACTCGGGCCCGTATCACACCAATCAGCAGCTTGCCGATGTCGGCTCCGGTAAGTGGAACGACCGCTCGCCGAAAGTCGACACGGCGCACCTGACCAACGTTGTTTACAGCGCGCCCTATCTGCACGACGGTTCGGCGCGAACCATGGAAGAGATCTGGACCGTTTTCAACCCCAACGACACTCACGGGCAGACGAACGATCTGAACAAGGACGAATTGAACGACCTCATCGAGTATCTGAAAACGCTATGAGGAACTATCCAGCCGGACAGAGGCGGACCAGCAACGCCTCATTGCACATAAGAAACCGCCGGCCGACTTCGTTGTCCGGCTGTTACATAGGAGTTATCGGCCTGCTGTTAGTACCCGCGCTGGCCGCGCCGCCCGACATGCCGCGGTACAAGTGGGTGAACTATACCGTCGCCGACGGCCTTCCCAACAACCGGGTCTACAGCGTCGCGGTGGATGGCGATCGCATCTGGGCGGGCACAGATAACGGCCTGGCGCTCCTCCAGAACGGCAAGTTCAAAGTGTTCGGAGTGGAAGACGGTCTTCCTCATCGAGCCTGCCTCGACGTCCAGGTGAACAAGAAGACGCACGACGTCTGGATCGCCACCATGGGCGGCGCGAGCCGCTACTCAGCCGGCCGCTTCGACAACTTCACGCAGCTCACCAGCGGCCTCGCCAACGACGTCGTCTACGGCGTCGCGCCTTACGGCGACGAGGTCTGGTTCGCCACCGCCGCCGGTGCCAGCCGGTACAACACGAAAACCAATCAGTGGACGCTCTACAACGAGCGCAACACGCCCATGTACGAGATCTGGAATTACGGCGTGAGTCCCGGGGAGGACAAAGTCTACTACGCCGTCTGGGGCGGCGGGCTGCTCGAGTACACGCGCGCAACCGACCACTGGAAAGATTACAACGACCCCGATGGCGAAACCGAAATCGTCCTCTATAAAGACCAGGGTCTCATCCACGAGGTCACCACGTCGGTCAGCTACGTCAACAAGATCGTCTGGGTGGCCACTTACTTCGGAGTCAGCCGCTACGACGGCCGCAACTGGAAGAACTTTCTCGACAAAGACAGCGGCCTGCCGAGTAACTTCCTGAACAAAGTGAAATCGATCGACGGCGACCGCACCTGGTTCGCCACCGACAAAGGACTCGCTTACTACGACGGAGAGAACTGGGCCGTATACCGGCCCGCGCTGGACACAAAAGCGCCGCAGATGATTGTGCGCAACGCCCAGGGACAAGCGTGGAACGTTCCGGTTACCACGGCCCCCGCGCACAACTACATCTTTGCCATGGATTTTCAGGGCGATGACATCTGGGTGGCCACGGCCAAAGGCCTCAGCCACGGGATTCGCATCAAGGAGACCGCTAAGAAATGAGCACCATATTTGAAGAAGCACTGACGCAGATGGCCACCGCGACGGAGATCACGAAGAAAGCCATCACCAATCTGAAAGTTCTCGACGAAGCGCCCGACTACGGCTCTTCCTTCTCGCGCGGGCTGCGCGTGGAAGTGGGAAACGTGGTGATTCTGCTGATCTCGGGCACAGCCAGCATCGACGAGCATGGCGACACCGTGCATGTCGGCGATTTCCGCGGGCAGTGCCGGCGGACTTACCACAACATCACCGGGTTACTCGAAGCCGAGGGCGCCACCTGGAAGGACATCGTCCGCACCACCTGCTATCTGCGCGACATCGAACGCGACTACGCCGCGTTCAACGACGAGCGCACGAAGTTCTTCCGCGCGCAGGGCCTCAATCCGCTTCCCGCATCCACCGGCATCCAGGCTATTCTGTGCCGGCCGGAGCTGCTGGTCGAAATTGAAGCCATTGCCATGTTCATAAAGCGAGACGCCGAGGAGTAACTTCCATGAAGTGGCCGCTGCTGGCTGCGCTGCTGGCGTTGGGTCCGCTGATTGCCGCGGACTCGGACTGGTGTGCTTGCGGGAAGAATCCGCCGCCGCCGCCGCCGAATCGTGAGCTGACGCCATATGCGCTCGAGCCCGAGGACATGCGGCCGTATTCCAACTACACGAAACCCTATTACTACAACTACACAAACCTGGTCGAATATAACGGCGCGGCCCGCGACGTCCCCACCGTTCCCGCGTCCGACGTGGATGAAGTGCGCATCGGTTTTTTGGGGCCCATCTCTCAGCACAAGGACATCAAGCTGGGCACGGCGATGCTGAACGGCGCGCAGATGGCCATCGACGAAGCCAACGCTCGCGGCGGCTACGGCGGCAAACCGTTCAAGCTGATGGTGCACAACGACGGCGCGGTGTGGGGGGCTTCCAGCAACGAGGTCGTGAAGATGGTGTACGACGACAAGGTGTGGGCCATGCTCGGCTCCATCAACAGCGACTCGACGCATATCGCCCTGCGTGTCTCGCTCCGCGCCGAGTTGCCCATCGTCAACAGCGCGTCCACCGATCCCACCATCCCCGAAACCATCATTCCCTGGTACTTCACCACCATCCAGGACGACCGCGTGCAGTGCTACACGCTGGCGCGTCACATCTACACCGAGCTTGGCCTGAAGCGCATAGCCATTCTGCGCATCAACGATCGCTACGGCCGTTTTGGTGTGCTGAAGTTCAGGGACGCTTCGCGCCGCCTCGGGCATCCCGTCATCATCGAGCAGAAATTCCAGCCCGGCGACACGGACTTCCGTCGCGAGCTCCGAATCATCGGGGACTCGCGAGTGGACGGCGTTATTGTTTGGGCCGACGCGGGCGATGCCGGCGCCATTCTGAAGCAGATGCGCGAGGCGGGCATGAAGCAGCCGGTCTTCGGCAGCTTCCGCACATACGGCGACGACCTGTTCAGGAACGCCGGGGCCGCGGCCGAAGGATTCAAGTTCGTCTACCCGTACAACCCCTTCCGCGGCGATCCCGTGTGGGTGGACTTCCAGAAGCGATACGAGACGAAATACAGCGCGAAGGTGGACGCCTTCTCCGCGCTCTCCTACGACACGATGAACGCGCTGCTGGGCGCACTCTGCCGAGCCGGTCTGAACCGCGGCGTTATTCGCGATGCGCTGTATAGCATCACCGAATACGACGGTGTCACCGGACACATGAAGTTCGATCCGAACGCCAAGAACATCATGCCGCTGTATCTCGGCGCCGTGGGAAAGAACGGCGCGGTGACATTCCGCGTGGAACCCATGGGCAAGGAACAGGCCGCCTATGCCGCTGCGGAGCCGAAGCCGTACGCGCGCGTCGGCGAAGGTGGCGTGACGTTCAACGGCCCGCCGACGGGCGATCTGAAGACGAGCCAATTGCGCATCGGCGTGTTCGGGCCTAATGCGGACAAGCTCGTTGCCGCCATTCCGCAGGATGGCTTCCGGCTCATACCCGTCGCCACGGATCAGAACTGGGGTAAATCGTCCACGGCGTTAGTGGATCTGGTCTACAAGGACGAAGTAGCGGGTATTATCGCCACCGACCGCGCAGCGGCGCATCTGGCCGAACAGATCGCTGTGAAGACGTTCGTTCCGCTTATCGCTCTCTCCTCCGACAAGATGCTGACGTCCACCAACATCCCGTGGATCTTCCGCCTTCCGCCGGGCACGCCGCCCGCTGACGCTGTCCGCGCCATGGTGGAAGCCGCGCGGAAGGCCGGCCTGAATCGAGGAGCGATTCGCGATGTACTTGCCTCGGGCAGTCTCGTCGCCGGGAAGTTCCGCTTCCAGGAGAACGGCGAGCTGCGGTAGTGCTGGATGCCGCAGTTGCGACGGCACCCATCCCATCGGAATCAGCTCCGCGCCGGCGATCCAGCTGATCGCGTGCTCGGCCGGCTCACGCACGTCGATGAGCCGAATCCGCTCCTCCGCCTCGATGCGCCTCTTCACTTCGCATTACGTGATTTCGAGCGGAAGTGGCTGCATGCGAAGATACTCTCTTGAGTGACAGTCTCGCACAGGGCCGCGCCAGCGCAAAGGACGCGCAGGCGGCCGTTCCGAAAAAGCCAGTTCCGCCGGCCGCGCCCGTTGTGCGCGGTCTCGTGGAAAGACCGCCGCTCAGCGCGCGTCTGCTGGTGCTCGCGGCGGCGTTGTTGTTCTCCACCGGCGGCGCGGCGATCAAGGCGGCGGCATTCAATTCGTGGCAGGTGGCCAGCTTCCGCTCCGGTGTCGCCGCGCTTGCGATCCTCCTGCTGGTCCCCGAGGCCCGCCGGAACTGGCGATGGCGTTACGCGCCGATTGCCCTCGCCTACGCGCTGACACTGCTCTTTTTCGTGGGCGCCACAAAGCTCACCACCGCCGCCAACGCCATTTTCCTGCAAAGCGCCTCGCCGCTTTTCGTACTGCTCATTGGCCCGCTGCTGTTGAAGGAGCCCATTCGCCGTTCCGATCTGCTGCTCATGGCTGGGGTGGCCTGCGGCATGGCGCTGTTCTTCTCCGGTCGCGATGTTGCCGCCGCCACCGCGCCCAATCCCGCCGTCGGCAATGTCCTGGGCGCCTTGTCCGCCGTTACCTACGCGTTCACGCTGACCGGATTGCGCTGGACCGAACGCGGGCACGCCTCCGGAGGGCTCTCCGCCGGAATGGTCACGGTGCTCATGGGCAACCTGATGGCGTGCGCGTTCGCCCTGCCGATGGCCCTGCCCGTGGCCGTGTGGCGATGGCAGGATACCCTGGTCATCGTCTGGCTCGGCGTTTTTCAGATCGGTCTCGCCTATCTCTGCCTGACCCGGGGCGTCCGCCGCGTTCCCGCATTCGAGGCCACTACGCTGCTGCTGCTCGAGCCGGCGCTCAACCCGGTATGGACCTGGTTCGTCCACGGTGAGCGGCCCACCGCACTGGCTCTGACCGGGGGCGTCATCATCCTGGCGTCAACACTGCTCAATTCCTGGTGGCAGAGCCGCGGCTCGCAGTGACCGCGGCACGTCGCGTCGCCTCCAGCGTGTTCACCATCGAATCGCGCGGGAATTTCTGGAGAAACCCATGCAGCCAGCCGAATCCAAACGGGATGCCGCGCGAAAGCGAAATGGCACGGCACTGCGCGTATACTCCGCCATCGGCCTCTTCAAACCGCCAGTAGGAATTCAGACGCCACAGGAAGCCGTGATCGTCGCCCTCCTGCCGGATGCGCGTGGACCGCGAAAGAATCTCCATGCGTCCCGGCGCCGGCGCGCTGTAGCGCACGTCGTACTCGGAATCGTACACCAGCGTCAGGAACTCTTTCTTGTACAGCTTCAGGCACACGCGAAACCGGTCGCCGTCGCGCGCCAGCAGTCTCGAATCGGTCACATCCGGCGCGTAGATGCGCTTGTAGTCGTCGTAGTCCTGCATGAGTGCCCGCACGCGGTCGATCGTCGCGCCGCGAATGAACAGCACGCCCAGCCAGTCGTGAATCAGCCCGTCGGGCACGGGGACGCCGTCGATCTTCGGCTCGGTCACCACGGTCTCGCCTCGCAGCGCCGAGGCTTTCGCCTCTGGGTGCGCGTCAACGTAAAGGAAGGGCCCGGTATTGAGCTGCTGTTCCGCCAGCGCGGTGTACCGGTCGAACGCCTGGCTGGTTTCGGGCTTCAGCTCCCCCGCGAGCGCGGGCATCGCCAGCACGGCTACTGCTGTCACCAGACGGGCCGTCAGCAGACGCATGCCGCCATCACTCGCCGAAGACGGTCACGGTCACTTCGCGATTGCGCGGGCAGTCGTCGAAATCGCACAGGACGATCTGCTGCCACGTGCCCAGATACAGCGATCCATCGCGCACCGGATAGGTCTCCGTCGTACCCAGCAGCGCGCTGCGCAAATGCGCGAAACCGTTGTGGTCGCCCCAGCGGGCGTTATGCGCGTAGTTGTCATTGACCGGAGCAACCTCGTCCAGCGCCCGCCTAAGATCGGTCACCGCGCCGGGCTCATACTCGATGGTGGTCACGCCCAGCGTGGAGCCTTTTCCCGCCACATTGACCATGCCTTCGTGAACGCCGCTCTCGGCGACGATCGACGCCACCCGCGAGGTAATGTCGACGACATCGCAGTGGCCTTTGGTCGAAAGGCGAATGCTCTTCTGCAGCACTGGCATCGCCGCTCAGCTCGCGAACGGAAACCGCGCTTTGCTTATGGGCACACCGGCCACTTCGATCCGATTCAGATCCGCCGTCCCCACGCCCAGCGATTCGGCCAGCAACAACGTGTTGTCACAATCGCGGAACGGAGCTTCGCCCTTGCGAGCGCGGGGATTGTAGCCCATGATCGCCGTGGCCACCGTATCTGTCGCCACGGGATTGGTCCCCATCAACATCACACCCGGCGCGATCGGCCGGAGCTTTCCAACCCAGGGGCCTTCGCCGCCCGCGACCGTCTCCACGCCGTCGATGAACGAAATGTGGATCGGCCTGGCTGACGCGAGCTCGGCCGTGATGCGTGGCATGCGGTAGCCGGGATCGCGCGGCGACGACGGATTCAGCTCCTGCGGCGCGCTTTTCGATGGCCCGCGCGAGCCGGCGTGACACGAGTTTCCGCGGCCTTCGGTCGGATTCTCGTTCGGTTCATCCACGCCCGCATCGTCGCCGTAGATTGACGCCGGCGTGATGCCGAAGCAGTTCTTCATGCTGAGCGTCACGCCGCAGGTGGCGTGATTCTTCAACTTTGCCATGGAAATGAACACGTCGGTTTCCACGTAGGAGTGGTTCAAATCCCACGCCGGAAAGATCAGCCCGCCGCCCGGCACCTTCACGCGAAGGTACCGTTTATCCTTGCCGAGCACGTTCGTGTTTTCGAACTCGACGTTCTTCGCCGTCGCGGCGAGGGCGCGCGGATTCCAGCCTGAATCGAGCAGGAAATCCTCGAGCCGGCCGTTGGTCCCGAAAGCGCCCTCCACAATTCGGATGCGCCGCGCGCCCGCGCGATCCAGCAGATGGCACAGTGCCATGACCGTCTGCGGATGCGTGTAGTGCGTGCGGCCCGGCGCAAGCCCGTTGATGCGTTGCGATGGCGCGCCGGTCAGATTCACTTTCACCGTGACCGTCTTGTTCGCCACGATGCGCCCCAGCCCGCCGATCTGATCGCACATCGCCGACATGGCGTTGAGGACATCGCCTGCGCCGTACGACGAACACTTCGCGATGGCCACCGGCGCGGTCGGCGCGGCGCGAGCCATCCGCGCAACCAGCGGAATCGAAGCGAACGCGGCGAGCGCTTCCCGTCGGGTCATATCAGCCTCCAGTGTAGTTGAGACGCTGGGTTCCAGCCGATGGTTAGCGTCGCCCGGCGCTACGATGAAGGAAACCCATGCCCTCCGCACGGAAGACTCGCGTCCGCATACGCGACCTCAGGGAAAAGAAAGCGCGCGGCGAGAAGATCGCCATGATGACCGCATATGACGCGGCCTTCGCGCGCCTGCTCGACGCTGCCGGCCTCGATGTTCTCCTGGTCGGCGATTCGCTCGGCATGGTGGTGCTCGGCTATGAGACCACCATTCCGGTGACTCTTGAGGAGATGCTCCACCACACTCGCGCCGTGACCCGGGTGGCCACGCATGCGCTGGTGGTGGCGGACATGCCGTTCCTCAGCTATCAGGTCAGCGTGCCCGACGCCGTCCGCAATGCAGGTCGGCTGCTGAAGGAAGGCGGCGCGGCGGCGGTGAAGATCGAGGGCGGCCAGCCGGTGATCGCTGTCGTGGAGCGGCTGGTGTCGGTGGGCATTCCCGTGATGGGGCACCTTGGCCTGCTTCCGCAAAGCGTTCATCAGCTCAGCGGCTTCGGCAAGCAGGCGAAGACCACCGAGGAGGCCGAGCGCCTCATCGCCGATGCCGTGGCGCTCGATCGCGCCGGCGCCTTTGCCATCGTGTTGGAGGCCATTCCCGCCCAAGTCGCCGCCGAGGTAACTGCGCGCGTCTCCGTGCCCACCATTGGCATCGGGGCTGGCCCTTCCTGCGACGGACAGGTGCTGGTCTCGCATGATGCGTTCGGCTTGTCGGGCGAGTACTCGCCGCCTTTCGCGAAGCGCTACGTCCAGCTTGGCGAGCTGGTGTCGAGCGCGGCGCGCAAGTTCGTCGAAGAAGTCCGCACGGGCGCGTTCCCACAACAATGAGCGTCGTCACGGTGAATACCATCGCGGAGCTTCGCGAGCGCCTGCGGGAGGCGCGATGCACCGGCGCGGTCATTGGCGTAGTTCCCACCATGGGTGCGCTGCACGCTGGACACGGCGGCCTGATTGACCGCGCCCGCGCCGAGTGCGACTTCGTCGTGGTCACCGTGTTCGTGAACCCCACTCAGTTCAACGAACCCGCCGACTACGCGAAGTATCCGCGCACGCTCGATGCCGATCTCGACTTCTGCGAGGCTCGCGGTGTTGACATTGTGTTCGCGCCGCCGGAGGCCGAGATGTATCCCAGCGGAGCGCAGACCTCCGTCAACGTCGGCGAGGTTGCCGAGTTCATGGAAGGCCAGTTCCGGCCTGGCCATTTCCGCGGCGTCGCCACCGTAGTGGCCAAGCTGCTGAACATCGTCGCGCCCGACCGAGCGTACTTCGGCGAGAAGGACGCGCAGCAGCTCGCCGTCATCCGCCGCATGGTGGCGGATCTGAATTTCCCGGTGGAGATTATCGAAGTGGCAACGGTGCGCGAGCCGGATGGACTCGCACTCAGTTCGCGAAACGCCCGTCTCACGCCAGAACAGCGGGAGCAGGCCATCGCCCTCTATACGGCCCTCGTCGATGCTGGCGAGCAAATTCTCTTAAGCGAGGAGCGGTCCTCCAGCGAACTGAAGCGTCTCGTGGCGGGGCTCATCGGCTGTTATCCCGCCGTCGTGCTTGAATACTTCGAAGTCGCCGATCCTGTCCGCATGACGCCCATAGACAATATCGCCGGCACGGTGCGTCTTGCCGGCGCCATTCGCCTCGGCGATGTTCGGCTCATCGATAACGTACTCGTTGAGCTGCCAGGATAGACTGCAAAGGAAGCCAGATGCGGATACCGATAGCAGCATCGCTCGCGGGCGCCGTGCTCGTCGCCTGCGCAACCCACGCCGTTGGACAATCAACCACTGAAAAGAGAACTCATCCCTGGTGGAACGAGCGCCCCGTCGGCCGCCCCGTTCCCAATCCCAACGCCAAAAAGCTGCCGCTCATTTCGGTTCGCGGAAACAAGTTTGTCGATCCACAGGGCAATCCCGTCCTGTTCCGCGGCGTTTCCATCGCCGACCCCGACAAGATCGAGCAGCAGGGCCATTGGAACAAGGATCTCTTCGTGAAGGTCAGCCAGATGGGCGCGCACGTGGTGCGCATTCCCGTGCATCCCGTCGCCTGGCGCGAGAGGACCCCGCGCGAATACCTCGTCCTGCTCGATCAGGCCGTGGACTGGTGCGCCGATCTCGGAATGTACGTGGACATCGACTGGCACTCCATCGGCAATCTCGAAACCGGCCTCTTCCAGGACCCCATGTACGACACGTCCATGCAGGAGACTTTCCGCTTCTGGCGCACCATCGCCATGCACTTCGCCGGCAACAACACCGCGGCGTTTTATGAGCTCTTCAACGAGCCGACCACGCTTTCCAACAAGCTGGGCCCGGTCTCCTGGGATGAATGGAAGCGTACGAACGAGGATCTCATCGCCCTCGTCCGCGCGTTTGACGCCTCGAAGATTCCGCTGGTCGCCGGCTTCGACTGGGCCTACGATCTGACGCCGCTCCGCCAGAGTCCCATCGCCGCCGAAGGCATCGGCTACGTCACCCATCCCTATCCGATGAAGCGGCCGAAACCGTGGGAGCCGAAGTGGGAAGAGGATTTCGGTTTCGCCGCCGAGCGCTACCCCATCATCGCCACCGAAATCGGCTTCGGCGGGAAAGCCTCGACACTGGAAGGCGGCTATGGTCCCGCGATCGTCAAATATCTCGAAGGGAAAGGCATCAGTTGGATCGCCTGGGACTTCGATCCCGAGTGGGGGCCGCAGTTGATCAAGTCGTGGGACTTCACCTACACCGATAGCGGCGAGTTCTTCCACCAGGCAATGAGCGGGCCAGCTAAGTGAGCGAGGCTAAATGAGCGAGTATCGCGAGCGCCTGCGGGAGGCGATTGGGGTGTTCCAGTCGCTCGAGGATCTCGAACCCGCACTCCTGAGCGCAGCGTCCCTGTGCGCCGGAGCTTTGGCCGGTGGCCACAAGCTGCTGCTGTGCGGCAATGGCGGCAGCACCGCCGAAGCCCAGCATCTTGCCGGCGAGCTGATGGGCAACTACAGGGAGCATCGCCCGCCGCTGGCGGCCATCTCGCTCACCGCAGACAGCTCCGTGCTCACCTGCATCGCCAACGATTACGGCTTCGAAGAGATCTTCGCCCGGCAGGTGCGCGCGCTCGGCCAGCCCGGCGACGTGCTGGTGGTCTTCTCCACCAGCGGCAACTCGCCGAACATCGTTGCCGCGCTGCACGCCGCGCGCGAGCTGGGGCTAAAGAGCATCGCCTTTCTCGGCCGCGACGGCGGCAAGGCGGCAGCGCTCACCGACTGCCCCCTGATCGTCCGCCACGCCGACACCGCCCGCATCCAGGAAGCCCACCAGTTCCTCATGCACGCCCTGATGGACGAGGTCGAGCGCGCGGGTGCAGGGGCGGCCGCATGAAGGCGACGCACGTCAGCCGGTCTATTTTAGCTGCTTCAACATCGAAACCGCATGGCCATTGGTTGGATCCAGCTTGACGGCCGTTTGGTAGCTCTGGATGGCGAGGGCCTTTTGGCCGCTTTGAGAGTAAGCCTCGCCCAGGCTATCGAAGGCGTTGGAAGATGCCGGATGTTCGACGGTGTTCAAGCGAAAGATCGCGACCGCGTCGTCAGGCTTCCTGTCTCCGTACAGTAACTGGTAGCCAAGGGCGTTCAACTCCGGCTCCCCGAAGTCATAGTCCGCGTCACTCCCCGCCTTGACACCCTCGTACGTTTTCAATGCGGCCTGGATTCCTGACTCGTGGATCGCCCTGTAGAGCATCTCGGCGCCGGACTGCCGGGGCAAAACCCAGGGCTTTTCCGCAAGGATGTTCTGGATAGCGGCGTTGATCTCCATGCGCTTGCTGTTGCCCCGGTTCGTCAGCAGAATGACGGTGATCCTCGGCCCCAGCCGCCGCCCGATAAACGCCCGAAAGCCGGCCACGCTGCCGGTATGCCAGACGTACTTCCCGATGCCGTCCTCCACTACATTCCATCCAAATCCATACGTGGAATGGCCCGCTTCCACATTGGCGGGCGTGAATGCTTCGGCCAGCGTGGACTCACCGACCAGCTTCCGCCCGTAGAGCGCCTGGTCCCACTTGAACAGATCGTCCACGGTGGAATAGATGCCGCCGTCCCCGGGGATCTGCGTGGGTGCGGCGTCGTCGACCTGGCCGAATTGGCCGTACCCGACTGCGGTTCGCTCGCTCTTCTTCCCCCGACGGTCATAGACGAATGTGCCGTCCATCCCGACAGGTTGGAAGATCTCGTGTTCCAGGAAATCGCCAAAATTCTTTCCTGAGACTCGGTTCACGACGATGGCCAGGAGCGCGTATCCAGGATTACTGTATCGATATTTCTGGCTAGGTTTTGAGAGAAGATCGTCTTTCGACAGAATCGCGGCAATGAGCGCCGCGGGCGACAGACCGGAATCGTCGATCGCCAGATCGCCGTAGTCCGGCGTTCCCGAGGTGTGGGTCAGCAGGTGCCTCAGAGTAATCCTGCTGAGATGCGTGGCGCGGGAAAACTCTGGAATGTACTTCGCGACAGGATCGTCGTATTGAAGCTTGCTCCGCTCGGCAAGGATCATGATCGCCATCGCCGTGAACTGCTTGGTGACGGAGCCGATGTTGGAGGGGGTTTCGGGAGTGAAATCCGCGCCGGTCTGAACGTTCGCCTTTCCAAACGCGTTACGGTAGACGATCTTTCCCTCCTGCGCAACGAGGACTGCGCCATTGAACTGGCCTCGCGCAGCGAGAGCGGTCATCAGGGCACCGATTCCCGCGCTGGGGCCGGCGGAGGCGGAACAAACGGCCCAGAAGAGCAAGCCAACGGCAGCCGGCCATCGGCGGAAGGGGATGCACTCTCTCATTACTAGTTCGGGAGGTTGATTCTTAGTCCGCGCCTCTCAGCGCCGCTTTCGTCCGCACCATGGCTCGCACCTTCGCTGGCCTGCTCACCGGCCGATACGCGAACCACTCCGCGATGTAGTCGTCGGTGACGCGTTTGCGGCGCATGATCTCGCGGCGCTTCTCCATCACCCGGCTCCAGTTGCGCGCGATGTAGAACAGGGCCCGCAGCGAGCTCTGCTCCCGCAGCACGCAGCAACCCACCACAACCAGATCGCGCACCGTAATCGACAGCCAGTTGCGCAGGTAAAGGTGCCCGGTCATGTTCTTGATGCGCATCAGAAAGCGGTTCTTCACCGAATGCATGTTGATCACTGCGGGCAGAGCGCGGCGCTTGCCCGGCAGCACGCTGCGCACGTGATAGCCGCGGGCGTGCGGAGTGTAGATGCACTTCCAGCCCATCAACTGCGCGCGCCAGGCGACATCGGCGTCCTCGCGGTAAACGAAGAAATCGCTGTCGAAAAACTCGCCGTCGATGGCCACGTCCTCGATCATCGAGCGCCGGTAGAGCGCGGCCGCCGCGGTCGCGCCGAACACGTATTCATGGTTCAGGTAGTGGCCGTTGTCCACTTCCTGGCTGCCGCGGTCGAGATGACGCAGCATGGGAGTGAAGTAAATCCCAGTGGAATCCACCAGCGGGCGATCCGGCAGGTCGAAGCTGGCCAGAATGGTCAGCAGCTTGCCGCACACAGAACCGATGCGCTCGTCGTGCGTGCCCGCGTCCACCAGCGACTGAATGAAATTCGGCAGCAGCAGCACGTCCGGATTCAGCGTCAGCACCCATTGGCCCGTGGACATCTCGATGGCCTGGTTCTGCGCCGCGGCAAAGCCGATGTTCTCGTCGTTGTAAGCGATCTGACAACGATCCTCGAACTGTTCCAGGATGTCCGTGGTCCCGTCCGTGGAGGCGTTGTCGATGACAATGATCTCCTTGTTCGGATACTTCTGGGCGAGGACGGATTCGAGGCAGCGGCGAATAAAGCGGCCGCTGTTATAAGTCACTATCGTGACGGACACCCGATCGTTTGAGGACATGTAGCTCGTTTCTACTGTTTTAAATGTTCCTTGCGCTCGGTGTTACTTGTCCGGATCCTGTCAACTTCGATACTGTCGCTACCTGGCTGCAAAGCGGGGCAGGCAGGCCGGGCAATCGCCCCGACACCAGGCATCCGCCTGCAAACCACGCTACTTTGCAATAAGCTGCTGCCACCGCGGCGCCGCGACCGGCAAATAGACTGATGATGGCCCGCAACAGAGCGCCTGGCGCCACCGCGGCGCTTACCGCCCGAAAAGCCGCCGGACGGTAATGCTTCACAGCGTACCTTAGAAGGCTAACATACCAGTAGAGTTCCCGGTACTCCCCCGGCAGCGAGCCGATGCTGTGGCCTCCCTGATGACGGCCTTTCACCGCCGGATCGTAGATCGCCTTGTATCCGGCGTCGTGCGCCCGCCTGCAGAAATCGACGTCCTCGAACCACACCGGAAAGAAGGTCTCGTCGAACCCTTTCAGGCTGCTCCACACCTCCCTGCGGAGCATCAGGAATGCGCCCGCTGGTTGATCGACTTCTCCCCGCTCGTCCACGTTTCTCCGTAATTCGCGATACTGCCGGTTCACCGGATTCCAGGGGAAGACGCGGTTGATACCCAGAACCTCGAAAATCAAAGTGATCGGCCGGGGAAAGCCGCGGATCCCGAAGCCGCGCTGGGGCTGGCCGCTGCTATCCACCAGTTGCCCCGCCGCCGCGCCAACGCCCTCGCGTGCACAGGCTTCGGCCAGAGGCTCGACGCCGCTGAGCAGCGTCACATCGGGGTTGAGCAGCAAAACGAATTCCGTCGCGCACTGCTCGATGCCCTGATTCACTGCCGCGGAGAACCCGCGGTTACATTCGTTTGCCGTGACGCGGACGTTCTGGAAACCGCGAGCCACCCAGAGAGTGCCGTCGGCCGATGCATTGTCTATGAGGATCACGGGATATTTGCGGCAGGATTCGAGGCAGGAAGCGATCACCGGCTCGGAGTTCCAAGTGATGACGACTACCGTTATCCCGCTCATGTCAGAGCGAAATAGAGCCGCCAGAACAGGTCGTAACCGGTCGCCTTCTGCAGGGTTCTGATCTCCTGTTCGGCCTCCGTGAGCAGTTTATGGAACGCCTGCGCGTCGAATACGCGGCGGTCACGCCGCACCGCCGGAAAGAGCCTCACGCCCTCCACCTTGCCGCGGGCGTAAGCACGGAATTGCCCGTGACGCATGGCCATGGTTCCCCACAGCATGTGAGCCACCATTACCGGCCAGCCGTACCGGCGCAGCCAAGTATCGGGATAATTGCGGGCAATGAGCAGAACCTGATTACGCGCAAGCAGTCGAACCGTGTCGTAGCTCCACTGCCCGTATGTCGCACTGCCACGGTGGCGGCCCACTGCCTCAGGTACATAAACGCCGGCGATGCCCGCCATTGCACAGCGGATCCCGAAGTCGATGTCCTCCAGATAGGAGTCGTAAATGTAATCCAGCGTACCGATACTGCGAAACACCTCACTTCGGAATAACACGGCAGTCAGCGGTGCGATGCGGATTGCGCGTTCATGGTTCCAAAGATCCCCATCCGGCCGATTCTGACCGCACCGCCAGGCGCATGCTCCCCGGCAGATGGTGTCCCAGGCGCCGTCGATCAAGCCATTCGGACTGAGCAGCTTGCCGGTAGCGAATCCGAAGTCGCTCGTCTCCAGCCGATCCAGCAGTCTTTTCAGCCAGCGCGTCTCCAGCTCGACATCGTTGTTCAGGATGGCGATGAATTCACCCGTGGCAGCTTCGATTCCCGCGTTCACCGCGCGTGCGAATCCAGCGTTGCGGCCCATCTCGATCACCCGCGCGTCCGCGGAGTGCGCGACGGAAACCGAGTCATCGCTGCTGCCGTTGTCGACGACGATGATCTGGTCCGGCGGCCGCGTCTGCCGCCTCAGCGATTCGAGCGCCGCCGCCAATAGCTCCGCCCGATTCCAGTTAGGAATGATCGCCGTCACCATGTTGTGGGGCAGGCTCCCAGCCTGCGGCGGTCTCTCAGACCGCCTTCGTCTTCCTCCGCGCAAACCGCTTCTTCACGAGAAACCAGAGGTTGTAGAATCCGTCCCGCCACGGATTCAGTTTGATTTCCCCCAGACGCGACGAATACTGAATGGAAATCTCCTCGAAACGAATGCCGCGGTTGCGCAGCGCCTCGGTCTTGATCTCCTCGGAAAACGCCATGCCGTTGGACTCCAGCACCATGCCATCGAGAATGGACTTGCGGAACACCCACATCCCCGATTGCGAATCGCGCACCCAGCGGAGGTAGAGAACCGACATCGCCAGCGACAGGATCAGATTCCCAAAGTGGTGCTTCATGCTCATGGCGTGGCGGTCGCGTACCGGGAACCGCGAGGCGCTCAGGAAGTCGGCCTCCAGATGAAGGAACGCCTCGAGAAGATACGAGATTGCGTCCGGCGGGTAGCTGTGATCGCCATCGAGCGTCACGATGATATCGCCCTGCGCGCTGGCAAACCCACGCTTATAACTGCGCCCATAGCCGCGTACCTCTTCGCGAATCACCTGCGCTCCCCATGCGCGTGCCACTTCCGCCGTCCGGTCGGTGGAACCGTTGTCCACGACGATGACCTCGTCCACGAACGGCGGCATGCGCTGCAACACCTTCTCGATACCCTGCTCCTCGTTCAGACAGGGAATGATCACCGTGATCTTCGCGGACTTGTACACGAAACAACCAGGCTATCATGAAGGGATGAAGTTGTTTCCAGTCATCGGCTTGTCGGGCTTTGCGGTGCTGGCGCTCGCGGCCGCCGAAGCGCCACCGTCTCCCGCGCTTACCGCCGTCAGGACCGTCTATATTCTGCCCATGAGCCGCGGGATGGATCAGTTCCTCGCGGATCGCCTCACCGTGGCGCATGCCGTGCAGGTGGTCTCCGACCCGCAGACTGCCGACGCCGTCTTTACCGACCATCTCGGTGAAAACTTCGAGCAGAGTATGGAGACCCTCTACCCGAAACCCGCTCCGCCAAAGGCCGCAGACGACAAGGGGGATACGAGGAAGACGGACCAATCGCAGGCGAGCGAGATCGCGGCCACGGCGGACAAAGCCGCGGCGACCGCTCCGGTATCGACCTTCGGCCGGGGCAAGGGCACGTTTTTCCTGGTGGATCGGCGGACGCGCAATGTGCTTTGGTCCACCTATCAACGACCAGCGGGGAGCCGCCCGGAAGAACTCAGACACACGGCCGAGGCAATCGTCAAACAGTTCAAAGCGGCGCGTACCGGCAAGGCAGAAGAATAGCAGTCCGAAGTGGAAGCAGGTGGGCAGACTATTCGGTGACGGGCGCCGAAATTCCGCAGCACCGAGAGTATTGTTTGCAACCCTTTCCGATGCGGCAAATTCGGTGCCCGTCACCGAATTGTCCCAGCGATCAGTTCCACCCCGGACCGCCCAGGAATCACCGGGCGGTTCTTTTTTCTGACACGATCCGCCGGTAGCTCTCCACCACCGTCTCCGTCAGGCGCTCGGCGTCGTGCGTGCTCTCGACGTACAAGCGGGCGCGGCGAGCCATTGCTTCCGCCTCCACCGGGTTCCTGAAAAGATCGAGAATCGCCCCAGCGAAAGCTGAGCCATCGTCGGCCAGGCGGCAGAGGTCGCCGTCGTTATCCGATATCCCCTCGGCGCCAATGCGCGTGGATACGGCGGGAATGCCCGCGGCGAACGCTTCCAGCAGTTTCACTCGAATCCCCGATCCGCTCAGCACGGGGCAAACGAAAAGGGCATAGTGGGCGAGCGGTTCGCGGACGTCTTCCACGAAGCCGCGCATCTTTACTCCCGGTTGATCGGAGACGTTGCCCGGGTGCATTTCCGAACCGACCACCACCACCCGGGCCCCCGGCTCTTCGGCCAGCACGCGCGGAAGCACCTGCGACTGGAACCACTCGAAGCCCTGCCAGTTGGGCAGATGGCGAAAGCTGCCGAGGAAGAGCATGGTGAGCGGTTCGCGGCCGGTTGGCTTGAAGGAATATCGCTGAACGTCGATACCCGTGCGTGTGCCCGTCTCGATTAGCGGTGCGAGCCTGGGAGCGAAGGAGACCAGGTAGTCGCGATTCGCCGCCGTGCAGGCCTGAATGTGATCGAAGCGAGGCAGGGCGCGGAGCTCGAAGCGGAGGGCGCGCAGGTATTCCCAGCAGGTCCGCACGTCGAGCCGCCGCCGCACGGATTGGAAATAGACATCGTGCTCGAAAAGCACGCAGGCCAGTTGATGATACTCACCGGCATATTGCGCCATATTCGTGTACTCGATCTGCAGGACGTCGATGCCGCGGGTGCAGATGATGCGATGGACGGCCCATTCGAGGTCGGGGTAGGCAAAGTCGCGCACGGCGTAAGGGAGCGAATATGGCGCGTCGCGGTCTTTCGGTGCGGAGCGATTGAAGTACTCGACCGAGGCGGCCACAGATTCGAGTTCACGATGCGCGTCGCGGTGCTCGGGCCGGTCGAGCACGATCAGCAGGTGAAGCTCGCAACGCTTCGCCAGCTCGCGAATGGCGTTGTACATGAAGACGGCTCCGCCGTGCGTGGTGGGGCAGATGGAATAGGGTGAAACAAACAGAACGCGCAGCGGCTCGGGCGACGGCGGAAGCGTGGAGAAACGATCGCGGAAGTATCCAGCGAGCGGGCGGCGTAGCGCCTCGACGTCTGTTATCGCCGCCTGCTCTTGCGCTCGCCGGCGCGAACGGAGCGCCGCGAGGAACCGGGGCAACGCGCTGAAGAAGCCGCGCGGATCGGCAACGATGAATGCAAAATGCGCCGCCAGACGCCGCCAGTCGTGCATGTTCTTCCAGCAGAAAAGCAGCCGATTGCGCCTCAGCATTGCATCGATGTACGCCGGGGAGTGATGGCGGCCGATGGTCCCGCGGTGCTCGTGCCACACCACGCTGCGTGGCTGATAGAGCACCTTCCAGCCGCGTTTCCACGCCCGATAACCGATGTCGGCGTCTTCAAAATAGAAAGGCGCGAAGAGATCGTCGAATCCGCCGAGCTCCAGGAATTTGCGCCGGTCGAAGGCGCTGGAGCCTCCGCCCGCGTAGAAGCACGGGTACAGGCCGGTGATATTATCGTCTGCGCGATGTCCTACCCGGAGAGTCCCTCGGCGCCAGCGCGCTTCGGTGAGGCCGGTTTCTTCGCGGAGTTTTGCTGAATCGGAGAAGAAGATCTGGCACGCGACGGCGAAGACCTTGTCATCGGTGAAGGCCTCAAGCAGAGGCGGCAGGAAATCCGGAGCCACGCGCATATCGCTGTTGAGCAGGACGACGATGTCGTGCTTCGCGGCGCGAAATCCGGCGTTGGATCCTCCGCCGAAGCCGAGGTTCTTTTCGAGCGCGATGACCCGAACCCCTGGGAAGCGTTCACGCACCCACGCGGCGCTGCCGTCGCTCGAGCCGTTGTCGACGACGATGACTTCATTTGCCGGGTTGATTGCGGCTGCCTCCAGGACGGAGGGCAGATACTTTTCCAGCAGGTCGCGGCCGTTCCAGTTGGGGATGACAATGCTGGCGGCGTCGGTTCGCGGCAGTGAGTCCGCCGGCAGCCGGCGCCGGTGGGGAATCAGATCGGCGAGGGCCACGACAAGCGCCACCAGCGGCGCCAGAAGCAGCGCCCCGAGACTGTAGAGAATTCTCACCGCGCGGGCTTATCCAGTTCGGGGAGCGGCGGGCCCAGGCCGATCCGGTGCCCGGCGCGCACCCAGCGTGAAGCCACCACCATGGCGATACGCGCGCGAAGACTGTCCACCTCGGCGGCCAGTTGCAGGGCCCAATCAGTTTTCTTTCGGTTTTCCTTTTCGAGTGCGTCGATGCTTTGCTGGGCGCGCTGCTGCTCGGCGGTGAACTCGCCCTGCAGTTCGACGATTCGCTGGCGGGCCGCGCTGAGATCGGCCGAGATCCGTTCCGCCCATCGATTGCTCTCTTCGAGGGCCGATTCGGTGCTGGCGGCATGATGCAGCGCATTGTCGCGTTCCTCGCGCGCCTCGGCGAGCCACTGCTCCTTTTGCGCAAGCTCGCTTTCAAGCTTTCGAATGTGCTGCTCGCGTTCTCGAAGGAGGTTCGCGACTCGCGGGATATACAACAGCGGCTCATGGGCTGGAAGCGGCGTGTTGGAGCAGAGCGCCACAAAGAAATTCGCCTGCTCAATGCGATCGGCGCCCGCTTCCGCGACAATCTCGCCGCCGTGCCAGCCCTCGGGCGGGTAGAAGGCGAAGCACTCGGTGCGGTTCTGCAACAGGAACGCCACGTGCGCAAACTGCGCCCGCAACGCCGCCTGGAACTCCGCCGCTTCGAATTCGTGCTCGTGATAAGGATTGGGTCCGGCGTCGGCGCGCGATTGGGCATAGTAGAGGGTGTTCGGGGTGGAGACGATCAGCAAACCATCGGGGGTCAGGACCCTCCGGCACTCGGCGATAAACGCCGTCTGCTGATGGAGGTGCTCGATCACCTCGAATGCGGTGATGACCTCAAACGCCCCCCCGCTGAACGGAAGCACGGAACAGGATCCCTGCACAAAGGTGAGGCTGGTATAGGTTCGCGCGGCGGATTCCACTGCCTCCCTCGCCACGTCGAGACCCACTACCGATGCACCGGCACGCGCCAGATGCGCCGAGCCGTAACCCATGCCGCAGCCGGCATCGAGCACGCGCCGGCCCGGCGCGAAACGCGCGGCGAACGCGTAACGCGCCACATGTTCGTTCCACAGATCCGGCTCTACCTGGCCGGGAACCACCCGCTCGCCGGTGAATTCAGCCATGGGTGAGCTCGACCCTGCAGGGAAGGTGAACGTACCCATACACAGGTTGATCGGCGCGGCTCATCTGCAGCGCGATGGCGTTGTCGATCCAGTCGCACATGACGTAGCTCGCCAGCGTGCCGTCGGCCACCGCGGGCGAGAACGAAAACTGCGAAGGATAGAGCTGTGGAAGCTGCACATGGAAATCGACAGTATACACATCGCCGGGGTTCATTGGCGGGAGATCGAAGCCTTCGCGCGCGGTGTTGGTGCCCGCGAAATCGACGCCCATGTGATTGCGGAGCATAAAGCCGACTATCGGAAGCTCCAGGCGCTGATGCGCCATGACGCTGATTCGGACCACTATGGCTGAACCGGGTTCGAGCATGGCGATGGGAAGGCCGGCGGAATCCAGTACGGCGATGCCCAGCAGCTCGGCGTGGGCGTCGCCATAGCGATGATCGATGTTGGGGATGCCGCGGACCACCTGATGCGACTCGGCGACGGAGGGTATCTTCGCGGCGCTTATCTCAGCCGCTCCGGCGCGGGAGTGCTTCAGGAAAACGGCGTCCTTCTGCACGATGGAGGCAAGGTACTTCGATACGACGTGCTCGGTGTTTCCGATCTCGCGCAGCCGGCCGCGATCAAGCCACATTGTGCGGTCGCCGATGGCCTTCACGTCGGCGGTGGAATGGGAGACAAAGACGATGGTGACGCCGCGCGCGCGCATTTCATGCACCTTGCGCATGCAACGCTGGCGGAAGTAGATGTCGCCGACCGCGAGGGCTTCGTCTACCAGCAGAATCTCCGGGTCGAGATGAATGGCCACGGCGAAAGCGAGCCGCACCACCATGCCGCTGGAATAGGTCTTGACGGGCTGGTCGATGAACTCTCCAATTTCCGCGAAGGCCTCGATGTTGGGGAATTTCCGGTCGATCTCGCGTTGCGAGAAGCCCATGATGGCGGCATTGAGGTAGACGTTATCGCGTCCGCTGAACTCGTGGTTGAAACCGGCGCCGAGTTCCAGCAGCGCGGCGACCCTCCCGCGAACGACCACTTCGCCAGCCGTGGGATGCAGTATGGCGGCCATGAGCTGTAGCGTGGTGCTCTTGCCGGATCCATTTTCGCCGACGATGCAGAAGGTTTCGCCGCGAGCGATCTCGAAGCTGACGTTATCGAGCGCGCGGAAGTCGCGATGATGCGAGCTCAGGGTGAAGGTGGCCAGTTCACGGAGACGATCAGCCGGGGAGCGATAGATCGGATAGCTCTTGGAAACGCCGCGGAACTCAATGATTGCGGGATCCACTAACTCGAATCTACTGAGCAGTGGGGAGGGTGTCAAATGGCGGGATTATTCAGAGGATCAGGGCGGACGCCAGCACCCGCTCAGACACCCATCCGGCGTATCATTGCAGCGGTATCTGCTGCCGACCAACTCACGGGGTTCAGGCCCCAAGTCGTCGTTTGCCTTCAGGCTGCCAGGTCGAGGAAGTCGGTATCCGCCCTGAACAAGTGTTCGTTCTCGATAGGCTCCCTCCTATAGCGGGCTGGGACCGACCATTCCGGTCTCTACCCGAGATTAAGATAAGTCCATTGGGGGGGGCGAGTCAAGACTTTTGGGGGTTGTGGTGCCGGCGGCAGGAGTCGAACCTGCGACCTACGGATTATGAGACCGTCGCTCTAACCACCTGAGCTACACCGGCGCTTCATTCCGAGATTAACACGGCCTACGCGTCTCTGGCGATGAGGCCGTATATCCGTTGCAGATCGTCCTGGGAGTAGTATTCGATCTCGATGCGCCCGCGCTGCTCGGACTTCTCGACGATTCGCACGCGCGTGCCGAGGGTCTCCTCAAGCTGTTTCACTGCGGCTTTGACGTTGGGGTCCTGGCTACGCGCTTCCGAATCGGATTTCGCGCGTTCATCTGTAAGACGTCTTACTATTCTCTCTACATCGCGTACAGATTGGCCGTGAGCTGCGGCTCGGTTGGCCACTTCAATCTGCTTTTCTTCGTTTGGAAGGCCGAGAATAGCACGCGCGTGGCCCATGTGCAGGCGGCGTTCGGCGAGAAGGAGCTGAATCGGCTCGGGCAGGCGCAGCAAACGTATCAGGTTTGTGATCGTGGTGCGGTCCTTACCGGTTCGGTGAGCGATCTCTTCGTGGGTGAGGTTGAGATCGGCAGCGAGTCGCTCGAACGCCTGTGCCGTTTCGATGGGATTCAGATCCTCGCGCTGAATGTTTTCGATGAGCGCGAGCTGAAGAAGCTGGTCGTCCGCGAAATCCTGAACGACCACCGGGACTTCGGATAAGCCGGCGACTTTGGCTGCGCGGAGGCGTCGTTCCCCGGCCACGAGCTGGAAGCGCTCGCCATAGTGACGCACAATGAGCGGCTGGATGATTCCATTGGAGCGAATGGACTCGGCAAGTTCAGCGATGCGGCCCTGATCGAACTGGGCCCGCGGCTGGAGGGGATTCGGATCGATCTGGTCAAGCGGCACCGCGCGGGCACTGCCGGCGGGAGATTCCTGACGGGCTGCCGGCGAGAGCGGCGGTCGCGGCGGCAGGAGTGCGGAGAGCCCTTTACCCAGCGCTTTGCGAGTCTCGGGCTGCTTGTTCATGGGCCAGGATCTCCTTTGCGAGTTGAATGTAGCTCTCGGCGCCGCGAGAGCGAACGTCGTACGAGATGATCGGCTTACCGAAACTGGGGGCTTCGGCGAGGCGGATGCTGCGCGGAATGACGGTCTGGAAAACCTCCTCGCGAAAGAAGTCGCGGAGGTCGTTCTCGACCTGGCGCGTAAGGTTGGTGCGGTCGTCGTACATGGTGAGGAGCACGCCCTCGATCGCGAGATTGGTGCCGAATGCCGAGCGCACGCGATCAACGGTATCCATGAGTTGGGAGATACCTTCGAGCGCGAAGAATTCGCACTGAATGGGTATTAGCACGGAATCTGCGGCGACGAGGGCATTGACAGTAAGGAGATCGAGCGCGGGAGGGCAGTCGATGATGATGAACGGGTATTGGTCGCGAATGGGTTCAAGACGCGTGCGAAGCCGTGTTTCGCGATCCGGTTCATCGACGAGTTCGATGTTGGCTGCTACGAGGTTGCGGTCGGAGGGGATGAGGTAAAGTCCGTCGAACTCCGTGCGGAGCACGGCGGCAGCGATTTCGGTCTGGCCGAGGAGAACATCGTAAGTTGTTGGCTGGCCTTCCTTGCTGACCCCGAGGCCGGTTGTGGCATTGCCCTGGGGATCCGAGTCTACGAGGAGAACCAAAACGTCGTTGGCGGCGAGGGAGGCGGCGAGGTTGATCGCAGTAGTGGTTTTGCCAACGCCCCCTTTCTGGTTGGCGACGGCGATGACTTTGCTCACGAGTGCACCGGAATTAGCAGGATATCATGGGGCCAAAGGGTCGCGGGGAGGAATCGTTCCACGTGGAACGTCGCTATTCAGCCTGAGGTTTCACGTGGAACATCGCCCAACGGTCGTCTCCCCAAGGGAGCTTGACTCGCTCGCACAGGGCGGCCTGAGAGGCCGCCGCAGGCTGGGAGCCTGCCCCACTGACCAGCAGTCCACTGTGAGGAGCGAGACGAGGAATCTGCTTCAACACTTCCACTGGATCTACTGCCCGCGACACAACCACGTCCCACGATCCCGTGAGGTCCTCCACGCGTTGAGCCAGGACATCGATCTTCGCCATCCCTCGGGTCGCCTCCTTCAGAAACACAGCCTTGCGCTGATGAGACTCCACCAGCGTCACATGACATTCCGGTCGCAAAACTGCAATTGGGATACCCGGGAAACCTGCACCGGAACCGAAGTCGAGAATTCGTGCCGACTTCGGCAGCAGGGACGCAAAGAAGAGACACTCACAGTAGTGCCGGACGACGGCTTCCTCCATGTTGCGGATCGCCGTCAGATTCAGCACTCGGTTCCAGCGCACCAGAAGCTCATAGTGCCGCTCCAGAGCTGCCGACTGCTCTGCAGTGATCTCCAGGCACCCTCCGAGATGGTGGCGCAACAGGTCCGAGAACTCAGACACGGTGCGCGAGGCTCAGGTAAACATCCAGCACGGCAATCGCGGCCGGCGTGACACCCGGGATGCGCCCTGCCTGACCGAGAGTCTCGGGACGCACGCGTTCAAGCTTCTGCTGAACTTCGGTGGAGAGTCCCGGCACACCGGTGTAGCAGAATCCTGCCGGAATCCTGCGGCGCTCCGCCTCCCTCAGCCGTGCGACCTGCCGCTCCTGCTGTGAGATGTAGCCGGAATACTTGGCCTCCGTCTCGATTGTGGTGAGGACGCCGTGAGCGGGCCGCTCACCGCTGGCCTGCTCGAGCCAGGCGGCAACGGCCAGAACCCGGGCTTCCGGACGACGCAACCACTCGATCAGTCTTGGCCGGTCCTCTGGCGACAGGCCCAGTTCCGGAAACAGCTCAGGGTCCACGCGCTGGCGCTCAAGAAGGCTCGCAAACACCTCCCGCTGGCGCTGCTTCGCCTCAAATCTCCCCCACCGTTCGTCGTTCACGAGCCCGACACGCCGTCCGACCGAAGTCAGCCGCTCATCGGCGTTGTCAATTCGAAGGTGCAGCCGAAACTCTGCTCGCGAAGTGAACATTCGATACGGCTCGTCGGTACCCTTGTTCACGAGATCGTCCACAAGAATACCCACGTAGCCTTCGGTCCTGCCGACCACCACGGACTCGCGGCCGCCCAGCTTGCAGGCGGCGTTGATCCCCGCGAGCAGCCCCTGGCAGGCCGCTTCTTCGTAACCGGAAGTGCCGTTGATCTGGCCGCCGAGAAACAAACCCGGGATCTTCTTCACCTCGAGCGTGTGCAGGAGCTCCCGCGGATCGATCGCGTCATACTCAATCGCGTAGCCCGGCCGAATGATCTCCGCGTCCTCGAGTCCGGGAATCGAGGCCACCATTGCCTCCTGCACGTCGATGGGCATGCTGGTAGACATCCCATTGACGTAAACCTCATACGTATCGAGCCCTTCAGGCTCAAGGAAGATCTGGTGGCGCGCCTTGTCCGGGAACTTCACCACCTTATCCTCGATTGATGGGCAATACCTCGGTCCAACGCCCTCAATCTGGCCGCTGTAAAGAGGCGAACGCGCGACACTCTCGCGCAGGATCTGCAAGGTACGCTCCGATGTGTAAGCAATATAACATTTCACCTGCTGCCGCTCGATCTTCTCCGTGAGGAACGAGAATGGTGTTGGATCCGCATCGCCCGACTGCGGCTCGAATCGGCTCCAGTCGATGGTGCGGCCGTCCAGACGTGGCGGCGTTCCGGTCTTCAGGCGCGTCCACTGCAACCCGAGCGTGCGCAACTGGTTCCCCAGAAGATTCGACGGCGCCTCGCCATTGCGCCCGCAGGTGTACTTCATTTCCCCGACATGAGCGAGGCCGTTGAGAAACGTGCCTGTGGTGACAATCACGGCATCGGCGGAAATGCGTCGGCCATCGCGCAGCAGAACGCCTTTGACGCGGTGGTCTTCAATCACCAGCTCCGCGACCTCGGCCTGCAGGATCCGCAGATTCGGCTCGGCCTCCAAAACCTCGCGCATGCGGATTCGATACTGCTTTTTGTCGCACTGAGCTCGTGGGGACCATACGGCGGGGCCGCGGCTGGTATTCAGCAGACGGAACTGAATCCCAACTGCATCCGTGACTTCGCCCATGACCCCGCCGAGCGCGTCGATCTCCCGCACCAGGTGGCCCTTGGCGATTCCTCCGACCGCCGGGTTGCAGGACATCTGTGCGATGAGATCGAGGTTCATCGTGACGATGGCCGTGCGAAAGCCCATCCGCGCGCACGCGCGAGCGGCTTCGCAGCCGGCATGCCCCGCCCCGATCACAACAATGTCGTAACGGCCCGGCTTCACAGGTATCATGGTAGCGCAACGACATGAAAATCCTCGTGATTGGCAGCGGCGGGCGAGAGCACGCCCTTTGCTGGAAACTCGCTCAGACGCCGCGCATCGACGTGTATGCAACGCCCGGGAATCCCGGCATGGCGCAGGTGGCGTCGTGCTATCCAGCGTCCGATCCGCTCAAACTGGCGGAAGCTCTGGACATCAATCTGACGGTTGTGGGACCGGAGGCGCCGCTGGCGGCGGGTATCGTGGACCGCTTCCGCGCGCGCGGACTAGCCATTTTCGGACCTGACCAGGCGGCCGCCCGCCTGGAGAGCAGCAAGACGTTCGCCAAGGAATTCATGCAGCGCTGGCGCATTCCCACGGCGCGCTTCACATCGGTCGCTTCGCCCGCTCAGGCTCTGGACGAGCTGCGCAACTTCGGCCTGCCCGTGGTACTGAAAGCCGACGGACTCGCCTCCGGCAAGGGCGTCGTTGTGGCGCATTCGCGCGAGGAAGCGGAAAACGCCATCCCGCCGCTGATGTCGCACGCCGGCGGGCTGGTCATCGAAGAGTTCCTGGCCGGAGAAGAGGTCAGCTTCATTGTGCTGAGCGATGGCGAGCGCGTGCTGCCGCTCGAACCGACGCAGGATCACAAACCCGTTTTCGATGACGACCGTGGACCCAATACCGGGGGCATGGGCGCCTACTGCGACGGCCGCATTCTCACTCCCGCGCAGTCGGACGAGATTCTTCGCACCATCATTTACCCGGTCATCGAAGGCATGCGGGCGGAGGGCAATCCGTTTACGGGTTTCCTGTACGCGGGCCTCATGATGACCGCCGACGGCCCGCGTGTGCTCGAGTTCAACGCGCGACTCGGCGACCCCGAGACGCAGCCCCTTGTGCATCGCATGCGGGGCGATTTCGTTGCCGCGCTGCAGGGCGGGGCCACGGGCAAATTGCCGGACACGGCGTTTCAGTGGAGGAGCGAACCTTCGGTTTGCGTGGTGGCGGCCACGAGCGGTTATCCGGGAACGCCACGCCGCGGCGATCGTATCACCGGCATCGAGCAGGTGACCCACGGAGTGGTGTTCCAGGCGGGCACCGAGCTGGATCTCTACGGACTCAAGACCGCGGGCGGGCGCGTGCTGGGCGTGGTGGGGTCCGGTCCGGACCTGCAAAGCGCGATCGACAACACCTACGCGGAAGTCGCGAAGATCCACTTCGAAGGAATGCATTATCGCCGCGACATCGGGCGCAAGGGCCTCGCACGCTGGGCGTGAGTGAACAGCGTCCTGTTATTGAACGCGATGGTCCTCAAGCCGGAACAGGCGGTTACCAGTCGACGGATCGAGCGGGTCGGGCCGGAAGAGGAGCCATGCGATCAAGCCCCATGGGAAAAAGAAAATGACGGCGATTGTTACCAGGAGAGGCGATTTCCCCCGTCGTCGGGCGTCGATCACGCACGCCCTGATGGTGAGGGCGAGGACAACGAGCAAAAGGATGCCGGTGAAGAGAACCGCCAAACCGCCTAAAGCGTCGCCCATGCGTCCGTACTGAGAATACACCAACCAGCGCGGAGTGGTTGGGAGGCCCCTTGTCGGTTGCAGACCGCCGGAGCCGCGCCCATCACACCATCACTGTGCGCCCCGCCGCCATTGCGCCTCTCACCGAATCTCGATGCCCAGTTGCGCGCACTTCTTATAGAGATGGCTGCGCTCGAGGCCCAGAGCGCGGGCGGTCTCACTCATGTTGCGATTGTGACGTTTCAGCTCGGCGAGAATCGTCTCGCGCTCGAAGGCCTCCACGCGGGCAGCAAGCGCGCCGGACTCGGAGTGGGGCGTGGCGCCGGGCGCTCCGTGCGGAAGCGCAAGGCCGACGGTCGCCTCATCCACCGCCTCGTCCGCGAGTAACAGGAGCCGCTCGACGCAGTTCCGCAGCTCGCGCACGTTGCCCGGCCACGAATTCCGCTCGAGCAGCGCCACGGCCTCGGCGGTGAACGCCTTCGGCTTCCACCCGTTCTGCTCGCTGATCGCGCGCGCGAAGTGTTCCACCAGAACCGGCACGTCGCCGCGGCGCTCGCGCAACGGCGGCAGCACGATCGGGAACACGACCACGCGATGGTAAAGATCCTGCCGGAATCCGCCGGCCGCCACCTGCTCCTCCAGATTGCGATGCGTCGCCACCACGACACGCACGTCCACCCGCACCGGCTGGCTGCCACCCACGCGCTCGATCTCGCCTTCCTCGAGCACGCGCAGCAGCTTGGCCTGCATCATCGCGGGCATGTCGCCAATCTCGTCGAGGAACAGCGTGCCTCCATCGGCCTGCTCGAATTTGCCCACATGGCGCGCAGCAGCGCCGGTGAACGCGCCCTTTTCATGACCGAAAAGTTCGGATTCAATCAACTCCTGTGGAACCGCCGCGCAGTTTACGGCAATGAACGGTCCGCCGCGGCGCGGGCTCTTGTCATGCACTGCGCGCGCCACCAGCTCCTTCCCCGTCCCGGTTTCCCCGAGAATGCAAACGCGCGATTCGCCCGCGGCGACGCGCTCCACGAGATTCATGACGCGGCGCATCGCTTCGCTTACCCACACGATCTCGTGCCGCCCGACACGCTGCCGCAGATCCCGGTTCTCGCGTTCGAGACGCGTCAGGCGCACGGCATTGTCCACCGTCAGCAGCAGCTTCTCGGTGGAGAGCGGCTTTTCGAGGAAATCGATCGCGCCGAGCTTCGTCGCGCGAACGGCCATATCGAGAGTGGCCTGGCCCGAGATCATCACCACCGGCACCGCCACCCCCAGCCCGCGGATCTCCTCCAGTAACGCGATCCCGTCTTTGTCGGGCATGACAACGTCTGAGAAAACCAGGTCGAAGGGCTGAGTGCGGACCAACTCCAGTGCGCGCGTGGCATTGTCGGCCACGGTGGCCTCGTGCCCGTTCATGCGAAACGCTCGCGCCAGCGACGCGAGCGTGTTCGCGTCGTCATCGACAATCAGCAACCGGCTCATGCATCCCTCCGCGCGGGCAGCTCGATGGTAAACGTGGCGCCGCGCCCCGGCTCGCCCGAAACCGAAATGCGCCCATGATGGTCGCTGACAACCGACTGGACGATGGCAAGGCCAAGACCGGTGCCGTGGCGTTTTGTTGTGTAGTAAGGCGTAAACAACCGCGCGCACTCCTCTTCGCTGAGGCCCTGGCCGGAGTCGCTGATTTCGATTCGTACCATCCCGTCCGCGGACTCGGTGCGCAGGCGCAGCGTACCGCCCTCGGGCATGGCATCCATCGCGTTCAGCACCAGATTCCGCAGCGCGCGCGACAGCTGCAGCGGGTCGGCGGAAATCTCGACTCCGCTTTCCGCCAGCTCCAGCACGAGCTCGATCCGTGGCCGGGCGTCCGTCTGAAACTGTGCTTCGAACAGCTTCAGAACCTCGCGCACTAGGGCGCTGGCGTTCACGTTTTGGAACTCGGGCTGAGGCATCTTCGCAAAATCGCTGAACTGGCCGACGATGGTCTTCAGGTTGCCGAGTTCGGCCAGCAGCGTGGTGGTGCTCTCGCGAAAGACCTCTTCGAACTCGTCCGGATTCCGGTCTCGCGCCCGCTGCAGGTTCTCGATGGTGATCTGCAGCGGAAAAAGCGGGTTCTTCAGTTCATGCGCAAGCCGCCGCGCCAGCTCGCGCCAGGCGGCCACGCGCTCGGCCTGAATGGCGCGATCGCGCTGCTCAATGAGCTGCTCGGTCATTTTGTTGAATGCGGCCGCGAGTTCTCCGATTTCATCCCGCGATTGCACATCGACGCGAGCGCTCCAATCCCCGCCGGCCACCGCCTGAACCCCCGACACGAGCTGGGCCACCGGCCGGGTGACGCGAAGCGTAGTCCAGTAACCCATGAGCACGCCGAGCAGGATGCCCGCGCCAGCCACGCCAATGCCGGTCCACAGGATGTTGCGTTCCAGCAGCACCTGTTCGCGGAGGGACGTGCCCACCAGAAGCGCGCCCAGCAGGTTATCTCCGTGGCTGAGCGGCAGGGCGACGACCGATTCGGCGCTGGCTGGATCGGACTTCCACTGCACTGTTGCGGATGCCTCGCGATGGGTATGCCGAACCGTGTCGATGAGACCCGCAAGCTTCGGCGGTTCGGCGACAGTTCCCCAGGCATCCACCACCTGGTTGCCATCTGCAAGCCACAACATGGCGTGCACTCCTGAAGTGTGGGTGAGCAAAGCAAGGAACCCAGAGTCGAGCCGGCGTGCGCCGACCACGAGAATGCTCTTATCGCCCACACTGACCGCACGCACGGCCGCGAACGCGACGACGTATCCGATGTTCGTGGGAATACGAATCAGGAAGTGTCTCAAGACGACGACGTCTCCGATAAGCCAATTGCTCGGGTACCCGAAGCGGGCCGGCGCGGAAGCGGACGAGATGATGGTGAGATCCGGCTGAAGAATATCCAGGAAATCGAGGGCCTGCGCGTCGGCTTGTGGGCGCGCTTCATCGAAGAACGCGGAGAAGTCCGGCTCGGGCTTGTTCGCCTCGACCGCGATCTGCAGCACCGCATCGGAAGCAGCGACGCGCTGAACCTTGTACTCCACGTCGGCGTATTGCCAGTCCACCTCGCGCTGGAACTGATCGACGACGGCCTTCCTCCGTTCCTCGGCGATCCGGTCAAAGGCGCGTCGTGCCGCCACCGATACCACGCCGCTCACCAACGCCACGGCCCCGGCGACGGTGAGCGACGAAACCGCAAGCAGCCGCGTGCGAAAGGTCATGGCTTCACGCCCTCCAGCCAGACATCCTCGAGCCGCCAGTTGCCGCTGGGGCCCGTGGTCCACGCATTGACGCCTGGAGCGAGCTCGTACGCGAGGGGAAGCTGGAACAGCGGGGCGAGCCGGCGCGAGTCGATCAGCTCGCGTTCCGCTTCGAACATCTTTAACGGATCGGCGCTCGGCCTGCCGCCCAGCAACCGGAGCGCTTCTGCTCCGTCGTCGCTCGCGATGTGCAGAATCACCAGGCGCACGTCGGCGTCCGGACCAGTCGCCGGGCGAAGTGTGATTCCCGCTTCCGCCGCGTTCACCACAATGCGCTCCGCGATCGGCCGCAACAGCGGGCTCTGCTTGTCCCAGGCAAATGACAACGGCGCAGATGAAGCAGCAAGTTCCTTGGCCTTGCTCAGATCGCGTGCGACCGGGAACAGGAAGGCGTAGCCGCTGAGCCATTGCGGCAGGAGCGATCCGGAGATTTCGCCCTGTTTCTGCAGCAGCACGTTGTGGATGGCCGGACGATCGATGGCCAGCGAGAGGGCCTGTCTCATCCCGTCAAGGTCGCCGCGATGGCCGGCGAAGGCAAGCGCAATCACCAGACACGGCTGGGAAGTGCCGGTGCGGACGCCCTGTTGTTGCGCGCGCCGCAGGTCGGCCAGCGGCAGCTCGACCACGTCGGCTTTACCGAGTTCGAAATCGAGCGCCTGATCGCGCGACGTACGGCCCATGTGAATCTCGATGCGGTCGAGATAAGGCCGTCCACCCGGAGCCAACTCGTTCGGCTCGAGGACGACCGTTTTCATGGGCTCCCATGCGGCGACGCGAAACGGCCCCACTTCACGCTGGATGTTCTCCTTCAGTGCAGCGTCGAGGGGGTCGGCCGGGACATCGCCGGCGTCGAGCGATTGAATCGCGCCACTCACGTCGATGCGCAGCGTGCCGCCGTAACGGGGCCGACGCGCGGCGTTCAGCGACGCCATTGCGAGGAGGCAACTAGGGGCCGCAATTGAGCGTAAGAGTGTACGCTGCATAATGTCCCGTGGCCAGATCCCGCGCGATGGCCAGAGCCCCGCTCGCGGAAGACCACAACGCTGTCACCGGCCCCTCGAACTCCGCGGGATCGCCGATCTGCATGGGCTTGCGATCCACCAGATTGAAGGCGGCCACCGAATCGGCCGCATCGCGCGCGCTCGCCGATGAAGCCAGAATCACCGGACCCGTGCCGCAGCCGTTCGCGATCGCGGCAAAATCGTCGCCCCATGAATCGAGCGCGCCGACCGGCCGTCTCGCAGCGTCGTACATGTGCGTGCGCCCGTCGAGTTCCGCGGTCAGATAGAACGGCCGGCCTCGCTCCTCCACCTGAGCGAGCGAAAAAACCGGAGGCCAGTCCTCGAGCTGCATGGTGTTCCGCGCTGCCGTGAACCGGATGTCCTTGCCCCCGGATTCGCAATGAACACCGTGGCAAACGAGCCCGGGCAGGAAAGCCGTAAACTCGTCGCCGTTCACCTCGAGCCGCCCCCGCGGATCGCGCACGGCCACCGCGCCATCCAGCGGATTAGTCTCCGTGCGCTCCCAGCCCGACGCCCTCCGCGCGTACACCACCACCTCGGTTGGTTCGAGCACCAGCATGGAATCCCCCGCCATGGCGACGTCCAGCATGACTCCGTCCTGCTCCCGGATGAGCCGCTTCTCCAGCACGGCGTGAAGGGAGTGCATCGCAGCCGCCGGCGCTCTATATTCGACCATCTCCACCTGCCGGTCGTCGCCGCGCTCGATCTCGGCCACCAGCAGCAGCCCCGCGGCGTTGTGCGAAATGGTGAAGGCCACGTCCACCGGCTTGCCGTGCCGCGCGTTCGGTTGCCGCAGGGCGCGCTCGAACACCGCCCGCGCTCGCGTCGCTTCCGCATTCCCCAGCGAGGAAAGATTTCGAACCGTTGCCACGCGCGCAACTTCTCCCGCCGGCAGACGAGCCGTAACTTTCTTCGCCAGGCTGCGCACTGCTTCGTCGAGCGTCTGCGCCCCGCACAGTCCATCCAGCAACAGGCAGAGCAAAATTCCTCGAAGCACCGCTGGAATAATACCAAAGCGAAACACATCACAGGCTGAAGCCTGTGCCACCTCGAAGCAGAAACGGTGGCACAGACTTCAGTCTGTGGAGGCGTTTTCAGCACCCTGTTACCGCTGGTCAGTGGAGGAAACCGGATGCGTATAGCTCTCGCCCGCCGTGGATTTCAGCACATCGTTGGCGAAGAAAAACTTCCCATCGTTGGGCACCATCATGATCTGCACCTTATCGGAAAGCTTGTCGGCGATGATTTTCTGAATCAGCAGCGGATTCCCCTTGATCACCTCCGACTCCATCTTCATGCGATCGGAGTCGGCGGCGGCGACCACTCGAATATGGTCCGCGTCGGCCTGGCTCATGAGCTTTCGCCGCTCCAGTTCGGCCTTGCCGTCGATGACCTTAGCCTGTGCCATCGCCTCCGCGTTCATGATGGTGGTCTCCTTGCGCGCTTCCGCTTCCAGCCGGCTCTGTTCAATCTGCTTCTGTTTCAAAGGCAGCGTGTGCTGCATGGCGTCCGCCTGAGCCTTCGCATCCAGCACCGTCTCTTCGGCCTTCGCCTCGGCGCCCTTGATCTCGCGCACCTTGTCCGCCTCGGCTTCGAGCTCGGCTTCCTTCACCATCTTTTGCTTCACTTCCAGTTCCACCGACATGCGGTCGTTCTCCTGCTCCTTGAGCAGCAGGCCTTCCAGTCCCTTGGCATACTCCTCGGGGAGATCGATGTCCGTCACCATGACTTCCTTCACGATGACCCCGTCCGGCGCGAGCCGGCGCGCGATCTCGCCTCCCACCGCGCGGACAATCTCGTCGCGGCGCGTGGCGAACAGCTCGCGGACCAGGTAGGCGGGAGCGGTATCGCGAAACGCCGTCGCCACCACTGGCGGAACGATCTCCGTCTCCACGGGCTGCGGGAGGTTGGTATCGATCCACGGAAGACGCCGCGCGTCGAGCCGGTAGCGAACCGTTACGGCAAGTCCGACGCTGAGCCCCTCCTTCGTCTGCACGCGAAGTACTTCGGACTTCTTCTTCGCGTCTTCCGTCAGCGTGGTGATGAAGAGGTGGTCGCGTGTACTGAACAGCTCCACGTGGTCCACCAGTGGCAGGATGAGGTGGACTCCGGGATACAGCGTGCCCGGTTCCGCTCCGCCAAACTGGCTCACCAGCACGCCAGCCTCACCGCTGGGCACCATCACGATGCTTAGGCTCGCCAGCAACATAACGAAGCCGGCGACGCCGAGCTTTCCCGCCGGGCGCCATTGGATCGGTTGCCGGACTGGTTGCGGCTTTTCGGGGTCCGTCCGGGGCGGCCTGAATATCCGGTAAAAGTCATGAATCAGGATTCCTGCCGCCGAGAGCAGCAATCCCAATCCAATCACGATGAGCGTGTATTTGAGGAACAGCATGGTTTTCTCCTTCTCTGGTTCATCACGAGACCGCGCACAACGGGGGCGGTCGGCGTCCGGTTTCGCGCCTTCAGGTCGGACGCCACCGCGCCCTGTGCGCTCAATCCACTGTTGCCGCGAAGACTTTCGCCACCTGCTGCGACGGCTCGGCAACCAGTTCTACCGGGGTGCCCACCGGCACAAGCTCGAAAAGATCCTCCACGTCCCGGTTGCGCATGCGAATGCAGCCGTGCGAGGCGTACTTGCCGATGGAATCCGGAGCGTTAGTGCCGTGGATGCCGTATCCCGCCATGCTCAATCCCAGCCAGCGAGTGCCCAGCGGGTTAGCGGGTCCGGGTTTCACGACGCCGCGCGGTCCGAACCACGTCGGATGCGCGACGCGATTCACCACGCGGAATTCGCCTTGCGGGCTGGGCGTCGAGAGCTTGCCGGTGGCCACCGCGTAAACGCGAATCACCTTGTCGCCTTCCAGCAGCGTGAGCTTGTGATCGGGAATGCTGATGACAATGCGCCGGGCGGCGGGATTCTCGTTGGCGCGGGCGGCGACGGCCGCCATCAGGAGCAGGAGCGGAAGTCTGCGGTTCATGCCCGCGAAGAAGGCATGGTCCGGACCAAATGGAATGTGCCTGTAGCGCAGTCACATACGGGCCGAGGCAGCTCTCGATCCGTGTCCGCCCGCACACGCCGTGTCAGGAGAGCCATATCGAATTGCTTCCGTTTCCGATTTGCGCCAGACGCCGGTGTGTTTGCCCCGCAGCCACCATTTGGGTAGACTGCCCGAAGGGTATTCGCGCTGCCGTTAACCCGTATCGTCGAGCGTCCAGCAATGCGGCTCTTCCGGGCTATCGCTATTGTTGCGATCGCGGTCCGGGGCGAGGAGGCCAGGCTGTATCTCCAGCTCGGCCATTCCGGCTGGGTGTCTTCGGTGGCGTTCTCCCCCGACGGCCGATTCGTGCTCACGGGAAGCGATGACAAGACGGCGCGGTTGTGGGACGCAGCCAGCGGCGGCGAGATCCGCCAGTTTCATGGCCACTCCGGTTCGGTTGAAGCGGCTGTGTTCTCGCCGGACGGGAACCTGGTGCTCACTGGAAGCGTGGACAAGACAGCGGTGCTGTGGGATACGGCCAGCGGCGCCAGAGTTCGCCAGTTCACCGGCCATACTGAGGCCGTTTCCTCCGTCGCGTTTTCCGGCGACGGCCGCTACGTGGCCACGGGGAGCTGGGACAAGACCGCGATGGTCTGGGATACCGCGAGTGGGGCAGAGATCCGCAAGTTCCCCAACCACTCCCACGCCGTGCACTCGGTGGTGTTTTCACCCGATGGACAGTTTCTGCTCACCGGCGGCTATGACGGTGTCGCGCGCCTCTGGAATATTGCGAGCGGCGCCGAAGTTCGAACGTTTCAAGGTCCTCCGGACTCTCGCTGTTCCCTCGCCTTCTCCAGAGACGGCCGTTTCGTGCTGATGGGAAACGAGGATCTAACGCTGGGCAGCAACCGCGACAAGGTGGTCCGGTTGTGGGATGCCGCCGGCGGGACGCTGGTGCGACGGTTTCAGGGCCATTCCGACACAGTGACTGCCGTGGCGTTCTCCCGTGATGGGCGATTTGTCCTGACCGGAAGCTGGGATAACACGGCCCGCCTGTGGGATGCGGCCAGCGGGATGGAGATCCGCGAGTTTCGTGGCCCTCCGGGCGCGGTCATGTCGGTGGCTTTTTCCCCGGATGGTAACTCACTGCTCACCGGATCGTGGGACGGCGTGGCGCGGCTGTGGGACCCGGCCAGCGGCGCACAGCTCCAGCAGTTCCAGGGCTATTCGAACGAAGTGGATTCGCTCGTGTATTCTCCCGATGGGCGGGCTGTGCTGGATGGAAGCTTCGATAACATCGCGCGGCTTTGGGATCCAGCGAGTGGAGCGGAGATTCGCCAGTTTTCGACGCGCCCCAGCGGGGTGGAATCCATGGCCTTCTCGCGCGACGGGCGTCTGGCTGTGACGGGAAGCCTAGATGGCACGACGCACCTCTGGGACGTAGCCACGGGGGCGAGAATCCGCCAGTTCCATGGCCATACTGCCGTGGTGGATTCAGTGGCATTCTCGGCCGATGGCCGCCTGATCCTGACGGGGAGCTGGGATGCCACCGTGCGGCTCTGGGATGCAGCTACCGGAGCGGAGTTGCGCCGGCTGGCGGGCCATACCGATCTGGTGCAGGCAGTGGCGTTCTCGCCCGACGGGCGTCTAGCGCTCACCGGCAGTGAAGACAAGACCGCGCGGCTGTGGGATGTCGCCAGCGGCGCCGAAATCCGCCGCCTCGAGGGTCATTCCGGTGGCGTCACCTGCGTGGCATTTTCGCCCGATGGCCGCTTTGCGCTGACGGGAAGTTGGGACGACACGGCGCGAATGTGGGATGCGGCGACGGGACGGCAACTGCAGACGCTGCGCGGGCATACCGGTTTCGTGGAATCCGTCGCGTTTTCTCCCGACGGTCACTATGCTCTGACCGGCAGTCTGGACGGGACCGCCCGCTTGTGGGATCCGGCTACGGGGGTGGAGATTCGGCGCTTTCAGGGGCACCTGGAAGGAGTACATTCCGCGGTGTTCTCCCCGGATGGCCGCTTCGTGCTTACGGCCAGCCCGGATGGCACTGTTCGCGCCTGGAGAACGTCCAGCGCCGAGTGGCTGGCCACGCGGGTTTCTTTTCGGAATGGTGGCTGGGCTGTCGTCGATCCCGACGGACGCTACGACGCCTCCGATCCCGACAACTCGCCTGGACTTCACTTCGTCGCCGGCAGCGACGTGATCGAGCTTCGCCAGTTGAAGCGGCGATTCTACACACCCGGCCTGCTGGGGAAGATCTGGCGAGGAGAGGCGCTGGAACCGATCGGAGCGAATCTCAAGGATGTCCGGCTGGCGCCCGCGGTGCAGTTGCTGCCACCAGCGGGCGACTCCGATCGGGCGACCGTCCGGTTGACCAATCGTCGCGGCGGCCTCGGCCGGATTGTCGTGAAGGTCAACGGACGTGAGCTCCCACAGGCAGGCCGTGGCGGCGCCGGATACAAGCCCGATGATTCCGCGGCGGAAATCAAGCTCGATCTTTCCGCGGCCACGCTCTCGCCCACGGGCCGGAACGTGATCGAAGTTTCAGCTTTCAACGGCGAAGCCAGCATTGAGAGCCGCGGCGCCATCGCTGCCTGGACAAAACGTCCGCCCGACAGCTCCAACCCACCGCGCATATTCGCCATCGTCGCCGGGGTGAGCGAGTACGACGACGACCGCATGAACCTGCGGTATTCCGCCAAGGACGCGATCGATATCGGCCACGCTCTGCGGGTGGCCGCGCTGGGACTTTACAACGACGCCTCGCGCGTGGATGTGACTGTGCTGGCCAGCGGCACAGCGAAGGAGCCCACGAAGGCGAACATCCGCGCGGCATTCGACCACGTTGCTCGGGAGGCGCGGGCGCAGGACGTGCTGATCGTTTATTTGGCCGGGCATGGTCTCGCCGCCCACTCCAAACGCGATCAATACTACTACTTCACGCGGGAAGCCAGGAGCAGCGAAGTCGATGCCGATTCCGCGCTGCGGGAGGCCACCACGGTAAGCAGCGCGGAACTGCGCGACTGGCTCTATCGTCGGAACATGCCGCTCAAGCAGGTGGTGGTTCTGGATACCTGCGCGGCAGGCGCGGCTCTCAGCGATGTCGTGCGACTCACCGACCGCCGCGATCTTTCTCCGGACCAGATCCGCGCCATCCAGTTTCTCAAGGACTCGACGGGGAGCTGGATTCTGATGGGAAGCGCGGCGGATGCGGTCAGCTATGAAGCCAACCGCTACGCGCAGGGCCTGCTCACCTACGCGCTCCTCGAGGGAATGAAGGGCGCGGCCCTGGACGGCGACAGCGTCGAAGTGAACCGGTTGTTCGCTTTCGCGCAGCGCGAGGTGGAGGATCTGGCTCGCGGGATTGGCGGAATGCAGCGGCCGATTCTCAGCGCTCCCCAGGGACAAACGTTCCCGATTGGGCTCCTCACGGAAAAGGATCGCGAGCAGATCCATCTGGCGCGGCCGAAGCCGGAGCTGCTTCGCGCCAGGGTCCACGACGATGACGATCTGGATCCGCTGCGGCTCGAACCCGCCTTGCGTATGGAACTTCGTGCGGCCAGTTTGCCGGTCACGCGAGGTTCGGCCGCGGACGAGCCGCCGGTGGTCTATCTTGATCAGGTGGTGGACGAAGTGCCCGATGCACTGATTCCGGTGCTCCGTTATGCCGTGGAAGGTGATCGCCTCAGAGTTCGCCTGCGCCTCCTGCGCAACGGCAAACCGGTCACCGACCGGGCACTGGAGCTGGCGGGCGCCGACCCGGCGCAACTCGCGAAGCGGCTTGTCGGCGAAGTGATAGCGGATAGCGGGAACGTCAAGTGAAGCCGTTCGTAGAGATGCCGTACCGGCGCGACATTCACCGCAAGGGTCTGGTACGCTGGGCCTGAGCGGGGACGTAGCTCAGATGGATAGAGCGGTCGCCTCCTAAGCGACAGGTCGGCAGTTCGAATCTGCCCGTCCCTACCACAACATGCCGGGGTGAGGGAGAATCTGGCGAACGCTCGAAGAAGCGCACAGGCGCGAGCCGTTGTGCGCGAGACAGCGATGGATGCCGGTCGCCTCCTAAGCGACAGGTCGGCAGTTCGAATCTGCCCGTCCCTACCACAACATGCCGGGGTGAGGGAGAATCTGGCGAACGCTCGAAGAAGCGCACAGGCGCGAGCCGTTGTGCGCGAGACAGCGATGGATGCCGGTCGCCTTCTTAGCGACAGGTCGGCAGTTCGAATCTGCCCGTCCCTGCCACTTTCGCCGATGGAATCGGGTCCGGCGTGAACAAGAACCTCGAAGCGGCAGACGACCGCGTTTGTGCAACACGGCCGGCGCGCCGCTGATGGCACGCCCCTCCCGTAAGCTCACCCTCATCCCGCTGGTCGCGGCCACCTACTTCATGGTGTCGGGCGGACCGTATGGGCTCGAAGAGCTGATCCAGGATACGGGGTACGGGATGAGCGTGCTCCTTCTGATTCTCATCCCCCTGATCTGGAGTCTGCCGACGAGCCTCATGGTCGGCGAACTCTCCGCGGCGATTCCCGCCGAGGGCGGGTTCTACGTGTGGGTCACCCGCGCGCTGGGGCCGTTCTGGGGTTTTCAGGAAGCCTGGTTGTCTCTGGCGGCGAGCATCTTCGACATGGCCTCCTATCCCGCGGTTTTCGTGCTTTACCTTGGCAGAGTCTGGCCTGCGGCGACTGCCGGCTACAACGGGATCCTCATCGGCGCCGCCGTGGTGGGCGCGTGCGTGGTGTGGAACCTGGCGGGAGCGCGGGCGGTGGGCGATGGCTCGGTTCTGCTCGGAATCCTGCTGCTCAGTCCGTTCGCGGCCATTGTGGTCTTCGCGCTGATTCATCATCCCGAGCTCGGCAACACCCCTTCTGGTTTTCCGGTGCACGGTGGATTACTTGCCGGCATCATGGTGGCGATGTGGAACTATATGGGCTGGGACAACGCCTCCACGGTAGCGAATGAGGTCGAGAACCCGCAGCGCACGTATCCGCGTGTCATGATGCTCACGCTGGCGGCCATCGTCGTTTCCTATGTGATTCCGGTCGCCGCGGTCTGGAGAACGCACGTCCCGCCGGCATATTGGGCGATGGGTAGCTGGGCGGACATCGCATCGATTATTGCCGGACGATGGCTTGGCATCGCCCTCGTGGTCGCGGGAATGATCAGCATGCTCGGCATGTTCAACTCGCTGACCATGTCCTACTCGCGCCTCCCGGTGGCGATGGCCGAGGCGGGCTATGCACCCCGGGTCTTACAACGCCGTCTTTCGAACGGCATCCCCTGGGTCTCCGTCGTCGCATGCGGTCTGGGATGGCTGGCTGCGCTCGGGCTGAGCTTTGATCGATTGGTGATGCTGGACATCCTGCTTTACGGAGCAAGCCTGGTGCTCGAGTTCGTGGCGCTTGTGGTGCTCCGTGTTCGGGAACCCGGGCTCCCCCGCCCGTTCCGGATTCCTGGGGGAAAAGCAGGGGCCATCGCCGCGGGCATCGGTCCGAGCGTCCTGCTGATTGCCGCGCTCATACGCAATCGGCACGAACAGATGGGCCGCATCAGTGCCCTCACACTCGGCATCATTCTGATGCTGGCCGGTGTTGTGTTGTGGTTTTTCGCATCACGTAACCGCAAGAGCACCACTCACAGGGTGTGACGAGCAGATGGTGATGAAACAATGTGTCTTCATCTGACTCGATACCAGGTCATGCTGATAACGCTCATTTTACAAGTAAGATACACCGTTTTGTAAAACTAAGGAAACCCTCTGCGGGGGATCGTCGTATTAAACCCAGATACCAGGTCTCGGCGACCCGCGTTATGGCTTCGGAGCATCTGCCAGGCCGCCGGCGACAAACGCATCAGGGGAATCTGGGGGAGAACCGGGTGCCATGCAACCTCGCGTTGATGAGTGGGGGGCGCAGAAAGCGGTGCGCCCGGGCGACCGGGTAAAGCGCGTCCTGCAGTTCGGACCTTTCGAGCTGCGCACCGACACCGGAGAACTGCGCAAACACGGAATTCGCGTAAAGGTTCAAGCCAAACCACTGTCCGTACTGCGGGCACTGCTGGAAAGACCGGGCGAAGTGGTAACCCGCGAGGAGCTGCGCGACCGGCTCTGGTCGTCGGACACATTCGTCGATTTCGAGAGCGGCCTGAACACCGCCGCCAACCGGCTGCGCATTGGCCTGGGCGACTCAGCCGACTCCCCGCGATTCATCGAAACCCTGCCCCGAGTCGGCTATCGCTTCATCGCGCCCGTGGTCACCGTCGGCGGCAACCCGCCGGCGGGCCAGTCGGAGAGCGGCTTTGCGGGGCTGGAGGTGATGACACCGGCGGTTTCTCCCCCCGGCCAGGCGCCAGTGGCCCCCCCGGTTCCTTCGCCGCCCCAGCCCCGCATACCGTGGATTGGAACGCGCAGCGCCATCGTTGTGCTTTGCAGCGCCATGGTCCTCCTGCTGGCGGCCGGCACGGTACTCGTTCTGCGGTACCGTTCAGCGCAGCGAACCCCGGTTTTCCATCAGCTCAGTTTTCAGCCTTCGTGGATAGGCACGGCCCGATTCGTGCCCGGCGGGAACACCATCGTCTACACGCGTCGTACCGACGAAAAAGGGCGGCTCTACGTCGTGAACACCGACAGTCCCGAATCGCGGCCCCTGGAATTCGAGCACTCCGGACTGCTGGCCATTTCACCTTCCGGCGAGCTGGCCATCCTCACCTGGGGGAACGCGGATTTTCCGATGGATCACTCCGTGCTCGCGCGCGTGCCGCTCAACGGCGGCTCGCCCCGCGTGGTGACGCACGGCGCTTTTGGGGCGGACTTCGCCCCGGACGGCGAAACGCTGGCCATCCTGAAGGACGGAGGCCGCATCATCGAGTACGGGGGGAAGGTCATCTATCGTTCCGAGGGCCTGATCAGCGCAATACGGATCTCGCCCACGGGGGATCGTATCGCGTTTCTCGAGCATCCTCTGCGCGACGACGATGCCGGAGTAGTGCGGGTGGTGGATCTGGCGGGAAATGCGCGCACTCTGACCCGCCACTGGGTGAGCCTGAGCGGAATGGCGTGGTCGCCTTCGGGAAAGGAGGTCTGGTTCACGGCCTCCGAGGTGGGCATCGATCGTTCCCTTCGTGCGGTTACCCTGGACGGGCGCGACCGGCTGATGTTCTCGGCGCCCGGCGTGCTGCGGTTGCTCGATGTCTCTCGCACCGGCCGCGTGTTACTGGCGCGCGACGACCGCCAGATGACCATGGCGGGCGAACTGGCTGGCGACAAAGAGGAACAGGACCTGAGCTGGTTCGACTCCACCATGGCTGAAGACATCTCGGCGGACGGCAATCTGGTGGTCTTCACGGAGGGGGGAGAAGCGAGCGGAGCGCACTACTGGGCGTATCTGCACAACCGAAGCACGGACGCCACGACACGGATTGGCGTGGGTCGCGTGATGGCTCTTTCTCCGGACGCTTCGCGAGTGCTGACCTACGATCCGGCGGACCCAAAATCGCTGTCGCTGGTCCCGCTGGCCGACGGCGCCCAGATTCATGTGCAGGGAGACGGCTTCGTGTACCAGTGGGCGCAGTTCTTTCCCAACGGGCGTGATTTGCTGGTGGGGGGATCGTATCCGGGTCAGCCGCTGGGGCTGTTCCGCCAGGCGATCGGAGGCGGAAAGCCGGAGCCCCTGCGGACGGGGGGAACCTACTTCGACTTCGATTTCGTCGCGCTTGCGCCCGACGGCGTGCACCTGGCCGGGCTAACGCCCGCGGGCAAGTGCGAGATTGTCACGCTCGGCAGCGACCAAACGCAAAGTTGCGGGACGGATCCCTCGCTGGTGCCGGCGAGATGGGCCGCGGACGGGAAACACCTGTACATGGTGAACGTAGTTTCCAATCCACTCCGCATGGTGCTGGCCGACCCGGTCAGCGGACACACCCAACCGGTGCGTATCCTGGGGGCAGGGAATCCTGGGGGTTTGCGCTGGCTGGCGAAAGCGGTGGTCACGCCAGACGGGCAGTATTTCGCATATTCGCTGCAGCGCATGACCTCACAGATGTTTGTCGTGGACGGGCTGCGATAGCCCGAAATCTCGCGGGAATCCGATCGCGAAGAAGCGCGACCTACTTTTCCAGGAGGAAGTTGCCGGCGAAGAGGGCGTCGATGCCGGAAGAGTAGAAGCTGCGGACGGCGTCGCGAGGAGTGCAGACCAGCGGATCGCCGAAGAGGTTGAAGCTGGTGTTGTAGAGGACGGGCAGACCGGTGGCTTTGCCGGCGGCGTGCAGAAGGCGGTGATAGAGCGGGTTGTCGGCGGCGCCGACGGTGTGGACGCGCACCAGGTCTTCGCCGAGGATGGCACTGCTGAAGCGCTCACGGTAGGCGGGGCGGACGCGGCCGACAGTGGCCAGGTAACGGGCGTTGGGGCCGGTTTCGAAATACTCGGCGGCGAGCTCGGCGGGGACGGAGGCGGCGAATTTCCGGAAGGGTTCGCGGTGTTTGATGAAAATGTTCAGATTTTCCGTGGAATAAGGGTTTAACGGCGAAGCCAGGATGCTGCGGTTGCCGAGGGCGCGCGGCCCGAACTCCATGCGCCCCTGCATCCACGCGATGATCTTGTCGTCGCCGAGCGCGCGCACGGCGGTATCGACCAGTTCCTCGGTGGTCTGCAAATAGTGGAAGCGGAGCTTGCAGTTCTCCAGCACCTGCTTGATTTCTTCGGCGGAGTAGCCGGGACCGAGGCAGAGATCGCCAAGCGAAACGCGCTCCTCCCGTCCGTGGAGGTGGTGCCACGCGTAGAGAGCCGCGCCGAGGGCGGTGCCGGAGTTGCCGGCGGCGGGCTGTACGAAAACGTTCCTGCGGCGCTCCAGGGAGGCGACGAGCAGCGCATTGAAGAACAAACCGCCGGCGACGCAGAGGTTCTCGCCTTCACCTGCGAGATTGAGGACGGTCTTCTCGACGGCGGACTGAACGCCGCGCGCGACGTGCGGCCTGACCTTTTCGGGATCGGCGCCGAGAGCCTCGTAGAACTTCGCGCCGAAGCCGCCGTTGCCGAGACGGTTTGAGTCGAGATATGTGGAGTCAAGGCGCGCGCCTTCGCCGAGCATCCCGCTGAACAATTCGGAAAAGCGCTCATCGCCCGCCGTCGAAAGCCACTGCACCTTGTGCTCGTCGGCGCCGGGTTTGAAGCCGAGCAACTCAGCGACCCGGCTGTAGAGGTCGCCGATGGAATCCGGGTAGTACATCTCGGTCTCGAGGTGGAGCTGATTGCCCTGGCCGCGATACCGCGCCCCGCAGCGAAAATCTCCTGCGCGGTCGAGCGTCAGCACCGTGGCGCGATGGAAGCCGGAGACGTAATAGGCCGAAGCTGCGTGGGCGGTCTGATGCTCCACCAGCGCGAGCCTCGCGTTCGGATACAGCGAGCGCAGGTGCGCGTGCATCACCGTCTCGGTGGCGACAGGCCGAGCGATGGCCACGGTGGTGACTTCGGCCGGATTGGCGGAGGCGAGGCGGAGGCACTCGGCCATGGACGCAAGCGGTAATGCGCCAGGCGTCGCGTGGCGAGCGATCTTGTTTTCTTCAATGGCCGCGACCAGCTCGCCGTCGCGCACCAGCGCGCTGGCGGCGCCCTTCAGAATGCCGCCGACCCCGAGGATGATCATTTGAAATCTCCGTGGGGCAGGTTTGCAACCTGCGGCCGATTTTCAATCGGCCCGGCCAGGCGGGTTACAAACCCCGGCCCAGAGGGCGCCCAGGATACAATCCTGCCCCACACGGACGCAGTCGTCATTTGGGCCCGCGCTTTTCGATCTTTGCCCACGTGTCGCGCAGCGCGACGGTTCGGTTGAACACGGGCTTGCCTGGCGCGGTGTCGGAATCCACGCAGAAGTAGCCGAGCCGTTCGAATTGATAGCGGCTGCCCACGGGGGCGTCGCGAAGGGCGGGCTCCAGCTTGCAGCCGGTAATAACTTCGAGCGAATTCGGATTCAGGTTGGCGGTGAAATCCTGGCCCTCGGGCGCGTCGTTGGGATTCTCGCAACTGAACAGGCTGTCGTAGAGGCGCACTTCGGCGTCGATGGCGTGCGCGGCCGAGACCCAGTGGATAGTCGATTTCACCCTGCGGCCGTCGGGCGCGTTGCCGCCTCGCGTCGCCGGATCGTAGGTGCAGTGGATCTCGGCGACTTCTCCGGCTTCGTTCTTCACGACGCCGGTGCAGGTGACGAAGTATGCATAACGGAGGCGAACCTCGCGGCCGGGCGAGAGGCGGAAATACTGCTTCGGCGGATCCTCGCGGAAATCGTCCTGCTCGATGTAGAGGATGCGCGAGAACGGCGCCTTGCGCGTGCCCATGCTCTCGTCCTCGGGGTTGTTCACCGCGTCCATTTCTTCCACGCGGCCCTCGGGATAGTTGTCGATGACCACGCGGAGCGGCCGCAGCACGCCCATCACGCGCGTGGCGCGCTTGTTCAGGTCTTCCCGAATGTAGTACTCCAGCAGCGAGAATTCGGTAACGCCCTGGGTTTTCGAAACGCCCACTCGTTTGCAGAAATTCCGGATGCCTTCGGGCGTGTAGCCGCGGCGGCGGATGCCGGAAATGGTGGGCATGCGCGGGTCGTCCCAGCCGCTGACGTGTCCGTTCTTCACCAGCGCGAGCAGTTTGCGCTTGCTGAGCAGCGTGTACGTGAGATTGAGACGGTCGAACTCGATCTGCTGCGGGTGGTAGATGCCGAGCTTCTCGACGTACCAGTCGTAGAGCGGGCGATGGTCTTCGAATTCGAGCGTGCAGATGGAATGGGTGATGCGCTCGATGGAATCGCATTCGCCGTGCGTGAAATCGTACATCGGATAGATGCACCATTTGTCGCCGCTGCGGTGATGCTCGGCGTGCAGAATGCGATACATGATGGGGTCGCGCATGTTGAGGTTCGGCGAAGCCATGTCGATCTTCGCGCGAAGGGTGCGCGCGCCATCGGGGAATTCGCCGGCGCGCATGCGCTCGAACAGGGCGAGGTTCTCTTCCACCGTACGATTGCGGTATGGACTCTCCTTGCCGGGCTCGGTAAGGGTGCCGCGCTGTTCGCGGACTTCGTCGGCGGTGAGGTCGCAGACGTAGGCGTCGCCCTGCTTGGTCAACTGCACGGCCCATTCGTAGAGCTGATCGAAATAATCGGAAGCGTAGAACAGGCGATCCTCGAAATCGCCGCCGAGCCACTTTACGTCGGCGATGATGGAATCGACGTACTCGGTCTCTTCCTTTTCCGGATTCGTGTCGTCGAACCGCAGATTGCATTTGCCGCCGAATTCCTGGGCGAAACCGAAGTTGATGTTGATGGACTTGGCGTGGCCGATGTGCAGGTAGCCGTTGGGCTCGGGAGGAAAGCGCGTGTGCACGCGGCCCCCGTATTTGTTGGTCTTCAGATCTTCGAGGATGATGTCGCGGATGAAGTTCGATTGCGCCGGCGCGGCCGGCTCCGTGGGTGTTGTGCTCATGATGACCTCGTGCTCATGATTACCTCTGCAGTTTTTCGATGGCCTGATCGATGCGCTTCAGGCAGACCTCGCGGCCCAGCGCTTCCAGCGTCTCAAACAGCGGCGGTGCGTTCTTCCGTCCGCATACCGCGACGCGAATCGGCTGGAACATCTGGCCGGCCTTCATTTTCATTTCCTGGGCGGCGGCACGGAGCGCGGCGTCGAGCGCGGCATGGGTGAACTCAGTGGTGGCCAGGACCTCGCGGCCTCGCCGAAGCGCGCCGAGGGCCATGACGACGTCGCCCTTTTGAGGGATCAGCTCGGCGGGGTCGTAGGGCGGCAGCTCGTCGATGAAAAAGAAATCGGCGACGGCGGTCACGTCGCGCAGCAGCTTGATGCGCTCCTGCACCAGCGGCGTGAGCTGCAGCATTCGCGCGAGATCGGCTTTGAAGCCATTCGCCTGCGCGAAGGGCAGCAGGCGCCTGGCGAGTTCCTCTTGCGGAAGCGAGCGGATCAGTTCGGCGTTCAGCCAGACCGCCTTCGGATCGAACGGATCTTCTTCGGTGAAGTTCACCACCGCGTTGCTGCGATTGATGCCTTCGAAGGTGAACGCGCCGACCAGTTCGTCGCGCGTGAGTTGTTCGCGGTCGTCCTTCGGCGACCAGCCGAGCAGGCAGAGAAAATTCACGAAGGCGTGCGCGAGGAAGCCGGCGTCGCGATACGTCAGTACGCTGACCACCGGGCCGTGGCGCCGCTTGGAGAGCTTGGAGCCGTCGGGCGCGATCAGCAGCGGCAGATGCGCGAATAGCGGCGGAGTGACGCCCAGCGCCTCGAAGATCAGCACATGCTTGAAGGTGTTGGTCAGATGATCCTGGCCGCGGATGATATGGCTGATGCGCAGGTCGGCATCGTCGGCGCAGGAAGCCATGTGGTAGGTGGGGACGCCATTACTGCGCAGCAGCGCGAAGTCCTCGATGTCGTCGGCAGCCTTCGCCTGCGGGCCGTAAACCGCGTCGGCGAACTCCACCGTTCGGCCAGTGCCGCGGGGCACGCGAAAGCGAAGGACGAACGGCTCTCCGGCGGCGGCGCGTTGGCCGCTCTCGGCGGCGCTCAGCTCGCGCATGCTAGGGTTGTGCAGCCAGCCGGTTTTGTCGTCCTGCTCGGCGCTGGCGCTCGCAGGCGTGAAATCGCGATACGCGAGGCCTTTGGCGAAAATCGCTTCGGCCGCGTGGCGGTGCAGATCGAGCCGCTCGGACTGATGGTAAAGCTCGTCCCATCCGAGGTCGAGCCACTTCAGCCCGTCGAAGATGGAATCGAGCGATTCCTGGGTGTTGCGTTCGATGTCGGTATCGTCGATGCGCAGCACCATGGCGCCGCCGTTGTGGCGGGCATAAAGCCAGTTGAAGATGAAAGTGCGCGCGCTGCCGATGTGCAGATACCCCGTGGGCGACGGGGCGAAGCGGACACGAAGCATGAAACCTCAGGATAGCCTGGTGCGGCGGCTTGACCCGCGGCGTGGCGGAACGACACGGATTGGCGCGAATAATGTGGATTTCACAGGGGTATTTCTGGCATCAGGAGTGCAATAATGTTGCCGTGCTCGCAAAGTCGCTCGTGTGTCTGGCGCTGTTGAGCGCGTTTTCCGGACTGGCGCAGACCCCCGGATTTCTCCTGGGCGTGGACTACAGCGAGTGGACCGCCCAGAACACCCGGCAAATCGCCACGGACGCCGCCGGGGCGCTGTATCTTCTGGCAGACTCCAACAACGACGCCACTGGAACGCAATCCGCGGTTATCAAGCTGTCACCCGACGGTCAGACCATCCTCTGGGCAAGTACGCTCGGATTCTGGACGGCGACTATGGCGGTGGATCCAACGGGAGCGGTCTACGTCGCTCCAACCGTGCTTCAATCCTGGCCCAATCCACCGACTTTCCAGCCAATCCAGGTTGTCAAGCTGGATGCGCAGTCAGGCGCCGTGCTCTGGACCGCGTCAGCGGGGTTCAGCGGTTATGGGACCGAAAGCTCTCTTGCGGTGGATTCGTCCGGTCGTGCCTGGGTGGCGGGAACCAACGGTTCGAACGGCTACGTCGCTCGTCTCAACGCCGAGGGAACGGCCGTCGAATTAGCCGTTCAAAGTCCACAATATAGCTCCCCATCACTGCTGACGCTGGACGGGGCGGGGTCGGCGTTCTTCGTATTGGCGCCTGGCTCATTTCCCGGCGTAAGCTCCATTGGGAAGATCGCCGCGAACGGCGTCCTTTCGTTGTATGCCCAGGTAAATGGCGACGTAACCGCCCTTTTCGTGGATTCAAGCGACAATGGCACGGTCTTCGAGACACAGGGCGGCGCACCCGTAACGCAGGACGAACTCCTGCGTTTGAACGCCTCTGGCACGGTGGTCTCCACGATCACGTTCACCGAGAACGCTCTCAGCGGGCGCCTCGCATTGTTAACCGTCGATGCCGCGGGAAACGCCTACATCGGCGGATACAACGCAGGATACGTCCACGGGGTGAAAAATGCCCTTACCGGGTGCGGATCGAACTGGCTGAAGGTGGTTGCGCCCGACGGGTCCGTCCTTCAGGACACCTACATTCCCGGCGCCGAGAACGACAAGCAATACCAAGACTTCAAGCTGATGGCGCCCGGGCCTGGAGGGACGTTCTTTCTGGTAGCCGCGTCCGACCCGAACAACCCCGTGGAACGCCAGGGTCCTTACGAGGCCTATCCCGGAGGGCTCTTCCTGCAGCACCTTTCGCAGAATCCCCAGGCGCAGACTTATCCACTGGCCTGCCAGGCCAACGCGGGGTCGTACCAAATAACTGCTGTCTCTCCCGGTGAGATACTGGCGCTGTTTGGCAGCGGACTAGGACCGCAGCAGGGCGTTCAGACGACGGCGACTCCCCAGACACCCTACCCGACCCAAGCGGCCGGGGTTCAGGTCACTTTCGATGGCAACCCGGCGCCGCTTCTCTGGGTGCAGGATTCGCAGATCAACGTAATCGCGCCGTGGTCGCTGACGCCGGGGCACAAGACGGAGATCTGTGTGAACAACAACGGCGCGAAGACGAATTGCCAGACGTGGCCGGTGTGGGAGAGTTCGCCGGGCGTGTTCACCGCCGATGGCTACTATGCCGTCGCACTGAACCAGGATGGAACGCTCAACTCGGCGCAGAATCCGGCGAAGGTCGGTTCAACGGTGACCATTTTCGTGACTGGGATGGGTCCGCTTACACCGACGCCGGCTGATGGGTCCCTGATCGGATCTTCGCTGCCGTTGGACGTCTTGCCGGTCAGCGTGACGTCCGTTGAAGGCGGTATCTTCCCTACCGGCGTTTCCCCGGTAACCGTGAAGTACGCAGGTCCGGCACAGGGGCTGGTGGCCGGCTTGAACGAGGTGAGCTTTATCGTGAATGGCTTGATGGGCCTGGGCCTTTGTTCCGGGAGCTTCTGCACGGCCTTTGCGATTCATTGAATTTTTGTGTGCAGCTCCAGGAACGCCTCGATGCTCATCTGCTCGGCGCGGAGGCCAGCCTCTGGTAATGCCGCCAGCGCTTCCCTACCGTACGCCTCGCTGAGATTGTTCCGCAGCGTCTTGCGTTTGTGCTGAAAGGCTAATGAGACGAAGCGGAGAAACGCGGCGGGGTCGGCGGCAGGCAGCTCGCGGCGCGGCGCGAGGCGCACCACCGCGGAATCCACCTTCGGCGCGGGCTGGAACGCCGCCGGCGGCACGGTGAACAGGTACTCGACCTGAGCGAAGAATTGCGTGGCCACGGTCAGGTAGCCGTAATCGCGCGAGCCGGGCGCGGCAGTGAGGCGCTCGGCCACTTCTTTCTGCACGAGGAAAACGGCGCGAGTCAACGCCGGGCCCAGGGCAAGCACTTTCCCGACAATCGGCGACGTGATGTAGTAGGGCAGGTTGCCCACGACTACCGCGGGACCCCAGCGCGCCAGATCCACCTTCAGAATGTCGCCCTCAACCAGCTCCAGCCGATCCGCGCCGCGGAACTTCGTACGAAGGTACTGCACCAGGATCGGGTCGATTTCGACAGCGACAACGCTATCGGCGCGCTCCAGCAGATGGGCCGTCAGCGCGCCGCGGCCCGGACCGATCTCCACCACCGTTCCGGTATGATCTCCACAGGCGGCAACGGCGATCCGCTCCAGAACGGATTGCCGTTTCAGAAAGTGTTGTCCGAATTTGCGGGGCAGGAGCTAGCCCTTCACGGTCAGCCCTTCACATCCACGTGGCTGCTGCGGAAGGTGAGGCGAAGTTTCCCGCCTACCGGCTGTCCGAACGCGGTTCGCGGAGTGAAGACGGTGAACAGCAGCGCGTTCTCCACGCTGCGATAGAAGCTGGCGCTGTCGGTGTCGCCGCTGCCGCGAACGATATTGAAATCCACCATGCGGCCCTGGTCGTCGATGGTCACGTCCACCACCGCTTCGCCATCTTCGAAGCCGATGGGGTACATGCTCTTCACCGCGGGTTCGGTGGACCACCCGATGGGCACGTCCTGCGCGGAAGGCACCCACGCGAACGATGGCACCAGCAGGCCGAAGAGAAACAGCGTGGAACAGATTCCGCCCGCCAGCGGCACGGCCAGCGGACGCATGAGCCCATCGAACATCAGCCAGGCGCCGGTGGCGACGCGCCGCAACCACCCATGGCCGCGCCGCTGTTGTTCACGCGAGGCTATCACACGCAGCCGGACCGTCAGCTCCGGCGGAGGAGCCACGCGCGGCAGCGCACGCATGGCTGCACGAATCCTTTCTCGCTCGGCGCTTTCGGCGGCGCAGTTTCGGCAGACCTTCAGATGCGCGTTCACGGCATGACGCTCCGCATCCGGCAACTGATCCACCTCGGCGAGCAATTTCGTCCGTACTGTCCTGCAATTCATGCGGTTCACTCAATCGGCTGGGGCGACAAACCGAATACCGATCGTTCATCCAGTCTGCCGGCCAGGTTCTTCCGCAGGGCTTCGCGGCCCCGCAGAATTCGCGACTTCACGGTGCCCAGGGAAACGTCGAGGACGGCCGCGATCTCCTCGTAGCTCAGCTCCTCCACGTCCCGCAGAACCACCGCCATCCGAAACTTCGGGTTCAGCTCGGTCAGCGCATTCTCCAGAAGAGAGTGCGTTTCATGATCGGCCGCAAGCTGATAGGGCGATCTGCCCGGGTCCCGCAGCGTGTCCTCACGCGGGCGGCCACCCTCTTCTTCGCTCATCCCCACTTCCTGACGCTGATGCCGCCAGCACCAGCGCCGATGATTCCATGCCTCGTTGACGGCGATCCGGTAGATCCACGTGCGCAGGCTGCTCTGATTCCTGAAATGGTCGACGTTCCGAAAGACCTTCAGGAACACTTCCTGAACGATGTCGGAGGCATCATCCCGGCTTCCGCTCAATCGGAAGACGAGGTTGTAGACAGGTTGCTGGAAGCGGCAGATCAGCGCCTCGTAGGCTTCGCTGTTTGCAGCGCGCAGACCCTCCACGAGCTCTTCGTCGAGATTCGCAGTCCTGTCTTCCGCTACAGGTGCGCTCCCGACCATGGCACCGGGATGCAAGCCGACCGCGATGTCAGCCATTTGTTTCACCTGTCCAGATTCTATCTCTAAATCGGCAGAGATTCTCTGGTGCTACAGGATAGGACACCGGGTGTAGCCGGAAAGTTCCCGGCGTCTCTTCGGCCAAACTCGCTCACAACGCCGCGGGGCACGAGCTTACCTGTCGCTACTGAGCGCGCCCCGCGCTGTGCGCTCAGGCGCCCAGCACCTCGCGGTAGTACTCCTCGTAGCGCGGTATCACCAGCGAGGTGCAGAAGCGGGTTTCAGCGGTCCGGCGGGCGGCTGCTGCAACCGCGCTGTAACGTACGCTATCGGACAGAAGCTCGACGACGCGGCGGGCCTGGGCGGCGATGTCGCCGACCGGCTCCAGAAAACCGTCAACACCGTTCGTGATCAGTTCCGGCACGCCGCCGGCGTTGGTGGCGACCGGAGGGACCCCGCAGGCCATGGCTTCCAGCGCCGCCAGCCCGAAAGCCTCCAGATCGCTGGGGAGCAACAGGACATCCATGTCGGGGAGGACCCGATGAATGTGATCGTGCTTACCGAGGAACGTAACGTACGGTTCGAGGCCGAGCTCGATGGCGAGGTGCTCGGCCGGGCCGCGCTCGGGGCCGTCGCCGATCATGTAGAGATGCGCGGGCACCTCACGGCGCACTTCGGCGAGGATGCGCACGCAATCGAGCACGCGCTTCACCGGGCGGAAATTCGAAATGTGCACGAGAGCTTTTTCGGCGTTGCTTTTGTCCGGGCGCGGCTGGTAGATCTCACAATTCACAAAATTGCTGATGACGCGGATCTCGTTCTGCACGCCGAAAAAGTCCACCGTGCGGCGGCGCAGGTATTCGCTGATGCTGGTGATGCCGTCGGATTGCTCGATAGAGAATTTCGTGACCGGGAAGTATGAGCGGTCGGTTCCGACCAGCGTGATGTCGGTGCCGTGCAGCGTGGTGATGAAGGGCAGCCGGCGTCGCGGGCGCAACATCTCGCGGGCGAGCATGGCGGCCACCGAGTGCGGGATGGCGTAGTGGACGTGAAGCAGGTCGAGATGGTACGTTTCGGCGACATCGAGCATGCGCGAGGCGAGCGCCAGCAGATAGGGCGGGTGCTGGAACAGCGGATAGGCGGAGACTTCCACCTCGTGATAGTGAATGCGCGGTCCGGAGCCGAGACGAATGGGGTTCGCGTAGGTGATGAAGTGAACGTCGTGGCCGCGCGCGGCCAGTTCCATGCCCAGCTCGGTGGCGACGATGCCGCTTCCGCCGTACGTCGGATAGCAGGTGATGCCGACCTTCATGCGTCTTCGATTGTGGCACAGGGGGCCGTACTCAGCTCGCGAAGCGGAAAAAGTGATAGTTTGGAACGCGGGCGGCAACTCCACCATGGGAGCAATACTGATCATCTCCGCTGCCCTGATGTTCTCGGATCGGAGCACGCAGGCGCCCAACGTGCGCAGCAACTCCCAAAGTTCATGGGCGCACAGTGACGATTACTACGCCAAAGGGGGACGAACAGAGCCTTCGGGAAAGTTCAGCTTCTCTTTGTGTCGAAGGTCCGCCGGTAAGACAGTGCTATACGGCACCTGCCGCGTTTCGGAGCCGTCCCGTGACAACCGTGATTCGGCTGGACAAGGACACCTCAGCCCTCCTCTTCTCTGCCGAGACAGTTGGTGTGAGTGGCTGCTAACTCACTTCGCGCTGCTACAACCTGGAACGGGAAAGAACCTGCAGGACATCTTCATGTCGGACATTTCCGTTTCCAACCAGAGTCAGCACGCCTTCTGGAACGATCCGACAATCTCCGACGCGCCGATTTTCGTCGTGGCCGATTTCGTCTGGGGTCCGGACGAAGCCCATTACAGTCCACATCGCTTCATCGTCTCCTCCTATGTCCGCACGCACTCGACTCTCCTCGGTGGCGCGGACTACTATCTCGAAGATCAGTACATGACCGTTCGCAGGTACGATTCGGATGGGAACATGGATATCCTGGCGGCCGAGAAGCCGGAAATCCTGGAACGCCTCCGACGAGCTAAGGCGGGCGTGCCACACGACCCCTCACCCCGTTAGAGCCAGCAGAATCGAACGAAGGTTACGATTTCGTGGCCACCACCAGCGTCTGCACGTGATTACTGAGAGTGTGCGCCGTCACGTTGCTCAGGCCGGCAGCGGCGGTCATCGCTTGCAGCTCGTCGAGCGTATAGGCGTCGCCGGCGGGCGTGTTGGCCAGCATGATCAACGAAAATGCGGCGGGAAGGGGCGGCGAGATGCGGTCATTGTTGGGGACAAACTCGAGAATGGCGACGCGTCCGCCGGACTTCAGCGACGCATGCGCTTTGCGCAGCAGCCGCTCGCAGGTGGCGCGGTCGAAGTGGTGCAGGAAGTTGGTCAGCAGCACGAGGTCGTGATCGCTTCCCCAGTCAACCGCCAGGGCATCGCCGCCGATGGTGGAATGGCGGTCACTGACGCCCATGCGCGCGGCATTCTCGCGCGCTACCTCGAGGACATGCGGCCAGTCCAGAGCAACCACGCGCGCATTGGCGTTCTTCTGCGCGATGGTGATGCCGAACACGCCGTGGCTGGCGGCCACATCCAGAATCTTGCAGGGCCCGCCGGCGGAAGCGCCGAGCAACTCGCCGATCTCCTGAGACGCCGGAAACATGAGCGGGGCCATGAAGCGAGCGAAATCCGCCCACATGGGGTGGTCGGTCTCGATCTCCGACGCGTCGGCGGCGCCACCTTTGCGCACCGAGGCGGTGAGGTCGCGGAACCGCTCCATCTGCACCGGGTGAGTCAGGAAATACACGATGGAACCGATCCAGGCCTGTGAATGACGGTTCAGGAAGATGGCTGAATTGGGCGGCAGCGCGTACTCCGCATCGGTCTTCTCCAGGAATCCGTGAACGGTGAGGTAGTCGCACAGAATGCGCATGCCGCGCTCGCTCGCCTGACATTTCTCAGCAAGAGCCGCGGGCGTTGCAGCGCCGTCCGCGATCGCGGTGAAGACGTCGAGTTCAATCGCCGCGCGTAGTGCAGCCGATTTCTGAAATGAGTTGACCGCTTCGAAGAAGGGAAGCGGAGAGGGTTGAACGGTTGGTGAGGTCGCAGCCATATCAGCATAGGATACGCGACCAGCGCGCGGCCGGATAAGGCAAGACCGTTACACCGCGCTCGCGGCGCGCCCGAACGCCGCAAGGGCGAGCACCGGGAAGTAGTGGCGGTAGAGGTGATACTGCAGGTAGAAGACGCGCGGGAAGCCGGTGCCGGTCATCAGCTCCTCGGCCCAGTCCCCGTTGGGTAACTGATGAGCGAGCAGCCAGTCGAGACCGCGGCGCGCGGCGGACGAGGTGGTGTCGCCGGCGGCGTGCAATCCGAGCAACGCCCAGGCAGTTTGCGAGGCCGTGCTGGGCGCGGCGACGAAGCGGTTGATATCGTAGCTGGCGCAGCTCTCGCCCCAGCCGCCGTCGGCATTCTGCACGGAGCGAATCCACTGCGCGGCCTGCTGGATGGAAGGCCCGGCGGCGGCCACCTTCGCGGCGCGTAAACCACGCAAGGCCAGAAATGTTCCGTAGACGTAGTTCACGCCCCAGCGGCCGTGCCAGCTTCCATCGGGCTCCTGGGCGCCCAGCAGATAGCGCACGCCGCCCTGAATCGCCGGGTCGTACTGTCCGAGGCCATGGCGCGCCAGGGCTTCCAGAACCCGGCCGGTGATGTCGGGGCAGCTCGGGTCGAGCATGGCGTTGTGATCGGCGAAGGGAATCTTGTTCAGAATTTGCCAGTTGTTGTCCACGTCGAACGCGGCCCAGCCGCCATCGGACCCCTGCATGCCCATGATCCAGTGAATCGCGCGGCGCGTGGCGCGGGCCTGCTTTTCCGGATCGGAGGCTTTCGCATGGAGAAACGCCTGGAGCACCATGGCGGTGTCGTCGATGTCCGGATAGTATTCGTTGGCGAACTCGAAGGCCCAGCCGCCGGGTTCAAGATTGGGCCGCTTCACGCTCCAGTCGCCCTTGCGCCGGATTTCTTTTGTGAGCAGCCAGTCGGCCGCGCGGGTGAGTTCGGCGGAGGACACGGCGCCCGCTTCACCGAGCGCGAAAGCCGAGATCGCGGTGTCCCACACCGGTGAGTAGCAGGGATGGAACTGGAAGCGATCCGGTGTTTCGATGAGCAGGTTGTCGAACTGGCGAATGGCCTCGATGAGGTCCGGGTGATCGTCCGCATAGCCGAGCGAATCGAAGGCCATGACGGTGTACATCATGGCCGGGTAGATCGCGCCGAGCCCTTCGGTGTAGCGGGTGCGGTCGACAATCCAGTGCTCGGCTTCACGCAGCGCCGCCGAGCGAACATCCTTCAGGCCGCGGCGCTCCCAGAGCTTAATGACGCGGTCGAGGTGGAGGAAGAAGACGGACAGCCGCTCGCGCGAAGGCATCTTGAGCTTCACGTCGGGGAGGAAGATCTCGTCGAGGGCGACACCCGCGGGCGCCTGCCGCTCCGGGCCGGCAGCCTGCACGATGGACAGCGGGACCAGAATGGCGCGGCTCCACGACGACATCTGGTAAAGCACGTCGCCGGGCAGAAGCACGATCTCCGGCGGCACGCTGGGCACGTAGCGGCGCGGGTACAGACCGAACAGACTCAGGTTGATCTTCGTGTAGCTGTTGGCCGCCTGCACGCCCCCCAGCTTCAGGATGGTGTGGCGGGCGCGCTGCAGGGCCGGGTGCGAAGGCTCGTACCCGGCAATCCTGAGCGCCGACCAGGCCTTCACCGACGCGCTGATTTCCGATGGACCGCCGGCATAGATGTTCCAGCCGCCGTCGGGAAGTTGTCGGTCGAGCACCGCGCGGCAGGCTTTGTCGATGCGGGCGCGCGTGGGGGGATTCCAGCCGCGGCTATCCGGCTGATGGAGCCACAGTTGCAGCAGAACATAATCGGATTCGAGCGTGGAATCGGCGGTGAGCTCGCCGGACCAATACCCTTCGGGCTTTTGCAGGCTCAACAGAAGCTGGCTGGACCGGGCGAGAGCATCCTGCACGCGCGCGGCGAGGCTCTCGGAGTCAGCCGAAACCTGACGGGGAAACCTGCGCAGCTTGCGCACCTCAGCTTCCGGAAAGAGGTTGCCAAACGTGCTCATGGACGCCTGAGATTTACTTTAGCAAGTGGCGGGCTGGGAGCCCGCCGCAGCCTGAGAGGCTGCCCCACTTAGTTCTGCTTCTCGTAAATCAGCAGAGCTTCGTTTTCGCCGTACAAAGTTTCCACCTGGCGTCGAATCGTCAGAGTCTTTCCGTCTTTCGACATTTTCCAGCGGTCCATTACCGTGTAGCTGTGATCGCGGCTGTTTACAAGCGTGTTAACGAGCAGCGCATTGCCTTCCCATTTCGATTGAGTTCGGCGAGAAGTGTCGCCTATCTTGTACTTCGCATCGGTTTGGTCGGTGGTGTAGTCCCAGCTTACGGGCGCACCGCCGTTGACGGGCACAGCGGTGCAATGGATGCGCACTCCCCGATGCTCGATGCGCAGCGTCTCGGCGGCAGGCTCCGGCAGGTTGCGCATCTCGCTGGCGCGAGCGTTCAGTTTCCATACGCCGGAATAATCCGGGTCGGCTGCGAATATCGAGACGGATAAAAGCAGCATGACGAAACTCAGTCGCATGGTGAGGTAATTATACAGGAAACTCGCCGCCCCAGTGCGCTTTTCTGGCGAGCCGGAACAGTTCTTTTTCGCGCTTTCGTACTGTACGCGATTTCACGTTAGCGACCGTACATAATTCGAGCCGGATTAACCCCGGTGTAATCCACGGATGGCGCACGACGCGGGAGACAGCAGCGCAGACCGGCGCGCGCGAGGCGATCACGTACGAAAACTTCTCATCTTCGTGCCCGAGTTCGCCGGACTTGAGCTGACGGTGCAGCTTGCTGCGTTCGATGCGCGCGGCGAAATGACACCAGTCCGGGGTGTTCATCGGGCACTCGCCGGCGTGCGGACACGGCGCGGCAATGGCGGCGCCGCTTCGGATGAGCTGAGCGCGGGCCGCCCGTATGGCCGAAAACCCACGGGGCGTGCCTGGTTCGACGATGACCAGGGCGAGAGCGGCGGCAGCCCACGCGCGGTCGATCAGCGGGCCCGGAGCATCAAGTTCACCGGCGACGTAGGACAGAACGACAAGATCGGCGCGAGGCAATGGCGAAGTATCGTCGAGATCGGCCTCGATCCAGCGGGCCGGCGCCATCCTGGTAAGCCGGCGGCCGAGTTCGATCAAACCCCGGTCCCGCTCAATGCATGTGATTTCGCTCAGGGCGGGCCAGACCGACGCCGCCGCCCACGCTGCCGTGCCCGGACCGGCGCCGAGGTCGAGCAGGGTCCCCACTTGCGCGTCCGGAATCCTCGCCTGGAGTTCAGCGAACACTTCGCGAAGAGCACCGTAGATGGCCGGAGCTCTCACAGCCACGTAAGCCGCGCGCTCCACATCGCTTAGCCGACCGGTGGAACGCGCTCCCTCGGCGTGGTAGCGCCCGGAAATCTTCGCCACCGCCCGCAGCAGCGCGGCGCGGTCATGCCGGCTTGCCTCCTCCTCGATCGCTCTGGCCAGCTCAATGGGCAGGTGCATCGGGATCGAGAGGCGTCACCGGGTCGATAAAGATCCAGCAAGCCGCGCCGAGGGCGTACATGGTCGCCATCACCCAGATGAACGAGTTGTAGCCCGCGCGGTTCATGAAGTCGTGGATCAGCCAGCCGCCCATGGTTGGCGCCACGAACGTGGCCAGGTTGCCCATCATGTTCATGGAGCCGGAAACGGTGCCCGCGTACTTGCCGCCGATATCCATGCAAGCCGCCCAGGACGCCGGTATCGCGAGATCGTTGGCAAAACTCGCCATGCCCATGGCCAGCATCGCTCCAACGGCGCTGTGTGCCTGAATCGCGACCACCAGAAAGCAACCCGCGGTGAAAAGCCCAACGCCCGCGATGAGCCGCCGGCTGTTACGAGGGCCACCCATCCGCTGCGCCAGCCACCGCGACACCGCGCCGCAGAAGATGCATCCAATTCCCCCGCACAGCAGAGGCAGAACGGCCAGCGAGGACGCCGCGCGATCGCTCAGGTTCCAGGATTTCACGTAATTCGGGAGCCACGTGATGTAGAACGACCATGGATAGGTCAGGCAGAAATACTGCGCCCAGAGCAGCCACAGCGAGCGCGATTGGACGAGCTTCTCCCACGGAACGTCGCCGTGACCCGAGGCGTTGCGGCGGGCGTCGCCAATGAGAGCGGCCTCAGCGGCGTTGACGCCGGGATGCGAGTGCGGGTCGTCACGGAACCAGAAATAGAACAGGACTGCCCAGACAATTCCGACCGCGCCGAAAATCACGAACGCCCAGCGCCAGTTGACGTAGGTCAGGATGAGCACAACCAGAGGCGGCGTGAAAGCGCCACCCCACCGCGCTGCCGTCCACATGGCGGCCTGGGCGCGCAGCCGCTCGCGCGGAGGCAGCCAGGTGGTGAAGACCTTGGTGAGGTTGGGAAACGCGCCCGCCTCGCCCGCGCCAAAAAGAAACCGCACCACCCAGAGCGACGAGGCGTTCCACATCCAGCCGCTGGCCGCGGTAAACACCGACCACCAGATGACGATGCGCATCAGCACGCGGCGCGGCCCCAGCCAGTCGCCCAGCCAGCCCGTGGGGATTTCAAAGAGCGCGTAGGAAATGCCGAACGCGCCGAAGATCAGCCCGAGCTGTCGCGCGTCGAGGTGAAGGTCTCCAACCATTGTGGAAAGACGACCTGGCCCCGATTTCTGCGCCGCTGCCTGGGAGATGCACACGCGGCTGACATAGGAAAGGATGGCCAGGGTGATGGCGAAAGCGATGACCGTGTGGCGCGCGTGCGTGGGGCGCTCGGACGGGCTGGGCGTCATTCGTTCGCGTCCGCCCCGGCGAGCGCGGCATTCATCCAGTGCAGGTAGGCTTCGGAGCCTTCGACGATGGGCAGGGCGACGATTTCGGGCGTGGTGTACGAACTCAGCTTCTCAATACGCGCCCGCAGCGGCTCGAACAGCGCCCGCGACGATTTGACGATCAGCGCGACTTCCTCGGCTTCCTCCACCGCGCCCTGCCAGCGATAGACGCTGTTTACCGCCGGAATCATGTTGACGCAGGCGGCGAGGCGCGACTCCACCAGATCGCGCGCGATGCGCGCGGCTTCCTCGCGCGAGGAGCAGGTGCTGAAGACCACGATTTTGTCCGTCACGGTACGCGCCTCGATTTTCTCTGGACCTTTTCGATCAAACAGATTATAAACAAGTGTAAGGCTGTCGACGTTGTCCATGACTGCATTTCGCCGAGTAACAATCGTCATCATTTTTGTTTTGGCCTCCGCGTACGGGTATGTGGTGTTGCGCGGCCCGCAGGGCATCCCGGCTCTGACGGAGAAGCAGCGGGAGATCCGCGCGCTGGAAGAAGGCAACGCCGCTCTTCGGCAGGAGCTGGCCGCGCGCGAAGCCCGCAACAAAAAGCTGCGCGAGAGCACCGAGATCCAGGAGCAGGAGATCCGCAAGCGTCTGCACCTCCTCCGGCCCGGCGAGACCCAGTTCGTGCTGCCGGAGCAGGGGCAGCAGCCCGCGCCGAAGGCGTCGCAGCAACCTTAGAATTGAGGGGTCTGGCCGGTGAGCACCTGGATGCGCCTGATCGTGCCCGTGCTGCCTTGTCTTGCGATTGCCGCGCCGTGCACCCAGGCCAGCAGGACATGCATGGAGAGGGTATCGGCTGGTGAGAGCGGGTACTTCCTTGTCTACCGCAATCAGCCTCTGACGCAGCCCTCGCCGGACATCGAGCGGATTGTCATCCTCGTTCACGGATTGGAGCGCGAGGGCGATTCCAACTTCAGGACCGCGATCCGCGCTGCGCAGGAGACTGGCGAGATGGATCGGACTCTCGTGATTGCGCCCCAGTTTCATGCGAAAGACGGCAAATGCAAGGACAAGCTGGAGCGAGGAGAAATTGCCTTCGCATGCCAGGGATGGTCCGACGGTATCGGCACGAAAGCGGCACGCTTCAGTTCGTTTGCCGCCATGGATGGTCTCGTTCAGATGGTCGCCAGCCGCGAGTTGTTTCCCGCGCTGAAGGAGGTGGTGATCGCGGGCCATTCCGCGGGCGGGCAGTTCGTGCAACGCTACGCGGCCGCGAACCGCATTGACGGGAGATTGGCTGTTCCGATTCGCTACATCGCCGCGAATCCCTCCAGTTACCTCTATCTGGAATCGTGGCGCCCGGTTCAGAATGCAGGCGCTCACTGCCGGGATTTCAACCGTTATAAGTACGGACTCGACGGATTGACGAGCTACGTGGCGGAGAGCGGGGCAGTGGCCATCCGCAATCAATATCCACATCGCGATGTCACCTACTTGCTTGGGGAGCTGGACACGACCGACGAGCATCACATGGACACGACGTGTCCGGCAAAGGTTCAGGGTCCCAACCGGCGTCAGCGCGGGCTGAGTTATTTCGAGCGGCTCAGGCTGACGTTTCACAGCGAGCACAAGATGATCACTGTTCCCGGCTGCGGTCATTCGGCGGACTGTATGTTTCGATCCGAGAACGGTGTCCGGGCTGTCTTCGGGCAGTAGTCGGGGAGCTTCCCGGCAGCTCGATGGACAATTGCATCACCCCATCATGCCCCCGCGCCCCGTCGTTCGCTCAGCGCCTCACCTGCCAGAAAGCCAATCCTGGCTGCTTCGCTGAACGGCGCGGGCTTTCTCCTTGAGTAGTTCCGCCGGTTGGTTCGCACCGTCTCGATGGCCTCTAGGAAGTAGTCATCCACCGGGCGCGGTGTGCGTCCGCTGGCCACATCGTGCGCGAACGACAGCTTGCTGTCCTCGACGATGGCCTTCAGGTCGGCGCCAGTCAATCCGTGACTCGCCGACGCCAGCAGAGAGACGTCGGCACTCCCGATCGGCGACGGCAGTGACGCCAGTTTTTCTCCGACGATAGCCGCACGCGCCTCCACATCGGGTAGCCGCGTCTCCAGCCACAGCTCCACCCTCCCGGATCGCAACAAGGCCGGAGGCAGACTGCCCGCATCCATAGCCGTCATCATCACGCACACCCGTTCGGCGCTGGCGCTCTCGAGGCCGTCGAGCATCGTTGCTAGGTAGCGGTAGAACCCGCTGTCGCGGTTCCCCTCGAAGATCAGGTCGGTGTCGTCGATGAAGATTACCGATGGCGCGTTGCGCACGGCGGCCGCAAACACACGGCGAACGTCGCGGTAGAAGTCGTTGGTATTAGCAACGACGGTCCCGTCGATCAGGAAGAACTTCCCCTTCAGCCGGTGCGCCAGTGCGCGCCCGATGGTGGTCTTGCCGGTGCCCGGCGGCCCCGCGAGCAGGACTCCCCGCCGCGGTTTCAGGCGCAACTCGGCCGCGAGCCTGCTGTTCCCGAACGGCAGGGCGATCTTCGCCTCCAACGCCGCCACCACGTCGTCCATGCCCTTCAGGTCCTTCCAGTCGACCGCCTGCACCTCTTCGATTTCGACGTTGCTGACGATGTTGTGCTCGCTCAGGTAGTCCATGAAGCGGCCGGTTCCCAGCTCGTGCTCGTGTGCGAGATCCGCGCAGGCATTCCGCAGTTGCCACGCGGTCAGCAGCGGCGCGAAACGGTGAATCTGTGCGCAGTCGAGCCGTCCGGCAATCTCCGAGCCGAGGTGCGCCCGCAGGACGCCCTCGTAGTCCAGGGGTGTGAAGGTGTTGATCTCGCGCAGGCACGCCCGGCGCGCGATGGGTGCCGGTTCCTCGTCCTTGCGCAGCCCGAACAGTAACTTCCTGCCCCGGCTGACGGCGTCGTCGAGAACGGCAGTCAACACCGCGTCGATCAGCCCGGTTCGTTGATAGTCACACGACTGCGTAACGCTTGCGATGAGCTGCAGATCGTCCACAATCACCAGTTCGTGATCGCGCATGGCCTGATCGATCAGGTCCAGCAGGGCCTCTTCGAGCGCCAGCGGCTGGCGGTCCATGAGTTCCTTCAGGAATTGCCGCAGACCCACGAACGCTCCCCCGAGCGTTGCGTGGACGTGGCGGAGCACCGTGGTGCTGCCCATTCCTGCGTTGGCCGACAGCGCAAATGCGCTGCCGGTGGGGATTGCGCCGAGCAGACCTTCGGCGGCCCGCTGCTGCGCAGGTGTCAGTCGTAACATAATTCCTCTTGTTTATTCGAAATACACGTCTGGACTCACGCGCGCACAATACGCGCGTGTCTGGGAACGCGGGTGTTGAGTGATCCGCGCGCGATCAGGCGTGCGTCAGGAGGGCGGAAAGCAGGCCCGCTGGGTGTACGCCAATGTTGAAACACAAATTACACGAAAGCATAAGAGTGGCCTCCTTTCCAGGAATGTGCGGCCTTTGAGATATTACCACGAAAGGGTGGTGCGTGAACAGGGGATTGTGATTAAAGTGTCCTAACTCTGTTCTTTCGTCCGCGTTCTGATCTCCTAGCATCTAGGTTCTCAATGGGGCGATGCGCAATTGACGAGGCCCTGAATGGCTATTCGGAAGAAGTCGCGATCATTCGGGCACGTTGCTCCAATACGAGATTCGAGATTTGCAGATGCCCGCGGGTTTGTCGACGAGCTGGCCGATTTTAGGTAGCTTGGTTCTTGTCTGGATTCCCGGCGACGTCTTGAGCGATCCTGTGTGCGAGTCTTGGGGCGGTTCCCACGACCCGGTGGTGCTCCCGACGAAATCGGCCTATCCTGAAGAACAGGAGAGAACCGTCATGTCCTACCCGCTCAGCAAGGGCAAGACCACGAAACAGGCTCACGTCGGCATTCCCGAGGGCACCTACGAGGAAGAGCATGGCCGCAAAGGCTTTTACGGCAAGAGCGCGCACCTCTACCACGCGCACCCGCCCACCGGCTGGATTCGCTTCGAGGGCAAACTCCGGCCGCACTGCTTCGATCTGAATCAGCTCCGGCCCGCCGATCTGGACGACGCCGAAGGCGGCCCCGCCGCGTTCCTCGGCAACGACGATGTCCGCCTGCTCGTCTCGCGGCGCAGCGAGCCGATGCCGTTCTACTTCCGCAACGCCGATGGCGACGAGTTGTACTTCGTCCATCGCGGCCACGGGCGCATCGAAACCGATTTCGGACCGCTCGCGTTCGAGCCCGGCGACTACATCGTGTTGCCGCGCGCGGTCACCTACCGCGTCATCCCGGAAACGCGCGACAATTTCTTTCTTATCGTGCAGTCGAAGACGGAATTCGAAGAGCCGGAGAAGGGACTGCTCGGCCAGCACGCGCTCTACGACCCGGCCGTTGTCACCACCCCCGAACCCGAGCCACTGCTCGACGACCGCCAGGAGTGGGAAGTCCGCATCCTCGCCGGCGGCGAAATCTCGAAAGTGGTCTACCCGTGGAACCCCATCGACGTGGTCGGCTGGAAGGGCGATCTCACGGTCTGGAAGATCAACATGCGCGATATCCGCCCGGTGATGAGCCATCGCGCTCACCTGCCGCCGAGCGCGCACACCACGTTCGTCACCAGCGGCGCGGTGGTCTGCAGCTTCCTGCCGCGGCCGCTCGAGCAGGACGAGGACGCGCTGCGCGTGCCCTTCTTCCACCGCAACACCGACTACGACGAGTTCATCTTCTACCACGACGGCGATTTCTTCAGCAAGGACAACATCCGGCCGGGCTGGGCCACGTTGCATCCGCGCGGCATCCATCACGGCCCCCATCCGAAGGCTCTGGCGAATCAGAAGAAGCGCACGCACACCGACGAGTACGCGGTGATGCTGGACGGCCTGAATCCCATCCACGTGTTGCCGGGGGGAGAGGCGGTGGAGTGGAAGGAGTACTGGATGAGCTGGATGGAGAAGAGCGCACAGGACGCGGCGGCGGCCTCCCTGAATGGCCCGAACCGGACGCCAGCCGTGTCCGTTGTGCGCGATTCAGAGAAGAAGCCGGAGAAGCCCGAGCCGGCAACACGGCCGTGACCGGGAAGTGGATCTGGGAGCCGCCGCCGGAGTTCGCGGCGTCGACGAACGTGCGGCGATTCATGGATCGGCTGGGGACGCCGACGCTGGCCGAATTCCTGCGCTATTCCACCGATCACCTGGAAGAGTTCTGGGCCGCGCTCGTCGATGAAATCGGCGTCGAGTGGGCCGAGCCGTATCGGCAGGTGCTGGATGTCTCGCGCGGCGTCGAGTGGGCGCGGTGGTTCGTCGGCGGGAAGCTGAACATCGCGGCGAATTGCCTGGATCGGCATCGTTCGCTCACCCGGCCCGCGATCATCGCCGAGCGCGAGGACGGCACGGTGCGCGAGGTCTCGTTCGCGGAGCTGCTGGCGGACTCGAACCGTCTGGCGAACGCGCTGCGTCGATTGGGCATCGAGCGCGGCGACCGCGTGGCGCTGTGCATGCCCATGGTCCCCGAAGTCGTGACCATCCTCTACGCGTGTTTCAAGCTGGGCGCGATTGCCGTGCCCATCTTCTCCGGGTTTGGAACGGGCGCGATTGCGGCAAGGCTGGAGGACTCCGGCGCCAGGGTGGTCTTCACGGCGGAGTCGCTGACTCGCCGCGGCGGGTCGCATCCCTTACGCACGAAGGTGGAGGAGGCGCGGGGCAACGCACGCGTCCTCGTTCCCGACGAGTTGTCCGATGCGTCGTCGGAATTCACCACCGAGCCGCTCGACTCCGAAACTCCCGCGTTGCTGCTTTACACCTCCGGAACAACGGGAAGGCCGAAGGGCACGGTGCACACGCACGCGGGGACGCTCGCGCAGGTGGCCAAGGAAATCCGGCTCGCCTTCGACCACAAGCCCGAAGATCGATTCTTCTGGCTGAGCGACATCGGCTGGATGATGGGACCCTGGTCGATTCTCGGAAATCACCACTTCGGCGGGACGATCTTTTTGTACGATGGGGCGCCCGATTATCCGCGAGCCGACCGGCTCTGGCGCATGATCGAACGCCACCGCATCACGACGTTCGGGGTCTCACCGACGGCCATTCGAATGCTCATGCACGATGACTCGGCGCGCCGGTTCCCGATGGAGTCGCTGCGACTGCTCGGTTCCACCGGAGAACCGTGGGACGAGACCTCCTGGCGGTGGTTCTTCGAGAATGTCGGCAAGCGCCGTTGCCCGATCATCAACATCTCGGGCGGGACTGAGATCATCGGATGCTTCCTGCAGCCCATGCCGATTCAGCCGCTAAAGCCGTGCACGCTCGGCGGTCCGGCGCCCGGGATGGCCTCGGAGATTCGCGATGGCTGCCTGGTCTGCACGAAGCCCGCCCCTTCGATGACCCGCGGCCTCTGGAACGATCCCGAGCGTTACATCGAGGCCTACTGGTCGAAGATCCCCGGAGCGTGGTGGCACGGCGATTTCGCCAGCGTGGATGAGGACGGCTGCTGGTTCCTGCATGGCCGCGCCGACGAATCGATGAACGTGGCCGGCCGCAAGGTCGGTCCGGCCGAGATCGAGCAGGCCGTGCTGCAGCACAGCGCAGTGGGCGAGGCGGCGGTGATCGGCGTGCCCGACGCGCTGAAGGGCGAGTGCCCCGTGGCTTTCGTCGTCCTGAAGGACGGGCGCGAACTCACCAGCACTCTGTCGGCCGGGATCATCCGAACCGTAGCGGAAACGCTCAGCCCGGCATTCCGTCCAGCCGAGGTGATCGCCGTGCCTGCGCTGCCGAAGACGCAAAGCGGCAAGATTGTGAGGCGGCTGATCCGGCGACAGTACCTGGGTCAGGCGCCGGGTGACGTCTCCACGGTGCAGAACCCGGAATCGCTCGAGGCCTTCCGTGGCGCGGGTGCAGGGAAAGCGACCTAATTGGCGGCCGTACCATTGAGAATCACGATCTCCACTCGCCGGTTCTCCGCGCGGCCTTCCGGCGTGTCGTTCGATGTCCGCGGGCTGTACGAGCCATAGCTCGACACCGCCAGGCGCGACTCCGGGATCCCGTAGCGCGAGGTCAGCAGCTCCAGCAGCCGCAGGCTCCGCGCCGCCGACAACTCCCAGTTGTTGCTGAAACGGCTGTTATGGATCGGCAGCGGATCGGCGTGACCGACCAGCGTCACCTTGTTGGGCACCGTGCGAAGCACCTCGGCGATCCGACCCACCACCGGAAGCGCATCGGGACCGATCTGATCGTCGCCTGATGGGTACAAAACCGCCTGTGGAAGGCTGATCACCAGACCGCGAGGCTCGATGGCGGCGCGAATGCCCCGCGAGTCGAGGGCGGCTTTCAGGGCGGTCTGGGAGCCGGTCGCAGCCGCCATGGCGCGCGTCAAGCCTACCCCGCTGGCTACCGGCTGTTGCACCGCCTTTGCGGCCAGCGCCACAAACAGGATCAGCAGGATGGTCATCACATCGGTGTAGCTGATCATCCAGCGGTCGCGTGCCGAGTGCGCATTTGCCAGGTGTTTCGAACTACGAATCACGCGTACACTCCTTTCGCCGTCTCCACGGACTTCCGCGGCGCCACTGTCCTCTCCCTGTTCCGGAGAAACTCCCGCAGCCGCGCTCGTATCAGAGCCGGGTGGACGCCATCGGCAATCGCCACTACGCCTTCCACGATCAGTTCCTGAATCTCCAGCTCTTCCGCGGCGCGCGCGCGAATCCGGTGAGCCAGGGGGAGCAACAGCAGATTGGCCACCGAGAGGCCATACAGCGTGGAGACAAACGCGGTGCCAATGCCGTACCCCACCGCCTGAATGCTCCCGAACTGGCGCATCACTTCAATGAGCCCGACCACGGTTCCCATGATTCCGATGGTGGGCGCGAAACCTCCCGCCACCTCGAAGGTCCGCACGTCGGCTTCGCCCTGGCGCTCGCGCAATCGAAGCGCGGTCTCGAGCGTGCTCTGAATCTGCTCCCGGTCGTTAACGTCGCAGACAAGCATGAGGGCATCGTGCAGGAAAGGGTTCAGCACCTTTTTTGCCAGCGCTTCGAGCCCGGCCGGACCCTCCCGCCTTGACACACGCGCGCAGATCGCGATTTCCTCAATCAGCGCTCCGGCCGCGCCGGGCGCCGGCGCGAACAGGCGAAACACCCGCCGCACCGAGCTGAGCAGCGCGCTTCCGGGCGTGGTCAGCAGCATCACCCCCAGTGTTCCGCCCAGCACGATGAAAGCGCCGGTCGGCTGGAAGAAATAAGCGGGCCTGATGCCTGTGGAGCGGAGCCCCTCAATGGCCGCGACGGCGGCAACCGCGATTCCGGCGAGCAGACACACGTCGAACCGCCGCCGGGGCCTCGAAGCTCCCGATGCTGTTCCAGTCCGGGACAAACCGCGCTCCTCAGCCAGGAGCGTGCATCCGAGCGACCAGTTCAGAATGGAACGGTCAACGGCCGCGCGCGGCGAAGAACCGGGCCTTATCGACATCCGGCGGCACGGCCACATCGAAGAACCCGATCATCATCTCCTGCCAGCTCTGCTCGCCCCAGCGGACCTCCGCAGCCGAGTCGGGGTTATCGGGATTGCCGGCGGAATTGTCGAAGTGGGCGATCCAGGTCAGCCGGTCGCCGCGATGCAGCAGGCGCGGCTTCTCGAGCTGGTAGTTGAGCTGGCAGGCAAAATCGTACGGTTTCACATCCAGCAGCGTTTCCGGCTGCCCGCCCGGCGCCGTGACCGTGTACTCGAACTCGTGGCCGCGCAGGTGCATGTGCGGAAAAAGGCTGACCAGCAGGGCATCGCGCGGCATGGTGCCCGAAACGGTCACGCGGTAGTCGCGCGCGCCCGGAGGGATGACGAAGCTGTCGCTCCCCATCTGCAGGGTGAGAATGCGCCATTTCGGTTCGTCGCCGGACAGGGTCAGGCCAACGTCGCTCTGATCCTCGGTAGCGGTGTCGAGAGACGTGTAGTGGAATTGCAGAACCAGGTCCGAACCCACGGGAATCTTCTTCGCCATGCCCGGCGGGCACACCATGGCCGGCGTGCCCGGCGAGTAGACGGCGAGAATGTCGGCCTTTGTGTCCCGCGAACGCCGGAGAGCTTCGGTGTCGCTCGCCCGCGGCGCGTACATCGCGTTTGCGGGCACGTCGCGGAGCCACGTCGAATCGGGCGGACGGACGTAGAGCACCGCGTGATGCACCACGCGCCGGTCGCTCGGCCGGACCTCCACCGCTGTCACCCAGCGGTCCATGGAGAAGTGTGTGGGGATGATGAGGTACTGGTAGTCGATGGTGGCCTTCGCCGGGATTGGGAATGGCGCGGGCATGCTGAAGATGATGTCGGGCGCGATGTTCCAGCCTTCCTGCCAGTGCACCGGCGGCGGCGCGGACGATGGCGATCCCTCGGGCTCGCCGGCGTCCACCCAGGCCTGTATCGTGCGAATCTCCGCGCCGGTCAGCGACGGGTTATTGGCGAAATGCCCGAAGGTCGGGTTGGCGAACCACGGCGGCATTTCTCGCGACACCACATTTTCGCGAATCTCCTTCGCATATTGCCGCGTTTCCTCGTATGAGGTAAGGGGCATAGGTCCGGCCTCGCCCTGCCGGTGACACGCCTGGCAATGCTTTTGCAGAACAGGGAGTACGTCTTTGTAGAAGACCGGAGACGGCTGGGCCGGCGCCTGGGCGGAGACGAGCATGCACACGCCCAGCGCAACTGGAACAGCGATCACGGTAACCTGACGAACTTAAACGCTTTGGACGTTACATGCCGCCTGCGGGATACCACGGGTAAAGAGCACCACATTTATGTGGTGTTTCACTGGGAACCTGTCCTAGAATTGAGATAGCTGGAGGACCGCAATGGCTGCGAGTTCGTCTTTCACCGAGATCGCCGGAGCCGGTCTTACCACCACCGAAGCTCCCTTCATCGAGCAGGCCCGGCAGGCGGGTAACCTGTTCATTCAACAACCCTACGAGCTGTATTCCGAGGAGAACCAGGAAGCCTGGCGCGCCTTGTATTCGCGAATCACCTCACGCTGGGAGCGCTACGCGAACCCGCATTTCCTGCGCGGAGTCGGCTCGCTCTGTCTCGACCCCCATCACATCCCACGTCTCGCCGAGGTCAACCGTTTTCTCAGCCCGCTCACCGGTTTCGAGGCTCGCGCGGTGAGTGGCTACGTTCCCGCATTTCTGTTCTTCGACTGCCTCCGCAACCGCCAGTTCCCCACCACCATCACCATTCGGCGCCGCGACAAGCTCGACTACCTTCCGGAGCCCGACATCTTCCACGACATCGCCGGCCACGTGCCCATGCATACCGATAGGGCTTTCGCCGACGTGCTGGTGCGCTTCGGCCAGTGCGCGCACACCGCGGCCGAGCTGGTCTCCGAAATGCCCGACCGCGCCCAGCGGGTACGCGCGCTGACCAGCATCATCCGGGCCATGGCGCGCTTCTTCTGGTTCACGGTGGAGTTCGGGCTGATGCGTTCGCCGGGCGGGCTGAAGGTCTACGGCAGCGGGCTGCTCAGCTCATACGGCGAAATCAAGCACGCCATCGAGTCCCCCGAAGTGCAGCGGTTCCCGATTCAGATCGAGTGGGCCATAAACCAGGGCTTCGAGATCGATCACTATCAGCCGCTGCTCTTCATCGTGGATTCCTTCGACCACCTGTTCAGCCTGGTCGGCGAGCTGGAGCGCTGGATGAAAGCCGGCCGCCTGAGCAATGTCGCCCCCGGCGAGCCGGCCGTGAGCGAGGGAGACATTGAGAGCTTTCTGGCCGGCCGATAGCCCCGCTCAGCTCAGTTCCCCGTCGCCGGTATCGAGGTGAACGCATGGCCGTTGAAGCGCAGCCCAAGCACGGCGACGTTTCCCGCGCTGGCCGTGAAAATCGCCGTCCCACGCTTGCCGACAATGCCCGCGAGCGGCGGGTAACTGCGCAGAGCCGCTTCCGCTTTACCGTTTGCGGGCAAATTGACCGTCGTCGACCCCACCATCGCGCCGGTGTCGTCCAACACAGTAATTGTGACCGTGTTGGCCACGGGACTGGGGTTTACAATCGCCACCCCGGTAATGTAGCTCGTCTCATCGTAGGTGAGGCTCACCGTGGTGGACAAAGCGCTGGCCAGGGGTGCCACCGCTTCCTGGTCCGGAACCCCTGGCACACTCTGGCGGAAAACGCCGTACGCTTTCACTCCCGGCGGCAGCGCCATCGACACATAACCCTCGGTCAACGCGCCGGAGTTGGGAGCTTCGATGATTGTTGTCGCTTGCGCGCCAAGGCTCACCGTGGCGGAGGTGCCCGTCCCCGGAACGTTCAGCGGCGAACCGGTGTCGGCGAAAAAACTCACCGCAAAGGACACCGGGTAGCTATTGGCGTTGGTGAAGTACACAGCGGAATACCAGCCTCCGCCAAAGGCGAACTGGCCCAGGACGGCACGATTCGATACGGGCAGCAGAAGATCGGAGACAAAGTCTCCATCGTTGTCCACCGTGAGCACCCTGCCATCCTCGGCGATGGCAATCACCTTGTGGTCCGGCGGAGCGGACATCGATCCGGTGCAGTCCGCGTTGACCGAATAGGTGCCATTGCTGCCCTGAATCGTCGTACTGGAAGTGAAATCGTTCTCGTAGCCCGCATAGGTGTAATTGCCGTTCCCGTCAAACGCGAAGTCGCCGGTGTTCGCAAATCCCTCCGCTCCGCTCGTTCCATCGTTTGTCACGAACCCATATGCTCCGTAAAGTGATCCGGTGGTGCAATGAGTCGCGGCGCGGTAGGCCTTTCCGGCCAGAAGTACATTAGGAGGCAATGCGACGATGAAAACCGTCGCGCCACCGTCGGTAAGCTGAAAGGCGCTGCTCGCCTGAGCGTCGCCGCTCGGGGTCACGGTTCCGTCGCAACTTGCGTTTACGGTATAGGATCCGCTGTACGAGGACGTCGAGATTGCACCGTTGGTGTTTTCCGTTACGGAGAACTGTATCCCTCCGTTCCCGTCGGCAACGATCTTGTCCAATTCGATGTACGGCGTGCTGCTGTTGACCACCCCCTGCAGCAGGGCAAAGTATGTTCCCTGCCAGGTGGCGTTGGAGCACGTCTGTGCCTTCCCGGGAACCATAACAAAACCAAACCACACCAACGGCAACGCCGTGGTCAATCTTCGGAGCATGAACACCTCCTGAGAAGTCGAGCGATAGGGACAGGTCTCTTAGTATAGTCGGACCGCCAGCGGGGGCGGGGCGCGCGGTGGCTCGGTTTATCCTGGGAGGCAATAAAAAACGGGCCGCACAGGTGAGGTAGAGCGTGCGGCCCGAATCAGGTGAGTGCGGATGAATGAACTACGCGTTTATGCTTCGCACCGAATAAGAGCTTAGCACGCGGCTGCGGCGATGAGGCCACGCGCCGATGCGAGGCGAAACGGCCCATCCGGCACAATTTTGCTATCCTATACGGCACCAAAAACCTGGAGGCTCGTGTGAAACTCCGCGGAATGATCAACTGCGCCCTGATCTGCCTTTTGCTCTTCGCCCTCGTCGAATGCGTGCCGGCGGAATCGCTTTCCGCCGCAAATCCCTGCCCCAACGCGATGGATGTTCCGCCCGACCTGAAGCTCCCCGCCACTCTGCCCCCAGGCGAACCAGTTGACTTCGAGCAAAAGGTTCGCAGTTATCTCGGATCTCTGAAATATCGTGAGCTGAAATGGTGCGAAGACGTCTCCATGCGCGACACCGGGCCTTACATCAAAGGCGCGTACTACGGCACGCATCCCGCGGTACGCGTCTATTACTCCCGGGAAGTGAGCGACTGGCTTCTTCACGGCCGCAGGGGGACCATCCCGGACGGCGCGGTCATCATCAAGGAACAGTACAATCCGCCCGCGCAGCCCTATGCGGACCTGTACGGCGACAAAACGCCCGGCTGTCCGAACGACTGGACCTTCATGATCCGCAACTCGAAAGCCTCGAAGGACGGCTGGTTCTGGGGCGAGGTCTGGTACAGCGCCGACCCGAATCGCCGGATGAAGTTCCACGACCCTTATCAGTACCCCAACGCAGGCTACGGCCTGTACTGCCTGCGCTGCCATTCGTCGGCGGAGAAGGAGCACACTTTCGCCGCGCTCGACAATATGCGGAACTACGCCGGCGCGGACGGCCAGTGGCCGCTCCGTTTCCGCGCGGACGATTCATGGATCAAACCCGGCTGGCAAAAGGCCTACACGCTTCCGGAGCGATGCGGCGATACTTCCACGGCGCCGGGGGCCGAGCTGGAAGCGGCCGTGCTGTCCAGTCACGCCGAGAACATGGAATTGCGCGGCAAATTGTTTGTCCATCCGGGCCGGGCTGTTGCCATAGTGCCGGATCGCATCCAGACCTTTCCGCCGGAGACCTGGGATCAGAAGCTCTCCGGTCCGGGCGGGCCGCCCTGGTATGTCACTTCGGACCAGTGCACCGGGTGTCACAGCGCGCTGCCGGCCACGAACGCATTCGGCCCGGCCATGTTCCTCGCGGGCAGCAAGGATGGCTTCAACGCTTCCGAGTACGGCGAGTGGCGCTGGTCGCCAATGGGTCTGGCGGGCCGCGATCCGGTGTTCTTTGCCCAGGCGGCAAGCGAGCGCTCCTTCTTTTCGGCCCCCGCGCAAAAGCAGACGGTGGTCAACATCTGCATGAACTGCCACGGGGCCATGGGACTGAAAAGCTACTACCTCGATCACGGCCTCGATCCGAACAATCCGCCCACGACCGGACCGGTTTTGTTCAACGCCGACTGGCCGTTCCTGCGCGATGCGAAGGACCCCGGCTTTCAATACGGCGGCATGGCCCGCGATGGCATCAGTTGCGCGGTCTGCCATCACATGGCGCCGCCGCCGCAAGCGGATCTGACATGGTTCCTGAACAACTACACCAACGGCCGCTACAAGGAAACGGATCCGGCAAAGATGCAGGGGCCGTTCGATCCGGTCACCGAATATCCCATGGACCAGGCGCTCGGCATCAAGCCGAAGCCCGACGATTTCATCAAGAGCTCCCGCATGTGCGGCGTGTGCCACACCATTAATCTCCCGGTGATGGACAGCCCCAAACCGAACGAAATGTCGGTGGAACAGGCCACGTACCTCGAATGGCTGAACAGCGACTTTCAGAACGAATACGGGCGCGGCAGCAAGGCGCAAACCTGCCAGGAGTGCCACATGCCCACTGGCTACACGAGCACCGCGAAGGGCATCGACGTGAAGGCCATTCAGACGCGCATCGCCATCGTGGAGGACGCGACGTTTCCGGCCGCCGAGCACTCCGCGTCTCCGAACGACCTGAACGTGCGCTACCGCGGCGATGGCTACATGCGCCATGAATTTCTCGGGATGAACGGCATTCTGCTGCAGATGTTCCAGCAGTTCGTGGATGCCAACAAGAACAATCCGATCCTGGGCGTTCGGCTGGCCGATTATATGTCCGGCCAGACCACGGATCTGCCGGACGCCGTGGCCAACATCGTCCAGCAGGCCGCGCTGAAGACGGCCCAGGTGAGCATCGGGAATCTCGCCGTTCAGAATGGCCTGCTAACGGCCGATGTGCGCGTGCAGAACCTCGCCGGACATCGCCTGCCCAGCGGCGTCGGTTTTCGCCGGGCCTTTGTGGAGTTCGTCGTCTATCGGGACGGCCAGCCGATTTTCTCCTCCGGCCGCACCAACGACAAGGGCGAGATCGTCGATGCCGACGACAAAGTCCTGCCCACCGAGTATTTCGCCGGCGGACAGTATCAGCCGCATTTCGACGTCGCGCACCCGATTACTTCGTCCGAGCAGGTGGAGATCTATCAGGAATTGATTCAGGACGTGCAACACCACTTCACCACCAGCTTCCTGAAGCGCGACTACATCATCAAGGACAACCGTCTTCTCCCCACCGGTTGGACGAAGGAAGGCCCGCCCGGAGCGCACATCCCCGAGTACTTCCTGGAATCGACCATGCCGATCGGCGTTGCGGGCGACCCCGCGTACGCCGACGGTTCCGGGACATCGGTTGTCCGCTACCGGATCGCAGTGCCCGCGGGTGTCGAGGCGAACCGGTTCAGGGTGACGGCCACGCTGGAGTATCAATCGACGCCGCCATTCTTTTTCGCCGACCGTTTTCAGACCACGTCGCCCGCAACCGAGCGGATGAAGTATCTTGTGGACAACCTGCAACTGGACGGCACCGAGTTCCAGAGCTGGAAACTGCCCATCGCCTCGGCCAGCGCGACCGGCGAATGATGCCGTTCGCCGACAAAACGGGCCGCACAGGTGAGGTAGACGTGCGGCCCGAATCAGGTGAGTGCGGATGAAAGAACTACGCGTTTACGCTTCGCACTGAATAAGAGCTTAGCACGCGCATGAAGTTGGTGCGCTCGCAGGCATCTGTCGAATCGCTTAGCGGTTGCGAATGGCCAGCAGAGGATCGGTATTCGCCGCGCGCAGGGCGGGGATGACGCCAGCCAAAGCGCCGGTTAAGATCAGCAATGCAGTCGCCGCGCCCAGCACGGCGGGATCGGAAGGCCGCACCTCGAATAGCAGCGCGCCCAGCAGACCGGTGAGCGGAAGCGCGGCGGCGATACCGATGGCGACTCCCGAAACCGTCAGCAGCAGCGCTCGCCGCAGCACCAGCCGCAGGACGCGAACCCGGGTAGCGCCCAGGGCCATGCGGATGCCAATTTCCTGGGTCTGCTGCGCCACCGAATATGCCATGACGCCGTAGACGCCGAGGCTGGCCAGCACCAGGGCCACGCCGGAGAAGATCGCAAACAACACTACCCCCAGTCGCGGACGCCACGTGGAATCCTCCACCCAGCTCGACATGGGGCGGATCTGGAACACCGGGACGCCGGGATCGACGCTGCGCACGGTCTCGCGGACTGCCCGGATGGCGCTCGCGGTGTCGGCTGCCGGCCGCACCGTGATCGTCATGAACGGAAAAGGCACTTGCTCGACTGGAAAATAGAACTGCTCGCGCGACGTGCCGTTCAGGCCGAAGTCCTTCACGTGGCGCACGACGCCGACAATCTGCGGTTGCTTGTCGTTATAGACTATGCGGTGCTTGAGCGGGTCGTCGTGGGGGAAGTTCTTGCGGACAAACTCTTCGTCCACGATCGCCACCGGCGGCGAGGTAACGGTGTCGGTGGGCCCGAACGCGCGTCCGCGCAGCAGCGCGATCCCCATGGTCCCGAAATAGTCCCCGCCGATCACGAACAGGTCCGCATACGGGATCTCGGCGCTGCTTTTGGGCTGGGGACGGCCCACCACCCAGTAGCCGTTCTCGGTGTCGTTGTCGGTCATGGGAAGGAAGCTCACCATGCCGATACTCGCGAGGGACGGCTGGGTCGACGCCCGCTCGAGGACGTGCCGCCAGAACGCGGATCGCGCGGGACCTTTGGCGTAGGCCGGGCCGGAGACCTCGGCGTTCAAGGTCAGCGCGCGCCGCGCGTCGAAACCGGGGTCCACCTGAATCAGGCGGTTGAAGCTCTTGATCACCAGACCTGCCGCGAGAGCGAGCGCGACGGCCAGCGCAATCTCCGCTACCACCAGACCGCTGCGCATGCGCATGCCATGCATGCTGTTCAGATTGGCGCGCCCGCCTTCCTTGAGAGCTTCGTTCGGGTCGGTTCTGAGAGAGGCTATCGCTGGAACTATCGCGAACAGAATCGTGGCCAGCGCGGTGATGGTCCCGGCACAGAGCATCACGCGCCAGTCGATGGAGACGGGCGGAATGGCGGCCGCCTCGGGAACCAGCGACATCAGTGGACCAATGCTCCACGCCGCAGCCAGTACACCGAGCGCGGCGCCCGCCGGAGCGATCAGCAGCGCCTCGCTCAAATTCACCCGAAGAATCGAGGAAAGGCGCGCGCCGAGGGCGATGCGAAGCGCGAATTCGCCGCGTCGGCCGATCGCGCGCACCAGCATCAGCCCTGCCAGGTTGACGCAGGCGAGCACAAGGACCAGCCCCACCGCCGCCAGCACCGTCAGCATCACGGATCTGGAGTCTTTGCCGACAAACGCCTCCAGCGAGGTCGCCGACAGCCCCCAGCCGGAGTTGCTGTCAGGCCAGGCTGCCGACAGCGCCTTCGCAATGGTGGCGAGCTCGGCATTGGCCCGCTCGATGGGCACGCCCGGTTTCAGACGCGCGAAGGCATCTCCGCCGTGATCGCCTCGGTTCATGCCGGCAGTGCGCCCGTACGGAACGATCAGTTCCACCTTCACCAGCGGAAAGCGGAAACTTGCGGGCATCACCCCAACCACGGTGAACGGTTCTCCTTCAAGCGTGATGCTGCGCCCCAGGATGCCGGGGTCGCGCCCAAACCGGGTACCCCACAGGGCATCGGTGATGACTGCGCGGCCCGGAGCGCCTGGGTGATCGTCTTCCGCGCGAAAAGGCCGCCCGAGCGAGGGCCGGATGCCGACCGTATCGAAAAAGCCGGCCGTCGCACGGAGTGCGGAGACCCGCTCGGCGGTCCGCCCATCGCTCATGGCGATGCTGTCGGGACGCCACGCGAAGGCCGCGGTCAGGGTCCTGGCCTGTTTGCTCCAGTCGAGGAAATTCGCGTAAGCGGTGGAGACATCGCCAAAAGTGTCGAGGCGCTCGCTCACGTGGACGAGGCGCTCCGGATGCGGAAACGCGAGCGGATGCAGAAGGGCGGCGTCCACTACGCTGAAGACCGCGGTGCTCATGCCGATTCCGATGGCCAGCACAAGCAGAGCGGTGAGTGTGAAGCCGGGACTCTGGCGGAGACTGCGGGCGGCATGGCGCAGACCGTTCATGATGCCTGCAAGGTGCAAGAGATCGGCCAACCCAGGACACCTTTAAACAGGATGCTGAAAAAGGCCCAGGTAGCTGCCATCCGGATCACGGACCGAAGTCTTTGCCGCCTGTTATCAGTGACTTGGCCACACATGGTGGCACAGGCTTGAGCCTGTGGGGGCCTTTTTCAGCAACCTGCTATGCCATTGATTTCGCGATGGCGGCGCGAAAGCCGCTGTCCGGTCCTGGGAAACCGATGCCGCTGGCGAGCACGATGTCCGAAGGAGAAATGCCAAGCCGCGTGATCCTGATCCACGACCTGCTCTCTCCCGAAGAGATGGCCGGCCGCGTTGAGTTTCTCTGAACGCCCGCAGAAAAACGGGCCGCACAGGTGAGGTAGAACGTGCGGCCCGAATCAGGTGAGTGCGGATGATAGAACTACGCGTTTACGCTTCGCACCGAGTAAGAGCTTAACACGCGCATGTAATTGGTGCGCTCGTAGGGGTCTGTTGTTGGCGTCGCAGGTTAACCTGGTTAGTGTGGTTGCTTCTGATCCCGCTGTTGTGCTGCGTGACCATGCCCCCGAGCTTAGCTCATTGGGCCGCGGATACCAAAGAAATCACGCCGCGGACGGCCTGGGACGTTCGTTCAGCAGCATCCAGGATGTGCCGAACCGGTCGCGAAGCATGGCGAATCGGGAGGCGAAGAAGGTTTCTTCCATCTTCATGAAGATTTCACCGCCCTCGGAAAGCAGCGCGTAGATTTGTTCCGCTTCCGCGGGCGTATCCAGAAGGAGCGTGAGATAAGCGCTGCGCATGGGCTGAAATCGCTCCGGAGGAATATCCGCCGCGAGCAGTTCCGTCTCGCCAATCGACATTCGCGCGTGCAGGACGGCGTCTCTCCAGTCATCGGGTGCCGTCGCACCCGGTGCTTCGCCGTGTGTCATCATCATCGTGATCTTGCCACCCAGGTGCTCTTCATAGAAGCGAAGGGCCTGGCGGCAGTTTCCGCCGTAGTTCAGATAGGTATACATTTTCATAAACGATCCTCAGCCAGTCTGGTTTCTTCGATTTGCCCCGCGCGAATTCCGAGCCGCCTGAAACTGCCTCGCGTGCCCTCTTCCATTCCGGACTTCAGGTGCGCATCTCTCATCTCCTTGCTCTGGTGCCGAATGAGGTGGGTCAGCTTAGTGCCTCCGCTCGCGAGCGCTTCAAAGGTCACGGTGATCAGGCATTCGGGCCTTCCCAGGCGTTCGACATCGTAGATGGAGGTATAGACGAGGCGTTCATTCGGAACAATCTCACGGTACACGCCCTTCTGCGGATGCTCTGTGCCATCGGCCATCGTCATCGTGTGGGACCAGTCGCCGCCCACGCGGAGATCCACTTCACAAGCGACGATGGTCGCGGTGTCACATCCTTGCCAGAAGCGAATGTGCTCCGGCTCCGTCCAGGCCTCGAACAAGAGGTGGGGCGGGTGCCGAAAGGCACAGGTGAACAGGATTTCGCGATCGGAGGGCAGGGTCACTACGACCTCCGGACTATTTCCCGCGAGCATGCTTCTTAGCCTCCAATTTGGTCAGGTAATCGTCTAACCTGTTCATGGTTTTCTGCCAGTGCCCGCGATAGCCCTCGATCCACTGGGACGCATCCCGGAGCGGCGCAGCTTCCAGCTTGCAAGGCCGGTATTGCGCGTCTCGCCCGCGGCTGATCAGGCCGGCGCGCTCCAATACCTTCAGATGCTTGGTCACCGAAGGCGCGCGGATTGGCAGTGGTTCGGAGAGCTCCTTGACGGTGGTTTCACCGAGGGCCAAACGAGCGAGAATGGCCCGCCGCGTCGGATCGGCAAGCGCGGCAAAGGTTGCGGAAAGGGGATCGGGCTCGTATTTTGCCATATGGATAATTAGCCTAATGGCAAAATACAGCACCGGCGCGGCATTTGTCAAGGAGTTCCCCGGTTGTGTCGCGTCCATGTGTCGCGTCCATGTGTCGCGTGAAAGCGATTAGGGGCTTCTTGATCCCGACTGTCGGTCTGCGGAGTGGATGGTTGGCTTCCGCCGGGATCATCCACGACCTGCTTTCGCCGCAGGAGATGACCGGCCGAGTCGAGTTTCTCTGAACGCCTAAAGAAAAACGGGCCGCACAGGTGAGGTAAGACGTGCGGCCCGAATCGGGTGAGTGCGGATGAATGAACTACGCGTTTACGCTTCGCACCGAATAAGAGCTCAGCACGCGCATATAGTTGGTGCGCTCGTAGACGCCCGGGTCGGCCACGGAGCCGCGGCTCATGCTGCCCTGCATCTGGCGAATGGACACGTACTCGTGCTCTTCCATCCAGTTCATCAGGTCCGCCAGAACGTAGGCGATGTGTCCAATTCCGCGCTTCAGCAGCGCCGAGGTCATCATGGCCACACGCGCGCCCGCCATCATCGCCTTCAGCACATCCTCGGCCGTGTGTACGCCTCCGGTAATGGCCAGCGACGCTTTCACGTGATCGTACAGAATAGCCACCCAGTGCAGCCGCAGCGGCAGCTCATTGGAGTTGCTCAGAATCAGGTTGGGGACGATGTCCAGCAGGCGCAGATCGAAATCCGGCTGGTAGAAGCGATTGAACAGCACCAGGCCATCGGCGCCCGCCGCCTCCAGCTTCTGCGCCACGTGCACCAGCGAACTGAAATACGGGCTCAGCTTCACCGCCACCGGAATGCCGATGGACGCCTTGATGTGCATCACCAGCTCCGCGTAGCGCTTCTCCACGTTGCACGAAGAGAGCGCCGGGTCGGTGGGCAGATAGTAGATGTTCAGCTCCAGCGCGTCCGCCCCCGCCTCTTCCATGTACTTCGCATAACGCGTCCAGCCGCCCAGCGTCACGCCGTTGAGGCTGGCGACGATCGGTGTGCGTACCGCCGCCTTGGCCTTGCGGATGTGCTCCAGATAGGCGTCCGGGCCGAGGTTGTAGGTGGACATCTCCGGGAACAACGAAAGCGATTCGGCGTACCCGCTGGCTTCGCTGTTCAGCGCCGCCTCCAGCGCTCGCGATTCGATTTCGAACTGCTCCTCGAACAACGAGTGCAGCACGATGGCCCCGGCGCCCGCGTCTTCCATGCGCCGGATGTTGTCCAGCTCCTGGCAAAGCGGCGAGGGCGAAACGACAACGGGGTTCTCCAGGCGGAGTCCCAGGTAGTTGGTGGAGAGGTCGATCATCAGGCCTCCTTCGTGGCTTCTGTTTTGGCGTCCGCGGCGGCTTTTACGGCCGCGGCGGGAGTTTCCGGCGCGGCGGCCGCAAGCTTTTCATAGATTTTCCACCGCGCCCGGACATCCAGCTCGGCTTCCTTCAGCAGTTCCTTCGCGACTTCCGGATTGCTGTGCACGAGCATGCTGTAACGGGTCTCTTTGTAGATGTACTGATCGAGCGGCAGGGTTGCCGCGCGTGAATCGAGCTGGAAGGGGTTCTTCCCTTCCGCCAGCCGGCGTGGGTCGTAACGGAACAGCGGCCAGTAGCCGGACAGCACCGCGTTCTTCTCCTGCTCGAGGCCGTGGATCAGGTCGTAACCATGCATGACGCAGTGCGAGTAAGCGATGATCAGCGAAGGGCCATCCCAGGATTCGGCTTCCATGAACGCCTTCACCGTGTGCTGGTCGTTGCCGCCCATGGCCACTCGCGCGACATAGACCGATCCGTAATTGACGGCCATCATGCCGAGGTCCTTCTTGGGCGCGCGCTTGCCTCCGGCGGCGAATTTGGCCACCGCGCCGCGCGGCGTCGATTTCGACATCTGCCCGCCGGTGTTCGAATAGACCTCGGTATCGAGCACCAGGATGTTGACGTTCTGACCCGAAGCGAGCACGTGATCGAGCCCGCCGTAGCCGATGTCGTAGGCCCAGCCGTCGCCGCCGACGATCCAGATGCTCTTCTGCACCAGGGCGTCGGCTACCGCCAGCAGATCGCGCGCCTCCCGTGAATCGTTGCCGCGCAGAATCTGCCGCAGCGCCTTCACTCGCTCCCGCTGGTCGTTGATTCCCTTCTCGCTGGATTGATCCGCGTGGAGGATCAATGCCGCCAGATCCACGCCGATGGCATCGGTCAGCCGGGCCACCAGCTCGCGCGCGTATTCCGCCTGTTTGTCCGTGGCCAGGCGAATCCCCAGCCCGAATTCGGCGTTATCTTCAAACAATGAATTCGACCACGCCGGACCGCGCCCGTCGGCATTCACCGTGTAGGGCGTCGTCGGCAGGTTGCCGCCGTAAATCGACGAGCAGCCGGTGGCGTTGGCGATCACCGCGCGGTCTCCAAACAGCCGCGTCATCAGCGCGATGTACGGCGTCTCGCCGCAACCCGAGCACGCGCCTGAAAACTCGAACAGCGGCTGCAGCAATTGGGTGTCCTTGATCACGGCGGGATTCACCGTCTGGCGGCTGGGATCGGGAATCTTCTGGAAGTACTCCCAGTTGGCCCGCTCCGGCTCGCGCAGCGGTTCCTGCGGCGCCATGTTAATGGCCTTGTGCTTCACTTCGCTCTTGCTCTTCACCGGGCAAATCTGCACGCACAGCTCGCAGCCGGTGCAATCCTCCGGGGCAACCTGAAGCGAGTATTTCATGTTCGGAAACTCGCGCCAGCGCGCCGGAACGGACTTGAACGTCGCGGGCGCGCCGCCGTTTCCGTTGCTGAACGCGGGGTCGTACACCTTGGAGCGAATCACCGAATGCGGGCAGACCACCACGCACTTGCCGCACTGGATGCAAAGCTGCTCGTCCCACACCGGAATCTGCAGGGCAATGTTGCGCTTCTCCCACTGCGAAGTGGCCGTGGGCCAGGTGCCGTCCACGGGCAGAGCGCTCACCGGAAGCGAGTCCCCCTGGCCGGCGATGATGGCCGCCGAAACCTTCTGCACAAACTCGGGCGCGGCCGCTGGTACCGCCGGACGGATGCGAAGTGGGCTGCTCACCGCGGCAGGCACCTTCACTTCGTGCAGGTTGGCCAGAGCGGCGTCCACAGCCGCGTAGTTCTTCAGAACCACCGCCTCGCCGCGGCGTCCGTAGGTCTTCTTAATGGCGTGCTTGATGGCCTCGATGGCTTCCTCGCGCGGCAGAATGCCGCTGATGCCGAAGAAGCAGGTCTGCATCACCGTGTTGATGCGCCCGCCCATGCCGCTCTGTTTGGCCACTTTCACGGCGTCCACCACGAAGAAGCGCAGCTTCTTCTCGATGATGTGGCGCTGCGCGGTGTCCGGAATCCTGTCCCACACCTCGTCCGGCCCGTACGGGCTGTTCAGCAGAAAAGTCGCGCCCGGCTCGGCCGCCGTCAGCATATCCAGCCGCTCCATGAAACTGAACTGGTGGCAGCCCACGAAATTCGCGCGGCTCACCAGGTACGTCGAGCGGATCGGCCGTGGGCCAAAGCGAAGGTGGGAGACGGTGATGGTGCCCGCCTTCTTCGAGTCGTACACGAAGTAGCCCTGCGCGTAATTCTCTGTATCCTCGCCGATGATCTTGATGGAATTCTTATTGGCGCCCACCGTGCCGTCGGAGCCGAGGCCGTAGAACAGGCAGCGCACCACCGACGGATCTTCGGTGGAGAACGCCGGATCGTACGCCAGACTGGTGTGCGTGACGTCGTCGTTGATGCCGACGGTGAAGTGATTCTTCGGCCGGTCTTTCTTCAGCTCGTCGAATACCGCCTTCACCATTGCCGGCGTGAATTCCTTCGATGAGAGGCCAAAACGTCCGCCGATCACCCGCGGACGATTGGGATGGTCCGCCTCGCTGAGGGCCGTCACCACATCCAGATACATCGGCTCGCCCACGCTGCCCGGCTCCTTCGAGCGATCCATCACCGCGATGGTCTTCACCGTGGCCGGCAGCGCGCGCACGAAATGTTCCACCGAGAATGGGCGGTACAGCCGGACCTTCACCAGACCGATCTTCTCGCCGGCGCGAAGCTGATGCTCCACCAGCTCTTCGGCCGCTTCGGCGCCGGAACCCATGATCACCATCACGCGCTCGGCGTCGGGCGCGCCGACGTAGTCAAACAGGCGATAACCGCGGCCCACCACCGCCGCGAACCTGTCCATCGCCCCCTGCACTATTTCCGGGCAGGCCAGATAATACGGATTCACCGTCTCCCGCGCCTGGAAGTAGACATCGGGATTCTGCGCCGTGCCGCGCAGCACCGGGTGGTCGGGCGACAGAGCCCGCGCGCGGTGCGCCCGCACCAGGTCGTCGTCAATCAGCGCGCGCAGATCGTCGTCGTTGAGCATCTCGATGCGCTGGACCTCGTGCGAGGAGCGGAAGCCGTCGAAGAAATGCACGAAGGGAACCCGCGACTCCAGAGATGCGGCCTGCGCAATCAGCGCGAAGTCGTGGATCTCCTGAATGGAGTTGGAGCAGAGCAGCGCATAGCCGGTTTGCCGCACCGCCATCACGTCGCTGTGGTCGCCGAAGATGGAGAGCGCCTGCGCGGCCAAAGCGCGCGCGGCCACGTGCAGCACCATCGGAGTCAGCTCTCCCGCGATCTTGTACATGTTCGGGATCATCAGCAGCAGGCCCTGCGATGAAGTGAAGGAGGTGGCCAGCGCGCCGCCCTGGACCGCGCCGTGAAAAGCTCCGGCGGCGCCGCCCTCGCTTTGCATTTCGACTACCTTTGGAATGCTGCCCCAGATGTTCGGTTTGGCCTCGGCCGACCACTGGTCGGACCACTCGCCCATGGGCGAGGAAGGCGTGATGGGATAAATCGCAATCACCTCGTTGAGCCGGTAAGCTGTCGAGGCAGCCGCCTCGTTTCCATCAACGGTGATGCGCGGTCTGGACATTGCGTGGTCCTCCTCGGACAAGAGGGAGATTCGCTGCCTGCAAGTGAAAGTGAAGGGGAGGCAACGTCAGCGAACTCCGTCCGGATGTGTTGGAAGCTCTATTCTACTGCCCGGTCCGGCAGGCGCAAAGGAATTGAAACGAAAACAAACCCACATAACTCCGCCGCCCAGCGGGCGCAACCGAATGTGGGATGAGCAAGCACGGGGCCAACGAAATCAGGGCTTTTCACCTGCCGATTCAATCCGCCGGACGCGCTGGCGGAGAGCTGGTGGGTGATATGCCCCAAACGGCCGGCTAACGGTTTGGGCCTCAGCGCCTGGTGCGCACGCCATCCGGCGCCCGGTCCGTTGCCGCGGCGCCGGTGTCCTGCACGTTGATGGTCGTCTGAACGGTAACGCTGTCGGGTGTGCTGACGGTCAGGCTCAAATCACCGGATCCCGTTCCGGGCGGCACCACCGCGTTGATCTGACCGAGTCCCGCGTATCCCGGCGCCAGTCCGGCAAATTGAACGCTGGGCGACTCGATGTTGTTGATGAACACCCGCACGGCGCCATCCGCCATGCTGAGGCCCGGGAAAGGCAGGGCTTGCTCCCCATCCGGCACTCCCGGAGTCACCCCTCCGAGACCGTTCACGAAGATCTCGACAACCTCGTTCGTCGTCGCCGGATCACCGGCGTCCACCACCTGCGTATCGTTCAGTCCGTGGCGGATGGCCGCGGGACCGGTGCCGCCGCCCGCGAGCGTGAAAACTCCCGGCGATGCGGCCGACACAAACATGGTGACGGCGTTGGATGCGGTGCCATTGTTCATCACCTGAAATGTCGCGAAACGCAGTGCGTCGTAATCCGGCGCGATCGATCGCGGCACCACCGCGGTGATCAGAGTCGGACTCACCGATATCAACGGAGCCTTCTGACCGTTGATCAGCAAATTGGTGCCGACCAGCGTCCGAGGCAGGGGGAAGCCCGTCGCGTTCGCAGCCGAGGGCGCCAGATTGTCGCCCGACAACAGCAGGATCTCAAGCGGCGCGACTGGATTGGTTGGCGGAGCGAAACTGGCCGCGTTGGCGATGCCGAGGGGATTCAGAAAGACGCCCGCACCGTTGAATGACTGCTGCAGGCCGAGGGAAATCGAATAGAGGCCGTTTCCTCCCGTTCCGACGATCACCTGTCCGCTGGCGCCTTCGACGTATCGGCCCGGCTGGGGAGCGGGCTGGAACACGCCCTGCGCCGATACGCTGTAGTTCGTGCTGAACGTCCAGTCCGCGGGCTCCGTGGTGTTTTCGGCGTTGGGGAAGGTTTCCGTCATATGCTGATGATTTATTGAGGCGCCGGCCCCGTTAGCATTGCTGGAGCCGTACCAGGCGTCGTACGTATACAAACCCTGGGCGATTCGCGTCGTATCTTCCTCGAGACCGGAGAGGAAATAAAACCCCGTGACGTCCGCGTTGGAAGGGCTGGGCGAGACAGGGGTCGCAACGAGCAGATCGTAGTCGTCCGGATCGCCGCCCAGCACCAGGTTGCCATCCGGTGAGAGGTAAAAAGTCTTGTTGCCGGCGATCAGCTCAACCCCGGTCGCGTCGGTCGGAAATGCCAGGGTGCCGCCGTTCGAACTCGGCAAAGTGAAGGGCACCCCGCCAATCGAATCCACCAGGATCGTGTTGCCGACGTTCGCGTCGCTGCCCGTCGGCGGAATCGCGAAAGCGACCTCATTGTTGCCGTCGGGGGCCATCACGAAATATGCGTTGTGCACATAGCCGGCCAGGCCTCCCCAAAAATCGAGATAGGCGGTGGCGTACAGGCCCTTGAAGTTCGACGGGCGGAGGCCCGTGGCGAGCGGAATGCCGACGATAATGTCGAAGTTCGGCCCGTCCGTGGCGCTGCCGACAAACGCGTTCGGTCCCGCGGCGCCGACTCCGCCCCACACCGTATCCGGTCCGCTGGGCGTGACGCCCACCAGACTCTGCATTTTCAGAAAGCCGTTGGCGGCGACTGCGAATGTGCCAGTGCTAGTCGTCGGCACGGGCCCGCCGGGCACCGTGGAATCCAGAATCTGACCGCTGAACGAGAATTCGCCGGAACCGCTGAACGACATGAGCCCCGTGGCCACGGCGGAACGTCCGATCGCTCCGCCTACGGAGAGCTTCGTGACCAGGAGCTCACGCACCGCGTATGTGCCGGACAGCATGGTATCGGCGCTGTTATCAAACTGCTGGGCAAAGGCGGAAGGCGAGGCAAGCCAGCAAACGAGCAGTGCCACGAAAGCGGTTCGAAGAATATTTAATGACATGATCTCCCGGACGCCCTTGGCGCCATCCCCTAGGATATCCTGCCGCACTCGTCACGAGCGCGCATTTGTCATGAGCGAAAGATTCGAGCCACCTCGCTGGCCCCGCGATCGTAGGCGTCGATCAGCTTGTCCCACTTCGCGTTGGCGTCCTGATCCACCTGCCGGCGCTCCGGGGCGGCGTCGAACCAGGCGAGCGTGCGCCGGATGCCTTCGGCGAATGGCGTGGTAGCGCGGTAGCCGGGCACAAAGCGTTTGATCTTGCTGTTGTCGAAGACCACACTGACCGCCTTGTCACCGATCAGGCTGCCCACTTCGTCGGGCAGGCACTCGGCGACCAGGTCGGAGGCAATGTGCACAAGCTTCGGCTCCACGCCCGCGGCTTCCGCCACAATTCGGTAATACTGATCCCAGGTCATGACCTCGTCGGAGGTGATGTGGAAGGCATGGCCTGGCGCCTGTTTGTGCCCCAGCAGGCCCACCAGCCCCTTCGCGAAGTCGCTGTTGTGGGTGATCACCCATAGCGAAGAGCCGTCGCCGGGCACGATGACCTTCTTGCCGCGGCGCATGCGGTCCACCGCGGTGTACGATTTCTGCCAACTGTTCACCGCGAGGGTGATCTGCGTGTCGCCGTAAGTGAGCGATGGCCGCACGACGGTGATGGGAAAGCCTTCGTCGCGATATGCCTGGTTCAGCCGCTCTTCGCACGCAATCTTGTCGCGCGAATACTGCCAGAACGGGTTGGCGAGCGGCGTGGATTCGGTGATCAGGTAATGTCCCGGTGGTTTCTGGTAGGCGCTGGCCGAGCTGATGAAGATGTACTGTTTCGTGCGGTCGCGAAACAACCGGAGGTCGCGCTCGATCTCCGCGGGAACGAAGACGGTCCAGTCGACTACGGCGTCCCAGGAGCTGCTTTCCAGTGCCCGGGCCGCCGCCGCTTCATCGGCGATGTCCACCACGAGAGATTTCACGCCCGCCGGGAGGGCAGCCGCGTGCTGGCCGCGATTCAACAGGGTCAGGTCGATGCCGCGCTCCGCGGCCAGCCGAGTGCACGCCGTGCTGATGATTCCGGTACCACCGACGAAGAGAACGCGCATGGGTAAGTTGTATCACGAGGGCATGGACGGGGGATAATCGAGGTGGGATCGCCCATGAAGGTCGCGCTGCTCCAACTTGTTGAACGCGTGCTCGTTCGCCTGAAACCCGGGAAGAGGCCGAGCAAGCTGTCGCGCCTGGTTGTGCGCGACACGATCATCGGCACGCTCGATGACTTGGATCGGGGACAACGGGAGTTGGATGAGGAGATGCGGGCTTCATGGGAGAACAAATGCGCCGGTGAACGCTGAACGTGGACAAACGTATGGGTACCACGAGTGTCTTCTTTTCATGGCAGTCTGACACACCGGATCGCGAAGGCCGGAACCTGATCGAGAAAGCGCTGGAGACAGCGGTGCAGCGGGTTTCTCATCGTCTTGAACTAGACGAGCGTTCTGGTGCCCAGTTGCAGGTCGACAAGGACACGCAGGGCGTACCCGGGTCGCCGCCAATCTTCGACACGATACGGCAAAAGATCGAGCGTGCAGCCATCTTCGTTCCCGATCTGACGCTCGTTTGTCTACGCCCGAATGGCAGGTCAGCGCCGAACCCGAACGTGCACATCGAGTATGGGTACGCGTTAAGATGCCTGGCGCACTATCGGGTTCTTCAATGATTCACTTTCGAGGATGATAGGCAAGAAAGACCGGTCAGTTATGCTCGCCGATGGTCCAGCGATCTGGTTGCGAGTAATGCCGCAACAGCCACTCGACACGCGTCTGAGAATAACTGACCTCCAGAGGTTAGTGCCGGAGCTCGCCACATGCCCGCTCTTCGCTGCGTATTCGAACGTCCTTTCTGTGCGCGGCGGCGACGGAGCCGGTTTGTGCTTGCCCTTGGGCGAAGGTCCTTCGCCGAGCCTCGTTTTCGTTTTCACTGACGGCGAAATCTGGACGATTGACACCTTTGCTCCACGGGCGCAACCTCAGTTGATATTGCTCGACGAACAGGCGTTTACCAAGAGTTTGAAACAGTGCGCTGCGTTTCTTAATGACCGCTTGAACGTCCTCGGTCCCTATCGCTGGGTCGCCGGCATGGAGGGTGTGAAGGACCGTTCTCTTCCGCTGCCGAACGATCAATTGGGCAGGACAAGGGGGCCATGCACGGTTGATCCCATCGAGGTGGCAGGCGTATTCACTCTTGAGCAAGACCCTGCGACGATCCTTGAGCCTTTCTTCGAGGAGGTGTTCGAGTCCTGTGGCGTAGCGCGCCGCCGAGCCGCTTTCGGTCGTTGAAGGCGATCAGAGCTGAGCCCGATCCTTCGGCGAATGCTCTCGACAGCCCGTGGGACAGGCTTGTTGTCTGTTCCCGTCTCTCTTTCAAGGACTTAGTGACTCGCCCCCACGCTGACTTGACAACAACACACTAAACTTTGATAATGGTTTCAGGCTAATACCAGCCGACACAGCGGGAGGAATCCAAGTAACATGAACAAGATCATCGGCATCGACCTGGGCACCACGAACTCCGTCGTGGCGGTCATGGAAGGCGGACAACCGGTCGTCATCCCCAATCAGGAAGGGGGCCGCACAACTCCGTCCGTTGTCGCCTTCACGAAGAGCGGGGAGAGGCTGGTGGGCCAGGTGGCCAAGCGGCAGGCCGTCACCAACCCGGAGAACACCATCTACTCCATCAAGCGGTTCATGGGACGGCGCTTCAGTGAAGTCTCCGAGGAGATGAAGCTGGTGCCCTACAAGGTAACCTCCGGCGACTCCGGTGACGCGCGCATCGACGCCAGCGGGAAGAAGTATTCGCCGCCGGAGATCTCCGCCATGATTCTCGGCAAGCTCAAGGAAGCGGCCGAAGCGTATCTGGGTGAGAAGGTCGTCAAAGCCGTGATCACCGTTCCGGCTTACTTCAACGACGCCCAGCGCCAGGCCACCAAGGACGCCGGCCAGATCGCCGGGCTGGAGGTGATGCGTATCATCAACGAGCCGACGGCGGCCGCGCTGGCCTACGGGCTTGACAAGAAGAAGGACGAGACCATCGCCGTGTATGACTTCGGCGGCGGCACCTTCGACATCTCGATTCTCGAAGTGGGCGACGGCGTGGTGGAAGTGAAATCCACCAACGGCGACACGCACCTCGGCGGCGACAACATCGACCAGCGCATCATCGACTGGCTGATTACGGAGTTCAAGAAGGAAACGGGTGTCGATGTTTCCAAAGATCAGATGGCCCTGCAGCGCCTGAAGGAAGCGGCCGAGAAGGCCAAGATCGAGCTATCGACGGTGCTGGAAACCGAGATCAACCTGCCGTTCCTTACGGCCGACGCCAGCGGTCCGCGGCACATGAACGTGAAGCTGACGCGCGCGCGGTTCCAGGAAATGGTGATGGACATTCTGGAGCGCAGCATCGAGCCGTGCAAACGGGCCATTGCGGACGCCGGGGTGACTCCGCAGCAGATTGACGAAGTGGTGCTGGTGGGCGGCTCCACGCGTATTCCGAAAGTCCAGGAGATCGTGCGCACGCTGTTCGGCAAGGAGCCGAACAAAACCGTGAACCCCGACGAAGTGGTCGCGGTGGGCGCAGCGGTGCAGGGCGGCGTGCTGGGCGGCGAAGTGAAGGACGTGCTGCTGCTCGACGTAACCCCGCTGTCGCTGGGCATCGAGACGCTGGGCGGCGTGTTCACCAAGCTGATCGAGCGCAACACCACCATCCCGACGCGCAAGGGCGAGACGTTCTCAACGGCGGCCGACAGCCAGACATCGGTGGAGATCAAGGTGTACCAGGGCGAGCGCAGCCTGGCGAAAGACAATCGTCTGCTGGGCGTGTTCCAGTTGGTGGGCATTCCGCCGGCTCCGCGGGGCATCCCGCAGATCGAGGTCACCTTCGACATCGACGCCAACGGCATCGTGAACGTCACCGCGAAGGACAAGGCCACCAACAACGAGCAGAAGATCACCATCACTTCTTCCTCCGGCATGAGTAAGGACGAAGTGGAGAAGATGGCGAAAGAAGCCGAGTTGCATGCCGGCGAAGACCGTCAGAAACGCGAGGAGATTGAGGCGCGCAACCGCGGCGACGCCATGGTCTACAACATCGAGAAGATGCTGAAGGAGCATCGCGCGAAGATCAGCGACGCGGACGCGAAGGACGTCGAGTCGGCGCTGGAAGAGGCGAAGAAGGCCATCAAGGAAGGTAACCTCGACCAGATCAACGCGTCGGTCTCGAAGCTGGAGACCGCCAGTCACAAGCTGGCCGAGGCGATGTACAAGGCGTCGAGCCAGACACCGCCATCGGGGGGCGCGACGGGCGGCGGCGCGAAAGCCGAGGAACCGAAGAAGCCGTCCGATAACGTGGTGGACGCCGAATTCGTCGACGTGGACGACAAAGACAAGAAGTAATGCCGCGTGGGGCGGGCGTCCTGTCCGCCCCGGCGTCAATGCAGCGCGCACAACGGGCGCGGCGGCGCCCGGTCGTGGGTTTTCAGCGTGGACGCCGCCGCGTCCTGTGCGCTTTTGAACATGCCGGCGACCAAAGATTATTACGAGACCCTGGGCGTAGACCGCAAGGCCAAGGACGACGAGATCCGCAAGGCCTACCGCCGGCTGGCCCGCAAGTATCATCCGGATCTGAATCCGGGCGACAAGGCGGCCGAGGAGCGCTTCAAGACCGTTCAGGAAGCGTACGATGTCCTCAGCGATTCGAAGAAGCGGCAGATCTACGACCAGTACGGCTTCTACGCCGACAACATCCCGCCGGGCGGTCCGGGCGCGGGGGGCGGCGCCGAGCAACACGCTTACGGTCCGGACATGGGGTTCGGCGGTTTCGATTTCTCCGAGTATGTGAATCGGGGACAGCGCGGCGGGACGGCGGGCGGCGCGGGGGCGGGAGGATCGTTCCGCGACATTTTCAGCCAGTTCTTCGGCGGGCGGGGCCACGCGGAAACACCAACTTCACCGGAGCGCGGCAGCGATCTTGAATACTCGATGAACATCGGCTTCTGGGATTCGATTCGCGGTACCCAGGCGCGGCTCTCCATTTCACGCCAGGAGATCTGCGATGTGTGCGGCGGGTCGGGCGCCTCCGGCGGCGGCGCGACGGCTTGTCCCGAGTGCAACGGGACCGGCAACGTGACGCAGATGGCGGGCGCCATGAAATTCCAGCTCACCTGTCCGCGCTGCGAAGGCCGCGGGCGGCTGCGCAACGTCTGCCCGAAGTGCCAGGGGGACGGGCGGATCGGCCATTCGGACCCGGTGGAGGTGCGCATTCCCGTGGGTGTGCAGTCCGGCCAGCGCCTGCGGGTCCCGGGCAAGGGCAATGCGGGACTCGTGGGCGGTCCGCCCGGGGATCTGTACATCACGGTGCGGGTGGAGGAGCATCCGTTCTTCAAGCGGAACGGCGACAACGTCGAGATTCAGGTGCCGATCACGGTCTCGGAAGCGGGACTGGGGGCGCGCATCGAGGTGCCCACCATCGACGGCAGGGCCTTGCTGAAGGTGCCGCAGGGCACCGAGAACGGGCAGAAATTCCGCCTCCGCGAGCGCGGCATTCAGAATCCTCGCAAAAACACGCGTGGCGACGAAATCGTGCAGGTGACCATCAAAGCGCCGGACGTGCACAACGAGCGCACGCGCGAGCTGCTGCGCGAACTTGGCCGGCTGGAAGCGGAAGATCCGCGCAAGAGTATCTGGAGTATGGTGTAAGTCAATGGCCCGGGGCAGATCCAAAGCGGCTTACATGATTTCCGCGGTGGCGGAGCAATACCAGATTCATCCGCAGACGCTGCGTCTGTACGAGCGCGAAGGACTGCTCAAGCCCTCGCGCAGCGAAGGCAACACGCGGCTCTACACCGACGGCGACCTCGAGCGTCTGGAAGTGATCCTGAAGCTCACCCGCGATATGGGCGTGAATCTGGCGGGTGTCGAGATCATCCTGAACATGCGCGAGAAGATGGCCGCCATGCAGCAGCAGATCGAGGAGTTCGTGAGCACGCTGAACCAGGAACTGCGCTCGCGCGGCCGCGTGGAACCCGAGCCGGTGAACTCGCTGGTCCCGGTGATCCAGATCAGACCGCCCGTGGCGGCCCCGGGCGGCGGTGCAAAGAAGAAGCGCTGAAAGCCGCGCGGCGCGCTATGATTCTCCTGTGATCCGCCGCTTCTACGTACATAATTTCCGCTGCCTTGAGAACTTCGAGCTGCCGGTGTCCGGTCAGTCGTCCCTACTGCTCATTGGCAATAACGGCGTAGGGAAAACGATAGTCTCCCTCGCTCTCGAGATCTTTCAGAAGATCGCACGAGGCACCAACCGCGTAAGGCAGCTCATGCTTATCTCTTCCCGCCCGCCTGACCCTCAGCCCTTTTCCCGGGCCATTACATCGCCCGTGGTGGCATCCACGAACACCGAATAATCGCTGGTGGCGATGCTTTCGCCCCACAGAATGCGCCACGTCAGATCCGGGAAGCGCCGGTTCTGTTCGAGCAGGAAGATCACCGGCGCGTTGGGGTGCTTGCTCACGTAGTCTTCGCTTTTTGCCTCGGCCGTCTTCAGCACCTCGTCGGTGTCGTGCTTGATGGCGACCGGATTAAACGGCGTTCCGCCGCTACCCGACCAGCTCTCGTCAGGACCCGCGAAGACGCCCTTGTGGAGATTCCCTTCGGCTTCAATAGCGCACCAGGTGAAGGTGCGCGCCCGCCCGGCAGCCGGCGAAACGAAAATGGCCTGCCACGCGCCGGACTTGCCGGGTTCGGCCTTGACCGCCGGCAGACTGATGCTCTTCAACTGAAGCGGCTGAGCGTCGTGCTGCCACGCGCGCGCGGAGACGAACATAGTCTGGAACGCCTCGCGTCCGGTCCGGGGTTCGAGAGGCGTTGCTTCTTCTTTCTTCTCCGCCTGCTGCTCGGCGTTGGAGCAGGCGGTCATGGCGGCGAGCAGAGAAACGGCGGCCATTGTCAGCGCGTATCTTTTCATCTGCCTTTATTGTAAGTGGCGGTTAGTAACCGATGCGCATGCGCGGAAGAAAGCGCGCCCCGGCGCGCGACCTGCTGACATAGAATGGCCTCCCGACGATGGCGCTTTCAGGAACCAGGCCGAGATAGCGGCTGTCGAGGGAATTATCCCGGTTGTCGCCGAGAACGAAGTAGAACCCCGGCGGAACGACGAGATCGCCGTTGCGGACGTGATGCCTCAACATGTTCGATGTTTGCGGCAGCAGATACTCGTCCAGGTCGGGCAGAGTTTCCGCGGGGAAGTTGTCCCGGTAAGGATCGACGAAGCTGGTGTTGTGCTGGACGTACGGCTCGGTAATGGGACGACCGTTCAGAACGAGCTGTTTATTCCGCAGGTGAATGCGATCGCCCGGGATACCGACAATGCGCCGCAGATACAGCTCGCTGCCTGGTTTATAGACCACCAGATCGCCGCGGTGCAGTGGCCCCATCACCCACCGCCGGAACATAACGACGGAGTCCCCCGTGTGAATTGCAGGTTCCATGCTGCTCGTCGGGAAATTCATGACCCGCACAAACGGCCCGGCGTTTATCACGACGACCAGGAGAAGCGCATACAACGTCAGATACCCCACAAACAGCGGCCGCGCCACGGGCCAGAACGCCACCGGCAGCTTCGCGAAGAAGCGCTGAGTGGCCGTGAGACCGTCCAGTGGCTCCCTGCGAATGTCCTCATCGGGGTGCTCCCCGCGCCAGCGCGATGCGAAATTCTGCGCGCGGATACCATTGACCAGCAGCGCGGTCACGATCACGCGCACCACGATTCCGGGAAGTCCGAATGCGCCGCCGACGAACAAAGACAGCACCAGGTCGATGCCGTAAATCGCGAACGCACTCCACGCAGCCACGCGCGAGAACGACCGGATGCCCGCCGCCGCGAACAGATAGAACAGACAACTCGCCACGGCCCCCACCACATTGCCGGCGAGCGGAATCAAAAGCAAACTGAACAACCCAATGGCGGCGCAGGCGTACATCGCATTCTGGGCCGCGGTGCGCGCCGCGACGTCGCTGTCGATCACCGGCCAGAACAGGTCGAGGAACCGGCCGCGCGGCTTCGGAGTTGAAGGAGACAGACCGAGGGTTTCCATCTCAATCCGACTTCGCGCCGGGAACGATTGTCGAGTCGCGCAGTTTGGCCAGTTCGCGCCTGGCGATGGCCGCCCACGTACTGCCCGGATCCAGCTTCAAATACGCTTTCCAGTGCCGCACCGCCTTCAGCGGCTGATTCAGGCACTGATAGAGCAACGCGATGTTGTAGTGCGCGTCGGCGTAGTTTGCATTGATGCGGAGCGCAGTCTGATAGTGGTGCAGCGCTTTGGCGCGCTCGCCCATCTCGTCGAAGAGATTCCCCAGATTGAAGTGGGCCAGCGCATATTCGGGATCCGCTTCCAGCGCGTCGCGGTAATAACGCTCCGCTTCACGCCATGCGCGCGCGTTGAAGTAGACGGTGCCCAGGTTGACCAGCGCGCCCGCGGAGGCCGGGTCGATGGCCAGCGCCTGCTGGTAGGCTTTGATGACCTCCTCCAGCGGCGCGCCATCCTGCTCGAGCTGAAGCCCGCGCTCGAACCACATCTCGGCGTCCGCCCGGCGATCCTGCCGCCTGGCTCCGGGCGCGGGAGTGCCATTGCCCGGTTCGCCGCGCGGGTGATCGGGAAAGGAAACCAGCCGCGACATCTCCGCCTGGTCGAAGTCGAGCAAGAGCTGACCGGTTTTCGCTTCCATTCGCCGGCCTTCGAACTGTACCCGAATGCGCCGGCCGTCGGAATAGAGCTTCATTTCCGTCAGTGGATTGCCGACATCGCTCATGCGCGCGCGAATGGCGGCCAGCGTTCGGCGGATTTCGGCAACGGGAATCCGGCTGTCGCGCAGCGCGACCAGCGTCTTGATGGCCAGCAGATCGGAAAAGACGAAGGTGCCCGTGCTGGCGATGAACTGCTGCTTTTCCCAGCTACGGAGCTGGCGTTCCGACACCGGGATCAGGCGGCGCACATCCTCGCGCGACCAGGCATGCGCAGTGGCGGGCACGGGAGAATTTTAACACCCGCCTGTGACGAAAGAATGGAAAGCGCGATGTGAGCTATTCGACGAAGCCGCGCCACGTCTTACCGCGCTCGTCGCGCAGCACGAGACCCCACGTATCGGAGACCCCGGTGACCGAGCGGCCCAGCGCGTCGCGGAAGCGATAGCGGATCGTATCATTGGGACCTTCTTCCGCTGAACCGCGCCAGACATTGCCGAACTCATCGCGCAGGCGAATGAAATCGCCGTAGCCAAAACCGGACAGGCGGCCTTTGTTTCGTTCCTGCTCCAGCGTGAACCAGCCGCCCGCGATCCCCCGATTTTTGCGCTTGCGCCGATAGATCACGGTACAATTCTGCTGGAACAAAGGTCCCTGCGCCATGAGGAAACACACCTGGTATGGTGGTTGGCAAACGCCTGAACGGCCGATGACGAGGTGCGCGCCCGCGCCTTAGAAACCTCTTACATAAACGCCGGCACAACGGAGCAGATCGCCGGCTTTACGCGGCTCGCACTGTGGGCGGCTCCGCCCTGTGCCGGCCACCTGGTAAATAATACTCGCATGCGCGTTGTCCTGCAGAGAGTGAAGCAAGCCAGCGTTACGGTTAGCGGCGACCTGGTGGGCGCGATTGGAGCGGGGCTGGCGGTCCTGGTGGGCGTGAACCGCAGCGACACTCGCGAGGACGCCGTCTGGCTGGCCGAGAAAGTCGTCAACCTGCGCGTCTTTCCCGACGATGGCGGCCGGATGAATCGAAGCCTTCTGGAAAGCGGGGGAGAACTGCTGGTGATTTCGCAGTTCACGCTCTACGGAGACTGCCGCAAAGGCCGCCGGCCCGACTTCACTGAAGCGGCTCCGCCCGAGCAGGCACGTAATCTATACGACTATTTCGTGGAACAGTTGCGCGCGCGGGTTCCTAACCATGTAACTACCGGCGTGTTTCAGGCGCATATGGAGCTGTCGCTGACTAATGATGGTCCGGTAACTCTGGTGTGCGATTCCATAAAACGCCTGGTCAAAACAGAGAATTCGAAGTAAGATCGATTCATGCCGCGTACTAAGTCAATCAACGATCGGGCCTTACTCGAGGCCGCTCTGGAGGGGCTCGAGTTACAGAAACGGAGAATCGACGAGCAAATCAGGGAGGTCCGTGCGCGGCTGGGCGGGAACCGTCGAAGCGCGGCAGGCGCGGCCGGGGAAGCGTCCCCGAAGAGGGGCCGCCGCGGCGGTCGCCGAACCCTGAGCGCGGAAGCCCGCAAGCGGATTGCCGAGGCTCAGAGGAAACGCTGGGCGGCGTACCACAAAAAGTCCGCCGGCCGCAAGAGTGCGACGTCGGCCGAATAGCCTCGACGCCAAAAGCTCAATACCGGTCACTTTGCGGGGCGAGGGACGCGCGGCGCAGGCCGCGTCTCTGCGGTGTCGGGGGAAAACGCGGCTGGCGCCGCATGTCCCGCTGCGGACGAAGTCCAAAGTGAACAGTATTGCGCCAAAGCTCGGACATGCCGCCGTCTGCGGCGGCGCCGAACCGGTTCATGCGGACGTGCCGGTGGTAGAATCTGATCTACGCTGACGAGCGACGGACGTTCATGAATGGCGTGATCTCCCGCGCGCTGCTGATCGAAGATAATCCCGCCGACGCGCACTTTTTCGGCGAGATGCTGCGCACGGCGGGAGCCTGGCAGATTCAACTGACCCATGTGCAGACGCTGGGCGCGGCGCTGGAGTGCCTGAGTTCAGCCGAGTTCGACGTCGCGTTGGTGGACCTGAGCCTCCCCGATGCCTGCGGCATTGAAGCCGTCGTTCATTTGCACGGGTCGTTCCCCTCTCTGCCTCTGGTGGTGCTGACCGATCTGGACGACGAGGCGCTGGGGGCGCGGGCGGTTCGCGAAGGAGCGCAGGACTATCTCGTCAAAGGCCAGACCGATGGCCCGTTGATTCTGCGCGCCATGCGCTACGCTTCCGAACGTCGCCGCGCCATCGACGTACTGCAGCGGCGCGAGGAGCATTTTCGCTCGCTCATCGAAAATGCGCTGGACCTGATCGCCATCGTGCAGACCGACGGCGTCGTGCGCTATGCCAGCCCCTCGCACGAGCGAATCCTCGGCTGGCGTCCCGATGAACTTATCGGTATCGACATCCTGTCGATGATCGCTTCAGAGGATCATTCCGCGGTACGCCAGGCGCTGCGCTGCGAGGGCGAACCGATTCCGTTCGCATACCGCTTTCGCCACAAAGACGGAACGTGGCGTCTGGTGGAGTCCTGCGCGCGCGATCTCTCCCATCTTCCCGGCGTCGGCGGGCTGGTAGTCAACTCCCGCGATATCACGGAGCGGCAACGCACGGAAGACCGGCTGCGCAACGCCAATCTGGCCATGCGCACCGTGGTGGAGGCCTCGCCCCTGGCGATCTACTCGGTGAACGCCGAGGGGACGGTTCGCAGCTGGAACAGCGCCGCCCGGAAGCTGTTCGGCTGGAAGGAATCGGAAGTTCTGGGGCGGCCGTTGCCGGCCATTACCGCGGCGGGTGAGCCCACCGTGGAGTGGCGTCTTTCCCAGGCGCGAGACGGCCGGATTTCCGCTGGTCCGGTAACGCCGGGAATCGACGTGGTTTGCCAGCGATTCGACGGAACCACTTTCGATGCCAACCTGTGGAGCCATGTCCTTCGCGACGTCAATGGATCTCTGGTCGGCCTCATCGAGATCGTGGCCGACGTCAGCGAGCGGAAGATGCTGGAGCAGCAGGTGCTCCAGGCGCAGAAAATGGACGCCATCGCCCGCCTGGCCGGCGGCGTCGCGCACGATTTCAACAATCTGCTGACGGTGATCTCGGGCTATACGCATCTGCTGCTGGGAAAACTGCGACCCGGCGATCCGGCTCGCGAGGACCTGGAACAGGTTGCGCGCGCGGCCGAGCGGGCCGGCGATCTCACGCGCCAGCTTCTGGCGTTCAGCCGCCGTCAACTGGTCCGTTCCAGCGTCGTGCACATCGGCGCAATGATCGCCGAGGTGGAGCCGATTCTGCGCAGAGTGGCCGGAGAGGGAGTGGATCTGGTCACCCAGGTTGCGCCCAACCTCTCGCCCGTGTGCGCCGATCCGGGTCAGCTCGAGCAGGTGCTGCTGAACCTCACGCTCAACGCGCGCGATGCGATGCCCGATGGTGGCGCACTGGCGCTGGAAGCCTCCGCCGCGTCTCTCAACGAGGAGGCGGCCGCCCTTGCCGGCGTCCAGCCGGGCGAATACGTCGTCATTCGTGTTTGCGACACCGGAATCGGGATGGCCGCGGAGGTTCAGGCGCGCATCTTCGAACCGTTCTTCACCACGAAGGAACCCGGCAAAGGCACCGGCCTGGGTCTTTCCACCAGCTACGGGATCATTCGCCAGAACAACGGCAATATTCGCGCGGATTCGCAACCCGGGCGAGGCACCGTTTTCACCGTCTGGCTGCCCGTTGCCTCCTCCATTGCAGCGGCGAACGAGAGCGGCGCGCGTACCATACTTGTCAGCGAGGACGAGCCTGGGGTGCGCAGCGTGCTCGAAGCCATGCTGCGGCGTCTCGGTCATCGGGTGCTGGCCTGCGCGAGCGCCGAAGAGGCGCTGGACACCATCCACCGCCACGACGGCGAAATCGACCTGCTGGTAACCGATGTGCAGCTGGACGGAGCGAACGGGCACGAGCTGGCCGGCCGCATCCGCGCGGTGCGTCCGCTGATTCGCGTGCTTTACATCTCCGGGCATGCCGACTCGGCGGCGGGCGCGCAGGGTGCGGACGATTTCCTCGAGAAGCCCTTCACGCCGGAGGCGCTGGCGACGAGGATTCGCGACGTTCTGTCGCGCCCGGCGGGGCAGGCGGCTACTCCACCCGGATAGCCACGGTCGGATCGACGCGCACCGCGCGCAGCGCGGGCAGGAGGCTGCCCGCGACGGTCATTAACAAGGCCAGCGCGACGGCGCCCGCGAATGTCAGGGCGTCGGCCGGTGGAACGCCCGCCAGCAGCGCGCGAATCTGCAATGCCGCTGCGAACGCGACGGCCACGCCGACGGAGATGCCGATTACGGCGAGGACCACGCCTTCCCGTATCACCATGGTGAGAATGTCGCTTTGCGTCGCGCCCAGAGCCATGCGCACGCCGATCTCCCGTGTGCGCGAGGAAACCGCAAACGCCAGCAGCCCGTGAATGCCGATGCCCGCCAGCAGAAACGCGATCGCGGCAAAAGCGCCCAGGGCGCCGAGTTGCACGGCACGAGGGGCCGTCTCGGATTCGACGAGCTGGAAAAGGGTGCGAACGTCGGTAATTGGCTGTCCGGGATCGGCCTCGCGAATAATGGGGCGCAATGCAGGCGCCAGTGCGGCGGGATCGCCGTTGACGCGCACGGCCAGATCGCGCGGCTTGTAGCCGATGACGCCTCCGTCGGGCACCTGCTTGTAGGGGATGTAGACCTGAGGCTCGCTGTCACGCTCCAGCCCGCGCATGCGAACATCGCCGACGACGCCCACCACGGTACGGTCGAACAACGCGAAATTGAAGCGGCGGCCCATGGGGTCGTCGTGCGGCCAGTAGCGCCGCACGAAGGACGCACTGACTACGGCGACCCACTGGCTCTTGTCCGTGTCCAGCTCCGCCACGTCGCGGCCCTCGAGCAGCGGGATGCCCATCACCTGGAAGTAACCCGGAGTGACGAAGCGCAGGCTGGCGTTTTCGCGGTTGGCGAGGTCCACGGGCTGCCCAGCGATCTCCACGGGCCAAACACCGCCGCGCCGGGTCATGGGCAGCGACGTAACATAGGCTGCGCCGGTGACGCCGGGCAGTTGCCGCGCCGCCGTGAGCACGCGGGAATAGAACTCCACTCGCTTTGCGACCACGTCGTACTGCGGCGTCGGCAGCACGGTTCGCATGGTCATCACGCCCTCCGGCCGGAAGCCGGGATCGACGGCCCGCACGCGCCACAGCGCGCGCATCAGCAGTCCGCCGCAAACCATGAGCACGACACAGCCGCTGACTTCGGCCACCACCAGCGCGGCGCGCACCCGTTCGCGCCTTCCGCTGCCCGCGCGGGAGGTTTCGCGTAGCGCGTTCGCATCGTCGCCGCGGCAGGCGCGCAGCGCGGGAACCACGCCGAAGCCGACGCCCGTGGCCACAGTGATCAGCGCCGCGAATGCGAGCACGCGAGCGTCCACCGGCGGAACTTCGGTGATCGGCAAGCCGACCGGCACCAGACGCACCAGCAGCGGTAGCGCGAACGCGGCGATCAGCACCCCCACGGCCCCGCCAATCGACGCGAGGATCAGGCTTTCGGTGAGCATCTGGCGAACCAGACGCTCGCGGCCCGCGCCCATGGCCGCACGCACCGCCAGCTCCTTTCTCCGCACCATGGCGCGCGCGAGCATAAGATTCGCGAGATTAGTGCAGGCGATGAGCAGCACGCAGCCGGCGGCGCCGAGCAGCGCGATCAGCATCGTACGCGCCTGATCGGAAAAGTCGTCGCGCATCCGGATGACAGTGGCGTCCACGTGCGCCAGCTCTTTCGGAAACTGCCGCGCCAGCCGGCCGGCAATGAGGCTCATTTCCGACTGCGCCGCGCGAAGCGAGACGTCGCGCCGCAGTCTCGCCAGCGGGTAGACATACGTGTCCTCGCGATCCACGTAATCCTGTGGACCGAATCGTAGAGCGGTCCAGAGCTGGGTGTCGCGGTCGGGGAAGTAGAAGCCCTCCGGCATCACGCCGATCACGGTGTACGGCTCGCTGTCCAGCAGGATTTTCCGGCCGAGCACCGCGGGGTCACGAGCGAACTTGCTCTGCCACAGGCCGTAGCTCAGCACCGCGGTGGCCGGCGCTGTCTCACGATCTTCTTCCGCGTTGAAGTAACGGCCAAGAGCCGGTTGCCAGCCGAGCATCGGGAAGATCTCGGAGGTCACCGCCCCACCCGTGACACTGAGCGGTTCGTCTTTGCCGGTGAGGTTGACGAGGCGGCCAGTGAAGCAACCCATACTCTCGAATGAGGTACTGGCGCGCTTCCAGTCGCGATAGTTGGCGGGAGAGAGCTCCCAGTATTTGAAGCCGTTGACCGGGGTAGTCTGGTAAAGCTTGACCAGGCGGTCCGAGTCGGCGAAGGGAAGGGGGCGGATAAGCACGTGATCCACCATGGTGAACGCCGCAGTAGTGGCGCCGATGCCGAGCGCGGCCACTGCGATGACCGTCAGAGCGAAGCCAGGCGTCCGGCGAAGCATGCGCGCGGCGTAGCGCAAATCCTGGCGAAAGATGTCGAGGTGCACGTGCGCGGCGTTCCACGCGACGTCGATGAGAACGTCAATCCACAGAGCCGCCAGAAGTAGTGCGTTAGTCGCTGCGCGGCGGCGCTCCGCGAAGAGGGCGCACATCTCCTCGCCGTACTCGGCCCGAAACGACGCGGGATAAGCATGCAGGAGTGCTCGGTAGAATCGCATCAGGCATTCTCCGCCGCGAATCCACTCTCCCGGGCCAGACGAACCAGTTGCGTCAGCCGCCCGGCTTCGGCGCGTGCGACCGCTGTCCCATACGGCGTGATGCGGTAGTAGCGGCGCCGTTCGTCGTCTTCTTCGGGCGCGGGCCGCTCGCGGGGCTCGACAATGAGTCCCTGCTCGAGCATGCGCTGGATGGAGCGGTACAGCGTCCCCGCGCTCAGCTTCAGCTCGCCATTCGTGCGCGCGGCGACGTTCTGGATAATGGCGTAACCGTGACGATCTTCCTCAGCGAGCGACAGCAGGATATGGAATGTCGCTGGGGGAAGCGGAAGCAGAGTCGCGGGATCAGGCAGGCCATCTGGCATGCCTCAATTATATCCACTGTGGATATATTGTCAATGGGTATAAGAACGCGGGCGCGCCTTCTAACGAACGCCGATCCGAATAACCTGCCCGGACCCGAGAGTTTCGAGCGCCTCCAGCACATCCGGCGGGACAGCCAGCAGATCCTCGAGATTCGTACTGCGGGCTCGAACCACCAGCAACGAAATCGACCGGCCACGCAAGCTCTGCTGATTGGGCATGCTCTGATCCACCGTGATGAGCACTCCGAAGCCTGCCCGATCCGCAGCGGCGAGCAGCTCACCGTTGGCCAAACCGGCGAGCCCCGCGTACCGGCAGGTTTGGCAGTCGTGACCGCCGAAGTGATGGCGGAATCCCTCGTCGATGCACTCGTCCAGGAGAACCCGCATTCAATGGCTGGCGAGCAGAGATTCCCGAGCTTCTTCCAGAGCTTGCAGAGCCTGCTCCCGGCTGACGGTGGGGAACCCCTCCAGAAAGCGCTCCAGAGTGTGCCCTGCCTCGAGGTATTCGAACAGTGTGCGCACCAGGACTCGCGTGCCCCGGAAGGTCGGCGCACCGGACATGATGGAAGAATCGCGAACCACAACCGACTCCATGCCTCCATTGTGCCTGAATCGGCCTCCCCCCGCTGCGATAATGGTCCCTTAACCCGCAGATCCGTCTTTTTACAGCCAGACTGCGTCTTCAGATCGGAGCCGAAGTGATCTTTCGGGAGGTAGAGGATCGCGACCTCATCGCGAAAGCGCGGCGGGGGGACGTGGATGCCTACAGCATTCTTGTCTCCCGCTGGGAGAAGCGTATCTTCAACTACCTGCTGCGGCTGGTCGGGAACCGCGAGGAAGCGATGGACCTGAGTCAGGACGTCTTCCTCAAGGCCTGGCAAAACCTGAAGAAGCTGGAAGATGCGGGGCGGTTTTCATCGTGGCTGTTCCGCATCGCGCACAACGAGGCGTTTTCTCTGCTGAGGAAGAACAGACCGGAAGTGGAGCTGAGCGGCGATCCCACGGTTGCCGACCGCGCCCCGCGCCTGTTCCCGGTGGAGTTGACGCTGGCCGTGCAGGGGGCGCTCACCCGCCTTTCCGACGATCAGCGCGAAGCCATTCTTCTGAAGGTTTACCAGGGGTTCAAGTTCGAAGAGATGGCGGAGATACTGGGTTGTCCCGTTTCCACCATCAAATCGCGCGTGTACGCCGCCCTCGATCTCCTGAAAGACACACTCGCTCCAGTTGGCGCGAGAGGTGTCCAATGACCTGTTCGTCTATCGATCTGAAAGCGTACGTGCTCGGCGAACTCCCGGAAACCGAAAGAGGGCTGGTAGCCGGTCATGTGCGGGAATGCGCGAGTTGTGGCGAGGAACTGGAGCGCCTGAACCTGACGCATCTGGCTTTGGTGTCGCTGCGCGACGAGGAGGCGCCCCGGCGCATCGCCTTCGTCTCCGACAAAGTCTTCGAACCGCGCTGGTGGCGGCGCATCTGGCAATCCGGCCCGGCGATGGGGTTCGCTTCGGCCGCCGTGCTGGCCTGCGCGATTCTGGCGCATGGGGTTCTGACGCAGGGGATGACGCGGCCGGCAGCCGTGGATACCGCTGCGGTCGAGCGGCGTGTCAGCGCGGAAGTGAATGAGCGGCTGAACGCGGCGGTTGCGCAGGCGGTGAACAAAGCCGTCTCCGATGCCGAAGCGACCCGCAAACAGGAGAGCGCCGCGCTGCTGGCCGACGCCGAGCAAAAGTACGAGTTCCAGCGGAGGGCGGATCTGGCGGAGGTTGCGGCCAACCTCGATATTATCCGCAAGGAGCAAGCTCGGATGTTCATGGCCAGCACCGGCCTGGAAATGAGGGCGCAATGAACCGACTGATATGTGCGTTGCTGCTCGCCGCCTCACTCATCCACGCCGCTGGTACCGCCGGAAACCACGCCACCCTGGTGTCCATCGTGTCGGTGCAGAAAAACATCGATGGGAAGTTGACTCATCTCTGGCCCGACGAACCATTTCTCGTGCTGGGGGGGGCTCGTGGCTTGTATCTGAACGGCTACGGCGCGGTGTTCACAGCCGAGATCTATCTCGCGCCTGCCCCCATGAATGTGTTCCAGCCCAGCCCAACCAGGGAAATGATCGCCCGGTATCGTCAACGGAAGCAGGAGCGCGTGCCGCAGCTCGAAGAGGCCATGCGTGAAGTACTGGCGCAGACTGCGTCTTCGCTGAGCACGCTGGCCGATACCGACCGCGTCGTGCTGGCCGTCGATTTGCCGAGTTTCGCGTGGGAGGACTCCGCCGGCATACCCAGCCAGATCATCATGCAGGGCCAGAAGAGCGCCCTGCTGGCGGCAACGAAGGATCAGCTCGCCGCCGTGATCCAGACGGAGGTGTACTAGTTGCCCGAAGGGCCAGACACGCGCATGGAGACGATCGACGCGCGCATCGCGCCGCGCAAGCGTCTCGGCGAGATCCTCATGGAGCGGAAGCTGATCTCGCAGGAGGACCTCGACCGCGCCCTGGAGCTGCAGCGCGATCGCGGCGACAAACTGGGCAAGGCGCTGGTGGACCTCGGCTTCATCGCCATGCGCGACGTGCTGGCTGCGTTGTCCGACCAGCTCGGCGTGCCGCTGCTCTCAATTGACGGTCCGCCTGCCGTTTCGCCGGAAACCGAGTTGCTCTCGCCGCGTTTTCTGCGCCAGTTCCGCTGCCTGCCCGTCGCTTTCGAGGATCACACGGTCACCCTGGCCATGGCCGACCCGCTGGATTTCGAGACCATCGCCACGGTGCGCAACTGCACCGGTCTGACCGTGCAGCCGGCGCTGGCCAACGAGCAGGAAATCGTCGACGCCATCGAGCGGTATTTCGGCGAGGCCGCGCGCGGCGAGACCGAACTGGAGTTCGGCGCAGCCGAAGGTTCCGAGGACCTCGAACAGTTGCGCGACATGGCCAGCGAGGCGCCGGTCATCCGCCTGGTGAACGCCATTGTCGCCCAGGCCGTCGAGAAACGCGCCAGCGACATTCACATCGAGCCGTTCGAGAAGGAATTCCGCGTCCGCTACCGCATCGACGGCGTGCTGTTCGAACAGGATCGGCCGCCGCGCGAGCTGAAGGCGGC